>BNJU01005500.1_pt1 | contig 656888 bp, 636 predicted proteins | sample 8539281 | NCBI WGS metagenome assembly BNJU01 (sample SAMD00202456, study PRJDB9452) | human saliva metagenome | isolation source: human saliva | place: Japan | reverse complement strand
CCTCGTGGCAGAACGTTCGTTCTTTATCTGTGCGGGTTGCACAGACCCTGCCGGAGGCGAGCGCCTACGGTGCGTTCATGCCCTCCCACCGCGCCGCACGGTGATGAGCGAGGGTGGCACTCAACTGGCGACCCCAACCCGTGGCTGAGCGGCGCCAGAAACGCGGCATCAGATTCCGCCTCCGCCACGGAGGATCGCTCACCGCCATCGACCAGCTGGCGGGTGTGCGCGTACCGGCTTCGGCGCTGGAGACGCTGATTCTTCCGGCGCGCGTGCCCGGCTACCAGCCGCACATGCTGGACGAGCTCATGGCGAGCGGCAGGGTGTTCTTCACCGGGGCCGGCCAGCTCGGCGGCGGTAGCGCGCAGAAGTCTGACGGCTGGATTCGCCTGCATTTGAGCGAGAGTTCTTCGCTGACTCTGGGCGAGGACTACCCGGAGCAGCTGTTACGCGCTGAGACCCCGGAGCTCTGGGAGGCGTTGCAGGGCTCCGGGCACGCTCGAGCACGCCATCTATGAGGGGCTGGCTCACGGCGGCCTGTTCGTGCCGGCGCTGCGTGAGCGGGTGGCGCAGCTGATGAGCGCGGCGGCGCCTTCTGGTCAGGTGGTGACTTTCCCTGATGCGGCGGAGGTTTCGGCGGCGCTGTGGCGCCTGGTGTGGGCTGGTGCGGTGACGAACGATAGTTTCGCGCCGGTTCGGGCGATGCTTGCCGGTGTCCGTAGTGCGCATCCGACCCGGCGCCCTCCCGCGTCTGTCGCGGGTGGGTCGCCGCGGTGCGGGTCGTATTGCGGCGGCGCGCGCCTCCATGGGTAACGGCATGGCGGGCGGTTTCGGCGCTGACAGCTATGGTTCCAGTGGCTACTCTGCCCCTGCCGCCGGGCGGGGCTTGCGTTCCCTGCGCGGTAGTTCTCTCCGCGGCGGGCTCCATGCCAACGCTCCCGCTGTTGCCCCGCAGGATAGCGGCCGCTTCTCGCGCGTGGACTCACTGCTGCAGGAGCCGCTGGAGGCGACGGTTGCGGCGCTCGCACGCCGACCTGCTCGCTGGACCGCTACGGTGTACTGACTCGCGGATGCTTGCAGGTGGAGGATTCTGCAGCGGGTTCTCGCGACTGTACCGGATTTATTTGGCGGCTGAGGATCGTGCGCTGGTGCGTCGCGGCTACTTTATTGAGGGTTTGGGTGCGGCGCAGTTCGCCGCCCCGACGACGGTGGATCTACTGCGTTCTACCGCCGATAGCCTCAGTATTCCCGCAGGTCCACAGAATTTTAGTGCGACACAGAGTTTTGGCGCGAGCGCCTACACCCCGCAACGTACCGATACGGAACAGGTGTACGGCACGTTCACGGTGACCCTGTTGGCGGCGACCGACCCGGCGAACCCGTACGGTGCGGCGCTGAGCTGGCCCGCGATTCCTTCCTTTGCGCATGAAGGTGTGGGAGTGGTCAAGCACCGCCCGGCGCGCAAGGCGGGCGCTTGCGTGGTGCTGGTGGACGGTGCACCGGTGCTGTATGTGGAGCGCGGCGCGAAGACCCTGCTGGCTTTCACCACCGACCCGGTACTTCTGGAGGCGGCGGCCCCCGCCCTGGCGCGCCTGGTATCCGCCGGTGGTGCGGAGAAGATTTCGGTGGAGAAGGTCAACGATGTGGAGCTTTTGAGCACTCACACGCTGGGCACCCACACGCTGAATCCCTCCACCGGCGAGGCTGTGGTGCATCCGGTGGAGGCACTGCGTGCCGCACTGCAGGCACAGGGTTTCTACGCGACGGTTCGTGGCCTGTCGCTACGCCGCTCCATTTAACTTAACGCAAGCAGATCCTCAAGCTTAGCCTCAGATTAAATTATTTCCTCAACCTCAACCTGAGCATCATAATGCCCCGCACCCTCACGGAAGGGGGTACGGGGCATTATGTTTCCCTACTCACGAACCGGGTGGTATTCCCGGAGTCCGCCACGTCGCAAGCGGCGCGACGGAGGAATAACCGCCCGGATGTCCACGTCGCCTTTGCCGTGGAGCACATAACCAAACATCGGAGCGGGAAGTCCTACGTTGACCTGTCACCTCTTAGAGTGGCTAGTAGCCGCCGGTGAGGGTGTCAACGGCACCCAGGCACAGGTCGATAGCTTCTTCGAGCCCGAGCCCGCGGGAGCGAACGGTGCGCTGATCGCGGGGGTTGAGCTGCACGACGTGCAGGGCGAAGTAGTCGACGAGCTGCAACCAGCCTCCGAGGATGACGCGGGTGCGGTCATTAATCGGCATGCCGGTGCGTTGGAGCATCCATTCGAGGTAGTCAGTGGGGTTGTTCGGGAAGTCCTCCCCACCGGGGGTGGGGACACCGGCTACGACGAGGAAGTAGGTGCGCAACGCCCTGCGGAGTGCTTCCTCGGGGTTTTCGTGGTGCTCGCCGAGCGCTTCGAGGACTGCGTTGGCTTCGCGTCGGGTGACGGCTGCCGCCAGGGAGTCCTTGCCGGGGAAGTAGTGGTAGAGCAGGGCGCGGGTAATGCCTGCATCGCGGGCGATAGCGCTCATGGAGGCGCCGAGTACGCCGCGTCGAGCGAAATGTTCTGCAGCAATTTTCAGAATTTGCTCTTCGCGTTCGTGCGGTTCCATGCGCAGGGCACCGGTGCGAGGCTCCGCATTCTTTTGTGAATGTTCCATAACCTCTCCTATCGCATTTTCCGGTGCTTTGGAATTGTCTGATTGCACCGCCGTAATTGGGGGTGTTCCTTTACTCTCTGCGCCCTTGCGCTGTTTCTGTCCCATTTCGACCCCTTCGTTCGAAATATCGAACTTCTGTGTCTTAATCGTACCGCTTTAAGGCTACTTTCAGCCTTTATTAAGGCGTTTATGACGTAGGATGCTCAGGTTAGCAGGTATTTATTTGCTTCACATCTTTTATACTTAGAAAAACCACGGGGGCTAAATTGAGGGTTATTAGTTTCTGATTTGACAGAACTTTCGAAAATACCGCACATAAACGCTGTTTTTTGTAAAATTAATGCAGTTTTTTTAAATTAAATGTCCAATAATTTCAAAAATTTGTGAAGTTTTCGTTTTTTGTTCCACGCATTCACACAAACATTCATGAGTGTCAGACAAAACTGCATTCCGCAACCCCACGCCCAAACCCACGGTAATATTTCCACTCGCAGGCAACTTAGCCTAGCGCACCCGGGTCGTCGCCGAATCAGCCCCTCCTGAAACTCCCAAAAGGTAGAGTAGAGCCATGCCCGCACAGAACATCGCACGCCCCCGCCCTCAGCCCAGCTCACTGCCCAACTCTCAGCCCGATACGCAGCAGGAATGCAGTCCGGCACCGTCTATCAGGCGAAACCGGCACGCCGCACGCACCGCCGCCTACTGACCCCTCCGCTGGCTCAGAAGAACGGTATCGACCCGATTCAGCTGATCCTGCCGCTTGTGGAGGAGCTCCCCGCCGAGCTCACCCCGAACAACACCGTCCCGGCAACCATTGCGGATTACCTGATTGCGCGTTTCTACCCGAACGACCCGCAGATTATTCACGCCCGCTTCGACACCGGCGAGGTGCGTCTGGATGACGGCACAATTCTGACCGGCGATAGCCCGTATATGCCGGGCGAGCGCATCTGGTACTTCCGTGAGCTTGCCGACGAGCCGCAGCTGCCCTCCGATATGCCGGTGCTCTACGAGGATGAGCACGTGCTGGCGATTGATAAGCCGCATTTTCTGCCGACCACCCCGCGCGGTTCCTATATTGCGCAGACCGCGCTGACCAAGCTGCGGGTGCGTGAGCGGAACCCGTTGCTGATTCCGATTCACCGCCTGGATCGCCCGACCGCGGGCGTGCTGCTCTTTGCTAAGACTGTGGAGGCGCGCCGCCCCTTCCAGATGATGTTTCAGCATCGTCAGGTGTCGAAGACCTACCGCGCCGTGGCGCCGGTTCCCGCCGACACGTCCGCCGCCGAGCAGGCGTTGAGTGCGGAGGGTCTGCAGGTGCGTTCACATATTCAGAAGATTCGTGATCAGCTGCAGGTTCAGCAGCTGTCTGAGGAGCAGTGCGCGGCGCAGGGTGTGGAGCCGAATACGCTGACGACCGTGAAGATTCTGCGAACTTTCACTCCGAGTGCGCAGGCGGTTAAGGGGTGGGGAGCCGAGCCTACACTGAACAAAAAACAAGAATGGGCGCTCTATGATTTGGCGCCCCACACCGGCAAGACGCACCAACTGCGGGCGCACCTGAACCTTTTGGGTTCCCCCATTCTGGGCGATGTTCTCTACCCGCAGGTGTTGCCCGACGCCCCAGACCGCCCGGAGTACCCGCTGCAGCTGCTGGCGTACAGCCTGCACTTTGAGCACCCCATCACCGGCGAGCGGGTGGACCTGTACAGCCAGCGCTCGCTGGCTGCCGCCGCCTAACCGGTTTGAGTGGCGTTCACTCCGTTCCCTGCGGTGCATCTTCTTGGCGGGCTCTCGAAAAGGGATCACGCCCGAGAGCCCGCCCACAGCATCCGGGCGCTCAGAGGGCAAAAAGTGGGATAATTTCAGACGTAATACTTCATCGCACACTACAGAGGGTCCATGAAATCCCAGCCGTCTTCCCACAACGAGCAGTCTCTGGAGTCGATTAGCGAGTACGCCCAGCGCACCTCCTCGCACGCCGCTGCCGCAGCCGTCAGCGTCACCGATACCTTTGTGCATCGCATCCTCGGCGTGCCCGGCGCCCTCATCGGTTCGGTACAGGTGCCCGATCCGCGCCCGCTGAGCCAGCGCCTGAACGTTTGGCATTACTGGTGGCAGGCGCACCTGCTGGACTGTGTGATTGACGCCGGTCAGCGTCACCTGCGCGAGGGCAATATTACTGCCGCCCAGGAAGAGTCGCACCGCGCCCGCGCGCTGTTGCGCGGCATTAACGTGCGTAATTACGGCCGCTTCGCGAACGATTATTTTGACGATATGGCGTGGCTGACCCTCGCGGTGGGCCGCATGAATTCCTTCTGCATTGAGCTGACCGGCGCTAATGACGTTGCCGCTCAGGATGCTGGCGCGGCTCTCTTCGAGCAACTGGCAAAGGGTATTTCCCCGGTGGGCGGCATGAGTTGGCGCAAGTCCAAGCGTGATTTTTGTGAATGCTTTGCGGCGACCGCACCGACCGCTCTGGCGTATGTGCGTGCGGGCGACCCGAAAACTGCCGCCGCGCTCATGGACTGGATGAACGAAACCCTCTGGGATGCAGAACGTTCGCTCTATATTGACGGCGTGAACGTGCGCGACGACGAGTACGAATACGAACGCGGCGAATTCACCTACAACCAGGGAACCGCCCTGGGCGCCCTGCTGAGTTTGGTCGCATCCGGTGTGCCCTGCGAGGTGGACCCGCAGAACGCGCCGAGCGCCTCATCGTCGGCATCGTCAAGCACATGACCGAAGAGGTGGAGTTCCTCTCCGGTGCGCGCCGCCGCATCCTCATCTCGCACGGCGACGGCGACGGCGGCCTGTTCACCGGCATTCTCGTGCGCTACCTGGGCATGGCGGCATCCTCGCCGTCGCTCAGCGATGAGGCGCGAGCGCTCGCCTCGACCCTGGTGTACTCGACCGCGCGCGCCCTGTGGGAGGGCCGCCGCGAGTTCGACCCCGACCTGCCGATGAACGAGTACGGCATTGACCCGAATGAGATTCGCGGTAAGGCGCTCGTGCAGTTCTCCCCGCGGTTCACCGAGCCGATGAGCAAGGTTGTGAAGCCCGGTGCGCCGGTGGAGCTGTCCACTCAGGTGCAGGCGTGGACTATTTTCGAGACGGCGGCACGCCTGGCGCATGCGCGTGACCTCGCCTCCCACGGCTTCTAGAGCACGGTTTCTAAAGCACGGCCTCTAAAACCCTACGGTCCTTTGCCCCAGCCCTCATCTTCTCCGTTCAGTGCAGAAGGTTAGGGGCCAGGGCAGAAAGGTTAGGACTGGGTTCATTGCAGGGGGCGTGCACACGGGCGTACGGTGAGTTTTATGTTTGCACCAGAATCACAACAGGTCACTGCCAGCCCGAACGCTAACACCATTTTCATGGTCTGGAAGTTCAAGGAAGGCCTCAGCCAGGATGCGCTCATTGAGGGGTTCCAGAACCTCTGCGGGCTCGTCATTAACCTCAACCACACCGCCGCGAACCGCTACTCGCCCGAGAATGCCAGCATTGTGCTGGGCATCAGCCACAGCGCGTGGCTGACCCTGGATCTGCCCAAGCCGCTTGCCGCAGGAACTCGTGGAGTTCGAGGAGATTCGGGGCCCCAAGCACACCGCGGTGTCCACTCCCGGTGATCTGCACTTCCACATCCGCGCGACCCAGCCGTCCATCGCCTACGATATGGCGTCCGCTATTACCGCAGCTCTGCGCGATGTTGCCGAGGTACTGGATGAGGTGCACGGCTTCCGCTACTGGGATGGCCGCTCCATCATCGGTTTTGTGGACGGCACCGAGAACCCGCAGACCCCCGCGGCACGCGAATACTTCGGCATCATCGGTGACGATGACCCCATGTACAAGGGCGGCAGCTACCAGTTCGTGCAGAAGTACATCCACGACATGACCGCGTGGAACGCCCTGCCCGTCTCCGAGCAGGAGAAGGTCATTGGCCGCTCCCAAGCACGACGACATCGAGATGAGCGAGGACGAGAAGCCCGCCAACTCGCACTCCGCTCTTGCCAATATCGGTGACGACTTCAAGGTTATTCGCGACAACATGCCCTTCGGCACCGTGGGTAACAACGAGCTGGGCACCTACTTCATCTGCTACGCCAGCACCTTCTCGACCGTTCGGAAGATGCTCATGAACATGTTCATGGGAGTGGATGGCGCCAACTACGACCGTCTGCTGGATTTCAGCACCGCGGTGACCGGCACCCTCTTCTTCGTGCCGACCGTGGATATGCTCGGCGACTTCGCCGGCTAACTGCGCTGGCTAGCTTCACCGGCTAACTTCACTGGCTAAGGCTAGGTAGCCCGAGCCACGCCTAATAGTACCCGCGCAAACCCCGCCTCCGGCAAGAGAGGCGGGGTTTTCCGGTAGGCTAGGGTGTAGACATTCAGACGGAAAGCAAACAATCGAGAGAAGAATGAGCGTTCTAGATAACTCTTTCCCCACCGAGGACTTTGGCTTCACCATCACCAGCCGCCTGGCGGACACCGCCTCCCCCAGCGCTGAACGTGTAGAAGCCAACGGCGGACAGTTCCGCGGACGCACCGGTGTCATCACCACCCCGCACGGACAGATCCAGACCCCCGCCTTCACCCCCGTGGGCACCAAGGCAACCGTCAAGGCGGTCCTGCCCGAATCCATGAAGGAGCTCGGCGCTCAGGCTCTGCTCTCCAACGCCTACCACCTGTACCTGCAGCCCGGCCCCGAAATCCTCGACGCGGCAGGCGGCCTGGGCGCCTTCATGAACTGGGACGGCCCGACCTTCACCGACTCCGGCGGCTTCCAGGTCATGAGCCTGGGCTCCGGCTTCAAGAAGGTAATCGACATGGGTACCGTCGCGGACGCTAAGGGCGCCGACGGCCGCCCCCCTCGGTGACGACGACGTGGCAAAGGGCAAGGAACGCCTCGCCCACATTGACGACGACGGCGTGAACTTCAAGTCGCATATTGACGGCTCGATCCACCGCTTCACCCCCGAGGTGTCCATGCAGGTTCAGCACCAGATCGGTGCCGACGTCATGTTCGCCTTCGACGAGCTGACCACCCTCTACAACTCCCGCGGCTATCAGGAGGAGGCGCTCGAACGCACCCGCCTGTGGGCGCTGCGGTGCATCGCCGAGCACCAGCGCCTGACCGCTGAGCGCGTGGGCAAGCCCTACCAGGCGCTGTTCGGCGTCATTCAGGGGGCGCAGTACGAGGACCTGCGCCGCAAGGCATGCCAGGACCTCGGCTCCATGCCCTTCGACGGCTTCGGCATCGGCGGTGCGCTTGAGAAGGAAAACCTCGGCACCATCGTGCGCTGGTGCGCCGAAGAGCTGCCCGAGTCCAAGCCCCGCCACCTGCTCGGCATCTCCGAACCCGACGACATCTTCGTCGGCATCGAAAACGGTGTAGACACCTTCGACTGCGTCTCCCCCACCCGCGTGGCACGCAACGCCGCCGTCTACTCCCCCACCGGCCGCTACAACATCACCAACGCGCGCTTCAAGGCAGACTTTTCGCCCATCTACGAGGGCTGCGACTGCTACACCTGCACCCACTACACCCGCGCCTACCTGCGCCACCTGTTCAAGGCGGACGAGCGTCTGGCGGCGACCCTCGCCTCCATTCACAATGAGCGTTTCATCGTGCGCATGGTGGACGACGCTCGCGAAGCCATCAAGGACGGCACCTACTTCGAGTACCGTGACGAGTTCCTCGGCAACTACTACTCCGGCAAGAAGCCCTAAACCCGCTCTTCAACCCGTTTAAGGAGAACCCTATGAGCATCACTCATGTTCCCGATGAGGAGCTTCTCGTCTTCGACCACGAGATCGCGGCCCCGGTCGAGGACGTCTTCGGCGCCTACCTGGACCCCGAACTGCTGGTCCGCTGGTACGGCCCCGCCGGCTGGCACGTGCGCCCCACCGACGTTGTCGTGGAGCCCGTCGTCGGCGGCCTGCAGCGTCTGTCCATGATCAACGAGGTGGACCCCTCGGTATCCTGCATTCTGCAGAGCCGCTTTTTGAGCATTGAACCATTCAAGGAGCTCGAATACGCCGAGCAGCTGCCCGACCACCTGGGCAACCCCGGTAGCGTGCTGGTGTACCAGCGTCACCGTTTCTTCCCCGAAACCGTGATTACCGCCGACGGCGTGGGTACCGGTACCCGCATCGTCATTGAGATTGGCCCCATGCCCGCCTCGGTCCACGAGGAGGTGCGCACCACCTGGCGTTCGACCTTCGCCCGCCTGGACGACGTGCTTGCCGCCCGTGCACGCGGAGAGCTCTAAAACCCGCCGCGCAGCACTCGCCGCCACGCAGTTGCATGAGATAGCTTCGAGACACACAAGCGCCGCGTTGACGAATGATTCGTCAACGCGGCGCTTGTGTTTAAGACCCGCACCTTACGGTGTATGAGCCGTAAACTAGTTGGTCAGCTTCACGGTAATGACGGTGCTGCCACCATCCAGGGACACGCACTCGGGGGTCGCACGATCCGCACCGTCGCCCGGCTTCCAGTAGCAGCGCGCCGACATGACGGTACGCTCACCGTTCGCCTTATCGGTCACCTCGGCGGGGTTCTGAACCACAAACTGGCGGATCAGCTCACGCGCAAACAGGCAATCCACCGCACCGGAGGCCACCTGAACCGTAGCGTTGTGCTTCAGGTAGCCGGTAGCGTCCATGCTGCCGCAGCTACCGCCCGCGGACTGAACATCCGAGCTGGACAGGCTCGCGGTGGTCGACGCCTTCGCCACAGCACTTGCCGAAGTATTCGCCTTAGCCGATGCGGAGGAGCTCGCCGCCGCGCTCGCCTGCACGGTCGCCGTGGGGCTTGCGGTCGTGATGGTTCCGGGGCTCACGGTAGCCACCGCGGTGGGGGTGTGAATAGTCCAGCAGTCAGGGGTGCTTTCAGTGACCGTTGCGGTGCGGGTGGGGCTGGCGGTTGCCTTCGCACTCGTAGCGCTCGGGGCTGGGGGTTGCGGTGGCGCTCGGGGAGGCGGTGGTGGCGCCTCCGGAGCATGCCGACAGCGCCAGCAGGAGCGTCGCGCCCAATGCTACAGGGCTGTAGCGCTGAGCGGTGCGGAGCGTAGTAGAAGAAGTCTGGGTAGAGTGCTTCTGTGCCGGATGCATGGTGACCTTTCTGCGTCATCGGTTCGGGTTCCTAACCAGTATTCTAAAGACGCTACCTGTGAGCTAGCTATACGGCATCTGAAGAGCCCGCAGGGTGACCCCTCTAGGGCTCAATGGGAAAGGGGACACAGCGGGCAGAACGCAATAAGAGGGGCTCCCCGGCATCGCGGGGAGTCCCTCCTGAGCTATTCGCCGCTCAATGACAACTCATTGACAGCTCATTGCCTCCGGTGTGGGCGCTTAGCCTTCGTGCCTGCCACTCACCGTAATAGTGCGGCCGTTTCCGTCATGACAGGTGATCGAGCCAGTCTCAATCTCGCCCAGGCAGGTCAGCTGCTTGCCCTCAGCAACGGGCACCGTCACCACATCCAAGGCGTGCATGATCTTCGTGTTTGCGGTGGTGGTTTCCCCGTGCAGAGCCGAGGACTCATTCACGGTATTTATCTCGCTGGCGCCGGTCAGGAAGTTCATGCGAGTCACCTCCACCGGGCCGGCAAAAGTACGACCGACCGCACCGTTACCGTCACCGGTCTGCTCGCCGGTGCGGCGCTCGCACACCAGGGTTCCTTCCGCGGAGTTCAGCTCGCAGAGGGTGCGCTCGTCCTCGCTCTTGAAACGGTAGTAGCCGGCGCCAGAATCGTAGTAGGAGGGCTCCATGAGGAAGGGAATCTGAGGAGCATCCGGATTGTCCAGGCGAGCCACAAAGGCGACATCCTCGCCGATGGTGCATTCGGGGGCGCCGCGATCCTCGCGACGGTTCTCAGCCATATCGGACGGCGGGTTCCAGTAGCAGGTGGCGTCCTGAACCTTCGCAACCTTGTGCTGGGTCGTGTTGTCGTCGGCACGCGGGGTAGTGACGTACTCGGTCAGCACGTCCAGGGCGTGGGCGCAGTCCACGGTACCGCGCAGCACCATGATTTCCGCACCGGTCTTCAGGTAGCCCTTGCGGCCAATGTGTCCGCAACGCTCACCGGCGGAGGCGCGCTCAGCCTCCACCTTTTCGGGTGCGCGGGGTGTCGCAGCGGCAGTGGGGTTTGCGACCGCCGCGGTTTCCTTCGCTTCAGCGGGTGCCGAGGATTCGGATGCCTTCGCCTCGGCGCTCTCTGCGGGGGCTGACATCCGGGTCTCGGTGACGGTCGGCTCGGTCTTCTTCGTTGGCGACGCCGTGGAGGAAGGGAGCGGGTACTTCGAGTGGTTAGCCGTGTTGGAGGGGCTGGGGGTCGACGAGGAGTTTTCGCTCTGAGAACCGCCAAAGCAGCCGGTCAGGGCGAGGAGAAGGGCGGCGACGCATCCGGTGGCGCGCATCGTGCGGCGACCCCAGCCGGCGGAGCCTGCCTGAGTGTGGTGAAACGGCATTGTTATCTCTCCCGGGAATGAACCTTTTGCACCCTTTGCAGAAGGTATTTAAAGCATACGCTTACCCCCGTTCAATGCCGTTTTATTACAGCGGAGCGCCCCTACTTCTGCGGCAGATAGGAGCTCAGCAGTTCACGCTGCTCGGGGGTCAGTCGAGTCAGTCGCCCCGCAACGGAGTCCCAGAACGCCAGCACGGTAAAAGCGCGCACGCATTCACGGCCATCCACCGGGGAGAGAATCGAGTAGCCAATACGCACGGATGCGGCGCTCACCTTCTCCACGCTCAAGCGCACCGGCACGGGCTCGCCGGTGTAGGGCAGCTGAGCCAAGTAGCGGATGCCGTGCTCGGCAATGAGTGCCTGCACGCCCTCGGCAACCAGGTCAAAAAGCGGAATCGGAGGCTGCGGTGCCACGGTAGGCTTCTGCCCGGAGGACGGCGGCGGGCCAAAGAGCGCTACACGGGCTTCTTCCATGACCGAGAGGATAGCAACATTGTTGACGTGCCCGTAGGCGTCCATATCGCCCCAGCGTGCGGGTACGTGCACCAGCAGTTCGGTGGTACCGACCTCAGAGGCGGTGGTCTGTTCGGGGGTGTTTTCGCGGTTCTTTTCGTGGTTTTGCATGGTTTTAACTCTACTCGCCCTGCACCACGAGTCGGCCATTCACACAGGTTCGCAACATAAAACAAATGAACACATTATCTAGGATTAATGCTCTAAAAATATGTTCAGAAATTAAAGCGATGAGGCTCGAAAGCTACGATGCTTTCGAGCCTCATCCAACACACAGACATTTGAACGCATACAAGATCATACGGTTCACTGTCTATGATAGACCCGCCCTGAGGACCAACGGTATTTTTACGGTTTTATTACGAGGAATCCCAGAAATTTTCCGTATTTTTCGTTTATTACCTTCTTGGAGTTTGGAGTCTCTGCAGGCCCCAACACAGCCCTCCGAGGAGCTACAGAATCCGAGGAGCCACAGAACCTTAACGGCCCAGCTTTGCCGCAGTCTCCAGCGCATGATCAGCGTCGTACTTCATGGCGTCATACTCGGCAGTTGCCTGCTGAGCCTCCACGAAGGTCTGTTCGTCAATCACGTGAGTGTGTCGAATACGAGCAAAGTACAGCAGGCTCAGCACCACAAAGTAGCCCACGCCCACAATTGCCGGAACCATGGAACCGCGCACCATGAAGAGCGCAACCCACACCGCGAAGAGCAGCAGAACGCCGAGCGCCGCGGTAAACTGGCCACCCCACAGGCGGAAACCGCCCGTTGCCGGCTCAACACGCTTGTACACGATGTAGGGCGAACAGAATCAGAACCCACACGGTCAACGCGCACACCATAATCACGAAAATCATGGAGAGGAACGCTTCCTTCGGGCTGTACAGGGCCAGCAGAATAGCAATCACCATGCCGCTGGTCGACAGCCATACCGCACGAGCCGGAACGCCAGCGCGGTTCACCTGAGCCAGCTGGCGAGGCGCCATGCCGTCAGCCGCCAGGGAGTGCAGCAGACGCGCACCCGCGTACAGGTTCGCGTTCGCACTCGACAGCGCCGCAATCAGCACCACAAAGTTCACGAAGTGCGCCACGCCGTGCACACCCAGCTGCTCAAAGACCAGAACGAACGGGGAAGCGTCCACCGCATCGCCCAGACCAGAGGCTGAACGCCACGGAATAACAGCCACAACAATCAGAACGGCCAGCACGTAGAAGGTCGCCAGGCGAATCATCATCGCCTTCGCCGAGGAACGCACCGAACGGGAGGGGTCCTTCGCCTCCGCGACAGAGATCGAGATCATCTCAATACCACCGAAAGAGAACATCACAACAGCCAACGACAGCCACACAGACTGCGGGCCGTTGGGCATGAAACCGCCGTCGTTGAAGAGGTTTGCGGTACCCACCGCAGCGTGGCCGGGCAGGCCGAAGAAAATCAGGCACAGGCCCACCAGCAGGAAGGCAACAATCGAAATGACCTTAATCGAAGACAGGAAGAACTCCAGCATGCCGAAAGACTTCACGCTGGTCAGGTTCAGCACAATCAGCGCCACACCAAACACGGCGATACCGACCCACAGGGGCAGCTGCGGCCACCAATAATTCAGGTAGGTCGCCACCGATACCAGCTCAACACCGGCAATCAGAACAGTCGCCGTCCAGTAGGCGATGCGAGTCAAAAAAAGCCCGCGAAGGGGCCCAGGTAGCGGGTAGCAATAGTACCGAAACCGCCACGGACAGGGTAGCGAACCGCCATTTCACCGGTTGCTGCACCAATCACCGAAGCGAGCGCAGAACCAATAGCGTAGGTGAGAATGACCGCGGGACCAGCCATCGCAATGGCGGTGCCCGAACCCAAGAAGAGGCCCGTACCGAGCGCGGAACCCATCACGATCATGGTCATCTGTCCGTGGGACAGAGAACGCTTCAGGGTGCGCGATCCGGCGGTCCCCGCCGCAGTGTGGTCGCGGGTATCGTCGTTATGGGACACGAAGGTGCCTTCCGTCAGTACGCCTTAGGGGCGTGATGTGCAATGTGCTCGCACCCGACTTCTGCGGCTTCTTGCCTCGTTGACGGGTACGAATAGTTAACTATTCTGCGGGCACACTCACATCGCTCAGAACGGTGCCGTCTAGACCACAAAGGCGAGTAGAGCACAAAAGCGAAAGGCACCGAACGGGGTGCTCCCCCATCCGGTGCCTTGTAGGTGCCTGTATGTTTTAGCCTCGCGAGGCTTTCACGCTATTTAGTGCTGTGCCGCGCTGGTGTCCTCGTCGGCGTGCATAGCGTCCAGGTCAGGGGCGCTCATAACCGCCCTGAACCTTCGAGGAGATGGCGTAGCCAATAGAAATCAGCACGAAGAAGACGATGCCGACCATAATGGATTCCTGAACACCCGAGCCGGGCAGCATGAACATTGCCGCCAGGGTCGCCAGAACACCCGCCAGAGCCAGGCCTGCGGTGACGCGGCCACCCAGCACGGTGAAGGAGGAGGCGTTCTTCTGGTCCTTCTTGTACGCCTGGTAGGGTCAGCAGAATCATGATCCACACGATCAGGATGCACAGGGTCACCAGCGCCATGAGCAGGGCAAAGATGTCGCCGATCTTGGCAACAGCCATCACGGTTGCCACGACAACGCCGGTGAAGGAGATGAGCAGAGCCACGACCGGCACGCCGCGCGAGGAGGTGCGGGCAGCCACTGCGGGAGCCATGCGGTCAGAGCCCAGGGCGTGCGGCAGGGCGGGTTGCCGCGTACAGGGAGGCGTTAGCACCGGAGAGCGCGACAACGAGCACCACGAAGTTCATGATGTCCGCCGCGAAGGGGATACCCAGCTCGGAGAAGACGAGCACGAACGGCGACTCGGTCAGCTCCGAGTTCTGCGCGGCGGTCTGCCAGGGCACCAGGCACAGAATAATTGCCATGGACACCACGTAGAAGGTGGACAGGCGCCAAATCATTGCCTTCACGCTGGCTGCCACCGAGCGTGCCGGGTCCTTCGCCTCCGCTGCGGAGAGGGAAATCATTTCCACGCCGCCAAAGGAGAACATGACAACAGCCATCGAAATCCAGATGGATGCCGGGCCGTTGGGCGAGAAGCCGCCGTCGTTCACGAGGTTTGCGGTACCCGCCGCGGCGTGACCGGGCAGACCCACGAACACCAGCAGTACACCAATCACCATGAACACGATGACGGCAGAAACCTTAATCGAAGAGAGCAGGAACTCCAGGGCGCCGAAGGACTTCACGCTCACCAGGTTCAGCGCCAGAATAATTGCGCCGAAGAGAGCGACGAACACAGCCAGGGGAACGTCCGGGAACCAGTACGCCATGTAGTGACCAACCGCCACCAGCTCGGCACCGGCCAGCGGCACGGTGCATGCCCAATACGCCCAGCGAGTCAGGTAGCCGCTAAAGGGGTTCAGGTATCGGCTCGCGATGGTGCCGAAACCGCCCTGGACAGGGTGACGCACGGACATTTCGCCCGCGCACGCAGCAATGGTTGCCGCAATCATCGCACCAATAGCGTAAGAGATGATTGCGCCGGGGCCCGCAATTTTAATGGCGGAGGAGGAGCCCAGGAACAGGCCCGTACCCAGCGCCAAGCCCATCGCAATCATGGTCAACTGGCCGTGGGAGAGGGAACGATTCAACGAGTCGTTCTTCGACTGCTCGGGGGTGTTCCCCTGCAGTTTAGACATAACGTATCTCTTTCTTAGACATGCTGTGTATTGAACAAAGCTGAAATGGCAACGCCGCCCAGGCGTTAGGCCGGGCGGCTGTGCACATCAGCTGTAAGGAGGTTAGCTTATGCCACGTACTCGAGTTCGTGACGCTTGAACCAACCAATAATCGGGTAGCTGATCGGCATGAGGAGCACCTCGACCAGGCACTTGTAGATATAGCCGATCAGTACGTAGTTGATGAATGCTTCCACGGTGTCGATGCCGAGCACCGGTGCCGCAATGGAGCAGAAGATGACGGTATCGAGCAGCTCACCAACCAGGGTGGAGACAATCATGCGCAGCCACAGGAAACGGCCCTTGCTTGCCTTCTTCATCGCGACCATGACCCAGGCGTTCAGGGTCTGACCGAAGAGGTAACCGAGCAGGGAGCCCACAAAAATCTGCCAGACCGGGCCGAGAACCTGCGCGAATGCCTCCTGGCCGGTGTAGAAGCTCGCAGCGGGCAGGTGCACAATCAGCAGGAAGCACAGGGCCGCAAAAGCGACCGAGCTGAAGGACGCCACAATGGCGCGGCGGGCACGCTTGAAGCCGTACACCTCAGAAAGAAGGTCGCCAATCACGTAGGCGAGCGGGAAGAGGAAGAAACCACCGTCGGTGACAATGGTCGAGCCAATCAGGGGCAGCTCGAAGGGTAGCGGACCGAACTCCACGCCCTTGGTTGCACCAATATTCGAAATGATCAGGATGACGCAGGATGCGCCCAGCAGCAGATCAAAGTAGCCGCGGCGACCGGCCCAGGGCACTTTGACGGTGCTCGTCTGAGCCTTAGATTCGCTAACGGGTTTAGCCATTACTTTCCCCAAGTCTTTCTTCATGCGATGTGTTTCTTCACGTAGGGTACGAGCCCTCACGCGTGGTGGTGAGCCTGCGATGCAGGGCAGGGTTCACCGGCTCGTCTGCCACCCGAGCCTATCTAATAGTACCTATACGCCGTACCGGCGGCAGGTTTATGGGCTCCGTTCAAGAGTGTGGACAGGCCCCGGCGCTTGCAGAACCCCCGCACCTACAATGGAGGTATGAAGAGTCTGAGCCGCAGAGTTCACCGCAAGCGGAGTTTACCGTACCGGCGCTCACCATACCGGGCAGGTGGAGTTCCCGCTGGAGGCGGGGCGTGCTTTACGCGCCTCGGTGCAGCGCTCGGTGCGCCGCTCGGTTCGTGGCTCTCTACGGCGAGCGCGGAGGCGGCGGTACCGTAACCAGCGGCGGCTGAGCGCGCATATTCCGCGTCTGCATCCGCTGTTTACCTATACAGCGCAGGTTGTGCGTACCGGTCTTTCCCTGCTGGAGCCGATACTTCTGGCGTCCTCTGAGCTGCTCGGTTACCGATCGTTTACGCATCGCGGACGCAATATCTACTACCGGGTCGATAACCTGCATCTTTTGTCCGAGTCTGAGTCTGCGCCCGGCGTACTGTTCTATTTTGATGGTGATCATCTTTCGCGTGCCGGGAGTCGCCTGTTGCGTCGTGCTTCTCCCCTGCGTGCCGAGTTGGCGCAGGTGGCGGCTGAGTTCAATATGCTGTCGGTGCCGGTGCTGTCGCCGGGTAGCCTGCGGGAGCCTCGCCTGACGGATGCCGGCTCCTATGCGCCTCCGCTGACCTATAACTGGTGGGTTCGTGCCCGCTCAAACGGCAGGATGGTTCGTGCCCTGATTGAGGAGATTACCCTGGCGTACGGGGTGGATATGAGCCGCGTCTGGTGTGCGGGCTATTCGGGTGGCGCGGAGTTCCTCAGCTACGAGCTGCTGTCGCACGATATTGAGTGGATTCGCGGAGGCGGCGCGACTTTCATCGGTGGAGGCGGCGCTGACGGCGTGCCCGTGCGGGTGCGTGAGCTGGCTGCGCTGAATCCTTCTTCGCATGCGCATCTGTTGATGAGCTGGCATGTGGGTGTGTTGGATGGTCGTTCGCCGTCGGGTCGTCGGCGTATGGCGACGAGTTCTGAGGGGAGTTGGTCGGCGCGAATTGCGGTGCAGGAGGGTAGTGCGTTCTACGAGGGTTTGGGTGCGCGGACTTTGTTGCAGGTGACTCCGGGGCGTGGCCATACAGGGGTATCCGATTGCGTCGTTGGTGGGTGCTGATTTGGCGGCGGCTACGCGTTTGGGCTTCTTGTAGTGCCGGTCGTTCTGTCATATTTGTGAAAAATTCGCATGGATTGGGCAAATTTCTTGGTGACACATTCGATAAATTCGTCATTTGCTGACGATTTGGGGGTAGAGTGTCACTATGCCTCGTATTTCTGCAGCAACCAACGCCGCCCAGCGCGAAAAACACCAAGCGCGCCATCCTCAACTCCTTCGGCGAGATCCTCTACAACCGCGGTCTCTCCGGCCTGACCATGACCGACGTCGCCAAGAACGCTAGCATCGGCCGCACCGCAGTCTACAACTACTTCGCCGACATGGGCGAACTGCTGGTCGCCTACGCCCTGGACGAGACCGAACGCTTCCTCAACGAGCTGCGCGTCGGCCTGGAGGGCATCGAAAACCCGATTGACCAGCTCGCGGTCTACATTCGCTTGCAGATCAACGACCTGGCGCGCCGCCACCTGCCTCCGGGCCCTGCGATGCGCTCCATGCTCTCCCCGAGGTCCTACGCGAAGCTCGGCAAGCACGTGCACGAGCTGCAGATGGTGCTCGCGCATATTCTTTCCGCCGCCATTGCTGAGAACTACATTCCGAAGAACGATATTCGCGAACTGGCAATGCTCGTGCACGGTTCCCTCTCCTCAAGTGCGGGCCGTGCGGAGGACGCGCCGGATGAGGAGACTCGCGAACGCCAGATTCTGAGCACAATTCGTTTTATTCAGATGGGTTTGGGTGCTCGTTTTGACGCCCAGGGTGCCCCGGTTCGCCTGGATTCTCAGGAGTCCCTGCCGGAGCAGTCGCCCGTGCAGGAGGCGAACCTGAAGGTCGCTTCCTAATGCGGGCTGAATAGCCACATATAATGCCGCGGACCTGATGCTTCTTTGCATCTGTCCGCGGCATTTTCTGTATTCGGGTGGGTTTTTACGCGCCGGGTAATAGTGCCGGGGAGATGGAGTCCAGGTCCAGTACGCGCGCGTACATGACGGCGCGGCGGTGCAGGGCGTTACGCAGTGCGCGGTGCACGCCGTCTTCGAGGTAGAGTTCGCCGCCCCATTTGACGACGTGCGGGAAGAGGTCGCCGTAGTAGGTGGAGTCTTCGGCGAGTAGGGTCTCGAGGTTGAGGGTTTTTTGGGTGGTGATGAGGGTGTCGAGGCGTACCTGCTGCGGCGGGATTCCTCCCCAGTCGGCGTGGGTCATGCCGTGCTGGGGGTAGGGGCGGCTGTCGCCTACTTTTTTGAAGATCATGGTGGTGCTTTCTGCAGGTATGGGGCGCCTCGGCGGCGCGTGCAACCGTGGGGTTCTGAAGAAATAGTACCAAGGGGTATAAAAAATCCCCGGTCTTAGATTCTAAGACCGGGGATCGGTGGCGGAGGATGGGGGATTTGAACCCCCGAGGGCTGTTAACCCAACACGCGTTCCAGGCGTGCGCCATAGGCCGCTAGGCGAATCCTCCAGCTATGTTTTCTACGCATTGCGTAGGCAACGAATAAAACTTTACTACGCTTTTGCGAAACGTGCAAGCCCTGGATGGGAAAAGTAACAGAAAGCACATTTGTGGTTGCTTGTGTCCTCGCTTTTGGACGAGGCGCAGGCGGAGCGGGCACGTAGTGCATATGACGGGCGCGAACTCCCCAGGTACCCATTTTTGGGTAAAAAAGACCTCCTACGCAACCGCTGAGGATTCGGATTCTGAGCGAGCGAAGAATCAATCCGGATCCGAAGCCGCGGAGCGCCAGCGGAGCGGGCACGTAGTGCATATGACGGGTGCCCAATTGTCTAAGTAGCTATTTTTTTGGGCATGAAAAACCCTTACGCACCCGCTGAGGATTCGGATTCTGAGCGAGCGAAGAATCAATCCGGATCCGAAGCCGCGGAGCGCCAGCGGAGCGGGCACGTAGTGCATATGACGGGTGCCCAATTGTCTAAGTAGCTATTTTTGGGCATAGAAAAACCCCTTACGCACCCGTCATAGCTCGAATACCCTTGCTACCTTCCGGTCCTGGGGGAGTTTTCCAAGATAACGCCACGTAAGAGGCAAGAACCAGTGTACCGGATTTTTGGGTTCTTGGGAATTCGGTGCGTCCGCGGTATTTCTGTGAGCGTACTTGCTACCCGGGTAAGCGTCCATAGTAGGGTGTCACAGTGGCGGTGGTGCGGTGACGTGTTCGCCGGTGACTGTCGGCCACTCGGGCTGAGGGGTAAAGCGTCTAAAATGGTAGGGATTGTCCTATCCGCACCCCCGAGTTGAAGAGGTTGCCGTGAGCACTGCCCTTTATCGTCGTTATCGCCCCGAGACCTTTGCTGAGGTTATCGGGCAGGAGCACGTGACCGAACCTCTTATGGTCGCTTTGGAGAAGAACCGTGTGAATCACGCGTACCTGTTTTCGGGTCCGCGTGGTTGCGGTAAGACCACGTCGGCGCGTATTTTGGCGCGTTGTTTGAACTGTGCGCAGGGTCCGACTCCTACTCCGTGTGGTGTGTGCGATTCGTGCCGTGAGCTCTCGCGTGATGGTGGCGGTTCCCTTGACGTGATTGAGATGGACGCGGCGAGCCACGGCGGTGTGGATCATGCCCGTGATTTGCGTGAGCGCGCTACTTTGGCGCCGGTGCGTGACCGTTACAAGATCTTCATTATTGATGAGGCGCATATGGTGACCCGTGAGGGTTTCAATGCGCTGCTGAAAGATAGTGGAGGAGCCGCCGGAGCACGTGAAGTTTATCTTCGCGACGACTGAGCCGAATAAGGTGCTGGGTACGATTCGTTCGCGCACTCACCATTACCCGTTCCGTCTGGTTCCGCCGGAGGTTCTTCTGCCGTTCCTGCAGGGCCTGTGCGAGCAGGAGCAGGTGGCTGTGGAGCCGGGTGTCCTGCGACTGGTGATTCGTGCTGGCGGCGGTTCGGTGCGTGATTCGCTGTCGATTCTTGATCAGCTGATGGCTGGTGCGTCTTCGCAGAGCGGTATTGAGTATGACCGTGCGGTGGCGGCGCTGGGTTATACCCACGCGCGACTTCTGGATGAGGTCATTGAGGCGTTGGGTGCGAAGGATGCGCCGACTCTCTTTGGCGCGGTGTCGCGTGTGGTGGCGACCGGTCAGGATCCTCGCCGTTTTGTGGAGGATCTGCTGGAGCGTCTGCGTGATTTGATTGTGGTGAAGGCTGTTCCGCAGGCTGCCGGCCAGATTTTGCAGGGTGTTCCGCAGGATCAGTTGGAGCGCCTGGGCCAGCAGGCTCAGGCTCTGGGTGAGCGTGAGCTGACGGTTGCTGCGGGTACGGTCAATGAGACTCTGAATGGTATGACGGGTGCGGCGAATCCGCAGCTTCAGCTGGAGTTGCTGTGTGCTCGTCTGCTTCTGCCTGCGGCGGAGGGTTCTGCCGGTGGCGCTGAGGTTGCGGCGTTGGCTTCTCGCCTGCAGGTTTTGGAGCGCCGCGTGGCTTCTGGTACTGCTGGTTCCTCGGGTTCCGCTGGTTCTGCCCCGGCGCAGGGCGGCATGTCTGCGGCTCGTGCGGCGGGTATGGCGGCGGCTGGTCTAATGCCTAAGACCCAGGCACCTAAGACTCCGGTTACTGAAGCTCAGGTACCTAGTGCACAGGCTCCTAGCGCCCCGGTTCAGGAGGCAGCTCAGCCCGCGCAGCAGGTAGCCCCTCAGCGGGGCGGCTCTCAGCAGGCTAGCGCGGGTGCTCCCCCGCTGGCAGGTGCGCCCCTTAGTGCTGCACCTCTGGCACCGACCGCGCAGGAGTCCGCACCTGCGGCTGGTGCTCCCCTAGCGGGTAACACCCCGACGGCACCTCATGCTCCGGAGGCGCCGAATGTCCCGGCCTCTCCTGCAGCAGCTGCGGCGGGTGCCCCCTCCGCGCCTCTGAAGCTTGGCCCGGACGATCCCCTGGCGGCGGTTCAGGGTAATTGGCGCGCCATTCTTAACCGAATGAGCGTTCCCGGTGCGGCGGAGCAGCTGATGAAGGTTCGCCCCGCCCGCATGGACGGCGCAACCCTGTACGTGAGCGCCGACATTGCGACTTTGCGCGCGGTCAAGGGCTTTGTGCCCGAGCTGACCGCCCGCGTGAGTGAGTTTCTGCGCCGTCAGGTGACCATTCACGCTCAGGTGGCGAAGCCCGGTGAGCAAGTCAAGCCCGCGACTCAGCCTCTTTGCTCAGCCCGCGCGCCCAGTGCGCCCACAGCGCGACCTGCAGTTCCTGCGACTGTTGCCCCGCAGGCGTCTCAGCAGCCCGTTCAGCAGACTCCCCCGCAGCCCGCTCAGCCGGCGCCTCTGGCTGATGGTCCGCGCGGCGGTGAGGATGCGTGGCGTCGCCACGGTCAGCCGCTGACCGGCGCAAACACCCCCGAGTCTACGAGCGTGGATGCGCCCCTGGGTGCGTGGGAGGTTGCCCCAATTCCGCAGAGCGCCCCCGAGAGCACCTCAGCAGGGTGCCCAGGCGGCGGTGCAGGCACCGGTTCAGGAAGCCCCGGCTGGGTCCCGCTTGCGCCTGAGCCCCGGTTGCTCCGGTAGCTCAGCAGGGTTCCGACTGCTCCGGCGGGTGGTTTTGGTGAGCGTGATTCCTTTGCGGCCTCCGGTAGTGGAGTTCCGCAGCAGGAGAGCGCTGCTGAACCCCAGCAAGCACAGGAAACCCAGCATGCCCCAGATCCCCAGTATGCAGAGGAGCCCCCTCACGCGGAGGAGCCCCCTCACGCGGAGGAACCTCCGTATGAGGAGGAGCCCCCTTTTGAGGATGAGCCTGCCTACGCTGAACCGGTTGAGGCACCCACTGCGCCCGCAATGCCGACTGCGCCTGTAGCACCGGCTGGTCCGCTTGCTAATCCGGTTGAGCCTGCTGGTCCGTTGGCAGAGACACCGCAGGCAGCACCGGCTGATACTGCTCCGGCAAGCGATGAGAAGCCCGCAGCGCAGGCTTCTAACGCAACCCCAGCACCGACTCCTAGCACACCGACTCCGAGCACGTCGGCGGCACCGGCTCGCCAGGCACGCACCGCATCCGATGAAGACTACGTCTCTGAGGATGATGAGAAGGTCGAAAACAGCACCTTCATCGGTCTGCGCGCTATCGAAAAAATTATTGGTGGCACCGTCATTGACGAACGCCCCCTGCACCAGCCCTAACCCGGGGTCGTAGGTGCCGCGCCCGCCATCGCACCGATGGCGGGCGCACTCATTCCAGCCGCATACTCGCTACGCGAAACGCCCCTAAACTGTCAGGGGTTGGGTGCATACTCATAACGTCGCCCAAGAACAGCACACCAGCACAACACATCAGCACAGCACACCGCATCAGAAGGAGAAGCCATGTACGAGGGAGCAGTTCAAAACCTCATTGACGAGCTCGGCCGCCTGCCGGGTGTGGGCCCCAAGTCGGCTCAGCGCATCGCTTTTCACATTCTGAATGCGGATGCTGCCGATATGGCACGCCTAGCCAACGCCATTTCCACGGTGAAGACCAGCGTGAGCTTCTGCGAGGAGTGCGGTAACGTCTCCGAGACGAAGCTGTGCACGATCTGCCGTGATGAGCGCCGCGACCCGTCCGTGCTGTGTGTGGTCGAAGAGTCGAAGGACGTGGTGGCGATTGAGCGCACCCGTTCCTTCACCGGCCGCTACCATGTGCTCGGCGGCGCTATTAACCCGCTGGCTGGTGTGGGTCCGGAGCGGTTTGCGTATCCGTGAGCTGGTGTCCCGCCTGGCGGATGAGCGCATCCAGGAGATTATTCTGGCGATGGACCCGAATCTTGAGGGTGAGGGCGACCGCAACCTACCTCTCGCGCATGCTCGTGCCGCTGGGTGTGCGCCTGTCGCGTCTGGCGTCGGGTCTGCCGGTCGGTGGCGATCTGGAGTACGCGGACGAGATTACTCTGGGCCGCGCGTTGGAGGGCCGCCGCGTCATTAGCGAGGGCACGGCGGTGGCTCATACTGCCGCAGAGGATTTTGAGCGCGTGAACCGCGAGGAGGAGCAGGAGCGTGAGCAGGCGGCTCAGGTTCAGGCTCAGGAGGCGAAGCAGAGTCGTCGCCGCTGGAATTCGAGCATGTTTGATGACCTGGATTCTGAGTTCTGCCGGTTCCCGCGCGGGCACCCGCCGTCGAGGGTGTGCAGAGCACGGTGGATGAGCGGCTGATAGAGCAGGGTTCTGCAGGGAGGCTGAGGGATCCGGCGAGGAGGAACCCGCAGTGAGGTATCACCCGCCGATTCTGCTGAGGCTAAAAACCACCGCAGAACCCACCCCTGACCTGGGCGAAGACTCCGGCGAGGGCACCCCAGTTGAGGGCACGTAAGCGAGCGCCGCCTCCGAACCGGCTGAAGCATCCGTAGCCGAGCAGTCAGAAGATACGCCGGAGGTGTTCGCACCCCCGGACTATGAGGAGAAGATCCGCACTATTCAGAACGCCCGTTGCGCACCCCGAAGCCGGATGTTCCGCCAGCGCCGGGTGTCACGTACGTGAACCCGTGGACCTAAAAACTAGCCTCCACGGGCGTGCTGTACCCGCCTCCGAGACCCCGCATCACCGCCCCGTAATACTACGTAATATTTCACGGGGCAATACATACTGGGTGCACAGTTAGCCGCTTGTACTGAACGCCGTCTACTATAAATGAGGGTAGCAGGCGTCTGCCAGACACACAAGTAACTGACCTGGAGATATCAATGAGCCTGATCGTCCAAAAAGTTCGGCGGTTCCTCCGTAGCGGATGCGGAGGGGCGTCAAACGCGTTGCCCGCCGCGTTGTGGACACTCAGAAGGCAGGTAACGATGTGGTCGTCGTGGTGTCCGCTATGGGTGACACTACCGATGAGCTGCTCGACCTTGCCGCAGAGGTCACCAGCAATGTCACTCCTTCTCGTGAGCTGGACATGCTGCTGACTGCCGGTGAACGCATTTCGACTGCCATCCTGTCGATGGCTATTAACGACCTGGGTGCTAAGGCCCAGTCTTTCACTGGTTCTCAGGCTGGCATGATTACTGACGGCGTGCACGGTTCTGCGCGTCTGGTTGAGGTCAACCCGGAGCGTATCCGTGAGTCGATTGAGGCTGGCAACATTGCGATTGTTGCTGGTTTCAGGGTATGAACCGTCAGAGCGGTGATATTACGACTCTGGGCCGCGGTGGTTCTGATACGACTGCTGTTGCTCTGGCTGCTGCTCTGAACGCTGATGTGTGCGAGATTTACTCGGATGTTGACGGCGTGTTCACTGCCGACCCGCGCATCGTGCCGACCGCGCATAAGCTGGACACCATCACCAGTGAAGAGATGCTGGAGATGGCGGCTAACGGTGCGAAGATTCTGCACCTGCGCAGTGTTGAGTATGCTCGTCGTTTTAATTGAAGCTTCACGTGCGTTCTTCGTTCTCTAACCTTGAAGGCACTATTGTGGTTCCGGAGGAGTCCGCGGAACTGACCCCACCCATCTGAAGGAGATTCCCTTGGGCGACCCCTGATTTCTGGTGTCGCACGATCGCACCCGCGCAAAGATTACTGTTGTTGGTGTTCCGGATGTTTCCCGGTTCGGCGGCTAAGGTGTTCGGCCTGATTAATGAGGGCGAAGGTTAACCTGGACATGATTGTTCAGAACGTTCCGACTGACCGCCCCGGTGTGACCGATATTTCCTTCACCCTGGATCAGACTCAGGGCCCCACCGCGCTGGAGGCGCTGGAAGGCTGCTAAGGCTGAGCTGGGTTTCCAGGAGGTTATTTACAACGAGTCGGTTGGTGAGCTGTCGCTGGTTGGCGCGGGCATGAAGACTAACACGGGTGTTTCGTTCACTTTCTTTGAGGCCCTGTCGAACGCTGGCGTGAACATTGACATGATTTCGACCTCGGAGATCCGCATTTCGGTGATCACTGAGCTGAGCAAGCTGGATGAGGCTGTTCGTGCGGTGCACACTGCGTTCGGTCTGGATGCAGAGGGTGAGGCTACTGTTTACGGTGGTACTGGCCGCTAGGGTTTAGCTCGTTTGTGGGCTGTACGCTTCGGGAGGGGCGGTGCTGGTTTGATCCGGCACCGCCCTCCCCATTGTCTGTGTATAGGTGAAATAACTGAAACGCTTTACAGTTATTTCAGATAGGGGTAGGGTTGTATCAACCACAATGAGCCTCCAACCGAATGATATGCACCCCACCGACGTGGCATCTTCGGACGTTGACTCTGCCGGCAACAGCACCAAGGAGAAGATAATGACCACCACCCTAACCAACCCCCTGGAGGAAGATACCCTCAATCAGGCTCGCGCAGAGGCGCGGGAGATTCTCAAGAATTCTGAAGAAACCACCATTGAGCTGACCGTTTCGGGTCGAGAAAGCCAGCAGCTTGGCGACGCCCTTAACCAGGTCATTCAGCACGTCTTCCATGCCTTGGCTAACGGGCAGAGTATTGATGTTCAGCCTGTCCCACAAGATTTGACGACGACCGTTGCGGCGCAGCGTATCGGTATTTCCCGCCCCACGCTCATGAAGGCTATTCGTGCGGGTGAGTTGCCTGCACATAAGGTGGGTAGCCACTTCCGTATCCGCACCGAGGATGCTGACACTTTCCGTAAGGGACTTCTCAAGAAGACTGTTACTCAGAAGGAGCAAGCTCTCAAAAAGCTCTGGGAACTCGAGGATGAACACGGTCTTGTTGACACCTTCACTGAATAAAGTAGTTTTACTTTCTGCCCTACCTTGTCGCGGCATCGTTTAGGCTAGAAGCATGAGTAGTGTTGTGTTTTCCCAGGTGATGGATGCCCGTCAATGGCGTGCCGCAGAGGCAGCACATGAGGCGCGTGCCGGCCGCTACGCCGACCCGTTTGCGCAGCGTCGCGCCCGCCACGAAGTGCACCCCGTGGAAGATTTCCTCTTCACCTACTACACGCTCAAGCCCGGCCAGTTCAAGCGCTGGCACCCCGGCGCCGGCATCATTCTGCTGGATGCGCCCGAGCGCACCTCCTGGCGTTTCTACCGACCCGCAACCGAGCAGGAGCTCCTTGACGCTGGCTGCACCCCGCAGGTGGCGCGTGCCCAGGCGGATGCCGCCTCCGCCGTCACGGTGGACGTCACCGCTTTTGTGGAGCGCCGCGCTACCGCCCTCGCCTTCACCCACGAGATCCTGCGCAACACCGCCGCGAAGAAGGGGCAGTTCGGTTGCTTCGGCATGCACGAGTGGGCGATGGCGTACAAGTCAGTGGAGAACAACATCCGCCACGACTACCTGGAACTGCGCCTGGGCGCGGAGGGTACGGACCGCGTGGTGGAGGAGCACCGCATCCGCTGCTCGCACTTTGATGCGTTCCGTTTCTTCATGCCGCAGGCGGCACCGATGAACGAACTGCAGCCGACCCGCGAGACGCAGCGTGTGCTGGAGCAGCCCGCGTGCCTGCACGCGAATATGGACGTGTACAAGTGGGCGTACAAGCTGCTTCCGCTGGTTGATTCGACTCTGGTCATGGATTGTTTTGACCTGGCGTGGGATGCGCGTGAACTGGATATGCGCGCAGCCCCCTACGATATTCGTGACTGGGGGTATGAGCCGATTCCGGTGGAGACGACCGAGGGTAAGGCTGAGTACGTGCGGATTCAGCGTGAGCTGTCGGAGCGTTCGATTGAGCTGCGTGAGCGTCTGCTGCGGGTGTGCGAGCGCTATCTTCCACCCCTCGAGGCGTAAAAGACGTGATTCGAGCCTCTTAGGGTATCCACAGACCGGGCGCATACCCCCGTTACGGTCGTTAGTACGGTAAGATGAGATACGGCTCATACAGAACCCACGCACCCAAGGAGTGCCCACACATGGCCCGTATTGTTGTTGATGTTATGCTCAAGCCCGAAATTCTTGACCCGCAGGGTAAGGCTATTTCTCACGAGCTGCCCCGTATCGGCGTTGATTCTTTCGTTGATGTTCGCCAGGGTAAGCGCTTCGAGCTGACCGTCGAGGGTGAGGCAACCGAGGAGCACCTCGCGGCTGCCCGCAAGGCTGCTGAAGAGTTGCTCTCGAACCCCGTCATCGAAGACGTTGTGAACGTTTCGGTTCTGGAGGACTAATACCTATGGCGGAGTCCCTCGCACCCTACTGAAGTCCCCCTGGTTGGCGACTTCTCTAGCTTACTCCCCGAACCCCGCTTTCGCTGACGCACGCGTTGGCGTGGTGACTTTCCCCGGCACCCTGGATGACCGTGACGCTGCGCGTGCTGTCCGTCTGGCTGGCGGTACCGTCGTTGAGCTGTGGCACGACGACGCTGATTTGAAGAACGTTGATGCCGTCATTATTCCTGGCGGTTTCTCCTACGGTGACTACCTGCGTGCTGGCGCTATTGCTTTGCGAAAGGCTCCCGTGATGCGTTCGGTAATTGATGCCGCTAACGCTGCTGGCACCTCCGGTTCCGCTCCCCTGCCTGTTCTGGGTATTTGCAATGGTTTCCAGATTCTGACTGAGTCTCACCTGCTGCCCGGTTCGATGATTAAGAACGATCACCGCAAGTTCATTTGCCGTGACCAGGTTCTGCGCATTGAGAATAACTCCACCTCCTGGACGAGCGATTACGCTGCTGGCCAGGAGATTGTTGTCCCGCTGAAGAACCAGGACGGTCAGTATGTTGCTGACCCGAAGACTCTGGAGGCGCTGGAGGCTGAGGGCCGCGTGGTGTTCCGCTACGTTGGTTTCAACCCGAACGGTTCCCGTAACGACATTGCTGGTATCAGCAATGAGCGCGGTAACGTGGTCGGTCTGATGCCGCACCCGGAGCACGCTGTGGAGCCTGGCTTCGGTCCTTCCTCTTCCGGTTTTGGGGAGGTTTCTCTGCGCGGTGGCGCCGATGGTCTCGGCGTGTTCACCTCCGTTCTTGCCAACCTGATTAACGCCCGCTAACGCGACAAAGATTCTGAGAGTTATGAGCGAAAAAGCAGTTTTAACCTCGACACCGTCGAGCACGCGGCAACAACCCCGGACACCGAACTCCCCTGGGCTGAACTGGGTCTGAAGGAGAATGAGTTCGAGGATATTAAAGGAGATTCTTGGTCGCCGTCCTACCGCGGCTGAGCTGGCAATGTACTCGGTCATGTGGTCCGAGCACTGCTCCTACAAGTCTTCTAGGTTCATCTGAAGCAGTTCGGTGCGAAGGTCACCGATGAGATGAAGAAGGACCTGATGGTCGGCTATCGGTGAGAACGCCGGTGTGACCGATATTGGTGACGGCTGGGCTGTTACCTTCAAGATTGAGTCCCAACCACCCCTCGTACGTGGAACCCTACCAGGGGTGCTTTGCGACCGGTGTGGGCGGTATTATGCGTGACATTATTTCCATGGGTGCGCCCGGTTGCTGTGATGGATCCGCGCGTTTCGGCGCGATTGATCACCCGGGACACCGCCCGCGTTATTGGCGGCGTGGTTGCCGAGTATTGGTGGTTACGGTAACTCCCTGGGTCTGCCGAACATCGGCGGCGAGGTTGAGTTCGATTCCTGCTACCAGGCAAACCCGCTGGTCAACGCACTGGCTGTGGGTATTATGCGTCACGAGGACATCCGCCTGGCGAACGCATCGGGCGTGGGCAACAAGGTTGTTCTGTTCGGTGCACGCACCGGTGGCGACGGCATCGGCGGTGCGTCGGTGCTGGCGTCCGAGTCTTTCGATGACACCAAGCCCTCGAAGCGTCCTGCCGTTCAGGTGGGCGACCCTTCGCTGAGAAGGTTCTGATTGAGTCTGCCTGGAGCTGTTCAAGGGCTCCGTGGTTGAGGGTATTCAGGACCTGGGTGCTGCGGGTATTTCCTGCGCAACCAGCGAGCTGGCTTCTAACGGTGAGGGCGGCATGCGTCGACCTGACCAAGGTTCTGCTGCGTGACCCCACCCTGACCCCGGGCGAGATTCTGATGTCTGAGTCTCAGGAACGCATGATGGCTGTTGTCTCCCCCGAGAACGTAGAGCGCTTCGAAGCAATCATGAACAAGTGGGGCGTGGAGTACTCCTTCCTCGGTGAGGTCACCAACTCTGGTCGCCTGGTCATCGAGTGGGACAGCGAGGTCATCGTGGATGTTGACCCCGCACCGTCGCGCGACGGTCGACCTACGAGCGTCCTTACGCACGCCCCGAGTGGCAGGATGACGTTCAGGCTAACCACTTCACCGGTTCGGGCGCCGACGATTCCCGCCCGCGCGGTAAGGAGCTGGGCGAGGCAATCAAGGCGTTCATGGCGTCCCCGAACATGTGCTCCAAGTCCTGGATCACCAACCAGTACGACCGCTACGTTCAGGGCAACACCGCCCTGTCCATGCCGGACGACGGCGGTGTGGTGCGCGTGGACGAGAACACCAACCTCGGTGTTGCTCTGGCGACCGACGCCTCCCCTCGTTTCACCTACCTGGATCCGTACGAGGGTGCTCGCGCGTCCTTGGCTGAGGCGTACCGTAACGTTGCGACCGTTGGTGCACGCCCCGTGGCTGTGTCTGACTGCCTGAACTTCGGTTCTCCCGAGGATCCGGATGTCATGTGGCAGTTCGCTGAGGCTGTTCGCGGCCTGGCTGATGGCTGCATGGAGCTGGGTGTTCCGGTGACCGGCGGTAACGTGTCCCTGTACAACCAGACCGGTGGCAAGGCTATTAACCCGACCCCCGTGGTCGCGATGATGGGCGTGATGGATGACGTCACCCGCCGCACCCCGTCGGGTTGGGCTCCTGAGCATGACGGTCAGGCTATCTACCTGCTGGGTACCACTCGCGATGAGCTGGACGGCTCCGAGTGGGCTCGCTTCAAAGGGTCACCTGGGCGGTCAGCCGCCGAAGGTTGATCTGGCTCTGGAGCGTCAGCTGGGTGACATGCTGGTGAACATGTCTCGTGACGGCATGATTGATGCTGCACACGACGTGGCTGCCGGCGGTCTGGCTGCAACTCTGGTTGAGGCTTGCCTGCGTTTCAACACCGGTGCCCGCATTGGTCTGGGTGAGGTTGCTGAGCGTGACGGTCTGGACCTGTTCACTCTGCTGTTCTCGGAGTCCCTGGGCCGCGTTGTGGTTTCGGTTCCGCGTTCTGAGGAGGTGCGCTTCAAGGATATGTGCACCGCTCGCCAGTTCCCCTTCGCACGTATTGGTGTGGTGGATGCTGAGTCGAACGCTCTGGACTTCCAGGATGAGGTTTCCATTGACCTGGATGAGTTGCGTGCAGCTCACGAGGGCACTCTTGCAGCTCACTTCGGTGAGGTTGCGAAGGGCTAGTCTTCGACTAGTTTGAGACTAACGCCGAAAGGGGCGGATGCTTGCGAAAGCATCCGCCCCTTTGTTATGCCCGCTGGCTTGTGCGTTGAGCGTTTAGGCGTTGTGCGTTGAGGTGTTCGGTGTTTATGCCTCGGCGACCTTGCGTCCCAGCTGCGCGAACAGGGAGGCGTTAATGCGGAAGCCTTCGATGCATTCTTCGATGAGGGCTTCGCGCTGTTCGTCGGTCAGGGGTGCGTTGTCGAGCAGTTCGCGGTAGCCGTCATAAAGACCGAGGCTTGGGCAGTTCGGTGAAGCGGTACATGCTCAACGCTTCGGCAGGGGATGCCGTAGTGGCGGGTGACGAGCAGCTGCGACTGCCTGAGTAGCCAGAGAGGTCGCCTAGGGTAGCGCAGGTGAGTGGTGTGCGAGGTAGCGTTCGGGGGAGTTGATGGTAGCGCGGATGCGCTCTACGTATTCTGCGGTTGCGGGCAGGGGGCGCGTCGATGTCGCCTTCCTGGTAAAGTGCGCGGATGTCTGCGCGGATGTATTCTGCGCGGTCGAGTAAGGGGTGGGTGAAGGGTTCGGTAATGGGGGCTGGGTTCTGCGCGGTAGTGTTCGGAGACTGCTTCGAGTGCTTCGTAGATGTGCACGTACTGGTTGATGAGGCACAGGTATGCCTCGGTGTTGAGGAGCCGCCCATGAGGGTCTTCCATGAAGGTGGAGTGTTCGGCGTTGTCGTGGACGTGCTTGGTGCTTTCCTTCAGGCGTGCAGAAGCGTTCCTGGGTGGTTTCAGGGGCGGTAATAGTCATGGTGAGTTCCTAAAGTGAGCTTGTGGGTGAACAATAAATGTTTTAGTGACACGATGTCACCAAAAACCTGTTAATGACATATTGTCACCAAAAAACCGGTTTTGCAATAGCTCTCACAAAAAATTTGCTAGAGTAAACCTCCTACACAAGTCACCCTAGGCATTAAGTTACACAAACATAGGCTAATAGGGCTGAGACTTGATACGAACACCACAATCACAAAATCAAGGAGACACCGAATGTCTACCCCTCTCTCACCAAGCGCACTTGGGCGTTCTTGGCTTCAGCAACCATCGGTACTCAGCGGCGTCGCCCGGCGTCCCCGCAGCCTTCGCGGCTGAAACCAACTCCCACGTCAGCGCCGGTGAGGTAACCGCAGACCTCAGAGCAGAGCCTGCAGGACGTCACCGTCAACTGGGGTATGAAGAGTCCTTCCGCTCCTACATCAACGGTCCCTTCTCCCAGGGCTCCCAGGGAACTGACCGGCGTCACCACCAACGAAGACGGCTCCTACCACTTCACCTCCGCCGAAGGCACCGTAGTCAACGGCGAATACTCAGTCACCTTCACCGGCTCCTCGATTCACTACACCGCACACCACGGTACTGCTGGAAGTCATCATCTCCGACCTCTCCGTCACCATTAAGGACGGCGTGGGCACCGTGCGCGCCAACGTTCAGTCGCGCCCCTCACAGCAACACCACCCCGAACGACCTGGTCGAAACCAAGAACATGACCATCGGCACTTTCAACGCCTCCGGTCTGAAGGTTGAGGTAACACCATCACCCTGCCCAGCGTTGACGAGGAAAACAGCACCCGCGTCAAGCTTTCCGAAGAGGCAACCGGCGCCTTCGCGAGCTTCTACAAGGCAGGTCAGGAGCTGGATGCGCTCGGCTTCTCCGCAACCATCGTGACCAAGGAAGCACCCGCGCCGAGCCCTGAGCCCAGCACTGAACCCAGCGCCGAGCCGAGTGCTGCGCCGACCGCAGAGCCTTCCTCCGCACCGACCAGCGAGGCACCCAAGCCCCACAGACCCCCAAGCCCGCAGAGCCCACTTCTGCGGCGCCGAGCGCAGCCCCACCTCCGCGGCACCCTCCTCCCCCGCCGCAACCACCGAGCCCAAGCGTGAAGAAAAGGTCACCGGCAACGTTGTCGGGTCCGGCACCCTCAGCTGGGATATCCGCGAGTCCTTCCTGAAGTACCTGACCGGCTTCGCGCACGGCTCCGTGAACGTTGAGGGCATGGAGAAGACCGCGGCTGGCGGCTTCAAAGTACACTCAGGCATCCGGCGTGTACAACCCCGAGACCAAGACCGGTCAGATCAACTTCGCGGGCACCGCAGAGTTCACCAGTGCCAACGGTCAGCTCAAGAGCACCATCAAGAACATGCGCCTGGTCGTCGTCAACGGCAAGGGCACCCTGGTCGCTGACGTTGACGCGCTGACCCGCGACGGCAAGTCCGTTTCTAAGACCGGCCTGGCTATCGCCGAGGTGGACCTCTCCGGCGCGAGCGTGAAGGACGGCGTTTTCTCGGCGCAGAACGCGGCGGTCGCGCTCACCACTGAAGGTTCAACGTGCTCTTCGCCGGTAAGTACCGCGGTGCCGATAACGCCATGGCGCCGCTGAGCTTCTCCGTAAAGCTCAGCGAGCAGACCGCAGAGAACACCGTTGAGGTTCCCCGCGTCTCTGAGAACAAGTCCTCCGATAACAAGGGTTCTGAGAACGGCTCCTCCGATAACAGCTCCTCGAACTCCTCCGCTAACAGCTCCGGTTCTAATGGTTCGGCAGGCACCTCCGGCAGCGTCTCTAACGGCGGTTCCTCCTCGAACGGTTCTGTCAGCAACAACCCGGCACAGCCGGTCTGCGTACCGTCACCCGCACCCGCGGTGCAGGAGCAGGGCGCATCCGACGGCACCATTAAAGGCGCAAACCTTGGCTGGGGCGTGCGTGATTCCTTCCGCAACTACGTGCGCGGCGGCATCGCGAACGGTAGCTGGGAGCTGAACGGCACCTCCTACTCTTCGGATGCGTTCAACTGGTCTAACGGCACCGGCACCTTCAAGAACGGTAAGGGTTCCATCTCCTTCAGCGGTTCGGTTCGTTTCACCGGTCACCACGGCATTCTGGACACCACCATTGCGAACCCGCGCCTTGAGATTAACGGCAATTCCGGCACTCTCTACGCGACCATGAACAGCAATGATCCCTCCGGCAAGGCAACTAACTACGGTGAGGTGGCACTGCTGAAGGTGGATCTTTCGGGTCTGCAGAGCTCCGCTGACGCTGTGAGCGTCAACGGTGCGGCAACCACCCTGACCGCTGAGGGCGCGAAGGCGTTCGCTGGCTTCTACGACGCCGGTAAGGACATGGCTCCGCTGAGCTTCTCCGCGGCGATTAACGGCGCGAAGACCACCACCAAGACCGTGTCCGAGACCGTCTACGAGGGTGAGGGTTGCGACCCGGTCACCGGTAAGCCTCTGGCTTCCACCGGCGCCTCCGGTGTTGAGGGCACCCTGGTTGCAGGCTTCATCGCTGTTGCAGCCGGCGCGGGTACCGTCGTGTACACTCGCCGCCGAAAGAAGGCATAACGGCACCTCACGAGGATGCCCACACTGTCGGCTCGCCTGTGAGACTCAATCACGAGGTTCACCGGTGAGCCGACACGGTCCGTGCGGGGGTGCAGATTTTCACTGCACCCCCGCTTCAGATGCCAGGTTTTACCCCGGCGCCTACCCCAGTTTTCCTAACTCCCTTTTTTCTGTGAGACGACGATGTTTTCTTCCCTTTCTTCTTCTGCCCTGAACCGCCGCGATGCAGTGAAGTATGCGGCATTCTCCATCACTTCCGCGTTCCTGCTGAGCTCTTGCGGTGTGGGTACTCAGAACCCGGCCGCTTCTTCAAGTGCTTCGCAGGCTGTGGTGGATGAGCAGAGCACCCGCACCGTTTTGGAGAACCTTGCCGATCAGTTGCGTTCTTCTATTGCCCCTGATCAGAAGGCTCTGCGCGGCCCCAATAGCGCCGCAGATACCCCCGAAATTCAGCCGATGGTCGATACCCCCACTCCGGCTTTCCCGGTGACGTTCAAGGATTTCAACGGCACCGAGGTGACCGTTAAGTCCGCTGACCGTGTGCTGGCACTGGACCTGTACGGCACTCTGGCTCAGCAGATGATTGCGCTGGGTCTGGGCGGTCGTCTGGTCGGTCGTGTCACCTCCTCGACGGAGCAGTCGCTGGCTCATCTGCCGCTGGTGACCCAGAACGGTCACGACCTGAACGCTGAGGCGATTCTGGCGACCTCCCCGGACCTGGTGCTGTGGGATAAGAGCAACGGCCCGATTGAGATTGTGGATCAGCTGCGCGCTGCGGGCGTGACCGTGGTGGTCTTCGATCATGAGCGTCGTATGGATAAGATCATTCCGCAGCTCAAGGCTGTTGCGCAGGCACTTGGTGTTCCGGAGGCGGGCGAGCAGGTTGCTGCCCGCGTGCAGAAGGACCTGGATTATGCTCTGCAGGTGCTCAAGGACGTCGCCCCGAAGGGTGCACAGCAGGTGTCGTTCGCGTTCCTGTACGTGCGCGGTACCGCTGGCGTGTTCTTTGTGCTCGGCAAGGGTTCGGGCGCTGACGATTTGATTCAGGCTATTGGCGGCAAGGATGTGGCGTCTGAGCAGAACGCGACGAATATTATTCCGGCGACCAGTGAGGCGCTGGTGAAGCTGAACCCCGACGTCATTCTGACCATGAGCGGCGGCATTAAGTCCACCGGCGGTTTGGATGGTTTCTTGGCTCGCCCGGGTGTGGGTGAGACGACTGCCGGTAAGAATAAGCGCATTATCGATATGGGTGACGGCCAGATTCTGTCCTATGGCCCGAATACTCCGGCGGTGTTGCTCTCGCTGGCTAAGGCTGCGTACTCGACTCCTGCGGGGGGCCAGTAGTGGCTGCCGTGAAGAGTGCGGCGGGTGCGCGGGATTATCGTGCTTCACGTCGGCGTCGTGCCGGTCTGACGTTTACGTTTTTGGCGGTGGCACTGTGCGTTGTGATGGTGCTGTCTGCGGGTTTGGGTCAGTACAATATCCCGACTGATCAGGTGGTTGCTTCTGTGGGCCGCCGCCTGGGTCTTGCGCCGGAGAACCCGGCGATGCAGCTGGCGGATAGCACTCTGTGGAATATCCGTTTCCCGCGTGTGCTGTTGGGCGTGCTGGTGGGTGCCGCTTTGGGTACTTCCGGTGCGGTGATGCAGTCGGTGTTTGGTAACCCGTTGGCTGAGCCGGGCGTGATTGGTGTTTCCTCGGGTGCGGCGGTTGGCGCGTGTTTATCGATTGTGTTGAACCTGCAGTTCTTCGGTATTTTCACGACTCCTGCATTCGCGTTTGTGGGTGCGTTGGCGGCTACTGCGCTGGTGTATTTCCTGTCGCGTTCTTCGGGTCGTGCGAAGGTCCTGTCGATGATTTTGACGGGTATTGCGGTGACCGCGGTGGCGAATGCGATTATTGCGTTCCTCATGTTTATTGCTGATACGACGAGCCGCGATCAGATTGTGTTCTGGCAGATGGGTTCGCTGAACGGTTCTACATGGAAGGCTGTGGCGAGCGTATGGCCGGTTATTCTGATTGGCTTGGTGGCATGTTTTGTGATGGCTTCTTCGCTGGATGTTCTGGCGTTGGGTGAGCGTGCGGCGCAGCATTCGGGCGTGAACGTGGAGCGTCTGCGTGCGGTGTCTATTGCGGCGACGGCTTTGTTGACGGGTGCTGCGGTGGCGTATGCGGGCATTATTGCGTTTATTGGTCTGATTATTCCTCACCTGTTGCGCATGATTTTGGGTCCGTCGAATCGTGTGTTGTTGCCGGCTTCGGCATTGGGTGGCGCGCTGTTGATTGCGCTGTCTGATTTGGGTGCGCGTACGCTGGTGCCTTTTGCTGATTTGCCGATTGGTATTTTTACGGCTTTGGTGGGCGGCCCGACGTTCTTCGTGTTGTTGCGTCGTTCCCTGGGGTAGGGCGGAGGTGCTTCGTGAGTGAGTTGTTGAGCCTGTCCGGTGTGTGTTTTAACGCTGGTGGGCGTCAGATTTTGAATGATGTGTCTCTGTCTGTTGCTGCGGGCGAGGTTGTGTCGCTGATTGGCCCCAATGGTGCCGGTAAGTCAACTCTATTGGGTGTGATTGCTGGTGATATTGCTCCCAGTGGCGGTGAGATTCTGTTGGATGGCACCCCGCTGGGTTCTATTCCTGCCCGTCAGATGGCGCGTCAGCGTGCGATGCTGTTGCAGAAGTTGAATGTGGCGTTTTCGTACACGGTGCATGAGGTGGTTCAGATGGGCCGCACCCCGTGGAAGGGTACGGAGCGCGCTGAAGAGGATGACTCCGTGGTTGCTTCGATGATGGAGCGTACGTCGGTGACTCACTTGTCGGATCGCGATATTACGACTCTGTCCGGTGGTGAGAGTGGCCGTGCGCATTTGGCGCGTGTGTTTGCTCAGCAGACTCCGCTGATTCTTTTGGATGAGCCGACTGCGGCGTTGGATATTACGCATCAGGAGCAGACGTTGCGGGTGAGCCGTGAGTTGGCTGCTGAGGGTGCTGCAGTGTTGACGGTGCTTCATGACTTGGATGTGGCGGCTGCGTATTCTGACCGTATGGTGTTGTTGCGTGGTGGTGAGGTGGTTGCTTCGGGCGCCCCTGAGCAGGTGTGTTCGGCGGAGTTGTTGTCTGAGGTGTATCAGCATCCGATTGAGGTGTTGAGGCATCCGGTGACGAATCGTTTGTTGATTCTGCCGGAGCGCTGAGTCTGCTAGCGCACTGAGTCTGCTAGCGCGCTGATTTTACGGGGCGTTAGCGAACCATCCCGCAAACACTTTCCACCTCAAAATATGCCAGTATTCGCATATATTAAATCTCCGTTCTGGAATGGCTATAAATATCAGTTCATTACAGGGCGGAGATTATCTTTATCCCCTCCTGCACGGATACACTGAAAGGTAGTGTCCGCAATACTGAACTCTATTCAGTTCAGCATTCCATCCATTCGAGAAAGAGACCCCCGCATGGATCCTCAGCAGAAAACGGCAGCACCTGCCGTTGCCGGCTACATTCCCGAATATTCTGAAACACCGCATAGCGGATCTTTCGATATTGCCCAGCACGGTTTGAGCAGCGATGATGTTGCCCGCCTGACTGCTGAAGGTAGGGTCAATACCCAGAACAATAAGTCTTCTCGCACGCTGTGGAGCATTATGCGTGCGCACCTGTTCACGGTCTTCAACTTTGTGTTGGGTGCCTGTGGTGCCGTAGTGATCATGTACCAGCGTTGGGCTGATCTGCTCTTCCTGGGGGCTGTTATCGCTAACGTGGTGATTGGTTTTGTGCAGGAGTACAAGGCGAAGCTTGAGCTGGACCGCATCTCCCTGCTGGACCGCTCCCCCGCTACTGCCGTGCGTGACGGTAAGAGCGTTGAGGTTCCGATGGAGCAGCTGGTTGAGGGTGACGTTGTCATCCTCAAGCGCGGCGATCAGGTTCCGGCGGATGCTGTTGTGCTCACCTCCGATTCTTTGGAGCTGGACGAGTCCCTGCTGACCGGTGAGAACGACCCGATTGCTAAGCGCCCCGGCGATATGGTGCTGTCGGCGTCGAGTGTGCTGGGTGGTACCGGTCGCGTCCTGCTGTCGCATGTGGGTGCGAATTCTCGTGCAAGCAAGATTTCTGATGAGGCGCGTCAGTTCTCGCGTATTCAGTCTGAGCTGCGTGATGCGCTGAACCGTGTGGTCCGCTGGATTACGGTGGGTTTGCGGTCAGTATTCCTGTGGTGTCGTGAGGGTAAGATTCAGGCGGCTGGTGGCCTGGAGACCGTGCAGCAGAACCACCTGTGGGAGCAGGTTTCTATTGCTGTGGTGTCTTCGGTTGCGTCGATGATTCCGCAGGGTCTGGCGCTGATGACTACTCTGGCGTTTGCGGCGGCGGCTGTGGCGCTGGGTCGTAAGCACAACATCCTGGTGCAGGAGCAGCCTGCGGTTGAGGTTCTGGCTCGTGTGGATGTGGTCTGCTTCGATAAGACCGGCACCCTGACTGAGGGTGGCGTGATTTTTGATTCGGTGCGCCCGCTGGACACCGTTGCTGAGGCTGAGGGCCCGGCTGCTGACTCTGCCGAGCACACTTCTTGGCGTGCTTCTCTGCCTGCCGGCTGGAATGAGGCGCTGGCATGGTTTGGTCACGATGAGAACGCGAACCCGACCGCTGCGGCTCTGACCGGTGGCTTCCCGGATGCTTCCTCGGCGTCGGTAAGCGGTATTGTGCCGTTCTCGTCGGCTCTGCGTTTTAGCGCGATTGAGTTTAAGGATTCGGGTGCGTGGCTTCTGGGCGCTCCGGAGGCGCTTCTCGCCAAGGGTAGCGCTGAGCGTGAGCGTGCCGCTGAGCTGGCGGCACTGGGTCTGCGCACGATGGTTTTGGCGCATGCCTCTGCGGTGGTTCGCAACGAGAAGGATGAGCCGATCCAGAAGATCCCCGTCGGATGCTGCCCCGGTTCTGTTCGTGATTTTCCGTGAGAATGTGCGAGCGGATGCGCCTGAAATTGTGGAGTATTTCCACCGTCAGGGTGTGACTCTGAAGGTCTTCTCGGGTGATAACCCGTTCACTGTGGCTGCGGCTGCGAAGACTGCGGGCATGGATACGTCTGCGGGTGCGGTTGATGCTTCGACTCTGCCTGAGGACGGTCCGGAGCTTGCTGAGGCTGCGGCTACTCACAATATTTTCGGTCGTGTGTCGCCCGAGCAGAAGAAGAACATGGTGATTGCTCTGAAGGAGCGCGGCCATGTGGTGGCGATGACCGGTGACGGCATTAACGATGCTCTGGCGCTTAAGCATGCAAGCTTGGGTATTGCGATGGGTAACGCTGCTCCGGCGACGAAGGCTGTTTCTCGTCTGGTTCTGCTGGACGGTAAGTTCTCGTCTCTGCCGGCTGCGCTGGAGCAGGGCCGTCAGGTCATTACGAACATTGAGATGGTGGCGAACCTGTTCTTGACGAAGACCGGTTTCGCGATTCTGCTGGGTGTTCTGTTCAGCCTCTTTGGTTTGACCTTCCCGTTCTTGCCGCGTCAGTACTCGACTGCTGACTTCTTGATTGTGGGTGCGTCGTCCTTCGCGTTGACTCTGTTGCCGAATTCGCGCCGTTACGTGCCGGGCTTCTTGCGTCGCGTGCTGAATTACACGGTTCCGAACTCAATTATTGTGGTTGCGATGCTGTTGGCGGTGACGTTCACGGCTCGCGGCATGGGTGTTGAGGATATCCGTCAGGTTCAGACGGCTTCGTTCATTACCCTGGTGATGATGGGTCTGTGGAACTTGCTGCGGTGGCTCGCCCGTTCAACCGTGCTCGTGTTCTGCTGTTTGGTGCGTTGCTGGCGGTGTTCTTCGCGGCGTTGTTCGTGCCGATTCTGGTGGAGTACCACCAGTTCGTTACTGTGCTTCCGCATCTGCTGTGGACGGCTCTGGGTGCCGGTGTTCTGGGTGCCGCGCTGATTGAGGTGAATGCGCATCGTAACCGCCGTTGGCAGAAGCGTAATTACCCTGAGCTGGAGGTTGCTCCGCTGAATTTCTTCCCGGCTAAGTAGTTAGTCGGAAAGGTAGCTGCTTCGGTAGCGTGTGGGCCCCGTATCCTGTGGATGCGGGGTCCTTTCGTGTCTTCGCAAGCATCCCCTCCGTAGTGTTCCGGGATCAGCCGGAGTACTCCTACTAGCAGCACCGAGGGTGTGTCTCAGCTATCACTTGGGTGAAACATTTAACAGCTTCTGATAGCTTTTGCCTCTCACCTTGCTCTTAACCTGGGAAAACCCTTAGAGTTACAGGGAACTATTTGAGAAGGGAAACCTTCTTCAGGGTTGTTACTGGTTTGGCAGGCAAGACCTGAGTTACTCAACACCGTATGGGACGGCAGCATATATCTGCCGAGAATCCCCTCTATTTGCTGTACCGAAGCTCCATAGTGGGCACGAGTGTAGTGCTTCCGGTGGTCGAGAGACTCGGGTCTTTTGTGTTTTCTGGACGTGTTTTCCGGGGCTTTTTCGGCTACCGCAACGTCAGGTAGGCACAGCCTCCGGCAACAACCGTATAGACATTGACCGCATATCTAAGGAAGTATCGTGAATAACCGCGAACTTGGCGAGAAGATTCTTGACGGCCTGGGTGGCCCCGAGAACATCGCGCACATTACTCACTGTGCAACCCGCCTTCGTGTCACTCCTGTGTCTAACGATGCAGTGCAGAACAAGAAGATTGAGGGCCTGCCCGGCGTTCTCTCTGTGATTGAGCAGTCCGGCCAGACTCAGGTTGTTCTGGGCGAGCGCGTTGAGGCTGTGTACAACGAGATCAACGCTCTGCCTTCTATGTCCGGCCACGCTGAGGGTGACACCAAGGTTGAGGCTGAGGGCAAGAAGTCTGGCTGGCTTACCAACGTCTTCGACGTTCTGTCTGACTCCTTCCGTCCTCTGCTGTGGGCACTTCTGGGTACCTCGATGATTCTGACCCTGATTGTGTTCCTGCAGCAGCTGGGCTTCTTCGGCACAGTACACTGACTTGACCGGTCAGAGCGTGAACATTGACATCATTAACGGTGCTCGTGTGGCTGATAAGGAAGCCGCTACCGCTCTGAACAACCAGTGGATGCGAGCAGTTTGCTTTCTGGTACATCCTGAAAGGCTGCTTCGCTGTCGGTTCTGAACTTCATGCCTATCATGCTGGGTGCTACCGCTGCTAAGCGTCTGGGCGCGAACATGTGGGTTGGTGCGGCTATCCCCGCTGCACTGATGACCGGTACCTTCACCGATTTGACTGCTCTTGCTGACCCCGCCACTAAGATTCTGAACGTTCCGTTCTTCGGTATGGATCTGCCGCTGTACGCATTCAGCTACACCGGTCAGGTCTTCCCCGCTGCTGGCTGTTGCTCTGCTGGCTCCGTTTGAGCGCTTCCTGAAGAAGGTTATTCCTTCGATGCTGCAGATGGTGTTCGTGCCGATGATTTCGGTCATCGTTCTGGTTCCGGTGACCGCGTTCCTGGTTGGCACCCATCGGTATCGGTGTTGCTATGGGCATCTCTGACTTCCTGAAGATGGTTAACGACCAGGCTCCGGCTCTGGTTGGTGCTCTGATTGCTGGCCTGTACCTGTTCATGGTTCCGCTGGGTCTGCACTGGCCGCTGAACGCTGTCATGATTAACAACCTGCAGACCATGGGTACTGACTTCATTCAGTCCCCCATGGGTGCTTACAACTTCGCTGTGTTCGGCACTGGTCACCGGTGTGGCTATTAAGGCTAAGCACGACCGCGAGCTGCGCCAGACCGCTGTTGGTGCGTCGATGTCCGGTCTGCTCGGTGGTATTTCTGAGCCGTCCCTGTACGGTGTTGTGCTCCGCTACAAGCGCGTGATCCCGATTATTCTGGTTCCCGCTGTTATTGGTGGCGCTACCATTTCCTTCCTGGGCGTTAAGTCCTACGCGTTCGCGTTCACTTCGCTGCTGTCGATTCCGGCTATGCAGCCCTCGTACCTGTACGTGATTGGTCTGGCTATTGCGTTCTTCGGCGCTATGACCGGTGTTCTGCTGTTCGGTTACGAGTCGAAGGCTGACGCTGTAAGGCACGCTGCGGAGCGTAAGGCTGAGGATGCTGAGGCCGCTCCTAAGGCTGAGGCTGTTGCCGCTAAGGCTGCTCCGGCTGCTGCCGCTACTGCGACCGCCGCTGCTGCACCCGCTGCTTCCGCTGGTGAGGTCATTGAGCTGCACGCTCCGATTGAGGGTACTGCTGTTGCTCTGTCTGATGTTCCGGACCCGATTTTCGCTGCAGGCAAGCTGGGCGAGGGTGTGGCGATTGAGCCGACCGGTACCACTGTTGTTGCTCCCGCAGCCGGTAAGGTTGCTGCAACCTACCCCCTCGGGCCACGCTGTGGGCCTGAAGCTGGAGAACGGCATTGAGCTGCTGATTCACGTTGGTCTGGATACCGTGAACCTTGACGGTAAGGGCTTCAGCGTGAAGGTTGCCAAGGGCGATGTTGTTGCTGCTGGCGACACTCTGATTGAGTTCGATCCTGAGGTCATCAAGGAGGCGGGTTACCCGCTGATTACCCCGGTGATTGTCACCAACACCCGCAAGTTCGCTGAGGTTAAGGGTCTGCCGGGCGTTGCTCACCAGAACCTGAGCACCGTCCTGAAGGTGACCACTAAGTAGTTCGCTTTCTGAGGCTCTAAGGGGCCCCGCCATCGTGGCGGGGTCCCTTTCCTTATACTCCCTTTCCCTTATGCCCTGCTTCCTGATGTGCTGAGTCTTTGGGCCGGGTTTGCTGGGCAGGGGTTTGCTGGGCTTAGGCACTGGCCGGGGGGGTATTTCTGCTAATGTGATAATAAGCTCAACAAGGAAGTTCTCAGGTGATATGGAGTACGATGATGTCTTCTGATACTAGGACATGGGATACCGGAGTGTGGGAAGAGCAGCAAAAGAGCTGCGCGCTCTATCTCCTGCTCGGCGGCTGATGCGCCGGCTCAATCTTGAGGCGCTCGTCTACGAGTCCGCGCCGTTTCCGGTTCTGTTGCGTAAGCTCTCCGCGCTGATTCCAGCGTGCCTTCTGTGGTGGGTTATCTACGAGCCGCACCGGCTTGCTTCCTCCACCAGCCTCCCCGAGGGTACTCACGCTATTACGCTGCTCCCCGGAGCCTGGGGTGACCCCGCTACGGGGGCTTATGGAGGTCTTCCTGAGCTGCCGGGGGTCCTCGTGCGTTGGATGCTGTGCATCGCGGCAATGGTGGCTGTCGTTCATGTCTGCGGCGTCAAGGCGAAGGGTCAGAGCTTCACGATTCCTCACGATGCGCGTTCACGGTTGATTGCGCTGATGCAGGCTCTGGGCATTTTCGGTGCTTTTGCACTGGTCGTCTGGATCGAGTACATGATGACTCCGCTGACCCTCATGTTTGAAACCGTGTACGCGGGCCCCGACCGCCGTCTATAGCGGCGACGGCATGATTCCCCTGCACCTGTTCCTGTCCTCGTCGTTGAGCGCTATTTTCTTGGGCTATTTGCGTGAACATTCTTGCCTCGCTGAATATCCCAGGGTACCTGGGCATCCCCGCAATTATTTACGTGGGTGCACTCCCTTGGGCTCAGGCGGAGCGGCACCAGTTCACGTTGGCGCTGGCGTGGGTTATTGCGGTGGCGCTGGTGAGTTGGCTCGTGCGCGGCATGTGGGGCACTCTGCTCGCCTGCGTGGGCTATTCTCTCTGGATTGTGCTGGTGGCAACCAGCGGTGATCCTTTTGACCTGTCCGCCAATATGAGCCGTGTGCTCGTGATTTTAGGTTTCCCGCTGGCTTTCATCGTCGCTGGAGGCGGCATTTACCGCATCTTCTATCTGCGGCAGAACCCGAAGATGTTGAGGTACCTGCAGGAGCGCGCCCTGTACCTGGGCGAGTGGTAGCAGCCGGTTAGAGTGGCGCTTCCCTAGTTTTTGTAATTACATATCCCGCTAATGTATCCAGCTAAAGGACGCAGAACAAGCGGGACAGAAAAATCCCGGGCACTCTCTCGTGAGAGTACCCGGGATTCTGTTGTCCTACAGGACGGCTAGAGCGTTACCGCAAGCGGTACTACTCCTGCCAGCCAACGTTGACCCAGTAGTCAGCGCTGGTGTAGCTCTGCTTGAACAGGGACGGACCGTAGTTCGCAACCTTAGCCTTGACAGCGGCGTACATCGGGCCGTTTGCGTAGGGCAGGTACACTGCGACCTTCTCGTAGTAGAGCTTCTCCGCCTCGTTAGCGATCTTGATGCGCTCGTCTTCCTTCTCGGTGTTCTGCAGCTTCTCGATGAGCTTATCAACTTCGGGGTCACCGACTCCGAACACCTCGGTGGTGAAGAAGTAGGGTGCCGAGGAAGCCAGGTCGGGCAGAACGCCCCAACCGGTGAAGATTGCTTCGTAGCTCTTTTGGCCGAGCACGGAGTTGGAGTTCGACTGCGGCTGGTTGTCAGCGCTCAGGCGGATACCTGCGGACTTCAGCTGCTGCTCCAGAATCTGGTAGACCGCCTGGTAGACAGCCTCGGAACCGAAGGAGGTCAGAGCGAAGCCAGCAACCTTGCCGTTCTTAGCGTAGTAGTCGCCGGACTTGGAGTAGCCTGCGGCCTCCAGGATCTTAGCGGCTGCCTGTGCACCGGTGTCACCAGCGTAGTTGTTCTGGTAACCCTTCTGGAACGGCATTGCGATGATGGAGCCGGGCAGCGGCTCGGTCCAGCCGAGCTGCGAGAAGTATGCCTTAGCGATCTGCTCGCGGTCCACAGAAGCAAGGATTGCGCGGCGCAGTGCCAGATCCTCGATGCGCTTGGGGTTCAGCTGAATGATGTTGACGTTGGTGTTCTGGCTCTGGCGAATCTCGGTGCCAGCCTGGCCCTTCACAGCGTTGTAGCTGGTTGCACCCACGAAGGTGAAGGCGTCCAGTTCGCCGTTCTTGAAGCTTGCACGGATTGCTTCGGAGTCCATCTGACGCCAGATGATGCGGTCCAGGATCGGCTTCTCGCCCCACCACTTGTCGTTCTTGACCAGGGTGAGCACCTTCTGGGAGGAGTTCCACTCGCCAACCTTGAAGGGGCCAGCCCAGTACTGGTCGAGGGGCTTGTCAACGAAGCCTTCGTTGAAGAGGTTGACGTCTTCCAGTGCGGGGTGGATTGCGAAGGCGCACAGACCCTCGGAGGGGTAATACGGAGCCTTCATGGTGACCTTGACGTGGAAGTTGTCGCCGTCCACAGCCTCGATGCTCTCAACCTGCTGCCACATGGTGTTGTCGGTGATGTGGTAGGGGTTGTCGGTGGTTGCGCGGTAGACCTTCCACACGGCGCGAACAGCGTTCACGTCCATGGGGGTGCCGTCATTGAAGGCAGCCTTGGGGTTGATCTTGAAGGTCGCGGTCTGCACGCCATCGACGGTCTCGGTCTTGTGCTCGGTGCAGAACTCGGGGTTGAGGGTACCTTCGCCTTCGGGGCTCATGGTGTAGAAGCCCATCACGGCGGGAATGTTGCAGGGTGCCAGAGCGTCCAGGTTGCTGGAGGTGTAGCCGCTCTGGGTCTGCAGGTTGAAGTTGGGGCCCAGGGCGGTAGCCGCGAGGGTCAGGGTGCCACCCTGCTTGAGGGAGGAACGGTCCTGCTTGTTGACCTGAAGGTTCTTCAGAATATCTTCAGCGTTGTTAGCGGCGCTACCGCCAACCTTTTCCTTCGAGCTGCCGCAGGCAGCCAGTAGACCAACGGTGCCGAGGGCAACGGTGCCGGTCAGGAGGGTACGGCGAGAGACAGACATGCTCTTCATGGAATTTCTCCTAGAGTATTCGCAGTGTTGTGGAGGCGGTACGCGAACGGTGCGTAACCCACACTCCAACCCGGCGGGAGGACAGTCTCTGCCGGGGTTGCGGGCAGAATGCCCACATTTGTTTTAAGTATATCCGTGCGACTCTCTTAGGAACGGGAAAGCGGCGTGCTACAGAAGGTTTTAATCCTTTTGTAACACGCCGCTGTAGCGCTTTTACCCCTTATGGAGTGTGTGAGCGGTGCTCAACGCTTAGTTTTGCTTCTCCCAACCGACGTTGATCCATACGTTCGGGTTGTAGTAGGGCAGACCGAAGAGCATGGGGCCGTAGTTTGCCAGGCCCTTACGGCATGCCTTGAAGTTCGGGCCGTTGTTGGTCGGGACGTAGATTGCGACCTCGTCCAGGTGGCGCTTCTCCAGCTCGTTCATGATCTTGAGCTGTTCCTTCGGATCCTCGGTGGACATCATGGTTGCTGCCAGCGAGTCCAGTTCCTTACCGTGACCGTTGTTGGTCTCGGAGATGTAGAGTAGTTCGCTGCATCCACCGGGGAGGTGGTGATGCCGTAGCCACCGCTCTTGATGGTGAAGTTCTTCGCGGAGATGATGCTTGCCATTTCGGACGCACCGTGGTTGTCGATGCTCAGCTCAATACCGATTTCCTTCATCTGCTGGGTGAGGAACTGCGCGGTGGAGCTGACGACCGGGTCGGTACCGAAGGTGGTCACCGAGTAGGAAGCCTTAACGCCGTCCTTAGCGTAGTAGTCGCCGTTCTTGGTGTAGCCTGCATCCTCGAGGATCTTGGTGGCGACATCCTTGCCAAGCTTGGTCGGGTAGTTGTCCTGGTAGCCTTCCTGCATGGGCAACATGCACATGGAGCCGGGCAGGTTTTCCTTCCAGCCGAGCTTCTCGTAGCGCAGCTTGAGCAGCTGGTCACGGTTCAGGGCTGCAACGAAGGCACGGCGTACGGGCAGGGGCATCTTTTCGGGGTTGATTTCGTAGTTGCCCACGGCCAGTGCGCTACCCTTGCGGATGTCGACGTTAGCGACGGTGGAGAGCTCGTTGTAGGAGCTAAGGGTGCTTGCGTCAGCGTAGTCAATCTCGCCGTTCTTGAATGCTGCCTGCTCTGCCTGGGAGCTCATTTCACGCCAGGTGATGCGCTCGAGCAGAGGCTTGGTGCCCCACCACTTCTCGTTGCGGACAACGGTGAGGACCTTGCCAGAGGAATCCCACTCGCTGACCTTGAAGGGGCCTGCCCAGTACTTATCCAGGGGCTTACCGTTCATGCCGTCGTTGAAGAATGCGACGTCGACGAATGCCGGGTGCAGGAAGGAGGTGAAGCTACCTTCGATGGGGTACCAGGGCTTGGACATCGTGACCTTCACGTGGCGGGTATCGCCGTCCACTGCCTCGACGCTTGCGACCTGCTCCCAGATGGGCGAGGGGGGTGATCTGGTAATCCGAACCGGATGCCGCGGCGGTGTAGATGGTCTGGTAGCTCTTGACGGCGTTCACGTCGATGGGGGTGCCGTCGTTGAAGACTGCCTTCGGGTTGATCTTGAAGGTGACAGTCTGCACGCCATCAACGGTCTGCGCCTTGTACTCGGTGACGTAGTCCTCGTTCATGTGGCCTTCACCGCGGAAATCAGCGTAGTAGCCGCCGGTGAATGAGGAGTTAATGGCCGCCTGAATGTTCAGGTTACCTGCGGTGTAGCCGTTGGTGTTGAGGATGTTGAAGTTCGGGCCAATGCCGTCTGCGCTCAGTCGCAGCTCGCCGCCGTCCTTGAGGGCGGAGCGGTCCTTCTCGTTGTAGGAGACTGCCTTGGACAGGTCGTCGCCGGCGGAGAGAGCGCTGTTCTCGTTCTTGGAGGAGTTGCCGCCGCAGGCTGCGAGCAGGCCGACGGTGCCCAGGGCAACGGTGCCGGTGAGCAGGGTACGACGGTTGAGGGTGAAAGTGGTCATTAGTTTTCCTCAGTTAGGTGGGATGCTGCTTTGCTGTACGCGGGGGAACACAACCCGCACACCTTTGTGACAGCACGCACATTTTGCATTGGCAATAGTATACACACATTTCCCACCCACTATGACCCAGTTCACCGTTTTAGGGGAAATATTTCAGCTCATTCCCGAAACCACCCCACCACAGAACCACCCATCAAAAACGCAGAAAAGTCCCGCAGCACCCCACCTCTAAGGCGGAATACCGCGGGACTTTACCCTTCCGGAGCCTTATGCCGGCGCCTCCGAAAATTCAGAAACTACCGAATAGGAATCCAGAAAATTAACCTGTGGCTTTAGTTCTGCCAACCCACATTGACCCAGCGCTTGGGGTCGGTGTAGCTGGTTGCGAAGAGGGAAGGACCGTAGTTAGCCAGCTTCTCCTTCACAGCTACGTAGCTGGGGCCGTTAGCGTAGGGGAAGTAAATAGCGACCTTCTCCATGTGCTGCTTCTCAGCCTCAGCAGCCATCTTCAACTGCTCCTCGTGGGATTCCTTCTCGTAAATGGAGGCAATGTACTTATCCAGCTCAGGATCGCCCACACCCTCGTTAATTTCGCTGGTGTAGAAGTACTGAACGCTGTCTGCGGGGTCAGCGCCAATACCCCAGCCGGAGAAGGCGCAGTCGTACTGCTTGGAGCCCATCACTGAGTTGAACTGGGACTGCGGCTGGTTATCCTGCTCGAGCTTAATACCTGCCGCCTTGAGCTGCTGCTCAAGGTTCTGGAACTGAGCCAGGGAGGTTGCATCCGAACCGAAGTAGGTGATGGAGAAGCCTGCAGTCTTACCGTCCTTGGCGTAGTAGTCGCCGGACTTGGAGTAGCCTGCTGCTTCCAGGATCTTTGCCGCAGCCTCGGCACCGGGGTTGGTGGGCATGTTGTTCTGGTAGCCCTTCTGGAAGGGCATAGCAATCAGGGAGCCGGTCAGGGGCTCTTCCCAGTTGATCTGGCCGAACTTGACCTTAGCCAGCTGGGAACGATCAACCGCTGCGAAGACTGCACGGCGCAGGGCAGTGTCGGTCACGCGGGTCGGGTTGAACTGCAGGTTGACGACGCCAAGGCTCTGGCCGGTACGAATCTGGATACCGGGCTGACCCTTGACAGCGTTGTAGGTTGCCAGGCCAGCAAAGCCGATGCTGTCCAGCTCGCCGTTCTTGAACGCTGCGCGCTCTGCTTCGTCGCCCATTTCACGCCAGATGATGCGATCCAGCAGCGGCTTCTCACCCCACCACTTGTCGTTGGGCACAAGGGTGAGGGTCTTAGCCGAAGAGTTCCACTCGCCAATCTTGAAGGGGCCGGACCAGTACTGATCCATGGGCTTGTTCACGAAGCCGTTGTTGAAGAGCTCCTTGTCGGTCAGTGCGGGGTGCAGACCGAGCAAGCCGAGGGTCTCGGCAGGATACATCGGCTTGGTCATCACGATCTTGACGCGGGTCTTGTCGCCATCCACGGGATCGATGGACGCTACCTGCTGCCAGAAGGGAGTTGCGATGACGTTGTAGCCGTCATCGGGGTTGCGGTAGACGGTCCACGCGGCGCGATTGCCTCAACGTCAACGGGGGTGCCGTCATTGAAGACAGCCTTAGAGTTGAGCTTGAAGGTGATGGTCTGCACGCCGCCAACGGTCTCTGCCTTGTAGTCGCTGACATAGTCGTCGTTGAGGCTGTATTCGCCGGCGGGGCTCAGGGAGGTGAAGCCGATAGCGGAGGGGATGTTGCAGGCGCCACCGAATGCGCTGAGATTCTCGGTGGTGTAGCCGCTCTGGGTCAGAATGTTGAAGTTCGGGCCGACTGCGGAGACGCTACCGCGGAACTCGCCACCCTGCTTGAGGGAGGAGCGGTCCTGCTTGTTAATTTCGAGGTTCTTGACGATTTCCTCGGTGCTTGATGCAGCCTTACCGCTGATCTTCTTGTCAGAGCCGCCGCCGCAGGCAGCGAGCAGGCCGACGGTACCCAGGGCAACGGTGCCGGTCAGCAGGGTACGGCGATTAATACGTAGATGAGTCATGTATTCTCCTCATGCCGGAGGGCTCAGGTGCTATTCGATAAGCGCACCGTGTTGTGCGCCGATTTTTCGGGAGCGCCGAAGCTCCCGCCCATCACCCTTGTGAGAGCCCCCACATTGTTTGTGGTTGAAACACAGTATACCCCCAAAAGAAGCGACGCAGACCACAGTCCAATCCGTGGAAGAACTATACACCGTCTAAAAATCACGGGTTCAGCACCCGAACCCGCATCATCACGCGGAAGCCGCGTGCGAAAACTAAAAAATGAAATATTATGTCGCATTGGCGCGCGAGCGCGTCACGCCCGGTGCTTTGAGAATCGTTGCAAGTCACAAGCACAGCGTCGGGGCAACTAAAGCACATTGAAACCTCCACAAGAAAAAGCTCCCCACCCCTATACGACACTGCGAAAACGTATAGGGGCGGGGAGCTTAAAACTGCGGCTTATGCCATCCAGCCGACGGTAGACCAGTCGAGGCTCTTGAAGAGGAACGCACCGTAGTTAGCGAGCTTCGGGCGGCATGCCTTGAAGTCCGGGTCATTGAGGAAGGGGATGAAGAGGCAAACCTCGCTCATGTGCTTCTTCTCAATTTCGTTGCACTTCTCGGCGCGCTTAGCGTCATCGAGGATGGTGACCATCTCGTCGACCATAGCGTCAATTTCGGGGGTGCCGACGCCGTCCCAGTTCTTGGAGTGGTAGAAGTACTCGGCTGCACTGGTCGGCTCGGAGCCTACGCCAAAGCCCGAAATGCTTACGTCGTACTCACGGTTACCAACAACCTTCGAGAATTCAGACTGTGCACGCGAATCGAGCTCGAAGTTAATGCCGATTTCCTTCATGCTCTGAATGAAGGTCTGTGCCTGGCCCTTGGTGGTGGCGTCATCACCAAAGGTGGTCAGCTTCAGGGTGATGGTCTTGCCGTCCTTCGCGTAGAAGTCGCCGGACTTGGTGTAGCCTGCCTTCTCCAGGACCTTGCGTGCTTCCTCCGGGTTACGTGCCGGGTAGTTGTCGCGGTAGTACTGGGAGTAACCCAACAGAAGCATCGAGCCGGGAACTTCCTCTTCGTAAGGCAGACCCTGGAAGCGAATCTTTGCCAGAGCACCACGGTCGATACCCAGGAAGATTGCCTTACGGACAGCAACATCGGTGATGTGCTGTGCGTTCAGGTTCATACCACCGGCGAAGAGGCGGCGACCGCGGCGGATTTCAGAGTTCGCAACGTCCTTCATCTCGTTGTAGGCGCTGAGGGTACGTGATTCCACGACGTCCAGTTCGCCGTTCTTGTAGGCGGCGCGAGCTGCGGCGTCTGCCATTTCACGCACGACGATGCGGTCCAGCTTGGGCTTCTCACCCCACCACTTGTCGTTGGGCACAGCAGTGAAGGTCTTCTCGGAGGAATTCCAGCCGTTGGGTGCCAGGGTGAAGGGGCCGCAACCGAGCTCGGGGTGGGGGTTGTCCACGAAGCCTTCATTGAAGAGGGTGACGTCGAGCATTGCCGGGTGCAGGATTCCGCCGAAGAGCAGACCCTTGACGGGGTTGTGGGCGGTCTTGAGGACAACGCGTGCGTGGTAGCGGTCGCCATCGATAGCTTCAACGCTTTCGATGAACTCGTAGATACCTGCAGCGCCAATCTTGTACGCGCCCTCGGGGTCACGCTGGATCTGCCAGGTTGCCTTGAGTGCATCGATGTCGATGGGGGTGCCGTCGTTGAAGACTGCCTTGGGGTTCAGGCGAACCTCTGCGGTGATCTTGCCGTCTACTTCCTTAGCTTCGAAGCCGAGGCAGTAGTTGGGGTCGAGCTCGTCTTCACCCTTGAAGGTGCTGCGCCAGATGCCGGCACCGGCGATAACGCCCATGGTTTCGGAGACGGAGGTGCTGGAGCCGTTCTGGGAGAAACGGTTGAAGTCCGGACCGAGGGAGTAAGTGCTCAGGTTCAGGGTACCGCCCTGCTTGAGCTTCGAGGCATCCTGCTCGTTGATTTCATAGAACGGGGTTTCGCTTGCCTTGTGCTCGGTCTTGGAGGACGAGGAGCCACAAGCGCTCAGTACGCCGGCAGCAGCGACGGCGGTTGCGCCGCCGAACAGTACGCGGCGGCTCATGATCGGGTTGAATCCGGAGAGGGAGGGGATGGGGTGGGGGCTCATGATGGGCTCCTTGTGGGTGTGGACTGCGCTAATGCAGTGTTTGCAGTGTAGAGTGGGTGGCTCGCGTGCTCTGGAGGCGGGGTTTCCGTCTGCAGGAGCGCCTGCTATCTGCGGTGATGGGCGGGCAGGTCAAGCCATGCAAAATAATGTGACCTAAAGCTATGTTCTAAGCCACATTTAATATTTTTAGTAGTGTACACCACACACATCACTACAGGTGCGCAACACGATAAATATTTCTCAATTATTACGCCCGACCCTAATGCAGCGGGCCTAAATCCATATCGGCACAACCCCACCACCCTTCGCGCAACACCCTCCCCCACTTACCGCCTCCCAAATAGCTAACGGGCACAGCAAAGCGGGCCGAACGCGCATATACGCATTCGACCCGCTCATAGGGCAGGAACCCCTAGGAGTTCATCCAGCCCACAGCAGTCCAGTCCATCGACTTGTACAGGTGCGGACCGTAGTTAGCCAGATTCTTCTTGACCATCACAAAGTCAGGACCGTTCGTAATGGTACCCAGGAAGGCGAACTCAGCCATGTGCTTCTTCTCAATCTCGTTGCAGGCGAGGTTACGTTCCTTGTCATCCTCAATGAGAGTCATAGCGTCGATGAGGGCATCGATTTCCTTGCTGCCGATACCTTCGTTGTTCTCGGAGTAGTAGAACTGCTTGGTACTCTCGGTCGCGTCAGCAGAGACCGAGTAGCCGCTGAAGGAAATATCGTAGTCCCAGTTGCCCAGAATGGTGGCGAACTCGCTATCGGCGTGCTGATCAATCCGGATCTCGATACCGACATCCTTCATCTGCTGAGTGAAGGTCTGAGCCTTACCCTTGTTGGTCGGATCGTCACCGAAGACCACCACTGCGCAGCCAGCCTTCGTGCCGTCCTTCTCGTAGTAGTCGCCGTTCTTGGTGTAGCCGGCGGCCTCCAGAATCTTCTGCGCCTCCGAAACGCTGTTATTCGGGGTCGGGTAAGAATCCTGGTAGTAGGGCGAGAAGGGCATGTGAATCATCGAACCGGGAATAGCCTCCTCATAGGGCAGACCCTGGAACTGAATCTTTGCCAGTGCTTCACGGTTGGTGCCGACGAAGATTGCCTTACGCAGGGCAGCATCCTTGACGCGACGGGGATTAATATCCAGTCCACCGGCGTAGAGGCGGGTACCCTTACGCAGTTCGGTACCCGCAATGTTCTTCACCTCGGCATAGGTGGAGGAGGTGCTTGCACCGATAGCGTCAATTTCGTCATTCTTGAACGCGGCACGTGCAGCGCTGGACTCCATCTGGGTAAACACAATCTTGTCCAACAGGGGCTTGGCGCCCCACCACTTGTCATTGGGTACAACACTGAAGGTCTTCGCAGTGGAGTCCCAGCCCTTATCCGCCAGAGTGAAGGGGCCAGCCCAGTACTCGGGGTGGGGCGCATCCACGAAGCCGTTGTTGAAGAGCTCGACGTCTTCCAGTGCGGGGTGCAGAATCTCAGAGAAGAGGCTCTGCAGCGGGTAGAAGGGCTTGGAGAAGGTGACGGTTGCACTGTAGTCGTCTTCGCCCTTTTCTACGGATTCAACGAATTCGTAGATGCCGCTGGAGACAATGTTGTAGCCGTTATCCAGGCTCTTGAAGATGTTCCAGGTGGACTGGAGCGCCTTGTAGGTGATGGGGGTGCCATCGTTGAAGACAGCCTTGGGGTTGAGCTTGACGGCAACCTGAATCTTGTCGTCCTTCTTGCTGTGTTCGAAGGAGACAGCGAAATCGGTGTTCAGCTTGTAGGTGCCGTCAAAGTCAAGGTTCCACATGCCAGCCTGGCTGATGGTGCTCATAACGTTGACGTTATCGCTGGTGTTACCGCTCTGGGTGTAGAAATTGAAGTTCGGACCGATGGATCCGGCGGGCAGGCGCAGGATGCCACCCTTCTTCAGGCTGTTCACATCCTGAGCGTTGATGTTGTAGAGGTCTTCGATATTGGCACCGGCGCCGGCAGCCTTGGTCTTTTCAGAGCTTGCGCTGCCATTGCCGCAGGCGCTGAGCAGACCTACAGCTCCCAGAGCCGCGGTGCCGCCAATGAGGGCGCGGCGGCTGAAGCTGTTCTTGGTCGCTTCGTGGCTACTCGCGGTGTATGCGGTGTTGGCGGTCATGGGAGTGGTTTCCTTCTGTTGTATGCGGGCGGGTGTACCCCGTATTCCCGAAGTAATGATTATTTATACAGAGTACTGCATAACTTTGTATGACTCCACTGTAGTGCACCTCGAGAGTGAAAACCAAGCATTTTCACAATATTTCTTAATATTTATTGTGTTTTTTGAATATTCATACTATGAATACCCTGTTTTTGCACAAATTTTTCGGATTTTATCGGATAGCTATACCACCACTCCCCCGCATCGGTACACAAAAACACCCAAAGCGCTTCCTCCAGATATGCAAAAAGTGTCCACCCGGATAATCCGGGTGGACACTTTCAATAGCTCTAGGCTATTCACCGAGTGGGTGAAGGGACGAGCACTTACTTAGCCCAACCAACCTTCTCCCAGTGAATGCCGGTGCCCTGGAAGAGGGACACACCGTAGTTGTGCAGACCCTTCTTCACGAACTTGTACTCAGGACCATTGATGAGCGGAATCAGCACTGCAAACTCAGCCAGGTGCTTCTTCTCAATCTCGTTGCAAGCCAGGTTGCGTTCCTTGTTGTCAGCAATGAGCTTCATCTTTGCAATCATCTCATTGATCTCATCGGAACCGGCTTCCTCGGGCTTACGGCGCATGTAGAACTGCTCGGTAGCCTCGGTAGCATCCGGGGAGCTCGGAAGCGAAACCGGAAGAGGTTGCGTCGTAATCCTTGGAGGCCATGGTCTTGTTAAACTCGCTAACAGCACGGGAGTCAAGCTCAGCATTAATGCCTGCAGACTTCAGCTGCTGAACCAGGGTCTGACCGACAGCCTTGGAGGTGGGGTCCTCACCGAAGATGGAGAACTTGAAGGCAGCCTGCTTGCCGTCCTTCTCGTAGAACTCGCCGTTCTTGGTGTAACCTGCCTCTTCCAGAATCTTGGCAGCTGCAGCAGCATCGTTGTTCGGAGTCGGGTAAACGTCCTGGTAGTACTCGTTGAAGGGCATGTGAATCATCGAGCCAGGAAGCTTCTCTTTGTAATCCAGGCCCTGGAAACGAATCTTGGCGAGAGCCTCACGGTTCAGACCAGCAACCACAGCACGACGCAGAGCAACATCCTGCATGCGGGCGGGGTTCATGGTCACGCCACCGGAGAACAGGCGAGCGCCTCGGCGAATCTCGGTGTTAGCAACTTCCTTGAGCTCATTGTATGCAGAAACAGTAGTAGCACCAATCGCATCAAGCTCATCGTTCTTGAATGCTGCGCGCTCAGCAGCAGTATCCATCTGACGGAAGACGATACGCTCCAGAACGGGCTTCTCACCCCACCACTTGTCGTTGCGGGTCAGGGTCAGGGTCTTTTCGGTAGAGTTCCAACCACCTTCAGCAATGGTGAAGGGACCAACCCAGTACTCGGGGTGCGGCTTGTCCACGAAACCAGTGTTGAAGAGTTCCTTGTCCAGCAGAGCCGGGTGCATAATGCCAGCGAAGAGGGTCTCCAGCGGGTAGTAAGGTGCGGAGAAAGTTACCTTCACCTTGAAGTCATCACCGTCGCGCTCCACGGAAGCAATACTGCTGTAGATGCCGCTGCTTGCGATCTTGTAGCCGCCATCGGTGCTCTTGAGGACCTCCCAGGTAGCCTGCAGAGCCTTGTAGTCGATGGGGGTACCGTCGTTGAACTTAGCCTGGGGGTTCAGCTCAATGGAGACAACGGGCAGACCGTTTTCTTCGGCGACATCGAAGCTCTTCGCAAAATCGGGAGCCAGAGTGCGCTTACCCATGGGGTCACCCTGCCACAGGACTGCGTAAGCCACGGGGCTCATAGCGGTCTGGGTGTACAGGGAGTTGCCGTCCGCGCTGAAAAGGTTGAAGTCCGGACCAATACCGGGAATAGCCAGGCGCAGAGTGCCGCCATCCTTCAGCTCAGAAACAGCAGCCTCACCAAGGTCGTAAAGCTCCTTTGCATCGGTGCCCACGGTTGCGCCCTGGGTGGTTGCCTTGGAGTCCTTGGACGAGCCGCACGCAGCCAGTACGCCCACGGTACCCAGTGCTGCAGCGCCACCGAGAACGGTACGACGGTTCAGGATGAAATTCTTCTCCATGAGAGTGTCCTCTTATACGTTTGACCCTCAATAATCCCGCAGGAAAGCGTCCAGGGTTCCCTGCTCATGCGCCGCAATAGGCTGCGGTGAGCGATGAATTAGTGCCGGTCTATGAATGTGTTCCTTGAGGTACGCCCCTAGCGGCGCACCCACAGGCTTAATTATGGCTTACTGCCGGCAGGAAAGCCCTTCCATAAATATTCATATCTTGAATGGTGAGAAAGGTTATACCTAGTCAGGGCGGTTTTACCTGTTTTCTTGCTGGTTTCAGTGCCAAGCGCCACATTCTGAGGCTCCCGCCGTCTCACCAGGTGACAATCTCAAGCTGCACGCGCCTCACCAGTACCGGGCATTAAAAAACCCGAGGGGCGAATATTCAACGAATATTCGCCCCTCGGCACACATGCGACTTATTCAGCCGACTCTAGAGCTACACCGTAGCGGCCTCAGCCTCCGGGAAGTAGCAAGCATAACCGTGATCCTCACCCTCAACGTGGGTCAGCTCCGGCATCTCCTCCAGGCAACGACGCTTCTTGTCCTCAGGCAGCAGCTTGAAGACCGGGCAACGGCTCGAGAAGCCACAACCCTTAGGCGCGTTCACCGGAGTGGGCAGGTCGCCCTCAAGCATAATGCGGTGGCGCTTTGCCTCAACCTCGGGATCCGGAACCGGAATCGCCGAGAGCAGTGCACGGGTGTACGGGTGGATCGGGTTGTCGAACACCTGGTCGACATCACCAATCTCCACGATACGGCCCAGGTACATCACTGCAACGCGGTCGGATGCGTGGCGAATCACCGCGAGGTCGTGAGCAACCATCAGGTAGCTCAGGCCCAGGTTTGCACGCAACTCCTCCAGCAGGTTAATCACACCAGCCTGGACGGACACGTCCAGTGCGGACACCGGCTCATCCAGAACCACGAGCTTGGGGTTCACGGCAAGCGCACGAGCAATACCGATACGCTGACGCTGACCACCAGAGAACTGGTTCGGGAAGCGGTTCACGTGGTCAGGCTGCAGACCCACAATGTGCATCAGCTCGATAACGCGCTTCTTGATGTCTGCCTTGTTCATGCCCTGGTTTTCCAGGGGCTCAGCCAGCACCTCGTAAACGGTGAAGCGCGGATCCAGAGCACCGGTGGGATCCTGGAACACCATCTGCTGGTTCTTACGCAGCTCAAGAATCTCACCTGCGGACTTGCCGTCCTTGGTTGAGGTTCCGTTAATCAGAATCTCACCGTCGGTGTTCTTGTTGAACTCCATGATTTCCAGCAGGGTGGTGGTCTTACCACAACCGGACTCACCCACGATGGAGAAGCACTCGCCCTCACGAATATCGAAGGACAGGCCGTTCACAGCCTTCACAGTGCCCACGCGGCGCTTAATCAGCGCACCCTTCATGAGCGGGAAGTGCTTCTTGACGTTGCGGACCTCCAGAACGGGGGCACGCTCCTCACGCGGAATACCGTCGTACTTCGATACCGGGGGTTCCGGAACCGGGTACAGCTCGTCAGCGGTCTTACCGACCAGCTCCTGAGAGATGGTGCAGGAGGAGTAGTGGCCCTCGCCAACGCCTTCCAGCAGCTGCAGATCGGGCTCGCCGTTGGAGTCCTGGCAGCACTGGCCACCGCTCTTAGCGATGGGGCAACGCGGGCGGAAGGAGCACGCGGTCACCGGGTTGATCAGGTTCGGAGGGGTACCCTCAATCGGAACCAGGGAGACCTTCTCGGAACGGTCCACACGCGGGACCGCACCCAGCAGACCGATGGTGTACGGGTGGGAGGGATGCTTGTACAGGTCTTCTGCCTTCGCAATCTCCACCGGCTTACCGGCGTACATCACCAGAATGTCGTCAGCCATACCAGCCACAACACCGAGGTCGTGGGTAATCATGATGGTCGCTGCGCCGGTCTCATCCTGAGCCTTCTGCATAACCTCCAGCACCTGCGCCTGGATGGTCACATCCAGTGCGGTGGTGGGCTCATCGGCGATGAGCACGCGAGGGTCATTCGCAATCGCCATAGCGATCATGATGCGCTGACGCATACCACCGGAGAACTCGTGCGGGAAGGAACGCAGGCGGTCAGCCGGCGAGGGAATACCCACCATACGCATCAGTTCGATGGAACGGTCCTTGATAGCCTGCTTGCTCATGCCCTTGTTGTGGACCTTGAGCACCTCAGCAATCTGATCACCAATGGTGTACACGGGGGTCAGCGAGGACAGCGGATCCTGGAAGATCATAGAGATCTCCTTGCCGCGGTATGCGCACATTTCCTTATCGCTCAAGCCCAGCAGCTCGGTGCCGTTGTACTTGACCGAACCGGTGATGTCAGCGGTAGTCGGGTGCAGACCCATAATCGCCATGGAGGCAACGGACTTACCGGAACCGGACTCACCCACAATACCCAGGGTCTTACCGGGGTACAGGTCAAAGTTCACACCGCGAACAGCGTGCACGACGCCATTCTCAGTGTTGAAGCGGACGTTGAGGTCCTTAACGCTCAGAACGGGAGAGGTACTCATTAGTTCTTCGCCTCCTTTGCAGCGGCAGCAGGTGCCTCTGCCTTCTCGTTCTTCTTGGACTTCTTGATCTTACCGACAGACATCGAAGTCGGGTCGAATGCGTCACGCAGACCGTCGTTCATGAGGGCCCAGCGGACCAACCAGCAGGAAGAAGAACAGAACCGGGAACCAGAACATGTGCGGCAGGGTGTTAATCTGCTGCGAAGCATCCGAAATCAGCGAGCCCAGCGAGTAGTTGGGGTACTTAATACCGATGCCGATGAAGGAGTAAGCGACCTCAGAGAGCACAGCGCCCATGATGCCGCTGGTGAAGTTCAGAACCAGCAGGGAGCCAATGTTCGGAACCAGGTGGCGCATCACAATCTTGAAGGGGTGCACACCCATGTAGCGTGCAGCCTTCACGAAGTCGCGGTTGATGAGGGACTGCGCCATTGCACGAATAACACGGGCGCTACCCATCCAGCCGAAGGCAATCAGCACTGCAGAGAGCAGAACCCAGGTGGGGACGCTCTTCTGAATCTGCTTACCAACCTGACCGTTAATCAGAATTGCCAGAATCAGCAGCGAGGGAACCATGATCAGGGTCTCGAGGATGAACAGCATAATCTTGTCAATCCAGCCACCGAAGTACGCCATCACACAACCGTAAACTGCGGAGATGAACACAGTGGCCAAACCGACGACCACACCAATCTGGAGAGAGGTCCAGACGGCCTCAGACATCATGGCGAACACGTCATTACCCGCGATGGTGGTACCGAACCAGTGCTCGGCCGAGGGGCCTTCACCCAGCGCCATGTAGTCAATGTCGTTGGGCTTGTACTTGGTCAGGTACTTACCGAACAGACCGAACAGACCCATGCCGATGAACACGCACAGACCGAAGACTGCAGCCTTGTTACGCAGGAAGCGGCGCAGAATAATAACGCTCTTGTTGATGACCTTGAAGTCACCGTTCTCCTGTACCACCGGTACGGAGGAAGTTGCAGTTACCTGACTCATGAGATCCTCACTCGGGGGTCGACGATGGTGGTAGCGATATCAGCGATGATCGCACCGACAGCGAACAGTGCAGAACCGTACGCGAGGGTCACGGTCGCAGCGTTCACGTCCTGCGAGGAAATGGAGTCAATCGACCACTTACCGATACCGGGCCATGCAAAGACGGTCTCGGCGAAGAATGCACCCGCAAAAATCATCGGAATCTGGTACGCGATGGACTGTGCCACGGGGATGAAGGAGACGCGCAGTGCGTGGCGAGTAATCGCCTGGTTACGGGTCAAGCCCTTAGCACGAGCGGTACGCACGAAGTCAGCGTTCACGTTATCGAGCAGGTACTGACGCTGTGCAATCTGGTAACCAGCCCAACCGAAGATGGTCATACAGAAGGTCGGCACGACGTAGTGCGCCGCCATATCCATGGTGATTTCCCAGAATCCGGTCAGACCCGGAGTCGAAATACCGGTCACATAGAAAATCTTCTCTCCACCATTAGCAACGGCGATGTTGTTGATAGTGGTCGCGCCCTGCTGCACCACGAAGTACGCAACGGGGGCGGGGATGATGTAGACCAGGTAGGAGTAACCGGTAATAACACGGTCAGAGAACTTGTACTGGCGAGCTGCCGAGTACACACCCAGGGCAATACCAATCACAATCGAGAGAATGGTAGCCACCAGCAGCAGGCGGGTAGAAACCCACACGCGCTGGCCAAATTCCTGGTTAATGTACGCGCCGTTGGGGCTACGGCCCCAATCGAACTTGGTGACCACATTGGTCAGCCACTGAACGTAGCGGTCCCAGGGGTTCATTTCGGGATCGAGACCCAGGGATGCGAAGTTACGGTTCACCTGCTCGGGGCTAGGCTTCGGAACCTTTTCCTGCTCCAAGAGGGCAGGCTTCAGGGCAGTAACCGCAGCAAAGTAACCCATCGTGGTCGTAATAAAGACCATGACGAGGTACGTCAGCGATCGCTGGAGGATGTACCTAAACATGGGACGGTTCCCCTCCTTGTGTAGATGTCGGTGTTAAGGCATGTGTGTCATGCTGTCCTAGCGCACTGCTTCGTGATGACTGTCACTAGGAGCATATGTACTTTATCTTATATAGCCTGTAACACTTCCACCAAACCCACATTGGGCACTTTCACCCCTTAGAACAGCCTGTATGCAAGCTAAAAGGGAGCTGGGTAAAAAAATGCCCCGGAATACCGGGGAAAAGGGGCGGATTAACAATTTTTACGAAAATTTTACATCGGAAACAATTCTCTCGACATAGGGACGTAATAACCTTTTCGATAAGCGTTTTAACGGGGCAAAACACCACGTAAACCCACTATTTAAGGGACTAAACCAACACTTCCAACCCCTAAACCAAGCACTAAGGCACACCTCTTAAGCGCGCTATTTAAGGCAACTCAGCCAAAAACAGCGCCCCGACACGAGCACACGACCTGAACTGCGCCCCGAAACTTGGACGCATTAAATAATAGCCGCTATACGGCCTCCTGCAGGGCCTGAACCCGGTACTCTACCGGAGTCAGGCCCTTAAGCTTACCTGACGTCTTACTGTATTCCAATGCGTAATATAGGCATCAAGGTCAGCTTTGAAACTCTCAAAGGTTAGCCAGTCCTGGCCACGAAAAAACTCGTCCTTCAGGTGTCCGAAGACTTGCTCAGTGGCGCCATTGTCGATGCAGTTACCTTTGCGTGACATACTCTGAATAAAACCATTATCAGCAAGCGTTCTGACGTAGAACTCGTGCTGATACTGCCACCCATATCCGAGTGCAAAATCGGCTTAGCTCCCTCGGGTTTTGGTATCCGCGAGTATCTGAAGCATCTCTTGTCGCTGGGCAAGATTAGGGAACATCGAGATAGAATGGGCAACAATCTCCTTGCTAGCAAAGTCGTAAACCGGCGCGAGGTAGTACTACCGAAGGAAAGCTTTAAACTCGGTGACGTCGGTACCCAACTTCTGCCAGAGTATCAGTACTTTGAAGTCGCAGTAGATGATGTTGGCGAAACTTTTGCCCCACCTCCCCTTGTAGGGAGTTGTACCTGTGGTAGGGTCTCTCACGGCGTATACCGCGCGCAACCCCATCTGACGCATCATCTTCAAGACCGTCTTATCGGCAATGCGCACCCCTTCCTCAGCGCGCAGGCACATGACTACCTGCCTGTGACCGCACCCGTTGGGGGTTCGCGAAAAAGATCTGCGCGACCTTGGGACGTAGCTGCACTCTGGTTGGGCTGCTGGGGATGAGCCAACGCGTAGTAGTAGCTCGACCTGGCGAAAGCCAGCCACCTCAAGGAGATCGTACAGCCTGTGACCGCGCCCTGAAAGCTCAGCGACCACTAGGGGCTTTGTCCCGGTTTGGGAGCGCTTCTGCGCCTTCAGGGCAATCGATTTTTTTAGGTACGCCACCTGCGCCTCAAGCTTGCGCACACGCTCGGCAAGTTCCTCCTCACGCGTTGGCGGCACCGCCCGCACCGACCCCTTCAGTCTGCCCGCTGGGCTTAGGCTTAAGCGCTTGCGCGCCGCCTTCACGGTATAGCCTGCACCACTGCTTCAACGGTGTTGCGCTTGCAATACCGAAGCGCATCATCGCTTCAGGCTTGCTCATCCCACCGTCAACCACGGCCGCCGCTGCGGCGACCTTGGTTTCATAGTCGTATTTGGTGTGTTTTATTCCCATGGCAAGAAGCCCGTCCTTCCCGATTGCGCGGTACATTTTCTGCCACTCTCTCACAGTCGCGGCAGACACACCAAGCCTGCTGGCGGTCGAACCATAGCCTAATCCTTTCTCAAACATTTGCGCTGCCTGTTTCCGAAGCAAACGATCGTGTCTCATTCCCAGATTTATAGACATGAAAAGCCTCCTGTTTCTTGGACTTTATTTTCGTTGTCCAAGAAACGGGAGGCAGTTCAGACTCGCACCGGGGCGCCACTTATATAGGAAGGCAACGCCTCCGCATCTAGTGCTAAGACCCTAGCTCTTAGCGTTAGGCTCCGAATCCGGCGAAGCCTCCGAGCTCAACGACTCATCAATACGAGCACGAGCAGAGCCGTGCATGCTCTTCAAAGCCTGCGCGTCCTTAGCAGCCATCTCCGGAGTAATCACCGGAATCGCGCCAGTCGCCGCACGAGCAATATCAACAGCCGGCTCAGTCTCCAGGGTCGTCGCCAGCGCATCCTCACGAATGAAGAACAGAAGCAGCGTAGACACCAGACCCAGCGGCACCAGGTACAGGAACAGCGGAATCAACGCATCGTTATAGGCATTCACAATGATGCCGTGCACCGGCTCCGGCAAAGACGCCACAAGCTCAGGAGTCAGAGACGAAGACGCATGGCTACCTGAAGACTGCAGCGCCTGCTGCGGCATACGCTCAGAAATCAGCGAGGTCAGACGCGAGGTAAACAGACCACCCACCAGCGAGGCACCCACAGTAGCACCCACCTGACGGAAGAAGTTATTCGACGCCGTCGCGGTACCAACCACGCTCACCGGGAACGCGTTCTGAACAATCAGAGTCAAGAACTGCATGGACATACCCAGACCGGCACCCATCACCGCAAGGTACACAGAACAGCCAGGTCGGAGTCTCAATAGTCACGGTCGACAGCAGGAACAGGCCCAGCGCCACAATCGCGGTACCGCTCGTCACGTAACGCTTGTAGCGACCGCTCTTCGACACCACGCGGCCCGTCACAATGGACACCACCAGCATGACGCCCATCATCGGGATCATCAGCAGACCGGTCACCGTAGCGCTCACACCCAGCGCCATCTGCAGATAAGTCGGGATGTACTCCACCGCACCGAACATTGCCACGCCCAGCGCCAGCGAAGCGCCCAGAGTCAGCAGGAAGTTACGATTCTTGAACAGGTACATGGGCATGACCGGCTCAGCCGCACGGTTCTCCACCGGGATAAACACCAGCGCAGCAACCACAGAGAAGACCAGCAGACCAATAATCTCGGGCGAGGTCCACTCGTACTGGTTGCCACCCCAAATCGTGGCAAGCACCAGCGCACTCGTACCCGCCATCAGAATCAGCGAACCAAGGTAGTCGATACTGTGCTTCTCACGGTCACGGAACGGGCGGTGCGGTAGCAAGAAAATCACCGCAAGAATCGACAGAATAGCCAACGGCAGATTAAGCCAGAACGCCCAACGCCAACCCGGACCCTCAGTAATCCAGCCACCAATCAGCGGACCAGCCACCGACGAGAAAGCAAAAACGCCACCGATAATACCCATGTAGCGGCCGCGGTCGCGGGGAGGGATCACGTCAGCAATCACAGCCTGAGAAAGAATCATCAGACCGCCACCGCCCAGACCCTGCAGGGCACGAGCAAAAATCAGCCAGTTCATGTCCTGAGCGAGCGCACCAACAATCGAACCCGCCATGAAAGCAACAATCGCAAAAATCAGGAAGGGCTTGCGTCCGAACTGGTCAGAAAGCTTGCCGTAGACCGGCATCGTAATCGTCGAAAGCAGGATGAAAATGGTAATCACCCAGCTCATGTGCTCCACGCCGTGAAGCTCACCCACAATCGTGGGCAGCGACGGCGCCAGAATCGTCTGGTTCAGCGAGGACATGAGCATCACAATGACCAGGCCCAGGAACATGGCGCGGATGCGGTTTTTACTTTCCTGCTTAGCCTCACCGGCTGGCGGCTGAGGTAGATTCTTTTCCTCTGTACTCATCGATAATCCTTAGTTACGTTCTATATATGTCTGTTGTGAGTATCCGCCGGGCTCTGGATTCGGTTACCTCGATTCGGGGCCTCCGATTCGGTTTCCGGCGGGCTTTTGTCATTTGTAGCAGTGAACCGCCGCTAGATTGCCGGTCGGTTCTGCTCAAAAAGCAGGAACTGGAAGGTCTTCACCGTCTGGCGGATATGGCGGGCGATATCCTCTTTGTCTTCCAGGTCGCGGGCAAACTCCAGCTGACGAAGCACCGCGGAGGCAAGATAGACCTTTGCGCGGGACCGTTCCCGGAAGTGATCGGTCAGCGGGTCGTCGGGGGTTCGGCGCGGGAAGGGGCCGCGGCGACCGGCAGCATCAAAAGCCACCCAGTCAATGGTGTTCAGGTACTCGGTGAGCACCTGTTCGCACTTCATGTAGTGCATTTTTATTCGTTTTGCGGACTCGGGGAACTCCTGATAGGGAGCTCGAGGGTCCCTGCCCTTGGCGTAGTGGAAACTCTGGAAAAAGACCTCCCAGAGAAGGTGGGTGACACGAATAATCGTGTTGTCATCCTCGTGGTCGCGGTCTGTTTCGAGGATTTCCTCGCTGACCACCGGTTCGCGCAGGCCCAGAACGGCGTCCTCTTTGGAGGGGAAGTAGTTGAAGAAGGTACGCGGGGAGACGCCCGCCTCCTGGGCGATTTCTTCAACGGTGGTTCCGCGCATCCCGTGTTCGCGGACGCGTTTGAGGGCTGCTTCGTGGATTGCCGTCCAGGTTTGTTCGCGGCGGCGTTCGCGAAGACTCTGTTCCTTTTTCTGCATGACTGCAATTATTTCACTCATGCAGAAAATGCTCAAGTGCATTTTTGGCGTTAAGGCTCACAGCATAGCCAGCTAAGCTCCAGCCCCACACAAAACATCGGCATAATAGAGGGATGAACTTGTTTGCCCCCGCCTATCTCGATTTCCTGCCAGACTGGCTACGCCTCGCACTCGGCATCGCCGATATCCTCATCCGACTCGCAGCCCTCTGTTGGCTCCCCTACAACCGCAAACCCGTGGTTGCACTGGGCTGGCTCATGGCCATCTTCTTCATCCCCTTCGTAGGGTTCATCGCATTCCTCGTCTTCGGCTCCTCGCGCCTGCCCGCCTACCGCCGCGCACGCCAACACGCCATGAACGACATAATCCGCGAAGTCAGCGAGAACAAGCCCTTCCTCACCCGCACCGACGACCTCTCCGACCCGGCAAAGGTAGCCAGCCAGCTCAACTACACCCTCGGCTCGCTCCCCCTGGTCGGCGGCAACCAGTTCACCCTCCACACCGACAACCACGACGCGATGGTTGCCATGGCGGAAGAAGTCGACCGCGCCACCGAATACGTGCACTTCGAGTTCTACATCACCGCCTACGACGAGGCGAGCGCAGTCCTCTGGGACGCCCTCTTCGCCGCCCACAAACGCGGTGTGCAGGTGCGCGTACTCATCGACCATATCGGCTCCCGCAAATACCCGTCCTATAAGATGCTCGTGAAAATGCTCAACGAGTCGGGTATGCAGTGGCGCCTCATGCTGCCGCTCAAACCGTGGAAGCTCAAGTGGCAGCGCCCCGACCTGCGTAACCACCGCAAGGTCCTCGTCGTGGACGGCCGCGTCGCGTTCTCCGGTTCGCAGAACGCTATTCACCGCTCCTACGACATGCCCGAAAACATCAAGAAGGGCCTGGAGTGGAAGGATCTGACCTTCTCCTGCACCGGCCCCATCGTTGAAGAGCTCAACGCCATTTTCGTCTCCGACTGGTACTCCGAAACGAACCAGCTGATCCTGGCAGAAATTAACACCACCATCCCCTACTACGAGGATGGGATGCGCGCCCAGGTTGTGCCCTCCGGCCCCGGTTTTGAAACCGAAAACAACCTGCGCCTCATTAACTACCTGATCTACAACGCCGAGCGGCGTATTACCATCTGCTCGCCCTACTTCGTGCCCGAAGAGACCCTACTGCAGGCACTCACGAACGCCGCCTACTCCGGTATTGAAACCACCGTGATTGTGTGCGAGAAGGGCGACCAGTTCCTGCCGAACATGGCGCAGCGTTCCTACTACGAGCAGCTGCTGCAGGCGGGTGTGCGTATTCTGCAGTACCCCAGCCCGACCGTGTTGCACTCCAAGTTCATGATGGTCGACGACGAAATTACGTTCATTGGCTCGTCCAATATGGACCCGCGTTCCTTCTCACTGAACATGGAAGTGTCAACGTTCGTCATTGACCGCGGCATGGTCGCGATGCTGGATGAAGTATGCGCCGAATACGAGCAGGTCTGCACCGAGCTGCTGTACACCCAGTGGGCGGAGCGCCCGCGCCGCATCAAGATGGTGGAGAACCTCTGCCGACTGTGGTCATCGCTCCTCTAAGCTATTTGTCACACACTCGGGGGTCTGAGTTTTCATCCCCGCACCCGCCAAAGGACTATCGAATGCCCCTTCTATTCCGTAAAGCACGCCGTAAATCGCTGAACTCGATGCGCACGACGTTGCTCACCGTATCTCTGCGTACACCTACGGTAATTTCTTGGTGCTGGCGGCTCTGCTGAGCATTCACGACGCGAACGCGATCTTTGACGGCACCGCAATCCTCTACATTACGGGTACCGGTCTGACCACCTACATTGCCCACGTCATCTCAGAAATGCAGGAGTACCGGGTGCTGCACGGCGGCACCCCGCCGCGAGATTTCGTCAAGCACGCGCTGGGCAACGCGAGCCCTATTCTGGGTACGACCGTGTACCCCGTGGCGCTCCTGATTCTGGCGACATTCCTACCGCCCGGCGGCACCTACGACATCATTTTTGACTGCACTATTATTCTCTGTCTTGTGACCGTGGTGTGGCGTATTTTTACCCTCAACTTCGCGATTGCTCGCTACCGCGGCGAGCCAATCTGCTGGCGTACTGTCCGAAGCGCCGTGTGGCTCACCCTCGCCGTTATTGTTCTTGCGATTGTGAAGATTATGTTCACCCACGCTGGTAAATAACCTAAAAGCTCCCCCCCTGAGTTCGATTGATTCGACGCTCAGGGGGAGCTTTCGTTTCCCCCGCATTCTTTTCCCACGCACCATTGCAGGATGCGCGGGGCTACAAGCTAGAGCAGCGCTACAGGTGAGCCTCGTAAAAGCGCATGCGGAGAAGGCAAAAGGGCAAAAAGAAACACGCGACACCTCCGACATCGCATACCTTCGTATGCAGCGAATGTATCGCGCGTTCATTTCTACCCTGGACTAGTTTAGCGCCATAAACGGTTTCCCGTGTGGATTGAAGAAGGTTTAATCTGCAACCACTCCGGCGCAAGCAGGCGAACAGCCTTCGCACACCCCGACAAAGCAGTAATAATCGACTCGCAACGCTGATTAAACTCGCTCTGATGACGCTTATCCACAATCTGCCCCGGAAAATGGCGATGCATCTTCGACACAGAGTCGCTACTCTCCTGCAAACCGTGGCCCGTATGGCCCGGAACATGCTTCACCAGCACACGCTTCTCGCGGATAGCCTCCGTCAAAGCACGCATCTGAGACACCACACGCTCATCCTGAATACCCTCAGAAACCCACGCCTCAAAGCCCAACGGCTATGCGCCAAACGCAACACAAACGTCAACGCACCCAAAGAATCCGTATGAATAATCAGGCGGCGCGAACCGCTATGGAACACCGTATAAGCCGCCAACATTGCAGACAGCTCACCGGTCATAATATTCACGCCATCATAGTGGGCATGAAAATAGAAGCCGTCCTCACTCACGCCGGCGATGCCCATCCGGCCGCCACGCTGATACTTCTTATTGTGAGTCGAACGGAACGAACAATCCGTGAAAACGCTATAGTCCTGCAGCTGATCCAGCGGTCGAGGGGTCAGTGCCTCCTCCACCATCTCATCCACCGCGGTACGTGCCGCACACACCTCAGCCTGCATCCGCTCATACGCGGGCGTGCCAGCAAGCTTCACATGCACTTCACCCAAAGAATGGTTATCGTACGGGTCCAGCACCTTCTCAAAGGCGCGGTACTCCATGATCGCCTTCAACTGGTCGCAATCACGGAAAAGCTGCTTCAAATTCTTACGATCCGCAGCAATCGTCACCAGATTCTGGCGGTACTGCTCCGGAACCACATCCCACGCCGCAAGCACGGCGCGACCCAACAGACGCGGATGCACCTCATCGCAACACTCCATGAGGGAATGGACGTGGGTAGAGAGCATCTGCTCCTCATTCACCACGGTGCGGGTGCCGTCCTGCTTTGAAATAAAAACCACCGTTGACAAGGCGGAATAACAAAAACCCTGCGCCTTACGATGCTCCTGAGCCACCGCAATCACAGCAACGCCCTGATCCGTGTACCCGGCAGGTACGAGGCGCTATAGTCGGGAGCCTCCCAAGTCAGGGTGCATCGTTTGATGTGCGCCGGTGAAAATCCCATGAGTGTCACCCCCCATGTGTGCCATACCGCTTCTCCTTCCATTCATGCGGTCTATCGTCCTCATTCTTTTATAGGTCGAAAAGAAAGGGGCACGCAAATATAAAACACCTTTTTTACAGTTAGCGAATGGGCCAGCCGAAAATCCTCTCACCCGCCGCCACAGCGCAAGAAAACCACGACCATTGCCTCCCCGAACCGGGGGTGAAGGTGTACGGTAAAAGAGTCATATACAACGCGGCCTCACGCCGCCCACCCCATAAGGAGAGCCCCATGATTGGTGTTTACGCCGGAGTATCCGTCAAGCCCGAGCACGTCGAAGAATTCCTCAAGACCATCGAACCGCTCGTGACCGCAAGCCGCCAGGACGAAGGCAACGTCAGCTACGACTTCGGTGCCGTCTCCGACACCGACTTCGCATTCATCGAGCGATGGGAATCCCAGGAACTACTCGAAAAGCACATGGGCGCCGAGCACTTCCAGAAGGCTGTTGCCGCATGGGAGCCGCTGCTCTCCTCCGAGCTGGACGTTCGCATCGTCAACTTCCGCTAAGCGACGTTAAATACCGAAGGTGCCCGGCACCCCCTCTGTGAGGGGCGCCGGGCACCTTCGTATATCACCCTTGGAGACGAGCGCAGCTACTCGCGGCGCGCCTTTATGCTCGGTCTAGCGGCGTTCCAAACCGACCTCCACCGAATCAAGCGTGAAACCATTCGTCGCGCTCACGCAATGCACCTTACCGCTATTCACCGACTTGCAGGTGTAACCATACGCGGTCACCACCTGACCGGTCGGCAGTGCAGTAATACCCTCGGTATTCACCGGCTCCGGGGTGGCGGTCTGACCGACCAGGCTCACCTCGGGCGCCTGGCCCTGCACCATGTGCACGCGCTGCTGCGCCTTACCGGATGCGGCATCCCAGCCCTCCAGGGTCACGCCCACCAGCGCCTGGCAGTCCACACCTGACGGGGTCACCGAACACGCGACCTTAGAGTCCGGGCTGGTGAAACGCAGCGCCTCAACAGTCTTCGCAGAATCACCCTGACCGAAAGTGCCGCCACCGTACGCTTCAGCGAAAGTCAGCGTACCCGACAGCATGCGGGTCTGTGCCGGAATCAGCGCCAGGCGCGGCTTCTCAACGCTACCACCCTGCGTGAAGCAGGCACCCGTAATGTAGTCGCGGCCCTGCACCTTCGTAGCGCACTGGTACCACTCAACACTCGCCGCGCCGTCCTGGTTCTTGCGGCTGTTGAAGAGGCGCACCGCCTCCTGAGCCTTGGCACAATCCGAACCGTCATACACGTAAATACCGGCGGAACCACCCAGCAGGCTTGTCACACCGCAGCGGGTGCCCGCATCAATAGTGTTCGCAGAGCCACTCGCCGAGGCGTATGCCGCCTCGTACTCGGCGTCCGTGCTCGGCTCATCCGTGGGGGTCGCTACCGAGTCGTACGTTACCGGGGAATCCAGGCCGGCAGAGATCTGCACAGTATTCGGCTTCCAGGAGCCATCCGCCGCGGTGAACAGGGTCTTTGCATCAACGGGCGCAGAAGAAGTCGCCACCATCATCGGGGCGGTTTCAGAATCATCAGCCTGCGGCTGAGCAGAGCAAGAGCTCAAAGCGAGCGCACCGATACAGGCAAGAGCCGTCAGGGCACGACGAGTAAAAGCACGCTGTGCGCGTGCGGGCAGGGTAACCATGAATACGTCCTTGTGAGGGTTGCGAATTGCGTTGTGTTTGAGTGGTTGTGCTGAGTCGGTGAATCGGGTACCTAAATACCTTCTTACACCCTACTGCACCGCAACTGACAAGGCAATACGCCGCACCGGGTATCCCACGACGGTAAACAAATACGCGAACAAAGAACAGCGCCCCGCCCGCAGAAACCGCGGAACGGGGCGCCAGCCCATCAGGGCAAGATATTAAATTCTCACACGATACGTGAGGGGCTTATGCGTCCTCGGGCAGGATGCGCACGCCGCCCTTATCAGCCGAAGCAGCCAGCATGCCGTACACCTTCAGGGCGTTCGATACCTGACGCTCACGCGGCTTGGTCGGACGCCACGGTGCAGCGCCCTTCGCCTCGCGGCGAGCAGCAAGCTCCTCATCCGAAACGTTCACACGCAGGATGCGGTTGTTCACGTCAATCTCAATCTCGTCACCGGTCTGCACCAGGCCGATCGCGCCGCCAGCAGCCGCCTCCGGGGAGACGTGACCGATAGAAATACCCGAGGTACCACCGGAGAAACGACCGTCAGTAATCAGCGCACACTTCTTGCCAAGGCCCAGACCCTTCAGGTAGGAGGTCGGGTACAGCATTTCCTGCATGCCGGGTCCACCCTTCGGACCCTCGTACTGGATGACAACAATGTCGCCTTCCTTCACGTTCTTCGACAGAATCTCGTGCACAGCCTCGTCCTGCGACTCGACCACGAAGGCGCGGCCCTTGAAGTGGAACAGCTCCTCATCAATACCAGCAGACTTGATGATCGCGCCGTTCTGGGCAATGTTGCCGTACAGGACCGCCAGACCGCCGTCCTTGGTGTACGCGTGCTCCACGGCGCGGATGCAACCGTTCTCGGCGTCGGTCTCGTGGGATTCGTACTTGTTCGCGGTGGAGAACGCCTGAGTGGTGCGCACGCCGCCGGGAGCAGCGAGGAACAGTTCCTTCGCCTTCTCGCTCGCCTTGCCGCTGCGGATATCCCACTCGTCCAGCCACTCGTCCAGCGAGTCAGCGTGAACAGAATGAACGTTCTTGTGCAGCAGGCCGGCACGGTTCAACTCACCCAGCAGGGCAGGAATACCGCCGGCACGGTGCACGTGCTCAATGTGGTACTTAGTGGAGTTCGGGGCAACCTTCGCCAGCAGGGAACCTGACGCGAAATACGGTCAATATCCTTCAGGGTGAAGTCAGCACCCGCCTCATGAGCAATCGCCAGGGTGTGCAGCACAGTGTTGGTCGAACCGCCCATCGCCACATCCAGCGCCATAGCGTTCTCGAACGCCTCCTTGGTCGCAATGGAGCGCGGCAGAACCGACTCGTCATCCTGCTCGTAGTAGCGCTTGGACAGTTCAACGATGCGGCGGCCAGCATCCAGGAACAGCTCCTTACGAGCAACCTGAGTAGCCAGGGTGGTGCCGTTACCGGGCAGCGCCAGGCCAATCGCCTCATTCAGGCAGTTCATGGAGTTCGCGGTGAACATACCCGCGCACGAACCGCAGGTCGGGCACGCATTCTTCTCAATCTGGGCGAGCGCAGCGTCGCTGACGCTGTCATCAACAGCCATCACCATGGCGTCCACCAGGTCAAGGCGGTGCTCAACAATACCCTCAATGCCCTCGCCGGACTCCATGGGGCCGCCAGAGACAAAGATGGTGGGGATGTTCAGGCGCATAGCCGCCAGAAGCATACCGGGGGTGATCTTGTCACAGTTAGAGATGCAGACCAGCGCGTCGGCACGGTGCGCGTTGACCATGTACTCGACCGAGTCAGCAATCAGATCGCGGGAAGGCAGCGAGTAGAGCATACCGTCGTGACCCATCGCGATGCCGTCATCAACAGCGATGGTGTTAAATTCCTTGGCGACGCCGCCAGCCTCACGAATCGCGCCGGCGACCAGTTCACCCATGTCCTTCAGGTGCACGTGGCCGGGCACGAACTGGGTGAAGGAGTTCGCAATAGCAATAATGGGCTTGCCGAAGTCGTCATCGCCCATGCCGGTGGCACGCCACAGGGCGCGGGCACCAGCCATGTTACGGCCGTGAGTTGAAGTACGTGAACGCAGTTCTGGCATTGTTTTACCTTCCGTAGTGATGCAAGTACTGATTTTACGCGCGGCGTCCAACGCTCTTCAGCTCAGGGTCACTTTGGTTTCATGCATCGAAACGCGCACGAGCCTGCAACCGCCTATCGGTGGGAGGGTTGAGGCCACGGGGGTTGTGCCGGATCTGCGGCAGAATTGCCCCCTTTGGGGTAGACGGGGGACATCACCCCATTATGCCCCCTAATCTGGAATGAGCCCAGGTTCCGGGCGGCGATATTCAGTCGGCGAACGCACCGGGAGGCGGCGGGCCGCTGTGCCTGCCGCGTACGGGCCTCGCTGTGCATACGTAGCAGCACACGCAGCACCGGCGCGGTTCGTTTCCAACACACTGATTTATACACGCTGAACCCTGCTTACATTTCAGAAGGTTTCCATGACACAGGCACCCACCGCATCGCTCACCCTCACCCCGGCAACCAGCCCTGCAACCACCCCGGCAGGTGGCAAGGATTTCGCGTCCTCCGTCATCTACCAGGTGTACCCCAAGTCCTTCTACTCCTCGGCGGGTGGCGCCTACGGCGACCTGCGCGGCGTCATCGAGAAGGTGCCCTACATTGCTTCCCTGGGCGTGGACATGGTGTGGTTCAACCCGTTCTTCGCCTCCCCTCAGAACGACAACGGCTACGACATCTCCGACTACTACGCCATCAACCCCGACCTGGGAACCATGGAGGACGTCGAAGAGATGATTGCCGCCCTCGCCGAGCACGGTGTGGGCGTCATGTTCGACATGGTCCTCAACCATATTTCGACCGAGCACGAGTGGTTCCAGCGTGCGCTCGCCGGTGAGCGCGAGTACTGGGATTACTTCTACATTCGCCCCGGCAAATACACCGAGGACGGTCAGCTGCGCGAACCGACCAACTGGGAGTCGAAGTTCGGCGGCTCCTGCTGGTCCCGCTTTGGCGAGTACACGGATGAGCACGGCACTCCCCTGTTCTATATGCACCTGTACGACCGCACCCAGGCGGACGTGAACTGGTACAACCCGACTGTGCGCGACGAACTGTTTAAGGTCGTGAATTTCTGGTACGAGAAGGGTGTGCGCGGTTTCCGTTTTGACGTCATTAACGTCATCGGTAAGGACGAAGAGCTGCTCGACGCCCCCGAAGGCACCGTGGACAAGGCACAATACACCGACACCCCGATTGTGCACACCCGCATTCAGCAACTGAACCGCGCTTCATTCGGTCAGCATGATGACACCGTGACCGTGGGCGAAATGTCCTCAACCAGCATCGAGAACTGCGTGGGCTACTCCAACCCGGCGAACCACGAGCTAGACATGGTGTTCAGCTTCCACCACCTGAAGGTGGACTACGAGAACGGCGAGAAGTGGTCGAAGGTGCCGTTCCGTTTTGCCGAGTTGAAGCAGATTCTGAACGATTGGGCACTGGGTATGCAGGCCGGCGGCGGCTGGAACGCGCTGTTCTGGAATAACCACGATCAGCCGCGCGCGCTGAACCGTTTTGGTGACGTTGAGCGTTACCGTGCCGAGTCGGCGACCATGCTGGCGACTGTGATTCACCTGCTGCGCGGCACCCCGTACGTGTACCAGGGCGAGGAAATCGGCATGATTGACCCGGTCTACTCCTCGATTGAGCAGTACGTGGATGTGGAGGCGCACAACGCCTACGCGATGCTGCGTGAGCGCAGCCTGAGCGAGCAACAGGCCCTGGAGATTGTGGCGTCGAAGGCTCGCGATAATTCGCGTGTGCCGATGCAGTGGACCGCAGATTCGGCGACTGCTGGTTTTGGTTCCACGTCGCCGTGGCTGGCTCCCGCCCCGGTGCGTGATGCGGCGACCGGTGCCGGTATTTCGGTGGAGGATGAGGAACGCGACGGCGTGATTCTGCCGTACTACCGCAACCTGATTGCCCTGCGTAAGCAGTACCCGGTCATCTCTGCGGGTTCGTACGCACCCTACGCGTTGGATCACGAGCGGGTGTTTGCGTACCTGCGTGAGCTGCCTGCTGATGGTACCCGCCCGGCGCAGTGTCTGCTAGTGCTGACGAACTTCTACGGTGAGCCGACCGAGGTTGAGGTTCCGGCTGAATTCGTTCGTTCCGGTCGCGTGCTGGTGTGTAATTACAAGAATTCTGCGGTCGATTCCGCTTGCGGCGGATTCTGCCGTATCTGATTCAGCTGAGACGGTGACACTGAGCCTGCGCCCCTACGAGGCTCTGGCGCTACTGATTGAGGGCTAAAAAGCTACTGTATGCCCCTCCCCTGACCTGTGGGGAGACGTGTGGGAGAAGGACGACTATAAACCGACCTGGCAATATTCTATTTCTAGAATATTCCCAGGTCGGTTCTGCTTAAACCATTCCTGTAGAGGAATTTATGTGGAATATCAGGCAGAATCTTAGAAGCCGTGCTCGTTCAGCCAGGTACCCGCCGCCTGCGCGGGCTCCTGCTTTAGAGGTACCCGAAACACGGTCATTGAGAGTGCGCAAATCAGCGGTGGTGAGCTTCGCCGAGACACGGTTCAGAACCTCCGCCGCAGAGTCGGGAACTCGCGAGGTATTGATAATGGGCAGCACCTGCTGAGCCAGAATCATGTTCTTCGGATCCTCCAGCACCACCAGCTGATTCTGCTCAATTGCGGGGGTGGTCGAGTAGAGGTCAACCACCTGCACGGTGTCATCCAGCAGGGCCTTGACGGTCAGCGCGCCACCACCATCCGAGAGGGGCACAAACTCGGCGGGGGCGCATCCGTACTTCTCTTTCAGACCCGGGATGCCGTAGGCGCGCTCGGCGAACTCCGGGGCGGCGCCGAGCTTCAGATTCGTGCAGCGGGAGGCGAGGTCTTCAAGGCTTCGCAGACCGTATTTCTGGGCGGTCTGCGCGGTAACGACAAGCGAGTCCTTATCCTCCGCCTCGGAGGCGTTCAGGGCGCGGATTTCAGCCCCGGAGCCACCCGTGGTGAGGGTGCCGAGGGCGGCGGGTAGCGCCTGCAGAATCTCCTGCGCAGTGCTAGCTGTAGCCTTCGGGTCGAGGTAAAGCAGCAGGTTGCCAGAGTAGTCCGGGATAACGTCCACCGCACCGGAGGCGAGTGCCCCCAGGTACGCCTCGCGGGCGCCGATGCTCAGCTGGGTGCGGGCGTTGAATCCCGCCCGGGCGAGGGCTCCGGCGTAGATTTCGGCAAGGATTTGGGATTCGGCGAAGGACGCTGAGCCGACGATGATTCCTTCGTGTTCACCACTGAAGACTTTGTCGCCGCTAAGCCCGCAGGCGCTAAGAATACCCGCCATGCCGAGCGCTCCGGCGGCGGCTGAGGGCAGTGCGACGAGATACGGTACGGCGCGTGAAGGTTTGATGCGTCTGATTCATCGGGTTCATGCCTTCTTCCGGTTGATGGTGAGCCCCGCGGGGGTGAGCGCACGCTGCACAGGCCCATGAGCGCATCCACGGCGAAGGCGAGAAGCGCCACGAGCAGGGTTGCGACGAGCATGCGCGGGTAGTCGCGCACGGCGAGCCCGTCGAAGAGGTACCTGCCGAGGGTTCCGCCGCTCAGGTAGGCGACGATGGTCGCGGTTGCGATGACCTGCACGAGTGCGGAGCGGAGTCCGCCGAGCATCATGTTGGCGGCGAGCGGGATTTCGAGGCGGGTCAGAATCTGCCATTCGGTGAGGCCTTTGGGCGCGGGCTGCGTCCACGAGGTCTTCCGGCACGGCGGCGAGGCCTTCAAGAACTCCGGCGAGCAGGGGCGCCGCCGCAATAATAATGAGCACGATGAGGGCGGGCAGGGTTGAGACGCCCAGCCAGAGCGCCAAGATGGTGAGCAGACCGAGCGCAGGTAACGCGCGGGTGGCGGCTACGGCGCTCATGAGCAGGTTGCTTCGGCGGCGGTTAGTGCCGTCGGAGGGTCGGTGGTGCCCAGCCCAGAGGCCGAGGGGGCACGACGATGAGTGCCGCGCAGACGGTGGCGAGGGCGGTAACGCTCAGGTGTTCGAGCAGGCGCACGAGGATTCCGCCGTTTCCCTGCCAGTTGGCGCCGTCCATGAGGTAGGCGAAGGTTCGTTCTATGACGTTCACGGGTTATGCCTTCCTTTCGGGGCTGCGGCGGTTCGCAACCGTAGCCGCCTGCCAGGGCGTAAGTGCCCTTGTCAGAAGGATAAGGAGCAGATCGAGGACCAGCGCCAGCAGCAGGCTAAGGATTACGCCAGCCAGGATTTCCGAAGGGATATTACGCGCGAGCCCGTCGGTGAAGAGCGTGCCGAGCGAGGGCACACCGATGAGAGCACCCACGGACACCATCGCAATATTTGCCACGGTTGCCACGCGGATTCCCGCCATAATGACGGGCGTAGCGAGGGGCAGGTAGAGCTCCATCAGCGCCTGTCGGGGCGTGTATCCGAGGGCGCGTGCAGATTCGTGCACGCTATCGGGTACGGAGTCGAAGGCATCCACACCGGAGCGCACCATGAGCGAGAAGGAGTATACGCTCAGGGCGACGAGCACGTTCAGCGGGGAAATAATGGAGGTTCCCAGAATGAGCGGCATCAGCACGAACAGTGCGATCGAGGGAATGGTGTACAGCAGCGAGGAGAGGTGCATGAGGGTTCGCGCACCGATGCGGTGTTCGGAACCGCGGTCACGGCGACGGCTCGCGTAGTAGGCGACCGGTAGCGCGACGAGGGTGCCAATCACGACGGGTACAACGCCCTGGTAGAGGTGGCTGAGGGTTAGCTCGAGGATGCGCTGACTATTGGTGGCGACCCACTCCCAGTGCATATCGCTTGCGGCGAGGGGTGATGCCACTAGGGGATGCGCGGCGAGAGGTGGTTCCGCGAGCACAATATTTTCCAGAAGACTCATTCGCTTTTCTCGCCTTCTGCCGCACTATTCTGCGCTTCTCGGGAGACGGCAAGTCGGCGTGCGCGCGCTTGGCGTACCGTCTGCTCATCCAGCAGACCGGCAACGGAGCGGCTCACGAAGGAGCGCACAAAATCATCGGCGGGGCTGTAGAGAATCTCTTCGGGAGTACCGAACTGTGCGAGGCGACCGCCCTCCGCGAAGACGGCGATTGTATCGCCGAGCAGAAGCGCCTCATCAATGTCGTGGGTGACGAACACGATCGTCTTGGCGAGTTGCCCCTGTAGGCGCAGCAGCTCTTTCTGTAGGTCGGTACGCACCACCGGATCCACCGCGGAGAACGGCTCGTCCATCAGCAGGACGGGCGCATCGGCGGCGAGAGAGCACGCGCCACACCAACGCGCTGGACCTGACCGCCCGAAAGCTGGGAGGGGGTAGCGCTTGGCGTACGAAGAATCCAGACCGACCACGTCGAGCAGTTCGAGGGCGCGTGCCTGCGCCTCCTTGCGGGAGGCACCGAGCAGGCGCGGTACGGTGGCAATATTCTGCGCGACAGTGCGGTGCGGCATGAGCCCGCCCTGCTGCATCACGTAGCCAATGCCGCGGCGCAACTCGTAGGGGTTCTTCTCGTGCACGTTCACGCCGTCAATGGTGATGGTTCCGCTATTGGGCTCCACCATGCGGTTAATCATGCGTAGACTAGTGGTTTTACCGCAGCCGGAGGGGCCGACGAACACGGTAATCTGCCCGGCGGGAATATGCAGGTTCAGGTTCTGCAGCACCGTGGTGGGTTCACCGGTACGGCTCGGGTAGCTCTTGGTGATGTTCTCGAAGCGAATTCCGCCCGCCTGCACGCTACCAGTGGCAGGATTTTTTGCCCAGGGAATCTGAGGCGAGTCCTCTTGGTGCGGGTGAGTTGAATTTTGGGCGGCTGAATTTTGGGCGGTCATGGGTCGGTGGTGCTTTCTGCAGTGACTATAGGGCAGGTGCCTCTGTATACAATCTGTATACAAAAAGGCGGCACCTCGGGGTTTTATTCCCAAGATACCGCCTTTTCGACGGGCTTGCAGTATCTGCAACCGCAAAGTTTTTTTAAAAACAAAACCCGCCCCACTGTAGAAGCCTGGAGGCGGATTTCGTGGCTCCGACCGGCGTCGATCCGGTGACCTTACGATTTTCAGTCGTACGCTCTACCAACTGAGCTACAGAGCCTTGCGTATTTACTTTTAGATACGCAATGACCGCGTCTTCGGATGAATAATCATCTGAACTTACGCGGCCAGAGCGACCCCGACGGGACTTGAACCCGCGACCTCCGCCGTGACAGGGCGGCGCGCTAACCAACTGCGCTACGGGGCCTTGTTGGAATCAACAGAAGTAAATTCTATATCATCTAACTTGGCTTTGCAAATCGTAAGATTTGCAAGTACCCCCAACGGGATTTGAACCCGTGCTACCGCCGTGAAAGGGCGGCGTCCTAGGCCGCTAGACGATGGGGGCCTAGTCGATCGAACAGGTTCCGTTTTCTTCATCCCGTCGTTCGAACCTCCACTAGTCTATGACAGGTTTGCGGAGGCGCGCAAACCGTTTTGTTCGATTTTGCCCGATTTTGACCCCCATTTTCGACGATTTATAGCCTGGCACATATGTATTTAAGCTTGTCAATGAGGATTCAGAAAAACTTCAAAAAATTTTAAAATTTCTTCACAACACCCCATATCAGGGGCTTTTGGAAGGTTTTTAGACACGTTTGGGTACCTACAGGAGCCCAGAGAAAGACTTTTTCACCACCTCCATTTCTACAGATTTTCTACAAACTCCTCCGAAATTTTGTTTTGAAGATGCCGGCATCAATCCCGCAAGAATTCCGAAAACCCACCTTCACATCTCTTATACACCCCTCTTATGCGCATCGCATCGGCCAAAAAACTCCACAATATCTCCAAAAATTTTTCGACAACTTTCTACACGCTTATATAGGACATGTAGGCAAGACGCTACCCTGGGTGCAAATATCTGCAAGAGAGTGCACAGCAACACCTCTCTAGAGGGTTCACCCCAGCCTCCCCGGAGCCCTCAAAAATGTGCCGCGCAAAGCAACTACAGACCAGAATGCACGTAGATGCAAATATTCATTCTTGGGAATACAATAAACCGGCTTGTCAGACGCTTATTTTTCTCTCAGTGCAGATATCTACGCAATTATGACGACGTAGAAATATAAAGATTTGATAAACCTCTAGCGATTGACAAGGAGAGATGAAAGCCAGCTGAAAATACCCCCTGAAATAGCTTGAAGCCCCCTCTTTGAGCACCGTACTATAGAGGGCGTGAGGTCACTTCCGGACCTTGCACGGGTCCACTTCCGGAGCCCCAGACGTAAAGTCACCGCACATTACAGCACCGATAAACCGCATAGAGATCCAAAGGGGGATCCAGTGTCCGCAACGATGAATCGCCGCACGGCATTCCGTGCACTCGGCGTAGGCACCGCAACCATCGCTCTCGGCTGTGCAGCTGCACCCGCAGCGCAGGCACAGCAGATGGCGCACCCGCAGAAGGCAATGACTGCCGACCAGCAGCTCAAGCTGATTCTGCGCCGCCTAGAGCAGGTACCCGCCCGTTTGAAGTATGCGAAGCCTGGATCCTCCAACCGCGTTAATAGCGGCATTGAGAGCGCACTGGGCAACCTGACCACCGTCCAGGGCACTGACGCAGGCCGTCAGATTGCAAGCGCTAAGGCCGCTGTTCGTAAGTCTGATGGACGCGCCCACGCAGCGCTCTCCCCCGTTGGTGTTATTGCCTGCGTTGTCAGTATTGCAAAGTTTGTCATTCAGCTGGGCATCGCCATTTACAAGCTTATTAAGGCACTCGTTAACGCCTTCAAGCAGTGGAAGACCTTCAAGAACATCGTGAAGGCCGTCATTTCTGGTGAAGCTCGCAAGAAGCTGGGTACTGAAACTGAAACCGTACTCAAGGCCATTTTGGGCATTGAAGACGTCCTCAAAAAGTGTGCATAGTCTACACACCGTACGGCTATGCGCTTGTTTAGAGAGCTAATCTTGGTGTTTCTTTAGCTTTCTAGACCCCGTTAAGGGATGCGCCGCACGTGGAGTCACTGCATGGGCTCGTTGCGCGTCCGGGTAGCCGGAGGGTATGTCCTCGAGTGTCTTCGGCACCTACCCAACCCACCCCGCATGACCTCATGGTGCGGGGTGGGTTTCTTTAACCGCTCTTTCGATAACTCTTCCAGGCGAGCACTTTCCGAGAGCCCCCTACTCCCCCGCTTCCTTATATATAGACAAAAATCGACCCCGCACCGGTTCACGGTACGGGGTCGATTTCTATGCTCTACGTACTCAACGTAAGGATTACTCGCCGCGGGAGATGTTGACCATCTCGTCGCGGTCCACAACCTTCACGCGGGCGCGAGGCTCACCGGCTGCATCCTTGGATGCGGCACCCAGTGCCTTTCTCGTGGTCGTCCAGGCGGTGCCAGCCTTCCCAGGTGGTGTACTTGATGCCCTTGGAGTCCAGGTAGGCGCTGAATGCCTCTGCCTCCGGCTCGGGTGCGGTGTAGAGGTTCTCGCGGTCCTCGAGCAGGTGGGTGATGGTCTCGAGCGCGTCAGACTTGGTGGAGCCGATCAGGCCGACGGGGCCGCGCTTAATCCAACCGGATGCGTACAGGCCGGGAACGACCTCGCCGTTCTCGTCCACGACGCGACCCTCAACGTTGGTGATGACGCCGCGCTTGTCGTCGTAACCGATTTCGGGCAGTTCGGAACCAAAGTAGCCGATCGCGCGGTAGACAGCCTGTACGGGGTAGTCCACGTACTCGCCGGTGCCGATGATGCCGCCGTTGCCGTCGAGCTTGTTGCGTTCCATGCGCAGGCCCACGACCTTGCCGTCTTCGCCGAGGATCTCGTGCGGGGACTGCAGGAAGTGCAGGTGCAGGCGGCGGGATGCGGTCTGCTCGTTGGTCTTCTGGTCTTCCAGCCAGCCGCGCAGGGTCTTCATCATGACCTTGGTCTGTGCGTTCTTCTCCATGGCTTCCTCAGAAGCCTCGTCGAACTGGAAGTCCTCTTCGTACAGGACGATGTCCACGTCGCGGGAGTGTGCGAGTTCGCGCAGCTCGAGCGGGGTGAACTTCATCTGTGCGGGGCCGCGGCGACCGAAGACGTGTACGTCGGTCACGGGGGAAGCCTTCAGGCCCTCGTAGACGTTGTCGGGGATTTCGGTGACGAGCAGGTCGTCAGCATGCTTGGAGAGGATACGGGAGACGTCCAGGGCGACGTTGCCGTTACCGAGCACTGCAACCTGCTCAGCTTCGAGCGGCCAGGTGCGGGGGTAGTCGGGGTGGCCGTCGTACCAGGAGACGAAGTCTGCTGCGCCGTAGGAGCCGTCCAGGTCGATGCCCTTAATGTTCAGGGGTGCATCAAAAATCGCGCCGGTTGCGAAGATGATAGCGTCGTAGTGTTCGCGCAGGTCTGCGAGGGTCAGGTCCTTGCCGTATTCGACGTTGCCGAAGAAACGGATGTCGCCGCGGTCCAAGACCTTGTGCAGCGCGGTGATGATGCCCTTGATGCGGGGGTGATCCGGTGCCACACCGTAGCGGATCAGGCCGAAGGGGGCGGGGTAGCGGTCGAAGATGTCGATGGCGACCTCGACGGCGCCGGTGCGGACCTCTTCAGACTTGGTGAGGATGTCGGCGGTGTAAATACCGGCGGGACCTGCACCAATAACGGCGACGCGCAGGGGGCGTGCTGCTTCAGACACGAAAATCTTCCTTTCGAAGTTCACCGTCCGGCGCCCGGTGCGGCGCGAACAGGCGGTGAGCTTAGTGTTCACTTCTTGCCTATTTTACCGGGGATTGACGGGTGTTCGGTGGCTTATATGTCTTCGCCCACTAAATAGGATAATTTTCTGTCACCTAATCCGGGCGGGGTCACCTAATTCAGGAGGGGTCGCCTAATCCGGGCAGGGCGGCGCGTTCGGCTCCGGGCGCCTCCGCACGCAGCGGGCATAGAACTGCCCCGCCCTCCGAGGTGCAGGAAGGCGGGGCAGGGGAACGAAGACTAGAAAGCAGGGGCTAGGAGGCGGGTACCGCCTCGAAGGTGACGACCAGTTCCTCGCGTTCACCGAAGCGGACCAGGTGGCGGTCCAGCACATCCGCCAGACCAGCAGCCAACTCGTCGTTTTCGGCGCGTACCTCCATGATGAGTGCACCGTCGGTTTCGCGCAGGTCACCGTAGCCGCGGAAAATGCCGTCGCGGTTGAAGGTGAGGCGCAGGCCGTCGGGCAGTTCTGCGGTGCCGAGCTTGCGACCCATGTGCGAGCCGAGCTGTTTGATGTATCGGGCGGGGCGGTCGGTTGCTACGATGGCGCGCTGGCGTACCGGCAGGGATTCTGCGGCGGGGTAGTTCTCAGCGGTGTTTTCCTGCGGGGTTTCAGTCACGGTGGGTTCCTTCTTATCTATGCCGAATTCTCATCTATGCCGAAAAAGGCTCACCACACGGAACCTGGCATCCGGCGACGCATGTTTCACCTCGAATATAGCAGAAACTTAGGGTCTACTAACCTAATAAACTATCATTGTTCGCGCAGAGGCGAGAGATAGTTACCGCTATTACACCTCCCACAAGAAATCTCTGAACGAAAGCTGGGAATTTCCTGGATTAACGCTTAGAGAAACTTTAACCGTAGAATATTTCGGTACAACAGTGTCACCTCCCCAACACACCGGGAAGTGGCACTTTTTTATGCGGGCTCGGAACCCCGAACCCCGCCCCGACTATGAGTATCTACGGATTTTCACGAATGTCTTCTGAGAACACCGCGGCTCCCCAGAGCCCCAAGGCAGAAGCCAAGGGCGCACTGGACCGTTACTTCAAGATCACTGAGCGAGGCTCTACCATCGCCGCAGAATTCCGCGGCGGCCTCGCCACCTTCTTCGCGATGAGCTACATCGTCGTGCTGAACCCCCTCATCATCGGCCTCGGCAAGGACGCATCCGGCAACGCGCTCGGCGTACCGCAGGTCGCAGCAATGACCGCACTGGTCGCAGGCGTCATGACCATCCTCATGGGCGTCGTCGCCAAAGCAGCCCTTCGCCATGGCGGCAGGCCTCGGCGTGAACGCACTGCTGGCAACCACCATCGCCTCCACCCCCGGACTGACCTGGCCCGCCATCATGGGCCTCGTCGTATGGGCTGGTGTGCTGATGACCATCCTCGTGCTGACCGGCTTCCGCACCGCAGTGTTCAACGCGGTCCCCGAATCGCTCAAGGTCGCAATCGTCGTCGGTATCGGCTTCTTCATTGCCTTCATCGGCCTCGTCAACGCGGGTATCATCCGCCGCATGCCCGACGCAGCAGGCACCACCGTGCCCGTCTCCTTCGGCGTGAGCGGCCACCTGCTCGGCTGGCCCACCCTGGTCTTCCTCTTCGGTCTGTTCCTCACCATTGCGCTGTTCATCCGCAACGTGAAGGGTGCAATCCTCTACGGCGTGCTCGCCTCCACCGCCCTCTCCATCATCCTGGAGAAGGTCGTGCCCTCCGGCAGCTCGGTTAAGTCCCCCACCGGCTGGTCCCTGAACGTCCCCGTCTGGGACTCCAACACCAGCAAGCTGCCCAACTTCTCCCTGTTCGGCTCCGCTGACCTGTTCGGTGCCTTCGGCACCCTCGGCGGCATGGCAGCTGTTCTGCTGATCTTCACCATCCTCATCTCCGCGTTCTTCGACGCAATGGGCACCTCCGTCGGTCTCGCAACCGAAGCAGGCACCATCAAGGACGGCCAGATCGAGAACGTCGACAAGGTCCTGCTCGTGGACGCCCTCGGCTCCGTAGCCGGCGGTGGCACCTCCTCCTCCGCAAGCCAGATCTTCGTGGAGTCCGCAACCGGTATCGGCGCGGGCGCACGCACCGGTTTCGCGAACGTCGTCACCGGCGCACTGTTCCTCGTCGCGATCTTCCTGTCCCCGCTGGTCACCATCGTGCCCTTCGAAGCTGTTGCACCCGCAATGGTGTTCGTTGGCTTCCTGATGATTCGCCAGGCCGTGAACATCGACTGGAACGACTGGGGTCTGGGTATCCCCGCGTTCATGACCATCATCTTCATGCCGCTGGCATACTCCATCGCAGACGGTATCGGCGCAGGCTTCCTGTCCTACGTCTTCATCCGCCTGGTGCAGGGTCGCGGCAAGGAAGTTCACTGGCTCATGTACGTGGTTTCCGCAGTGTTCCTCATCTTCTTCGCTAACGGCCTGATTACCGGCTGGATGCACTAAATACATCAGGTGCCTCACCCTCCACACGTGGAGGCTCGGGCGCCATCAGGGCGGGGTATCGGCACCTTTGGAGTGCCGGTACCCCGCCCTGCGCTATTCTTCCCTCTACCCCAACTACCCAATTCTGGTTGCAGGGGTCGGGGAAACACCACATCACCGACTGAACCGCCGCACACAACGCGTTTCAACGGCACAAGCTAGGAGGCGGCGCCTACAATGGTTGAACCATTGTGGCGCCCGGTTATGAGCCTAGCCCGCGAGCTTTACCTGCGAAACCGGCGGCGCAACAGTACACACCGAACAACATCAACGGATCCTCACATGTCTGAACCCCAGAAGGCGGTAGCGCCCACCAGCGCACTCGACCGCTACTTCAAGATTTCCGAACGCGGCTCCTCCATCGCCGCAGAATTCCGCGGCGGCCTCGCCGCGTTCTTCGCCATGAGCTACATCGTGGTGCTGAACCCCCTCGTCATCGGCCTCGGCAAGGACGCATCCGAACGCACCCTCGGTATCGCACCCGTCGCGGCTGTGACCGCGCTGGTTGCCGGCGTGATGACCATCCTCATGGGTGTTATCGCCAAGCAGCCCTTCGCCATGGCGGCTGGCCTGGGCGTGAACGCGCTGCTCGCCTCCACCATTGCCACCACCCCGAACCTGACCTGGGCAGACATCATGGGTCTGGTCGTTCTTGCCGGTCTGATCATGACCGTTCTGGTGCTCACCGGCTTCCGTACCGCGGTGTTTGAGGCGGTCCCCGAGTCGCTCAAGACCGCGATTGTGGTCGGTATCGGCTTCTTTATTTCCTTTATCGGTCTGGTCGACTCCGGCATTATCCGCCGCATGCCTGACGCAGCTGGCACCACCGTTCCGGTGAGCCTCGGCGCGGGCGGTCACCTGCTCGGCTGGCCCACCCTCATCTTCCTCTTCGGCCTGTTCTTCACCATCGCCCTGTTCATCCGTAACGTGAAGGGCGCGATCCTGTGGGGCGTGCTCGCCTCCACCGCACTGTCCCTGATTCTGGAGGCGGTTGTCCCCTCCGGTTCCGTGAAGGAATCGGCAACCGGCTGGTCCCTGAACGTGCCTTCCCTTGCGGACATGAAGTTCACCACCCCGAACTTCTCCCTCATCGGTTCCGCTGACCTGTTCGGCGCATTCACCCACATCGGTCCGCTGGCTGCTTCGCTGCTGGTGTTCACCATTCTGCTGTCCGTGTTCTTCGACGCGATGGGCGTTTCGGTGGGTCTTGCCGCCGAGGCTGGCACCATGAAGGACGGCAAGGTTGAGGACATCGACAAGGTCCTGCTCGTGGACGCTTTCGGTTCCGTTGTCGGTGGTGGAGCGTCCGGTTCGGCGAACCAGATTTTCGTGGAATCCGCTACCGGTATTGGTGCGGGTGCACGCACCGGCTTTGCGAACATTGTGACCGGTGTGCTGTTCCTGCTGGCGATTTTCATTTCGCCGCTGGTCACCATCGTTCCTTTCGAGGCGGTTGCTCCGGCGCTGGTCGTGGTCGGCTTCCTGATGATCCGCCAGGCCGTGAATATTGACTGGACCGACTGGGGTCTGGGTATTCCGGCGTTCCTGACCATTATTTTCATGCCGCTGTCGTACTCGATTGCGAACGGTATTGGTGCCGGCTTCGTGGCGTACACTTTCATTCGCCTGGTGCAGGGCCGCGGTAAGGACGTGCACTGGCTGATGTACCTGGTGTCCGCGGTGTTCGTGATCTACTTCGGTATGGGCATCATTAACGGCTGGACCCACTAAGTCCAACGGAGCACATATTTGCTGAGGGCAGGTTCCTGAGGTAGCTGAGAACGTAAGTTTTCAAGCTGCCGAAGGGCCTGCCTTTAGTGTATCTGATTCGCTCTTACATGTTCCTTATCGCGCCTGGGTGCAAGGAAAAATCATGGCAGAATCATTCCGTTTCCGGTATGATTCTGCCATGATGTCCGTTCAAGAGTATGCTCAAGAAGCTAAGGTTTCAGAGCGAAGCGTACGCGCCCGCCTAGAACGCGGAATGCTCCAAGGTCGTAAATTGGGGAGCCGCTGGGTTGTCGACGCCATCCCCGCAGCACACCGCAGTAATGCTGGCCGCCCTATTTCTTTTGAAGCATTCAACGCTTTGGCTCGCTACTGTGACGGGCAGTCATCTGTTCTATCTGCTGAGGAACGCCGCAGGGCGAAAGAACGCGCCTCAGCAATTCAGATGCAAGGACCTGCGTCTGTTGAGCGATACCGAGCCCGCCGCGGGCTGAAAGTACATCATCTGCAGGCTCCTCCCGCTGAGATTCCAGCAATTTTGGAAGACCCCGCATTGTCGCTTACTGGCATTAGTAGCGATATTTCGCAGGTGTACGGCTCAATGGTTGATGCATATGTTTCAAGCCAGGATTTAGAGAATATTATTTTTCTCTACAATCTGCTTCCAGCTTCCGCGGATTCAGCGAACGTCATCTTGCGTGAATGCGATGAGCCGCCCCATATTCTGCCCCTGCACGTGGCGGTGGATCTTCTAGATTTGGGGGATCCGCGAAGCTCCGCTGAGGCAGAGCGCATTCTTCAAGAATCTGTTTTCAAGGAAGCGTCTTAGTCATGAACGCATCACCTATTTTGATTCCTGCTATTGGGGCAGAGCGTGCCTCTTGGCTTGGTCTGGCTGATATCTCAGAGATTATGCCGCAAGGATGGTCCCTGGCAGGCGGAAGCATGATGCGTCTGTTGGCTGCAGAGCGAAGCTACGCGGGTTCTCGATCCACTCACGATATCGACGTTATTCTTGATATCCGAGCCTCACGGGCGTATGTTCGTCAGTTCCATGAGGCTCTTAGCAATGCCGGATTTTCAATTGCCGGGTTCAATGCATCCGGCCAAATCACCGGTGGGTTCGCGGCGAAGCTCAGATAGATATCCTCATCCCTTCGGGACAGTCGGAGTCCGCTCGCACCTATGAGTATCCAGGGTTTGGTCGCCTACTAGAGACTCGGGGCGCCCAGTTTGGGCTTGAACGCACCCGTAAAGCATCTGTACTCTGCGCTAACCGCCAATTTACAGTCAACGTTCCTGATGGTTTGGGCGCCCTGTACGAGAAAGTATCGGCTCTGCTCAACAATGGAGATTCCGATAAAAGTCGGCATTTCCGAGACATTATTCTTTTATCTTCAGTTCTTAATTCTCAAGAGCGTCGAGATATCCCGGCGCTTTCTGGAAAACAGATATATCGCCTTCATGACGGTATTTCGAGGTCGCTCCAGGAATACACCGGCATTATTTCTGACCGCGAGCTGGAGGTAACCTCTCGTTTAGAGAACTATCTTGAAAATCTTCTAAAAGACAGAAGCTAACTAAAACAAGGAATGGCAGAATCGTTCCGGTTTCGGAATGATTCTGCCATTTCTTCTACACCCGCACTCTGCACGAGACAGGGGCAGGGAAAATTACGAGATTTAGCGGACGTCTCCATCCACATAGAACCAGGCGCCGCCCACCTTCTCAAAGCGCGACAGCTCATGCATGCTGCCCTTCACCCGCTCCTCCGCAGGAACGCCCGGCACCGAGCGGTAATACGCAACGAACTCCACCGTACCGGACGCATCAAACGGGCCACCCGAAGCACCCAGAATATCCAGGCGATACCAGCGGATATCATCCTCCAACTCCAAGGCGGGCGGGCGAGTACTCGGATGCCAGCTCGCCAGCAGGTACGCCGCATCCCCTGTCGCAAACGCGGTAAAACGCGAGCGCATCAGCTGCTCCGGCGCGGGAGCAGTCAGCGTGCCGGAGGCGGCAAACTCGCCCAGGAACCTGCCGCAGCAGGCGCCGTACACCTCGCCGCTCGAGCAGGGGCAGCGGTCATCGTGGTTAAGTTCAACCTGGTTCAGTTCAGTCATGCCAACCAGTATAAAGAACGCGCCGCTTCAAGAAAGCCCGCATCAAGAAAGCACAGCGCAAAGAAACGCCCGCCCTGCCGGGGGTACAAATCCTCCAGCAGAACGGGCGTTCTTGTTTTCAATCGTTAAGTTTGAGCGAACCTACACGGTACGCTTCAGCGGCAACGCTTATTCAGCGATTGCGCGAGCCGGGGTGTCAGCAGCCGAAGGCTTGCCCACGTATGCGCCGCGGTACTTAGCAGCCGGGTGGGAGTCAGCAACCTTGGTGTGGCCCTTACCGAAGATGTTCTCACGCAGGGTGTTACCCTCGTACTCGGTGCGGTAGCGGCCGCGCTTCTGCAGCTCGGGAACAACGTACTCGATGAAGTCCTCGAACGAACCCGGGGAGACGTGGTATGCCAGGTTGATGCCGTCCAGTCCACCCTCGTCGATCCAGCGCTCAAGCTCGTCAGCAACCTGAACCGGGTCACCAACAATGACATCGCCCATGCCGCCGAGGGTGGTGTGCTCAGCGATGGCCTTGCGGGTCCACTTCTTGTCCTTCGCCTGCAGGGTGAAGGGGGTCAGGAAGGACTGAATCGACTCGGTCTGCACGTAGTTCAGGACCTCGTCCTCGTCGAACTGGGACAGGTCAACACCGGACCAGCCGCCGATGATAGCCTGTGCAGAGTCGAGGTTGATGTACTTCTTGTACTCCTCGTACTTTGCCTTTGCCTTCTCTTCGGTCTCATCCACGATGACCGAGAGCATTGCAAGGATCTTCACGTCGTCGCGGCTACGGCCCTGCTCCTCGGCAGCGGCGCGAATACGGTCGGTCACAACGCGGGTCAGGTCCGGGCGCAGGGCGCTGATGAACACAGCCTCAGCGTGCTTGCCGGAGAACTGCTGGCCGCGGCTGGATGCGCCAGCCTGGAAGATCACGGGGGTGCGCTGCGGGCTCGGCTCAGTCAGGGAGATACCGGGCACGGAGAAGTACTTGCCCTTGTGACCAATCGGGTGGACCTTGGAGGGGTCAGCGTAGATGCCGCGCTCGCGATCCTTGATGACTGCGCCGTCTTCCCAGGAGCCTTCCCACAGCTTGTAGCAGACGTCCAGGAACTCGTCGGCGATTTCGTAGCGCTCGTCGTGCGGGATCTGGGTGGGCAGGCCCTGGTTCTCAGCAGCCGAAGGCAGGTAAGAGGTCACAACGTTGAAGCCGACGCGGCCCTCGGTGAGGTGGTCGAGGGAGGCGTAGCGGCGAGCCAGGGTGTAGGGCTGCTCGAAAGTAGCGGCAGCAGTCACGCCGAAGCCGAGGTGCTCGGTCACTGCAGCCATTGCAGAAATCTGGGTTGCGGGATCGTTCACGGGAACCTGAGCGGCACCCTCAATGGCGGGAGCGGCAGAGTTCTTGTACACGTCGTAGATGCCGACCACGTCAGCGATGAACACGGCGTCAAACAGGCCGCGCTCAAGGGTCTTAGCCAGGTCAGTCCAGTACTTGATGGTGTTGTACTCGGTTGCGCGGGAGCGCGGGTGACGCCAGAGGTCGAAGCTCTGGTGACCAATGCAGGTCATTTCGAATGCGTTAACTACGATGCGCTTCTTCTGCTCAGCCATCGATTTTCCTTTCGCGAATGATCGGGGACGATCGGGTTAGTGCCCTGCACCCCGCGCGCCGCCTCCTTCTTGCCTTCTGCGTTCGGTGGTGGCCTTCGTGCAGGTGGCGCGTTCGCGCCGTACTTGCCTCGTAACGTTGAGGCCAGATCATCATCTGGGGCACCCCGCTACGGGAGAGGGTTGCCGCCCGGCTAGCCAGAGCTTAGCGCCGGGACTCATGATCTCGTGGTTTGAGTGTACGGGGCGCGCGGGAGGGAGGTCACGTTTGTGACGAAAAAATCTTTTTGTGACGTGGAACCGAAATATTTCGTGATAAATGCGAAATATACGGTCATAGAAATTCATACGCGCCCGCAGGGTTGATTGAGGCACGCCACAGCCCATAGGGTGGGAGAAGCAAACCATCCAGAGCGACTGAGAGACCTGGCTCCACGACGTCGCAGCAACCGGCACGGATTCTTCCGCCCCCGGTGCTAACGCCAGGAACGATGGAAGTGACATGACACTCAACAGTGCAGTAACTGACGTACCCACCAGTGAAAAGAACGGCCGCCGTGCCGTATCCACCGCCGCCGTCCCCCTGAGCTTTGAAGACGTCGGACAATCTTTCCCCGTGCCCGGCGGAACCCACGAAGTTCTTCGCGGAGTCTCCTTCACCGCAGCCCCCGGCGAGATTATCTCCGTCATCGGATCCTCCGGATGCGGCAAATCCACCCTCCTGCGTGCAGCAGCAGGCCTGAACCGCATCACCGCAGGTACCGTGCGTATCGGCGAGAAGGCAGTGACCGGTCTCGACCCCCGCGTAGCTATCGGCTTTCAGGAACCGCGCTTGCTCCCCTGGCGCACCGTCGCCGACAACGTGGCGCTCGGACTGCCGCAGGGCACCAAAAATCTGAAGGCGCAGCATCCGTAGCGCGCCTGCTCGACCTGGTCGGACTGGGCGAATACGCAACCCACCGTCCCAAGGAAATTTCAGGCGGTATGGCTCAGCGCGTGTCCCTGGCGCGAGCGCTCGCACGCAACCCCGGCGTGTTGCTGCTCGACGAGCCCTTCGGTGCTCTGGACGCGCTGACCCGCATCAACATGCAGGATTTGCTGTTGGACGTGCACCGTCAAGACCCGACCACGATTCTGCTGGTCACCCACGATGTGGAAGAGGCGCTGTACCTCTCTGACCGGGTGATTGTCCTCGGTAAGGACACCCCGGAGGCGCCCGCCACCATCCAGCGCATTGTGACCGTTGACCGTTCTCACCCGCGTGACCGCGCCGATGCAGAGATCACGGCGCTGCGTAGCGAACTGTTGGCTGAGCTCGGCGTGGAAGATAACGCCTAAAGCCGCCACGCAACGCATTTCTTACACATCACATCATCATTTTCAGAAGCGAAAAGATTTCATCATGACTTACTCCCCGTCTCGCCGTACCGCCCTCAAGTCCCTTGCCGCAGCCGCCGCTTTTGCTACTCTGCTCAGCGCCTGCGCCGGTGAAGGGTCCGGTTCCGCTAACGCCTCCGGTGCTGCCGGTGGTGGCGACCAGAACACCGTGACCATTGACTACGCGACCTACAACCCGCTGTCCCTGATTATCCGCAAGAAGGGTTGGCTTGAGACTGCCCTCGCCGCGGAGGGTAAGAAGGTTGAGTGGGTCAAGTCGGCCGGTTCGAACAAGGCGAATGAGGCGCTGCGTAGCGGCAATATTGATGTCGGCTCGACCGCCGGTTCGGCGGCGCTGCTGGCACGTGCTAATGGCTCTCCCATCAAGGTCATTAGCCTCTACTCGCAGCCGGAGTGGTCGGCTCTGGTGACCCGCAAGGATTCGGGCATCACTAAGGTTGCGGATTTGAAGGGTAAGACCGTTGCCGTGACCAAGGGTACCGACCCGTACTTCCTGCTGCTGCAGGCACTCAAGCAGGAGGGTATCTCTGCTTCGGACCTGACCATTCAGAACCTGCAGCACGCTGACGGCCGCACCGCCCTGGATAACGGTCAGGTCAACGCGTGGAGCGGCCTGGACCCGATCATGGCTGCCGCCGAGGTGGAAAGCGGCGACGTGCTCTTCTACCGCAACCTGAACTTCAACACCTACGGCTTCCTGAACGCCACCGAGAAGTTCATTCAGTCCAACCCGACCGCCGCACAGACCATCGTGGACGTGTACGAGTACGCTCGCGCCTGGGCTAAGAAGAACCCCGAAGAGGCTGTGAAGATTGTCGAGGAGGAGTCCGGCATTAAGCACGAGACCGCCCAGGTCGTCATGGAGCGCACCCACCTGGATATCGACCCGGTTCCGGGCGCTAAGCAGGTTGAGGTTCTCAAGGGTGTCGGCCCGATCCTGGTGGAGTCCGGCGACGTTCCCTCCCAGTCCGACGTGGACAAGGCACTGAACAGCATTGTGGACGACCAGTTCGCAAAGAAGGCTGACAGCGCAGCCGTCGAGAAGATCGCAAAGGTGGTTGAGAAGTAATGACCGCCGCAACGATTACCGCCGCCTCCAGCGCTCGCGCTGAGCGTGCCGAGAAGCGTGTCTCTTCCGTGAAGCTGCCGTCGAACCCGTTCGCCGGTAAGCAGTACCTGGGCCTGATTCTTCCCCTGGCGCTGATTGCCCTCTGGTACATTCTGAGCACGAACGGCGTGTTCACCCAGGTTCAGCTGCCCTCCCCCGACCGTGTGGTCAGCGCCGGTGTTGAGCTGGCGCAGCGCGGCGAGTTGGGCCGCCACGTGGCGATTTCTACTCAGCGTGTGCTGATTGGTTTCGGTATTGGTGCCGTGCTCGGCCTGGTGCTGGGTGCGCTGATTGGCTTGTCTGCGCCGGTGCGTCTGATTGCCGCACCGACCATTGGTGCGCTACGTGCCGTGCCGTCCCTGGCGTGGGTTCCGTTGCTTCTGCTGTGGATCGGTATTGGCGAGAATTCCAAGGTGACCCTGGTTGCTATTGGTGCGTTCTTCCCGGTGTACACCACGGTTTCTGCGGCTCTGGCGCACGTTGACCCCAAGCTTGTGGAGGCGGCACGCGCCTTCGGTCTGAAGGGTCTGCGCCTGTTCACCACGGTTCAGCTTCCCGCGGTTCTGCCGTCGGTCGTTTCGGGTCTGCGTCTGGCGCTGGCTCAGGCGTGGCTGTTCCTGGTCGCCGCTGAGTTGCTGGGTGCGTCCATGGGTCTGGGTTACCTGCTGACCGACTCGCAGAACAACGGTCGCACCGACCGCCTGCTGCTGGCTATTGTGGCGCTGGCGGTGCTCGGTAAGATTACCGACGCGCTGGTGGGCGTGTTCGAGCGCTGGGTGAAGGCGAAGTACCCCAGCAACTAACGCCACCAGCAATTAGCACCACAGCTAAACGCAACACTCAGCACGCGCTGAGTTTTAGGAGAGATGTCCGCCGCGTGGTTGCTCCCCGAAGGTGAGCTAATCATCGCTACGCTCCGGAGAAAGAAGTCGGCGGGGAAACCTGTCGCCTACTGAATGATGATGATGAATCCCGCCCCGCGCCCCACAGCAGTGAGCGCGGGGCGGGGTCTTTAAATATGTCGTTATATTACGAACTGGTACTCACCATTCCGAATATGACGGTCCCCTTTGCGTCCACCCCCTCGAGCGCGCTTTACTAAGAAGGCAAACCATCCAGAGCGACCGAGAGACCTGGCTCCGTGACGTCGCAGCAACCCCCTCGCCAACGCACACACAGACCCCACGGTCACACAGACAGCGGCGCGGCGAGCAAGGGTGCTAATGCCAGCAACCGATGGGAGAATAATGGGACTGCCCACCCCCTACTCGTTCACCGACCCGCTGAACCCCACTCCGAACCCCGCGCTCGAATCTGACGAGGCACGCGTCGAGTTCTGGGAGAAGCAGGCGCAGCGCCTCACCTGGGCTGAGCCCTGGCACACCGCGCACCGCTTCGAGAAGCCGAAGTCCCTCGGCTTCGATGAGGACGGCATCGAACAGTTCACGATTCCCGAAATTAAGTGGTTCGAGGGCGGTAAGCTGAACGTCGCCTACAACTGCGTAGACCGCCACGTGGAGGCGGGCCGCGGCGACAAGGTCGCCCTCTACTTTGAAGGTGAACCCGGCGACCGCGAAGCCATCACCTACGCCGAGCTGCAGCGCCGCATCGCGAAGGCAGCGAACGGCCTGCTGTCCCTGGGCGTGCGCAAGGGTGACCGCGTGGTCATCTACCTGCCCGTCATCCCCGAAACCATTATCTTCACCCTCGCCTGCGCGCGTATTGGTGCGATTCACTCGCTCGTGTTCGGTGGTTTCTCCGCCGAGGCGCTGAAGTTCCGTGTGGAAGACACCGGCGCGAAGGTTCTCATCACCACCGACGGCCAGAACCGCCGCGGCAAGGTCGTTCCCGTGAAGGTCAACGCCGACGAAGCATGCTCCGGTGAGAACAACATCGAGCACGTTATCGTGGTGGACCGCACCAGCGCCTCCGACCCGGTGGCGCACGCCGCTGTGCCGTGGACTGAGGGCCGCGACGTCTGGTACCACGACCTGGTGGACGACCAGCCGGATACTCACGCCTACGAACTGCACGACGCCGAGGATCCGCTGTTCATTATTTACACCTCCGGCACGACCGGTAAGCCCAAGGGTCTGGTGCACACCATGGCTGGATACCTGGTGCAGACCGCGTACACTCACGCGCTGCTGTACGATCTGCTGCCGGATTACGTGGACGAGAACGGCGTGCTGCGCCCCGACGAGCTGTCGGCTGTTAATGACCCGGAAAAGGTTGAGTCCACCGTTCACTGGTGCACCGCCGACCTGGCGTGGGTTACCGCGCACACCTACGAAATCTACGGCCCGCTGGTTAACGGTGTCTCCGAGGTGATTTACGAGGGTACCCCGAACACCCCGCACTTCGGCCGCCACTTTGAGGTCATCGAACGCTACGGCGTGACCAACTACTACACCGCCCCGACCCTGATTCGTTCCCTCATGGGTGCGTTCCCGAACGGCCCGGAGCCCGGCAAGTACGACTTCTCGACCGTGCGTCTGCTCGGTTCGGTGGGTGAATCCATTAACCCGGAGGCGTGGCGTTGGCTGCGTCAGCACGTGGGCGGCGGCACCGCGGCGTTCATCGACACCTGGTGGCAGTCCGAGACCGGTTCGACCGTATGCTCCCCGCGCCCGCACGACCCGGCATTCGCGCCCGAGGGCACCTACCCGGAGGGCACCCCGCACTGCACTCCCCTGCCCGGTTGCGCTACCCGCGCCGTTCCCGGCGTGTCCACCCGCGTGGTGGATGAGCACGGCGACCCGGTCGAACCCGGCAAGCAGGGCTTCATCGTGGTCGATAAGATTGGCCCCTCGATGGCTCGTACCGTGTGGCAGAACCCGCAGCGTTTCCTGGATTCCTATTGGCGTCACTACGGCGAGCGCGGCTGGTTCCTCGCTGGCGACGGCGCGAAGGAAGACGAAGAGGGTAACGTGTACATCCTCGGCCGTATTGATGACGTGATTAACATTTCGGGTCACCGCCTGTCCACGATTGAGATTGAGTCGGCTCTGGTGACTCACCCGGCTGTGGTTGAGGCTGGTGTCTGCCCCGTGGAGGATGAGCTGACCGGTCACCAGGCGGTCGCCTACGTGACGCTCACCGATGAGGGTAAGGACCTGACTGAGGATGAGCTGAAGGCGGCGCTGACCGCGCACGTGCGTGAGCACATTGGCCCGATTGCTAAGCCGAAGGACGTTGTGGCGGTTGCCGATATCCCGAAGACCCGTTCGGGTAAGATTACTCGCCGTCTGCTCGGTGAGCTGTACCAGGGCCGTTCGCTGGGCGATGTTTCTTCGCTGCAGAATGAGGAGGCGCTGGTCCACATTGCGCAGGTGCTGGTGGATACTGGCCGCGTGAGCGAGGCTGTCTAGGCTCTGCTGCTGAGCTGAGCACTGTGCCGAGCTGCACGCTGCGCTAAGCTAAAAGCTGTATAGAGTAAAGGTGCGGATACCGAATGCTGATTCGGTATCCGCACCTTTTGCTATGCCATTTTACTAAGCTGACAGGGCTTTTTGTTGGCGTTGCGCCGCTTAAATCAGGCCCAGCGAACGAGCGTGTTCAGCAGTAATACCGCTCGGTTCAATGTGCTCGGGGCCCTTGTCCTTCTCGGGGTGCTCGGTCGCCTGGAAGCGGATCATCTTCACATCGCTTGCCGCGCCCAGGTTCGTGATCATGCCGTCACCGTTGAGGTCCACGGACACCGGCTCGGTGTCGATCTTGCCGTTGCCGTTGAAGTCAATCGGCTGGTCGGCGGGCTTGCCCTTGTACAGGAAGCCAGCCGCGCGGGGACCGAAGCCGCGCGCCTCGTACAGCTTCGCCTCGTTGAGCATGCGGTACTCGGCGGTGGAGTAGCCGAAGTAGCGGCTACCGTCAGCCATGGGCACACCGGTGAGGGTGTACTGGTAGTTCATGACGCTGTAGTAGTTGGGCTTGTAGTTGATTTCGTCCCAGCCGCCGTGGCTCAGCGCGAGGTTGTGGCCGAGCTCGTGCACGAACACTGCCACGCGGATGTTGCTGCTTGCCTTGCCCCAGAAGTGCGGGCCGACGGTGACCATAAAGTTACGACCGCCAAAGTTAGCGATACCGGAGGAGTAGCTGTTGTCGTAGTAGTCGCCCCAGATCATGTAGTGGAAGGTGCCTTCGCGGGCGGGGTTGAACTTACCTTCGGTCGCCTTGATGCGGTGGAGCGCCTTGAATTCGCTGTCAAGTGCCTGGTAGCTGATTTCGTTGCCGCCGCCGAGGTTGTACTTGGCACTGCGGGCGCTACCTGCGTCCAGGTGGATGTTCACGCCGGTGGTGCCATCGGGGTTGCGCATGGGCAGGTCGGCGTAAATCTTGGTGATGCGGTCCAGTTCGTCTTCGCTGGGCAGCAGGCCCGCCATGTAGTCCATCTCGACGAAGATGTCCTTGTGGTTGGGGTCTGCGCCCAGTGCGGGGAAGTCGACATCGATTTTGCCGTCGCCGTCGGCGTCATAGCCCTTCATTTCCCAGGTATTGGGGATGCCGTCGCCGTCAATGTCGGGGCTGTAGGCGTTTGCTGCGGGGGCTGCGATAGTGCCCAGGCAGAGCACTGCGAGGGAGGCAAGCGTGACGCGTGCGCTCTTCAGAAATGCCATGTTGTGTTCCTTAGTGTGTGGTGACCGGTGGTGTTTCGGTGGAGCTTGCCGGGAGGACGTTCTCCACGGTTTCCATGATGCTCCCGTTTCACGCGCTAGGTGAGCTGGGTGCCGTAATGTTCATACATTGAGGTAATAGTTGAGATAATTTTGAAGATGAGCTGAATTACATTAGAGTATCAGTAATTCAAATCACACGCATCACCACATTCTTAATGACAAGAGAGATCCCATGACTTCTTCCCCTAATACCGCGCGCAACCTGAACCGCCGCTCCCTCGTCAAGGGTGCCGTCTGGAGCGCCCCCGTTATCGCAACCGCCGCAGCGGTACCCGCCTACGCGGCGTCCACCGATGCGCAGGAAACCCCGACCCTGAAGTTCGGTGTCTTCACTCAGGCGTTCAACTCGAACCCCGCCAACGACTTTGATACCCGCTACGGCCTGGACTCCTACACCGTGCAGGTACCCAACATCACCGCAACCTCCACCACCCCGCAGAGCCTCGGCGGCGGCACCTTCACCCCCGGCGGTAGCGTCGGTGCCGGCCTGTACGGTGGTGCGGGTCTGTGGATTTCCGCACCCGTTAACTCCAAGGGCGAGTTCCAGGGCAGCTCCTGGCTGTACCCTCAGGCGCACCTGCAGGTGACCTTCGAGTTCACCTTCCCCACCGCCGAGGATGTCACCGACCCGCTGCTGTGGGATGTCGATAACGACGTTGAGATCCCGGCACTCGCTAAGAGCGAGGGCGGCGCAAAGACCAACAACCCCGCCGTGGCGGCGTTCAACGGCATCGCATACACTGCGAAGTTCTACGAGCCGACCATCGAGGACAACGTCTGGACCGGCGTACTGGACATCCGCACCTCCGACTACCTGGAAGCCACCGCGAAGGACGGCGTGAGCTACGCGCAGGTGCTGGCTTCGCTGGTTCCGGTGTACTTCACCGAGGTGACCTCCAGCTACACCCTGACCACCACCGCTCAGATCACCAGCGGTAACGTCGCAATGCAGCTGACCGAGGGCGGCGAGTACACCTTCCAGGATCTGGCTGGTTTGCGCGCTTCGGCAACCATCACCCGCTAAAGTACCGAGCATAAACAAGGGGGCCCGGCATCCATAACGGATGCCGGGCCCCTCGCCGTGTTTAAGGCTTATCCTACTGGGCACCGCCGGTGACTGCTACCGCTTAGTCCTTCGCGGGAACCAGACCCTCAGCTGGTAGCAATAGTTCATGACGCTCAGGTAGTTCGGCTTGTCGTTCACGTCATCGGTGCCGCCGGGCAATAAAAACCTAGCACTTCATCATAACGCCGTCTTGAGCCCCGCACGAGAATTCTCATCATGCGGTGCTGTTTGAGCGCATCAGCACAGGGAATGCGGGTATCTGTCGTTCTCGGGAAGCATAAGAAAAACCATAGACGTTGCGGCACAGCAAGCCTATTCTGGATATACAAGTATTTTTCAACATACAGGAGGATACGATGGCTAACGTTACGATCATTGGCGGGCACGGCAAGGTTGCTCTTCTGGCCGAGCCGCTGCTGGTGGAGCGCGGGCATGCGGTCAATGCGCTTATTCGCAGGCCGGAGCAGTCAGAGGATATTGTCACGCGCGGGGCGAACCCTGTGGTCGCTGACATTACCGCGTTGAGCACCGAGGAGATGGCGAAGCTCTTCAAGGATTTACATACAGAAGTGCTGGTGTGGTCCGCGGGTGCGGGCGGTGTAGGTGGCCCCGAACGCACCTATGCGATTGACCGTGACGCTGCGATCCGGTCGATGGATGCGGCGCGGCTGGCCGGTATTAAACGGTACGTGATGGTATCGTACCTGGGCGCGGGTTCCGGGCACGGCATCGACCCTGATGACAGTTTTTACGCCTACGCCGAGTCGAAGACGATCGCCGATGAGCACCTGCGCGGCTCGGGGCTGGATTACACGATTCTGGGGCCGGGGACGCTCACCCTTGAGGAGGCAGGCGGCATTACTCTGGGGATTGAGCCCGCCCACACGCCCGGCGCCGAATCTAATACTCCGCGGGCCACCGTTGCCCAGGTGCTGGCGGCGGTTCTTGAGGACCCGTCCACGGTTGGGAAGGCGCTCCCGTTTATTGGCGGGCCCACCCCGATAGCTCAGGCTCTCGCATCGGCGCTAACAGCAATAAGCTGCGCTAGGGTTTGCCGGATGCACCCGCCCCGGCTGAGTGCGGACGCGTCCCGAGCCTCTTCACGGGTTTGGGGCGTGTTTTTCTCTCACGCAAGGTTGGTGCCGCATCGCTCAGTATCCTAAAGTACCATGTATTTTTAGAGCAACTGCAAGAGGTTCCCGTGGGATTCTTCGATCTCTTCGCCGACAAAACCCCGGACGAGCCCGCCGAGGCGTAGCTTACCAGGACATTTCTGGTCTGACTGCTTCGGCGACCATTACCCGCTAAGGGGCATGAGCCGCTAAGACAGCGAATTTAAAACACCAGGGGCCCGGCATCCATATTGGATGCCGAGCCCCTTTGCTTTCGGGCTCAGCCTATCGGCTGCCGCCGAGGTAAATTGTCGCAAAAAGTAGTTCCCAAAAAAAGAGAACTGTATTACAATGTATATATAGTCTTTAGGAACGAGGTACCAACTATGGAAAACCTAGTAATTTCAGTCTTTAACACCGAAAGCGAAGCTTATCAGTCCTTTGCAGATTTGAAGGCTTTCCGCCAAACTCAGACGACCAAGGTTGCTCAAATCGCCCTGGTCAAAAATGAAAACGGTCATATCGTTGAAAAAGAACGCTATGATTTTGAAGATTCAACGACGGATGCAACCCTAAAAGGTGGCTTGCTCGGTGCAGTTATCGGGCTTTTGGGTGGTCCTATCGGCGTCTTGTTTGGTTATGGTATTGGTAGCCTCAATGGTTTGGTTGCTGGTGCTACCGTTGATACGGCAGAAGCTGGCCTGATTGACGTTGTTTCTCAAAAATTGACTAACGGTGAAACAGCCGTTGTTGCCTTGGTGCAAGAAGACAACGAAGCAGTCATCGATGCTTACTTCACCAAGTACGACACCCAAATCGTGCGTTGGGATGTAGCAACCGTCGTAGCCGAAATCGAAGCAGCTCTGCAAGTCCAAGAAGACCTCTACAACCAGGCGCGTGCACAGATGAAGGCTGAACGTAAAGCCGAACGCAAGGCTAAGCTTGAAGAATTCAAGGCGAATGTCAAAGCAAAGTTTGACAAATTGAAAGCGTAAGCACCCAAGCATCTCATAAAAAATAGGCTATCTACTTCTGGTAGATAGCCTATTTTTTTAAAAACTAGATTTTAGAAAGAGGAAGTGAGGATTTTGGCTCAAGATCTTGAACAAATCAAGGAAGACAATGGCAAAAATACCAAACTCAAGGTGGGGATTTTAGCCATCTCTCTTTCTCCAGGTGGATGTTGATGCCGGTGGTGCCGTTCGGGTTGCGGAGGGGAAGCTGGGCGAAGGATTCGGTGATGCGGTCGAGCTCTTCTTCGCTAGCGAGCAGGCCCGGCATGTAATCCATCTCCACGAAGATGTCCTTCTACAGCGGGTTATTGCGCTCTCACGAGGTTTCAACACCTCAGGGCAACAATAACCCGCTTCATCATACACAGAGTGCATATAGATTTTCTCCGGTATAGCACCATATCTCAGGTTATGCACCGCTTATGCCGTAAAAGCGCTCTGATAAGCCTTCTACTTGGTGGTCTCCACCCCAGCGTTCTGCGCGGCAGCCTTCGCCTCGGAGGTCTTCTTGGAGGCGTAGAACAGGCACACGACCGCGCCCACCGCCGCGGCAACCAGGGGCAGCATCATGGAATCAGCCATTGCCGCCGCGTAGGGTTCACGCAGGACCTGCGGAAGCACGCCTCCAGCAGCACCGCCGTGAGAGCTACCGCCCGCTGCGACTGCAGGACCCAACGCGGACAGGTGCGAGGTAATTGCAGAAGCCATAATCGTGGTGATCGCAGCCGAACCGAGCACCGATGCCATCTGGCGGGTCTCGTTGTACACGCCCGAACCGGCACCTGCACGCTGCGGCGGCAGTTACGGGTCGCCGACACCGACAGCGGACCCCAAATGCAGGCATTCGCCGCACCCAGGATAATCATCGGGCCAACCATCAGCCACAGGTTGCCGTCAGCAACCATCGTCGGGCGGAGCAGAGCAAAACCAATAACCAGCAGCGTAAAGCCCATCACCGCAAACCACTTGGGGTCATAGCGGTTCAGACGCGCACCCACCACCGGCGCCAACGCACCCGAGGACAGAGCCAGCGGCGCAGTCATCAGCGCCGCCTCGGTCGGGTTCAGGCCCTCCACCTGCTGCAGGTACAGGGTCAGCGGGAACGCCATGCTGATAGCGACCACACCCATCGCGGCGATAGCCACATTCGACACTGAGAAGTTACGGTCGCTGAACAGGCTCAACGGAACCAGCGGCTCGCGGCGGTTCACCGCCTGCCAACCAATGAACAGCGCCAGCACCATAACGCCGGCAATAATCAGACCCCACACGCTCACCGCAATACCGGTACCCATGAACGAATCAGTGATGGTGCCCCAGTTGTAGGTGGCGCCTTCCTGAATGCCGAAAACCAGCAGGAACAGGCCGACCGCCGAAAGCACCACACCCAACCAGTCGAAGCTGTGCTTCTTCTGCTCGAACACCGGCACGTTACGCCACGCCAAGAACAGGCCGACCAGGCCAACCGGAATGTTGATGAAGAAGATCCAGCCCCAGCTGAGGGTATCCACCAACACGCCGCCCAGAATCGGGCCGACCAGTGAGGCGACACCCGCGGTCGCACCCCAAATGCTCATGGCGACACCGCGCGCATTCGGCGGGAACATCAGCGTAATCAGAGACATGGTCTGCGGGGTCATCAGCGATGCACCCAGGCCCTGCACCACGCGGGCAGCGATGAGCGATTGAACGTCCGCCGCCAGACCACACCACAGGGAAGCGGCAGTAAAAATACCCATGCCGATCATGTACAGGTTCTTCTGACCGAAGCGGTCACCCATGCGGCCGGTAATGAGCAGCGGCACCGCATACGCCAGCAGGTAGGCGCTCGTCACCCACATGCCCGCCGACAGCGACGCATCCAAATCCTGCAGCATGTGCGGCAGGGCGATGGTGACAATATTGCCGTCCATCAGAATCATGAAGAAGCCAACAACCAGGGACCAGAGAGCAGGCCAGGGCTTGTACGGTGCCTTCGCCGGGTTACCGACGAGAGGCGCTTTTTTAGGGCGTGAACTCAATGATCCTCCAGGGGATGGGTTGTATGCGGGTAGATGTCTGTGTGTTCAGTATTGCCGCTAAGTGAATGCCCCTAATGTTACTCCTTTTCAGGCCGCGGCTTCGGTTGCTCTACCCTTATTCAGCTCTTCACGGCGTGTGCGCGCGGCAACCAGGCGACAGGAACGCCGAACCCTCTAGACTAAAGCTATAGAAGCTATCAGAGCGCCACCACCGGCGCTCACCCCCATCAAACCACCCTCAACGAGACGACCACGGGAGGACCCATGGGTTTCTTTGATTTCTTCACCGACCGCACCCCGGCAGAACCCGCCGAAATCCGCCTCGTCGCTTTCGTCAGCGGCAAAGTGCAGGGCGTGGGCTTCCGCTGGTGGTGCGCCGGAACCGCCAAGCCTATGGGGCTGACCGGCTACGCCGAAAACCTCGACGACGGGCGCGTGAAAGTCGTTGCGGAAGGTACCGCCGTCTCCTGCGCTCGCCTGGTAGATATTCTGCGCGGCGGCGACACCGCGGGCCGCGTGGATGAGGTGCTCGTCGAGTGGGAGGAGCCGAGCGGCTCGTTTCGCGGCTTCGGCATCAGGTAGCGCGGACTAAAGTAGCGCGGTTTAGCTAGCCCAGAGCTAGTCAGACCAGAGCGCCGCGAACTGGGCGCGGGTCATATCGGCGCGGCGCACCCGATGCTGCACCGGGTGGCCGTTCTCGTCGGGGCGGCCGGAGCTCGGGTCAATATCGTCGTAGATGCCGGTGAAACCCGCCTTAACCGCCACCCGTTCCGAGGGCTCGTTACCCGCCAGGGCGGTCCAGCGCACACTCTCAAGACCCAAGCCAAGCGGGTCGAAAGCGTAGCCGAGGACGGCACGCAGCGCCTCGGTCATGTAGCCCTTGCCGCGCACTTTCGGGGCGGCATAATAGCCCAGTTCGGCGCGGGTTCCGGGGCTTTCGGGGGTGCCCTCGGGCAGGCGCAGTTCAATGGTCCCGGCAAACACGCCGGAGGCGTCAATCGCCCAGCGTTGAATCTGCCCGGCGGCAATCTGGCGGGCGGTGGTGAGCAGGTAGTCTTCGGCGTCGGCGCGCGTGTAGTTCAACGGGAGGCGGGTGTAGCGGAGGGTTTCTTCGTCGCGGCAGGATTCCACGATGTCGGGGATGTCCGCCTCGCACAGGTGGCGGAGGGTGAGGCGCTCGGTAATGAGTTCGGGCTGGTTGGGCTCTACGTGTTCGCTGTGCTCAGAAAAGTCGCTGTGTTCGGGGGTCATGGTTCGAGCTTAAACCCTCGGGTTTGTGCGTCGGAAAAGCTTTTGTGAACATCCCAGAATATTCAGTGACGCAAATCACGACTTAATACTCGCATTTTCACCCGTCATCACTTGATTATTATGAATTATTCATAATAAAATAGTCATCGAGCCCGCCCATTGGGCACCACTTAGAACAAGCGCCGCGCAACGAATCCGCGCGGCACGAAGCAGAAAGAAGAACACTATGGCAGTTCTGACCATCGGCGACCAGTTCCCCGCATACGAGCTCACCGGCGTTGTCCCCGGTAAGCTGGCTGACATCGAAGCAACCAAGCCCGAAGACTACTTCACCACCGTCTCCTCCGAGGGTCTGGACGAAGACACCTGGCGCGTCGTCTTCTTCTGGCCGAAGGACTTCACCTTCGTTTGCCCCACCGAGATTGCTGCATTCGGCAAGCTCGCTGACGAGTTCGAGGCACGCGACACCCAGGTGATCGGTGTTTCCGTTGACAACGAGTACACCCACTACGCATGGCGCCGCTCCCACGAAGAGCTCCTGGACCTGCCCATCGTCATGGCATCCGACCTCAAGCGCGAACTGACCGCAGCACTGGGCATCCTGAACAAGGACGGCGTTGCAGACCGCGCAACCTTCATCATCGACCCCCACAACACCATCCAGTCGGTCTCCATTACCGCTGACTCCGTCGGCCGTAACACCGACGAGGTACTCCGCCAGCTGGACGCGCTGCAGTCCGACGAGCTGTGCGCATGCAACTGGAAGAAGGGTGCAGCAACCATCGACGCATTCAAGGAGATGAAGTAATCCATGAGCATCGATAACCTGCGTTCGGCTCTGCCTTCCTACGCGAAGGACATGAACCTCAACCTGTCCTCCCTGCCCCGCATTAGCTCTCTCACCGAGCAGCAGCTCTGGGGCGCAATCCTCGCAACCGCAGCAGCAACCAAGGTTGACTCTGTTGTTGTTGAGATTGCTGCAGAGGCTAAGGAGCACCTGAGCGACACCGCTTACGAGGCTGCTCTGGGCGCTGCAACCATCATGGGCATGAACAACATCTTCTACCGCACCCGTGGCTTCCTGAACGGCGCCTACGATGACCAGCGCGCAAACCTGCGCATGCAGATCATCGGTAAGAACGGTGGCATTGAGAAGCTGGACTTCGAGATGTTCGCTCTGGCAGTGTCCGCAGTCAACGGCTGCTCCCACTGCGTTGAGGCTCACGAGCACACCCTGCGTGAAGAGGGCGCAACCAAGGAGCAGGTCAACGACCTGATCCGTATTGCTGCAACCCTCGGTGGCGTGGCACAGGGCATTCAGCTGGCTGAGGCACTGGGCTAAACCCACTAAGCGTTAGAGCTTACACAGAAGCGGCGCATCCACCCCTTTACGGGTCGGATGCGCCGCTTTTATGTGCGCATCAAGCCCAGCAACGTGTTGGACGGTAGTTCCCTAAATCCCCCGATTTAGCGCTATACAATGCCTATATGCGGTACTGTATTTTGGACTCCGCCAGCCCCTTTCCCAGCGTGGAAGAACTTACTGAGCTTTACGATTCTGTCGGCTGGAGCGCCTATACAAAAACGCCCGAACGTCTCATCCCGATGGTGGAAGGGTCGCGGTATCTATACACCGCACGAGAGGCGACCGCGGAAGGAACGGGACGGCTCGTCGGGCTAGTCCGCGCCGTCGGGGACGGATACTCTATCGCCTACATTCAGGACCTCCTAGTGCATCCGCACGCCCAACGACAGGGCGTTGGTTCTGCGCTTCTAAAGCGTGTCATTGAGGACTTTGACCGAGAAGACATTCGACAGCGACTCATTACTACCGACGTCGGTACTGAACACGCCGTTGCGCTCTACAAACGCTACGGTTACGCCCCCGTAGAGGCAGCAGGATGCATCACCCTTGCATGCTATCGATAAGGCAATATCGCATGCGGCTTGATACGGCTCAACTCGTTCAAACTGGCTGAGGCACTGGGCTAAACCCACTAAGCGTTAGAGCTTACACAGAAGCGGCGCATCCTTCCCTTTTCCGGGTCGGATGCGCCGCTTTGTTTTAGCTACTTTTGTTTCAGCTGGTCGTCGAGTCCGCTCGCAGGGGCGGCATCCCAGCCGCTCGCCAGGCGCGTCGCCGCAGTACCAGAGCCACCAGATCCTCGGCGTACACCGGGGTCGAGCGCACGCCCGCACACCAGTCAATCGTGCCCAAACCCAGCCAGGGCTTACCGGGGAAGAACTCGCGCCGCAGCGCCACACGGCGCTTACCCAGGGCGCGGCGACCCGGCACGTACCCGCCGCGGCTGATGAACAGCGCCTCGCGGCCCTCGGACTCCACCAGCGCCTCCAGGGTCCTCAGCGCAGGAACCCAGCTCGGCTCCCCCACGCTCGCCAGGTCGGCCAGTTCGGGATACTCGCTCTCGTGCTCCGCCACGCTCACGCCCAGGATGTACTGGTAGCGCACCTGCCCGAGCTCCTGCGGCAGGCCGCGGTCGGCGGTCTGAATCGTACCGCACAGGTGCCGAACGACCGGCTCACCCTCGGCGTTCACGCCGGCCAGGGGCAGATCGGGACCGTCCAGGTAGAGTCCCACCGCACCGGTCCCCGTAGTGTTGGGGCGCACCGACCAGCCAGGAAGCGCCTCCTCCAGGTGGGGTACGATCCCCTGCAGGACCCCGAAAACGTCGTCGCGTGATACCGCCACGGCGGCTCCTTTCACCTTACGCAGATTTCGTCTAGTCCCAGCTTAGCGAGCGTTCCGGCTGCGCGATGGCAACCACACCATGAGCGCCGACAGCGCCGCGCCGGCAATGGCACACCATGTGGCGCCAAGCGCAAAAACAATCATGACAGAGCATTGGGGGTGGAGATTTCCCATTCTACGCCCAACTTTTAATGTGCTCACAAGCTTCTCCGTTACGTCTCAGAGCTCGTCATGAGCACCTTTCAACTAGGAGCAGAGGCGGCGGCGGGTCTACAATAAATCGGTGCCAGTTCAGGTACGCGCGCAGGCAGACAGAGCCGGATGCGGTGATAACGTCGTCACCCGACCCGCCCACCGTGCGCGCGCCTTATCGGCACCCAGACACGCATCACGTACGCAGGAGAACGCCCATGCACGAGCTCTTTGACCCGAACCAGGTATTCCGCATCGTCGACATTGCCGCCGTTGTCGCTAACGGCCTGCTCGGCGGTGCCGTGGCGCGCGCGCTTTCCGATTCGACATTGTGGGCTTCCTGCTGCTCGCGGTCGCCTGCGGCATGGGCGGCGGTATGATCCGTGACATCCTACTGAACTCCGGACTGCCCGTGGCACTCACTGACGGCGGCTACTGGGTGGGTGCTATCGGCTCCTCAATTCTGGCGTACAGCCTCGATTTAAGTGCCCGCTGGGCGACCCGCACCATGCTCATTATTGACTTTGTCGGCATGGGTGCGTGGGCAGCAACCGGCACCATTAAGTCCCTGAACTTGGGTCTGCACTGGCTGCCCGCTATCGCGCTGGGTGTGACCACCGCAGTTGGTGGCGGCGTTATCCGTGACATTATGGTCAACCGCATTCCGGCGATTTTTGGCGGTAACTCGCTGTACGCGACGGTCGCATTTGTGGGTGCGACCGAGACGGCGATTGTGTCTGGTTTCTTCCACCGCCCGAACCTGGCGATGGGTCTGTCCATTCTGATGTGTTTGGTGCTGGGTGTGCTCTCCCACGCGAAGAATTGGCAAGCTGCCGACCACCCCGGGCGGCCTGCAGGTGCACCGCCCCCGCCTGCTCACCTTCTTCAACCGTGAAGAGAACTCGGTTCAGGATGAGGGCTGGTCACCAGGTGCCCCGCTTACCGACCAGCTACAGGTGGTCAGTCCTGAGCAGCTGGAGGAGTACCGCCGCTCGAAGAAGCTTTCAGAGTAGAACGAATATATGCTGAATATAGAATATGGGCTGGTTTCCGCACGTCAGATGATTATCTGACCGGCAGAAACCAGCCCATATTTACTATGTGCAATATGCCTAAATCGTGTACTCGGTGCTGTCGTACACGGTCAAGAACTTACGGATACGCTCATCATCCGAAGCAAAGAAACCGGCCGGCTCACCGTTATAGCGCAGGGTACCGTTCTCCAGGAACACGATACGATCCGCGACCTTCTTCGCAAACGCCATATTGTGCGTCACGATGACCAGGGAGCGGCCCTCCTTCGCCAGCTGCATGAGCACGCGAATCACCTCCGCCTCCAGCTCGGGATCCAGCGCACTCGTCGGCTCATCAAAGAGCAGTAGGAGGGTTCCAGCGCCAAGGCGCGGGCAATCGCCACACGCTGCTGCTGACCACCCGAGAGGGCGTCCGGGTAGGAATCCACCTTGTCGGCAAGACCCACCTTCGCCAGCAACTCGCGGGCACGCTCCTGCGCCTGCTGAGCGTTCAGGGTGCCGTTGAGGGTCGGGGCGAGCGCCACGTTCTTCAGCGCCGTGTAGTTCGGGAACAGGTTGAACTGCTGGAACACCATCGCCGACCGGGAACGAATATCACGCACCTGCGCGTCGGTGAGCTTCTGGCTGTAGTCCACCTGCGCGTCGTCAATGGTGAGCGTGCCGGACTGCGGGGTTTCCAGCAGGTTCAGGCAACGCAGCAGAGTGGACTTACCGCTACCGGAGGTGCCCAGAATCACCGTGGTTTCACCGTCGGGGATGTCCAGGCTGATGTTCTTGAGCACCTGCGTATCGCCGAAGCTCTTCGACAGGGAATCAACGCTAAGCATTGTTGCTCCTTACGTAACGGTTACTGTACTTCTCCAGGGCCGACTGCGCGGCGGTCAGCAGAGTGAAAATCACCAGGTAAATGATGGCGACCTCGGAGTACATTGCCAGCGGTTCGAAAGTACGCGACGCGATCTGCTTACCGGTCTGGAACAGGTCAACCATCGAAATGACCGACACCAGCGAAGTGCCCTTAATCAGGTCGATGAAATTGTTGCCCAGGTTCGGCAGAGCAATACGCACCGCCTGCGGAATGACCACGTGGCGCAGGGCCTGCATGCGGGTGAAGTTCAGGGTTGCCGCCGCCTCAAACTGGCCGCGCGGAATAGCCGCCACCGCGGAACGGAACGTCTCCGCCACGTACGCGCCAGTGTGCAGGCTCATCGTGATGATCGCTGCACTCCACACGTCCAGGGCAATACCGACCTTCGGCAGGCCGTAGAAGACGATGAACAGCTGAACCAGCAGCGGGGTGCCGCGGAAAACCCAGATATACAGCCAGGCCAGCCAGTTCACCGGGGCGAAGCGGCTCGTGCGCGCGCCGGCGGAGATGATGCCCACCAGCAGCGCCAGCGCGAAGGAGATGAGCGATAGCGGAATGGTCACTGCCACCGTCGAGGTCAGCAGCTGCGGCAGTGATTCTGCCCAGAGGTTGAGGTAGCGTTCCATGCGCGGAACTCAGCTCCTTATGAGAGTGTTAGTTCTTCGGGGAGAGGTCTTCGCCCACGTACTTCTCGTAAATCGCCTTGATGTCACCGTTGCCCAGGTGCTTCTTCAGCGAATCATCGATAGCGTTACGCAGGGCATCCTGGCCCTTAGGCAGCAGGATGGAGGAGTTGCTACCGGTGCCCAGGTCACCGGAGAGCAGGCGCAGGTTGGCGTCCGGGTGCTCCTTGAAGTACTCAGCGAAGGACACGGAGTCGTTCGCGGTCATCTCTGCACGGCCCGAGAGGACCTGCTCGATAGCCTCATCGAAACCGGAAACAACCACGATCGAAGCACCCTTAGCCTCCACCATCTTGCGGAAGTTCGAAGTCTCAGACTGCGCCGAGGAGTGGCCGGAAATCTCGCTCACGTTCTGCAGGGAAGAATCCTTCTTCACGGCGACCTTCGGCTCCGAGTACAGGTAGGGTACGGAGAAGTCGTACTTCTGCTTGCGCTCGTCGGTTGCGGAAACGTTGTTGATGACGATGTCGTAGCGGTCAGCGTCCACGCCAGCGATCAGCGAATCCCAGGGGGTTTCGGTGAACTCTGCAGTCACGCCCAGATCCTTAGCGACCAGGTCGATGATTTCCTTCTCGAAACCGACCAGGGCGCCGTTCGAGTCGTGGAAAGAGAAGGGGCGGTAGGTGCCCTCCAGTCCCACACGGATCTTGCCGGCAGACTTGATAGCCTCCAGCTTGTTGGTGCTGGATGCGGTGCTGCTACTGGACGAACCGCACGCTGCGAGCAGTGCAGCCAGGCCGGTGAATGCGGAGCCTGCGAGGACGGTGCGGCGGTTAATCATTGCGGACATGGTGTTCTTCTTTCGTGTGGTGGTTGATGCTCTTGTAGTTGCGGGTTGTCACCCTGAGGTAACCCGGGGGCATCGTGCGGTGTGCCCCTCTCTGCGGGTGCAACGCTGGCTATCCTACAGCTATTCCCGGTGGGAAAGAATTCAACGTAACATTCCGTCATATTCTCTCATCGGTGCAGGATAAGCCACAGAGACATCAATCACGACGCGGTGTCAGAAGTCCTGGCGGGTGAGCCCTTTCCGGGCCCCTTCCGAGCCTTTCACGAAAGCTTAGGAGGCGGGGCTCAAGTCCTCGCTCACATGCTTCTCGAAAAATTGCTTTGAAGTCACCGTTGCCCAGGTGCTTCTTGATGGAGGCGTCAATCGCATCCTTCAGCGCGGTCTGGTTCTTGGGCGCAGAACGGCGACGTTGGTGCCGGGTAGACCTCACCATCCAGCAGGCGCAGGTTGGCGTCCGGGTGCTCCTTGAAGTACTCGGCAAAGGACACGGAGTCGTTGGCGGTCAGCTCAGCGCGGTAGGTGAGCACCTGCTCGATGGTACTCGTCAAAAGCCGGTGACTTCGATGATGGTGGCGCCGCGTTCCTCCACGAGCTTGCGGTAGTTGCTGGTGGCGCTCTGGGCGGCGCTATAGTGGAGATTTCGGAGGCGTTCTTCAGGCTCGAGTCCTTCTTCACACCCACACGGGCACGGGAGTGCGCGTAGGGCACGGAGAAATCGTACTTCTTCTTACGTTCCTCGGTGGGTGCCACGTTATTGAGCACGATGTCGTAGCGGCCCGCGTCCACGCCGGCGATAAGCGAGTCCCAGGGGGTTTCGATGTACTCGGCGGTCACGCCCAGGTCCTTGGCGAGGGTCTCGGCGATGTCATACTCGAAGCCGGCGAGCTTACCGGAGGCGTCGTGGTAGGTGTAGGGGCGGTAGGTACCCTCCACACCGATGCGGATTTTGCCCGCGGACTTAATGGACTCCAGCAGGTTGGAGGAGCTCTGTGCGGAGCCTGCGCTGGAGCCGTTACCGCCGGAGCAGGCGGCGAGCAGGCCGGTGGTTCCGGCGAGGGCCGCGCCCAGTAGCAGGGAGCGTCGGTTCAGCACGGCGGAGGTGTTGAGAACGGTCATTCTTGGTTCCTTAATCTACGTTGATGTGTGGTGTGAAAGTTGAAATCTGCGGTATGAACCGGCGACGTTCGCCAGCGGTATGAACCGGCGGCACGAACCTAGCCGGCGAAGGCGGCCTTCAAGCCAATCTCCAGGGCCGCGATGAGGTCCTGAACATCCTCAATGCCGATTGCCAGGCGCACGAGGCGGTCGTCCACACCGAACTCGTCGCGGTGCTCCTGAGCGTAGGCGCCGTGCGTGGTGTGCGCGGGCAGGCTCACGAGCGATTCGATGCCACCCAGGCTCACGGCGTTCACGAAGATGGGCAGGGAACGGGCGAAGGCCTGCGCGTCGCCGCCGTCCTTGAGCAGCAGCGAAAAGACGGAGCCGATGCCGCGGGCCTGGCGGGACTGCACCTCCGCCTGTTCCTCGGAGGAGTTGCCGGCGTAGAAAATCTTCTCGACCTCGGGACGCTCGGAGAGGAACTCGATAAGCTCGCGGGCGTTCTGCTGCTGGCGTTCCAGGCGCAGGTCCAGGGTCTTCACGTCCTGCAGCAGGCGGTAGGAGTCAATCGGGGGCAGCAGCGCACCGCTGACGAGCTGACCGCGGTGCAGCAGAACCGCCAGGTCGGGGTCGTTCGTCGCCGCAACGCCGGCAAGCAGGTCTGCGTGACCGGCCAGGAACTTGGTGGCGGACTGCACGGTGATGTCCGCGCCGAGCTCCAGGGGACGCTGCAGGTAGGGGGTCATGAAGGTGTTGTCTACGATCAGCAGGGCGCCGTGGCGGTGCGCCAGCTCCGCAACCGCGGCAATGTCAGTGACCTGCAGGGTCGGGTTCGTGGGGGTCTCAAGGAAGACGACCTTCACGTCCGGGGTAAAGTCCTCATCGCTCAGAGTCGTGAAGTCACTGATGAAGCGGGTCTTCACGGCGCGCTTAGTCAGCTCGGTGGTCGCAAAGCGGTAGGTGCCGCCGTAGGTCGGCATGCCCAGCAGCAGGGTGTCGCCCGCCTCCAGAACACCAAGAGCCGCCGCGGTTGCCGCCATGCCGGAGGGGTACGCATAAGCGTGCTCGGCACCCTCGAGGGCAGCGAGGGTCGCCTGCAGGTTATCGCGGGTGGGGTTCGCGCCGCGCTGATACATGTAGGTGGTGTCCTCACCTGCGGTACCGAAAGTGCTCGCCAGGTAGACCGGTGGTACGGACGCATCGTAGCGGGTATCGTGCACGGCATGGATAGTGCGGGTCGTGAAGCCGGTCGGTTCGAGCTGATTCTGCTGGCTCATGGTGGTTCTCTTTCGTCCGGGCTACCCCAAACGCGGGTGTAGCTGCTGGGTGTCGTCGTGTATCTGAGATTTACCCTACCCGCATTTTTTATGCCGTTCTAGATAAACTTCACGGGGGTTAATATGTTCACGCAACGTCATATAAAAATGCGGTGAGGGCACACAAAATACCCGCATTAAAAACATTCTTTTACGGTGAAAGAAATGCATTAATCCGGGTATTTTGAGTAATTATTATGGATGACATTACACCGCGTATTTGGGGCACTTCGAATCACGCGATACGGTCGTACGGTGCCTCATGTTCAGGGACTATGCCTGATGCGCCAGGGCTGCGGTCAGGACGCGCTCCAAATCCTCGATAATGTCCTCAATCTCCTCGATGCCGATGGCCAGGCGAATGAGGTTGTCGCTCACGCCGTACTCGTCGCGGTGCGCCTGAGTGTAGGCGGCCTGCACCATGAGCGCGGGGCGAACCACCAGCGACTCGATGCCGCCCAGGCTCACCGCGTGGCTGAAAATCTTCAGGGCTTCGAGGAAGGCGGGCAGATCGGCGCCGTCCACCAGCTCCATGGAGATGAGCGCGCCCAGGCCGTTCGCCTGGCGGGCGTGCACCTGCGCCTCATACTCGCTGTGCGAACCCGCGTAGAGCACGCGCTTCACGGCGGGGTGCGCCTCCAGGTAGTTGATGACCTCGATGGTGTTCTTCTGCTGCTGGGTCAGGCGCAGCTTGAGGGTCTTGACCTCCTGCAGCAGGCGGTAGGAGTCGGTGGGCGAAAGCATTGCGCCGGTGATCATCTGCAGGTGCCAGAGGCGCTCGGCGAGCGCGTCATCGTTGGTTGCGGCGACGCCTCCGAGCAGGTCGGCATGGCCGCCCAGATACTTGGTGGCGGACTGCACGCTGATGTCTGCGCCCAGGTCGAGGGGCTTCTGTAGCAGCGGGGTCATGAAGGTGTTGTCGACGACCACGATTGCGCCGTTGCGGTGGGCAATTTCGGCGATGGCGGCGATGTCGCTCACGCGCAGTAGCGGGTTGGAGGGGCTCTCCAGGAACACCATGGTCACGTTGTCGGCGAAGTCCTCGTCGGTGAGGGCCGTGAAGTCGCCGATGAAGCGGGTCTTGACGCCGCGAGCGGGCAGCTCGATGGTCGCGAAGCGGTAAGTGCCGCCGTAGGAGGGCATGCCCAGCAGCAGGGTTTCGCCTTCCTTGAGGATGCCGAGGGCGGCAGCGGTGGCGCCCATTCCGGAGGGGTAGGCGAAGGCGTGCTTGGCGCCTTCGAGGGTTGCGAGCGTGGTTTCGAGGACCGCGCGGGTGGGGTTGCCGCCGCGCTGGTAGTCGTAGGGGACTTCGGTGCCGTCACAGGGCTGGGCGTAGGTGGTGGTCGTGTAGATCGGAGGCAGGATGGAGCCGTACGGGTTGTCGCGGTCCGTGGTGTGAATTGCCTTCGTGGTGAATCCGGTCATGCTGTCCTCGGCTAAGGTTGGGCATAAAATGCGGGGGATAAATATATTGCTAGCTTATGGCTCTTTTTGGGTGCTGACTAGTTTTTTCTTTTCTGTGACCGAGTGACTTTTTATGACCGAAAAATAGCGTTATATTTCGACATTTTAGACATATATTTCGTCATATTTCGCATATGGAAAGGCCCGGCGGTCGGTACGCGTGTGTGCTGAGTACCGGTCGCCGGGCTTCCATCTAGGATACCGGCTCACGGCGCGAAAGCGTAAGGGTAGGTTTACCTTAAAGCTGAACTGCCCTCCACTAGGGGCGATGTTGCGCCCTCATTCTCGCCTAAACGCGCCGGATGCCCTGCCGGGCACTACACCCGGCACTACACCGGGCATAGAAGGAGGGGCGTGCCCGGGAATCACCCCGGGTACGCCCCTCCCTCAGTCCCGTGAGAACGCCAGCGTCATAATGCGAGGTAGCTGCGGGACTGTCGCCGTTTTTAGAAGATTTTCCGCGAACCTACGCCAACGCAGTAGCTTTCATCCTGCGTAACCAGAGCCTTTATTGCCTTCCACGCATCCGTCTGACGACGGGTGTTTCCCTGCAAAAGGGCGACGTTAGCGAAGCTGACCAACATACCCTTCGGGTCCGCATTGCGAAGGTCCTTGGCAAAAATTTTAGGCTTTGCAGGGGTGTCGGTCGTCGGCATCATCCAGAGGCGAGAACCATGAGCTACACGGTTTCTCAGAGTGGTCAGAGACCTAAGACGGCCCTCAAAGTGCTTATGGTTCACTCCCATACGCTCTGCTGTCTTTTTGTAGAGCAGCAGCTTTTCAGCGTCTCCGGACTCGGGGATAGTTCCTGAAGCATAACTTTGGACCACGGCATGGGAGAGAAGCCCTAATGAAAACGAATCGACAACAGACCACAGGGGAAGCTCTTTTTGCATCATCTCTCGAAGCTCCTCAACATCTTCCCAGTCATCCAAGTTTTCAGAGGGGGTTTTAGAAGAACTTTTAGCGCAGGATTTCCACCACTCCTCAATACGCTCACGAACATACGGTTCACGGTATCGCAGGATATGCCGCATCATATCTTTGATGAGCGCATCTACTGGCCTGTCCTGATTCATGCAGATATATGCATTCGGGTTGAGGTACTCATTGGGACTACGATAAGTGCAGAATACGTCCACCCATGCAGCTCGAATCGCTTGTTCGCTCTGCCTCATGTACCCGTACAGAAGGGAAGAGACCTTCACATCCATACGCACAATATCTAAAACATCCGAGATGCCTGGGTTTTCGGGTAGAAGCCCTTCGCTCTTGTATTTGTTGTAATTACGAAAGTATCCCAGAAGGTAGTGGAAATTAGAGCATGCAAGCATGTCTCGGTCATCATCGCTCAGGGTCGTTCCCTGAGGAAAGTACCTCTTGGCAATAAGGTATTTCCTCTGGTCGTCCAGTGAAGGCAGAAATACGCATGCTTCCTTGGGCAAAGCCACTGCTCTCCTTACTCGGTTCGCCGTAGAACCGAACATAAAAAAGGACCCCCTCGAGATGCGCTTGAATCAGAGGCGGAGGGGGGACTGTTACTACAACAATAACATTGGAGCTACACGCGCTCAAGGAATCTGGGCGTTTTCCCTGGTCATCTTATGGTTGCTTATATCACTGCGTCAGCATCAAAGAAGGAGGGGCGCACCCGGGAATCACCCCGGGTACGCCCCTTCCGTTCAAACGCTAACGAGCGCCTGATTTTTGTGATTACAAGCTACGGCAGCCTTACAGCGCAGGCGCTTGCTTCGGCAGCACCTGACGCTTCGAAGAAAATCACGCCCGTGTTGAAACCAGCCAAGTGCAGTATAAATGGAAACCGCGCATCACTCAATCTTGCACTTATCCATCACCACGTTCAGGTAAAGCGACCTCGCAATCGCGGCCTCCTCATCAGAGCCATTGCATCCACGGTCTGGCGCCCAGGTCCACAGCCTCCTGAACCACGCCCAGCAGGTCCTCATTACAGCGGAAAATCTCTACCAGATCAGGACGCCGGCAGGTCCTGCGGCGGCAGGTACACCAGCTGACCCAGCACAAGCTTGCCCTTTGCCGCCAGAATCGGGTTCTGAAATACAGCTTGTACGGCGACGCCGACTGCAGGTACGTTTTTCCTACAAAGTACGGGCGCGAAATCTTATCGCTCATACCCACAATCGCAATCGTGCGGGTATTGCGCAGAATGTTCAGACTCAGGGGCGGAAGACACCCGATGCGCTTTAGTCATTACTTCCTCCTGGTGGTAGTAGGCGGGAGCAGGATGTAGCGGCTGACCTCAGCGGCGGCGTCCTCGACGGTAGCCAGCAACCGCCTCCTCAGCCTCCACAACCTTGTCACTGCATGGACTCGCCCACGTTCACCGGCGTGGTTCAGAGTGGTCATGGAATCAGCGCCTGATCGGTCCCAAATGATATCTTCAACGTCTTCCAGACCCACGGAAATGCGGATCAGGTCTCACCGACACCGCCAGCGATGGTGCTCAGCGGTCCAACTGCTGGTGCGTGAAATTCGAACCGGGTCGCGACACGAGGAACGTCGTCACCAATATTCGCCCAGGTAAACGCACCAGGCGCAGGCGCCGATGAACTCGCCACCGACGGGCGGTGGAAGCCTTCTCCAGTCGCCTTCACGCCCGAAGGAACACAGACCGACACCCAGCGGCGTGACTTCTTGCACGCTCGTGGTGCGGTGGTCTTCGGACGGCGGCGTAGTTCACGTAGGCGATACGATCCTCAGCCAGCCGGAGCCTGCTTGGCGTTCGCCAGGTGCGCGTCCATGTAGCTGCCGAGCGAGTCTCAACACCCTCGGCGGGTTGAACGCGACTGCGGGCTCAGCGACGGACCGAAAGTCACGCGGTTGCTCAGAACGCGACAATTACAGGAAACCAGACTCACCGAAATTTACCAGGACACGCCGTTGTAGGAGAGACCGGCTCCGGTCATGGGCAGAGGTTGCCGTTACACAGTTGAAACGACCGGACTCGACGACGATACCGCCGAGGGTGGTGCCGTGACCGCCCAGGAACTTGGTGACCGAGTGAATGACGATGTCCGCGCCGTGCTCGATGGGGCGGATCAGGGTAGGGGGTGTGACAGGGTTGCGTCCACGACCAGGGGATACCCGCCTCGTGGGCGATCTGCGAGGCCTTCCAGGTCGGCAACCTCACCAGAGGGGTTCGCAACAATCTCGGTGTAGATCGCCTTGGTGTTCTCGGTCAGTGCCGCTTTGTAGTCGGCGGGGTCGGTGCCGGGCACGAAGGTGGTCTCAATGCCGAAGCGGCGCAGGACACGTCCAGCTGGTGACGGTGCCGTCCAGGCAGCAAGAAGCCACAATGTGGTCGCCCTGCTGGCACAGAGCCGCGAAGGTGATGAACTCGGCAGCCATGCCGGAGGCGGTCGCTACCGCACCGATACCGCCTTCGAGGGAGGCGATGCGCCTCCAGCGCGGCTACGGTCGGGTTGGACAGGCGCGAGTAGATGTTGCCGTACTTCTGCAGGGAGAAGAGGTTCGCGGCGTCGTCAGCGTCTTTGAAGACGAAGGAGGAAGTCTGGTAGATGGGGACCGCGCGGGCACCGTGTTCAGCGTCGGGGGTGCCGCCCGCGTGTAGTGCGCGGGTGCGGAAGCCGAAAGTGTGTTCAGCCATTGGTTTGCTCCTGGTGTATCTGCCCGCCTGTGTGCGGGGAGTCGATAGTGGCTCGACTTTATACTGTGCCACCGGCGGCGGGGTGCACCAAGTGCGGGTACCTATATGTCGTTTATTGCGGATTATGACGGGGCATCATATCAGCTGTCATAACAGAAGTTGTTATGACGGCTGTTATGATGCACGCTCAATCAGCGCCGACAAAATACCCGGTTTTAGCCTGTAATTTCGGGGTTTTCAAGGTTCAAGACGCGAGGAAAATATCCCATCATAACAACATCATCGCAGGATGATAACAACTTCATAACAGAAATTGTTATGATGCTGTTATGACGTTGCTATAACGTTCACCAAGAAGTAGCCATCGGGAGCATGCATGGAAACAAACACCGCCGAACTCATCGAAAACCTACGCCGTAGCGAGGCTGAAAACGGGCGAGTAGAAGTCAAAGCTGCAGCTGGCGGGTTCCCCAAGTCCGTTCTTGAAACCGTTAGCGCCTTCGCTAACGGCGACGGTGGCACCATTCTTCTTGGCCTGACCGACCCGGCAGAAGGTCTGCAACCGGTTGAAGGTTTCAACGCACAGGCAGTCCACGACGCATCCGTTGAGGCAATCCGTTCCAAGATCACGCCTCGACCCCCGGTAGATATTCAAATTGAGGCGGCAGACGAGCAGCACCGTATCGTGCGCATCGACGTACTCCCCGGCGACCCGACGCAGAAGCCCTACTACATCGAAGCACACGGCATGTATAACGGCTCCTACCAGCGTGTTGGTGAGGCGGATATTCGCCTCACCAAGTACGAGATTGACCGCATCCTAGAGAACCGCAGCCAGCCCCGCTACGACGAAGAACTTGTCAGCGAGGCAAGCTTCAAGGACCTCTCCCCCACCCTCGTCAGCGCCTACGTCGCGCGCCTCCGCGAGGAACAGCCTCGCGTTTTTGCCGCGCTTTCTGACCGTGAGGTTCTTCTGCAGGCGCGCATTCTCCGCATCGATTCTGAGGGTCGAGAAGTGCCCACTCTTGGGGCGCTTCTCGCCATGGGCTCATACCCGCAGGCGTTCTTCCCGCAGCTGATGATGAGCGTTGTTGTTCTTCCGGGTGAAGAACTGGGTGAGGTCACCGAGGATGGTCGACGTTTTCTAGACAATCACAGCTGTACCGGGCCTATCCCCTCCATGCTGGATGAAGCGATGGGCGTTTTGGTTCGCAATATGCGCAAAACGTCCACGATGGAGGGTCTCAACAGCAGCGGTATCGGGCGGGTTGAGCGCTACGAGTATCCGCTGGAGGCTATCCGTGAGCTCTTGGTTAACGCCCTCATGCACCGCGATTACTCGCCGGGTGCGCGCGGCTCGCAGGTGCAGGTTGAGCTCTACACCAACCGCTTGCTGGTGCGTAGCCCGGGCGGTATTTACGGTGCCGTGACTATCCGAGATTTTGGTCAGCCCGGTGTTTCTTCAACCCGCAACAGCTACTTGGCGAGCATTCTGACTGACCTACCCGACCCGGGGACGGGGCGCTTGATTGCAGAGAATAGGGCTTCCGGTATTCCCACGGTTCTGCGCGCATTGAAGGAGGCGGGCCTGCCCGCTCCCCAGTTTGCTGACCGTTTGCTTTACGTGCAGGTCACTCTGATGCAACCCCCACAGGATGTGTCTTCTACGGAACAGAAGACCACACCTGAGGATAAGACTCAGCAAGCAACCCATTCCACGGGCAAAGATTCAGCCGACGCCGTCGAACCGACGGGAGTCGACGTGTCGCTTGATGGTCTCAGCGAACGCCAGGCTGGTATTGTGCGCGGCCTGCGCGCACAGGGCGAGGCTGTTTCCACGGCGTATATCCAAGAACATTGGGGTCGGGGCGCTTCACGTACCTCCATTACGAATGACCTGCGCAGTCTTGTGGAGGCGAAGCTGATTGTCCCGACGGCTCCGCCGCGTAGTAAGAACCGTAAGTATCGCGCTGCTTAGACGTGCCCGATAAAAGGTACACAAAAAAGGGGAGGGAAATAGAGCGGTTATTCTCTATTTCCTTCCCCCTTCGACTATTCAGCCAAAACCACGTTTAGCCGCAAGCCCATTCAAAGACGACCTGCGAGAAGTCGCGGGCGGCAAGCGCCTCCGGAGTAATCAGCCAGTTCGCCGTACCGGCATCACCCCACATGATCTCAATCTCCTCGTCTTCGTTCTCCTCGTTCTCCGACTCAGAGACGATAGTCAGCAGGTTCACCGTGTGGCCGCGCAGCTCCTTGAACTCGTCACGCGGGTCATTCTGCACGAAGAACGGGTATCCGCCCACGTGGGAGTACTCTTCCTCCGATTCGAAAGACCCAGTCAACTCGTAGAGAGCTTCGCGGCGAGGCTGGTTCTTATACGGGTTCTCGTGCGCTTCGGGCAGCAACTCATCCGGGTAGGTTTCATCCCACTTCGCACCAAAAACGTCGTAGTAGTCGTAGCCGGAGGCGGTCACGCCCTGCTCACGCACCTCAAAGGTCATGCCGTACTCAATTTTCGAGCGGGCGCTCTCACAGTCGAAACCGCCGATGGGGCCAGCCGCCTTCGTCCCAGTCCACGGTCGGGAACGGGGCATCCGGGTTCTGGCTCACCCAACGTCTCGTAGTAGAACAACACGGTGATTCTTCTGCGAGAGGTTCTCGCAGTAAAAAGCCCCCACAAGCACTCTTCTGTCGTTCGGGTTAATCCAGAACTGCAACATACCGGTCGCCGGGTGATGTCGTTCTCGGCCAGTCAGCAAGCTAATCTGCGCAATCATGCCCAGCGGCTCACCCTTCTCATTGGTCGGCGCGCAGACTCGCGGCAGGTACGGGCGGCACCAAACTTGGAGTTGGGTCTGCGGCAAGGGCTCGCAGAACGAAGCTTCAGAGCGACAGCCTTCTTCACGGGCGCCCTCCTGCTGGAGCAGGTCGATAACGCTTCGCCTGCTTTTCGATCTCCTCGAAACGGCTTTGTTGTCAAACATTTTAGGGTCTCTCATCTACTGATGATGTGCGGTGTTAGTACGATGTCAGCTGCAGAGCCCACTCAAAGACGACCCAGAAGTCGCGGCGGCAAGCGCCTGTACATCAGCTGCCCGCCGCACCGGCATCACCCCACATCACGCACACGCCCCTCCTCAGCGTCCTCACCACCCGACTCGATGGTCAGCAGGTTCACCGTGGCCGCGCAGCCCTCGAACTCGTCGCGCGGGTCCTCCTGCACGAACGAGGGGTATGCTGCAATATGAGTAACCCTCCTCCGATCTGAAGGGCTCCTAGCAGGTTGTAGGAGGCGTCACCGCGTGCGTTCGGTTCTCGCGCCCTGGTCCGGCACATTGTCCCAGGCGTCAGGAACTGGTCAGATTTCAGTTGCCATCCAGGAAGCCCTGTCTTGTGGGCCGAAGGCAGCGGCGTATCGCGGTTGCCCAGAAACGTCCTTGCCCTCAGGTCCCAGAGGCCAGCCGCAATCGCCCCAGTCGATGGTCGAAGGAACCGAACCGCACATCCGTTCGGTTCATCCAGCGTCTCGTAGGACGACGCGGGTGGTTCTTCCAGAGCGGTTCGTAGTGCAACCCCACATGCACTCCTCGTCGTTCGGGTCATCCAGAACTCGCAAAGACCGGTCGCGGGTACAGGTCGTTCTCGGCACCTCAGCGCAGTTAACGCGCGATCATGCCCAGCGGCTCACCCTTCACTGGTCGGCGCAACTCGCCTGCGGGCAGGTACGGGCCACCAAACTTGATGCGGTCTGCGGCGCTGGGGCGTCGTGGGCTACCTTTCAGGCGGATTGCCTGCTCAGGGCGCCACGCCTGAGTGCGTCGATGACGCGGCGTGCCCGCGCCAGGGCTCTCTTCGGAGGGCGTCTTCGGCACAGTGCTCGTTTCGTCGGTGACCATCGGTGCGAAGGCCTCGCGTGTCAGGCGCGGGCAGCGGTACCGCCGCGCCTTCTACCCCCATTAGACCCTATTTCGGGCGGGTGCGCACCAATTCCGGTCACGAGTGCATCCGGCGGCGACAATCAGGTGCGAAAGCAGGTGCTGGCAGAAGTCTCTGCTCTCCTCACCCTCATGCGCGGGCATGAGAGGTAAGAACGCGGGGCTTCCCGGCGAATCTCTACGAATTTACTACGAGAGGCTAGAACCTTTAGAGCGCCTCCGATGGTCTCCAGAACACCGCGGCGGCAGCCCGGGCCAGCGTTCAGGAAGAACATGTCGACATCCACGCCAGCGCGTGCTTCGTGACAGCCTCTGAGGGTGCTCCACAGCGCCTCACCGTCAGCTTGGACTCGTCGCCGCTACACCGTAGAACAGGTAGTGCCGTCAGCCTGGTCGAGCCGCCGAGCTCAGGTCGACGGAGGTCTTCAACCCGCAACCGCGGGACGTGCCAGGATGCATCCGCGCAGATGGAGCCCACGGAAACGAGGACTCGCGAAGATGCGGGTGCGGTCAGCGGCGCTGCACAGGAAGGAGAAAGTCTTCTCGTCGCCGGCCTTCTGACCGACCGACTTCGCCTGCGTTGTACTCTCACGAGCTTCTCAGCCTTCTCGAGGTGCCCAGCGCGGCGGCAATCAGCAGGAAGTCCTGTCGCGTTGATGCCGGTGCCTCGGTGACCACGGTCGGCGCGATCTTTCGCGAGGACCCGTACAGCTCATCCTTCTTGTTGGTGTTGTTGATGAGGATCAGGTCGGGTTTGAGGTCTGCGATGGCTTCAGCTGTCCGGGTCGGTGCGCTTGCCGACCTTGGCAATCTTGTCGAGCCTGCGACCTATCGGAGAACTTGGTCTCAGGTGGGCGACCAGGTCGGCGTCACCGGCGGTTGCTGCGCCGACCGGCACGACGCCCAGAGGAGCACGCCGTCGAGCTGACCGGTGGAGCAGAATCATGACCTTGGAGGGTGCGGATTTGATGGTGGTTCTCACCGCGAAGTGCCGTTTGACTGCGCGAATTCGCCGTCAACGGTGGTGAGCTGCCATGCCGGAGTGGCGTGGCGGAGGGTGCCACCTTCTTTACCGGTCGGTCAGCTATGGACGCGGAGAGTGAAGAGCCGGAAGTGCCGGAGGAGCTGCGTGTGCCGCCAGGGCGAGGCGCCACTGAAGGAATTGAGCGAGGCGCCGAAGGAGCGAGCGGTGATCTTGTTCGTCATATTTGCCATTTTATTAGGATAACTTACATATGCATAAGCGATACTTTAATACCCATCTATTGACATTGTTACATCCTCCGCTCCGGCACGGGAGAGCGCACCGCTCACCACCCGCCGCATATGACCCCACAGACCACCACACCCTTCCGACCCGCCGCAGCGAAGGTTTCACCGTCGCGCTACCCTGGCGAAAGTTCGTGCCTCCGCTTTTCGGACGCCGCATCTGGCGCCTCCGCGGTCAGGGCGGCAAGCCCATCTCGCGTCTGCGGTTGCGCTCATTATTGGCGGCGTCTCTGCTGGTACCGTCAGCCCTGTCGTTACGGTGGTCATGTTCGCCCTGCCTGATTGATGGTTTCCTCCACCCGGAGGCGAACACCATCGAGTCGAAGCCGATTTGCGAAAGTGCGCCCGCGTACTTGCCGCGGCGGCTACTGGTTGCGCGCCGCGCTGGCGGTGGCCGGGTGTGCTTCATGCAGGCGTTGAGCCGCAACCCGCTCGCTGAGCCGGGCCTGCTGGTGTGAACTCGCCGCCGCCTCCGTGTGGTGGTGGTGGGCAGCTTTTGGGTGTCGTCGTTCGTTCAGCTCGGGCTGGCGCTGGCCGGTTCGGCGCGGGCGGCGCTTGGTGTCCGTCATGGGCTTGCGTGATTCTAAGCCGAACCTGGATCTCGACGGCGCGCCGCCTGGCGCTGACGGCGTGGCGGTGAAATCGCCCGCGCGCACACAATGGCACATTATCACGATAAAGTCGACCCGCTGGGCTTTTGATCTGGCACCGCTTTCCTGGGTGGTGGTTCAGTTTCGAGAACCGCACCCTTTGAGCAGCAGGTGCCGCCCTCCGCCGCCTTTGCTGCGTTGGGTCGGTGCTGTCAGTTCAGCTGATTGGTCCTTCTGGCGTGCTGGCACTGGTGGAGATGCGCGCCCGGCCTGGGTGTGCCGGTGACAATGGTGCGTGGCGCGACGACGCTGCGCGATCATGGCGCCGTGTGGTGCGGCTGACCGCGATTGCGGCCCGATTGGTTTTGTGGGTCTGATCGCCGCATGGGCTCGCCCGCTGGTGGGGCTCCGATACGCGTGTTCGCCGCTCGTCGCTGGTGTACGGCCCGGTGCAGTGCTTTGCCCGATATTTTGGGTCGCGTTCTGGTCATGCCGAGCGAGCTTGAGGTGGTGTCAGACCGCCTTTGGCTGGCGCCCCGGGTGCTGATGGTTCTGGTCCGCATTTTGAGTACTGGTGCGCGGTGCGAAGAAGAGCTGCATGGGCACGAAGGCGCAGGCGCACGACGAGGCGGGTCCGGCTCACGGTCGGAGCACGGTCCGCATCATGCCTCACCGCCCTGCTGCGTGCGGCCCGGCTGGTCTCGGCTGGTTCATCTGGCGTATCTGGTTCGTAGGTCCCGGCTCTGAGAGGTTTTATTGTGAGCTTGCGTCTCGTTCTGCAGCCGTCCGTGCGTATTCCTGGGGCGTTACTGCACCCCTATTCCGCGCGTACCCGCTGGTGGTGGCGGTGCTTGGGTGGCGGCGGTCGCCCTGGGTTTGGTAGTTATCAGGATGAGCCCTGATCAGCGTTTCGCCTGATTTTTCAGGGTGAGGGGCACCGGGAGATTGAGCGTCAGCTGGTGTTGAATCAGCGTCTGCTCGCGGCGCTTGCGCCCGTGGTGGTTGGGTGCGGCTTTTGCGCTTTATCGGGCGCCATTTTTCAGTCAGTTTCGCGTACGCCTGGGTCTCGCCGGATATACGGCTTCACGGTGGGTTCGGCGACCGGTGCCCTGTCTGTGTGCCGATTGGCCGTTGAGTTCCACCGGCGGGTATGGGCATGCGCTATTATTGCGGCTCGGCGACGGCGGCCGCGGTGATGCTTTCGGCGGGTGTGCGGTGGTGCTGACGATGGGTCAGAAGATGGTGCTGATTGGTATTGCGGTGAGTGCGATGCTCAGTTCCGTGAACGATTACCCAATCACACGCGGTGATTTGAGAAGGCGGCGGCGAAGACTCTGGCAAACACGGTTCAGCAAATGCGCCGTCGTGGAATCAGGTGTCGGTCGGCGGTGCCGTGCCGCAGGCGATTCCGCTGGTGCTGATGCTGACGTTATCGCCTGTGCGTCTTGGAGCTCGGCGACGATTTGGCGGCGGGTTAGGGCCCGCTGCGAAGAGGACCGTGAACTTGCTTTGGTGGCGGTCGCTGTGCCTGGTGGCTGTGGCGATTTCGTTGCGGGCCCACTGGCTTTCTTGGCTGGTTGCCTCTGCAGATTGCGCGCCGCCCAGGAACACTCCTGCATGGCGCGATGGGTATTCGGCGCGCTGGGTTCGGTGATTTTGGTGCTGGCTGATTTTGTGTCGGTTTCAGGGCTGTTGGCGCCGTTCCAGATTCCGTGGGTCTGGTGACGGGCGCAGGTGGCGGTACATGCTGTGGTTGTCGCACCGTCAGCGCTAGTTGCGCCGTCTTATTCCGTATGAGCGACCGGGTGTTCCTAAACTGGGGGCACCCGGCTCTTTCTGTTTCACGGGGTTTCGCTAGGTCTCACGGTGGTTTCAGAATTTTTCAGAATTTTCCCCAGTTTTACCCCGCAGATTAAAAACCGCTTATCGTGTCAGGGGTCGCTCATAGAGTGTAGGTGTTGGAAGGACGATCCTCCGACCGGGCACACCGTCTCCTGCGGTGTTGCCGCTAGGTTGATCTCAGCATCTACGGAAGGAACGGTCGCGGACAACACCACCACGAGAGCCAGTACGCAAACGCAGAGATTTCCTGCACCGCCGATGAGCAGCTGTGCCGTGATGCAGAGTTCAACCTGCTGATGCAGGCGGGCACCATCGTCCGTATGGAGCGTTTCAACGTGGAGGAGCTCCGCGGCGTTCTGGAGCAGCTGGTGGCTGACGGTTCGTGCTTCCGCACCGCGCCGGCCTCTTCTGACGATGGGCCGCGTGGATGCGTCACCTGACCCAGGGGTGCTTCCGGGTTACGAGGTCGAACTTGACTGAGTCGCGCGGTGGCACGAACGCCCTGCTGTTCGTGTTCCCCGGAGAAGGACCTGAGATGCCTGCGCTTTGAGCGTGTCAGGGTACCGGCTTGGCGTTGACCGTCTGGGCGTGAGCCCGGTCAATGGTGACCTGTGGACTCAGCACTGGGCGATGCGCGCGCTGGATTGCACCGGCGGCGTGTTTGCGGTGGAGTCCGCTCCGGGCGCCTGCAATTTTGAGCTGCGCCGCGAGATGTTCTACGCGATGCTGTCGCTGGTTGAGCTGTCGACTTTGGGTCTGTCGGCTGAGCCGGAGGACTTCTACATGTTTGCCGATTCGGAGGCTGTGTGCAAGAAGTTCAAGCGTGAGCGTCGTGATTGCCGCCGCGCAATGCGTGCCCAGTACGACCGCGCCGCATATAGGGTATATCGTGTATGCCTTATGCGGCATACGCGCATATCAGAGCCATTTATTCTTCTTGAAGAACCAGTAGAGAAGCAGGCAGGAACCCACCATGAGTAGCAGCGCGGCGGGGTAGCCGAACTCCCATTTGAGTTCAGGCATGACCTCAAAGTTCATGCCGTACACGGAGCCAACGATGGTGGGCACCATGAGTAGCGCCGCGTAGGCGGAGATTCTCTTGGTGTCGTCGTTCTGCTGCTGACCGAGCAGGGTGTCGTGCACGCGCAGTGCGTTTTCGAGGGAGCTGCGAAGGTCTTCGAGGCGTTCTTTTGTTTGGGTTACGTGGTCGAGCACGTTGCGGAACTGCCGGGCGAGCTCGACCGCTTCTTCGTTCTTTTCTTCGTCGGATACGCCCGGGTAGGGTGAGGGGTCGAGCGCGCCGGTGCGCATCCCTTCGATGATGCGGCCGATCATGGATTCGAGGGGTCGGCAGGCACGCTGGAAGTCGATGACCTGGTTGAGCAGTTCGTAGATGCGCCGTGCGAGGGAGTTGGCGTCGCGCCGCTCGCTGTGGGAGAAGAGGATGTCTTCGATTTCGTCGCTGTCGTTTTCGAGGCCATCGAGCACGGGTGCGTACCCGTCGACGGTGCTGTCGAGGATGCGGTGCGGCAGTCGGGCGGGGGATGCATCGGGGGTGGCGTAGAGCAGGTTGAACTGGTCGTTGATGCGCTGGTTGCTGCGTTGTTCGTCGCGAACGAGTGCGAGGGTGTAGCGGGGGCCGGTGAAGAGGTGCAGTTCGCTGAGGCGCACTTCTTCTTCTTTGTCGAGGTAGATGGCGGGGCGGATGACGGTGAAGAGGGAGTCGCCGTATCGTTCTAGTTTGGCGCGCTGGTGGCCTCGTCCGGCGTCTTCGATGGCGAGTTCGTGCAGGTTGAAGGTTTTTTGCAGGGCGTGTAGTTCGTGGATGTCGGGGTTGGCGTATCCGAGGGCTACGGCGGTGTTGGGCTGCTGGTAGGCGTTGAGGGTTTCTTCTTCGGGTGCGCCTATGCGGATGCGGTCGCCGCTGGGGTAGATGGCTCCGGTAATGTAGGTCATCAGCCTCCTCTGAACGCTTTGGCGCCACGTGTGCGAGGCGCTCTTTCCAGCATGGTACAGCGCCCCGCCCGGTCACTCTATGCAGGTTCAGAGGCGCTGGAGGGCTGGGGTGTTGAGGTGAGTCTTGGATTTTCTTTTTAAGATATCTGGGGTTATAGAGTTTCAACCTTCCCTTGAAAGCTAAGAAAGTCTAAACTTCTAGTTAATAAGACTGAGATTGTCTTAGAACCAACCACTATTTTCTTTTAAGGAACCAACGATGCTGTTGAAACCGTTTGTGAAGGGTGCGCAGTGTACTTTTGCCGCTGCCTCTCTCTTGTTGTCTGCGGTGGCGCCTGCTTCTGCAGCGCAATTGCACCCCTAAGACTTTTTCTCCTTTTCCGGGTGATGAACTGGAAGTCACCTGCATTAATGAGTCTGAGTACAATACCCCGGGTGATTACCAGGATAAGGTGATTGCTTGGGCGGAGTGCACTGGGCTTATTACTCACGGCCGCCGTCTTTATCTTCAGAAGAATAAGAATGCTCCCCAGCCTGCGATGACTCGTGGGCGACTTTCTTGAGTTTCTGTACCAGTGAAGGGAGCAGGCCCGTGGTTATGATCTTCCTGCTACTTCGCCATACAGCGATATCTCGGTCAATGACCCGCACTACCCTATTGCTATCTGGGCTACTCGTGAAGGTATCACTGCCGGGTGGGGGATGGAAGTTCCACACAACGAGGTAGCTTATGAGTGACTGAGGCCTCTTCCCTACCGGATGTACGGCAAACCTCAGGTGGGCCCTTTCACTCGTCCCTGAGGATTTCAAGCGTTGTGTGAAAGAGGGCGGAGATATGCATAGCATATAGCTGGCTGCTGACACCCTCGATGCGGATATGACAGTGATGTTGAGTTCATGACATTTCTATCTGTATTGCGAGATCTTGACCAGCGCGGAATTTTATAAATTATATATGATAGAAAGATAGGCCTCTGAATATTAATACCCCAGAGCCCATTCTCTATATATTAAAAATTCAACTTTTGTACCCAGATATTCATCCCGTTTATACTTTGCGTCGTGTACTTCAGTCTTTCTTTTCACTTCTTCTTCGATGTCATGCATTCCGTACCGCATGACAAATCATTAATGGTGATATCCATGTATCCCAGCGCCACGGGCCAAAGTGAACCTTCCATGGGTAATTTCTGGATCGGTATGCACCCCGCCTGGTCATGTGCACCGCGCGTGCACCCGGCATAGAAAAAGCCCCCGGAAGGCACCTGTAAGGCACCCTCCGGGGGCTTGCACGTATTGAGCTATTGCGCTTAGTCTTCGTTGATGAGGTCGCGGACCACAATGGTCTGGTCGCGGTCCGGGCCCACACCAATCGCGGAGATACGGCAGCCAGAAATCTCTTCCAGCTTCAGCACGTACTTGCGGGCGTTCTCGGGCAGCTCATCCAGGCTCTTCGCATCCGAAATGTTCTCGGTCCAGCCGTCGTAGTACTCGAAAATCGGCTTAGCGTGGTGGAACTCGGTCTGAGTCATCGGCATCTCGTCGTGGCGCACACCGTCAACGTCGTAAGCCACGCAGACCGGGATCTTATCCAGGCCGGTCAGAACGTCCAGCTTGGTGATGAACAGGTCGGTGAAACCGTTGATGCGCACAGCCTGACGCGCCAGCACGGCGTCGTACCAGCCGCAACGACGCGGGCGGCCGGTGTTCACGCCGAACTCGCCGCCGGTAGTGCGCAGGAACTCGCCCATCTCATCGAACAGCTCGGTCGGGAAGGGGCCAGCACCCACGCGGGTGGTGTACGCCTTCTGAATACCGATTACGCGGGAGATGCGGGTCGGGCCCACACCCGAACCGACGCACGCACCGCCGGAGGTCGGGTTGGAGGAGGTCACGAACGGGTAGGTGCCGTGGTCAACGTCCAGGAAGGTTGCCTGGCCGCCCTCCATCAGCAGGGTCTTACCCTCATCCAGCGCCTTGTTCAGCAGCTGGGTGGTGTCCACAATCATCGGCTTCAGACGCTCAGCGTAAGACATGAAGTACTCGACGATTTCGTCGACCTCAACGTGGCGGCGGTTGTAGACCTTCACCAGCAGTTCGTTCTTCTGACGCAGTGCGCCCTCAACCTTCTGACGCAGAATCGACTCGTCCAGGATGTCCTGAACACGCACGCCGAGGCGACCAACCTTATCCATGTAGGCGGGGCCGATACCGCGGCCGGTGGTGCCGATAGCGCGCTTGCCGAGGAAACGCTCGGTCACCTTGTCCATGGTCTGGTGGTAGGGTGCGACCAGGTGTGCGTTAGCGGAAATCTTTAGGCGGGAGGTGTCTGCACCGCGTGCCTCAAGGCCGTCAATCTCAGCGAACAGAGCTTCGGGGTTAACAACCACGCCGTTACCAATCACGGGGACGGCGTTATCGCTCAGAATACCCGCGGGCAGCAGCTTCAGCTCAAACTTCTGGCCGTTCACCACCACGGTGTGACCGGCGTTGTTACCGCCGTTGGGCTTGACCACGTAGTCTACGCGGGGGCCGAGCAGGTCGGTTGCCTTACCCTTACCCTCATCGCCCCACTGGGCGCCCACAATCACGACAGCTGACATTTTTGTGCTCCTTGAAAGCCTTGAAGATACGCACCGGATTTCACGGCGCGGCGGCGACCTACCGCCTCATGTTTCGGGTAGGCACAGCTCTTCTAATGATACCGTGCCCGTCCCTTTAAGTCCCGTGTGACGGGGCGGTAGGCGTGCCGGATACGGTGCCGGTGAGCCTCACCGGGCACGGCAACGCCCCCATCCGATATTCGGACGGGGGCGCTACCGGTATGAGCTTATGAAGACTACTTGATGATCTCGATGAAGGTCATCGGGTAGGTGTACTGCTCACCGCGGTTTGCGGCCATAGCAGCCAGGCTGTGGAAGATAACCATCAGGATAGCCACAACCAGCGGGACAACCCACAGGATGATGCCCAGGATGCCGAGGGACACCACCATCAGCAGCCAGGAAGCCATGCTGACGAGCCACAGGGAGAAGTTGAAGTTGAACGCGCGGCGTGCCGATTCCTTAGTGAAGCCGTAGCCGGGCTTGTCCTTGTAGATGAACCACATCACCAGCGGCGCGAGAATACTTGCGGATGCGAAGGACAGCAGAGACAGAATCGCAGAAGCCAGGTGCGCGAGCATCGCCATGTTCTGGTCGTCCTTGGAGGAGACTACGTAACCGTTGGGCTGCTGACCCGGCGCCTGCGAGTAGGAGGGTGCCTGCTGGGAGTACTGGTTGTACTGTTCAGGGTTCGGGTTCTGGGACATCGTTCTTTTCCTTAATCTATCGATGAGTGGATACAGCTAATCGTTGAGATGCGGCTAATCATTGAGGCGCGGCGGCAGGCTAACTCGCCGTTTTCGGCGGGTGCCCGCCTCGCTCTGCTTGGTCGCAACGCTCGTGATGGTTTCACCCTATCAAGGCAAGGTAAATGGAATATTAACCCTCGCCGGACAACAGACGAAGAAACCCGAATATGACAAGAAAAAGACGCCCTGCCCCTCCACACGGTGTTACGTGCGTGGAGGGGCAGGTCGTTATACGGTGTGGATTGGCCGAGGTTAGTCCTGTTTCTCTACACCGGGTGAGCCAGGATGCGCGGCAGGCTCGCGCTGCGCTGCAGGCTCGCGCTGCGCTGCAGGCTCGCGCTGCGCTGCAGGCTCGCGCTGCGCTGCAGGCTCGCGCTGCGCTGCAGGCTCATGCTGTGCTGCAGGCTCATGCTGTGCTGCAGACTCGCGTAGCTTTGCGCGTTCCTGCCTTTTCAGCGCCTCATACTCATCGAAAAAACCCTGTTTCTTCGTGTATCCGTTGATGCCCGTGTAGTCGTCCGGCAGACGGTTGTACACCAGGTAGTACCAGAATTCGGCATGTGTCGTCTTTGTTTTCTGGATGAGTTCCCTCAGCCGGTTCTTATGCTTCACCGCCTGAACAATACCTACAATCCACAGGATTGGCACCACAAAAAATGAGCCGAGACCGATAGTGATGAAGAAGAGCAGCATCGACATGCCGGCGCTACTATCGAACATACTCACCAAAGGAACCAGCACAAACGGGTTCAGTATCAGTAGGACAATAAGCACGGTCTTCCAGAAGGTGCGCTGACTTTCGATCTCTTCAATGTTGGAGCCAGCCAACGGATTATTGATGGGGACGTAGCCCACCGGTTGCAGCTCGGCTACTCGTGAAGTGGGGTTCTCCTCAATCTTGACCGGGTTCAGGTGGGTAGCGCACGCCTGCATGGGCGCGGAGGATTCAAGCGAGCGGTCCAGCAGGCGCATTTCGATAAGTTCCGAGTCGGGGATGCCGAAGAAAGGCTCCGGGATGACCGGCAGAATAGCGCCCGGTTGCAGACCGAGCTGTTCCAGCCGAACGTACTCGCCGTAGGCGTGCGTTGCCTGATTCTGCATAGCCTGAGCCTGCTCTTGCTGAGGCTGTTCAGTGGAGGCGAGTGCTACCGGGTGGTTCGCCTCCTCGTCCTTGTGAGATCCGTGAGTATCTTCTGAGGTGTCTTCCGGCTCTTCGATATTGTCGGTGTCGCCGGTGTCCTCGGCGTCGTGAGAGTCTTCGGGTTCGTCTTCTGAGGCCTTCCGCGCGGAGTCGTAACGCTTAGGGGAACCCGGGTAGACGTATTCATAATCGGGGTCGGGGTGTTCTAGCTCTTCGTCGTCAGATTCTTCATATAGCTCAGCGTCTTCATTTTTCTGCGTCTGCTCGCCCATGAGTAGCGTCATGTATTCCGGGACGGACTGGTCGGTGTCCCAGAGGGGCTGGTACGCCTCGTCCTTCTTTGCAGTTTCCTTCTTTTCAGTGGGGCGGTCTGCCATGGTCGTCTCCTTCGCTTACCAGACATACTCCTAGTGACACCACCGTACCAGCGGGCGCTGGGCAGTCCCTTGAAACCTGCCTGATAAAAGCTGAGAAAAAGCCCCCGACAAGCGCCAACACGCACGTGTTAACACTGCCGGGGGTCAGCACTACCGGAGTCCAAGGACTCACAAGAAGTCGACTATAATCCTTCCGCCGAGTTTGGCGTAGGGCTTGAGGTAGGGCTCGGGGCACTCGGCGGCTGAGGGGCTGGCGCCACCGAAGACATCGAAGAGGCCATGCCCAGGATCCCCTGCATCTCCTCAGCGTTCTTGGGCAGACGGTCGTACACCAGATAGAACCAGAACGACCCAAGCGGCATAGCCTCCCACTTCAGTGCCCGGTACTTTCGGCTAACTCGGACTAGCGCAAAAAACAGTGCCCCACCCCACAAGAACATGGGAAGACCCATCGTCAGCAGAGAAAGCATCAAGAAGTAGTAGAAGACATACCCACCGATCTGAGGGTCCCCTGTAACGGTAGCCAACAGAAGATAAGTCAGGGGGATTTAACACCACACCCACGAAGAAGAGGGCAATGAGCTCAGGCCAGGCCTTCTTCCACAGGTCTGATCCGCGCACCTTGCCCGCAAGTGGGGTTGCTGAGATATACCCGATAGGTCGCGGAGTACCGACTACTTTCTCATCCATCCAGGCAGGAAAAGCGGTCGGCACCTGCCGGTGTGCAGATGCGCCAGCATCCGTGCCCATGGGGGACATGCGGCGCATCGTAGGGCCCGGGCGACCGTACAGCGGTCGGTTCAGCACCGGGTGCCCTGTCGCCGACGGGAAAAAGTTTGCAGCCTGCGCAGAGGGTGCGGGAGCAGAAACCGACAGAGCGGGCGCTGCAGAATCGGGCACAGCGGGACTGGGCGCTGTCAGGGCGGGTGTAACCGTATCGGCAGGCGCGGATGCAGAACGAGCCTTCTGTATCGCCATGACCTCCTTCACCGGCTCGGGGATCTCCCCGGTCGGCGGGGGAACGGGCGTTCCATGAAGAAGCAAAGCCGAATAATCGGGGGCGGGCTGCCCCATATCCCACAGGGGCTGATACCTGCTATCGCTCTTCTCGGTTGGGTTCTGAGGGTTTTTCGGTGCTTCGCTATGCTCCGCCACGGTAACCTCCTCCAATGCTTGTCTGCTTGTTAGTGTCTGTTGTGTTGTCTACATTGTGTGTTCGGTGCGCGGGGGCTCAATCCCCGGCTACTATTGGCGGTCATGATTCCTCCTCATGGTGCGATTCAAGGATGCGGTGCAGCAACGCCGTGGCTGAACCACCGTCAAGCGGGGTGCACTCGTACACCAGCCGGAATTGAAAATCCTGCTGAATCTTGTGCTGCCCAATGAACAGGCGCATCGACTCGACGGCATCCTCAACGGCCTTCAGAAACTTTCCTGCACTGAGAAACAGCAACCAGATTCCTACAACGACCCCAACCAGAATCAGCGGCGGAAAGTAAAGAACGGCGCGAAGATATTTATCAGCGCCAGCTCCATGCCTTCACTGATTTCTATATGGCTCTGGGAGAGGAGCACCGGACTCACCAGCGCGATAAAAAGAGACGACCAGAACGCCATCCGCAGTACCGGTCCCAGCACATACAAGGTGAAGCCGTCCCAATCGGTGAAGAAGCCCTTCGCGTCGAAGGTTTCGCGCGACTTCTCGATGGGAACATAGCCCACCACCTCGCCAATCTGCCAGGCGGATGAGCTGTACTCGGTGAGGATGCCCTGCACCTCTCCTCTATGGATGCGTTCCAATAGTGAGCCGGGGCGGCCGTAAATAACCTGGGAGGACATCAGCAGAACAGAATCGTCGATGAAAACGCGTCGCTTGACCATGGTTCGGCCCTCCCTATCCCATCATTTTTGATAGATGTTCAATAGATGGTTTTACAGTAACAACCGAACCTGAAAAGAACCTGAACCCAAATGCAAATGAAAAACGTGAAAAAGAAAAGGGTCGAACATGTCCACAATTTGATGCATTTAGAAGTAATAAACGCTTCACAAGCCATTTTGAGGTGTATCCTAGTTCACATCTAGTGTGTTCAAGTTCAGCTGGAACCCACCAGAACAACACCACAAGCCTCCCAGAAACACCCCGGGAGCCAAGCAAAGGAGCACCGTGACACACACCGCCTCCCCAAACCCCCGCGGCCGGTCGCATCGACGCCGAATCGGCAGCGGGCTACTCACCCTCAGCATGGCACTGAGCCCCCTCGCAGCCCTGGGCACCACCGCCCACGCCGCGGAAGACCCCGACGCCGTCAAGCAGTACTCAGCGAAAGCATGAAGAACGCCAGCGGCACCGTCACCGCCTTCGTCCGCTTCAAGGGTAAGGGCGCCTTTGAACAGACCCAGCCCGCAGGCGTACGCGCCGGCGTGCAGGCACCCGTCAACACCAGCTCACAGGTGCAGGCAATCGCCTCCCAGGTGCAGAGCCAGGCACAGCAGGTCAGCAGCCAGTCCGGCGCGCAGGTCCTCTACACCACCCACAACGCAGTACGCGGCGTGGCAGTGCGCGGTGACGCAGAGTCCATCAAGGCACTCGCCAACCGCCCCGACGTAGAGAAGATCTCGCCCATCCTGCCCAAGTACCGCCAGAACGCGGGCGCCGCCATTGACGCAGGCTCCCTCGCCACCTGGACCGGCACCACCAACCCCGCCGGCGCGGGCGGATACACCGGCAAGGGCGTGAAGATCGCCGTCATCGACTCCGGCATCGACTACACCCACACCGACTTCGGCGGTAGCGGCAAGCTCGAAGACTACGAGAAGGCATCCAAGCTCACCGAGCTGCCCTCCGCAGACTCCGGACTCATCAACCGCACCAAGGTTGCTGGCGGCTACGACCTCGTCGGTGACGCCTACGACGGTAGCAACACCGCAACCCCCGACGGCAACCCGCTCGACTGCACCACCGGCGGCCACGGTACCCACGTGGCGGGCACCGCGGCAGGCTACGGCGTGAACTCCGACGGAAGCACCTTCACCGGCGACTACAGCAAGCTCACCGCAGAGCAGCTCAAGACCATGAAGATCGGCCCCGGCGTCGCCCCCGACGCTGAAATCTACGCCTTCCGCGTCTTCGGTTGCAGCGGCAGCACCAACGTCGTGATTGAGGCGCTCGACCGTGCCCTCGACCCCAACGGTGACGGCGACTTCTCCGACCGTGTGAACGTGGTCAACATGTCCCTCGGTGGCGAATTCTCCCCGCAGGACGACCCCGAAGCCTACGCCGTTGACGCGCTCACCCGCGCCGGCGTGCTCTCCGTGATCTCCGCAGGTAACGCCAACGACTACAGCCTGCGCGGCGACACCTACTCCAACTCCGGTCACCCCGCCACCGCAGCCAGCGCAATCACCGTAGCTAACGCCTACGGCTCCACCCGCGCCGTCGATGCGGCAGAGCTGACCGACCCCGCCACCGGCACCACCCGCAAGGTACGCGGCGATTACAGCGTCTCCTACCCCTGGGCACAGGCGGGCACCAAGGAATTCACCGGTGAACTCACCGCAATCTCCGAGAACAACCGCTACGCCTGCAACGCCCTCAGCGCCGACGAAGCGGCAGCTGTAAAGGGCAAGTGGGTGCTCATCGACTGGGCTAAAGACGACGGTGAACTCGCCTGCGGCTCCAAGGTGCGCTTCGACAACCTGGAGGCGGCAGGCGCCAAGGGCGTGCTGCTTGCAGGCAATGACGAAGAACCCGGCCTGGGTATTGCCGGTAACGATACCCTGCCCGGTTTCCGCCTGGCAGCATCCGCCGCTAAGGACCTGCGTGCACAGATCACCGCAGCAGAAGCGGCAGGTAAGCCCCTGACCGTGCGCCTCGGCAACGAGCTGAAGTCCTCCCTGCGCGTGGACACCGATAAGCTGGATCAGCTGAACCCCATGAGTGCCCGCGGCTTCCACGGCAGCTACGGCTACACCAAGCCCGACATTGCGGCACCCGGCTCGTACATCACCTCCGCGGCGGTGGCGACCGGTAACAACTCCGTGACCTTCAGCGGCACCTCCATGGCGGCACCCTACGTGACCGGCTCCGCCGCCCTGGTCATGCAGAGCCACCCGACCTACACCCCCCGCACAGGTCAAGTCCGCCCTCATGAACACCGCAACCCACGATGTGCGCACCGAATCCGGTGCCGCATACGCGGTGGACCGTGTGGGCGCCGGACGAGTCGACACCCTCGCTGCTGTGCAGTCGAAGTCCCTCGTCTACAACGCTGACAAGAGCGGTACCGTGTCCCTGAGCTTCGGTGTGCTCGAGTACGCACCGGATGCTGGCGTTCAGACCCTCACCCGCGAGGTGACGGTCGAGAACACCGACTCCGTGGCACACACCTATGCCCTGTCCTACGCTGAAAGCACTAATATTCCCGGCGTGGAATACTCCTTCCCCTCCGCGGTCACCCTCGCACCCGGTGAAACTAAGAAGTTCGAAGTCACCGTGCGCATCGACCCGTCCAAGCTGGAGAAGACCCGCGACGCAGCAATGGACACCACCCAGAACGCAACTGACTACTACACCGGCAACGAAACCGTTCCCGAACAGTACCGTCAGTACATTGCCAGCGCATCCGGCCGACTCGTCCTCACCGAAGACGGCACCAAGGCGCTGCGTCTGCCCGTTCACGTGGCACCCAAGCCCGTGAGCACCATGCACGCTTGCCGAAGACACCGTCACCTTCACCCAGAAGCCCTCCAGCGACGAGGCTCAGAAGGCAGACACCGGCTGGACCAAGTCCCAGATTTCGCTGCGCGGCACCGAGGTCAACCAGGGCGGCTACCGCTCCCTGCTCGGCGCGTTCGAGTACGGTGCGAGCGTGGACCGTGTGGCTCCCACCTCCCTGTCGCTGAACAGCAACGTTAAGGCGAACCTGCAGTACGTCGGTGCTTCCTCGGATGCGCCCGCGCTGAAGGCAGCCGGCGGCAACGCTGATGACGGCACCCTGCGCTTCGGTATCTCCACCTGGGCAAGCTGGGATGTTGTCTCCTACGAGAACACCTTCACCGTAGAAATCGATACTGACGGCAACAACCGCGCCGACTACAAGCTGGTCACCGACCGCGCTAAGGGCCTGGACTACCCGCTGGTTCGCCTCTACGGCTACAAGAACGGCAACCTCGTCGAGCTCGGCTACTACCCGCTCAATGGCGCCTGGGGTGACGTGGACACCAACATGATGGACACCAACACCCTCATCATGAGTGCGCCCCTCAAGGACCTGGGCCTGACCAGCGCAAACAACCCGGACATCCAGTACCGAGTCAGCGCAACCACCCAGTACGAGTGGGGTAACGTCAGCGAAACCGGCTGGATCAAAAGTACCGCCCCTTCAGCCCCAAGCTGTGGTTCAGCGGCGATTCCTCCGCCGTGGCTGGCCTCCACCCGGATGCCCCCACCACCACCCTGACGGCGCACCGCTCCGCTGACGCAATCCCCGCGCTCGGCGAATCCGGTACCCCCGCCAAGGCGCTGCTGCTACACCTGCACAACGGCACCGGCGACCTCTCCGGCACCAACGGCGCCAAGGGCAACCGCGCCGAGGTGCTGAACATCAAGGAGCAGCAGACCGAGTACATCACTCCGTCCCGCTTTAGCGATGTGAAGAACGGCGACCAGTTCTACACCGAGATTTCTTGGTTGGCTCAGCGCGGCATCACCACCGGCTACCCGGACGGCACCTACCGCCCGCTGGAGTCCGTGGAACGTGGCGCAATGGCGGCGTTCTTCTACCGCATGCAGGGTTCCCCGCAGTTCACTGCCCCCTCCACTCCGAGCTTCAAGGACGTGCCCACCACGCACCCCTTCTACAAGGAGATTGAGTGGATGAAGGCTCAGGGCATCACCACCGGCTACTCGGACGGCACGTTCCGCCCCTCCGCACCGGTGAACCGTGACGCCATGGCTGCGTTCTTCTACCGTGCAGCGGGTTCCCCGCACGTGGACCTGCCCGCAACCAGCCACTTCAGCGATGTTTCCACCGATAACCAGTTCTACCGTGAAATCACGTGGCTGGCTTCGAAGGGCATCAGCACCGGCTGGCCGGACGGCACCTACCGCCCGGTGACCCCCATTGCCCGCGACGCAATGGCGGCGTTCATCTACCGCTACACCGAGAAGGTTGCTAACCAGGCCGGCCGCTAGACGGTAGCTAACCGGTAGCGAACAGTTCGGGTCCCCTCCCACCTCCTGCATGGGGTGGGAGGGGTACCTGGAACCGGCAGGGTCCGGGGCCTGAAATCCCGGAACCTCTCAAGTTTTGGTGGCGGTTTCACCGGCGGATGCACTCACTCGTCGTCTGCCGGTGGGGCCGCCTCCGCACATCACCGATACACAACCACAGAGCACACAGCATTACCGAAAAATAGAAAATCCGAAGGAGGATTCCATGACAACGCCTCATGCGCCACGCCGCAGAATGAAGGCTGTCGGTGCGACCGGTTTGAGTGCGGCTCTTGCCCTGACTCTCGGCGTTCCCGCCACTTTCTCTGCAGCTCACGCTCAGAGCCCCCAGCAGGTTGAAGGAAGTACTGCGAGCGCATCCGGTGACGCTGCCTCGCGTATCAGCCCGGGCCTGCAGAAGGCTGAAGGCCAAATCACCGTGTATGTTCAGTTCAAGGGCAAGGGTGCGTATGAGCAGACCCAGTCCGCGGCTGTTCTGGCACGTAAGGAGGCGCCGGCAAACCGTCAGGCGCAGGTGCAGGCTATTGCAGCCCAGGTGCAGTCGCAGGCTCAGTCTGTGGCGGCTGCTTCTGGTTCTAAGCTGATGTACACCACGCATAATGCGATGCGTGGTGCGGCGATTACTGGTGATGCTGCGCAGATTCGTGCGTTGGCGGAGCGCCCGGATGTGGAGCGTATTTCGCCGATTATCGCGAAGGAGCGTATGAACTCCGGTAGCGAGATTGATACGAAGACTCTTGCCACGTGGACTCGTGAGAATACGGGGTACACGGGTAAGGGCGTGAAGATTGCGGTTGTTGACTCTGGTGTTGACTATACGCACGCTGATTTGGTGGCCCCGGTACGGTGGATTCGTACCTGAAGGCTAAGGCGATGACGGAGCTTCCGTCCGCTGATTCGGGTCTGATTGATCGTAATAAGTTCATTGGCGGCATTGACTTGGTCGGTGATGACTACAATGCGTCGGTGGCTGAGAAGTCGACTCCGCAGCCGGATAATAACCCGCTGGATTGCCGCCCGGATGGTTTCGGTTCTGGCGGTCACGGCACGCACGTGGCTGGTACTGCCGCCGGTTATGGTGTGACGGCGAACGGTACGACTTACCGTGGCGATTACAAGAACCTGACGGAGGAGCAGCTGAAGGGCATGTCTATTGGCCCCGGTACTGCTCCTGATGCTCAGATTTTGGCGATTCGTGTGTTCGGTTGCTACGGCAATTCGAGTGTTGTGATGAAGGCGCTTGATACCGTGATGGACCCGAATGGTGACGGTGATTTCTCTGACCGCGCCGACATTGTGAACCTGTCGCTCGGTGGCGAGTTCGCTCCGGCTGACGACCCTGAGTCGTACATGATTAATACGATGGCGCGCCAGGGTGTGTTCACTGTGGCTGCTGCCGGTAACGCCAATAACTACAACGGTGTGGGTGACACCTACTCCGATTCGGGTAGCCCGGCGAATGCGGCTGCGGCGCTGTCGGTGGCGAACGCCTACGGCTCCACTCAGCCGATTGACCGTGTCCGCGCGACCACGAAGACTGGTTTGGAGTGGTTGCAGGGTGATTATTCGGTGAACTTCGATTATTCGAAGGCGTCCGCTGATCAGCTGCGCGGCGAGGTTGTTGCCGCGCCGAAGCGTAACCGTTACGCTTGCGAGGCTTTCACCGCTGAAGAGGCGAAGGCTTTGAAGGGTAAGTGGGTTTACTTCGAGTGGGATCAGGACGATTTGACGTTCCCGTGCGGTTCGAAGGTGCGTTTCGATAACGTTCAGGCTGCCGGCGGTGTTGGCGTGGTGATGGCCGGTAAGGCTGAGCGCTACACCATCGGCATTGGTGGTAATGCGACCATTCCGGGTCTGCGTCTGACTGCTTCTTCGACGAAGGACCTGGAGAAGGCTCTGGCTGCCGGTCCGGTGACCGTTGAGATGAACCTGGATTACAAGGCTTCGGGCCGCGGTCCTCACTCGCACGCTTTTGATTTGAATTCCTCGAGTGCTCGCGGTCAGCACGGTTCTGATGGCTTCATTAAGCCTGACCTTGCGGCACCGGGTACTGAGATTGTCTCTGCCGCTGTGGGCACGGGTAATAAGGGTGTTTCCTTCACCGGTACCTCCATGGCGACCCCGCATGTTGCCGGTGTTGCCGCTCTGGTGATGCAGGCGCATCAGGATTACAACCCGCAGATGATTAAGGCTGCGCTGATGAACGGCGCGTCCACCCCGATCAAGAATGAGCAGGGTGCGCAGTACGCGGTGGATCGTGTGGGTACGGGCATGGTGAATGCTCGCGCAGCCGTGGACGCGAAGGTTATCGCGTACGATGCGAAGACCCCCGAGCGTGTTTCGACCGCGTTTGGTGTGCTGGAGTACACCCCCGATTCGGGTATTCAGACTGTTCAGCGTGAAATCGTGCTGGACAACACCGATTCGCAGGCTCACACCTACACTCTGAACTACGAGGCAAGCACGACCATCCCGGGTGTGGAGTACTCCTACCCGCAGCAGGTGAGCGTGGGTGCCGGTGAGCGTAAGAACGTGACCGTGACCGTGCGTATTGACCCGTCCAAGCTGGAGAAGACCATGGACCCGGCGATGAGCGCCGACCAGGTTGCTCAGGACTGGACGAACGGTAAGACTCTGGCTGCTGGTAAGCGCCAGTACATTGCGAGCGCTTCTGGTCGCCTGATTTTCTCTGAGAATGGTCGCGAGGCGATCCGCCAGTCGATTCACGTGGCGCCGAAGCCTGTCTCGAAGATGCGTGTTGATGCGTCCCGTATTGACTACAAGGGTATTGCCGATAAGGAGTCCACGGTGACTCTGCGTGGTACGACCCTGAACCAGGGCGGTTACCGTTCGCTGCTGGGTGCGTTTGAGCTGGGTGCGGTCAGTGACCGCATTCCGTCCGGTCAGCTGAAGCTGCCGTCGAACCAGTCTGTTGACCTGCAGTATGTGGGTGCCGCCTCGGACGCTCCGGCGTTGAAGGCTGCCGGCAAGAACCCGAACGATGGTTCTCTGTTCTTCGGTATTTCGACCTGGGGCACCTGGGATAGCATGCACTGGGGCCGTCAGGTACAGGTGCAGATTGATACCAACAACGACTCCACCGCCGACTACGTTCTGGAAGTGACCCGCGAGAAGGGTCTGGACTACCCGCTGGTGAAGGTCTGGTCCATCTCCGGTAACGCATCCACCGTGGTGGCACGCTACCCGCTGAACAACGCCTGGGGCGATACCGACACCAACATCATGGACACCAACACCATGATTCTGGGTGTGCCGCTGAAGGACCTGGGCCTGACCGCTGAGAAGGCTCAGAGCATCAAGTACACGGTACAGACCGACACCTGGCACAACGATGGCAACCCCTACGTGGACACCACCTCGGCTATCGAGTACTCCCCCTTCAACCCCGGTGTTTGGTTCACCGGTGAGGAGTCGGGCGTGCCCGGCCTGTTCGTGGACCGTGACGGCGGTCAGCTGACCGTTCACCGCAAGAACAACAACAAGGAGCGTCAGGCTCTGTTCCTGCACATGCACAACGCGACCGGTGACCTGAGCGGCCGTAAGACCGCTAACGGTGTTGCCGCTGGCGACCGTGCGCAGGTCGTGAAGGTGGCTCGTACCATCCACGATGCACGCTTCACCGACGTTCCGGCGGATAACCAGTTCTACCGTGAAATCACGTGGATTGCTGCCCGTCAGATTGACCGCGGCTACCAGGACGGCACCTTCCGCCCGCTGAACAACATGGACCGCGCAACCATGGCTGCGTACTTCTACCGTATGAGCGGCTCGCCGCAGTACACCGCACCGTCCACCCCGAGCTTCTCGGATGTTCCGCTCAACCACCCCTACTACAAGGAGATTGAGTGGATGAAGGCTCAGGGCATCACGACCGGCTGGCCCGATGGTACGTACCGCCCGGAGGGTTCGGTGAACCGTGACGCGATGGCTGCGTTCTTCTACCGTTACGCGGGTTCGCCCGAGTACACTGCCCCCGCGCAGGCTCGTTTCACGGACGTTCCGACCGACAAGCAGTTCTACCGCGAGATCTCGTGGCTGGCTGAGCAGGGCGTGACCACCGGCTGGCCCGATGGTTCGTTCCGCCCCGTGGAGCCGGTGCACCGCGACGCTATGGCGGCGTTCGTGTACCGCTACAGCACGGGTGTGCTGAAGGAAAGCCCTGAAATCTAAACCTGAATTCTAGGGTTCCGGGAGCTAAAATCTCAGAGCCTAAGGGCTCGTAAGGTTCTACCGCTGTAGGTGCTACCTCAGCAGGTTTTACCGAGGGAGCCGTACCGTTGCAGTTTATCTGCGGCGGTGCGGCTCCCTTTTTCTGTGGTTGGGTGCTTTGTTATTTACGCGTAATGTTCCGTAATACGAGTTTGACTAGGTTATATAAAGAATCGTTGAGACAATAAGTGAAGGTTTCTTCACCATCGGCATGAACCTTGACGTTTACGCCGCACAGACGCACTGGAGGCGCACTGGAAACACAGTGCAGACGCACCGTAGCACTCTCGGTGCAGAACCCTTGCCGTACAGCTCTCCGAGTAGAACTCTCGGCGTATAACTCTCCGCGCAGAACCTCGGTGCAGAAACCGCTAAGAAACGCACCATCACTAAAAAGGAGCATTCAGTGGCAACATTCCCTGAAGCTACCCCCGCGCGAGCCGCCCGGCACACACAGCCGGGCCGCCTCAAGCAGCTGGCACGCAGCTGCGGCGCACTCACCCTGGGGCTCACCCTCGGGCTGACCGCCCTGCCGTTCGGTACCGCCGCCTACGCGGCACCGGGCGTAGTACGCGGCGCAGACCGGGACGCACCCCACCAGAACACCGGCACCGGCGAGAACAACAACGAAGTTCTCTCCCCCAGCCTGGACGGCGCCACCGGCGAACGCGCCGTGTTCGTCCGATTCAAGGGTCAGGGCGCGTACGCCCAGACCCAGCCGGACGCGGTCCGCTCCCGCGCGCAGGCACCCGTCAACGCGCAAGCACAGGTGCAGGCAATCCGCGCCAGCGTGCAGCAGCAGGGCGCCTCCGCGGCGAAGGAATCCGGCGCGCAGGTCCTGTACACCACCCACAACACGATGCGCGGCGTGGCGCTCTACGGTAACGTCGAGCAGATTCGTGCGCTCGCGAACCGCGACGATGTGGAACGCATCAGCATCATTGAGGATATGGCACCGCAGAACAGCGGCACCCTCATTGATACGGACACGCTCTCCGTGTGGGCGAAGAGCCCGGCGAACCCCGCCTCCACCGGCTACACCGGCAAGGGCGTGAAGATTGTCGTGCTCGATACCGGTATCGACTACACGCACGCCGATTTGGGTGGCCCCGGCACGCAGGAAGCCTTCGATAAGGCGAAGGCTTCCGACACGATTCCCGAGGGCACCTACGATCCGAAGAAGTTCCTTGGCGGCTACGACCTGGTCGGTGACGATTACAACTCCGGTAAGAAGGAAACCTCCACTCCCCACCCGGATAACAACCCGCTCGACTGCGGCGGCCACGGTAGCCACGTGGCGGGCACCGCGGCAGGTTACGGTGTGAACGCGGACGGCAGCACCTTCCACGGCGACTACTCCAAGCTCACCGAAGAGCAGCTCAAGGACATGAAGATCGGCCCCGGCTCCGCGCCGGACGCCCAGCTGATTGGCCTGCGCATTTTCGGTTGTAAGGGCACCACCGCGTTCGTCCCCAAGGGCCTGGACCGTGTGCTCGACCCCAACGACGACGGCGACTTCTCCGACCGCGCCGACATCGCGAACCTGTCGCTCGGCAACGAGTTCGGCGTGTTCGATGAGACCGTGAACTACGCGGTCGGTTCCCTCTACCGCGAGGGCATCCTCTCCGTGGTTGCGGCGGGTAACGCCAACAACTACAACGCCGTGGGCGACACCTACTCCAACTCGGGTGGCCCCGGCACCAGCGCCTACGGCCTGACCGTGGCGAACTCCATCGGCTCGACCCAGCTGGTGGACCGCGTGAAGATTCTCGCCCCCGCGAACGAGGCGGACACCTACGGTGACTACTCGGTGAACTTCGACTACTCGAAGGCGACCGAGGAGCAGCTGCGCGGCACCGTGGTGCGTGCCGCCTCCCGCAACCGCTACGCCTGCGAGGCATTCACCGAAGAGGAAGCCGCCGCTCTGAAGGGCAAGTGGGCCCTCATCGACTGGGCGGACGCTGACGGCACCGCCCCCTGCGGTTCGAAGGTACGCTTCGACAACCTGCAGGCGGCTGGCGCGACCGGCGTGGTGCTCACCTCGAACACTGAGGTCGGTGACACCGCTATCGGCGGTAACTCCTCCATTCCGGGCGTGCGCCTGGCAAAGAGCCAGGTGGAGCGCCTTTCCGCGCAGATTGATTCGGGTGAGCTGACCCTGCAGCTCGGCGAAAACCTGCGCGACTCGATCCGCGTGCCCAACGGCAAGCTGGATCAGGCGAACACCTCCACCGCGCGTGGCCTGCACGGTTCGCACGGCATCACCAAGCCGGACGTTGCGGCACCGGGCACGAACATTTCCTCCATCGAGGTTGGTAGCGGCACCGGTTCGAGCGTGAAGACCGGTACGTCCATGTCCACGCCCTTTGTTGCCGGTGTTGCGGCGCTGATCATGCAGGCGCACCCGGAGTACGGTCCGCGCATGCTTAAGACCGTCATCATGAACACCGCCGACCACCACATGCAGGACGCCTGGGGCAACCCTTACGCGGTGGACCGTGTGGGTACCGGCCGCATCAACACCCGTGCGGCGGTAGCTGACCGCGTCATGCTGTTCAACGCGGCACGCCCCGAACAGGTTTCGGACACTTTCGGCGTGCTCGAGTACACCCCGAACGCCGGTGTGCAGACCCTGCAGCACCGCGTGAGCGTTGAGAACACCGACTCGGTGGCGCACACCTACACCCTGAACTATGAGGGCAGCACGAGCATCCCGGGTGTGGAGTTCTCCTACCCGCAGTCCGTGTCTGTGGGTGCCGGTCAGAAGGCAACGTTCACCGTGACGGTGCGCATTGACCCGTCGAAGCTGGAGAAGACTCGCGACCCGTCCATGTACCCGAACCAGGATTCGGTGAACTACTCGACCGGTACGGTGACCATTTCGGGTGCCCGCCAGTACATTGCGAGCGCTTCGGGCCGCCTGATCCTGACCGATGCTGACTCGTCGGCTGCGGTGAAGACCCTGCGCATGCCGCTGCATGTGGCACCGAAGCCTGTCTCCGCGATGCGTGTTGCTGGCTCCGATATCGCCTTCGACGCTCAGGGTTCCGGCGCGACCGAGCAGACCCTGACCCTGCAGGGTACCGCGGTGGATCAGGGCGGTTACCGCTCCCTGCTGGGTGCTTTTGAGTTGGGTGCTTCGAGCCCGCGCATCCCGACCGCGAAGCTGGGTGTGGGTTCGGATTCCCGCATGGACCTGCAGTATGTGGGTGCCACCTCGAACGTGGCGGCGTTGAAGGCTGCCGGTGCGGACACCTCGCAGGCGCACCTGTCCTTCGGTATTTCCACCTGGGGTAACTGGCAGGAGGTGACCCCGCGCGGCACCTACTACGTGTTCGTTGACACCGACAAGGACGGCACGAGCGACTACCGCCTGCAGACGGTGCGTGAGAAGGGTCTGGACTACCCGCTGGTGAAGGTTTCTAAGCGCAGCAACGGCAAGTGGCAGGCTATCGAGAACGCCCTGTACCCGCTGAACGGCACCTGGGGTGATACGGACACCAACATCATGGATTCGAACACTCTGGTGATGACTGTTCCGCTGAGCGTTCTGGGCCTGGACCCCGAGGCTGAGTCGACCGAGATTTCGTACTCGGTGACCACTTCGAGCGCGTTCTCCGCTACGACTGTGGTTGATACGACTGATTCGGTGGTGTTCAACTATGCGGCACCGAAGCTGTGGTTCAGTGGCGATTCGGCGGGCGTGCCGAACCTGTTCGTGGATGCGCCGGAGACTCAGCTGGTGGCGCACCGTAACGGCGACGCGAAGAACGTTTCTGCACTGTTCCTGCACATGCACAATGCGACCGGCGACCTGTCCGGCGTGAACGGTGCTGCGGGTGAGCGTGCGCAGGTTCTGCGTGTCTCGTCGAACTCTGAGGCTACCGCCGCGAGCGCGCACTTTACGGATGTTCCGGCAGATTACCCGTTCGTGAATGACATTAACTGGCTGGCTCAGCGTCGTATTACGACCGGCTACCCGGACGGCACGTTCCGCCCGAACGGTTCGGTGGAGCGCGGCGCGATGGCGGCGTTCTTCTACCGTATGGCGGGTTCGCCGCAGTTCACTGCGCCGAGCACCCCGAGCTTTAAGGATGTGCCGCGTGATCACCCGTTCTACAAGGAGATTGAGTGGATGCGCGCTCGCGGTATTACGACCGGCTGGTCGGATGGTACGTTCCGTCCGAATGCTGCGGTGAACCGTGACGCTATGGCGGCGTTCTTCTACCGTTTTGCGGGTTCGCCGGCCTATTCGGCTCCTGCGGTGTCGCCGTTTAGTGACGTGTCGACCGGTAGCCAGTTCTACCGTGAGATTTCGTGGTTGGCTGAGCAGCGTATTACGACGGGTTGGGCGGATGGTTCGTTCCGTCCGGTTCAGCCGATTGAGCGTGGCGCGATGGCGGCGTTCTTGCACCGCTATAACGTGCGTGTGCTGAATAACCGCTAGTCGGATGCGGATGTGAGGGCCGTGCCGGGGTGGAGTTTTCTGCCCCGGCACGGCTCTTTCTGTGGGCTGACTTCATCAGTAGATATAGTGCTAAAATTTGTACAAGAAATAGTACAAAGGAAAGATACTATGCTCACCGTTGGATTTTCTGAACTACGTGCCAATCTCACTTCCGTGACTAATCAGGTCATTCAGGAAGGTGAAGAAATCACTGTATTTAAGCGCAATCAGCCTGCTTTCAAGATTGTTCCTCTGGGAGTAGATTCCACTTCTGATAACAAAGAAGCCGTAGCGAAGACTTCTTCTGAAACTATCGATCAGGAGAAGATTTTAGGGGCAGCGACTAGCTTCATTGACCGTTACGAAAGCGTCTTTGAACGTCTGAGCCAGTGATGTCCTCTGCACATATCTCCGTTGATACTGCTTTAGCTATCCACCAGTTGCTTATCAACCGCTTTGGAGGGTCTGCAGGCGTTCGAGACCTTGATATTCTCGAAGGAATTCTTCAGAGCCCTTACCAAACTTTGGTGGAGAAGAGCTATATCCGCACATTGTAGATAAGGCTGTTCATCTCTGTGTAGAGGTTATTCGTCAACATCCTTTTGTTGATGGCAATAAGCGTGTAGCGGTTGCGCTCCTTGGTGGCCTTCTAGAGTGTCACGGTCTCTATTTAGTAGATGACTCTACTCATCTCTATAACAAAGTCATCGGATTAGTCACTCATGTCTGCAGTATTGAAGAGTTTACTCAATACGTTCATTCGCATCTCACTTCCAGTCTCGAGTGAGCGCATTGCCGCTTCCAGGAGCATGAAAAAACTACCTTTTTAAAAGAAATACCCCCGGTGGATGCTGTACGCATCTGCCGGGGGTATTTGCTTGCCTCGCCCTGCCCGAGGCGGGCTAGTTAGTGGCGGCGGGCTTCTTTACGGTTGAGCTTCTCAATGGCGGCTTCCACCTTTAACTTGCGGTGATTGAGCTTCCAGAGGCTAAAAGACTGCAGCAAGGTACTCTTACCAATCTCCACAAGGGAGGGCAGCCCCTGCTGGATGAGTGCCTCATTGATTTCTTCCGGGGTGGCGCCCTGCTCCTTCATCTGCTCGATGATGATGTTCGCCTCCGCTATTTTCCCGGAGGTGAGCGGGTGGTTTTCGAGGCTGGTTTCGATGTCTACGAGCTCGTCGTAGAGTTCAGTTTTTGTTTTTGCCATGGTGCTGTCTTCACCGTCCTTGGTTGACGTGTTCTGTGGCGTAGCGGGTGTGGGGGCGTTTTCCCTCATCACCGGCTGTTTGAACGGTATTTGAACCGTATGTTCATGCTAACAGCCGCACGGGTTGTCGCACAGGGTTTTTACCGGTGAGTATGCTGTGTATTTGCGGAACTGGCGGGAGGCTGAAACGATACTGAACCCGCCGCGTGCGCCGCGCTGAACGCACCGTGTGGAACACTACCTCGCCTCCCTCGGTGGTTCACCGCACGGGCTATAAGGTGGAGCGTACACTTAAGTCATGCGTGAATTACAGGCACAGATCATCCGTGAAATGGGCGTCAAGCCCAACATGACCGAAGAGCAGGCACGCGAAGAAGTGGAGCGCCGCATCCAGTTCATCTGCGACTACCTGGAAGCCACCGGAAGCCGCGGCTTGGTACTGGGTATCAGCGGCGGTATCGACTCCACTCTGGCGGGTCGCCTCTGCCAGCTGGCGGTCGACCGCCTCAACGAGCGTGGCCGCACCACCGAGTTCGTGGCGGTGCGCCTGCCCTACCGTGTGCAGCACGACGAAGAGGACGCGCAGGAGGCGCTACGTTTCATCCAGCCCACCCGCTCCCTGACCTTCAACATTGCGGAGGCTGTCGACGGTTTCGACACCGCCTACGCTGCCGCGACCGGCGAGCAGATGAGCGACTTCAACAAGGGTAATGTGAAGGCGCGCGCCCGCATGATCGCCCAGTATGCGGTTGCTGGCGGCCCCGGCTACTTGGTGGTGGGTACCGACCATGCGGCGGAGTCCATTACGGGTTTCTTCACGAAGTTCGGTGACGGCGGCGCGGACCTGCTACCGCTGTACGGCCTGAACAAGCGCCAGAACCAGCTGCTGCTGCGGGTGCTGGGTGCGTCTGAGCGTCTGTGGGCTAAGCCGCCGACGGCTGACCTGCTGGACGGCGTGCCCGGCCGCACCGATGAGGATGAGCTGGGTCTGACCTACCCGCAGATTGATGACTACCTGGAGGGTAAGGAAATCGACGAGGCGGCAGCGCTGAAGCTGGAGCAGATTTACCTGCGTAGCCGCCATAAGCGCACTACCCCGGTGACGATTTTTGATTCCTGGTGGAAGAACTAGCGCATCCACTAGCGTAGAAACCAACGTAAAAGCCCCAGCTCCCTTGGTGGGAGTCCGGGGCTTTTACTATGTTTTTGCAGACCGAGGGCTATGCCTTCTGTTCGGGCTGTGCGCCAGAAACCTGGGTAGCCTGAGCGTCTGATTCCTCAGAACCTTCAGCTTCAACCTCAGGCTCAGCCGGGGGCACCTTTGAGCCGCCCGTAGCGAGGAACAGCACCAGGCCCAACGCGCAGGCGAGCACCTGGGTGAAGGGGAACGCCCAGGTCAGGCCCTTAAAGCCGAACCACATGTTGCCGAAGTACACGGCGGGGAAGAACAGCAGCGCAATGCCGAGGGTCATCAGCATTGCCGGGCCGCCCTTTACCGGCCGCCTGGAACCAGGACACAAACACGATGCTGACCGCGTTGAACACGGCAGCGAGCATCAGCGCGACCAGGACCTCTTCACCGGTGGAGACCAGGCGCTCATCGCCAACCACGGCGAGCAGTTCGCGGCGGAAAATCAGCACCGGAATGGTGATGGCCGCGGAGGTAATAACCGACAGGATCGTTGCGGTGCGCAGCGCCTGCTTCACGCGGGCGCCGTTGCGGGCACCGTACGCGTAGGCGTACAGCGGGATACCGCCCATGCACAGGCCCATACACAGCATTTCGGGCACCATGTTCAGGCGCATTGCCAGGCCGAACGCCGCCACTGTGTCATCACCGTAGGAGGCGGCGAGGTTGTTCAGCAGCAGGGCGGCGAAGATCAGGTTCAGGCTCTGAATGAGCTCAGCGGCACCGACCGCAACCACGGGCTAATGATGGCGGGGTCGAGGGAGAAGTCGCGGATGTTCGCGGAGAAGTTCTCGCTCTGACGCATCAGGAACAGCAGGTAGTACAGCATGGACGCACCGTTGGCCAGTAGCATCGCCCAGCCGGAACCGGCAATACCCATGCCCATGATGGCAATGAACAGCACGTCGAAGATGCAGGTGACGACGGTGCCGACAATAATGCCGTACATGGACTGCTTGGCGTAGCCCTCGGAACGGACCAGCTGTTCGAGGGTGAACATGCCAATGGCGAGGGGCGCTCCGAGGAACATGAGGTGCACGTAGATGCGGGTCGGCTCGTAGGAGCCGCCGGAGGCGCCCATGATGCCGGTAATCGGGTCGGCGAGGATGAAGCCGATAATGGCGGCGATAGTGCCTACACCGAGTGCCGAGTAGAGCGCGAAGGAGGTGACGCGGTGGATTTCGTGGGCGGGCTGGCCTTCGCCAAGCTTGCGGGAGGCGAGGGTGGAGGCGCCCAGACCGAACAGGCCCGCAATTGCCATGATGACGCCGAAGACGGGCACGCCGTAGCCGGTGGCGGCGAGCTCTTCGACGCTGCCGTAGTGGCCGACGAAGTAGGAGTTCACCACGTTGTAGATGCTGGTGATGGCGAGGCCGAGCGCCATGGGCACGCCGAGGGAGAGGAGCGCCTTGAGGATGGGGGCGTCTTTGAGCAGGTAGATGTTCTGCGGGTCTTCGCTTACGCCATGAGGACCCTGAGGGCCGTGTCCTGCGGCGGATGCAGCATTGTTGGGTGCGCCGTTTTTGGGCGCGGTGTTTTCAGTCTGGTGGGACGTCATAGGTTCCTGTGGTTCTAGTCTGTGTTGTGTCCGGTGCGCGGTGAATGACGCGGTAAATAGCACGATCCGCGCGAAAAACGGGCTAGTGTATTGTACCGTCTCCACGTAGGGGTGGGTCTAGAGGTTTAGACATAAAAGGTAACGAGGCACCCCTCCCCCGCTGTTCGGGGTGGGGCACCTCGCCTCGTACATATCGCATGTAGGAGCGTAAGCTATTCGAGCTCAATCGGGCCGAGCACACGCATCACCTCAATGTCCAGGCGTTCCTGGATCTGGTGCAGTACGTTCGTGTCGATTCGGCCTTCGTCGCGCAGACGCTTGAGAATATCGCGCTGAACTTCGATCACACCCAGGCGCAGTTCCTTTCCTGTTCGTGCGATTCGAGCACCTTCAGCACGTTCTCGGGGGTGTCGTCGCCGTGCACGTGCAGGGTGTGCAGGTTGCGGTACATACTCATGTGGAACATGTGCTCTTCCGCGATGCGGTCGATGACTTCCTGCGGGGCGTTGATGCGTCCACCGATTTCCTGGATGGAGTCGAAGGACTCAGCAATCATGGTGCGGATTGCTTCATTCATTTCTTCTTCTTCGCTGTTGTCGACCGGCAGGTTCGCCCAGCGGATCACGGCGGGCAGCAGCATGCCCTGGACGACCATGGAGCACAGCACCACGCCGGACACCACGAAGATCACGAAGTCGCGATATTCAACACTTGCCGGGATGGACAGCGCCACCGCCAGGGACACGCCGCCGCGCAGACCCGCCATAGTGGAGAGGACGCGGCCGCGGTGGGTGTCGCGCATGGTGCGCTGCTTTTTGCGGCGGTCCAGAAGATGAACCATGAAAATGTAGATCTGCAGGAATACGTAACGAATGGCAACGCAGGCAATCCAGGCGACCAGCACAACGAGCAGGCCGTAGCTCCAGGTGGTGCCGTAGAGGAGGTTAATGGTGACGCCCATACGTTCCACGGCGGTGGGCAGCTGCACACCGACCATGACGAACAGCACGGCGTTCATGACGAAGGTGACGAACGCCCAGGTGGGCAGACCGTAGGTGCGGTTCTGCGGCTTGATGGTGTCCGGGCTGTAGTAGGTGAGGAAGAACGCCGCGATCACGACAGCAACCACGCCGGAGCCCTTCATATCAGGGAAAGGCTCGATCTTCTCCGCGAGCAGGAATGCGATGAAGGGCACGGTCAGCATGAAGCAGGTGAACCACATCGGGTTATCGATGTGGGCACGAATCTTGTTGGCTACCCAGCCGACCGCCAGACCGACCAGAATACCGATGAGGAAGGAGAAGAAGAACATACCGCTGGAGTGGCCGAGGGACAGTCCCTGACCGGCGGCTACCTGCAGCGCGAGGGTCAACAGCACGAGGGTCGTGCCGTCGTTGATGAGCGCCTCAGCCTTGAGGGTGGTGATGGAGGACTTGGGCAGTTTACCGTTGAGGGTTGCGACAGCGACGGCGTCGGTGGGTGCGAGCGCCACACCGATGAGCAGTGCCGCACCCCAGGCGCTCACGCCGGTGAGCTCGTGCAGAATCCCGGCGACGCCGAAGGCGGTCACAATGACCAGCAGGGTTCCGGTGAGGATAATGCCGCCGATGCGGTTGCGCGCTTCACGCCATGAGGTGTTGCGGGCTTCCCAGAAGAGCATGATGGGCAGGAAGATTTCGAGGATGACGTGCGAGGGCAGGCCGATACTCTGAACTTCGTGCAGTTCGTGGGCGGGCATAATGCCGATAGCCAGGCCAATGAAAATCAGCACGATGGCGGGGGTGATCCGCGTTTTGTGTGCGATTGCGCTGCCTACGAGGACAGCGAGGGATAGTGCGATAACGACTTCGAGCATGCTGTTCCTTTTCTTGGGCACAGGGGTACTTGACGCTCGGGCGCTGATATGGGTGCCCGGGCGCAGTTCCTGGTGCGCTACATGGTCTGTGAAATGTGTTGATGGCGCCCTCCTGCGGGGCTCTTGTTCAAGGTGGCGTTTACGACGTGGTGAGCGCCTACCCGCGGTGCCCGTGCACAGGGTTCTACTGGATTAAAGAGTACACCCGCGGTTTTATTCCCTGCGCTCGCCGGTGGTGCTGTCTAATTGATGGATGCGGGTACGTTTCATGACGTTTTGTGTCATTCTGACGTGAACTTGGGGTCGTACTGTGTCAGAGAACAGAAATTCCGCCTCCGTGAGTGCGCGCGAACACTCAGAACGTGAGAAGATAAGGTCATGACTGATAACAACACCGTAACCGGCAGCCCGCTTGTTAAGCGCGGCCTGGCCGACATGCTCAAGGGCGGCGTCATCATGGACGTCGTCACCCCCGAACAGGCTAAGATCGCTGAAGATGCTGGCGCTGTTGCCGTCATGGCTCTCGAGCGCGTTCCCGCGGATATTCGTGCGCAGGGTGGCGTGGCTCGTATGTCTGACCCGGACATGATTGAGGGCATCATTGATGCTGTTTCGATCCCGGTCATGGCGAAGGCACGCATCGGCCACTTCGTTGAGGCTCAGATTCTGGAGACCCTGAAGGTCGACTACATTGACGAGTCTGAGGTTCTTTCCCCCGCTGACTACGTGAACCACATTGATAAGCACCAGTTCAAGGTGCCTTTCGTGTGTGGTGCTACCAACCTGGGTGAGGCTCTGCGCCGTATCACCGAGGGTGCCGCTATGATCCGTTCGAAGGGCGAGGCTGGCACCGGTGACGTCTCTGAGGCAACCAAGCACATCCGCACCATTAAGCGTCAGATTGCTGAGCTGCAGGGCCTGTACAACACCATGCCCGACGAGCTGTACGTGAAGGCTAAGGAACTGGCTGCACCGTACGAGCTGGTTCGTGAGGTTGCTCAGACCGGCAAGCTGCCCGTGGTCATGTTCACCGCTGGTGGTGTGGCAACCCCCGCTGACGCTGCGATGATGATGCAGCTGGGTGCTGACGGCGTGTTCGTTGGTTCCGGTATTTTCAAGTCGGGCGACCCGGTTGCTCGTGCGAAGGCTATTGTGAAGGCTACTGCTTTCTACAATGACCCGGAGAAGGTTGCTGAGGCTTCTCGCGGCCTGGGTGAGGCTATGGTCGGCATTAACGTTGCTGACATTCCGGCACCGCACCGCCTGGCGGAGCGCGGCTGGTAATTCGTGCGCGCACCCCCGCATTTGGGGTGAGTGTTTGATGAGGGGGTGGGGTTCGCTGAGGCGGGTCCCACCCTCCTTGCGTTTGTTGTGTTTGTTGTTTTGTGAAGGGAGCGGTGATGGTTGAGAAGGTTCAGCCTACCGGTGTTTTGCCGGGTGAGGGTTTGACGGTTGGTGTTTTGGCGTTGCAGGGCGGCGTGAGTGAGCATGCGGAGATGCTGGAGTCTCTGGGTGCGCAGGTGCGTTGGGTGCGTACTGGTGAGCAGCTTGAGGGTCTGGATGCGCTGGTTTTGCCGGGTGGTGAGTCGTCGACGATTGACCGTTTGACCCGTATTTGGTGTGCGTGAGCCGCTGATTGAGGCGATTTCTTCGGGTCTGCCGACTCTGGGTACCTGTGCTGGCCTGATTATGTTGTCGGAGCGTATTGATGATCCGGCGCCGGGTCAGCAGTCGCTGGGTGTTTTGGATGTTTCGGTGGGTCGTAACGCGTTTGGTTCGCAGGTTGATTCTGCGGAGGTGCGCCTGCCGTGGCTGACCCCTGCCGGTGATGAGGTGGTTATTGATACGGCGTTTATTCGTGCGCCGATTGTGACTGGCACTGGTGAGGGTGTGCAGGTGACGGCTCGTCATGAGGGGAAGATTGTGGGTGTGCGTTCGGGCAACCTGATTGGTATTTCTTTCCACCCGGAGGTTACGGGCGATACGACGGTGCATGAGGAGCTACTGGCTCTGGCACGCGAGGTGAAGGGCAAGTAGCCCCTCCCCCAAAAAATAAGCCCGGTAATGACCGTTTAAAGAGTTGTGGCGATGACCGTTGTTCGGTCACCGCCACAACTGTTTTAGCGCGGGTTTATGCGTGAGTGGACTTATGGGCGGGAGCTGCTGGGGGTTTGGGGCTGGGCCTTCCACTGCTGGTAGGCGCTTGTGGCGAGGAATCGTGCACGGTTGCCGTCGCTGAGCGTCTTGATGTCTGCGGGGCCTGCCTCGTACCACTTTTCGTAGAGACGAATAATCATCTCGGGGTAGGCGGCTTCTTCCAGGTCTGCGCGGTGGGGAATGAATTCGTTGCGGTTCTTGATGTCTCGGTACTCGCTACCGGCGAAGGGGTCGGAGAGTCCGACGCTGGGGTGGGCGTTATAGGCATCGATGTTTTGAACGTATTCGGGGAAGGTGCTCCGCCCTGCTTTGAGTGCGGCGTGGCACTTGCTGTCGATTTCACTGGGCTCAATGATGTGGGCGCCGTCTGCGAGGATGTTCCGGTACTGGATGTACGCGGGGTATTGTTCATCGGTGCGCGGGACGGGCTTGGTGGCTTCTGCTGATGCGAGAGCTTCGGCGGAGTATGAGGAGCAGCTGATGTGCGGCGTGGTGCTTGCCGTTGCTGAGGCGCTCGCCGTGGAGGGTGAGGAGGTCCTGCTTGCCGCGGTGTTTGCACCACCGCAGGCGGCAAGGAACAGGGGCAGGATTGAGAGAGCGGCACCGTATCGCAGTGCGTTATAGCGGGGGTTGGGGGTTCTGAATTTCAGGGCCATAATGTCACCTCATTGTGGGCTGGAGCATACTGAGTTGCCCCTCAATATACAGGCAGTTTTGATACATGGTCAAGAGAAAATTGTGTTTATTTTTTAAAATCCAACAGCTCGGCAGAAAATCGACGAAAAAGTTTGTTTAGCGTATTGACCTGCGTAAACGCGGAGCCCATCGGACTCTTGGAGCAAACACGACACCAAAACACTAGCGTCAGATATTGCTATTTGCCTGATAATCAACAGAAGCCAACATAGCAGAAACCAATACACCCAGAGGAGCACGGTCGGAGCGCCCATCACGCAACCTCCAGCTCCGTAAAAGCCTGCACCTCGACAGCCCAAAGCTTCTATAGGAGATAGTAGATAAGTCCTCTAACGTATTCCCAGAGCAGTACCAAGATGACGCACTGCGCAACAAATGCGGCTATAGCTGCGAGGGTTGGCACCCAGTAGCTACGCTTAGAACATGCAATAAAAACTGCTATAAAAATAATGCATGAGACAATATCGGGACCCAAGAGAATGAATGCCTGTAAATCATGTGGCCACAATATTCCATGCATATATTCTGTAGGGACTTTGCATGAACTTAAGATATTGCCTTTTAAAATTTCATAAGTTCCATACATTTTAAAAACTAAATATAGCGAGGCAATCCAAAAAATTCCTATACGAAGCTTGACACCCAGCCATATACTAAAAATCTGCCACAAGCTAGCTAATACAACTCCCACCACAAAGAAGGGTATATAGTCGAAATATGCACTTTGCCACCTATCACATGGCGAGACAAATCTATAGAAATCTATATACAGGCTAGTTGGGAAAATATAGAAAAATTGCAATACAATGAGAAACAAGATATACAAAATTATTTTCTCATTTACGGCGAACATCTTATAAGTAGAATTCATGATGTCATTTCCTTTCAAGAGCATAAAATGCTAGTAGTACAACACCGAACGCATAGCCTCAATATTGTTTTTCTTACCCACTAAGCCCAAAAGCCAATACTGGGATAGGTAGGCGACCTGCAAAGCCTCCGCACCCTTACCCTATCTACCTCATATTTAAGCAGGTCAGAGCTTTAAGACTACTGGGTAGCACACCTTGCGTCTAGAGTGTTGGTTTTAAAAGTAAGATGGTATTTTCCATTGACCACATATCAAATATTGGGGTATGTTTAGACGCAATATATCATTCCATCCCTCTTGTGAGGTGGTCTCATGGCCCAAACCCCTGTTTTTCTTTCGTTCCGTTCCGGCGGTCTACGACGCGGTGCCGCATTGGCGATTCTTCCCTTGCTTCTTGCCTCCTGCAGTAGCTCCACCAGCACGGCATCAAACACTCCCGCACCCTCAAACACGACCGTGACTTCATCCCCGTCAGCAACAAGCGCCACCGGGTCCGCCTCCTCTTCCGCGGCGAAGAAGACGTCTACCCCCTGCCTTGAACCTGACGAAGCCGCGAAAGCTGAAACCCTCAAGCAGCAGGAAGCCATCAGCGCCGACCGCGGAACAGCACTCCCCTCCTACGTCTCTGCGCGGTATGTTGTGCGCAACCAGGCAAACTTCCCCACCCGCGCCGAAGCTGAATCAGCAGGAGCCGAGTGCCTGGCACTGTACGAGAAGAACAAGGCTGATCACGCCTACGCCGCAGCATGGGTTCGCGCTATCGATGACAATAACGTGGCAAGCGGAAAGGTAGCCTCCGGCCCGCGCGCTGACATCCAGAGCACAGACCCCTACAAGGCAAGCAACTACGTCGATATTCGAGAGGGTAAGGAGTACTTCCCGACCCGACAGGAGCTGCTCGCGGCAAACTACCCTGAGAACTACATTGTTGCTTTTGAGTTGTGGGCACAGCAGGCACCCGCCGATGTGAAGCAGAAGAGCGACGCGAACCGTGCGGCCGCTCAGAATACTCGCTGGTCTGAGGTGGTAACCCTGCCCAGCCCCGACAACCCTGTCTAATCTAAGCCTGTTTCATCTTAAAAATAGTTGTGGCGGTGACCGAACAACGGTCACCGCCACAACTGTTATAGGGTGCGGGTTAGGGTAGGAGCGCCAACCCAAACTCAATAATGATTAGCGCGACAGCACACGCGAAGAGTACCCCACGCGGCACATTGAACTTCTGCCAGAGATCATACAGCTGGCTGGGAATCAACCAAATAACGCACGCCCGAAAGGCAAGCGTCGTCAGGGGGCCACCCCACTGAATAATCATCAGGGCAAGAGCAAAACTCAGGCTGAGCATATCCAGGATGCGCCGGTGCTTTCGCACCTGCTCCCTCTCCTTCTGATAGCCAGGGTTGTTTAGCAACCTTGGTGGTGCTTTTTTTCAGCTGACCCACAATGACCAAAACCACTAGCAGGAACACAGAAATATCGAAGAACATGGGAACCGCCTTTCAAATTGGGGTTCGCTCGCTACGCCGGTTACGAGCTGATGGCGCACCATCATTGGTGAAAACTTCTCAAAAACAAGTAGTTTGCAACACGTATATTACGTATTGTGGGTTACTTTACGGCAAACATGAACCCTATTCAAGAGGTAAACACTCCCCGAAAAAATTTTGAAAAATTTTTTTAAAAGATATGGGCGCCGGGAACCTTGGGTTCCCGGCGCCCTACTCCCCAGCTGCTCATACCTCAGCGGGGTTCAATTTAGAGGCGGAAGAAGCCTTCCACCGCGCGAGTCATGTACGCCATATCGTCCACATGGCACATCTCGCGCATCGAATGCATCGACAGCAAACCAATGCCCACATCCACGGTGCGCATGCCCAGTCGGGTCGCCGTAATCGGGCCAATCGTTGAACCACACGGCATATTATTATTCGACACGAACTCCTGATACGGCACACCGGCCTTCGCACACGCCGCCGCGAACACGCCAGCACCCACCGAATCCGTTGCGTAACGCTGGTTCGCGTTAATCTTCAGCAACGGGCCGCCACCGGGCAGCGGCTGCACGGTCGGGTCGTGGTGACCCTGATAGTTCGGGTGCACCAGGTGACCGGCATCAGCCGACAGGCAGAACGACGCCGCCACCGAACGGCGGTACTCCTCCGTGCTCTCACCGCGCGCAGCGGACAGGCGCACCAGAATATCCTCCAGGAACGGGCCAGCCGCACCACTACGCGACTCCGAGCCCAGCTCCTCGTGGTCGAACGCCGCAAGCATCACAGTCTCGGTGGCGTGCTCGTCCGCGTTATCTGCAACGTAACGCTCCAGGGCGGTCAAACCCGCATGCACCGAAGACAGGTTATCCAGGCGGCCCGATGCGAACAGCTCCTGATCGGCACCGAAGCGGCGCGGCGGCTGCGAATCAGCGAACAGCAGGTCGTAACCCACAATGCTTTCCGGGTCGACCGGCTCGCCGTCAATCACGTGCTTCGCCATGTAGCCGAGCACGTCGTTCTCCGCGGGGTCCACACCCCACACGGGGTACATGTTGAACTGCTTGTCCAGCACCAGTTCGTTGCGCTTATGGTCCAGGTGCGGTGCCAGCTGCGGGATGCGCGCAATCGGGCCGGTGCGCACCAGACGGTCCTTCAGCTCCCCGCCCTCAAGGACGGTGAGGCGGCCTGCCACGCACAGTTCGCGGTCCAGGAAGGAGTTCAGCAGTGCGCCGCCGTAGTTCTCAACAGCAATCTGGTGCCAGCCCTTCGTGGTGATGGAGGAGGAGGGCTTGACCTTCAGGGAGGGCGAGTCGGTGTGCGCGCCCAGCACGCGGTAGCCGCTTGCCTTCTGCGCCTTCGCACCGCCAGCCCAGGCGATAATCGCGCCGTCGCGAACGACGAAGTGGCGGCCGGTTGCGACCTGCGGGTCCCATGCTTCGGTCTCTACGAGCTCGGTGAAGCCTGCTGCTTGCAGGCGGCGCGCTACCGTGCGCGCGGCGAGGTACGAGACCGGCGAATCCGCCACGAATGCGGCGAGGTCTTCAATATTTTTTACAGCATCAACAGTCATGGTTTAACCCTACCTTTTCTTGGGTGTTGACGGGGTGACCCGGGCTGATAATCCACGCGGTGTGGAGCAATAGCCCTGGTAAGGCTCGTATGGGGCGGGGCGGGCGGGCGAGGTAGCCAAGCTAGAGTAGCCCGCCGCATGCGCTAGTTATCGCAGGCCCCAGCCATCGCGATCCTTAGTTATCAACCTTGAGCGGTTGTGTTTCACGTGAAACCACGCCACGGCGAGCGCGTGCGTTGAAGATTAGGCAGGCGAGCACCACGTACACGCCTTCCAGCGCGATGCCCTGCAGTGCATCCACGGGGGTCACGCCTTCGGAGGCGAACGGATCCAGACCAGCCACCATGGACAGCAGCATCAGGATCACGTTATTTGCCACGTGCAGGCTGATGGAGGCTTCCAGACCGCCGGTGTACCAGCAGAGGAAACCCGCGTAAATACCCATCGCAAGAATCGTGCTCTGACCCCAGGGGTCGTAGGCGTGGGAGAGCATGAACAGCACTGCGGGCAGCACAATCGGCAGCCAGGGGGTGCGGAGCCAGCGGCCCAGCATCTGCATCATGAAGCCGCGGTAGGCGAGCTCTTCGGCGTAGCACTGCACGGGCACCAGGAGCAGCATCATCGCCACATAAACCCAAAATTCAACCTGTGGAGGTTGAAAATAGCGGTATTCGGGCAGGCTCTCACCGCTCAACGCCAGCATCACGGCGTAGTAGATGCCGTAGACAGCGAAGCTCAAACCCAGGTACGGAAGCAATAGCGAGCGGCGCAGACGGCCCGCCACCGAATGGATCAGACCCCAGGGCTTCGGACCCACGACCAGGCGCGCCAGAAAGAGCGAAGGCACAATGGCAATGAGGGAGAGGAAGGTCAGCGCGAACAGCGCCGGGTGTTCCATAATGACGGAGCGGTTCGTAGCAACATCCTGGAGGGAAAGTCCCGAACCCATAATCGCCACAGCCAGGGCGACTGAAATGATCAGGTTGAGGCCAATAAATACGGCGACGCCGAGCAGACCTTCCAGCAGGGGTGAGAACCAGCGGGATTTCGGGTCGGCGTGGGAGAGACGGTGGTAGGCAAGACCTGCAACAGGCGCAGGAGCAGCGGGGGTTCCGGCGGCTACCTGCGGGGGTGCGGGAGGCGGTGTCGTGTTCATTCTTTAATCCTAGCCTCCGCGGGGTCGATAGTGACCGGGCATGCGGCAACCTTCAAGTACTGATTGATACGGAATGTTCCAAAACCATTGAAAAAGCCGTGAATAAGGCTAAAAACCCACCATTCACGGGGTTCATTTTCTGAACCTATGCCATAATTTGTAGCGATAATACGCTCATATACATAGTCGCTGATGACCGCTCTTCCGGGGTGTTTTTTCAGCACCAGAAAGGCTGCTTTCTTATGGCACTCGTCTTCAATCCGCCGCCCAACTGGCCCGCTCCTCCTGCTGGATGGGCCCCCACTCCTACGTGGCGTCCTGACCCCGCGTGGGGTCCCGTTCCTGAAGGTTGGCAGCTGTGGGTCGAAGAGCCCGAGCCCGAACCCATTCAGGTTGAAGAGGCTACTATTGAGCCGCTGGTTCCCGAGGAGCCCGCTACTGAGGCAGCTCCGGCTGAGCCGGTAGTCGCTGAGCCGGTTGCTTCCGAGCAGTCCGCTGAGGCGCACGTTGTTGAGGCACCTGCGGCTGAGTCCGCTGTTGAGGCTGAGCAGCCCGCCGAGGTTGCGGCACCGCTGACCGTTGAGGACGTTGACCTGGAGCAGCTCGCCGCTGAGCTCGAAGGTGAGCAAATCGTCGAGGTTCCGGAGGCTCCCGCAGCACAGGCTGAGGCATCCCACGTTGAGGCACAGCAGGTAGAAGCACCCGCGGCTGAGTCCGCTGAGGAGTCCACCGAGCCCAAGCCGATGCGTCACCTGACTCAGGTTCCGCTGACCGGTACCGCTCTGCCCGAGCAGGTTCTCGCATCCCAGTCTTCCGCAGTTGAAGAGACAGCAGCTGCTGAGGCTACTGAGGCTGTTGAAGCTCCCGTAGCGCCGGTTGTCGAGCCTGTTGTTGCTGAGCCGGTTGCTTCCGAGCAGCCCGTTGAGGCGCACGTTGTTGAGGCTCCGGTTGCAGAGCCCGCTGTTTCCGAGCCCGCCGCTTCTGAGCCGGTTGTTTCCGAACCTGTTGCAGAGCCCGTTGTTGTTGAGCCCGTCGCCGAGGTTGCTCCCGAGGCACCGGCGGCAGCTGAACCGGTCGCTGAGGCTCCCGCAGCTGAGACTCCCGCCTCCACCGAAGAGGCTGCCCACACCATTGAGAGCTCCCCGCTCGTTGAGTTCCACACCCCCGAGGCTGAGCGCACCGTCAACCTGTCCGAGCGTACCGTGAACCTCTCGGAACAGCCCGGTCAGGATGTACAGCCCGGTCAGAACGTGCAGGGTGACCAGAACGCACAGTTCATCCCGGCGGGTCAGGCACCGAACGGCTTCCAGCCGACCCAGGCTGAAGGCTTCCAGGGTCAGAATGTTCAGGGTGGCCAGTACCAGGGCCAGAACTTCCAGGATCAGAACTTCCAGGATCAGAACTTCCAGGGTCAGAACGCGCAGGGCGGCCAGTACCAGGGCAACCCCTACCAGGGTCAGCCGTACAACGCTCAGCAGCCCTACGCAGGTCAGGTTTCCGATCAGGACCAGGCAACCGTAGCGCTCAGCAACCCCTACATGACCGAACCCGGCAACCAGGGCAATGGTGAGGACGGCTCCGAGAAGAAGGGTCTGTTCTCCGGCACCAAGATTTGGGGTGTTATCGGTGGTGCGCTGGCTCTGCTGATTGTTATCATCCTGGCGATTGTCATGCTGATTCCGCGCGGTAACTCGAACCCCGCCTCCGATTCTGCGGCGGCATCGAGCGCGGCGGCTACTTCCGCTGAGGCGTCCTCCGCGGCGGCTTCGTCTGAGGCTTCTTCCGCTCCCGCATCTGAGAGCGCGGCGGCAGGTACTTCCGCTTCGTCCGCAGCGCCCATCGCTGCTGCTGAAGCGAAGATGCCCGAGGGCGAGTTCAAGGAATACAAGAAGACCGTCGCCGACAACAAGGACACCATCGACATTGAGAAGATCAAGGGCGATGTGTCCGCAGGCCTGATCTACTACGAGTTCAAGCCCGCAGAGGGCGTGGTCAACGCCTTCATCACCAGCCGTGACGACAAGGGCAACCTCACCTCGGGTGTGAGCGTTCTCGACTCCAGCCGCGACGGCAAGGAGATCAAGGGCACCGCGTGGATTGACGCGAGCAGCCACTCCACCCCCACCCGCAAGCTGGATCTGACCGGTAAGGGCGAGTGGACCATCCGCGTCTACGATGCAGACTCCGCACCCCACTACAAGAAGGGGGAGAAGTTCCAGAGCACCATGAACTACTACGCTTTCACCTACGAAGGCACCGAGGCAACCATGGAGTTCCAGACCAGCGGCCCGACCACCCGCGGCTTCACCGTTCTGAACGCGACCAAGAACGACCCGTTCTTCTCCTCGACCATCCCGACCGTGAAGAGCAACATACAGTGGGTTCAGAGCAACAAGAGCTACCTGCAGGTTCGTACCGACTCCGCTATTACCTGGAGCATCGGCACTAACTAGTAGCTTGGCTGGCTAGGTCAGCAGGCTGGGTATAAAAGTATCCCCCGCGCCCGTGATGGGTGCGGGGGATACTTTTATGCCGGTAGTTATTGCCGGGTGGGGTTTATGCCCTGCTGGAGGCGCCCGCCGCTTTAGTGGGAGTACTTCGCCTCCGCCAGCTCGTCACCGGCGGCACGTGCCGCACGTTCCACCAGCTGACGATTCGCCAGGTACACGAAGAACGTCACCAGGATAAACAGGTACATCAGCTGGTACGGCATGGTGCCCGCCATCAGGCCCAGGGAGCCTTCCGGCACCATCAGAATCTGATCCGAGTTGAAGTGCGGGGAGAACGCCAGCACAATCCAGAACGGCGAAATGTACATGCCCACCAGCGCCGCGGTCGCCAGAATAACAGCCAGTGTGAAGACGAAGGAACTCACCCGCTGGTACATGAGCGGGAAGATTTCCATGACCACGGCGGCGAGCATCAGCGGGTACCAGGTGTTGTGGTGCGACCAGCTGATCGGCGAAATCTGCAGCATCATGAACGCGGTCAACGCCAGCTGCGCCATGAGCGCGCGGGCACGAATCAACGGAACCAGCAGAACCGCCGTGACCAGCACAATCAGCAAGGTCAGCGCCACCTGCACCACGGACAGGGCGGTCGCCGTCAGGTGATGCTGCAGGCCCGCGTGGGTCAGCGTGCCCATAATCGACACGTTATCGAAGTAGCTGAACCAGCCCACACGCGAAGTATCACGCACCGCGTGGAACCAGAACGTCAGCGACTCCTCACGAATCACCAGGAAGCCGATACCCACGGTCGCGGCGAAGCTCGCACCCAGGGTCGCAATGCCCTTCCAGTCCTTACGCATGAGCAGCAGCAGACCGAACGCCAGCGGGGTCAGCTTAATACCCGCCGCAATACCCAGCAGCACGCCACGCGGAACGCGGGTTGCCGGGCGCATAAAATCGGCAAGAATCAGCATCAGAATAATGGCGTTAATCTGCCCAAAATGCGTGGTGAGGCGCCACGGGCCGCACATCCAAATCAGCGCCGCAATCAGCGACACCATACCCCAATGACCCACGTGCTTCTGCAACGGCAGACGCCACGAACGGCTACGCGCGTAGGAATACAGCAGGTACGCACACCAGTAGCTGAGCGCGCAAATAATGGCGGTAATCAGCAGCATGCTCTGTGGCTCGGTGAGGAACGCGAGCGGGTAGAAGAGAAGCGCCGCAAAGGGCGGGTAGGTGAACGGCAGGCCGCGCGTGCGGAAGCCGTAGAGCTGGTAGCCGTCCGGGCCGTCCGCCAGGGAGACAGCGCCCAGGCGGTAGACGTAAATATCGTCAGCCGCCGCGTGGGTCACGTAGTCGAAGGCGTAGAGGGCAACCAGGATGAACAGCAGGTGCGCCCAGAGAGCGCCGCTACGCATGCCGGGGATGCGGTCAAAGAAGCCGGGACGCGCAGGCTTTGCGGGCTCTGTGGTGGGCGCCTTGGCGGTTTCCTTTGGCGGCTTCTTCCTTTGCCGCTTTTTCCGCGGTGGCTACAGAGGATGCGCCGGGCTCCGCAACCGGTTCAGTAGTAGAGCCAGCCGAAGCCCACGGGATTATAGGTGCTACCGCCTCGGTGTTCTTTTCGCGATTCTTCTCGCGGCTCACGCGGTTGCCCCACGAGAAACAGTGGCACGCACAGACTGGGCACTCTCGGTCACCAGGGCGCGGGCACCCCACCAGCCCAGCGGCGCATCGCTACGCACGGAGCCGTACTGCACGGGCTCAACCTGCGCGCCACGCACCGGGGCGGTCAGCGCGGCAACCGCCCAGAGCATGACCGTAGCCCACAGGGCGAAGGAGGGAAAACCACCAATAGCTACGCCGGGTGTCCACAAGAACTCCAGACCGTTCATGCCCAGCTGGGTGATGCCGCCAATAATACGAGGCGAAATGTACAAGCCCACGCCAGCCACCCACGCCAGCACGCACGCAACCTTTCGCGCCGCGGAAGGCAAGTGCACCATAAAGGTGGGGAACGCATCCAGGATGAGAGCTGCCAGCAACAGCGGCAAGAGGACGTTGTGGTGCGACCAGCTAATCGGCGACAGCGCCACCATGAGGGTGCCGGTCACCGCCACCTGTGCGAGGGTCTTACCGCGGCGTTCGAGCTGGTACAGCAGCACGGCAACCAGGGCAACGCTGAGCGCAGCCAAGGCGTAGAAGCCGAGCTTGAGGGCTGTGCCGTTCAGGCCGAAGTGCATGAGCCAGCCCTGAATGGAAATATTATCCACAAAGTTAATATCGCCCACGCGGGAGGGATCAGAAATGGCGGAGAACCAGAACTGGGGTGCTTCATTCGGCAGAAGAATAAAGCCAACCGCAATCGTGGTAAGGAAAGTAGCACCCAGGGTTGCGATACCCTTCCAATCGCGGCGCACCAGCAGAATCAGGCCGAAGACCAGCGGAGTAAGCTTCAAGCCACCCGCAATGCCGATCAGCACACCGCGCGGCACGCGGGTTGCCGGACGCACAAAATCCGCCAGCACGAGCGCCATAATGAGCGGATTAATCTGCATGAGGTCAAAAGTACGTCGCCACGGGCCGCACAGCATCACCACGATGGTCAAAGCAGCGATAGTTCCGGTACGGCCAAGGCAGCCCTGCAGGGGCAACGCACGACCGGAAGCCTGGGCGTAGTTGTAAATAATCGTCGAAAGCCACCACGCGGCAGCAGCAGTTCCCAGCACCATAATGGCTTTGCCCACCTCAAGCGGCAGGAACGCAAAGGGCAGGAAGACGAGAGCCGCAAACGGCGGATAGGTGAAGGGAAGCTTCAACACACCAATTTCAACAAATGCTGGCGCGTATAGATCCTTGGTAAACCCTTCATTATCGAAGATGGTCATGGCACCCATGCGGTAAATGGAAAAAGTCCAAACCACCAAAGGGGTTAATAAGGATTTCAAAGAGGTAACCGCACACCACCATGAGGATGAGTGCCGCAATGGCGATTTTTTTTCCCCAAATGGGGGTGGCGGATTCGGTCCTTATCACGAGCTACTTGTCCTTACCTTTAATGCCGAGCGGATGCGCGCGTAGAGTCGGCGGGCATCTACTTTTGGAATCCTAATAGTTTATCGCGCCCACCTGTGAAGGATGCATCGGGGAGAAGGTTCACAGGGGCAGGTGCCCGGGCACAGTTTTCCCGAGGCGCACGCAGGGCAGAACACCAACACGCAAACCAGCGCAAGCCGCCTTCATATGCACGTAATGTCTTCAAAATTGGTACTACTCGGGCAATATAATGGGCTTATTGGCACCCGCCCCAACGCAGGGGCTGATGGTGCCCAGCACACCGACGTCCACGAACAACCAGCAGTGAAAGCAGTGATCACGTGAGTGAACATCTCGGCACCCCACCCGAAGGCGAGAACACGAGCGGCAAGCCCGCAGGCGCGAACGTCTCCGGAGGCGGCTCCTCCGGCCTGAGCATTGGCATGCGTCCCGCTGATGCGCCCGGCGCGAACCTCACCCCCGAAGAGATTGCACGCCGCGCATCCGGTCGCGGTACGTGGCATCGTCGCGCCTCCAAGCCGGTCTCTCACTGGATGTTTACCCTTATCGCCGTGCTTCTGCTGCATAAGTTCATCCCGAATAGCGGCTGGCTGATGGTGCATATTGTCACCCTCGGCCTGATTACGAACTCGATTCTGATTTGGTCGCAGCACTTTACCGAAGCGCTCATGAAGATCAAAATCCCCGACGAGCACCGCGGAACGCAGGTGCGCCGCATCTTCATTCTGAACGCGGGCATTCTCGTGCTCATGATCGGCATGGTCGGTCAGCTGAGCGTGCCCGGGCTCTATGCCGCCACGGTGGTGGGCGCCCTCATTGTCGGTTCGATGGTCGCCTGGCACGGTATCTACCTGCTGAAGCAGGTGCGTCAGGCTCTGCCGTCGCGGTTCGGTGTGACGATTCGCTTCTACATTGTTGCGGCACTCATGTTGCCCCTCGGTGCGGCGTTTGGCGGCATGATTGCCTACCCGAACCTGTCCGGCACCCTGCATTCGCAGTTCCTGCTGGCGCACGAGGCGGTGAACGTGCTCGGCTTCGTCGGTATTACCGCGGTGGGTACGCTGGTGACGTTCTGGCCGACCATGCTTGCGCACGAAGATGGTCGATAAGGCGCTCACCCACAGCTTGCGCGCCCTGTACCTCATGTGCTGCGGCCTGGTATTGACCCTTGTCGGCGCAATTTTTGGGATGCGTCCGCTCGCTGCTGCGGGTCTGGTCGTCTACCTGGTCGGCCTGCTCATTGTCGCCTGGGTGATGGTGCGTACCCTGCGCACCAAGCGCCCGAATGAGTACCCGCCCATGAGCGTGGGTATGGGCTTCCTCTGGCTGATTATTGGTGTAGCAGCGACCGCCTACCTGGTGGCGACCGTCCCCTTCGCGCAGCTGGACATGCGCGCCGTGACCCCCATCTTTGTGGTCGGCTTCCTGCTGCAGCTGCTGCTCGGCGCGATGAGCTACCTGCTGCCGCAGCGCATGGGTGGCGGCCCGGCGGTGGTGCGCGCCTCCAACAAGGAGTTCAGCCGTTTCGCGGCGGCACGCGTAACCGCCGTGAACCTGGCGCTGCTGATCTTCATGATGCCCAGCTCCATGGTGGGCCAGTCCATTAAGATTGCCGTCGCTATCGTGGGTGCGTTGGCGCTCATGGCGTTCATTCCGCTCATGGTGCGCGGCGTGAAGGCGTCCGTGAATACCCGCAAGGAAATGATGGCAGCACGCGCCCGCGGCGAGAAGCCCGTCTTCAACCAGGAGGCGCTCACCCCGGAGCCCGTCCCGCACGCCAAGCAGAGCTTCCAGGCGGCACTCGCAGTCGCCATGGCGTTCCTGCTGGGCTTTGCGGTGAACCCGTCCGCGCTGAACCTGCCGTCGTTCTCCTCGGCAGGGTTCCGTGGCTGCAACCGGTCAGACCACCACCGTGCAGGTGAAGGCAACCAGCAACTACCGTTTCACCCCCGCAGAGGTGGAGGTGCCCGCCGGTAACCGCCTGGTCGTTGAGGTCACCAACGACGATGAGGGCATGACCCACGACCTGACCTTCGACAACGGCGCAACCACCGGCACCATCAACCCCGGCGAAACGAAAAACCGTTGACGCCGGCGTCATCAGCGCCGACCAGGAAGGCTACTGCTCCGTGGCGGGCCACCGCTCCCTGGGCATGGTGTTCAAGGTGAAGGCGACCGGCGCCTCCGCAAACCAGGTGGCGCAGGGCGGCCACAACCACGGTTCTACGGGCACCCACAACCACGCCGCGTCGGGTAGCACCCCGACCCTCATGACCGTTGCAAACAGCAGGATTGACATGTCCGCGCGCCCGGCGCGGCTACAAGTACCGCGACCCGAACATCCCGGCGCCGAACACCGCCACGCAGGTGAACGGCAAGACCGTCCGCAAGGTCACCCTGGAAGTTGAGGAAGTCGACCGCGAGGTGGCGCCCGGCGTGACCGTTCACATGTGGACGTTCAACGGGCAGAACATGGCACCGATTCTGCGCGGCAAGGTCGGCGACATTTTTGAAATTACACTCATCAATAACGGCACGATGGGCCACTCGCTGGACTTCCACGCGGGCATGGTCTCCCCCGATAACACGATGAAGACCATCGCCCCCGGTGAGCGTCTCGTCTACCGTTTTGAGGCGAAGGGCGCCGGTATCTGGCTGTACCACTGCGGCACCGCCCCGCTGAGCCTGCACATGACCCAGGGCATGTACGGTGCGGTCATCATTTGACCCGGCGGACCTTGACCCGGTCGATCACGAGTACGTGATGGTTCAGGGCGAGGCGTACCTGCACGACACCGGCAAGACCGCCTCCGACGGTAACAAGCTGGCGGAGAACTCGCCGGAGCTGATCGCGGCGGGCACCCCCACGCTGACCATGTTCAACGGCCACGCAACCCAGTACAAGGCGAAGCCGCTGCAGGTGAAGAAGGGCGAGCGTATCCGTGTTTGGGTAATGGCTGCGGGCCCGAACCACGGCACGAGCTTCCACGTGGTCGGTTCGCAATTCGACACGGTCTACAAGAGGGCGGCTACCTGATGCGCCGCGGCGCGGATGCGTTCGGTAGCCGTGACGGCCACAGCCAGGCACTCGATTTGGCGCCCGCTCAGGGCGGCTTCGTGGAGATGCAGTTCCTAGAGTCTGGCACGTACACGTTCGTGAATCACTCCTTCTCGGAGATGGAGCGCGGTGCCGCCGGCAAGATCGTGGTGACGAACCGTTAGAGGCTCCTGAAGCTCCCCATCATGGATCGACCCCGCCTGGTACTCCCTGTCAAAGGTGTACCGGGTGGGGTCATCCTTTACGTGCACGGAGTCTGTACCTGCACTTGATGTTGACTCCGGTAAAGACGCGCCTAGAACTCTCTGACTATGGTTTTCACCTCAACGGAGGGGAATTTTTTCACCATAAACGGCGATGGTGCGCTAGTCTATAGGAATGGCAGATAGCACTTCGAGCGCCTCTTCCGAGCGCAGCGCTACGGGCGCCAACAACCACACCCCCGCTTCGGCGGACGCACAGACTTCTCCTCGGCAGCGTAAAGCTTTCCCGCTTCGCTTTCTCGCCGGGGCACTTGCGCATTGGCAGATTATTGCCTCTGCGGTTCTTTTGGGTGGCGGTGTTGCCGGCCTGGCAGCCACCTATGACGACTATTGCGGTATGACGGAGCTTTCGTATGCTCCGGCGGCTCTCCGATCCGATTTTGAGGAGGGCTCTAAGGTCGCGGGTTTCCGTCCCGGCGTGCTGGCGGCGCAGATTGAGACTGAGAGCCACTGGCGTGTGGGCGTTGTGTCCCACCAGGGCGCTAAGGGTATTGCACAGTTCACTGATGATGCGTGGAGCGGCGGCCACTACAGCTTCGGCAATGGCGGTAATGTTCTGAACCCGCACGATGCGATTGCGGCGCAGGCGCGCTACTTGGCTGAGTTGCGTACTCGCTTGGCGAAGTACGCCTCCAATGAGGATGAGCTGCAGGATGTGGTTCTCGCCGGTTATAACGCGGGTCCGGGTTCTGTGGAGAAGTACGGCGGTGTTCCCCCGTACGAGGAGACTCAGAATTATGTGAAGACGATTCGCGAGCTGGCGAATTCGAAGTACAAACTGACTTGCTCCCCCCGAGTACCAGTTCAAGCAGGCGAAGTTGAGCTTCGTGAATGGTGTGACTCCGGCGATGGCTGGTGTTCATGCGGATGGTACGGCACTGTCCCCGGAGGAGTCGGCATCGGCTGCGGCTGAGGCGTCTGCTTCGGCTTCTGCGAGTGCTTCAGCTCGTGCGTCTGCGAACGGTTCTGCGGGTTCTTCGGTGAAGCCTTCGGTGACGAGTTCCGGCCGTTAGATTCAGCTTTCTAGATGTCCCACTAGGCTATATAGCCTCTAGGGAATATAGCCCTCTAGGGAATATTCCGTTTTATCTATAGTGGGCGGCTGATACCGGCAACCACTCCCCTACTATTCACTCTTATATCTACTCTTAACAGCGCGAGGCGCCGACCCCCATTCTCAGGGTTCGGCGCCTCGCACTTTTTAGAGCTGGAGCGTGCCTAGTTGAAGATGGCGCGCACGACCGAGTAACCGGAGACCGGGTACACGGCGTTCACGGTTGCGGGCTTCTCACTTCTCGTCCGCGATCTCGATGGACTCGGTGCCGCGCAGCAGCTCCTCAAGCAGGATGCGCAGCTCCAGGCGTGCCAGGGGCGCGCCGGGGCAGACGTGGATGCCGTCGCCGTACACGAGGTTGCGGGACTGGTCGCGGTGCGGGTTGTAGGTGAGGGCGTCTTCGAAGGCGTCCTCGTCGCGGTTGGCGCTTGCCCAGTTGATGGTCACGCGGGAGCCAGCGGGCAGGGTGCGGCCGCCGAGTTCGGTGTCCTGCGTGGTGATGCGGCGGTTGGTGACGAGGGTGTCTTCGAGTCGCATGATTTCTTCGACGGCGAGGGCGATTTCGCTGCGGTCGTCGAGTGCGTTGCCGTCGGCGAGGGAGGCGCGCAGGCGGTCCTGCTCGGCGCGGTTGCGTGCCAGGAAGTTCACGAACACACCCACGGTTGCGGAGACGGTGGACAGCTCGCCTACGGTCCAGTTGCGGATGAGGCTGACGATTTCTTCGTCGGTCATGGTGCGGGGCTCTTCGCCGGGCAGCTGCACGGTGTCGGTGAGCAGTTCGGCGGTGATGTCCTTGGGGTTGCCGGCTGCGGCGTCCTCGCGGCGTTCGTCGAGCAGCTGGCGGATGTAGCCGTCGAATTCAAGGGCGACCTTAGCGATTTCTTCGCGGTCGCGGCGCAGGGTGGCGACGCGGTTCTTTTCGATCCATTCGGTGAGGGGCTGCTCGAGGCATGCGGGCCAGCCCATGAAGGCGTTCTGCACGCGCATTGCGTATGCCTGGCCGAAGCCCTGCATGACGTCTACTTCTTCGCCGCGGGGCAGTTCTGCGATGAGGGCCTTCACGGCGTCACGGATGACGGGTGCGAACTTTTCGAGGCGTTCGGGGGTGAAGTACTTGTCGTTGACGGCGCGGAAAGTGGTGTGTTCGGGTGCGTCCATGCCGTTGGGGACGGCGATGTGGCGGGTGGAGACGACGTTGGAGTAGATTTCGGGGTGGTCGAGTACGTGCTGTACGTCGGCGTTTTTGAAGACGGAGTAGCCCATGAATTCGTCGTGGGCGACGGGGCAGCGGCGGCGCATTGCGTCGTAGGCGGCTACCTGGTCTTTCTGCACTTCTTCGCTTCGGAGGTCCCAGTCGTTGTGTACGTTCTCAGTCATTGTTCACCCGTGTTCGTTATAGAAGTTGTGGCGTGCTGGATGCGGGCGTCCGGGCGATGCGTATGGGGCAGGGTCGGGCGTGCATTTCAGCACGTGAATCCATTAGTTATTATTTGACCGTATCACTTATGGGGTGGTGGCGCAGGGTAGGGGTTCCTTGCTTCTCATTCAACGAACAGTCAGGTGGGGCGAGGTGGCAGGGGACGCACGAGGCGGGCGGCGCCTCCACCGGGGAGGGGCCGCCCGCCTTATTCATGCCTAAAACCGCCGGGTCTACTTCCCGCGTGCGGAGGGGTAGATGCTACCGTCCATCACGCCGCGCTCCACCCTACAGGCCGCGATAGACTTCTCGCCGATGACCGACTCGGAAAACTTCAACAACAACCGCCCCGTTATCAATGGTGTACAGAATGCGGTAATTCCCCTACTCGCGCCCTGTACCCTTCTTCGCCCTGTAGCTTCTTGACTCCCGTCATATATGGGTCATCGCCAAGGGATCGGAGGCAGGCGATAATTTTCTCGAAGACTGACCGGTCCTCTCGTTGGATTTTCTTTAGTTCTTTCGCTGCTTTGCGCGTCAATTCAACCCGGTACACGGGGTTTGAGACATGGTTTGCAGTCATCTGCACCCTTCAGGCAGAGCTTTAAATCTTAACCTCAACCTTAGCAGAAAAAGTGTACACTTTTTACATACTTTACATTGTTGTACTATGTAAGTAGCTCCCCTGGATAGAACCTGCACAAGAACTATCCTCGGAGCTAACGGACAAACCCCAGAAAGGAACCAGTCATGACTGTCACCACTCACCGGACTCGTTCCAATGTCACGACTCTTAAAGAACTCCGCGACAACCTCGGAACCAAAGTCAACGAAGCCGTATTCTCCGGCGAACGTCCCCTCATCAGCCGCAACGGTAAGACTGTTGCCGCGCTCATCTCCTACGAAGATTTGAAGCTGCTGGAAGAGTACGAAGAGCTCCTCGACATTGAGCTCTTCGCAAGGCGCGCGCCGAAGATGACGGCTACCGCATCGGCCTCGACGAGTTCCTCGCAGAGAACCCTGCAGACTAATCTTTTAACGCATAGAGCAAGGCGGGCGGCACCTCCACCGGGGAGGGGCCGCCCGCCTCATTCATGCCTAAAAACCCGCCGGGTTTAGCGCCCGCGTGCGGAAGGGTAGATGCTACCGTCCATCACGCCGCGCTCCACCTGCTCCAGGCTCACGCCGCGAGTCTCCGGCAGGTTGCGGAACATCAGCAAGCGCAATAACCACGTTCACCACGGCAAAGCCGATGAAAGAGCCGGTCAGACCGACCGCACCCAGAATCACGGGGAACGCCAGCGACAGCACACCGTTCATCATCCAGCCGCTAAACGCCGAAATACCCATACCCGCCGCACGCACACGCAGCGGGAACAGCTCGCTCATAATCACCCACGTCGACACGTTCAGGCAGGTCTGCATCGCGCCCACAAAACAGACGATGAGCACCAGCAGAATCCAGGGGCGCGCCGCGTTATCGGCGGGTAGCAGCATGGATGCACCCGCAATCAGCACGTGGAAACGCGGTCGAACTATAGCCGGTAATGACCATGACGCGGCGCGGCACACGCTCCATCAGACGCAGCGACAGGATGGAGCCGAGCACCGCAATCGTGCCCGGTGCAATGTTCGCAATGAGCGCCGCAGATTCGCTGAAACCGGCCTCCTTGAGCACCTTAATGCCGTAGTACATGATCGAGTTGATGCCGGTCAGCTGCTGACCTGCGCCGACCAGAATACCGACGAGCAGGATGCGCACGAACCAGCCGCGCACGCCCGCACTTTCCTTAGCTGCCGCGTTGTTCTGGGAGGTTGCCGCCTCCGCCTGCAGGGTGCGCTCAATGTCGGCAATTTCAGCCTCGGCACGCTCGGTGGAGCGGATGCGCTTCATCACCTCCAGCGCCTGCTCACGCTTGCCGACGCGCAGCAGCCAGCGCGGCGACTCGGGCACACGCAGCATGCCGACGAACAGGCCGATGGCGGGCAGGGTGCAGATGGCGAACATCCAGCGCCACACGCCGTCGTGTTCGCCCCACAGGTTGCCGATGAGGGCGTTCACGATGAACGCGGCAAGCTGACCGCCCACGACCATGAGTTCGTTGCGGCCGGAGAGGGAGCCGCGAATTTCGTAGGGTGCGAGCTCTGCGAGGAATACGGGTACCACGGCGGAGGCGCCACCGACCGCCAGGCCGAGCAGGGTTCGTCCGGTGATGAGCACGGCGACGTTGGGTGCGAAGACGCAGGTCAGGGCGCCAATGAAGAAGATGGTGGACAGTCCAATGATGGTGGTTCGGCGGCCGTACCGGTCGGAGATACGACCGCATGTGAGCGCGCCAATAGCCGCCGCGAAGGCGAGGGATCCGGTGACCCAGCCTTGGGCGGTGGAGTCCATGCCGAGTTCGCGGCTCATGGGTTCGAGCGCGCCGTTGATCACTCCGGTGTCGTAGCCGAAGAGCAGACCGCCGAAGGTGGCGATGAGTGCAATGATGCCGAGGTATTGGCTGTGCTTCCCGGTGCCCAGCGGGGGCAGGGTGGAGGCGGTGCTCTGTGCGCTCATGGTGTCCTTTGATGCCGAGGGGGTAGGTGAGATTACACCGACATTGGTGGTTCTTCAGCACTGTCAGTGGGCTAGGTGAGGTACGTCAGGTTAGACGCACCTCACCTAATCCTAGCGAAAACATTCGGCGGGTGATATTTATTTCTCACCGCGGACATTTTTCAGCGTATTTTACGGCCGCCAGTTGCGACCGTCTGAGTGCCCCTTTGAGAGGGAACCCGCGTTTAGAACAGCGCGATCTTCTCGGGTGCCGGGAAGATAGCGTCCAGGGCGGCGAGGTCCTCAGCGTCGAAGCGCAGGCAGGCGGCCTGTGCGTTGGCGCGTACCTGTTCGGCGCTGGTCGCACCGGCAATGACGGAGGTGACCGGCGACTGCTGCGCGAGCCAGGAGAACGCCGCCTGCACCTCGGTGATGCCGCGCTCAGCGCAGAAGCTGTGGAAGGCTTCGAGCTGGTCCCAGTTGGCGGCGTCGAGCACGTTCTTCTTGGAGTGGGACAGGCGCGAACCGGCGGGAATGTTGTCGCGGCGGTACTTACCGGTCAGCAGGCCGTTAGCGAGCGGGAAGTACGGCAGCACACCCATGCCGAAGTGTCGTGCGGCGGGCAGGATTTCGAGTTCTGCACGGCGGTCGAGCAGGTTGTAGTGGTTTTCTGCGGCGATGAACCGTTCGGTGCCGAGTTCGTGAGCGCAGTGTTCGGCGTGGGCGAGCTGCCAGCCGGAGAAGTTGGAGTGGCCCAGGTAGCGGACTTTGCCGTCACGTACGAGCTGGTCGAGGGCGCTGAGAGTCTCTTCGATGGGGGTGTTGGGGTCGGGGCTGTGGTAGAAGTACAGGTCGATGTAGTCGGTGCCGAGGCGGCGGAGGGACCCTTCAACGGCGCGCATGATGTAGCGGCGGGATCCGCGGGCGTTGCGGTCGTTGCCGTTGAGGTCGCCGACGGGCAGACCGAATTTGGTGACGATGGTCAGTTCGTCGCGGTCGAGGCCGAGCTGGGTGAGGGCGGTGCCGAACATGGTTTCGGAGAGGCCGGGTTCGGCGCCGTAGAGGTCGGCGATGTCGAAGAAGCTGATGCCGACGTCGACTGCGGCGGCGATGACTTCGTTGGTGCCTTCTTGGGTGCGGGTGGGGGTGCCGGGGCGGCCGAGGTTGTTGCAGCCGATGCCGACGCTGGGTACGACGAGGCCGGAGTTGCCGAGCCTGCGGTAGACGGGAGATTCAATGCGTTCCATGTTTTTAACTCTACGTTGTGTGGGTATGTTGCGAGGTTATTTCCCCTCCAGTTGGGAGGCGAAGAGCTTTCTGAAGCGCGATGTAGGGTCGGCCGTTAGGTCTTGGTAGGTTCCTTGCTCCACCACACACCCACCATCCAACACCACCACAGAATCAACACCACGCAACGTCCACGCACGATGAGACACCAACACCACCAAACGCCCCACAGCAGCCACCTTCAACCGAGCAAAAATCTCCTCCTCAGTCTCAGCATCCACAGCACTGGTCGGCTCATCCAACACCCACACCGGCGCATCCCGAAGAACCACACGCGCCAACGCCAAACGCTGCCACTGACCACCCGAAAGACCAACACCACCAAACGACTCACCCAACTGAGCATCCAAACCACCCTCAAGACCACGCACAAAATCATCAGCACAAGCCACCGACAAAGCCGACCACAAATCAGCATCACCAAGACGCTCAACCGCCTCCTGCGACAAACCCAGAAGAAGATTTTCACGCACAGTCAGTTCATAACGGCCGTAGTCTTGACTCACCACACCCACATTCTCCAGCAAATCATCAGGTGATATGTCCTGTACCGACTTACCTCCAATGAGGATGTCTCCATTGGAGGGCTTAAGCATACCCATGAGTGCATTTACTAGGGTTGTCTTTCCCGATCCGCTGGGCCCGACAATACCAATCATCTGCCCGGGACCAAAAGTGAGATTGATGTTTTTAAGAGCTAAAGAATCAGCTTTTGGATACTGGATAGCAAGATTCCTAATGGAAACGCTGGAGATTTCAGGGTAGGTATCGGCAATCGGATTTTTCTGCCCGGGTTGTGCGCTAGAAATAAACTTTCGATATATATCAATGGCGTTTGACCCCGCTGCCATCGAGCTAAGGTCGCTTCCCATCGAGCCAAGCGAGACTATAGCCGAGGTAATACCTATAACAGCTCCAGCAAGAACACCGGGAGCCGGCGACGAGGTGGCTAGAAGAATAAGGGCTAAAGCTAGCAATGCAGCGCTTATAAAACCAACAATTGTATATATTCTGAGGATGTAACGAGCTAGGCCAATTTCCTCCTCACCAGATTTTTTCCGTTCTTGATTAGCGCGATGCGCAAAGAATGAACGAGCGTTAAGAATTGCAAGCTCACGAGCAGTAGTTATTTGTGCAATCTGGTTAGTGCTATGCCATGCGTTGTAGCTATATGAATATATTTTTTCCATTGCCTCAGCATTTTTACTCGAATAGAGATGTGACATCAAGGCAACAGGAATCATGCCTGCAAGCATGCAGAGTGAAGCATATACATTGATCTTTCCTACGGAATAACTAAGGGCTCCCGTCGAAAAAATGATGAATATCAGAGCACCCATAGTAGAAACTTGAGACCCTAGGCTCCCCCCTGTCACAGCATCATGAGCTGCCCTTGATGAGCGAGCATAATCACCACTCGCGATTTCCTGAGAAGAACAAGTCGCCAGACGAGAAGATACATTCTGAATACCTGTACTTGACATTCGAGAATTTAGAATCATACGCAGAGAGTCTGATGCTTGTCCCAGGGCAATGTATCCTGCCAGCACAAAACTAACCCCCAGCGCTAGCGGGAGCACTTCATCCTGGCTCTGACCCAAATGCTCAACAAGCCTAGTGACAGCCTCCATCTGCAAAGCAGGGAATAGCGATAGGCACACAACAGACGCTAGATAGGAGACGGTCCATACGGGGTGATTTCTGAAAGCATAAACCACGGACCAAACAGTATTAGCCATAATCTTACGCATCTTTATAGTCCCTTTCAGTAGAAGTTTTGCGCCCTGCAGAATCTTCAGAGATCTGGTTTTTGAAAATTTCCATAAACTTTCCCTCTGCCTTCAGTAGCTCCCGGTAGGTTCCTTGCTCCACCACACACCCACCATCCAACACCACCACAGAATCAACACCACGCAACGTCCACGCACGATGAGACACCAACACCACCAAACGCCCCACAGCAGCCACCTTCAACCGAGCAAAAATCTCCTCCTCAGTCTCAGCATCCACAGCACTGGTCGGCTCATCCAACACCCACACCGGCGCATCCCGAAGAACCACACGCGCCAACGCCAAACGCTGCCACTGACCACCCGAAAGACCAACACCACCAAACGACTCACCCAACTGAGCATCCAAACCACCCTCAAGACCACGCACAAAATCATCAGCACAAGCCACCGACAAAGCCGACCACAAATCAGCATCACCAAGACGCTCAACCGCCTCCTGCGACAAACCCAGAAGAAGATTTTCACGCACAGTCAGTTCATAACGGCCGTAGTCTTGACTCACCAAACCAACATTCGCCAACATGTTGTATTTACTCTCAGAAGAAGCACCCTTATACGTTATGCTCCCCTGGGCAATTGGTGTAATTCCAAGAATTGCATTTATTAGCGTTGTTTTTCCCGCGCCCGAGGCACCAACTACTGCAATCATTTGATTATTTATCAACTCAAGATTAATATCTTTAAGCGCAAAAGACGACGCGCCCTCATACTGAACGGATACATCTTTGCATATAATTTTTGAAATATTTTCACGGTTAGGGTTAGAAGTTTTTATCTCAGAAGCATGGTCGTAAGTATCAGAGTCGCACACCCTTCGGAATTGCTGAACAGATAATGCTCCATTAATAATCTGACCAAATGAATATCCCACCTCTTGGGTCGCGGCAACACAGGCAATGATTCCAATCAGCGATCCGGCCACATACGATATATCGGCACCTGAATCCACAAGGAAGTACAGGGACGCAAAAAGTAAGACAGAGCAAAGTAGCCCGGCAACCATGGAGACGATTCCTCTAACACTTTCAAGGCTCAATTCCCTACCGGCTGCCCGGCGTCGCCAGGACGCTACGCGTTGCGAGAAAAATCGGGAGGCTCTCATGAGGTGAAGTTCTTGGGCGCGACTTTGAGCCATCAGATTGTCTAGATAGTAGTTCTCTACCCGATAGTCCTCGTACATTAGGGTGTATATAGCGTAATCACGTTTAGCGAGGATTACCATTGCAATAGATAGAGGTAGTGAACACAGTGCCGCAAAAATTGCTGCCACAATGCTGACGTTCGCAATATTAAAACAGAGGAGGAAAACCATCGCAAAGGAACTCACCAGTGTCATAACTGACATGGTGTGAACCTGCAATTCCTGTTTCGATATTGCCTCTCTAGCAGCACGTATATCTTCCTGTGATTTTGTGCTACCTATATCAGACAACGGAAAAGTAGATAACCTGTTATTTAACATGCGGTGAACCCGATAGTTCATCTTTGATTTGAGGATAAGCATGTTACTTCTTACCCAGCGTTGAGCAATGATATTAATTCCGACAACAAGGGCAAGAGCAATAATATAAATCCATGCTGTGCCACCATTTGAACCGCTCAAGGCTGATACTGTATTACCGATCAGCAGGGACTGGCTCACAGGAATGCAGGCGATGACGGCTAGCGATAGGGCAGTGCTCACTAGGGTCGCGGGACAGGTTTTCCAGGCTAGGCGGAAGGACCAGAGTATAGAGGAAAATAGATTTTTCATTCTCACCACGCTCACAAAGTCATATTGAACTCATCTTTGAGCCCTGAAACTCCTTGATGAGCGGACATTGAAACACTACCCGTGCCTCATTAGTTATTAGTTACCCTACCCCTCACTGAAAGATAAAACACACATATTCGCGCGTGTCTACGAATATTAAGCAGGTATATCTGTGATAGTGCCGGACACCCAAGAGTCAGCCGAGACCCCTACCGGCAATACCCCCCCCCGCCCCCTTCGTCACAGTCAGTCATATTAAGTTCATATTTCGCCCCAATGTCATGTCCAGAAATATTAGGACATCAACCGCCGCACACCTTGCACATCCTCGGAGGCGGTGGGTAGAGTGAAGGCGTTATCTATCAAGAGCGACCGAGAGATCTGGCTCGTAGACGTCGCAGCAACCTCGCCAGTATCCCCACCGTCACGGTGCAGGGTACGGACAAGGTGCTCCCGCCAGGACCGATAGAGAAGAATACCCTTCGGCACCCCACGATGAGCCGTACCAGCAAACCGGTACAGCGCATCCTGCAGAAGAATTCGCGCACCCTGCCGGTGCGTATCTATCGGGTGAACACGAAGGATGGTTATGACGACAGTTCACCCGGCTCTTTCTTTTGAGCTGTTCCCTCCGCGCTCACACGCGAGCTGCGAGTCGCTACTGCACACCATTGCGGAGCTTGAGGGCACCAACCCCGACTACGTGTCGGTCACCTACTCCGGTGACGCGAAGCGCCGCCAGAAGACCCTGGCGCTGCTCGACCACCTGGTACACGAAACCTCCCTCACCCCGCTGGCTCACCTGATTTGTGCAGGCCATTCGGTACACGAGCTGGAGCGTGCAGTCCGCCTGATTCTGGGCCTGGGCGTGCGCGGCTTCCTGGCTCTTCGCGGTGACATTCAGGAGGGTCAGGTTTCTGAGCTTCCTTTCGCCCGCTACCTGGTGGAACTCATTCGCCGCGTTGAGCGTGAAGATTTCGCCCACCTGGCGGCTGGCAAGGTGTCGATTGGTGTGGCGGCGTACCCGCAGAAGCACCCGGAGTCGGCGTCCCTGCTGCAGGATATTGAGATTCTGCTGTCGAAGCAGCGTGCCGGCGCGGATTTCGCGATCACTCAGGTGTTCTTTGAGGATGAGCGCTACAGCGCCCTGGTCGATTCGGCACGCCTGGCGGGCGTGGACATTCCGATTATTCCGGGCATCATGCCGGTGACCTCGCTGAAGCGCCTGCGGAACCTCTGCCAGATGGCGGGCATGGAAGTCCCGACGGACCTCGCCTACGCCCTAGAAACGGCAACCAGTGACGCTGAGCTGCACCGCATCGGTGTTGAGTATGCGTTGAACCAGTGCCGCACCGTGATGGATGCGGGCGCACCGGGTCTGCACTTCTTCACTTTCAACGAGCATGCCGCGGTGCTGGATGTTCTGGATCAGCTGGACCTGCCGCGGTACAGCAACCGTTTCTCTCAGCCGCTGCACGAGCTGGAATTCGCCTAAACCGCGACCCACTCCACCCGATAACGCTCCTTGTCGGATGCGTTTCCACTAATCTCCCCCACAAATTCCGGGAGTTACAACCCCCGTTTCACCGCCCGCCGCTGGGTGGCGAAACACCGGAACTGACTCCCACATCTATCCCCAGTAAAGGAAAAATTACTATGTCGAACACCGCATTCCCCGCCGCAACCATTGTTGGTTACCCCCGCGTGGGCCGCTTCCGTGAGCTGAAGAAGGCTCAGGAGGCTTTCTGGAAGGGCAAGGCAACCCTGCAGGAGCTGCAGGACACCGCCGCTGACGTGCAGCGCACCTACTTCGAGCGCGTAACCGCTGCGGGCCTGAAGGCTGATAACTACTCGATTCCGGCAACCTTCTCCTACTACGACCAGGTGCTTGACGTGGTTCGCCTGTTCACCCTGGTTCCCGAGCGTCTGGCTGAGGCTAAGGACGCACGCGGCCTGCTGGATCTGCCCGGCTACTTCGCACTGGCGCGCGGTACCGAGACCCTGCCTCCGCTGGAGATGACTAAGTGGTTCGACACCAACTACCACTACCTGGTGCCCGAGATTGGTGCCGGCACCGAGATTAAGCTGAACCTTGAGGCTATTGACGAGCAGCTCGAGGTCGCAAAGCAGGCTGGCGTGAAGGTCCGCCCGCAGATTGTTGGCCCGCTGACCCTGCTGCTGGGCGCTAAGGCTGAGCAGGGTTCCGCTGAGGACTTCTCCCCCGTCGACCGTCTGGACGAGTTCGTTGCCGCATACGCTCAGGTGCTGGAGCAGCTGGCTGAGCGCGGTGTTGAGTGGGTTCAGCTGGATGAGCCGGGCCTGACCGTGGACCGTGCCGACAACGCGAAGGTCGCTGAGCTTGCTGAGCGCACCTACCGTGCCCTGGCTGCCGGCGAGAAGCGCCCGCAGATTCTGGTGACCAGCCCCTACGGTTCCCTGCGTGAGAACCTGCCGGCACTGCTGGGTACCGGTGTTGAGGCTCTGCACCTTGACCTGGTGCACGGCGTGTACTCGAAGGCTGAGCTGGAGTCTGTTTCTGCCGCCGGTGTGCACCTGGTTGCCGGTGTTGTGAACGGCCGCAACGTGTGGCGTGCCGATGTTCGCGCGGCTCTGAAGACTCTGGAGGCGCTGCCCGGCGCATCCGAAGGTGCCGTGTCGGTTTCCTCCTCGACCTCCCTGCAGCACGTGCCGCACGACCTGGCTCTGGAAGACCCGGCTGAGGTTCCCGTGGACGGCCTGGCATTCGCTGACCAGAAGGTCGCTGAGATTGCTCTGCTGGCTCGCGGCCTGGCTGAGGGTGAGGCCGCTATTGAGCCCGAGCTGAAGGCTGCTGATGAGGCGCTGGCTCGCTTCGCCGCTGACCCGCGCAAGCACAACGAGGAGATTCGTGCCCGCGCCGCAGCTGTGGCTCCCGAGGACTTCGACCGCCCGACCATTGATGTTCGCCGCGCGGCTCAGGCTGACCTGAACCTGCCGAAGCTGCCGACCACCACCATTGGTTCCTTCCCGCAGACCGCTGAGATTCGCCGCCACCGTGCGGAGGCTCGTGCGGGCAAGATTTCCGCTGAGGAGCTGAACGGTTTCCTGCGTGACGAGATCGCCTCGGTCATCAAGCTGCAGGAGGAGCTGGGCCTGGACGTGCTGGTTCACGGTGAGGCTGAGCGTAACGACATGGTTCAGTACTTCGCTGAGAACTTCGACGGCTTCGCAACCACCCGCCACGGCTGGGTTCAGTCCTACGGTTCGCGTTGCACCCGCCCCTCGATCCTGTTCGGTGACGTGAAGCGTCACGGTGAGGGTCTGCGCGGTGAGGCGTTCACCGTTCCGTGGAGCTCCCACGCACAGTCGCTGAGCGACAAGCCGGTCAAGGGCATGCTCACCGGCCCCGTGACCATTCTGGCATGGTCCTTCGTGCGTGACGACCAGCCGCGCCGCGAGACCGCTAACCAGGTGGCTCTGGCTCTTGCCGACGAGATTGCTGACCTGGAGCAGGCGGGTATCCGCATCATTCAGGTGGATGAGCCGGCTCTGCGCGAGCTGCTGCCCCTGCGCCGCGACGAGCAGCCGCAGTACCTGGACTGGTCGGTGAACTCCTTCCGCCTGGCAACCAGCGGCGTGAAGGATTCCACTCAGATTCACACCCACCTGTGCTACTCGGAGTTCAACGAGATTATCGACTCGATTAACGCTCTGAACGCCGACGTAACCAGCATCGAGGCTGCCCGCTCGCACATGGAGCTGCTGGCTGACATTCCGGAGAGCTTCGTTTCCGGTCTGGGCCCGGGCGTGTGGGACATCCACTCCCCGCGTGTTCCTTCTCAGGAGGAGATTGAGTCCCTGCTGAAGGCTGCGATTGGTTACGGCACCATTGCGGACCTGTGGGTGAACCCGGACTGTGGTCTGAAGACTCGTGATTACGAGGAGACCAAGCAGTCTCTGCGTCACCTGGTGGACGCCACCAAGGCGATCCGCGCGTCCCTCTAGGAGGCGCCTATTGGTTCCGCTGCCTGCTGCGGGTTGACCGGATGATGGTTTGCTCGCGGTAACCTGCGGCAGGTGGCGGTTGTTCGGCTTCGTGCCGGTATACGTACCGACTGTATGCCGAGCTTTTGGGGATAGATAACGGGCCCGCCCGCACGGATTCTTCTGCACCGTGCGGGCGGGCTTCCCTGTGCTTGTTGGCTGTCTTGGTGGTTGCGCTGGTTTTCTGTGTAGTTTTTGGGTTGAGCGGGTGGATGCCTGCGGGTGTTTGTGGAGTCCTGATTTAGTGGTGTTCACGTGGTTTTCTTTTTGAACTTAGGGTATAAATTACTCTAAATTTAGTTGTGGTCTGACCAAAACATGCATTTGCTCAACACGGAAAGCATTTATATTCGTTGCGCTATGCACGGCAATGTTGCCCAGTAGACAGATGTGCATCACATGGATTGCATGCTTCCCCGTAATTCCGGGGTAAAACAAGTATTTATAGAATAATCACTCTGAACATTCGTTCACCCTCGTGAACAATTCAATGAAAACATGCCCAGCAAATTAGCATTTTTATAAGGCCCCACTTATAGAATGCCAAATATGACTACTACCACTTCATCAAAGAAGAAGAAGGGTTCTGTACCCCGCTGGCTCGCCATTCCGGCACCCAAGCCTCAGCTCAGCGAAGCAGAAGTTAATGCGAAGTACCCGCGCATGCGCCTACAGGTCTTCATGGGTATTTTCATCGGTTACGCAACCTTCTACCTGATTCGTAACAACGTCCCGCTGGTCACCCCGATTCTGACCAAGGAACTGGGCTTCAGCAACGCCGCAATTGGTGCACTGTCCACCGCACTGCTGCTGGCTTACGGCTTCAGCAAGTTCTTCACCGCAATGATTTCTGACCGCTCCAACGCGCGTCTCTTCTTGCCGATTGGTCTGGTGCTTTCGGGTGTTGCAAACATCCTGCTGGCAATGACCGGTTACATGGGTGAAGGCGCGGGTGCGACGGGCTACGCTGCCGCTATCGCCTCCATCATGGCGACCATCATGGTCTTCAACGGCATCTTCCAGGGCATGGGTTGGCCGCCCTCCGGCCGTGTGCTCGTGAACTGGTTCTCCACCAGCGAGCGCGGCACGAAGGTGTCCTGGTGGAACACCGCCCACAACGTCGGTGGTGCGCTGTCCGGTCTGCTGGTTGCGTGGGGCTTCTCCATGTTTGGCAAGACCTGGGAAGTTGCTTTCTGGTTCCCCGCTGTTATCAGCTTCGTGCTCGCATTTGTGGCGTGGCTGCTGATTCGTGATAACCCCGAGGCGGAGGGCCTGCCCACCGTTGACGTGTACCGCAACGACCCGCACAAGGTTGAGTCCACCGCTGAGGATCGTGCGGAGTCCACGTGGACCACCATCCGTAAGCACGTGCTGACCAACTCGACCATGGTGTACCTGGCTCTGGCGAACGTGTTCGTGTACACCCTGCGTTACGGCGTGCTGGTGTGGGCACCGAAGTACCTGCACGATGTGCGTCACGCTTCCCTTGAGGGTGGTATTGCGGGCTTCTCGATTCTGGAACTTGCCGGTATTGGCGGCACCGTCCTGTGCGGTTACGTTTCTGACCGCATGTTCAAGGGTCGCCGCTCCCCCCGCGGGTATCCTGTTCCTGATTGCGACCGTCGGCGCGATTCTGCTGTACTGGCTGCCCTCGTCGGATGCACCCCTGTGGATTGCGTACGTTGCGCTGGCTCTGATTGGTGGCCTGATTTACGGCCCGGTCATGCTGATTGGTCTGCAGGCTATTGACCTGTCTCCCTCGCACGTTGCGGGTACCGCGGCGGGCTTCACCGGCCTGTTCGGTTACGCGCTGGGTGCAACCCTGGCATCCGCCGGTATCGGCCTCATCGTCGATCACTGGGGCTGGAGCACCGCGTTCGTCTTCATGATTGTGTGCTCGGGTTTGGCGGTTCTGTTCCTGTGGCTGGTCAACGGCGCTGAGAAGCGCATAATGGCTGAGCGTGCAGAGAAGCTGGCTACGAAGGCTCAGGCATAAGCGAATAGTGCTTCTTCTTTCCTGAACTGCTTGACAGTTCGGGGGCAGATATTAACCCGCCTGTACGGTTGTGTGACCGTGCGGGCGGGTTTTCTGCATCCTTTGGAGAGGCTACCGCCTTCTCTGCCACCCGCGTAGCCCACTGAGAGGCGCCCAAATGCCCCTGAGAAGCACCTGTGCCGGTGAGCCACCATCCGGCGCGGCGCCGGGCATCCTGTGGCTTGCGGGCGTAAGAACATAGAATGGAACCATGACTATTAACTCTGGAATCACTAAAGAATGGGTGGATGAAACCGTCAAGCCGGGCGACGATTTCTTCCGCCACGTCAACGGCAAGTGGCTTGCTACCCACGAAATCCCGGCGGACCGCCCCAAGGATGGCGGCCTGTACACCCTCCGCGATAACGCAGAGAAGCACGTACGTGAGCTGGTGGAGAAGATTGCGAAGGAGCAGCCGGAGTCCCGTATTGGCGCGCTGTACAACTCCTTCATGGATGTTGAGAAGATTGAGGCGGACGGTCTGGAGCCGCTGCTGAAGGAAATCGCCCCGATCCTGAACTCGGCAACCCCCTCCCACCTGGCTGTGACCTTGGCGTTGCTGTCTCGTGCGGGTCTGCCGCAGCTGTTCGCCTGGTACACCAGCAACGACCCGAAGGACCCGAAGAATTACACGTTCTTCCTGTACCAGTCGGGTCTGGGTCTGCCGGATGAATCCTACTACCGTGAAGAGAAGCACGAGCAGGCGTGCGCGGCGTATGTTGAGCATATTGCCCGCATGTTTGAGCTGACCGGTCTGGCTGAGGGCTTCGGCCTGACCCCGGAGCAGGCGGCTCAGCTGGTGTTCACTCACGAGTCTGAGCTGGCTCGCCTGCACTGGAACGTTGTGGAGAACCGCGACGCGGAGGCGACCTATAACCCGTACCAGGCGACCGAGCTGGATGAGAAGTTCCCCGGCTTCCCGTTCTCCCAGTGGCTGCTGGCTCTCGGCGCCGACCCGGAGACCCTGGGTCAGGTTATTGTGGCTCAGCCGTCCTTCTTTGAGGGTGCGGCAAAGCTGTTCACCTCCATCCCGCTGATGAGCTGGAAGCTGTGGGCTGTGTGGACTGTGCTGCGTTCGCGTGCGCCGTTCATGTACGACGAGCTGGTTCAGGAGAGCTTCAACTTCTACGGCAAAACCCTCTCCGGTACTCAGCAGATTCGTGAGCGCTGGAAGCGCGGCGTGGGCGCTGTTGAGAAGGCTCTGGGTGAGGAGATTGGCCAGGAGTACGTGGCTGTGCACTTCCCGCCCTCACACAAGGAGAAGATGCTGGTTCTGGTCGGCAACCTCCTGGAGGCGTACCGCGAGTCTATTGAGTCGCTGGACTGGATGACCGAGGCAACCCGCGAGAAGGCGCTGGAGAAGCTGTCGAAGTTCGTCACCAAGATCGGTTACCCCGATAAGTGGCGTGACTTCTCCGCGCTGGAGCTGGTGCCCGGTGACCTGTTTGAGAACCTGCGCCGTACCGGTGCGTTTGATGCTGATTGGCTGATTGCCCGTAAGGGTCAGCCGGTGGATAAGTCGGAGTGGCTGATGACTCCGCAGACCGTGAACGCGTACTACATGCCGCCGGCGAATGAGATTGTGTTCCCGGCAGCGATTCTGCAGCCGCCGTACTTCAACCCGGATGCTGACGATGCGGCGAACTACGGCAATATCGGCATGATTATTGGCCACGAGATTGGTCACGGTTTTGACGATCAGGGCTCCCGCTACGACGGCGACGGCAAGCTGGAGAGCTGGTGGACTGAGGAGGATTACGCGAAGTTCAAGGAGCGTACCGCAGCACTGGTGGAGCAGTACAACGCGTACGTTCCGGTGGGTCTGGACCCGAAGTTCCACGTGAACGGTGAGCTGACTCTGGGCGAGAACATTGGCGACCTGGCTGGCATGTCTATTGCGTTGAAGGCGTACCGTCTGGCTTTGAAGAAGCAGGGCATTGAGTCGCTGGCTGACGCGCCGGTGATTGACGGTATGACCGGTATTCAGCGTTTCTTCTTCTCGAATGCTCGCGGCTGGTGCACGAAGTCCCGCCCGCAGCATGCTGAGGTGATGATTTCGGTGGATCCGCATTCGCCGGATGAGTTCCGTGTGAACGGTGTGGTGCGCAATATTGATGAGTTCTATGAGGCGTTTGGTGTCTCTGAGGGCGATGCACTGTACCTGGCTCCGGAGGAGCGAGTGCGCATCTGGTAGCACCCCGATAAGGGTATATGCTTTATTGCGCATATAGGAAAGGCGCCCGCCTCGTGGCTTGAAAACCACGGGGCGGGCGCCTTTTAGGTGTAGAAGCTATACGCTTCTAGACTGCAGCTTTTAGGAAGCAGAAGCCGAAGCGGTAGCCAAAGCAGAGGCAGACGCTGAAGCGGCTGAAGAGGAACGAGTATTCATACCGCTCAGCTTCCACGCGCCGTTCTCGTACACACCGTGCAGAGTACGCTTCACCTCATCCTTACGTTCCGATTCAGAGGGGGCCTCCTGCACGCGTTCCTTGCTTGCAATGAACTCGCCGGGGTCCATGGTCAGGCTAATATCCCAGTTGTAGGTATCACCGTCACGCTCGGGCTGCGCGGAGAGCATGGTGATGGTGACGGTCGGATCATGAAGCCAGAGCTTGCCCTGCTGCAGACCGGCGCCCAGGGAACGCGCATCGGGTTCGAGGAAGTTCTTCAGCTCAGAGTTATCGAGTCCGCTTTCACGTAGCGGCTCGGTCTTGCCGGTACGCATGTAGTACTCGATGGCTGCGCCGAAGAACGCGATGGACTGGTACAGGCCCTCCACGCTGTTCTCATTGACAACGGCAGGTTTCACGGGCACGGGTGCATTCTTAGAGGGCTCGGTGCGGGTTCCAGGCTGGTAGTCGGCAGGCTTGGAAGTGTAGCCCTCCAGGACGGCAACGCCGGAGTAGTCGCTACGAACACTCTTGGATGCCGACGCGGAAGCAGATGCGCTACCGGATGCATTGCTGGATGCACTCTCGGATGCAGAGCCGCTGGTTGCCTGGGGCTGCGCGCCACACGCCACGAGGAAGGTTGCGCCACCGGCGGCTACAACCATGCCGAGTGCGGATCGGCGGGTTACGTTCTTCATGGGTTCTCTCTATCTACGGTGGTGGCGCCCGCCTCATGGTTTCACACCACGGGGCGGGCGCCTTTCTATTTCAGAAGCTATGCGCTTCTAGGCTACTGAGTTTTAAGAAGCAGAAGCGGAAGCGGAAGCAGCGGAAGACGACGAAGAGGAAGAAGTACGCATGCCAGTCAGCTTCCATGCACCGTTCTCGTACACACCGTGCAGGGTGCGCTCCACATCGTTCTTACGGTCCGAATCGGAGGTAGCTTCCTCCACACGGTCCTTGCTTGCGATGAATTCGCCGCTGTCCATGGTCAGGCGGATATCCCAGTTGTAGGTATCACCGTCACGCTCAGGCTGCGGGGTAAGCATGGTGATGGTGACGGACGGGTCCTGCATCCAAATCTTGCCCTGCTGCAGGCCAGCGCCCAGGGTGCCGGCTTCGGGTTCGAGCATGTTCTTCAGCTCGGAGTTGTCAACCGCGCATTCACGCAGGGGCTCGGTCTTGCCGGTGCGCATGTAGTACTCGATGGCTGCGCCGAAGAACGCGATGGACTGGTACAGGCCCTCCACGCTGTTCTCGTTGGCGACGGCGGGCTTGACGGGCACGGGAGCGTTCTTGGACGGCTCGGTGCGGGTTGCGGCCTGGTAGTCGGAAGGCTTGGAGGTGTAGCCGTCGAGGGTTGCAACGCCGGAGTAGTCGGTGCGTGCGGTCTTAGATGCCGCCGCGGAAGCAGATGCGCTACCGGATGCGTTGCCGCTGGTTGCCTGGGGCTGCGCGCCACATGCCGCGAGGAGGGTTGCGCCGCCGGTTGCTGCGAGCAGGCCGAGGGCGGATCGGCGGGTTACGTTCTTCATGGGTTCTCTCTATCTGTGGTGTGAGTCCGCACCGTGGCGCGGGTGATGCCTGGGGCATCTAACGGGAAGACGGCACTACACGAGTGTGGTGCCGTCTTCCAGTATATGTTTTGTGGCTGGGCGCCGCGGGGTCGCCCCGTCAGCCACTCAGCCGGTCCCCCGCGCATCCGGGGGTTAGGGGCGGGGTTTAGCCGCCGTAGTAGTAATAGTTGCCGTAGTAGTCGCTGATGACGATGCGGCCGCGGCGGCCGTAACGGTTGGAGTAGTAGCCGTTGTAGGGGTTGCGGCGCACGGTGGGGCGGTAGGTGGTTGCCTGCGCGGGGGTGAGCAGTGCGCCGAGGGCGGTTGCTGCGCCTGCGCCTGCGGCGGCGAGGGCTGCGCGGCGGGTGAGGCGCGCGGGCTTCTTGGTGGCCATAATCTGCCTTTCGGGGTCGGTGTTTCTGTGAAGTGACGGGTGTGTGCACGGCATGCGGCTGTGCGTTAAACCTTTTTTATTGTAAGCCTCAACGTTAATGTTTTTACGTGCAGAATGTACCTTCTGGTTGAGGGTTAGACCATGCGGGCTAGTCAACGTTTTTCTGGCAGAAATTGCGGAAATATTGGTTGAGAAACACGCCGGGCACGCACTCAATACGGGCTGAATCGCGGGCTACATGTCTACTTCGGCGAGGCCCGAAATTTCCTTGTCCTTGATGTGCGGGATGGTGGATCTCCAGTTCATCCACGCCTTGACCTGGGCGGCTTCTTCGGGGTTGTTCATATCTGGCCAGCGGTCGTTTTCCATCTTGAATCGGGTCATTGCGAGGAGGTAGTAACCGTCATCGCCGGGGCTGAAATTCGTAATTGTCTTGCCTGATTTTGTTTTAAAAGTAACGCTGTCTGACTCGTCACTATCAGAGGCCTGACTGTATGAGACTGCGTCGATTGCGTTGAGCGGGTAGAAGACCGTGTCTAGAAATGATTCGCCCCTTTCGATTCCTTCCGACGAGATTTCGGTGTAATCCTCAACAGGTCCGTAGAAGAAGCAGATAGCCATGCACATGGCGCAGAACGCTGCGATGTCGTAGAAAAGGTGGAATCCCATGTCGCCGAGTAGGTGCGTTAGGAACATTGCGACAGGAAATATGAGAGCTACAAAGCCGGCCAGGATGATATTGCGAAGCTTGCCTCGGATGATGTGGATGTTTTCGGCGCGTAGCTTCTTGTCATGGTGGCGGCTCATCTCATGGACGATAGCGGTGCGGCAGATTTTGTACGTCAGCCCAAGGCTTAGTACGCCCCATACGGCAATCATGGTGTAGGTAATTATCATGGTCGTTTCACTGACCTTTCTGTTTATCGGTGACTCGCAGCCTTCCGGCAACGGTGCGGATGGTGCGGGTTCGTTCTCAGAGTAGCTAACGAAATCGGGTGGTTAGGCACGGATTCGGGCTATCTGCGAAGTGGTTGCCGAGTCTTCACCCGAGCATTGCGTCGAGTTAACCTCCCGTCCAGATACGGTGCGATAGGCTAAGGATGTGCCCGCCGCCTCACCGGGGCGAGCGCGATTCACCAACCACCGCACAAGGACGTACATACTATGAGCGCTGTTGAAGACGGACTCCTCGGGGGACTTATCGTCGCCCTGGTACCGGGTATCCGCATTAAGCTCGGCAAACCCACACTGAATAAGAGGCAGAAAAGGCCCCTTTTTGGATTTCTCTTCTCTTGGAGCGCCACAATCCTTGGGTTCGTCATCTGGCCTATTATTTGGCTAAGCCTGGGATATCCGCGTCCTTCCGGCGACCGAGAGATTGTTAATCAATGGGTTCTACTATTCGTAGGCGCCTTTGGGCTTGGCCTGCTGGGTGCTATTCCTCTGAACCACTGCTACGCCTTCTACCTCGAGTTGCGTGAGGACCACGTGCGGTGGCGTAATTGGCGGTGGAAGGAACGCACTTTCACCTACCCCTCCATCACGTTTGCCCATGTGGAGAACAACGGCAAGAACGGGTTCTTGCGTATTGGTAGCACCGAGATGGGTAAGCGTACTTGCAAGCTTTGACCCGTATCAGTTCGATGCGACGATTCTGATGGCGCAGGTGCTGTACCGTGACGATCACGGGCGCTGGGCTGAGGAGGACGGCCTGGATGTGATGAACGTGGTGGGGATGTATGGTTCTTCGCGCGATATTTATGCCCAGTTTTATGACTTGTGCGAAACGAAGTACATCGTTGGGCAGACGAAGAGTGAGCGTCAGAAGCACCGCCGCCGGGCTGCTCGTAATGAGGCGCGTAGGTTGGAGCGTCAGCAGGCGCGTGAGGAGACACGCCGCGAAAAAGAATGAGTTAGTGAAGCTGTAAATTTCTACACTGGAAAGAGGTGATTCACGGTGAAAAATAATGTTTCGAAGAAAAGGAATAGTTCAAAGAAAAAGAAGAATAAAGTTACCTTCAAAGAGTATCTTCGCAGAAAAGGAAGAGATATTTGGTATGACCGTGAAGCCATCATATTTTGCGTAGGTGTTATCGCCGTATTTGGTTTTTATATTTCATGACTCATTACAACCCGAATAATGACTCTGAAATATGCACTATCGAGTCGGTTGAAATTATTGAGCACGAGGACCCTTACGCAATCTCCGGTGTCTTTGAGACGGAAGAGTGCGGAACTATCACGATGTGGCACGCTCCCGATGGGGAACGTATCTACCCCTACCTCAACAGCATTGAGGCGGGTAAGAAATATAGGGCCTATAAGTCCTTCGATACCCGTAACGATGAAACAGGCTTCACTGCCATCCGCTTTGAAGAAATCAAAGAATAACCAGCTCATGAGCCATAAATAAAGCCTCGGGTGGCGCGAGTCTTCAACTCGCACCGTCCGGGGCTTTCCATATGAAATCAGCGAACCATTTCGCACCACCCTTCACCTTCAACGATGCAGAGCGCAGACTCGCCCCCAGAGCAGCTCAGGAAATTGGGTGGTTACGCACGGGTCCCGGCCCTCTGATGAATGGTTGCCCAGTCTTCACCCGAGCCTTGCATCCAGTTAACCTTCTGGTCAGATACCGTGCGATAGGCTAAGGATGTGCCCGCCACCTCGCCGTAGCGAGCACGATTCACCAACCACTACCGCACAAGGACGTACACACCATGAGTGCAGCTCTTTGAGGCAACCCGCTTTGAAGACATCACAGAGCAACAGCCTCTAGCCCAGAAAGAAGGTGAAAAGCAGTGAAAAAGAACTCCCCAAGGAAAAAGAATGTTTCAAAGAAAAGAAACAGTTCAAAGAAAAATGGTTACCCAAAGAAAAAATCTATTATCACGAAGAAGCCCACAAAGAAAGTCGCTTTCAAGAATTTCTTCGTTCAAAGGCTAGCGATATTTGGCGTGACCGCGAGAGAATCCTACTGATGTTGTGCCTTCTGGCATTTCCCGCATCCTTATATTTCATTTCTTATGTCAATCCGTACAACGACTCCACTATCTGCACTGTTACGTCAGTAGAAATCGTTGAACATGAGGACCCCTACTCAATATCCGGTGAATTCGAAACGGAAGAGTGCGGAATCATCACAACATCGAACGCCCCCGATGGAGAACGTATCTACCCCTACCTCCAGAACTTCAAGACGGGCAAGAAATACAGGGCATATAAGTCTCTGCTAACCCGCAACGATGAATTCGACTTCAGCGTCCTCCGCTTTGAAGAGATCAAAGAGTAACCCCACCCCCGCAGAAAGGATCCCACCGTGAGCTTTATCGGCGAATTTATTATCGACTTTATTGGAGAGGCCATCGCGTCCTCACCCACACTGCAGCGAGTACTCCTGTGGATTCTGTTCTCTGCGTCCCTGCTCCTCCTGCTTGTCCCCGTCATGACGGGCGAGTACGCGTGGAGCATCCTATCCATCTCCGCGATGCTGTTTTCCGTCGTGATGATTGACGGCACGCGTGAGCACGGTGTGCAGGATGCAAAGAACGGCGGCGCGTACCATTACTTTCTGCTGACGGTGGGCACGTTCTGCGTTGCCGCGATCGTTCTGCTCACTGCTCTCTCCCTGGTGGGTGTCCCGCAGGTTGCCTCCACCCCGCAGGTGGACGGCATCAATTTCGCGCCCTGGTATGTGGCGGCGTCCGCACTGGTTCTGCTGCTGTTCTTCTACAATGCCGCGCAGCCGAACGACGAGATCCCTAACCAACACCGTATGGAGCGCATCAACCGGTACGTGCGCGCGGTGGTGCTGGGTGTGAGCGCCCTGATGGTGCTCTTCTGCCTGCTGATTCCGGTGGTTTCTTTCGCTGCTGCCGGTTATGAGCCTGTGGGTGTTTCGGTGGTGCTGTGCCTGGTGCCGGTCTTCCTGATTTTTGTGCGCCGCACCCTGTTCAAGCTGTGGGCCGCGACCTTTGAGGAGGGTACTGCCGGGTATGGCGTGTTGCGTGGCTTCTGCGTAGCCCTGGTGGGTTTGGGTGGATGTTTGGCGGCGGTCCGTCTTGCTGCTGATGTTGTGCAGTCCGGTAGCGGGTTGTCGCTGGTGTATGTGGTGCCGGTGATCGCCTCGTACCTGCTGGTGAAGAGGTACGTGACCGTGGGTGTTGCTATCCCCGAGAAGGAAGATGAAGAGGACCCGGAGGCTGAACCTGCAGCAAGCTAAACCGTGGAGCCCCGCGGGTTGATGAGTCTTGTGCGCCAAGCGCACGGTCTAGGACGATTCGCACACCGGGGTATCCTTGGGGAAGGTACGCCACCTGCCGGTGGTGCGCTTCCGGATATTCACCAACCACACGAAACGAGAACCCACCACCATGCGCACCTTCCTCATTATTCTCTGGGGCGTTGATGCGTTTGGTACTCCCGTGGTGACCGTTGAGTCGTATGACCGTTTGGGCCGTCTGGTCCGTCAGCGCCGTGAGTTTGGTGCTCAGATTCCGGAGTCTTTCCGCACTGCCTACATGGATGAGACTGGCAGCTATGAGCTGTCCTACGCTTACGACGCTGATGGTCTGCGCACTGAGTTTGTGCACCCCCTGGGTTCGAGCGCTTACGCGTATGATGCTGCTGGCCGCATGGTCAAGCAGACTGACATCACCGCGTACCGCCTGGATGGAACCGCCGTTACCTCTGAGTCTCGTGTGGAGTCTTCCTTCGAGTACAACGCGGTAGATGCGCTGGTGCGTGCGCAGGTGTCCGACCTGGCGGGTACTTGGGTTCGCGAGTTTGGTTACCGTGGCGCGCACATGACCTCTGTGACCGAGCAGCCCGCTGAGGCAGACTCGGCTGTGGCAGACTCTTCTGAGGCTCTGCACACTGAGATTATTCGTGATGATTTGGGTCGTATTAGCGGCGTGGATTCGCCTGCTGGCCTGGTCATGTACACCTACACTGACGCACAGATGCTCTCTTCTGCCGTTCGCGGCACCGAGACTCTGCGTTGGACTATGATGCCGCTGGTGCGCTGGTGCGTGTTGAGTACTTTGATAGCGCTCAGCCTGAGAACGCTTGGGTGAAGGTGCTGGTCACTGACGAGGGTGCCCGCGTTCGCGCAGTATGCGTCTACGCTGTGCAGGATGAGGCGAAGGCTGATTCCCAGTTGGCTGAGTTTGCCTCTGCTGTTGAGGATGCTCAGGCGTGGCTTCCGCAGTGCCCGGAGTCTGTGGAACTTGAGGGCGTCACTTTGGTGCCGGTCTCGACGAGCGTGTTCTCGTATGACGGTAACGATTCGCGTCTTCTGCAGGTTTCTTCGGATGGTTCCGGCTCCTCGTTGAACTATGGTGCGGCCGGGTTTGTGAACTCGGTGGTGTCGTGGGGTTCTGCTGACGATTCTGCTGTGTCCTTCTCGTTGCTGTGCGCTTCTACTGATGGTCGTGTACTTGCTGCCGGTGGTGTGCCTGCTGCCGGTGGTGTGCCTGCTGGTGTACCCGAGTTTGGCGTACCCTCAACCGGTGCTGGTGCCGCTGCTGGTTCTGTGGCTGGTTTTGCTGCTTCGGTGATGCACCCGCTGGTGTGGGATGAGAACTCGTTTGTTCCGCGTGTGTTGGGTGTGGCTGGCTCGTCGATGCCTTCTGTGGGTTCGTTGGTGCCTGGTGCTGGTTCTGGTGCCGGTCTGTTGGACCCGTACGGTTGGGCGTCATTGGGCGTTGCTGCGCCTGCTGTGCCTTCTGCTCAGGGTGCTGGTGCTGCGCCGGTGTTGCCGGATTCGCTGGTTGGTGTGTCTGCGGCTTCGGGTGTGGTGCTGGGTTCTACTGGTTTTGAGGTGTTGGGTGCCCGCGTGGTGGATTCGCGTGTGGCTCGTTTTACGGCACCTGATCCCCCTGAGCGCACCGGTGGGTGCTGGTTGGGGTGCTGATCCGTTCTCGCTGGTGGGTGGTAACCCGGTTTCTTTGGTGGATCCGTGGGGTTTGTCGCCGGTGTCGGTGGAGGACTTCAATAAGTACCGCGAGCAGAAGGGCTCTTCTGGTATTACCGGTTGGGTCAAGAGGACGGCTGTAGGTGTCGCAAATAAAGCTAGCGAAATCTGGCAGAGTGCGAAGGACCTGTGGGGTAAGGTAAAGGCGGAAGCGAAGGCTGCCTGGAACGATCCCAAGAAATGGATATGGGACAATAAAGCATACATTGGGGGTGTTGCCCTGATGGCTCTTGGAGGGTTTGTAGGTACTCTGTCCATTGCTGGTGGCCCTGTAACTATGATTCTGGTAGGCGGCTTGGCCGGAGCGATTTCTAGCGCTGGCATGTCTATGATTACCCAAAAGGCGCAGCATGGGTCTGTGGACATGGGAGAGATGCTGAAAGATGCGGCGATTGGTGCTGTAATCGGTGGTATAACCGGTGGTATTGGCGGCCGCATTTTGGCCGGAGCCAGGGATGTTGCAGGCGTTACTCCAAAGGTAAGTAAATTGGCTAGTAAAGTTGCCGAGAAAACTGATTGGAAGTGGGCAAATAACCTGATCCGTAAGGCTGTCGACTATAAGCCTTGGACCAGCTTGAAGGGAACCTCAGGGGTTGCCGATGATGTAGCCATGATGGCTCCTGTGCGAGAGGCTAAGGAATTCTTGTCGCATCGAGTTGGACAGTTTATGAAACCGGGTCAGCATAAGGCAGTGTTTTCTTCCGGTTGGTGGCACAATCAGGCTGTATCTCAGCTAACCACTTCTCAACCGATTAAGTACGCTGTTAAGTATGGTGTGAAACATGCGGTAAATAATTTTGTACCTGCATTGTCTGCTGGGGTAACGTCATTGCGACATCATGTTGAGGAGGCTCCGGACAACCAGCAAAATGGGAATGGGTAGATGAAAGGAGTAGGGTGCATATTTTCTTTGAAATCTTAAGGGTGCTGTGGCTTATTTGCCTCTGGTTCGCCTTTATCTTCGTAGCTCTTGCATCTCTAGCGATGACCGTTATTGGGGTATGGCCTTGGGGCGCAATGTTCTTCCTTGTAGGATTCATAGGTCTCTCAGCCATAGATACAGTACTCAAGGGAGGTATTGGCTACGAATCAAACGGTGGCCTCTTCCACCACTTCTTTATCTTCGTTCACTCCATCAGCGCGGTAGGCTTGATTGTTCTGACGGTTCTGACCGCTTTTGGGGTACTGCGCACTGCGGATGCAATGCTGTGGACCCCTGAGACGAACTTTGCCTCCTGGTACATGGTTGGTGGACTGTTCATTACCTACTTCCTCATTCAGCCTACTGAGCCTAATGACGATATTCCTGACCTGCAGCGCATGGAGCAGATGGACAGGCGCTCAACCCGAGTGGGCGTTATATCAGCGGCTATTTTCACGGTTCTGTGCCTCGTGGTTCCTTTGACCAGTTTCATGACTGCAGGCTATGATCCGGCGGCTCTGGCGGTTGCGCTTTTCTTGGCCCCTGGGTTCCTGCGTGTTGTGCGTGAGGGCCTCTTCTACCTGCAGAGCGCCCGCTTTGAGGAGGGGTCTGAGGGGTACCGTACCTTGCGTGCCGCGTGTATTGGCGTGGCTGGCCTGGCGGGGTGTATCGCGCTCGGGTACTTAGGCTATTCGCTGGTCCGCAAGGAGTGGTTGCCCGCGCTGTTCTTTGCTGCCTCGGTGGCGATGAATGGGTGGTCGGTGAAGAAGTACGTGACCGTGGGTATCACTATTCCTGAGAAGGAAGATGATGAAGCCCCCAAAACTACACCCGTAACTGGCTAAATAGTAATATACAGAAGGCCCCTGGTCTGAGAGATTACCTCTCAGCTCAGGGGCTTTCTGCATGCCAGGAGCTGCTCATCTGAGCACTACTGTTAGCGGGTGATAATCGCGAAGTCGCTGCTGGACAGGTTCGTGAAATTACCAATCTGCGCGTTCAGGCGGCACTTAGAAGTCACCGACAGCGCCGTCACCACCCGCTGATCCTCAGACACCAACACATGCCCCGAACAACCATCCGAAAAACTAATCATCTGAGCATCTGGAGAAATCGCCTGAACCAGCGTCGAAAACTCACCCGTACGCGGCAAAACCATCAACGGGTTCAACTCATCCGCACCACTCGGCCACACCGGAACCACCGTCACAGGCAAAACACTCTGATTCACCACACGAGAAGGAACCCGCAACTCAATCGACCGCAAACGCTGAATCGGATACGCCGTCGAACGAACCTCCCTGTCAGAAATAGCCTTCGCCGTCTCAGAATCAATACGGTTCACCCACTCCTCAAAAGCACGCGAATCCTTAAACTCAGCAGACACATTCGCCCGAACCTGCACCACACCATTAGCCGGGATACTCACCCCAGACAGATTCCACGAACACGGAACATCCACCGCAGTCACACTCGACTGATTCTTCGCCACGCCAGAAGACGCCTGACCGGCATCCCACGTCACCGAAGCACACGAACCACCCTCAACACCGGGAAGCACCTGCAAAATATCGCCCCGAAGAGCCGACTTCTGCGAGGAAAACTCAAACGTCAGACGGGCACTCTTATCCCGCGGGTTATACGTACCCTCAATACGGGTACCCAAACCACTGGGCAAAGACGCCGAACTACGGCTCGAAGCAGACCACGACTCAGCAGTCTTAGACGCACCCTTACCGCCGCTCAAACCCACAAAAGCGAGCACGCCCACAAGAACCAAAGAACCCAAAATAGCGCCCCACACCAGCGGGCGGCGCAACGGCGAACGGGCAGGCTCCTCTTCCTCAACAACCTCATCAGGCACATATACCGGCTGCTCCACCACAAAAGGAGCGCGGATAACCGTCTCATTCTGCGCCTGACCCAGCGACGGCATACCCGCACCATACAGCTCCGTAACATTCTGCCCAGGCACCGCAGAAACAGCAGGCTCAGCACCATGAACCACCGTAGGCGTGTACCCCACAGCACCCGAAGACACCTCAACCCATCGAGGAAGCACCGTATCAGCCGCGAAACCCTCAGCCAAAAGACGCAACTTAGCGGCAGCCTCAGCCGCCCCAGGACGCTGAACCGGGTTCTCCGCCAACATCCCGTGAAGCACCTCAGCCACCTCAACCGGAATCTGCGGCGACACCTGAACGGCACCACCACGCGCCGGAAGAGGACGCGCCGCCACCACCCGCCGGTGAATGGTCGCCCAGTCTTCACCCGAGCCTTGCACCGAGTTAACTTTTTAGCCACCTAACCCATAGACCATCAAAGTGCTCGACATTTCCACTTGTCAGAGCTTTCAAGCACATAGAGTATCCTTGGGGAAGGTACGCCACCTGCCGGTGGTGCGCTTCCGGATATTCACCAACCACATACGAAAAGAGGACTTTCATGTCTGAAAACACCCCGCGCCGGCCGCACCGCAGCAGCCGCAGTTCACCCAGCAGGCACCCGCCGTACAGCCCGCATACGGCGTACCCGTCGAGGCACCGAAAAAGAAGTGGGCGGCAGTAACCGCACTGGTCTTGGGCATTATTTCCGCCCTGACCGGCATTTTTGTAATCGGTTCGTTCCTGACCATCCCGACCATTATTTTCGCTGTAATCGCTCTGATCATGGTTAAGAACGGCACCGGCAAGGGTAAGGGCATGGCGATTGCCGCTCTCGTGCTGGTTCTGGTGGCGTATATTGCGACCTTCGCTTTCTTCCAGATTCGTGCCGCGAACCTTGAAAAATCTAACCGAGAGGCTCGCGAAGTTATCCAGAAGTGCGAGAACCACGAGCCCGGCTACTACATCATTGAGAAGGACGGTAAGCGTTACTGTAACGCTGGCGGCTGGGTCTACGAGATGGATAAGTAAACCGGTTTATTTGGTTCCATGATTAGCCGTCGCTGATGGAGGGGGCGTTCGCGTGTGCGGCAGTCGCCGTGCCTGCGAGCGCCCCTCAACCATATCTTTAGTGAGCACTACGCATCTGAATCGTCCAGATAACTCCTGGAGCACCGAATAGAGAAAGCCCCCGCGGCCGAGAGTCATCCTCTCAGCCGCGGGGGCTTTATCGTATCAGCGCATCCTCACGCGGCGAGCGCTAAGAAGCGCGGCGGCGGGAACGCAGCACCATCACAGTGCCGGCACCAAGCACCAGTGCGCCACCCACAGCCACAGACACCGCACCGAAACCAGTACGCGCCAGGCCGCCCTGCTGGGAGCTCACGCCACCCGACGCAGCAGACACACCGGACTGACCCAAAGAGCCGCCACCGGTACCACCACCGGAAATACCGCCCGGGTACACGCCACCAGCAGAACCATCAGCCGAGCCCTGCGCGTTCACATCACCGGCAGCACCAGAAGCACCAGCCTGACCGGACTGACCGCTCTGCGCGGCACCAGACTGCGCGGAGCCGGGCTGGTTGGCACCAGCGGTACCGCCCGGGGTTGCCGAATCCACACGGCGCACACCACTAAAGTCGTCCGCAGCCGCGTTCGGGGCCTTCGGCACGGCAGTCTCAAACGAGCACGCATCCGACGCCTTCTTACCCACAGCAACCGCAAGCTGCTGCACCGGGCTGTTCACCTCAGTACCATCAGCCAGGGTCGCAGAATAGTGCACGTCAAACATGTACTGGCCGGGCTCAGAGAACACCCAGTTCGCGTGCGCGTGCGTCGCGTAATCAATGTCGATCGTGGTCTTGCCGGTCGTCGAATCCAGCAGCACATCCGCACCATTCAGCGACTCAGTGAACATGCCGAAGCGCGCACCCTCAGGCATGACCTTCGGCACCACGTGCAGGCGCACGGGGCCGCGCAGCTGCGAGTAGTCAATGTCCTGCGTGTTGTAGCCGGGCCAGGGCAGGCCGCTCTGCTGGGTCTGCGGCAGGCCGTAGAAGGCGGTGCCGACCGGGCCCATGAAGTTCAGCTTCTCATCAGCCATACGTTCGGTGCGCACACGGCGGGCGTTCTCGCTGACCGTCCACACGACCGAGTCGAGCGGGCGCACGGTCGAATCAGCGTCAATGATGCCGCTGTCGTCACGCAGACCCACGGACAGCTGGCGGTCCTTCAGGGTCGCCTGAATGTCCAGGTGGCCGTGCGAAATCTTGGTGCGGCCGTCGATCTTGCCGGGCACGCACTGGTTACCGGGGGTTCCGGGGGTGGACGGCTGCGCAGACGGCGCCGGGCTAGTCGGAGCAGGTGCGCTCGGGGTCGGGTTCGCGGGCGCGGGGCTAGACGGTGCCGGAGTGGAGGGCGCCGGAGCAGGTACGCTCGGTTCTGCGGAGGCGGTCGGCACCGCAGGCACGGTCGGAACCTCGCTGGGGGACACCGACGGAACGGTGCTGGGCTCAGCGGAAGGAGCCTCGGAAGGAGCCTCGCTCGGCTCAGCGCTAGGAGCTTCAGTCGGCTCGACGGTGGGCTCAGCACTCGGCGACGGATCCACCGGAGCAGGCTTCGGCGCATCGCTAATGGGTGCGCTATCGGGAGCCAGCGCACCGTGCGCGGTGTACTTGGTGCCCGGCTCGTAGTTCGCTGCAACCTCAGTGGTGGAGGCGGAAGCGTTCATATCCGGGTGGGTCAGCATCTTCACGCGCAGAGCCGTGCCCTTGTAGAAGGACTCGTCACGGAAGGTAAAGCGCGCCACACCATCCTCGACGGAGCCTTCCAGGTCGAGGTACGGGTAGACCGGGTCATCCTGGGCGTAGAAGCCGCCGCGCATGAAGCCGCGCACCTTCGGGTCCTTGAAGCGGACCTCAACGGTGCTGAAGCCGTTGCCGTTCGGGGTGACGGTCACGTCGTAGTCCATGCTGGTCGGCGTGTACTGCTGGGTGCTGAGTACGGTGTTCGCCTGATCCGGGATTTCTTCGGGCCAGGAGCCGTTACCGTCATCGCTGTACACGCTCTCGGAGCGGCCGGGCTCGTAGGTGAGCTTGTGCGAGATCCAGCGGGACGCCTCCGCGCTGTTCGCGTCGGAGGTGTCGGGGGTGAAGACAGCCTGCAGCTGGGAGCCTTCGCTACCGAGCATTTCAGACCAGGTGGCGGTACCGTTCACAACCGGCAGGTCGGTCAGGAAGTAGCCGTTGTTGTACAGGGTCAGGGTGCCCTTGAGGTTCTTGTTCGCGGCGGTGAAGGTGATGTCGCTGAGCTTGTCGTCAGCGTCCTTGTTCTTAGCCGGGTCGGCGTCCAGGCGGTGCGGTGCCACGGACAGCACGTACTTTGCGGCGTCCAGGTCACCGACGGGTGCCGCATTGTAGCGGTCAACCGTGGGTACGGCGGTCGGGGTGCCGTCACCGAGCACGGGCTGCATGCCGCCAACCTGCCAGACCAGCTTCGACGGCTTGGAGCTAATAATGCGGCCGTCGGTGGAGCGCGCCACGGTGCGGTAGGTGACCACGTAGCGGCCGGGGCGGGTGAAGGTCGTGGTGTTGTGGGTGTGGCTACCCTTGTCGAGCAGCCAGGAGTGCCAGCCGGTCGAGCTGCTGGAGAGCATGCGGTACACGTCGGCGGGGGCGTCGTCCGGGTTGTAGCGGAAGAGCTCCATACGGCCGGGGCCCTCAACGGAGAGAATGTCGGTAGCGAACACGCCGTCACGGAAACGCTCGGTGGGCACCTTCGTGGATGCGCCCAGGCCAGCCCAGATGGGGTCCTGGTTGCCGTAGGTCAGGTGCGGTGCCATGTAGAGGGTCTGGCCGGGTTCGCCGAGGAACGCCAGGGAGGGCGAGTCGCCCAGGGTCATGGTGTACTGCGACTTGCCGTCCCTGGTGCTGTAGCCCTTGCCGACCCAGTTGACGGTCTTGTCCAGTTCGTAGGTGTCTGCGCCGGTCTTGTAGGGGTTCGCCTCGTTCATGAGGACGAAGGTGCCGTTCTGCTCGTCCCAGTATGCCTTGGGGGCGTCAACGTGGCCCTTGGTGGTGACGATTTTGCCGTCGTCGGGGCCTGCTGCAGCGGGCAGGGAGGGGGCAGCGCCGGCAAGCGCGAGCAGCGCTGCGGCGGAGAGGAATGCGGCTGCGCGGCGGAGGGCGGGCTTGCCGCCGGGGATGAAGAGTGCGGGGGTGTGTGTGGTGACCCGTCGTTGGGTCTGCTTCTGAGAGCTCATGACAACCTTTCTCATTTTTCTATCCTCTAGGGTAGCTCTTTTGCAAATAATTGTCATTTAGAACCTAAGTGAGTATAGTGATTCTCAGAAACACGTGTGCGCCGAGGCGCACCCAAAAACGCACACTACGTACATCCACAAAGAGAAAAACACGGCAGAGCGCACCCCGAGCCCAAGAGGGAAACCGGCAACAGGCCGCCGGACCCAGCACCGGGCAAGCCCCGAAAGCATCGGGCCCCGAACACACCGGGCAACGCGCCAGCCAACGAGCAGTCATCCAAGGAGCCATCATGCAAGGACGCACCAAACCCCTGAGCCTACTCAGCGCAACCACCCTCGGATGCACCCTCGCACTCGGGGCGCCCCTCGCCCTCCCCCAGGTCGGCACCTTCACCGCCGCACAGGCACAGGAAAACCAGGCACAGGAAAACCAGACCGGCACCCAGGCAGTACCGAGTCGCGCGCCTACGTCAACTACGAAGGTGACTACGTCATCGCGGGCGTACACACCGAAATGCTCAACGCATTCCTCGACGGCAACCAGTTCACCCTCGCCACCCTCGCAGACACCGCCCCCGGCCAGCAGGGACGATTCAACCCCGCCCGCACCGTCTTCCACCTGCCCGACGTCGAGGATGCACACACCAACGTTGTAGCAGGCTACGACTACATTGCCCCCGAGGGCACCGATATCTTCTACATTCCCTCCACCCGCACCCGCGGCCTGCTCTACCCCGGCCTCGGTGCGGAAGGAATCCGCCCCGGCGCACTCAAGGACAACACCATCAACCTTGAACTCGTGCGCAGCAGCGTACCCGAAGGCGGCCGCGCCGAAGTCTTCACCGAATCCGGTCGCGACAACCCGCGCGTCTTCAGCACCAACGACAAGCTCGCACCGCACACCATCACCTCTGGCGGTCACGAGCACCTCAGCTGGGCATTCACCCGCGCAGGCATCTACCAGCTGACCTTCCGTGCCACCGCAACCCTTGCCGACGGCACCCCGGTCAGCTCCGAGGCGACCTACACCATCGCCGTGGGCACTAACGCTGAGGAAGGCTTCAAGCTCCTGAACGCGCAGAACGCCGCGAAGGAAGCAACCAAGGACGCCACAAGCGAGGCAACCACTACCCCCGAGGCGACTTCCACCGCCACCGAGAGCGCCACCAGCAGCCCCAGCGCATCTACTTCCGCAAGTGCTGAGGCGAGTGCTTCTGCTGAGGCGAGCGCATCCACCGGTATTCGCCGCGTGGATGGATCTGTGAACGGTCAGAATGCCGCGCAGGTGACCGACCCGAACGCCGCAAAGGCGGCGGCGAATGGTGAGCAGGCATCCCAGGGTGGATCCGGTGTAACCGCTATCAGCGGCACCGACAACACCAATAACGGCTCTGACAAAGGTGAAAACAAGGACGGCAACGCCACCAGCGCGAAGGGATCCAGTGTGAAGGGCTCCAATGCCCAGAACATCAGCGCACCCAGCAACGGCGGCGGCATTACCGGTAACGGCGTGCTGTCCTCCGGTCTGCCCGGCAGCCTGAACCAGCAGTGCATCGCCACCGAGGTTCCCGCCGAAGATGCCAAGGACTCTAAGGACGCTCAGAAGGACAACAAGCAGAGCAACCAGGCAGCCCAGGCACCGACCAGCATCCCCACCCTCGCCGTGGTCAACACCGCCGAGCACAGCGGCCGTGAAGAAGTCACCCACGGCCACTTCGACGTGGGCCCGATCCTCAACGGCGGCAACCTCACCAGCAGTGTGAAGGACGACCGTACCAGCCCCGCCCGCCACGTCTCCCCCGGCGCCCTCGAGTTCGTGCTCAATGACGCCGCGAAGATCAACCTGCCCGCAGGCATGGAGAATATCGCCCCGGCAGGCACCCCCGTGCACATGATTGGTGCAACCCAGCAGCAGGGCGTGCCCTGGCTCGGCTGGAGCACCCAGGACCCCGAACTGCTCAAGCAGCTCGACGGCCCCGTCACCATGAGCCTCAACGGTTTTGAGGGTCCCGGCACCATGTCCACCTTCCTCTCCGGTAACTTCGGTTCCGCCGGTCAGAAGGTCTTCGATTCGCGTAGCGGCGGCTCCTTCCAGGTGCCCGCGAACACCCACCAGCACAGCAACTGGGTGTTCACCGCTGAGGGTCGTTACACCGTGACTATCGGCTGGACTGCGCGCCTGAAGAACGGCCAGCAGGTCAGCAGTGAATCGGTTCTGCACTTCACCGTCGGCAACCCCGATAACGCCCCGGCAAGCAACAACGCGCAGGGTGCGGCAGAAGCCAAGCAGGACGGCGGCAACAACGCTAACGGCGCTAACAACAGCGGCGAGAAGAGCACCGCAAAGAACCCCGTCAACGGCTCCGTAGATGAAGCCACCGGCATCGTCACCAAGCCCGACGGATCCAAGGTGCGCATCGTCGGTAAGACCGCCTCCGGTGAGGATTGCGCCCTGACCAGCCAGGAACTCGCGAACGCCCAGAAGGCAGCCGCGGCGGGTAAGCTGCCGAACACCGGTGTGGTCATCGACCCGTTCATGGTCAGCACCTCCATTCTGGCGCTGGCACTCGGTGCCATGATTCTGCGTTCGGCACGCCGAAAGGGCCGCAGCGGTGACACCGCATAGCGGGCATACCGGCAACCGCGCACAAGCATATAGTCGGCGTACCGCCCTCACCCTCGCCTCCCGTATCGCGGTGGGTGCGGGGGTGGGGGCTGGCGCCTTTGCACTGAGCGGATGCGCCAGCAGCGTCAACGCCTCCTCCGACCGGATGCGCGTGGTCGCCACGACCCCAATTCTGGCGGATTTGGCGCAGCAGATTGCCGGCGACCGCGCCAGCGTGCACTCTCTGGTGCCTGCCGGTGCTGACCCGCACTCGTATGAGCCCAGCCTGCGCGATATCCGCGATGTCGCCTACGCCCGCTGCGCCCTGACGAACGGCCTGCTGCTGGAGCAGCGTAAGCTCAGCAAAATGGTTGAGGCGAACCTACCCGCCGGGGTTGTGTCCGTGGCGGTTGCGGAGAAGATTGAGCAGTACGGCGGCAAGCTCGAAGCCATTGTTGAGGACGCCTCCCTGGACTCCATCTGGCTGGGTTTGCGTGTTGAAGAGGGCGGGCAGAACGAATCTGCCCCCGCCGACTCTTCGGATGCGGGAATGCGCTTTGAGGTGCACAGCGTGCGGGCACGGACCTCTACCGATTCGTCGAATGCGCAGTTGGCGGCGTTCATTACGCAGACCTTCGGTGCGGTGGAGATGCTGTGCGATTCGCATGCGCGCGGCGTGAACCTCACCCGTGAGGGGGACACCGCGATCCGTACCGGCGATATGGGTTCGCTGGAGCTTCCGTTGCAGGCGCATACGCACCTGTCGTGGGCGTTTAGTGATGCCGGCGAGTACGCGATTGAGCTAAGTGCCACTGCGGTCAATGCGCCGGAGTCGGTGCGTTCTTCGCGCGGCACCCTGTACTGCGCGGTCGGTCGTGACCCGCAACAGCTGGTGGACCGTCTGGCGAAGGAACAGAACGTTTCAGCCGCCGAAATCAAGGTTCTTTCCGCAGGTCACGCCGATATTACGGCACGCACCGGCGACGGCAGGCTCGTACTCCGCGCGGATTCCTCGCAGGGCGCCGTCGAGCACGAACTGAACCGCACCGTGGTCGCGGTCCCCTCCCGCACCCTGCAGGAGGTGCCCGCCGGCGGTAGCTACCGTTTCCTGCGCTCGGGTGCTTCGGAGCACCGCGGTCAGGTGTACCTGCTCGCGCAGGCCGTTCTGGGCAAGCACGTGCACGGCGAAATCGACCCGCACATTTGGCATTCGGTACCGAATGCGAAGGCGAGCGTGCAGGTCATTCGTGACGCGCTCACCTCCGCCGATCCGGCGGGTGCGAGCGAGTACGCGACCCGCACCGAGCAGGTCATGAAGGAGCTTGACACCTTGGACGCTCAGCTGCGTCAGGTGTACGGAGCCCTGCCGGAGTCGGCACGCAACCTGGTCACCACGCACGACGGCTACCGCTACCTGGCGAGCACCTACGGGTTGCACATTGCCGGTTTTGTGAGTGCCAGCGCCAGCGGTGAGCCGAGCATTCAGCAGCGTCAGCGCCTGCGTCGCACGGTCGAGGATTTGAAGGTTCCAGCGATTTATCTGGACAAGTCCACGGCGATGCGTTCACCGGTTCTCACGGAGCTGGCTCGGGAGGCTCAAGTGCGTACCGGGGTGCTCTATTCGGACACTCTGGATGCGCAGGCTCCTCACTACGCGCAGATGATGCTGGCGAATGCTCACACGATTGCGCTGTGCTCCGGGGCTAGTTCTGGCGGCGATTCTTCGGGTGCTAGCTGCTCGGAGGCAAGCACCTCATAACCCGGTTCTGAGCTACCCACAAGCTCATATAGCCGTATTAGCATATAGATAATCTTTCACACACCGTTTCGGTCATGATTCTAGGAAGTCCTCATGATGAACTCAACCACCCCCTCCCGTTCCTCACGTAGCCGCGCCCTGCCCGCCCTGGCTCTGGGCGCCAGCCTCATGCTCGCACTCCTGGGTGTAGCACACGCGGAGACCACCCCGGCAACCGCCGAGAGCGCTTCCGCCCAGCCGAGCGACAGCAACCTCAGCCGCGGCGAGCGCGCCCTCACCCAGACCCTGTCGGCGGAGCAGCCGGTCGCATCCGGCCGCACCGAAATTTCCGCCGGCCACGTGGATATGGGTCCGCGTTTCAATAACGGCAAGTTTGAGCTCATGCTCCACGACGACCACGGCGAAACCCCCGTCTGGCGCAGCCTGGACGAGGTCATCTACCGCGGTAGCGATAAGGCGATCCTTGAGGTGCCGAACGACCCGCGCTACTCCTTCGTGGGTGCGCCCGCCGGCTCTAAGGTGTACGTCATTCCGCAGACCGAAACTAAGGGCGTGATCTGGCCGGGTTGGAACACTCAGGATCCGCAGCTGGTGTCCAAGCTGAACCGCGGCGTGAACCTGACCCTGGAGCAGGTGAGCGGCCCCGGCACGTTCAGCCTGTATCTGGAGAACGGCAACTTCTCGGCGCCGCAGGTGCTGTGGTCCTCGACCAAGAGTGAGCCGCAGAAGCTGTGGGTTGAGAAGAACACTCACACCCACGCGAACTGGGTGTTCACCGCCCCGGGCGAGTACCTGCTGAAGGTCACCGCGAGCGCTGAGCTGTCTGACGGTTCGACCGTCTCTGATACCCGCTACCTGAAGTTTGCGGTGGGTGATTCTGCGAGCGCTGATGCCCTGTACGCGATGGAAGCGCAGGCTCGCGGTTCTGCATCCTCAGGTTCGGCTTCTGCTACTTCTCAGGCCGCCGGTACCCAGGCATCCGGTACTCAGGCGTCCGGTTCTTCTTCTGCCGCCGCAGCGAGCGACCAGAGCGGTTTCCGTGCTGAGTTCACGATTTCCTGGAGTCCTATTGTTGCTGGCATCGTGGTCTTGGTGGGCGTGGGCGCGTTCATCATCTCCCGCCGCCGCCGTTCCTCCGCGCAGCGTGAGGCTCTGGATGAAGTGCGCGGTGACCGTTCGTGAGCACGTCGGTAACTGCGGGTACTGAACCCGTTCTAGAGATTTCGAACCTGTACGCGGGCTACGCGCGCCGCTCCATCCTCAAGGATTTGTCCCTGACCCTGGAGCGCGGCGAGTTTGCGGGTCTGATTGGTGCTAATGGTGCCGGTAAGACCACGCTGCTGCGCACCATTTTGGGTCTGATTCGCCCGGCATCCGGTCAGGTTCGCGTGTTGGGCGAGTCGCCGCGTGTGGCGCGTGCGCACATCGGTTACGTGCCGCAGAAGCACCAGTTCCAGTGGGATTTTCCGCTGACCGTCAAGGACACGGTGATGACCGGTCGCGTGCGTGAGATTGGGTTCTTCCGCCGCCCGGCGAAGAAGGATTGGGTTCAGGTTTTTTCGGCGATGGAACGCACCGATGTTCTGCACCTGCAGGATGCGTCCATTGCGGAGCTTTCAGGCGGTCAGCGCCAGCGAGTGCTGCTTGCGCGCGCCTTGGCGGCGAACCCCCTCCCTGTTGCTGCTGGATGAGCCGTTCACGGGCGTGGATGCGCCCACCCAGACCACGCTGACCCGTCTGTACCGTGAGCTGGCGGATGAGGGCATCACCATTCTGATGTCTACGCACGATATGCTGGCGGCGCGCGAGTCCTGCTCACGTCTGTGCGGTGTGCGCGGCAATATTCACCTGGACGGCCCGGCGGCTTCCTTCAGCCTGGAGCAGCTGCACACGTGGTTGCACGGTCACGACATTGAGGAGGCGCAGGGCCACGCCCGCACGGGCTTCACCTGTGCCGGTGGTGCGCTGGATGAGTACGGCCACGAGCTGCCGGATTCCTGCGCTTCGGCTGCTTCCGCCTCCCCCCGCCCACGCTACTTCTACCGGGGGTGCCCGTTGATTACTCCTATTGATTTTCTTGCCGACCTGTTCAACCCGTCGCTGGCATTCCTTCCGCGCGCCCTGGCGGCGGTGCTGCTCGCGTCGGTGGTCACCGGCGTGGTGGGTTGTCACGTGCTGATGCGCGGCATGGTCTTCATTGGCGATGCGGTGGCGCACTCGGTGTTCCCGGGTCTTGCGGTGGCGTTCGTGCTGGGCGGCAACCTGATGGTGGGTGGCCTGACGGCGGGCGTGGTGACGGCTATTCTTGTGGCTATTTTTAGTCAGAATCAGCGGCTGCGCGAGGATTCCGTGATCGGTATTTTCTTTGCCGCCTCTTTTGCGTTGGGTATTGTGATTATTTCGTTGGCGCCGGGCTATTCGGGGTCGGTGCAGGATTTCTTGTTCGGCTCTATTGTGGGTGTTTCGAATGAGGACATTACCAACGCCGCGATTATGGGTGCCGTTATCCTGCTGGTGCTGTGGCTGTTCCACCGCCAGATTGTGACGGTCAGCCTGGACCGTGAGAGTGCCCGCGCGATGGGCCTGCCGGTGCTTGCCTGGATATTGTGCTGTACGTTCTGGTGACCATTTCTGTGGTGCTGGGTCTGCAGACGCTCGGTAATGTGCTGGTGTTGGCGCTTCTGGTGATTCCGGCGTCGGCTGCGCGTCTGGCGTGCCGCCGACTGGGGTCGATGATGGTGTTCTCGCCGGTGTTTGGCGGTATCTGCTCGATTGTTGGCCTGTACCTGTCCTGGGCGTTTAACTTGCCGACCGGTGGCACGATTGTACTGTCGATGGTGGCGGCTTTTGTGCTGGTCTGGGCGGTGACGGCGGTTCGTTCGCGAGCGCGCGCCCAGCTGAAGAATTAAACCCGGCTGAAGAGCTAAGCCCAGCTGAACCCAACTTTTCTACATATAACGCACGAGGCGCATCCCTGTTTTCAGGGGTGCGCCTCGTGCGTTTTTTACAGGTCTTAAATACCCAAAGTGAATCATGTTCATGTTTAAAGAACCAAAAGATACACTCCGCGTAATAAAAGCGCATAATTCAACACGTCGGGTTTAATGAAAATACAACCTATCAAATATTTCTTATGGGTTGATACATGTAGTGATAAAGCAGTCACTACACCCTCATTAGAGCTTCAAAGAAGGAGTCATCATGAAGGCATATGTATACCACGGCCCCGACCAGAAGGGCGCCTGGGAGGAAGTCCCGAACCCCACCATTCTTGAGCCCACGGACGTTATCGCCCGTGTCGACACCACCACCATTTGCGGTACTGACCTGCACATCCTGAAGGGCGACTGCCCCGAGGTGGACCACGGACGCATCCTGGGCCACGAGGCTGTCGGTACCATTACCGAGGTTGGCTCCGCGGTGACTGACCTGAAGGTCGGCGACCGCATCATCATTCCCGCCGTGACCAGCTGCGGTAAGTGCTCCTACTGTAAGGCGAACCAGCCTTCGCACTGCCAGACCGTTGGTGGTGTCGGCTGGATTTTCGGTTACATGATTGACGGCACCCAGGCAGAGTACGTGCGTGTTCCCTACGCAGAGACCTCGGTTCACCTGGTTCCGGAGGGCCTGACCGACGAGGACGTCCTCTTCCTCACCGACGCACTGCCCACCGGCTTCGAGATCGGTATTCTGAACGGCAACACCAAGCCCGGCGACACCGTCGCTGTCGTGGGTGCAGGCCCCGTGGGTCTGGGCGCAATCATGACCGCTAACCTCTGCGGTGCTGGCCGCGTCATCACCATCGACTTCGACGACAACCGCATGAACAAGGCGCTGGAGCTGGGCGCAACCGATAAGGTCAACGCGGGCGACCCGGACTTCATCGAGAAGATTAAGGCTCTCTCCCCCGACGGCCTGGGCGTGGATGTGGCAATTGAGGCTGTGGGCGTTCCGCAGACCTTCGAGACCTGCACCAAGATTGTTCGCCCCTATGGCAACATCGCGAACGCCGGCGTGCACGGCAAGCCCGTTGAGCTGCCCCTGAACACCATGTGGATTTCGAACGTTCGCATCAACATGGGTCTGGTCAACTGCAACACCGTCGGTAACCTGCTGAACATGGTCCGCTCCGGCCGCCTGAACGCTAAGGCGATGGCAACCCACCGCTTCACGTTCGACCAGTTCGAGGAAGCCTACGACCTGTTCACCCACGCTGCTGAGCACAACGTGGTGAAGGTTGTTATCTCCCGCGACCCGGAGGTTGCGGCATAGACTGCGGTAGGCTCATATACCGCTCATACTGAAACCCCGAACGTTTGTGAGGGATTTCGGTGGGATGTATTCATGACACTGCGAACATCCCTAGGATTCGCCTCCGGGTGGGAGTGGGTAGGTCCCACCCGGAGCGCGAATCGTCCTCCCCTACCCCGAGATGCAGTTATTTTCTGAAGAGACTAGATTGTCTGAAAATTCAAGAGATGCGTCAGCTCGGGGTTTTCTGTTCCCTCAACCCGTTCTTTGGGCAACCCGTTCTTTGGTGGGTTTAGGGGCGGTTCCTCAAGCATGATGCACCCTCCACCGGGCGCTCTGCCGACCCGCTCTTGCGGGTTCTTCTGCCAGGCAACCTCTACTGGTGGAGGGGCGCATCATTTGACTCTTCTTGGTCGGGCGGTACCTCCGATTCTGCTCTTCCTTGAAGGGAAAGGAAAAGGGTCGTACGCTTACGGTTCAATGGCGAACTCGTAGGCTGCGACCCTTTTCTCATGCCCGGTTTTCGGTGCCTCGGGCGGGCTATTTAGTTTTTAGGCTTCTCAGTACTGGGTTTTTCTCCGGCGGCATTCTTTTCACCGGTGTTCTCATGACCGGCAGCATCGTGCAGGATGCGGGTGAACGCCTCCGTGGGGTCGTCTGCCCCAGCTGCGGCAGAAGAGTCGGTGGCGCCTCCGATGACGGGTTCGGTGGGCGCATCCTCAACGGGTACTTCAGCCAGATTCTCGGCAGGTACCTCGGCAGGAGCCTCGACGGACACCTCCGCGACGATGGGCTCATCCGAGGCGGACTCCGCAGAGGCGGGCGCCTCCGGAGCCTTCTGCGCATCCTCCTGCTTATCCTGAGCCGGAGTCTCTACGGGCTGCCCGGTAGCTACCGGCTCACCGTGCGCGGATTCCTTCTTCGCATCCTTGTGCGCGTCCTTATGTTCGAGCCTGTAGATGATGCGCGGTTCCAGGCGCTCAAAACCAATCTTGGAGCGCACCCAGTTCACGAAGCGGTCGATACGGTCCTCACCCTCGGTGGTTTCCGCAACCCGGTAGTTGCGCGGCAGCATCACGCTGTCGCTGAGCACGCGCGGGTACTCATCAATCTCCTGAATACCCGCCATGTACATGTTCTCGCGGAACTGGTGAGCGAACTCCTGCTGACCGAGGAACAGCTGGTCGGCGTAGGTTTTAGCCGCCAGGCGCTCGCTGTAGGCGTCCTTGGAGTCGCGAGCGCCCTTCTTGGAGCCGTAAATATCCCAGAAGTAAAAGTACACATTGTTCGCGATAATGGCGGAGATAATGCGGTTCTGCAGGTACACGAGGGCACCGACGGCGACCGCACCAACAATCAGGAGCACCACGGCGAGCGGGGAGAGTGCAAAGTCAGACAGATTGCCGCGGTGGTTCGTGAACAGGCCAATCAGGTAGGCGATGGTGACCACGATGATGGGCACGCCGATGAAAATCACGGCCAGCGGAACCCAAATGTACAGCAGGGCACGTAGAATCAGGCGGTAGTAGCTAATCGAGTCGCCAATGGGGATGGGCGTAGGCTTCACGGAAGAGTGCGCACGCTTCATGAGCAGGCTGAAGATACGGTTGCTGTCGATGCCAACTTTACGCAGCTTCGATTCGAGGGACGCACGCTTGAGGAAGACCCGGTAGTTTTCGAGGACGACGCGCTGGTCGGAGGTGAGCTTTTCGGGGTCGGGTAGGGCGTTGAGGTCCAAGCCGGCTTCGGTGAGGAGCTTGCTCCACAGTTCCAGTCGCGCCAGTTCGGAGGGTTTTGCCGCCGCCTGCGCCTGGTAGTTCTTGTAGGAGATGAAGATGGTGCTGGCACCAATCAGCAGTGTAATGAAGGGTGCAATCCAGTCTTTGAGTCCCATGGTGGCGTTCCTCCTTGAGTGTGTGGAGCCGTTGGTTCCTCTGTCTTTTTCGGGCGACTTTTTCGGGCGTGAGCCTACTGTTTTTACCGTACCACCGGCACCTGTGCTGAACCTTTAAATGCGCAGGTGGGTGCGTAAAAATAGCCCCGCCTCCCGGCGCTCAAGAGCAACGGGAGACGGAGCTTATCTATGAGGTTTAGTGCGCTGTATTAGTGTTCTGCGGGCTTCATTTCGCGCGGTGCCTTACGAATCATGAGGTAGCTGATGACAGCCATAACACCCATGAGCACGGCACTGAATGCGGAGCTCAGCACCACGCCCGAGTCGAAGGCAGCGAATGCGGAGGAGAGCAGCTGGTTCGCCTGCTCGCCACTACATGGCTGGCGACGGACACGGCACCGCCGAGGGTTTCGTGGGCGTGGTCGGCGAGAGTCTCATCCAGGCCGTCGGGTACAACCACATTTGCGCGGTAGACGGCGGTGAGCATGCCACCAATGATGACGGTGCCGAGCACCGTACCTGTCTCGTAGGAGGTCTCCGAGATCGCGGATGCCGCACCAGCCTTACGCGGCGGCACGCTGGAGAGCATCAGGTCGTTCGAAATGGTCTGCGCAATACCGATGCCGGTACCGAGCACAATGAAGATCAGGATAATCACCAAGTCGTTGTGCGCACCCAGGAAGGCGAGCACCGCGAACGCGGCAGCGTGGAGCGCCAGACCGAAAGACACCACCTGCGCCGGGTGGAAGTGCACCGCCACGCGCGCAATCACCAGACCGGCGATAATGATCGCCAGGGTACCGGGAATCAGCAGCATACCGGCGTACATGGGCGGCAGACCGGAGACCAACTGCAGGTGCTGGGAGGCGAAGTAGATGAAGCCAACGTCCACCATCATGGAGATGAGGTTTGCGGTAATCGCGCCGGTGAACACGGTGTTGCGGAAGAGGCGCACATCCAGCATGGGCTGAATATCGTTCTTCTCGCGGTTGAGCTGACGCAGCACGAACAGGACGATGAAGCACAGGCCGGCAAGGATGGTGCTGATAGCCACCGCATCGAACCCGGTTTCGGAGGTGTGAGTCAGACCGAAGGTAATGCCGGTCATGCCGGTCATAATCAGCAGGATGCTCAGCGGATCCACCGGGCTGGGGTTCGGGTCCTTCGACTCGGGAACCATAATCGGGGCGAGAATCAGCAGAGGAATCAGAATCGGCACAGCGAGCAGGAACACCGAACCCCAGTCGAAGTGCTCCAGCAGGAAACCACCCACAATCGGGCCCAGCGCCGCACCCGCCGAGAAGCCCGAAGCCCACACGGCAATAGCGATGCGGCGCTCGGTCGCATCCACAAAGATATTGCGAATAATCGACAGGGTTGCCGGCATGAGCATGGCGCCAAAAATGCCAAGCAGGGCGCGGGCAACCACGAGCATCAGCGCGGAGGGCGCGAATGCCGCGAGCGCAGAGATTGCCGCGAAGCCGGTCGAGCCGATGAGCAGCAGCTTGCGGCGACCGATGCGGTCACCGATAGCGCCCATGGGCACGAGCAGGGCGGAGAGCACCAGGGAGTAGGAGTCAACGATCCACAGCTGCTCCGCGGAGGAGGGCTCAGCGCCTTAGCGATTGCGGGCACCGCGAAGGCAAGCACTGTGTTGTCGATGGAGACCAGGAGCACCGGGAGCATGAGCACACCGAGTGCCGCCCAGCGCTTGGTCTTCTGGTCGGGGGCGTGAATGGGCAGAGCCGTGGTGTGCGGATTGTGATTCGTCATGGGTTGTTTTCGTGCGTCTATAAGGTGTCGGCTGATGCGGCGGACGCGGCGGCATCAGCTCGGCCTGTCTTTTGGGCTAGGTCTTTTAGTGAGGTTTTAGGGGTCCGGACGGGGCCATAAACGAAGATTATACCAACTGGACGGTATAGTTTCAAGCGGTTAGACTGGTACCCATGACCACCCCCAACCACCGCAAACAGCGCGCCAACAACTCCCGCGAACACATCCTCGACACCTACGTCGACCTGCTGATTCGCTCGGGAGAACGCGCCGCAACCCTCGACGCCGTCGCCACCGCCGCCAAGGTTTCCAAGGGCGGGCTACTCTACCACTTCGCCTCCAAGAAGGCGCTACTTGAGGCGCTCGCAGAACGCACCCTCACCCTGGCTGAAGAGGACTTCGCGGCAATGGAGCAGGCACCTGAGGGGGGCAAGCGCCTACTACATCAATTCCTCCACGCCGGATAACACCCCGTTCGACCGTGCCCTCATTGCCCTCAGCCGCCTGGCGCAGAACAATAATGAGCTTGCCCAGCAGGCCATGAGTCGCGTACAGGATGGCTGGCATGCGCTCGTTCTCGCTGAGCTGGGTGATGAACAGATTGCCCGCACCGTGCTGCTTCTGGGTGATGGCATGTACTACAACGCGGCATTCGGAGGCGACTCCGCCAGCCCGCAGAGGGCTGCAGCCATCGCGGCAGACCGTGCGGCACTCGAACGCGCCCTGCAGGTACTCAAGGCGGCGGCTCGTTAAACCACAAAAGCCACTCGACACAGCGGTTAAAGCCACAAGCTAAAACCGCTACCTCAAACCCTATTCTTCAGCGCCGGCGAGCACCCGGGGCTTAAACTGGAAGGGTACGTATCTACTCTTCAACCAAGGAGTTCCGATGATTTTTATTGCTGTAAAGTTCCCCGTCAAGCCCGAATACGCTGACCAGTGGATTGAGAAGACCCGCGCTTTCACCGAGGCAACCCGCGCCGAGGAAGGCAATAAGTTCTTCGAGTGGTCCCGCAGCGTTGAGGACCCGAACGAGTTCGTTCTGCTCGAGGCTTTCAACGACGATGCAGCTGGCCCGCACGTGAACTCTGACCACTTCCAGCAGGCGATGAAGGACATGCGTCCGCTGCTGACCGCAACCCCGAAGATTATTTCTCGTCTGATTGACGGCGACGACTGGGACGCAATGGGCGAGCTGCAGATTGACTAGTCTGCACCCCCGACATGCACCCTAAAATTCCATAGTTAGACGTTGCATAAGTAGACGCTGGAGCGCCCCTCCCCTCTGCCGTTTGAGCAGTGCGGAGGGGTGCTTTGCGTGTCCGGTACCTGAACTTTTTCCCCTTGACACGACGCGGAGGGCACCGGTTTTCGGGTCGGCGGGTGCCTTGCGTGCATTTTTACCCTATTAACCCCTTAAAATGGGTAGGGTATGCACACCTATCGATACCCATTCGCACAGGAGGCCTGAATGAGCATCGCATCCCAGCCTCTTCCCGGCGCAGTTGCCGTTGAAGAGCACCACGACGTGGACCACACCTCTGTGTCCCTCGCTGTATCGACCGTTATTCTGGCCCTGCGCCCCAAGGACAACGAAACCCACCCGACCCTGTGGCTGCCACTGGTTCGCCGCCTCCGCGAGCCCTATAAGGGCCAGTGGGCGCTTCCTGGCGGCCCGCTCAACCCGAATCTTTCCCTCGAAGAGGCAGCGGCTTCGACGCTGAAGCGCGCAACCAACCTGCAGCCCGGCTACCTGGAGCAGCTCTACGCGTTCGGCGACGTTCTGCGCACCCCCGAGGCGCGCGCCGCCCGCGTTGTGGGCGAGCCCGACCCGGCACCCGGTACTGATCACGAGCGCGTGGTTTCCGTGGTGTACTGGGCGTCGATTCCCGCCACCGAGGTCGCGAACACTCGCGTGCACGAGAACATCCGCTGGTTCCCGGTGGATGAGCTGCCCGAGCTCGCCTTCGACCACAACGAAATCATTGAGTACGCGCTCTACCGCCTACAGAACAAGGTCGAGTACTCGCGTATTGCGCACTCTTTCTTGGGCGAGGAGTTCACCCTGGCGCAGCTGCGTGAGGTGTACGAGGCGATTCTGGGTCGCACCCTGGATCCGGCGAACTTCCGCCGCCAGATTGCGGCATCGAAGTCGATTATTGACACCGGCCGCCGCGTGGAGGGCACCCGTCACCGCCCGCCGCGCCTGTACCGTTACAACGACGCTCAGGCGTACGCGGATGCGGGCCCGCTGGGCATGTACCGCGAGCGCCACGAAGCGTAATAGCGTTTCGCGTGTTGTACGCGCGCAGATTTAATGCCTCAAAGGAGGGGCGGCACCGAATGGTGTCGCCCTTCTTTTTGCGTTGTCTAGGGGATATCGGCACTTGTCAGGAGGTTTTGTGGGAGGGTGTTTGACTCAGCACCCGCACGCTCCCTATGCTGGAGTCCTCAGCTCGCTTTTACCGCCACCTCGTTGCAGAAGTAGCCGACGGAGCTGAACGTATCGTTTGACCGAAGCCGTCCAAGGCGCAACCGGGGTGCCCTTCGGAATCTAGGAGGCATCAAAGAAATGACCCACCGAGCATAAGCCCGGACTCAGAAAAATTTTTCGCGCGCTCACGCAACTATTTGCGCAGACATATTCCCCTGCGCACGTCCATTTTTCTGCGTGTCTCCATCAGCGCGCACGCACCCGGGCACAGGTACATCCACCGTTACGCTCGGGTTTTTTCATGCCTTCACGCCTTCATGTGCGTTGGCAGGAATCCGAGCACCTACTCGAAGGAACTCGGCCCATGTCACGTCACATTACACTCGACCATATTTCGTACGCACACCCGAGCCAGCCCCCACTTTTCACAGACCTTTCCGCGGTATTTTCTGCGCCACTCACCGGGCTTATCGGCGATAACGGCGCGGGAAAAACTACCCTCTTCAGACTTATTCTTGGCGACATAAACCCTAGTCAAGGCATAATCAGCACCCCACCGCACATAGCGTACCTACCGCAAGATTTAGGGTTGAGTGGGCATCAGTATCTTGCCGATATTTTTGGAATTACAAAAATACTGCAGGCGCTTGATGCGCTGGAATCGGGCGAATATTCCCCCAGCCTTTACGACACCATAGGCGACGCCTGGGATATTGAAGAACGCACCCTCGTAGCCCTTGCCGAACATGGTTTTGGTCCTGCCCTCACTACGACCGATACACAGGCCCGTCGCAACCTTCTGATGCGTCCCCTTAGCACCTTTTCAGGTGGTCAGACGGTCACAGCCGCACTCACCGCGCTTCTATATTCAGACCCAGAGTTCATTCTGCTCGACGAACCGACGAACAACCTGGACTCCGCGGCGAAAGCCCAGCTCTTCACGACACTGGAGGCGCTGCCCTGCCCGGCGCTCATTATCAGCCACGACCGCGACCTACTGGAGCGCGTGAACGTGATTGCCGAGCTTCACGCCGACCGTCAAGGACTGGCTCATCTGCGCCTCTTCGAGGGTAACTACAGCACATACCGGCAGGCACTGGACACCGAACAGCAGGCAGCTCAGCGTCACGTGACCGAGGCGAAGAATGAGGCGCGTAAGGCTGAGCGTGAGCGCACCGAGAACCAGATTAAGCTCGATCGCAACGCCCGCCGAGGCCGCGAATTTGAACGGTCAAAGCGGAAACCTGGCATGGCTATGGGCCTGGATAAGAACAGTTCAGAGCGCTCTGCCGGGAAACTTCACACAGCCCACGAAAGCATGGTGGCGGATGCGCGGGCGGCAGTTGGAGAAGCCCAAGAGAACCTGCGCGTGCAGGAGCGTATCTATCTGGAACTTGTTCAGGATGCGCTCCCACTGGGGCGGAAGGTACTGGAATTACATCGGGTGAAGAACGACTCTTGCGCATCTACACCGCAGAGCGCCGACTTTAAGAATGCATACACCCAAAACACCGTTTCACGTGAAACACAACCATATAAAGTTGATTATCTGCTTCAAATCCAAGATTTTCCCGAGGTCCTTATCCTGACCGGACCCGAACACCTGCACATCACGGGAGCAAACGGCAGTGGCAAGACTGTGCTTCTCAATGCGATAGCGCACGCGAATGACCCTGATTACCGTTCCCCAGTGCCGCCTGCATACCAAGTGCTCTACCGCCTGGAGAACACCGCATACCTGCCGCAGCGCATCATCCTCGACCCGGAGCTCACCCTCCTTGAAACCGTACAGAGGGCGAATCCGGGTGCGAGCGAACAGCATCTGCGTGACCAGCTGGCGCGCCTGCTCTTCCGTCGCGAAAGCGTACATCAGCGCATTGGGGATTTATCCGGAGGTGAGCGCTTCCGTGCCGCGGTGGCGCAGGTGCTTCTGGCCAGCCCGGTGCCGCAGCTACTCATATTGGATGAGCCGACGAATAACCTCGATATTTCCTCGGTGGATTGGTTGGTACAAGCACTCGAAGCCTATACCGGCGCGCTCATCGTCGTGAGCCACGATGAGGATTTCTGCCGCCGTATCCGCATTGACCGCACACTCAACCTTTCAACAAAAACTCTCGGAAAGGAACCATTCGGGGAATCAGCACGCTGAATCTTCTCCTACATGGGAAGGTGTTTGACTCAGCGCCCAGTCAGTTCCTATGCTGGAGTCCTCGGCTCTCTTCCGACGCTGCCCCATCGTGGGGGTAGCTGGCGGAGCTGAACGTATCGTTTGACCGAAGCCACCCAAGGCGCGACCGGGGCGGTATTCGGAATCTAGGAGGCATCAAAGAAATGACCCACCGAGCATAAGCCCGGACCTCACATAATTTTTTTCGCGCGCTCACGCAGCAGCTCTACGGACACGTTTCCTACGTGTTCCAATCAGCGCGCACGCACCCGGGCACAGGTACATCCACCGTTACGCTCGGGTTTCTTCATGCCTTCACACCTCATGTGCACTGGCCGGAATCCGAGCACCTACTCGAAGGAACTCGGCCCATGTCACGCCACATTACACTCGACCATATTTCGTACGCGCACCCGAGCCAGCCTCCGCTTTTTGCGGATCTGTCGGCAGTATTTTCGGCACCTCTGACCGGGCTCATTGGCGATAATGGTTGCGGAAAAACAACCCTCATGAGGTTGATTTTGGGCGATTTGGCGCCGGATTCCGGTTCCTTGGCGGCACCGGCACGCATGGCGTATCTACCTCAGGATTTAGGTCTGGACCGGGAGCAGACCCTCGCCGAGCTCTGCGGAATCTCTGAGATTCTGCGGGCGCTACAGGCAGTGGAATCCGGCGAGTACTCCCCCGAACTCTACGAGACCATCGGGGACAGCTGGGACGTTGAGGAGCGTACCCTGGCCGCTTTGGCAGCCTACGGGTTTACCCCGGCAATCCTGGTTGATCGTGATAATCCGGAGGCTATCCGATCTCTCTTTACTCGCGATATGCGCAGCTTCTCCGGTGGCGAGGCGGTCATTGCAGCACTTGCCTCGCTCATGGCTTCTGACCCCGAGTTCATTCTGTTGGATGAGCCAACAAATAACCTGGACTCCGTGGCGAAGGCTCAGCTCTTCACCGCGCTGGAGGCACTGCCCTGCCCGGCGCTGATTATTAGTCACGACCGCGACCTGCTGGAGCGCGTGCACGTGATTGCGGAGCTTCACGCGGACCGTCAGGGACTGGCTCATCTACGCCTCTTCGAGGGCAACTACAGCACCTACCGGCAGGCGTTGGATACCGAACAGCAGGCCGCTCAGCGTCGCGTGACCGAGGCGAAGAATCAGGTGCGTTCGGCGCATCGTGAGTGGGTGCAGGCTCAGGAGATTATCTCGAAGAACATGTCCCGCGTGTGGAAGGATGATCAGCCGGACACGATTCTTGCCCTCGCCAAGGACGCCTCGCGGCAGGCGGCGGCGAAGCTTCGAGTTCTGCGCGTGGGCAAGCAGGAGCAGGCTCAAGAGGCGTATCAGAACGCTCAGGACCAGGTGCGCATCCAGGAGAAAATCTATGCCGAGCTGAGCCAGCAGCCCCTACCCGCGGGACGTAAGGTGCTGGAGCTGAGCAGGGTTGATTCCAGCCAGGTTTCACGTGAAACATTTACTGTTCAGCAACCTACTAAGGTTGATTCTCTGCATTTTTCACCCGCTGAGGCGAATAACGAGAGTCAACAGGGAACCCCGGCGGAGTGCCCCGAACACCTAATTCTCAGCGGCCCCGAGCATCTGCATATTACCGGTGCGAACGGTAGCGGCAAGACCACCCTCTTGAACGCTATCGCCCACGCAGGCGATGCGGACTACCTCTCCCCCGTGCAGCCCGCCTACCGCGTCGACTATTGCATCGAGGGAGCGTATATTCCGCAGCGCATCGCCCTCGACCCGGAGCTGACTCTTCTGCAGAGCGTGCAGCAGGCTAACCCCGGCGTGAGCGAACAGCATCTTCGTGATCAGCTGGCGCGGCTGCTTTTCCGTCGCGAAAGTGTGCATCATAAGACTGGTGAGCTCTCCGGCGGTGAGCGTTTTCGTGCAGCGGTGGCGCAGGTTCTTTTGGCTGATCCGGTACCGCAGCTGCTCATGCTGGATGAGCCGACGAACAACCTCGATATTTCCTCAGTGGATTGGTTGGTGCAGGCGCTCGAAGCCTATACCGGCGCACTTATCGTGGTGAGCCATGATGAGGATTTCTGCCGCCGCATCCGTATTGACCGCACGCTGGCACTCTAGGGCTCCCCGCTGTGCATCTAAGGCAGGGAATAAACGTCCAGCACCGGCTAGGACGAAGTTACACAGCAATCATGTATGTGCTCCGGTGTGAACTTTACATTTGAGTGACAAAATCCGCTGAAGAGTTACATTTTGTCACTCGAAATCTCTATATGTGTAAATTTCACATCCCAGTTGTTACATCATCACGCTTAAAACTACGGGTATACCCCGATTAAGCCGTTAAACGAACGGGTGCCCGGCACCTCCGAATATGGAGGCGCCGGGCACCCGTTTCAGTTATCTCACCACGGCTACTTCACCGCGCTGACGAAAACTTAGATTAGAGGACCAGGCCCTTGGTCTGGGACACTGCGCGCTCGAAGCGAGCCTGAACGTCAGCCCAGTTCACAATGTTCCAGAATGCCTTGACGTACTCGCCCTTGACGTTCTGGTAGTCCAGGTAGAATGCGTGCTCCCACATGTCCAGCTGCAGAACGGGAATCAGTGCAACGGAGATGTTGCCCTGCTGGTCGTAAAGCTGCTCGATGATGAGGCGCTTGCCAACGGTGTCCCATGCGAGGATTGCCCAGCCGGAGCCCTGAATGGTCAGTGCAACGTTGGTGAAGTGCTCACGGAACTTGTCGAAGGAGCCGAAGAACTCGTCGATTGCCGCTGCCAGCTCGCCGGTGGGCTTGTCGCCACCCTCGGGGGACAGGTTGTTCCAGAAGATGGAGTGGTTAGTGTGGCCACCCAGGTTGAACGCCAGGTCCTTGGAGAGCTTGGAGACGTTGCCGTATGCACCGTTCTCGCGTGCCTCTTCGAGCTGCTCGAGAGCTGCGTTAGCGCCTGCAACGTATGCTGCGTGGTGCTTGTCGTGGTGCAGCTCCATGATCTTTGCGGAGATGTGGGGCTCGAGCGCCGCGTAGTCGTAGGGGAGCTCGGGGAGAGTGTACTTTTCAGCCATGATGATGCCTTTCATTAGAAAACTTGGCTTGTATTAAAGATTACCAGCGTAGCGTTTACTTTACTTTTCATGAGTTGGGGAGCGTCACATTTATGTAAGACCTCGCTCGAGCCTGTGGATTTTAGGCGGAGACTTTTCCCCACAGCTGTGGATAACCCTGTGTATCAACAGGACTTTCAGGTTTGGCACCCTATTCTGCCTTGAAATACCGGGGTATGCACTCATATGAATAACAGTGCTGTAAGTTCTCCACACTGTGGATAACTGCTGTGGATAACATCCTATTTTGGGGATGCGAGGGGGATAAACTGCAGAATTTTCGCCCTTATTCGAGGCGTTTTTCCTTCTACTAGCCAAAATATTGGGCGCCGGCAGGGACGCCGAGCCCCCTTACACGCCGCTTAGCGCCGGAGGCGGTGGATTAAGTGCACAGGGTTATCCACAGGTGTGGAAACTCTGGCGTTCCGCGGATTTAAAGGTGAAAAGCTCTTCTGTTTAAGAACTGACCCTCGGTTTTAACGGCTGTGAAAGCCTGTAATTACAAGAATTTTTCTACTGAGCTCTTAAATTGCATCCGTGGCGAGCCTCGGCTCCGCTCCACCAAATCACATGCGTGTAAGTTCTCCACACTGTGGATAAACCCTGTGGATAACGCTCCCGACACGATACGGCGCAACAATACCGCAGTCCCACAGCGCAGCCACGCAACACGACCTCACCGCGCAACCTCACCGTGCAGCCGCACTGTGTAGCTACACCGTGTAATCACACAGCGCAGGTGTTTGCGCCTCCTTGTACGCCCCCCCCCCGGCTCGTACAAGGCTCACCGGCGCCAATATGAGGGCAAAAGAAAAAAGAGCACCCGATCATTGGATGCTCTTATGAGTGAGTTGATAGAGATTTGAGTTAAAAAGATACGGTACGGAATGCAGCCCAACCACGAACTGCACCCGCACCGCACATCCGTCGGTAGAAATACGAGTTACTCGTACACCGACGACAATCACCGATAAATAGAGAGTCGAACCTATCGAAGCGAGCTTCCGGTCTCGCCTCGGAGGCTTCCTTCGACCCCGTTATGTAATTAGTGTACACGGTTTCATTACGGTTGCAAAGCCAAAACCGAGATTTTTTTAAAATTTTTGTTATCGTTTTGTTATTTCACTCCTGGCAACCTTTGTGCACCCCTCAGAATTTTCATCCACACCCCTAAAAACCTTGATATTCCGCGGAATTTGGCTCGATGTGCGAATATGCTTCCTGGTACGTTCTCATCTATACTTGTACCGGAAATCTTTTTAAACATGTTGTGCATCACATACTTATCCAAGGTTTTTGCACTCACTGCGTATAAAAAGATGACCCTAGCACCCTCCAAAAAATTAGCACCAAAGTGTCAACCATTACTTGACCGTACCAATTTCGGGTTACCTAGTAAGACCTTTCGCTACAATGGGTGCCAACACACCGCATCTCCCCTTAAAAAGGGAGCTCCATATCCGATAAAAGAGGAACCAATCCCGTGCCCACACCAACCACGCCTGCGCAGCGGCCTGACAATACCGCACACAGCGAATCCGTCCAGTGGCTTTCGCCGCAGGAGCGAGAAGGCTGGCTCTTTATCAGCTCCATCATTTTCAGCCTTACCCGCAAGCTGGAAAACCAGCTGCAGACCGAAGCCGGCATTAGCTTCGTTGAATACATGGTGCTCGCGATGCTCTCCGAGTCTAGGGATCATTCCCTCACCATGACCGAGCTGGCAATTACCACCAACACCCTACCTGCACGTCTCTCCCGCGTCGTGGCACGCCTTGAGAAGAGCGGATACGTCCGCCGTTCCCTCAGCGCCGAAGACCGCCGAGTCAGCATCTGTCACCTGCTCCCCGCAGGCGAGCAGAAGGTGCAGGAGGTCGCACCCGGCCACGTGAACGAAGTACGCCGTCAGATTTTCGACCACCTCACGACAGAGCAGGTTGAGCACCTCGCAGAAATCGGCGAGGCAGTCCTGGGCAACACCCCCTCAAACGTCATCTCCATTGATGCACTCAAGCGCGGGGACTACCCCGTACAATAACCTCCTCCACCCCGGGTGAGAGTTGAGAGAATCAGAGATAAGGCACATTCCCCGCCGGGAACGTGCCTTATCTCTTTAACGGGTTTCTTTAACAGCCTCTAATAGCCTCTTGCTGCCGCGAGCGCTACGGCACGGGGGAACCCAAAACTGCCTCAAGTAGCCCCAGCCACCGCCACATGCGAAGAATTTTAAAAAAATTTTTACAGCTCGAGGACCACGCAGGAACGCCGGATGAGCGGCTGTCGAGCACAGCCGCATCGTGACAATACGTGGGAGATTGAGGTATCTAGCACCTCCTTAAACCGCGAAATCTCAAGGAAACACACCCAATACCACCCATCCCAAAGGTGGTATTCAGGTCACCCACACTAAGGGTAATGGTGACAATATGTCAGGGGCACCTCATCTTCCCCACCGATTAGCCTTTTCTCTCTGTACATGCCCCACAGCACCCCGTACGATAAATACCAACAGGTTGCACCGCGCCATCCGGCGCACAAAAGCAACCACCGTATAAGGAGAAACCATATGTCTAAGTCTTTCTACGACCTTCTGAACGAGCAGATCGGCCACGAGTTCGCAGCATCCCACCAGTACCTGTCCATGGCTATCTGGCTTGACGGTGAGGACCTGCCCCAGCTGGCTAAGTTCTTCTACCGCCAGTCCCTCGAAGAGCGCGAGCACGCACTCATGATGGTTCAGTACAAGCTGGACCGCGGCCACAAGGTCGAGATCCCCTCCGTTCCCGCCGTCAAGAACGACTTCGAGAACGTTCAGGAAATCGTTGACATGTCCCTGGCACAGGAGAAGGTTGTCACCGGTCAGATCGAGGCGCTGTTCTCCGCAGCACGCGCTGAGAACTACGCACTGGGCGAGCAGTTCATCCTCTGGTTCCTGAAGGAGCAGGTTGAGGAAGTTGCAACCATGGAGACCCTGGTGACCGTCGTAAAGCGCGCAAACGGCAACCTCTTCGACCTGGAGAACTACGTTGCACGCGAGCTGGCAGACGACCACGGCCAGGAGTCCGGCGCACCCGCTATCGCAGGCGCATAATCTCGCATTTGCGCGACTAGAGCACTAGTCGACCACGCAGAATACCTGCAGAAATATTAAAACGTTCCGCCCTCACCGCACCACGCGGCGAGGGCGGAACGTTTATGCATATAACCACGAAAAACCATTGCAGCGCACCGTCCAGGAGCTAAAAGCCGCCAGCGGGTACTCGAATACTCATACAGTGCAGAGTAAACTTAAAAGCCTTAGATGCCGCAGAATACCGCGGCAGAAAGAGGAGAGAATGACTCACACCAACCCAGATACCCTCAGCCGCGGCTCCTATAGCAACTCACGCCGCGTAGCCGATATTCTGCGCGCAGAATCCGTCGGCGGTACCGTGCTGTTGATTGCGACGGTGCTGGCAGTAGTACTCGCCAACACCCCCGCCTCCACCTTCTACTTTGGTCTGCGAGACACCGTGGTTGGCCCGGTTATCCCCGGCTTCAACCACCTACAGATGAGCATCGGAACCTGGGCGGCAGACGGCCTGCTTGTCGTTTTCTTCTTCCTCACCGGCCTGGAGCTGAAGAAGGAATTCGTGCTCGGTGATCTCAAGTCGCCCGCCACCGCGATCGTGCCGATTGCGGCTGCCTTCGGTGGCGTGGCGGTGCCCGCAATTATCTACACGGCACTGAACTTCACCAGCCCCACCGCGCTGCACGGCTGGGCTATCCCCACCGCAACCGATATTGCGTTTGCGGTGTCTGTTCTCGCCGCCGTAGGTACTTTCCTCCCCTCGGCGATGCGTGTCTTCCTACTGACTCTGGCAGTGGTGGACGACCTGATCGCAATCTGCATTATCGCAATCTTCTACACCAATAACTTCCACGGCGAGTACCTGCTCTTCGCACTCATCCCCCTCACCCTTTTCGCGTTCATCGCCTACCGCGGTGAGACCATGCTGCACCTGAAGCCTCTCGCCGCATGGATTCTGCTGCTGCCCCTGGGCATTATCACCTGGGCACTCTTCCTAGAGTCCGGTATTCACGCCACTATTTCCGGCGTGGTTCTCGGCTTCCTGGTGCCCGTGAAGATGTCCGCTCGCTCCGAGGCGGCGCAGGCTGAACACGGTCTTGCAGAGGTGCTGGAGCACCGCTTCCGCCCCCTCTCTACCGGCATCTGCGTGCCAATCTTCGCGTTCTTCAGCGCGGGTGTGGCTGTGGGCGGTTTTGAAGGCCTCGGACGCGCCCTCACCGACTCCGTGGCGGTCGGCATTATTGTGGCACTGGTTGTCGGTAAGACCATCGGTATTTCCGGTACCACCTGGCTCGTCACCCGCTTCAAGAACGCTAACCTCGACCCGGATATCGCCTGGATTGACGTGATTGGTCTGGCTGCAACCGGTGGTATTGGTTTCACCGTGTCCCTGCTGGTGGCTGAGCTGTCCTTCCCGCACGGCTCGGCGCACACCGAGGACGCAAAGATTGCGATTCTCGTCGGCTCTGTTCTGGCTGCCATTGTGGGTGCGGCTATCCTGTCTCGCCGCAACAAGCACTACCGTGCCCTAGCTGAGAAGGAAAGCGTGGACGCTGACGACAACGGCATCCCCGACGTCTTCGAAGGCACCTACCGTGACCCGAAGGCTGAGTCAAACCAGAACTCCTAAGGTCTAGCACCTTCCCGACACCCCAATGACCCGCTGGATTATGATGTCTCACCGCACTACCTCACGTCACCGTACCGCACGAGCAGGGCAGGTGCCCGCGCCTCCCTCAAGGTATGCAGAGATATCAGCACGCGTGGTCATTGGGGTGTATTCTTTTGCGGCGCTGCTGACCACGTTTGCGTGGATTATCTCTCCTCTGCGGCGCGGCCGTGGCTTCACCTGGTGGGAAGTCACCGCTGACCTGCTGAATATTCCCTCCACGCATACTCTGCCCAGCGCCATTACGATGATTGTGATGGTGTCCGGGCTGATTGTGCGTAAGCGCGCTGCCCTCATTGCCGCCATTGTTTTTCAGGTACTTGGTGTACTGATTGCAACCCATAGCGCCTTCACACTGGCGTTCCCCGCGGGGCTTATGCCGAAGGACCGTATTTTCTCCTCAACGGTCGATACGCTCTCCATTGTGTTTGCGTGTGCGCTGGTGCCTTTCCTTTTTTCGATTCGTTCGGCGTTCCCGGCGCGTATTGGTCGCCTCTCGTGGGTGGGTGCGGCTGCTACGGCGGCTGGCGGTATTCTGCTGACTACCCTGGTGCTCTGGTACCTCTGCCGTATTGGCGTGTGGGATCCGTTGCGTTCCATCACCCCGTGGGAGCTACTCATGCACGGTATGGGTATTGAGCGTACTCATCCCGGTGTTTGGTCTGCCGATGTGGTGGCTTTCTTGGCGTCTTTTGGTTACGGTGCTTCGCTGGTTGTGGCGCTGTACCTGTTGGCGCGCGGTTACCGTGCCCCGGATGCGTGGACCGGTGAGAAGGAGCTAAAGATCCGCGCTCTGCTGCAGCAGTATGGCGCCAATGATTCGCTCTCCTATTTTGCGACGCGCCGCGATAAGCAGGTGATTTTCTCTCCGGATCAGAGGGCTGCGATTACGTACCGTTCGGTGGGTTCGGTGTGTTTGGCGTCGAGCGACCCGGTGGGTGACCCGGATTCGTGGGATGCCGCGATTGAGCAGTGGATGCTGCAGGCGCGTAGTTACGGTTGGGTTCCTGCGGCGCTGAGCGTGAGTGAGGCTGGCGCGCGCGCCTATAACCGTGCGGGTCTGTCGATTATTCAGATGGGTGAGGAGGCGGTCCTTGAGGCGGATCGTTTCACGCTCAATGACACGTCGATGTTGCCGGTGCGTCAGGCGGTTCAGCGTGTGCGCCGCGGCGGGTACACGGTGCAGATGCGCCGTTTTGCGGAGTTGGATGAGCAGCAGCGTCAGCAGGTTGCGGAGAATATTTCGGCGTGGCGTCATGGGCGTGTGGAGCGCGGTTTTTCGATGGCTCTGAATCGTGTGAATGATCTGGCGGATTCTTCGTCTGTTCTGGTGTCGGCTCATGATGAGGCAGGCCGGATGGTGGCTCTGCTGTCATTCGTCCCCTGGGGTCCTACCGGCCTGTCGTTGGACGTTATGCGCCGCTCCCCCGAGGCACCTAATGGTGTGGTGGAGTTTATGGTGGCGTCACTGATGGAGCAGGCGGCGACGCTGGGTGTGCGTCGGGTGTCGCTGAATTTTGCGATGTTCGGCCATATTTTTGAGGCTGCTGATCAAGTGGGTGCGTCGGCGTGGAACCGTTTTGCTTCCCGCTCTTTGGGTGTGCTGGATCGTTTTCTGCAATTGCGCCGTCTGTATCGTTTCAATCTGAAGTTTGCCCCGCTGTGGGTTCCTCGTTTTTTGGCGACGGAGCCGACCTTGGCGATGGTGAATGTTGTGTTTGCTGCGGGCATGGCGGAGGGTTTCTTGCCGAATCTGTCGGCGCGCCGTTTGCGGGATCAGGAGCAGCTTCTTTCTGCAGATGAGTTGGTGGCTCTTCAGCAGTTGCAGCTCGCTACTGTGGATGAGCTTCCTGAGGTGTCGCGTAGCAATCAGACTCAGCATCGTCTGCGCCATCTGGAGGCGCTGCGTGCGGCGGGTATGGAGCCGTATCCGCTGGGTGGTTCTTTGGGTAGTGCTAGCGCCCCTGTGTTGGGTGTCAAGGATGCTCTGCGTATATTCTCTTCTGAAAATATTCTAGATTCGGAATTCATGGTTTCGGGGCGCATTCGCGCGCTTCGCAACCATGGTGGAGTTCTCTTTGTGACTCTTATTGAAGGTGACAAAACCCTGCAGGTCATCATGGAGCGCAACCTGGTGGGTGAACGCCTACTGAACCTCGCCTCCCGCAACCTGGATACCGGTGACATCATCACCGTGCAGGGCACCTACGGGGCGAGCCGTAACGGCACCGAATCGCTGATTGCCTCCACCTGGTCCATGGCGTCGAAGAGTCTGCACCCCATCCCCTTCGACTCCTTTACCGACCCGGAAGCGCGTCTGCGTCGCCGTTCCACGGACCTATTGGTGCATCCGAATCAGATGCAGAATCTGCGTCTGCGCACCGCGGTCATTAAGGCGTTGCGTGCCCGACTGGATGCGGAGGGTTTCCTCGAGGTGGAGACCCCAATCCTGCATACGGTGCACGGTGGCGCGAGCGCACGTCCGTTCCGCACGTATATCAACGCCTATGGTGAGGATTTGACGCTGCGTATTGCGCCGGAGCTGTACCTGAAGCGCCTGGTGGTGGGCGGTAGCGGTCCGGTGTATGAGCTGGGTCGTGATTTCCGTAATGAGGGTGCTGATGCGACCCATAATCCGGAGTTTACGGTGCTTGAGGCGTATCGTCCGTATGCGGATTATGTGCAGATGCGAGAGTTGACGGAGCGCCTGATTAAGGATGCCGCGCAGGCGATGTTTGGTTCGGTGTCTTTGCCGCTGGGCCATAAGGCGTCGAGTGAGCGCACGGTGTCTGATGTGTCGGGTCCGTGGCGTGTGGTGTCGGTGTGTGATGCCCTGTCGGAGGCGCTGGGTCGCCGCGTGGATGTGCAGACGGATTTTGAGGAGTTGCTGGCTCTGGCGCAGCAGCACGGTGTGCGTGTTCATGAGGGTATGGGTCCGGGGGCCATCATTGAGGAGCTGTACGGTGAGCTGGTTGAGGCGCATACGGTGGAGCCGACGTTCTATACGGATTTCCCTGCGGAGACGAGTCCGCTTGCGGCACCGCATCGTAGTGTTCCGGGTTTGGCGGAGCGTTGGGATTTGGTGATTAACGGCATGGAGATGGGCTGTGCGTATTCCGAGTTGGCGGATCCGCTGGTGCAGCGTGAGCGTCTGACGGAGCAGTCGTTGAAGGCGGCTTCGGGCGACCTGGAGGCGATGGAGGTGGATGAGGATTTCCTGTACGCCTTGGAGACGGGCATGCCGCCGACGGGTGGTTTGGGTCTGGGTGTGGACCGTTTGGTGATGCTGTTGACTCAGACGCAGATTCGTGGGGTGTTGTCGTTCCCGTTCGTGAAGCCTGAGCGTTCATAACCCAACCCGATACCCCCGTTTATTTGCTAAGCCCGGTGCGAGGTTTTATGCCTTGCGCCGGGCTTTTCGTGCCCGCCCCGCTAGTGTTGGTGGAACCCGTACGGGATCTTATATTTACTCCGCCCGTATATTAAGTATTCGTTACATTTTGCGTTGCGCCCCTTTTTAAGTTGCCTAGCGGGGGTTGCACCCGACACAATGGGGTGACTAATCATACGGAGCATATACCCCTCCGTTACGCGGCGTGAGTCCGCATCACCCAGCAATGTGGCCCCCACCTCGTCCGTCTTCCGGGTTTGAGAGTGAGGGCCTTTTTGCTTTCAAGATTGGAGTACCGAGTGGATTTTCTTCTGCATATCATCGGGGACATTAATACGCAGACTGCGGGACTGACTTCCACCGTGGATGCTGTGCAGAACTGGATGTGGAGTAATTTCCTCTACTACGCTCTGATTGCGGCTGGTCTGTACATTACGATTCGTACTCGCGGCGTGCAGTGGCGTTCCATTAAGGAAATGGTTCGTGTCCTGGGTGACCCGGTTGCTCGTGAGGCTGACGGTAAGAAGAGCATTTCTTCGTTCCGTGCGTTTACTGTTTCGGCGGCTTCTCGTGTGGGTACCGGTACTGTTGCGGGTGTTGCTTTGGCTATTGCTATGGGTGGCCCGGGTGCTGTGTTCTGGATGTGGGTTATTGCTGCTGTTGGTGCGGCTTCTGCTTTTGCGGAGTCCCTTCTGGGTCAGCTGTATAAGGAGCGCGGTAAGGATTCCTATATTGGTGGTCCGGCGTACTACATGAAGCGCGGCCTGAATGCTCCGTGGATGGGTTACATCTTCGTGGCGTTCATTGTGGTCACTTATGCGTTTGTATTTGTGGCGGTTCAGACGAATGCTGTGGTGGATGCTGCGGCGAACTCGTTCAGCATTGATGTTTCGGGTACTAACTCGATGGGCTTCCGCATCACTATTGGTCTGATTATGGTGGCGCTGACTGCGGCTATTATTTTCGGTGGTATTCGCGCGATTTCTTCGGTGACTGAGTGGCTGGTGCCGATTATGGCGGTACTGTATCTGCTGCTGGGTCTGCTGGTTGTTCTGCTGAACATTGGCAAGGTTCCGGAGATGCTGCTGATGATTTTCCAGGGTGCTTTCGGCATTAAGGAGTTCGTGACTGGCGGTACCATGGGTGCCGTGATTTGGGGTATGAAGCGTGGCCTGCTGACTAACGAGGCGGGTATGGGTACTGCTCCGAACGCTGGCGCGACCGCTACTATTTCTCACCCGGCTAAGCAGGGTTACGTTCAGACTCTGGGCGTTTACTTTGACACGATGATGGCGTGTACTGTGACTGCGTTTATTGTTCTGCTGTCGAACCCGACCTATGGTGATCGTTCGCGTGGTGCTTCGCTGACTCAGTCGGCTTTGGCTATGCAGCTGGGCGATTGGGCGGTTCACTTCCTGACTATCGCTATTTTCATGTTTGCGTTCTCGACTGTGATTGGTAACTACTACTACGGCGAGTCGAACATGCGTTTTGTGACTGAGCGTAAGCTGCCGATGAATATTTTCCGTGCACTGGTTCTGGTGTTCGTGTTCTTCGGCGCGATTTCTTCGCTGGACCTGGTGTGGACTACCGCGGATATGTTGAATGCCGGCATGGTGATTGTGAACTTGACGGCGGTTCTGTTGATGACTCCGCAGGTTGTTGCGGTGTTGAAGAACTATGAGGCTCAGCGTAAGGCTGGTTTGGAGCCGATTTTCAAGGCTTCGGATATGCCTGAGTTGAAGAATCTTGCGGCGTGGGATGGCACCGATGAGGTGACTACCCGTGAGTTCTGGGCTGAGTATGATGCGAAGACTGCTGAGCGTCGTGCTGCGAAGAAGGCTAAGAAGGTTAGCCGCTAGTTTGTGAGCCTTGTATAGGCTTTTGTGGAGGGTCCGTCCTGCTGTGTGTGGGGCGGGCCCTTTTATGTACCTGAGGCGTCTGTGAGGGGCTTTCTGAAGTCTGTGTGTTCTGCATGTTCTGCGGGGTCTGTATGCTTAGGGAGGATATTAGGAGGGCTCATGGATTGGAATGCTGTACTGGAGCTGGTGGTCACGGTCGTGTTTCTGGCTGGTATTGCGTTGGCACTGCTGTGCTTGGTGACAATTCACCGGAATCCGTATTTCTGAGGTGCAGAAGTTGAAGTGGCTTCTGCTGGTGTTGTGCCTGCCGTATGTGGGTCCGGTGACGTGGTTGTTGCGTGCGCGTTTGGAACGTATTGACCGGGAACGTGCTGAGCACGAGCGTGCGGTGCGGGAGCGGGGTTCCGCAGCTACTTCTGATGCGGTTGCTTCCGGTGCGACTGCTTCCGGTGGGGTGTCCGATAGTGCCTCGGAGGCTCGTTCTGACACCTCCACCACCTCCAAGTAACAAAGCAAACAACGAGACAAGTAACGAAGGTCACACTATCTCAATTGGACAGCACCGCGTGCAGTCCGTATAGTTTTATGTGTTGCCTGCGGTGATACACCGTAAGACACATGCGCGAGTGGCGGAATAGGCAGACGCGCACGGTTCAGGTCCGTGTGCCCGTGAGGGCGTGGGGGTTCAACTCCCCCCTCGCGCACCAACGATCCCCGGTTCGAAAGAACCGGGGATTTTTTCATATCCATAACCATTTCCCCGCTAAATGACGGGGTTCCAGAGCGATGGCGAGTGCATCACCTAAAATAGAATCGGGTGTGTTCATTCACAGGACACACAGCTAACGCACAGACACGCTCGTTAAACTGAGCCTTTCGGATAAAGACCGTTTGCGCGGTCTGTTGCTCGGAATGGTCGTTGAGAAGGAGGCGGCATGAAGTTTTTCGACAAGCTGGGCAAGCTGGAGCAAGGCATCGGTCGCACTGTCGGCCTTTCCAAGGGCTTCGGCACCTTTGCGAAGGCGGATGTTGCTAACCGCGTCCGCATCATGATGGATGACGAGTCCTACGTGGACGGCAGTGGCCGCACTATGGCTCCTAATGTCTATACTCTCCGTTTTTGCGCCGGTTGATTTCCCCCGCGTACGCGAGTGGGGCAACCCGTTCGCTGTTGAGCTGTGCGATTTGGCGATTTCGCACGCCCGCGCGCAGGGTTACACCCTGATTGGTGCGGTTCGCGTGACGTTCAACGTTCTTGATTCTCTCTCTGAGGGCGAGTTTGAGGTTGTTGCGACCTTCGAGCCGTTCTCTGTGCCGGAGGCTCCGGCGTCCCCGTCGTCTCTGCGCGGTGCCACTAACTATGCGCCGGTGCGTCCGCCGCGTGAGTCTTCTTTGCCGACCCGCATTACGAAGCCTGCAGCCCAGCCGGCCCCTCCTGTTCAGCCTGCACCTCAGCAGGCTCCTGCGCCTCGCTTGAACATGCCGGTACCGTCCCCTGCGGCGGGTGCTCCCCGTTTCTTCTTGGAGATTGAGGGTCGCATGCACCCGGTGAATCGTCTGCCGTTTGTGCTGGGCCGCGGTTCTGATGCTGATCTTCGCCTGGATGATAAGGGCGTTTCTCGCCGTCACCTGCAGCTTTCGATGCAGGGTGGTGCGGTGGTCGCCTCCGATATGGGTTCTACTAATGGCACGCTGATTAATGGGGTGCCTTTGCGTGCGCCCGTGGTGCTGGCGAACGGTTCGCTGCTTCGCATGGGTAATACCCGCATCATTTTCCATAGTTCGACCGGAGGTGCCCGTTAATGGCGTCCGAACTGACTGTTACTATCCTTCGTTACGCTTTTCTGGCGCTCATCTGGTTCTTTGTTTTCCTGGTGGTTTCGGCTGCTCGCCGTGACCTTGGTTTGGGTAAGAACTATCGTGCGGCGCCGGTTGATGCTGTTCCGGAGGCTACCCATATTGCGCCTCCACCGACTCGCCCTTCGCAGCTTGTGATTACTGCGGGTGCGCAGGCTGGCGCGATGATGCAGCTGGGTGATCACCCGATTACTATTGGCCGCGCTAATGACATTGAGGTGTCTCTGCAGGATGATTACGCCTCGGGCCGTCATGCGCGCCTGTTCCCTCAGGGTTCCCGTTGGTTCCTGGAGGATTTGAATTCTACTAATGGTACGTTCGTCAATGGCGAGCGTCTGACTCGTGCGACCCCGATTGAGCCCGGTGATGATTTCCGCGTTGGCGGTACCACCATGCAGTTGAGGGGCTAGTGTATGAAGATTGCTTTTCGTTTTGAGGCCCGCTCTGATACGGGTCTGAAACGCTCGAAAAATGATGACTCCGGCTACGGTGGTCGTTTCCTTGCTGTCGTTGCTGACGGCATGGGCGGTCACGTGGGCGGCGATGTCGCGTCGGCTACGACGGTTCTGAATCTGACTCCGCTTGACCACCCTGACTTTGAGGATGGTACCGGTAGCGTTTATCTGGCTGATGAGATTCAGAGTGCGAATCTGATTATTAATGAGCTGGCGGCGAATGATCCGCAGTTGGCGGGTATGGGTACGACCTGTACTGCCCTGCTGATTGATGGTGATTGCATTGAGTTCGCCCATATTGGTGACTCGCGTGCGTATCGTCTGCGCCCGGGCGCTGATGGTGAGTTTGAGCAGATTTCTACTGACCATACGTTTGTGCAGCGTCTGCTCAATGAGGGTCGTATTACCCCGCAGGAGGCGGAGAACCACCCGCATAAGAACGTGATTATGCGCGTTCTGGGTGATGTTGACGCCTCCCCCGAGCTGGAGTTGAAGACTCTGGACGCTGTTCCCGGCGAGCGCTGGGTGCTCTCTTCGGACGGTTTGGATGCTGTGGTGTCCCTGGCGGAGATTGAGCAGGTGATGCGTTCTACCGATGACCTGTCTGAGATTGCTGACACTCTGATTGCGATGACGTTGGAGCGTGGCGCTCCGGATAACGTGACGGTTGTGTCCCTGCAGGTGATTGACCGTGAGGTTCTGCCGGTGGATGAGCCAGTGGGTCCTTCGAGCCTGCCTGAGTCTGCTCTGCCTGATTCGATTGTGGCGGAGCAGGAGGTCAGCACGAATACTCAGAAGCTTCCCGAGGTTGCTGCCACGGCTGAGGCTGCTGAGGCTATTTTGGGTGCGCACCATGATGAGGACTCTGAGGAGTCTCGTCGTCGGTCGTTGCGCCGTTTCCGTCGTGCTCGTGACTTCTCTGGAACCCTGTTGCATAGCGGTTCTGGGGCGGTGCGTCACCATATCGGTACGTACGATAACGCCGTGGATGCGGCTCTTACGAACGCTGCGATTTTGCGTAGCGAGTTGGGTTCCCGCCCGCATCAGCTGGTTGGTGCCGCTTCGGTGGCTACTGAGACCGGCATGATTCCGGCGGTGACTTCGCGTACCCTGGAGCACCGCGCGACGGTGGCTCAGCGTGTGCCGTTGAAGGTTGAGTCTGATGAGGCGGCTCTGCCAGCTGAGTTGGAGGAGCTGATCGCTGAGGATACTGTGGAGCGTTCGCGTCCGCGGGCTTGGTCGATTCGCCTGTTCATTGCTCTGCTGGTTGCGGCTGTTTTGACGCTGGGTGCGTGGACCGGTCTGCGCTATGTGGAGCGTAGCTACTACGTGGGTGAGAGTGATGGCACGGTTGCGGTGTACAACGGTATTCCGCATGCCTTGGGCCCGATTCGTCTTTCTCACGTGGTGGAGAATACCGATATTTCTACGAGTGAGCTGAACGATCATACTCGTTCCCTGTTGCGTAATGCGATTACGGCGAAGGACCTGGATGATGCGCATCAGATTGTGTCTCGTTTGAAGACTCAGGCGGATCAGACGCGTGAGAAGGCTGAGCAGGCTGCTGCTTCAGCGTCGGCTTCCGCTTCTGCGTCTGCGTCGCCGTCTGCTTCTGCGGTTCCGAGCACCGATCCGGCTTCCGCGACCCCTGTAGCGCCTGAGCAGGCTTCTGAACAGGCTTCCGCACCTGCTGCAGAGGGCGGTGAGAACAATGGCTAAGCTCTCGTTCCGTCGTGAGTCGGATGCGCCTCGTGCACGCCGTTTCACGGAGCTTTTCCTGCTGGTTTTGGCGGTGGGTATCAGCTCCTTCGGCATGTACCTGATTGATCCGGAGCACGCTTTTGATACGTCGAAGAGCCAGTGGCTGCCGTGCACGGTGGTGCTGGGTGCCGGTGCTCTTCTGATTCATTTGGTCATGCAGTTCCGCGCCCGTTACGCTGATCCGTTTATTTTGCCGCTGGTGGTGGCTCTGAACGGTATTGGTTTGACCATGATTTATCGTCTGGATCCGCAGATTGCGGCTCCGGTGGGTGATGGTCAGCTGATGTGGACCGGCGTGTCTATGGTGCTGTGCGCGATTATTGTGTTCGTGCTCAGGGATTACCGTCTGCTGCGTAAGGTCACGTACACCTCCCTGGTGCTGTCGATGATTCTGCTCATCATGCCGCTGGTTCCGGGTCTGGGTATGGAGCTCAATGGTGCTCGTATTTGGATTCATATCGGTAACCGCACGTTCCAGCCGGGTGAGGTCGCGAAGATTACTCTGGCGATTTTCTTCGCCGGCTATTTGGCGACGCACCGTGACTTGATTCTGGTAGCTGGCCGCCGCATCGGTCCTATCAATCTGCCGCGTCTGCGTGATTTGGCGCCGGTGTTCTTGGCGTGGATTGTGAGCCTGGGTGTTCTGGTGTTCCAGAAGGATCTTGGTTCGGCGATCATGTTCTTTGGCCTGTTCATGGCGATGCTGTACCTGTCGACCGGTCGTATTTCGTGGCTGGTGGTTGCGGGTGTCGGTATGGCTGTGGGTGGCTATTTCGCGTACCACTATGTCTCACACGTGCATGCCCGTATTTATGCGTGGGTGCATGCTTTTGATCCGGAGGTTTACCAGGCGTCTCCTGGTGGTTCGGGTCAGATTCTGCAGGGCGTTTTCGGTCTGGCTTACGGCGGTCTTTTTGGCCGCGGTTGGGGTCAGGGCCGCGCGAACCTCGTCCCGTACGCTAATTCGGATATGATCATTTCCTCGTTGGGTGAGGAACTGGGCCTGGTGGGTCTGGGTGCCATCCTGATGATGTTCATGCTTCTGGTTTCGCGCGGTTACCGTGCGGCGTTGGGTACTCGTGATGGTTTCGGCAAGCTGCTGGCTGCCGGCCTGTCTACGGTCATGGTTCTGCAGCTGTTCGTGGTGATTGGCGGCGTAACTCGATTGATTCCGCTGACCGGTCTGACGACTCCTTTCATGTCTGCCGGTGGCTCCCTCGTTGGTGGCTAACTGGATTATTGTGGCGCTGTGGTTGTCTATTTCTCATAGTGCCCGCGCACCTCACCTGGTTGCTGGTTATGATGCTCCGCAGGGTATTGACCATGCGGACACTAGCTACGAGCCGGAGGGTGCTACTAGCGTTCTGGCGCGCATTACGGCTAAGGATTCTGGAGGTGAGAAGAATGGATAGGGCTATTCGCCGCATGTGGATGTCTGCCGCGTGCGTGTTTGTCCTGCTGATGGGTACCCTCAGCTATATTCAGTTCTTCGATTCGAAGACGCTGATGAATAATCAGTGGAATTCTCGAGCGCTCTACGACAATTACGGTTCGGCACGTGGTTCGATTGTGGTTGACGGTACGGAGATTGCTTCGTCGGTGAAGTCCGATGATGAGTACAACTACCAGCGTGTGTATAACCACCCGCTCAAGTATGCGGCTCTGACGGGTTATTTCTCCACGATTTATGGCGCGACCGGTTTGGAAGCTGCTATGGATAAGGAACTTGCAGGCACGAGCGATAGCCAGTTCTACGACCGTGTGGCGCAGCTGTTCAGTGGTTCTTCCGCGCAGGGCGCTAGCGTGGAGCTGACGATCAATTCGAAGCTTCAGGATATTGCCTACAACGCGCTGCAGGGCCGTAAGGGTGCTGTGGTGGCGTTGAACCCGAAGACCGGTGAGATTCTGGCGATGGCTTCTTCGCCGTCCTATGATCCGAATCTTCTGTCATCTCATACGAGCTCTTCGGTTTTGGCGAATTACCAGGCGCTGACTTCTGATGAGGACAGCCCCCTGTTTAACCGTGCGATTGCGGGTAACACCTATTCGCCGGGTTCGACCTTCAAGATTATTGATGCGGTGGCGGCGCTGGAGTCCGGCAAGTACAACGCATCTTCGGTCATTCCGAACCCCGCGCAGTTGCCGCTGCCGGGTACGAACATTAGCCTGCCGAACTATACGGGCGGTCAGTGTGGCACCCGCACTCAGGCGACGATTGAGTGGGCTTTGGCTCAGTCCTGTAATACGCCGTTTGCGCAGATTGCGATGGATTTGGGTCAGGAGCGTATCGCGAAGACCGCTGAGAATTTTGGTTACGGCCAGGATTTGAAGATTCCTTTGACGGTTTCTAAGTCGTCTTTCCCGTCGAATCTGACCCAGAGCCAGCTTGCTCAGTCGGCAATTGGCCAGTACGACGTGAAGACCACTCCGCTGCAGGTGGCGATGACTTCTGCGGCGATTGCAAATGGCGGCGTGCAGATGAAGCCGAACCTGATTCGTTCGGTGAAGACCAGCAACCTGAGCACTTTGCAGGAGTTCTCTCCTGAGAAGCTGCGTACGTCCACTAGCCCTGAAATTGCTAACCAGGTCAAGCAGTGGATGGTGAACGCGGTTGATAATGGTATTGCACGTAATGCTGGTGTCTCCGGTGTGAAGGTGGCGGGTAAGACCGGTACCGCGGAGACCACGGCAGGTTTGAATAATTCTTGGTTTACCGGTTTCGCGCCGGCTGATGATCCTCAGATTGCGATTGCTGTGGTTTATGAGGATATTGACGTGGCGACCGGTGCCCAGTTGGCAACCAGTACTAGTAAGCAACTCTTTGAGGCGGTGTTGAACAAGTGAGGCCTGCGGCTGATATCACTTTGGGCGGGCGCTACACCCTAACTGAACGTATCGCGATTGGCGGTATGGGCGAGGTGTGGAAAGCTCGCGACAAGGTGCTTGGGCGCATCGTTGCGGTCAAGATCCTCAAGGAGGAGTACACCGGTGACCCGGGCTTCTTGGAGCGTTTCCGCGCTGAAGCCCGTAATACGGCGCTGTTGAACCACCCCGGCGTAGCGAATGTTTTCGACTACGGCGAGGAGGACAACTCCGCGTACCTGGTCATGGAGCTGGTGCCGGGCAATCCGCTCTCTAGCATCATTGAGCACGAGACTACCCTGCCTCCGGACCGTGTTCTGAACTTCATTGCTCAGACTGCTCGCGCGTTGGCTGCGGCTCATTCGCAGGGTCTGGTGCATCGTGACGTGAAGCCGGGTAACCTTATCATCACCCCGGATGATCGCGTGAAGGTGACTGATTTCGGTATTGCTCGTTTGGCTAATCAGGTGCCGTTGACGGCTACCGGCCAGGTGATGGGTACCGCCCAGTATTTGGCGCCGGAGCAGGCAACCGGTCAGGCGGCTACCGCGTCTTCGGATATGTACTCGTTGGGAATTATTGGTTATGAGTGCCTGGTGGGTCGTCGTCCGTTTACGGGTGAGTCGCAGATTGCGATTGCTTTGGCTCAGGTGAATGATCCGCCGCCGCCTCTTCCGGAGACCATTCCGGCTGCTGCTCGCGCGCTGATTATGTGCTTGTTGGCTAAGGACCCGGCTCAGCGTCCTAAGGATGCGACCGCTCTGGCGTCTGCTGTAGATGCGATTCGTCGCCGCGATCTGAAGGCTGCGGTGAAGGCTGTTCCTTCTTTGGCTCAGTTCTTGGCTGAGGAGAACGCTGACGACGCGACTGTTGCGATGACCGCGATGGATGTTGCGGCGGAGCCGATTAGTGCTTCTGCTACTCCGCGTTTTGGTTCTGGTGGTCGTTTCTCGCCGGAGCCGACGACGGCACCGATTCCTCGCACTAGTGAGCAGACGATGCGTCCTGTGTCGGGCCGTGTGAAGTCTACTCCTGCTCCTGCGGCGAAGCGCGGCCCAAACGTGTGGATGTGGGTTGCTCTGCTTCTGGCTATCGTGCTGATTGCTGGCGGTATTTGGACGGTCCTCTCCTCTAATAATGGTGGCGGTTCGACTGATTCGGTTCCGAGCGCTTCTTCGTCTGCTGTTCCGACGAACACGGGTACCGTTTCTACGGTGGAGCCGACTGAGTCTGCTTCTGCTCGTGCCGCAAAGCAGAAGGTGACCGTCAACGCGATTAACTATGAGGGTCGAGAGCTGCAGGATGCGGTGAACGAGCTGAAGAACCTTGGCTTGTCACCCAAGACTGAGGGCGTTGAGTCGACTCAGCCGGAGAACACGGTGATTTCGGTTTCTCCGACGGGTACTTTGGAGCAGGGTAATAGCGTGACTGTTCGCTATTCGACCGGTCCGAAGTCGGTGACTTTGCCGTCGAACCTTGAGGGTAAGAACGTTGATGAGGCGTCGAAGGCTGTTGCCGCTCTGGGTGTGAATGTTTCTCTGCATTATGAGAATTCGGACACTGCGGCCCCCGGTACGGTGCTTCGTACTACTCCCTCATCTGGCACCAAGGTCACGGTTGGTAGTAATGTAGACATGTATGTGGCCTCTTCCAGTTCGGGTAGGGGATCAAAGTGCAAGTACTTCCGCTTCACGGTCTGCGTCGGCTTCTGCTTCCGCATCGGCGCGATAGCCCCTACGTTTTGATTTAGTTTAGTCTTAGTAATCCAGGAGAACTTATGGACCTGTCGGTTCCCGACACGGTTGATAACCGTTACAAGGTACTCGAGGTAATCGGTACCGGTGCGATGGCAACCGTTTATGCTGCTGAGGATACTCGCCTCGGCCGCAAGGTTGCGCTTAAGATTCTGCGCCCGGAGCAGGCCCAGGACGATACGTTCCGCGCACGCTTTAAGCGTGAGGCGGAGGCTGTGGCGTCTCTGAACAATCCTGCGATTGTTGCTGTCTATGACACCGGTTCGTATAACCCCTCGCAGGATGGTGAGGAGTCTTCTTCGGAAGAGGGCACCGCTATTCCTTATATTGTGATGGAGTACGTGGAGGGTCATACTCTGCGTTCCATTCTGTCTCGTGGCGGCCATCTGCCGGTCCGTGATGCTTTGGGTTATTCCGAGCAGCTGCTGGGTGCTTTGCAGTACAGCCACTCGATGGGCATTATTCACCGCGACATTAAGCCGGCGAATATTATGGTGCTGGAGCGTACCAGCGAGGACATTGCTAAGGGTCAGCCGGGCCAGATTAAGGTCATGGATTTCGGTATTTCCCGTGCCATTGAGGAAGCTGGCGAGGCGCTGACCAAGGCTAACGTGGTGATGGGTAGCGCACGCTACATGTCTCCGGAGCAGGTCAGCGGCAAGGATGTTGATGCCCGTAGTGACCTGTACTCTGCTGCGTGCGTGATTTACGAGATGATTGCTGGTCGTTCTCCGTTTGACGCTGAGTCGAATGTTGATCTGGCGGCTAAGCACCTCTCTGACACTCCTGAGCCTCCGAGCAAGTTCACTCCGCTTGAGGTTCCGGCGGGTCTGGATGCTGTGATTCTGAAGGGTCTGGCGAAGAACCCGGATGAGCGTTATCAGAGTGCTGCTGAGTTCGCTCAGGCTTTGGTGTCGGTTGTTCGCCCGGGTGAAGAGACCGTAGTTCAGGATGCAGCGATGACTACTGCTTTTGTTCCTTCGGCGACTACCGCTTCCTTGGGTGAGGATTACGCTCCGTACACCACCTCGATTACTGAGGCTTCGGTGGAGGACGGCGGCCTCAACGGCTTCTTCGAGTACGAAGACGATGAGGAACTGTACGACGATGAGGAGTACGCGGAGTACGATGAGTCTTCGCCGCGTAAGCGTGCGTGGGTTCGTTTCCTCGTGGGTACTCTGATTGCGGCTCTGCTGGTTTTCAGTGTCGGCTCGGTTCTGTACTACCAGAACAAGCTCAATGAGGTTCCGCAGGTTCCGGTTCCGGCTGTGGTGAATGTTTCCCGTGATGATGCCGATAACCAGCTGCGTAACCGAGGCTTCGTGGTGGAGTACCGCACGGCTTACTCTGACAACATCAAGAAGGGCGACGTTATCAGCGTTGACCCGGGTGTCGGTTCAAAGGTTAATAAGGGTTCGACTGTGACCGTGACTGTTTCTAGCGGTCCGGAGAAGGTCAAGTTGCCGGATAACCTGCAGGGTCAGAGTGAGGCGTATGTCCGTAACGCTCTGAAGGATCTTGGTCTGGTGGATGGCCGTGTCTCCACTGTGGAGAGCGCTTCTATTCCTGCGGGTATGGTTGTGGAGCTGTCCCCTGAGAAGGGCTCGACCGATGATAAGGGTGCTCAGACCGTTGAGGCTGGTAGCACCGTGAACATCGTCCTGTCCTCCGGTAAGGTGAAGGTCCCCTCGCTGGTGGGTCTGACCAAGGATCAGGCAATTGCTGCTCTGACTGCTCAGGATGTTCTGCTGAACACCAACATTGAGACCGTTCAGACTAATGAGCGTCCTGCGGGCACTGTGCTTTCGCAGAGCTCTGCGGCGGGTACTCTGGTGGCTCAGAACAGCACTGTGACGATTCGTGTGGCTGCTACTCCGACTCAGACGACCGCGCCGACTACTGCGGCTACTCAGCCTGCGGCGTCGACCGGTAACCAGAATTCTGCTGCAACCACTAACCAGCAGCGTTCTACCGCTACCCAGCCGACTACTGCGGCTACTCAGCCTGCGGCAGCGAATAACCAGCAGCGTTCTACCGCTACCGCTACTCCGGCACCGGCTACGTCCACTGCTGCGGGTACCCGTACGCTTCAGGGTACTAACGCGAATGCCAATGCGAACAACGCAAACGCTAACGCTAATGCCCGCTAAGGGGTTCTAGCGGCTAGTAAAAGGGGCGGCGCTCCACACCAAACGGTGTGGGGTGCCGCCCCTTTCTGTGTACCTGGGTTCGGGTTGGGAAGTGTGCGGGTAGAGTTATCGCCTCCAGTTTCCCTGTAGCATGTCTGCTACGGGGCTTCTGGAGGCGATATAAGCCGTTGAGGGCGTCTAAGGCTAAAGATACTAAGCCATGAGGGGCGAGAGGCTCTTAGCGCGCTCTGCGGCTCCCTGCAGGCCGGTTTCTTCGAGCCAGTTGCCGAGCATGAGGTATCCGCTTTCGGTCAGGACCGATTCGGGGTGGAACTGCACGCCGTGCATGGGGGCTTCGCGGTGGCGCAGGCCCATAATGATGCCGCTGTCGGTGGTGGAGGTGGTTTCCAGGACCTCGGGCATGGTTTCGGGTACGACTGCCAGCGAATGGTAGCGGGTCGCTGTGAAGGGGCAGGGCACGTCCTTGAACACGGAGACATCATCGTGCACGAGGCGGGAGGTCTTGCCGTGCATAAGTTCGGGGGCGTGGGTGACGGTGCCGCCGAATGCCTCCGCGATGGCTTGGTGGCCGAGGCATACGCCCAGTAGCGGCTTCTTCGCTTCGGCTGCCCAGCGGATGGTGTCAATGATGACGCCTGCTTCTGCGGGGGCGCCGGGTCCCGGGGAGACAAGCACACCGTCGTGTTCTTCGGCGAGCTTAATGACGGTTTCGAGGTCGTATTCATCGTTGCGGATGACGGTGGTTTCAGCGCCGAGCTGCTGGATGTAGCCGACGAGGGTGAAGACGAAGCTGTCGTAGTTGTCAATGACAAGGATGCGGGTCATGGCAGGTCCTTAGCGCTAATGGTTGATGGTGACGTTCAGGTTGAAGGGGCCGTACTCTGCGAAGTGGGGGAAGACGAATTCCATGAGCAGGTAGACTACGGCGAGTATCAGCACAATGGCGATGATGATGCGAACCCACAGGGGGCCGGGGAGATGGCGGAAAATCCATGCGTACATCTGCTTTTCCTCTCTGCTTTAGGACTTTGCGACGGAGGCAGCAATTTCTGCGGGCGCTCCGGCTGCTGCGGGCCGCCACGATTCGAAGCGGGCGTGGACAATGTATCGTTCGGTGTCGCCGTAGCGCGGGTGGCAGGTGGTGAGCGTCAGGAGGCGCTCGGTGGGTGCTACGCCGGGCTGTCCGGGGACGGGTTCGATGACTTCTACCTGGTCGGGTTGCACGATTTCGTGGCTGTAGACGGTGTAGGTATAGTAGCCGTCTTTGGTGCGCACGTAGATGTGGTCGCCTTCGGTGAGCAGGTCGATGTCGTTGAGGACTTTACCGCGGGTTTGGCGGTGACCTGCGAGGGAGAAGTTTCCGACCTGTCCGGGCATGGCAGTCCCGTCGTAGTGGCCGAGTCCGAGGGAGTCGAGCACGTCGGAGCTGGTGCCCTGGGTGGCGGGGCGCTGGTAGTCGGATCCGAACTTGGGGATGTAGACGACGCCGAAGACTTCACCGTGGCCGGGTTCGCTCAGACCGGCGGGAGGGGTGTTGGGGTCCCAGTCGGGGAGGGGTTCGGCGGGCTTGGAGTCGAATTCCTGGACGAGGGTGCTGACGGCTTGGGATTGGGTGCGGTCGGCGTCGATGTTGGTCCACCAGAGCTGCCATGCGACGAAGAGCAGGAGCAGCAGGCCTACGGTGATAAGGAGTTCGCCTGTAATCTGGATGACCCAGTGCAGCACGGTGCGGGGCCGGCGCTCTGCGGTGGATGCCGTTCCTTGACTCATGCGTTCTCCTTTGTCCTTTGGGTTGTGTATGTTCTTGGGCGCCAGGTGGCGTTCCTTATCTTTCAACGCGCGGAGAAGGTGAAATCATCCCGTAAGTCTGCAAAGATAGGTGTGAACATATATTTTTAGGTTACCCATACAACAATAAGCGGAGGAAGTATGTCGACCAACTCGGCTAAGGCATCGTCCAAGAAGAAGTCTCAGAAGTCTGCTAAGTCTGAGGTGGAGGATGCAAGCGAGCTGCGTCTGCGTGAGATTGCTCGTGAGATGGAGAGCGGCACGCAGCTGAAGGAGCAGACTCCGTTGTGGTACCGCGTGATTATGTTCTCGCTGTTGGCGGTGGGCATTCTGTGGATTATTGTTTTCTACATTACGCAGGGCCTGTTCCCGATTCCTGATTTGGGTATGTGGAATGTGAGTATTGGTGTGGGCGCCATGATGGTGAGCATGCTGATGATGACTCGCTGGCGTTAGAGTTTAGACGTTAAGACTTAGGCGTTAGAGCTTATATAGAGAGGCGGCCATCCCGTGTGGGGTGGCCGCCTCTCTATATGTTTGGAAGTACCGGGGTTTAGGGAGCCTCTACGGTATTTTTCTGGCCTGAAACGCTGTCCGGAAGATCGCGGTCATGGCGACCATGATGAGCAGTTCGGTGAGGGTTTGGGTGAGTACGGTTGCACTCATGAGTTTGCTTCGGGGTTGCCGTTGTATGCCAGACGTTGTGCACAGAGCGCTACGACGGGGTAGATGATGAGGGCGTTGCGGGTGACGGCGCTGAAGGTTAAGGAGATACGTTCGGGTCGGCTCATGGCTCTACTCAGGAACCATGCGGCGACTCCTGCGAGGATAGCGTAGGTAAGGTAGAGTCCGGCGAGCCGGGGAATGAGCTGCATTTCGTTCAGTACCGCCGGGGTGTAGGCGGAGCACATGAGCGCAAGAAGCAGGCACATGAGGGGAATCATTGCGGTATCGCTCATGCTACGTACGCGTTCGTAGGCTTGTCGGCGTTGCGGTGAGCGGGCTGACCAGCGTTGTGCGAGGTAGGCGGCTACTAGGGGTAGGATGAGCGGTGTGAGGCTGAGGTAGCTTTCAGCGGGGAGGGGGGAATATTTCTCCCACTACCCTCGTATCCAATATTCCTATATATGCATACACACTAGTCCATATAGGAATAAAAATAAATTGGGCACCAAGTAGATAGGGTGTTGCCGCTAGCAAACCTCGATATTCCCCTCCAGCAATACACGTAAAAACCACAACGTAATCCACGCATGGAGCCAGCAAAACAATCACTGCAGCTAGAGCAACGGGGCCACCCTCGGGAATAAAGAGGGAGACCAGGGGCGCAACGAGAATCGGGGTTCCAAAGGTAGCCGCCAGCACGACCGTACAAGCGAGCCTCTTATGCTGACCAACGCTCATGCCGGTGAGAGGCATGAGAGCAAAGTTGGTCCACAGTAGTGCGCCAAGCGCGTAAGGCACGAGCTGTTCAGAGGCGTAACTCCATCCGTTCAAACCCGCGCAGGCAACCCCCACGATCATGGAGCCGAGGTAGAGAGCCACCTGGTGGCGTTCCATAAAGCTCACGGAAGTCGTCCTCTTCTAGTAGATCAGGTCGCCTCGTGCTGCTTCGTGGACGCGGCGGGTTACGGTTTCCATGACGGGCGAGTTAATGTTCCAGCGCTGCCAGTAGAGGGGAAATTCTACGGGGGTTGCGGCAAGCTTCATGAGGTGCCCGCTTGCGAGTTCTTCGGCGCATTGCGCCTCAGGAATGAGGCCCCAGGCGATACCGGAGCTGACGGCGCGCGCATAGTCCGGGGATGAGGGAATGTAGATGGTGGGGCTTTGGGTGAAGGTTTCTTCAGCGTCCAGTCCTACTTCTTGTTCAATGAGGACTCGCGCTACGTCCTGCACGAAGTCTTTGCGGTCGTATTCGACGACGGGGGCACGATTGAGCTCTTCGCGGCTTACGCGCTTGGGCCAGCCGGGTAGGTATAGCTGCACGTAGTCGGGGGTGGCAACGCACCAGTAGCGTGCCACACCGAGGGTTTCGACGGAACAGCCGGGGATTTTTTCGGGTTTGGAGGTGATGACTGCCATGACTTCTCCGGATCGGAGCATGGCGGAGGAGTGGAATTCACCTTCTCGTCGCAGGTCGCAGAAGATGCTGTCTTCTCGACTGAGGGTTCCTACGGCGTCGAGGAACCAGGTGGCGAGTGAGTCGGCGTTGACGGCAACGGAGACGCTCTGGAAGCCGCCGGCACCCATGAGTTCACGTTCCATTTCTTGCTGCAGGAATTCGCTCTGGCGAGCGATGCGCAGCACGCTTTGCCCCGCGTCAGTAGGGGTGACGGGGTTACTTCGGCGCAGCAGGACCTTTCCGGCAATCTGTTCCATGGCTTTGATGCGCTGGGAGATGGCGGAGGGGCTCACCCGCAGAATATCTGCTGCCGCGTCGAAGGTGCCGTATTCGATGACGGTGGCGAAGGTGGTGAGCTGGTCGGTACTGAAACGTGTCATAAGAATATCTTACGCAGTGTGAAAATATTTAGATAGATTTAGGGTCCTTTTTCCCGTATTCTCGTCTCTGACGCTTCACACCTCAGCTAACGCAGGCTTTATCCCTGCGTCGTATGCTTTGCCTGGCAAGCTGGTACTAGAAGGAGCCACCACCCGCAATATCTGCAAAGCCCATACCGTTTGGTCCACATAGAAAGTTTCACAATGTCCACTTCCCTGTCCCTGCTGTTTCTGGGTGCTACCACCACGATTTCTTTGGTGGCGGCTATCGGCGCCCAGGGAACTTTTGTGCTGCGTCAGGGTATTTTGGGTCGGCATATTACCCCGATTATTATTTTCTGCATTCTGTCGGATGCTCTGATGATTGGCTTGGGCGTTGTTGGTCTGGGCGCCCTGTTGGATGCGGCGCCGTGGTTTATTGAGGTGTTCCGCTATGTGGGTGCGGCGTTTTTGGCGTGGTTTGGTTTTGAGGCGGGCCGCCGCGTGTTTACTCCGCACTCCATCGTGGTTGATGATGCGGAGGGCGATTCTCAGTCGTTGAAGGCGGCTCTGCTGACCACGGCGGCGGTGACGTATTTGAATCCGCTGGCGTGGTTGGATACGACTATCCTTTTGGGTTCGCTGGCGAATGCTCAGGGCGATCCTGGCCGTTGGTGGTACTACCTGGGTTGCTGCTGCGGTAGCCTGATCTGGTTTTTGATGCTGGGGTATGGTTCACGTCTGTTGCGTCCGCTTTTTGCGCGCCCTTCAGCGTGGCGTGTTTGGATGGTGCGACGGCTCTTCTGATGGCGTACCTGGTGTTCAACCTGCTGACGATGAACCTGTCTACCCATTAGCTTTTACCCCCTGACGCTTTTACCGCCCTGACCCGACTCTTTATGCTTTGTCAGCCTCTTTTTCGGTGCTCTTCTCCTCTTCGAGGGGTATGAGCACTTCGTTTTTGGGCATGGTGAGCAGACCCAGGTAGATATCGCGAATGATCAGGATGTGCTTGATTCGCTCAATCATGGGCTTGAGGAAGCTCCGGGCGTATTTTTCGTCGCTACTGGTGGTTGCGACGAAGCTGAGCCCGGAGAACACGGCAACGATCATGGACACCTTGATGACGACGGCGTTGATATTGGTGTCTACGCCGAGGATTTTGAGGTGTTCGGGCTTGACGGTCATCCAGGATTCGATGGTGGTGTCGCTAATGGCGATGGATGAGAATCCCATGAAGAATCCGAAGACGAGCAGCATGAAGAAGGTCGCCTGAATAATCTGCCCAATCATGGGGATGACGATGAGGTTGCTCCAGGGCGCGACTTTGAGGGGTCGGTGTTCGAGGATTTTCTTCTCTTCGACCCAGTCTTGGGCGGTATTCCAGATTCCACCTTCGAGGGCTGCGGCGTGCTCGTAGTCGTTCTCGGTAAAGTGTGCGATGTCATCGCCCCTGTAGCGCCCCAGCAGGCGCGCTGTGCGCTCCAGGGAGGTTGTGACGACCACGAACACCGCGAGTAGCCCCATGAGGCCTAGAACCGCCCAGGTGCGTGGGAAGCTGAGTCCGTTGGCGAGCTTCCAGAGGTCTGCGTTCACGAAGATGAAGAGCACGGACACCATGAGTACGGGCAGTACTTTCGCGATCATAGGCGGTAGAGAGGCAAGCTGGTGGACGGCGTGCTTGAGGGACCACCCGAGTACGGTGTCTACGCCCAGGAAGATGGCGAGGTAGATTCCGATAACGATGAGCGGGAAGGCTTTGCCACCGTCGTAGACGAAGTCGAGGCCGTCGAGGCTGCTGGTTTCGAAGACACCGGCGGTGAAGAGCACGCCGGCAAAAAGTACGGTGAGAATACCCGTGGTGATTTGAACCCACTGCGGGGTGCGAACCATGAGTTTGTGGGTTAGAGCGATGAGCACCCCGGAGATTATCGGCAGCACGAGGAAGATGCCACCGAGAACGAGCAAGGGTAGCACTTCATCGCTGAGTGCACTGTTAGTGGTGAGGGCTTTGACGTAGTCCGGGAGGGAGCCTTTCGCGTCATCAACTATGAAAATAAGGAGATCACGCAGGAAGATGTAGCAGATGTGCATGATGCCCGCCCACAGGATCCATGGCACGGAGCGTGGGAACGCATCGAGAGTACGTTGACGTGCAGGAATGATGAGGGGGCGCACCCTGTTTACGGAACCAGATATTGCTCTGCTTCAGCATGTCAGCCTTGCTATAGTGCAGGGGTTCTTCTCCCGATGCAGAGGTCTTCTTGTGAAGGCGCGCCCAGCGAGGGCGTGCAGGGCTCTGCTGCGGGGTGTTCTGGTCCTGTGTGCTCATGACATACCACTCTACAGGGTTGAGAATCCTCTTTTACCCGCGAGCCTCTATAGTTCTTCTCGCTGGAGTTCAGCTCCAATAAAGCGGCTGTAGGCACCCATGAGTAGCGCAGCTGCTTCTTCCTGTTCCTCGTAGATGCCCAGTTCTTCATCTTCACGTCCTGTGTAGGTGCCGCTACTGATTTCGAGCAGCGATAACGGTTCTTCTGCGGTCTCCGGGATGAGAGCGTCCAGGATGAAGCTCAGGCTTTCTTCTGATTCTTCGACTACGCCCAGGAGGCGCCCCAGGCGTGTACCCGGGTAGGGTGCGATGGTGAGGACGTCTTCGTTCTCGCATTGGATAATGCGTGCCACAGGAATGATGTCCCCGTCTGCGGTCTCTTCGAGCAGTAGCTCTGTGGAGAGATCGATATGGCTCTCCTCGCTCTGTAGGAGCTGCCTGGGCCACCAGAGGTGAATGTATTCGGTCAGTGCTGCCCAGGCTTCGTGAGGCTCCAGTGTGCTCTCTACGTAGAGGGCTGCCGTTCGTTCTTCACCGTTGTGTTGGTGCTGCTGATCGGCTGGTTCTGGTGCGTGGGAAAACATGGGGTAGTGCATGGTTCTACTCTATCCCAGTGTGTGTCTGTGCAGAGCACTCTTCTGTGTAGGCAAAGCTCTAGACAAGGGTCTGAGGGTACAAAAAAAGGGGGCAGACCCGCATGGGTCTGCCCCCTTTCTAGCTTTAGCTGTTCTATCTTTAGCTGTTAAAGCAAAAGAGCCCGCGTAAGCGGGCTCTTTTTATTGCCTACGGGATTGTTATCCAAAAACCATACAGTGAACGCAAACAACAATTTCTCAAAAAAGTAAGCCTTCGGCCTATTAGTACCAGTCAACTCCACGAGTCTTCAGTCCCCGCTTCCATACCCGGCCTATCAACCTCATCATCTATAAGGAGCCTCACACACCAAAAAGTGCCAGGAAATCTCATCTCGAAACAGGCTTCCCGCTTAGATGCTTTCAGCGGTTATCCCTCCCGAACGTAGCCAATCAGCCATGCACCTGGCGGTACAACTGACATACCAGAGGTTCGTCCGTCCCGGTCCTCTCGTACTAAGGACAGCCTTTCTCAAATTTCCAACGCGCGCAAGCGGATAGGGACCGAACTGTCTCACGACGTTCTGAACCCAGCTCGCGTACCGCTTTAATGGGCGAACAGCCCAACCCTTGGGACCGACTCCAGCCCCAGGATGCGACGAGCCGACATCGAGGTGCCAAACCATGCCGTCGATATGGACTCTTGGGCAAGATCAGCCTGTTATCCCCGAGGTACCTTTTATCCGTTGAGCGACGGCCGTTCCACAACGTACCGCCGGATCACTAGTCCCGACTTTCGTCCCTGCTCGACCTGCCAGTCTCACAGTCAAGCTCCCTTGTGCACTTACACTCAACACCTGATTGCCAACCAGGCTGAGGGAACCTTTGGGCGCCTCCGTTACACTTTAGGAGGCAACCGCCCCAGTTAAACTACCCATCAGGCACTGTCCCTGAACCAGATCATGGCCCGAAGTTAGACATCCAGATTGACCAGAGTGGTATTTCAACAACGACTCCACACAAACTAGCGTCCATGCTTCACAGTCTCCCACCTATCCTACACAAGCCAAACCAAACACCAATACCAAACTATAGTAAAGGTCACGGGGTCTTTCCGTCCTGCTGCGCGAAACGAGCATCTTTACTCGTACTGCAATTTCGCCGAGTTCATGGTTGAGACAGTAGGGAAGTCGTTACTCCATTCGTGCAGGTCGGAACTTACCCGACAAGGAATTTCGCTACCTTAGGATGGTTATAGTTACCACCGCCGTTTACTGGGGCTTAAATTCTCAGCTTCGCCCAAAAAGGGCTAACCAATCCTCTTAACCTTCCAGCACCGGGCAGGAGTCAGTCCGTATACATCGTCTTACGACTTCGCACGGACCTGTGTTTTTGATAAACAGTCGCTTCCCCCTGGTCTCTGCGACCCATACACGCTCCAGGCAGCAAGTGCCCATCACGCTCAAGGTCCCCCTTCTCCCGAAGTTACGGGGGCATTTTGCCGAGTTCCTAACCATGATTCTCTCGATCGCCTTAGTATTCTCTACCTGATCACCTGTGTCGGTTTAGGGTACGGGCGGCTAAAACCTCACGCCGATGCTTTTCTCGGCAGCATAGGATCACCAAATCCCCCAAAAACGGGGTCCCATCACGTCTCAGGCACACAGCCGGCGCATTTAACAACCGACAACCCTACACGCTTAGACCACGACAACCATCGCGTGGCTTGGCTACCTTCCTGCGTCACACCTGTTAACACGTTTACCTCCAAAGATCGGGTCCCACAACCCACACAACACACAAACAAAAGCCTGCACATCATGCTTCGCATGGTTAGCATCACAATATCAGTATGGGCGGTTTTTCACCGGTACGGGAATATCAACCCGTTATCCATCGACTACGCCTGTCGGCCTCGCCTTAGGCCCCGACTAACCCAGGGCAGATTAACTTGACCCTGGAACCCTTGATCATCCGGCGGATGAGTTTCTCACTCATCTTTCGCTACTCATGCCTGCATTCTCACTCGCATAGCCTCCACCACTGGTTTACACCGCGACTTCACCGGCTACACGACGCTCCCCTACCCAACAACCCTCAAAGGGTCATTGCCACAACTTCGGCGGTGTACTTGAGCCCCGCTACATTATCGGCGCAGAATCACTTGACCAGTGAGCTGTTACGCACTCTTTCAAGGATGGCTGCTTCTAAGCCAACCTCCTGGTTGTCTAAGCAACTCCACATCCTTTCCCACTTAGCACACGCTTAGGGGCCTTAGTTGGTGGTCTGGGCTGTTTCCCTCTCGACAATGAAGCTTATCCCCACTGTCTCACTGCTACGCTCTCACTTACCGGCATTCGGAGTTTAGCTGACGTCAGTAACCCGTGAAGGCCCATCGGCCATCCAGTAGCTCTACCTCCGGCAAGAAACACGTAACGCTGCACCTAAATGCATTTCGGGGAGAACCAGCTATCACAGAGTTTGATTGGCCTTTTCACCCCTATCCACAGCTCATCCCCTCCATTTTCAACTGAAGTGGGTTCGGTCCTCCACGACGTCTTACCGTCGCTTCAACCTGGCCATGGATAGATCACTCCGCTTCGGGTCTAGGTCATGCCACTCAAACGCCCTATTCAGACTCGCTTTCGCTACGGATACCCCACACGGGTTAACCTCGCGACATAACACTAACTCGCAGGCTCATTCTTCAAAAGGCACGCTGTCACCCCAAAAGGCTCCAACGGCTTGTAAGCACACGGTTTCAGGTACTATTTCACTCCCCTCCCGGGGTACTTTTCACCATTCCCTCACGGTACTGATTCACTATCGGTCATTAGAAGTATTTAGACTTACCAGGTGGTCCTGGCAGATTCACACGAGATTCCACGAGCCCCTGTGCTACTCGGGTGGCCACACCACGGACAGAACAATTTCGATTACGGGACTCTCACCCTCTACGGCCGACCATTCCAAGTCGTTCACCTACCATCCTGAACATCATGCTTAGCAGCCAGTTAGAACTGCCACTGTGACTCCCACAACCCCCATGATGCAACGCCTAACCGCTATCACACACCACAGGTTTAGTCTCTTCCGCTTTCGCTCGCCACTACTCACAGAATCATTACTTTATTTTCTCTTCCTGCGGGTACTGAGATGTTTCACTTCCCCGCGTTCCCCCCAACCAGCCTATACATTCAGCTGGCGGTAACTCACCATGAAGATGAGCCAGGTTTCCCCATTCGGAAATCCTCGGATCACAGCCCAGTTATCGGCTCCCCGAGGCTTATCGCAGATTCACACGTCCTTCATCGGCTCTTAATGCCAAGGCATCCACCGTGTGCCCTTAATAACTTACACACAATCAAGAAAAATAAGAATCTAAAATCAACAATCAAACCAACACCAAAGCATTGATTCAACGCAAATTCCAGAAGATGCTCGCGTCCACTATATAGTTCTCAAACAACAACCCACAACACAACAACAACACAAAAGAACACTTTTGCATCATCACCATGCCAGGCAAACAAAGGAACAACACAATGTGTTACCCCAAAACCCAACAATGCGCCTCATCCAACCCAAAACCAACATTCCACCCATGAGCAAAACCACCCATCCGACACTCGCGGACAGCATGGCCAACTAAATGTGCTCCTTAGAAAGGAGGTGATCCAGCCGCACCTTCCGGTACGGCTACCTTGTTACGACTTAGTCCCAATCGCCAATCCCACCTTAGACGGCTCCCTCCCAAAAGGGTTAGGCCACCGGCTTTGGGTGTTACCAACTTTCGTGACTTGACGGGCGGTGTGTACAAGGCCCGGGAACGTATTCACCGCAGCGTTGCTGATCTGCGATTACTAGCGACTCCGACTTCATGGGGTCGAGTTGCAGACCCCAATCCGAACTGAGACCGGCTTTTAGGGATTAGCTCCACCTCACAGTATCGCAACCCTCTGTACCGGCCATTGTAGCATGCGTGAAGCCCAAGACATAAGGGGCATGATGATTTGACGTCATCCCCACCTTCCTCCGAGTTGACCCCGGCAGTCTCCTATGAGTCCCCACCATAACGTGCTGGCAACATAGAACGAGGGTTGCGCTCGTTGCGGGACTTAACCCAACATCTCACGACACGAGCTGACGACAACCATGCACCACCTGTATACCAGCCCCGAAGGGAAACACCATCTCTGATGCGGTCCAGTATATGTCAAGCCTTGGTAAGGTTCTTCGCGTTGCATCGAATTAATCCGCATGCTCCGCCGCTTGTGCGGGCCCCCGTCAATTTCTTTGAGTTTTAGCCTTGCGGCCGTACTCCCCAGGCGGGGCACTTAATGCGTTAGCTACGGCGCGGAAACGTGGAATGTCCCCCACACCTAGTGCCCAACGTTTACGGCATGGACTACCAGGGTATCTAATCCTGTTCGCTCCCCATGCTTTCGCTTCTCAGCGTCAGTTACAGCCCAGAGACCTGCCTTCGCCATCGGTGTTCCTCCTGATATCTGCGCATTCCACCGCTACACCAGGAATTCCAGTCTCCCCTACTGCACTCTAGTCTGCCCGTACCCACTGCAATACACGGGGTTAAGCCCCGGCCTTTCACAGCAGACGCGACAAACCGCCTACAAGCTCTTTACGCCCAATAATTCCGGACAACGCTCGCGCCCTACGTATTACCGCGGCTGCTGGCACGTAGTTAGCCGGCGCTTTCTCTGCAGGTACCGTCAATCTCTCTTCTTCCCTGCTAACAGAGGTTTACAACCCGAAGGCCGTCATCCCTCACGCGGCGTCGCTGCATCAGGCTTGCGCCCATTGTGCAATATTCCCCACTGCTGCCTCCCGTAGGAGTCTGGGCCGTGTCTCAGTCCCAGTGTGGCCGGTCACCCTCTCAGGCCGGCTACCCGTCGTCGCCTTGGTGAGCCGTTACCTCACCAACAAGCTGATAGGCCGTGAGCCCATCTATAACCACTACATAACGCTTTCCACCAACACCCCATGCGGAGATTGGTCGTATCCGGTATTAGACCCAGTTTCCCAGGCTTATCCCAGAGTTAAAGGTAGGTTACTCACGTATTACTCACCCGTTCGCCACTAATCCACCTAGCAAGCTAGGCTTCATCGTTCGACTTGCATGTGTTAAGCACGCCGCCAGCGTTCGTCCTGAGCCAGAATCAAACTCTCCGTTGAAAAAATAGAAAGCTTGATAATCTGATCTCAAACAGCGAATCACACACGGGGGTGCGTGACTCAAGCTGACTAAATTTGAAACCATTTGATGATTATCAAATATCAATAAATATTTGGTATTAGTTTCAGTTTCCATCACCATTCGGTGATTTTATTGAACAAAGCACACTATTGAGTTCTCAAGCAACACACCGATTCAACACCTCGACTCCTTCATTCGAAAGAAGTCTTACCGTTGAACGGTCATTCATGTTATTTCGCCATCACCGCGTTCCCGCGGCAACTCAATCAACTATACCAGCGTTTTGTGTGCCATGCAAATCCGTTTTCCGTGATTCGCACCACAAAGTTTCTTTCCTAAACTCCTCCAACATCACCAACCGGCAACCCGGATTTCCTTCAAGTAAGAAACCAAAACACTATACAATTGAAAGTCATTCAACCGCCTCTGACTAGGAGAAACACCGAAGAATCTCTTCGTTTTTTCCTCCTCGCCGCGGCGACTCATACAACTATACAGATGCCAAAATGGGTCTGCAACCCAAAATAGGGTGAAGTAGACCACAAATACGGGGGTTTAGGTTCATTCTGACCTGAACAGAACATCAAAACACCTAGTCAGAGCGTTTTATGGGTGCTAGAAAATCTTTAAAAAACTTCCAAAAAACCTTATAAACACAGAAGAAACCACTCAAACCCTCGCAGAATGCCCTCCTGCCCCCTCCGCAGCCCCTATTCCTATGCCCTGCCATTGATTTCTAATCCTGCACTTGGGCCGCCCATACCTATAGATACGAAAAATCCCCTCCCCTTCCATCCTGCAAGGAATAGAAGAAGAGGGGCACAGCTACAGAGTACTGAAGCTTAGTGCTGAGCTGGTTAGTACTGGGGAGGCGCCTCATTCGCCATATTGTTGAAGCGCGAGTACTTACCGCTAAACGCCAACGGGATAGTACGAGTTGGACCACCACGGTGCTTCGCAATAATCATGTCCGCCTCACCCACACGTTCACTATCCGGGTTATACATATCCTCACGATGCAGCAGAATCACCATATCCGCATCCTGCTCAATAGAACCCGACTCACGCAGATCCGAAACCATTGGACGCTTATCAGTACGCTGCTCCGAACCACGGTTCAACTGAGACAGCGCAATCACCGGAACATCCAGCTCCTTAGCCAACAGCTTCAGGCTACGAGAGAACTCCGAAACCTCCTGCTGACGCGACTCAACCTTCTTACCCGAACTCATCAGCTGCAGGTAGTCCAGCACCACAAGCTTCAAATCATTACGCTGCTTGAGGCGACGGCACTTCGCACGAATCTCCATCAGAGTCATATTCGGCGAATCATCAATAAAGAGAGGAGCAGAATCAATACGCCCCTGCAGAGTCGCCAGGTTCGTCCAGCCCTCAGTATCCAGGTCACCCTTCTTCAGACGACCCATCGAAATCTTGCCCTCCGCAGAGAGAATACGCATCGCCAACTCAGTACGACTCATCTCCAGCGAGAAAAACACAGTCGTCATCTGATGGTGAATAGCCGCAGAACGAGCAATATCAAGAGCCAGAGTCGACTTACCCACACCCGGACGAGCCGCAATAACAATCATCTGGCCACCGTGCAAACCACCGGTCAGCTCATCAAACTCAATAAAGTCAGTCGGCACACCGTACACGCCATCGGGGCGGTTCGAGTTCGCATCAATCTCATTGATGGTCTCCTCCAACGCCTCAGAGAAAGACACATAATCTTCCTTCGCGTTACCATCAGTCACCGCATAAATCTCAGCCTGCGCCTGATCCACCAAAGTATCGACCTCAGTCTCATTGGCGTAACCCAGCTGAGCGATCTTCGTACCCGCCTCAATCAGGCGGCGCATAATCGCGTGCTCCTTAACAATCTCAGCGTAATACTGAGCGTTAGCAGCAGTCGGAACCGACGCAATCAGCGTATGAATATAGGCCGCGCCACCCACACGAGCCAGCTCACCGCGCTTCTTCAGCTCATCAGCAACCGTAATCGCATCCGCGGGGCTACCGTGACCGTACAGAGAAAGAATCGCCTCATAAATCGTCTCGTGCGCCGGCCTTTATAGAAATCAGACGCACGCAGGCTCTCAACGACATCCGCAATAGCGTCCTTCGACAGCGAGCATGCCACCGAGCACCGACTGCTCAGCCACATCATCATGAGGCATAGTGCGGGAACCATAATCAATGGCAGTTTCAGACATGCTTATCCTCGCGTTTCAATCCGATATCTACGATGTTCCAGAAACAATTTCTGCAGAACTCCTATGCTAGTTTCTCACGAAGGCACACGTGAAACACATACACGCCTAACGGGCGCGCACAGATAATCCTCAATCTTCTCAACGGCGAGCGCCGCGCCATCCATAGTGCGCATTGCCTCACCCAGCTGCCGAGCCTTAGCGCGCATGCCCTCATCGCTGAGCAGACGGTCCAGAATATCGCGCATATTGCCGCGGCGCACATCATTCTTCGTGAAACGCAGGGCGTTACCGTAGCGCACGCACTCCTCAATATTCCAGCTCTGCTCCGCCTGCATCGCAATACCGGCAAACGGTACACCCGCCAGGCACGCCGTCTGCACCGTCCCCCTCACCGCCGTGGGTTATCGAGGCATCAATATGGCCAGCAAGCAGATGCGCCGGAATAGTCCCGGGAACAGTTCCGGCGAAATGGATGTTGTCGCCCAGCAGGCGGGTATCCGAGAGCTGCACCCCGCCGCCGACCAGCACATCCACAGGAGCCGCTGACAGCTGCCGCAGCACCTGCGCCAAAATATCTGCAGAGCCGGACGAGCCCATTCCCACGTAAATCAGGGGCCGATCTCTGGGCTCGTGAACAATCTGCGGCAGCTCACCGGGCGCACGGTAATAAATAGGCCCCACACCGACATCGGGTTTCACCAGAGAATCGCCGCGCAGCTGCGTAAACAGAGAACAGATAAGATTCACGTCGGCGCTGAGCATATCCACAGTACGGTGAGGAAGCCTCAGCCCATATTCGCGTGCCACACGCACAAAAGAAGCCGGCTTATACGAAAACACCCGCGCTACCGCACGCAACCACCCCGGTGCCGCAAGCTCACCGCCTACAGGTTTCTTCGAAATACGTCGATGAATAAGCGTACGGGCGTGCATAGAAAATATGGACACCCGCAATACGCGCAGACAGCAGCATCGTCAGATTAGAACCAATCACCACAGCATCCGCGTTAAAGTCACGAATAGCCGCGAGCTCAGCGGTAACCCGCCGACGCACCATATCGGTTGTGAAAGGATGCCGCACTCCCCTGCCCTGATCCAGCGCCATAATCTGCTCCGCCTCAGCATCGCTCATGATTGGCTCGCGAAGATGCACAGGAAGCCCGGCGCTTTCCAGCAGCCCTATGTACTTAGGGGAATACACGTGGAACAAGACCGTATGACCTCGCTCCCGAGCCGCACGCGCTATCTCAATGCAGCGCGTGGTTTCACCCATATTGAAGCTTTCGGGAGAGAAAAGAATACGGCTCATCACAATCTCCGGCAGGCGCACACGTGGCTGAGCCGAAATCTGCGGCTCATAACCTCACCAGTGTAAAACGGAGCCCTAGTATTCCACCGCATAACGAGGAATACTAGGGCTCCGTTTCGCTGTATAAGCTTCTCTTACTTCTTACGCAGAATCATGCCGATAGCGCCAATATGGTCGGCGTGGCGGCGGAACACACCGCGCATGCCCAGCACACGCTCACGAATCTGCGGCTTACGCGCCAGATTGAACGCAATCTTCGCAACGCCAGCGGGACCCTCATCAGCCAGCAGACGCTTCGGCTCCAGCAGAGCCATATCGGTCTGGTACACATCCAGCACCTCAAAGCCAGCCTCTTCCGCCAGAGCAGTCCACTCGGCAACAGTCAGCGGACGGGCATTCACGCGGATAGTGCGCGCCAAATCCTTCTGGATCTCTTCCTTCAACTCGGGGCGCAGATAATCGGGAACCAGCGACATCTCGTGAATAGCGTAGTAGCCGCCCGGACGCAGCAGACGAGCCGCCTCACGCATAATCTCCAGCTTGTGCTTATCGGTCTGCATGGTCAGCATCGCCTCGCCCACCACGGCATCATAGCTTTCCGAGGGCAGACCGGTCTCCTGAGCGCTAGCGTTCACCACACGGTAGTTCGGCTTAGTCGATGCACCGATACGCTCGGTCACGATTTCAGCAGCCTTGGGATCAAGATCCACACCGGTGTAGCTCTTGGGGGAACGCTTCACAATCTCCAGGGCGGTAATACCCAGGCCCGGCGCAAACTCCACGACGTCAATGTCGCCACCCAGAGCGCGAGCCAACAGCCAATTGGTGGTCTCGCGGCCGCCGGGACGCAGAACCTTCTTGCCCAGCTGAGCCAGAAGCCAGTGACCTGCCGCCTTTTCAGCGGGGCGGTCGGTACCGGGAACGGAAGGGGTCTTAGACACGGAAGACAACTCCTCAATACTTGTATTTAATATGCAAAATTTATCTTTCCCAATTCTAGACCCGCCGCCCCAAGAAAGGAAATGTGACGTTATATAGAAGTGTGGTTGCCCTTTGTTACAGCATGCCGCAACATCACTACAGCCACCCTTGCTGCACGCCCTAGAGATTAAACAGAAACTGGAGCTGGACCTCTCGGCCCAACCCCAGTCTCATCACACACATACATACGAAAATCAGAGCCACTTCCGCAAGGAAAGTCCAACTTTCTGATGGTCCTCTCGAACCATCTATATAAAGTATTACGTGTAAACCTTTATTCCCTGTAGGTTAAAGCTGTAAGAAAGCTGGGAATAGATTTTTCCTCAAACTCGGGGAGAAAATCAGGGTGCAGCATCCCGGACCTCACACGGAAACTACAAGTCGCTTTAAAAGAAGAAAGGCAAGGCGCTTTTGCCTTGCCATCCTTCTTTCGCTAGCGGGCGACCCCGCTACACGAAACACACACATTCACATCGCAGTCCTCTCGAACCAACACTTATAGTAAACACCCCCAACCTTATGGGAGGATTGAATTTCGCTGGAAACAAGCTGGGAGAAAACCAACAGAACCCTGAGAGCTTTGATATTGTGCAGTTTGCGGATTCCAAACCGGGCTAATAAACCGCCATATACAGCCCCAGCAGCACCAATGGGTTCGCCACTACAGAAATAACCGCCAGGCAAATATTAGCCACGCGGTACTGGCGGAACTTCACCAGACCCACCAGTGCGCACACCAGCGCAATACTGGATGCAAGGCCGCCAACAATCAGCAAAAGAAGCAGAAGAGCAGTAGCGACATTAGCGTCCGCAAATGGGATAACCGCTAGAACGCACAGCAGCAAATTGATGCACTCCAACGCCACACCCGTAAATAGAAGCTGTGCGCTAGAAGACAAACGTGAAAAAGATCGAGCCATGTACACCAGTCTACGGGGTCTACCAGACTACAGGGTTTATCAGCCTACGGGGCACACAGAGAATATCGAATGTGCAGACCGGATTGGAATACCAGCAAAAGCCTCGAGGTACTTCCTATATAGAGGTGCTCCATCAAAAATCCCCTGAATAAGGGCGGCCGGATAAGGACGGAATGTCTACGCAACCGGCGCGATAAATGAGAAAAACCGCGATGTTTCACGTGAAACATCGCGGTTTTCTGTATCTACAACGCACTCCCGAAGAGTGCGCCAAAGGGTAAAGCAAACGGGGTGCCCCTCACGAAGAGGGACACCCCGTCCGACACTCAACGCCGCAGCATCAAAGCACCAGCGTCAAATATCTAAAAACCTACTTACGCAGCAGCAACGACGTCCAGGACAACGTTAGCAACAACGTCAGGGTGCAGGCGGACAGTCACCTTGTACTCACCGGTGCGCTTGATAGCGGAACCCAGGTGGATGGTGCGCTTGTCAACGGAGCCAATGCCAGCAGCCTCAATAGCCTCAGCAAATAGCCTCAGCCTTGACGGTACCGAACAGGCGGCCGTCAGCGCCAGCCTTGTGTGCAACGACAACCGGCTTAGCAGCCAGGGCCGCAGCAATTGCCTGAGCCTCTTCCAGAGAAGCCTTAGCACGAGCCGCACGAGCGGCACGGATGGACTCAACCTGCTTCTCGCCACCCTGGGTCCAGGTCACGGCGAAGCCGCGGGGCAGCAGGTAGTTACGTGCGTAACCGTCCTTAACGGTGACAACATCGCCAGCTGCACCGAGGCCGGAAACTTCCTGAGTCAGAATGATCTTAGCCATGTTACTGTCTCTCCTTCTCTTTAGCGGCCAGCGCCGGAGTAGGGCAGCAGTGCAACTTCGCGGGCGTTCTTAATAGCCTGAGCGATCTTGCGCTGCTCCTGAACGGTCACGCCAGTCACGCGGCGAGCGCGGATCTTGCCGCGGTCGGAGATGAACTTGCGCAGAAGTGCGACGTCCTTGTAGTCGATAACGGTGACGTCAGCAGCCTTGAGGGGGTTCTGCTTGGGTTTGGGCTTACGGATTTCAGCCTTAGCCATCGTGGTGCTCCTTAGAGTTGGGAGCCCGCGGCGGATAACCGCGGGATGGATTGATAAATTACTATTCGGAAAACGAAACCGGCTTAGAACGGAGGTTCGTCGTCGGCGCCGCTACCCCAGTCATAGTTACCACCAGACTGAGAACTCCACGGATCAGCAGCAGGAGCTGCGGGGGCCGCCGGAGCAGCCGGAGCGGAGTAGCCAGACTGGCCAGAGTAACCATTACCCTGAGCAGCAGCAAAATTGTTCTGCTGAGGAGCGGAGAAACCGCCCTGAGCAGCAGCGTTGTACCCAGCGCCACCGCCAAAGCCACCCTGCGCACCGCCACCGAAGTTATTACCTCCGGCAGAACGCTGTGCGCGAGTCACCTGAGCAGTAGCAAAACGCAGAGTCGGGCCGATCTCCTCGACCTCAAGCTCAAACGAAGTACGACGCTCGCCTTCCTTGGTCTCGTACGAGCGAGACTTCAGACGGCCCTGCGCGATAACCTGAGTACCCTTCTTCAGAGTCTCTGCAACATTCTCAGCGTAACCACGCCACACCGACGCACGCAGGAACAGGGTCTCCCCATCCTCCCACTGGTTCGTCTGGCGGTTAAAAGTACGCGGAGTCGATGCGATCGTGAAATTAGCAACCGCCGCACCCGCAGGGGTGTAACGAAGCTCCGGATCGCCAGTCAGATTACCAATAACGGTAATAACGGTATCGCCTGCCATTTGATGCCTCCTCGATAAGAGTTACAAGTATGTTGAATCCAGTACAGCGCAACCCCCTGACATTTTTAGGGGGTCAGCCGACCGGCAAGAAACAACTACTTGCTGGAGATCTTCTGATCCTCCGGGCGGATGATCTTGGTACGCATGACGGACTCGTTCAGGTTCAGAACACGATCGAGCTCAGCTGCGGTCTCGGGGGTAGAGGTGAAGTTCACCACTGCGTAGATACCCTCAGACTTCTTCTGGATCTCGTATGCCAGGCGACGACGGCCCCAGATATCGACGTTGTCGACGGAACCACCCTCGTTGGTCACGATCTCGAGGAACTTGGACAGCGACGGCTCAACCGCACGGTCCTCAACCTCGGGGCTGAGGATAACCATCAGTTCATATGCACGCATGATTAAACCCCTCCTTTGGGCTAAACGGCTATGGGATTTCCCTAGCAGGAGATTCATTGTGCCCTACACGTGAAACACACCGGGCGGGGAACACGCATAGATTTCTTAACAATACACGAGAAAAAGCAGATAGAACAGTACCGCACCGCGTGACCTCAACCATGCAATGCGGTACCAAAAACCGCAGAAGCTACGCCTCCCGACGCTGCTCCCACCACTGCAGAAGACGAGCCTTCGCCTCCTCCTCAGGAAGCGAACCCTCATCCAGACGCAGATTCAACAAGAACTTATAGGCCTCACCCACCACAGGGCCCGGCGCAATACCAAGAATCTGCATAATCTGGCCACCGTCCAGGTCGGGGCGGATCGCATCCAGCTCCTCCTGAGCAGCCAACTCAGCAATACGACGCTCCAAATCGTCATACGCCTCAGCCAGCGAGCGCGACAGGCGACGATTACGAGTCGTCACATCAGAACGCGACACACGATGCAGACGCTCCAACTGATCCCCCGCATCGCGCACATAACGGCGCACCGCAGAATCAGTCCAACCCGACTCGCGGTAACCATAGAACCGCATATGCAGCTCCACCAGACGAGCCACAGCCTTAATCGTGTCATTATCAAAACGCAACGCACGCATACGTTTCTTCACCATCTTCGCGCCCACCACCTCATGGTGCAGGAACGAGACAGAGCCGTCCTTCTCAAACTTACGAGTCTTCGGCTTACCAATATCGTGCATCAACGCCGCAAAACGCAGAATAAAATCAGGAGCCGGGCACGGACCGTCCTCGTCCGTCTCCTTCTCCATCGCCTGCTCCATCACCTTCAACGAATGCGCATACACATCCTTATGGTGATGCGCAGGATCCATCTCCATACGCAACGCAGGAAGCTCCGGCAATACATAATCCGCCAGACCCGTATCCACCAGCAGGTTCAAACCCACCCGCGGATAATCAGCCTCAATCAGCTTCACCAACTCATCACGCACACGCTCAGCCGAAATAATCTCAATACGGCCAGCCATCTGGCGCATCGCCTCGAAAACCTCCGGGGCAACCTCAAGATTAAAACGCGCGCAAAACGAGCCGCACGCATCATACGCAGCGGATCCTCAGAAAAAGACTCCTCCGGCGAGCGCGGAGTACGCAAAACACCCGCGCGCAAATCCTCAACGCCACCAAACAAGTCAACAACCTCACCGCTGGGCAAAGCCGCCGCCATCGCATTAATCGTGAAATCACGACGCACCAAATCGGCACTCAAATCCGTGCCGAACTCAACCGTCGGCTTACGCGAATCCGAAACATACACCTCAGCACGGTACGTGGTCACCTCATACACCACGCCATTCTTACGCGCACTAATCGTGCCGTACTCCTTGCCGATATCCCACGTATGCTCACCCCACCCACGCAGAATCTGCTCGCTCTGCTCCGGAGTAGCATCCGTCGTCAAATCAAAATCGGTGAAATGGCCGCCGTCATCCAGCAGATTGTCGCGGACAATACCGCCCACCAAGTACAGCTCAAAACCCGCCGCACGGTACAGTTCTCCCAGCTCGGCGGCATCCGGGTACTTCGACACAACATCAATAATCAGCGACATAATCCTTTAATCGTGCCAGAAAAACTACCCACGCGCCCACCCCACACCCACAACACCCCACCAAAGACAGCTATCTCACCCCAAACCGAGGCACCAAAACCTCAGCCTATCGGTTAAGGTAGAACCATGAGCATTCCCGTACCCCGCGCCCCCAAAACGCGCTTCACCGCGCCCGCGCGAGCGGTACCCGCCCCCGAAGAAGTCTCCGCAGGCGGACTCATCATCGACTTCGACCGACCCGAACAGCTACCCGTAGCCATCATCGCCCGCATCAACCGCAACGGACAACGCGAATGGTGCCTACCCAAAGGCCACATCGAACACGGCGAAACCACCGTCGAAGCCGCACAACGCGAAATCAGCGAAGAAACCGGAATCACCGGCTACCCCGTAGCCTCCCTCGGCACCATCGCCTACTGGTTCACCTCCAACGGCACGCGCATCCACAAAACCGTGCACCACTACCTCTTCGCAGCAACCGGCGGCGAACTGAGCATCGACAACGACCCCGACCACGAAGCAATCGACGTCGCATGGGTCCCCCTCGAAGAGCTCCCCACCCGCCTCTCATTCGCCAACGAGCAACACATTGCCCGTAGCGCGCGCGAATACATCACCACCCAGCTCTAAACACCCGTTAAATAGAGCCCCAAAAACTAAAAGAAGCAATCCACCCGCCGACACAGGAGAGACCTACGTGGCACGTAACGACGCCCGCTCAAGCGCAATCATGGCAGCAGGCACCCTCGTCTCGCGCATCCTCGGATTCGTCAAGACCATCCTGCTCACCGTAGCCATCGGCTCACTCTCAACCGTCGGCGACGTCTTCGAAACCGCCAACACCCTGCCCAACCTCATCTACGTCCTTGTAGCAGGCGGCGTATTCAACGCAGTCCTCGTACCGCAAATCATCAAGGCAGCCAAAGCCCAAGACGGCGGCGCACGATACATCTCCAAACTCGTCACCCTCACCGTCACCGCAATCGGCCTCATCACCCTCATCACCGTCGCCTGCGCCTGGCCCATCATCAGCATCATGGGCTCAGGATGGAGCCCCGAACAACGACAGCTCGGCTTCATCTTCTCCCTCTGGTGCCTACCCCAAATCTTCTTCTACGGCCTCTACACCGTCATCGGACAGGTCCTCAACGCCAAAGACGCATTCGGTGCCTACATGTGGTCGCCCGTACTCAACAACGTCATCACCATCCTGTCGCTGTTCCTGTTCATCTTCCTCTTCGGCGCACAGACCCCCAACCCCAACCCCATCCACACCGTAGCAAGCTGGACCAACGCACAAACCCTCGTGCTCGCAGGCTCCTCCACCCTCGGCGTCATCATGCAGGCACTCGTCCTGTTCATCCCCCTACGCAAGCTCGGCCTGCGCCTCAAGCCCGACTTCGCATGGCGAGGCATCGGCCTGCGCGCAGCCTCCAAGCTCGCCGTCTGGACCCTCGCCTCCGGCATCATCTCCAACCTCGCATTCCTCTACATGACCAAGGTCGCCGCAGGCATCGTCGGCCAGCGCGCACACTACGCCGCCCTCGGCATCCAAATCCCCGGCCTGCAGGCACTCAACTACGCCTCCATGCTGTACATGCTCCCGCACGGCGTCATCGGCATCTCCATCGCCACCGTGCTCTTCAACCGCATGAGCGCCTCCGCCATCGCCGACGACAGCGACAGCGTCATCTACGCGCTCTCCCACGGCCTGCGCAACGCAGCCGTAGCCACCGTCTTCTGCATGGTCGCACTCATGGTCCTGGCAGGCCCCGTCGCAGTACTCTTCAGCGGCGGCGACCCCATCGCAGCAACCATCATCGCCAAGCTCATCGTCATCACCGCGCTCGGCACCCCCACCCTCACCATCAACTACCTCTACAGCCGCGTGCTCTACGCCCGCGAAGACGCACGCACCCCCTTCCGAATCCAGGTGTACTCCGCCATCATCATGGTCATCATGAGCTTCGCAGCATCCCTGCTCGACGCCCAGTACACCGTGTACATGCTCGCCTTCATCTACCCGGTGCACAACATCCTGATCCTGCTCATCAGCCACCACATGGTCCGCCGCCGCCTCGGCTACTACGGCCAGCGCGGCATCATCAGCACCTACGCCCGCACCACCCTCGCCTCCCTCTTCGCAGGCGGCATCGCAGCCATCGCACTCTGGCTGCTCGGAGGCTACCAGCTCGACGGATTCGCCTGGGCATCCAAGCTCACCGCAATCATCACCCTCGCCGTATGCGGCACCGTCATGGGCCTCGCATACCTCGCCGGTATACAAATCTTCCGCGTCAAGGAAGCCAACGCACTACTGGCGCCCCTCACCTCCAAACTTGAGCGTTTTGCCCGCCGCTAAAGCAGCACACAACGCCCAACCCGGGTAGCTGCCCGCGCACCCACCGCACCCCACACCGGGGCCCGCAAAAGGCACAGGCAACCACCCGAACGCCACAAACTATCACTCAGCCCCAGCATCCTTCAATGCCGGGTAGAATCTAATAGTCAGGGCCCGCCACACGGCAGGCACTATGAAACCACCTCGGGAGAACACGTTGTCGCAACAGATTCCGGTCGGATCGGTCCTCGGAGGCCGCTACGAGATCACCGCACACATCATCATTACGGCAGAATCCGACATGGTGCTTGAAGGCACCGACCAGATTCTCAACCGTAAGGTCTCGGTCGTCGTCGCATCGCCCAGCCGCAGCGCACTGCTGGAAGCAAACTCCCGCGCGCTCGCAACCAACGCACGCGGCAACATCCAGATCCTCGACCTGGGCATCACCCCCGAAGGTAGCCGCTACCTCGTCACCTCCCACACCCGCCCCGACACCCTGCTGGACACCCTGCTGGTCGAAAACCACGCACTCTCCAACGCAGAGGACGCGCTGGGCACCGAAATCTTCGGCGACTCCGAAAGCGGCAGCTCCCCCAACACCTACGAGAAGGTCTCCTCCTCCACCGCGAACCAGGAGAGCATCACCGCCGCCAAGAACTGGAACGCATCCGACGGCGCGGCAGTGACCGCATACTCCGAGCCCACCAGCATCTACGAAGATGACGAAGACGAAGAAGACGGCAAGCCGCGGCACCTGGGCAGTCGCCCTGGCAGCAGTCCTACTGCTCGTCATCGTCGCAGGCGGTATCCTCACCTCCCTGGGCGCAATCGGCTCCAACCAGGCAGCTGCACCGCACACCCCCAAGTCTTCTATGTCGGCATCCGAATCGGCTGCGGCAAGCGCCAGCTCATCGGCATCCCCGACCGCTAAGGCATCGAACGCACCGGCGAAGATCGCATCCGTGGCTCGCTTCGCGCCCTCGAACCCCACGTTCATGAACGACATGGACACCCTCATCCCCAACCTGACCGACGGTAACGCCAACACCGCATGGATCAGCTACGGCTTCGGCACCGCCAACTACGCCGGCACCATCAAGGAATTCGGCCTGGCACTGAAGCTGCAGACCCCCACCGTCGTCTCCAAGCTGACCATTCAGCAGAACACCGGCACCGGCGGCTCCTTTACCGTCTACACCAACAGCTCCGCATCCCTGGACGGTGCGGTTGAGGTTGGCAAGGGCACCTTCGAAGGCAAGGATGCAGTCGTCACCCTGGACACCTCCAAGCAGAGCGCTGAAAAGGGCGCCTACGTGATCATCGTGGTCAACGAGCTGCCCCGCCTCTCCTGCCGATTGGAACTTGGAATTACGGTCTGCGCATCAACGAAATCAAGGTGGACTAATCAACCCATAACGCGACATCCACAGGGCACTCGCACCCCAGATACACCTAAATACAAGGGCGGGGCTTCTGAACTCAACGGTTCAGAAGCCCCGCCCTTTTGATGTCTATTTATGACTCTTTATGGCAGGGTAGCTACTCAAAGATTCACAGTGGGCGGAGTATCTAGATAAGGGTCCCCAAAAAATGGAATAATCGAGGATAAAGCCCTGTTATAGGGGCAGAACGAAAGACCTACAACGGAAAGATATATCCGATGACTGAGAATCTGGGAGGCCTCTTCGGAGGCTCCGCCCTGGGCAACCTGAACCTCGCGTCCGCACCCGCCACCAAAGCCGCACCGGCTGCCGAGGTTGAGGCCGACGCAACCGTCCACAACGTCATTATTGTGGGCTCCGGTCCCGCCGGCTACACCGCCGCAATCTACGCGGCACGCGCCGAACTGAAGCCCGTCCTCTTCGCCAGCTCCCTGGCGCCCGGAGGCTCCCTCATGAACACCACCGAGGTGGAGAACTTCCCCGGCTTCATTCAGGGCATCCAGGGCCCCGAGCTGATGGAAAACATCGGCCAGCAGGCTGAGCGTTTCGGTACGGACATCCGCTACCAGGACGTAGAAAAGGTCGAACTCACCGGCGACGTGAAGAAGGTCTACACCGCAGACGGCGCCGTTCACCTGGCGAAGACCGTCATCATGACCACCGGTTCTCAGGTCCGTAAGCTCAACATCGAGGGCGAAGACCGACTCTCCGGTTACGGCGTATCCTGGTGCGCAACCTGCGATGGCTTCTTCTTCAAGGACAAGGAAATTGCAGTGGTCGGCGGTGGCGACTCCGCACTGGAGGAGGCACTGTTCCTGACGACCTTCGCATCCAAGGTGTACCTGGTGCACCGCCGCGACTCTTTCCGTGCTTCGGAAATCATGCAGACCCGCGTGTTCAACAACCCGAAGATTGAGGTTGTCTGGGACTCGGCTGTCACCGCCGTTCACGGCGAGAGCAACCTCGAGTCGATCACCCTGACCAACACCAAGGACGGTTCTGAGCGTCAGCTGGCTGTTCAGGGCCTGTTCATCGCTATCGGCTCCGATCCTCGCGTGGAACTGGTACGTGACCAGCTGGAGATTACCGAGAACCACACCATCGCGGTTCAGGGTCGCTCCCTCGAAGACTTCCGTTCCCGGCGTTTTCGCTGCCGGTGACGTGATTGACCCGACCTACCGCCAGGCAATTATTGCTGCCGGTTCCGGTGCTGTTGCCGCTCTGGACGCGCAGCACTACCTCGAAAACCTCTAAAACTATTCGTATTATTCACAGGGGAATCCGCCCCGTGTCAGAAAGGAGCACTCCGTGAGCAGTGCACAGCAGGCAACTGATGCCACTTTTGACGAACTGGTTCTGAAGAACGACAAGCCCGTTATCGTGGACTTCTGGGCTGAATGGTGCGGCCCCTGCCGCATGGTTGGCCCCGTGATTGACGAGATCGCTGGCGAGTACGCCGGTCAGGTCGACGTGGTCAAGGTGGATGTTGAGGCGAATGGCGATACCGCTATGAAGTACGGCATTACCTCTATTCCCGCCATCTACCTTTTCAAGGGTGGCGAGGTCGTCAAGAAGACCGTAGGTGCTAAGACGAAGCCCGCTCTGCTGGCTGAGTTCTCCGAGCACCTGGGCTAATCTTTCGAGAAGCTAAAGAAAAACCCTCGGTGATGTTTCACGTGAAACATCACCGAGGGTTTTTTGTATATACAACTGATTTCAGTTGCTAAATATTGTTTTACGCGAAATTTAGCCCGAGAAATCAGAATCCAAAACACGGATGATACGGTTCAGATCCTCAACATTCGCAAATTCGATGGTCATCTTACCCTTGCGAGCACCCAGCGAAATCTTCACCGAAGTATCGAGCTTGTCAGCAAAAGCCTCCGCAATATAGTCCAGGCGCTCACGGTGCTTCTGAGGCTGAGGAGCCTTGCGCTCCTTCACCTCAGCAGCGCCGGATGCGTGGTTCACCAGCTCCTCAGTTGCGCGAACCGACAGCCCCTCATTCACAATCTTCTGTGCGAGAGTCTCAATCTGAGCCTGGTCTGTCAGAGCCAGCAGGGCACGAGCGTGACCAGCGGAGAGAATACCCGCCGCAACGCGACGCTGCACCAGAGCCGGCAGCTTCAGCAGACGAATCGTGTTCGAAATCTGGGGGCGAGAACGACCAATACGCTTAGCCAACTGCTCCTGAGTAGTGTCGAACTCTTCCATGAGCTGCTGGTATGCCGCTGCCTCTTCAATGGGGTTCAGCTGACTGCGGTGCAGGTTCTCCAGCAGGGCGTCACGGAGCAGGTCGCCGTCTTCAGTCTCACGAACAATCGCCGGGATGGTGCTCAGGCCAGCCGCCTGAGTTGCGCGCCAGCGGCGCTCACCCATGACCAGCTCATACTTTTCGGTACCGTTTTCGCGCGAGGGACGCACGACAATCGGCTGCAGAACACCAATCTCGCGTACCGAGTGGATGAGCTCTTCCATGTCCTGCTCATCAAAGTCGGTTCGGGGCTGCTTGCGGTTCGGATGGATATCGTGAACGTTCAGCTCAGCAAACTGGGCACCGGGAACCGGAACCAAACCACCCTGCTCTTCGGAAGCGGACTGTGGGGTGGAGACATCTTCACCAAAGAAGAAGTCCACCGGGCGGCGAGTCAGGGTGGTGTTGCGCAGTGCCGCACCCATGTCCACGCGAGACTTCTTCTTCGATGTTTCACGTGAAACATCCTGCGAGGAGACGGGAGCTTCGACCTTATCCTCGACCTTCTCAGCAGGAGCAGACTTTTCCTGAGCGGGGGTAGCTTCAGCAGGCTTAGCCTCTACAGACTCAGCTTTAGTGCTCTTACGCTGCTTCTCCGGCTTAGCCTCGTGAGCCATTTCGAAGAGGCCGTCAGTCATCGGCTCTTCAATCGGAGTGGACACCTTCTTGGGTGCAGTCTTTGCTGCAGCAGTCTTTTCGGATGCCTTCGTCTCAGCATTACCAGAATTCTTCGTACTCTGAGGGATCAGTGCCCCCAGGCCACGACCCAAGCCGCGTCGCTTTTCAGCCATCGTTACTCCTTAGGACTCCCGGACGAGCCCGCTCATTTTTTCTTCTTCATCTAGTGTAAACGAAATAAGTACTCGAAAGCAGGAGTAAAAAATGCACGGCACATAATCAACATTATTCCCAATAATTAATTTACTATGGCTGTTTTCTCGGGTTTCATCCAGAAAATACCGCACACAATGAGCCCTTTTGAATCATCAACAGACAATCCAAAAGGGCTCATTTCAAAAGATTTAGATTATGCGGATCGGCGCGAGAGCTCCTGTGCCGCCTCGCGGTAAGCGCGAGCGCCAGTCGACGAAGAATCGTAGGTGATGACGGTCTGCTGATAGCTGGGAGCCTCAGAGATGCGAACCGAGCGAGGAATCTTCACGCTCAGAGTCTCCTCCGGGAAGTGCTCGCGCACCTCCTCTGCCACCTGGAATGCCAGGTTGGTACGAGCATCGTACATGGTCAGCAGGATCGTGCTGATGCGCAGCTTGGAGTTCAGGTGCTTCTGAATCATCTGAATATTCTTCAGCAGCTGGCTCAGGCCTTCCAGAGCGTAGTACTCGCACTGGATCGGAATCAGAATCTCTTCTGCCGCAACGAAGGCATTGACGGTCAGTAGGCCGAGGCTCGGCGGGCAGTCGATGAAGACATAGTCCAGCCGCTCCATTCCCTGCTTCTCTCGCCACTCAGTGTAGTCCATCAGGGCATTCTTGAGGCGAGTCTCGCGTGCCACCAGGGAGACCAGTTCAATCTCCGCGCCCGCAAGGTCGATATTGGCGGGGGCACAGAACAGACCGGGCATATCGGGGCATTCCTGAACAATTTCAGAAAGCGGCTTATCCTCAATCAGGACGTTGTAGACACTGGGAACATCCACGCCGTGCTCAATGCCCAGTGCAGTCGAGGCGTTACCCTGCGGGTCATTATCGATCACCAGGACGTTCAGTCCAGCCTCCGCGAGCGCGGCTGCGAGGTTCACGGCGGTGCTGGTTTTACCCACGCCACCCTTCTGGTTCGACACGGTGAAGACACGCGTATGCACAGGCTTGGGGAGCAAATCTGCAACAGATTTCTGAGCTTGAGGAGTCATCGGGTGCCTTCCATATTCCGGGTGGTGTGTCTACGGTGATGCTTCGTCTGATGCCTCGCGTGTGGCAATACTCTGCGGTATTTGTGCGCGAGGAGGATTCAACCTCCACTCCCCCACCATTCACTCATCTCAGCATGTTTCACGTGAAACATACTCCGCGAGGTGATGAAGTCTGCAATGTTTCACGTGAAACATTGGTGCTACCCGAATGGTTCTGAAGGGCTCAGTGCCCTACTGTACCATCAGGCTTTGATGTAGAAGAGTCTAAGGTTTCAATCCTTCCTTAAGGGTACCCGGCATCAGGTCAATACTCCACGCGAGAGGTCATTCTATGTACTCTACGGATGCAATTGCCGCGCACGCCCGGCAAGCCAGCGCATAAAAAAATGGGCGGTACCGCGTAAGCCAGCCTATTCACTGGCTCATTGCGGTACCGCCCATTCAGGGTGAACCTTTAGAGGCGAACTCGAACCACCGTCGTCGGCTCTTCAAGCAGGTCGCCGCCGGCGGTGAGAATCTCAGTCTCGCGTGCACCGTAACGGTTCAGCTTCTTCTTCGCCTTAGTAATCTCCTCCGCGGCGCTACGACCCTTCAGAGCCAGCAGCTCACCGGTGCCGCGCAGAATCGGCAGAGTAATGTCCAGCAGGCCCACCAGAGCGGACACAGCACGCGCAGTCACCACATCAGCCTCAACAGCACCCACAGCCTGCTCAGCACGCGAACGAAGCACGGTCACGTTCTCCAGGCCCAGATCCTCGACAACCTCATTCAGCCAGATGACACGGCGTTCCAGAGGCTCAATCAGAGTCAGCTTCAAATCCGGGCGAGCAATCGCCAAGCATAGACCGGGCAGGCCAGCACCAGAGCCAACATCAGCCACCGAAGCATTCGGAGCAATATACTCCTGCACCACAGCACAGTTCAGCACGTGGCGAGCCCACAGGCGCGGCACCTCACGCGGACCAATCAGGCCACGCTCAATGCCGGTCGTCGCCAGGTGCTGCACGTAGCGCTCCGCCAGGGGCAGACGCTCACCGAACACAGCCTCCGCGGCGGCGCGCTCACTCTCGCTGAGAGTAACCATCGAAGTCTCCATACTAGGCTCCTACCTCGGGAAGAGAAATCACCACGTGACGGCGAGGACCCTCGCCCTCCGACTCGCTGTACAGGCCAGCGGCGGCCACCACATCGTGCACAACCTTACGCTCATACGGGCTCAGCGGCTTCAGGTGCTCATCACGACCGGTAGCACGCACCTTCTCAATCGCATCAGCGGCAATCTTCTCCAGCTGCTCACGACGCTCTGCACGGTAGCCGGCAACATCCAGAATCAGGCGGGAACGGGTACCATTACCAGCCAGGACGGAGAGGCGCACCAGCTCCTGCAGAGCCTCCAGCACCTCACCGTGGCGGCCAACTAGGTGGCGCAGTTCCTCATTGTCATCGTCGTCATTGAAGACCGAAAGATAGATGCGGTTATTGCGCACCTCAATATCGATATCGCCGTCCATATCGACAATATCGAGAAGCTCCTCGAGGTAATCAGCGGCGATATCGCCTTCTTCCTCGATGTCCTCAAAATTGTCTTCTTCGCCCTCAATGGGCTCCTCTACCAGCTGCTCCTCAACGAGCTGCTCGTCCTCATAATCCATAGCTTCAGTCACAATAATCCTCGGGGTGTTCGGAGGGGTGTCCTAGGGGTAAAAAGTATCTCATACACGGCGCCGGGCCCGCGCCACACATGGCGAGAACCCGGCCCGAATCACGGAAGAAAACTACTTCTTTCCGTTCTGCTTATTGCGCTGCTGCTTCTGACGCTTCTTACCGACCGGTTGCTGACGCTGACCCGCAGCGGCACGCTCACGAGCCTCCTGCAGATCCTTCTCGTGCTGCTCACGGGTCTTACCAATCGGAGGCAGGCCCTTCGCTGCACGGCGAGCGTTCAGCTCACGCTCCGCCTGAGAACCGGGGGTCGGGTTATTTGCGGATAACCCACCACTGCTGACCCAACGACCACAGGTTCGACACGGTCCAGTAGTACATAACACCCAGCGGGAAGTTAATACCGGAAACAGCGAAGATGATCGGGAAGATGTACATGATCATCTGCTGCTGACGGAACATCGGAGAGTTCAGAGCCGCCTCCGACATGTTCTTCACACTCAGCTGCTTCTGAATGTAGAACTGGGTCGCACTCATCAGAACAATCATGATGACCGCCTGAACAACGGTCGCGGTAGTATCGCCAGCGCCCGGGTGCAGCATGGTCGCGAACAGCTGCGCACCAAAAATCTGCGAGTCGTTGAACTGGTGCACCAGATCAGCCGGCAGCATGAGCACGCTCTCGTTACTCTGAGCCGCGGTGGGAACGCCCATCAGCACCTGGTACAGACCGAAGAAGATCGGCATCTGAGCCAGAATCGGCAGGCAGGAGGCGAAGGGGTTCGTACCGTGCTTACGGTACATTTCCATCTGCTCCTGAGCCATAGCCTGGCGGGAGAGCTGGTCCTTCTTACCCTTGTACTTCTCCTGCAAGCTTCGCCATATCGCCCTGCATCGCGGTCATACCGCGCATAGCCTTAATCTGCTTGACGAACAGCGGAATGGTCAGGGTACGCATCACCAGGGTCAGGAAGATAATGCACAGAACCCAAGTCAGACCGGAAGCCGGGTCCATGCCCAGCGAGGTGAAAAGAGTGTGGAACAGCCACAGGACCACGGAGACGATCCATTTAAACGGCCAAAGAATCAAATCAAAAATATTCACGCGGGAATACTCCTTAAGGACTCGGCTAAGTCATTGTGTGGGAGGCGCCGCCTACTCAGGGCGGGCGTCACCACCGGTGTGAGGGGTGTAAAGATGGGGGTGGTTGAGCAGAATAATTTTCGGTTCTGCTCCGGGAGCGAAAGTACGCTTCCCCTCCGGGACTGGGTCGATACCTCCGGTCGCCCAGGGAACACACCGCAGAATACGGCGCACCGTCAGGGAAAGCCCGCCCATCGCACCGTGGGTGGTCAGCGCCTCCAGGGCGTAGGCTGAGCAGGTCGGGTAGTAGCGGCACACATCCCCGTAGAGGGGGGATACGACCTTGCGGTAGGCCTTCATGCACGCGATCAGCAGGTTCTGCGGTAGAACGTAGAGAGCCTGCAGGAAAGTTTCCGGCCGCACGAATTCGTTAGCGCTAGTGCCAGCAGCTCGTCGGGGCCCAGAGTCTCGGCAGATGCGCTATAGGTGCCACTGTGATGCGCGTGGAAGCGTTCTTCACAGCGGTCATGCTGGGAACGACTCACGGCTTCTCCTTGCTCTGAGGCAGGTCGAGCTTAGCGAAAGCAGCCTCGAGTGCCGATTCGTAGTCGCGGCGCAACTGATCCCAGCTGGCGCTCGCGGAGGCGGGAAGCGCTCGCACAGCAATGGCGTAGCCTTCCGGATGCGCGGCGCAGGTGAGCGCGGCAAGTTCACGCAACCGGCGCTTGACCAGATTGCGTGTGACTGCGTTGCCCACCGCCTTCGACACAATGAAACCTACCTGGGTTGTTTTTCCAGGATTTTTCGCCGTAGATACAACGATGTTCCGACGTCCTGTACGGATGCCGGAACGGAAGGCGTGGGAGAATTCTGCGCTGGTGCGCATACGGTGCCGTTGAGGCAGCACGTGTTCCCCTTTACGTAGTGTGGGAGATTCGGCTCATGTGGTGAGCTGACCTCCGCGTGTATTTCACGCTTAATGATAGTTCGCCCGCCGATGCGTGTGCATCGGCGGGCGAACTATATGCCGTGATTAGGCCGAGAGCTTTGCGCGGCCCTTACCGCGGCGGTTCGACAGAATCGCGCGGCCTGCACGGGTACGCATACGCAGACGGAAGCCGTGCTTCTTAGCGCGACGGCGGTTGTTCGGCTGGAAAGTACGCTTGCTCATACTTTGTCTCCTTGATTTTTGCGGTTCGTGCCCTCACAGGGTATCGGAACCGTACGCTTCTTGGTGCACGGAGGTACCGCGACTATTCGCAGTAGGCGGTGCACACACAACAGCACAACTTTAGAAGAGTGGAGGGCGTAAATCAAGTTCTTGGGGTGTTTTTCCGCGTGATTCCGGGCTCGTTTGTGGCGTGGAGGCGGTGATTGCGGCGGGTGTACAGGCTGTGGAGACGCTACATGCTCTTGGGGCGTAAACCTGGGGATATTTATGGCAGCAGGATATCCACCATGGTGCATATCCCACCCAAACCCCCTACTATCGGTGAGTTATCCACATCCTTGAGCTTTTGGAGTTTTCCGCTAAATATCAGGGAAGAAGACCTGTTATGCACTTAAATCCACCGCTTATCCACCCCTGTAATTACAAGTTTTCCACCGTGTGGAAAACTCTTGTGGATAACTTTCTCCCTCTGTGTATTAAGCGGGTAGAATCTTAATGACCTCGCGGTGGTTTCCGGCATGATTTCTTTACTGCACCACCGCTTCACATCGAGTGAAAGTAAAGAATTCCATGACCGACTCCCTTCAGGCGCGCTGGGCGCATCTGCTCTCCATTCTTGCCGCCGATCCGGCGGTGACGGCACGTCAGCGCGGTTTCGTGAATCTTGCGCAGCCTCAGGGATTGATGGGTTCTTCTCGCCTCATCATTGAGGTTCCGAATAAGCTCACCCGTGCGGTCTTTGAGGAGCAGATTAGCGCTTCGTTCCGTGCGGCTCTGCACGAGGTGTTTGGCCCGTCGACCACCGCGCTTTTCGATGTGAATGAGTCGATGATTCCGGTTGAACCTGCAAGTCAGGACGTTTTCCATGGTGAGCGCGAGGTTCCTGTCGAGCACCAGCCCGCCCCTTCGGTAGCGGCGGCTTCTGCGCATCCTGAGGCGCCCGCCGGTTCGCGCGCTTTTGAGTACTACACCGAGCCACATCCGGGCCCCGATCACTACGAGGTTCCTGCCGATGAGCAGGTCACCCGCCCCTCCCTGCAGGCTCTGGAGGCGGAGCGTGCCGGTTTCCCCTCCGCTCAGCAGCCCGCTCCGGCGGCTCCTGCCGCAGGTGCGCCTCGCGAATATCCGGCGCCCCTGCCCACTTTCGTTCCGGAGGCCCCGGCGGTACCGGAGTCTCAGCAGGTGCATCCGCATGAAGACCCGGAAAACGCACCGACGTGGGATAGCTCTGCCCGACTGAACCCGAACTATACCTTCGATACCTTCGTGATTGGCCAGTCCAACCGCTTGCGCACGCGAGCGCTTTCGCGGTGGCTGAGCAGCCCGGCATTGTCTACAACCCGCTCTTCATCTACGGCGGTTCGGGTCTGGGCAAGACTCACCTGTTGCACGCAATCGGCCACTACACCAAGTACCTGTACCCGAACCTACGCGTGCGCTACGTGAATTCTGAGGAGTTCACGAACGATTTCATCAACTCGATTCGCGACGATGAGGGCTCCTCGTTCAAGCAGATTTACCGCAATGTCGACGTTCTGCTGATTGACGATATCCAGTTCTTGGCGGGTAAAGAGGCGACGATGGAGGAGTTCTTCCATACCTTCAACGCCCTGTACAACCACCAGAAGCAGATCGTGATTACCTCTGATTTGCCGCCGAAGCAGCTGACCGGTTTCGCTGAGCGTATGCGTTCGCGTTTCGGTTCGGGCCTGAACGTGGATGTGCAGCCTCCGGAGCTGGAGACCCGTATCGCGATTCTGCGGAAGAAAGCTCAGAACGAGATTCTGCCGGTGCGCGATGACGTCATGGAATACATTGCTTCCCATGTCACGGCGAATATTCGCGAGTTGGAGGGTGCTCTGATTCGTGCGAGCGCTTGCCGCCTCGATGAAGAAGCCGCCGGAGCCCATTACCCTGGCTGAGGCTGAGACCTATCTGAAGGATTTGCTCTCTGATACCGGTGGTGCGGAGATTACATCGGCGCTGGTTTTGGCGACGGTGGCGAAGTATTTTGATGTGTCCATTGAGGATATGCAGTCGAAGTCTCGCACCCGTACGCTCACGAATGCGCGTCAGGTGGCGATGTATCTTCTGCGTGAGCTGACGGAGATGTCCCTGCCGCGTATTGGTAACGATTTGGGCGGCCGCGACCATACGACGGTGATGCACGCGGTACGTAAGGTGAGCGCGCAGATGGCGGAGCGTCAGACGATTTTCAATCAGGTGACTGAGCTGACGAATTTGATCCGCCAGGAGCAGCGCGCCGCCGGCTAGATGCGCTTTTATCCCTGTCCCGTAGCTTATTTTGCGCCTCGACTAGATGTTTTATAGGCTTCGGGGCAGGTCTTCACGCTGGATTCAAGGATTTTAGCGACTCTCAACGCTGGATTTTCGGGGTGTGGATAAGCTGTGCTTTAACTTATGCATTCGTGTGGACGTTAAGTGCATGAATATTCAAAAGGTGTGGAATTGAGGAAATGCATAAATATCCATACACAATGCATCCTCAGTGTTGAGTGGTTTCTTCCACTTAATGTCCACAGGCTACTTCCGCGTCATTGCAGGCAAGGAAGGGGGTTTTCCACCGTTTCCACAAGCGTTAACAATACTACTGTACTTAAAGAAAAAATCCTCCCCATAACAAGTAGTTCTGCTCGACCAACCGAGCTGGTTCAGATTTTTCTGTGTGCCCCTACTGAAAATGTAGATTTTCGCAGATTTGGATAGATGGCTGCACGCTATCTTTTGGGTTGGATTTGAAGGTTGGGTTTGAAGAAGAAACCAACACCAAACCATCGCCTAATTCGAACCTGTTTTCGACTAGGTTTGATACCCCTTCCGACTATCTTTGTAATTACAAAAATACAGTGACCCTACATGCCTCATTTCACCCGATTTTTCGCTGCAGGAGCGACCTCTGTGTCTCTGTGTAATTACAAAATCCGGTAGGATGGATAGACGCGCGCGCGGGAAGATGTACTGCGCACCAGAGCACGCGATATTTCCGGCTCTTTCGCCCATAAGCTTTACGTGCGCCCCAAAATGACTCTCCAATTCCGTGAAAGGCGCCTTCTCGATGAAATTCACCGTTGAACGCGATGTCCTTGCCGAAGCAGTCGGCTGGACGGCACGCTCACTTCCGCTGCGTCCCACCTCCCCCGTACTCAACGGTCTGCTGATTACCGCCTCCGCAGGTGAGGTCAGCATCGCAAGCTTCGATCACGAGACCAGCGCCCGTCAGGTCATTGCAGCCGATGTTGAAGCAGAAGGCATTTGCCTGGTTCCCGGCAAGATCCTGGCAGAAATCTGCCGATCCCTGCCGAATGCACCCGTCGAGTTCACCGCGGATGAGTCCGTGATTCGTCTTCACTGCCGTTCCGCTAACTTCCAGCTGGCTGGTATGCCGGTCGTGGACTACCCGGAGCTTCCTGAGCTTCCCGAAATTTCCGGTACCGTGGACGGCGCCGAATTCGCTGAAGCCGTCAAGCAGGTTCAGATTGCGGTATCCAAGGATGAGACCCTGCCGCTGCTGACCGGTATCCGCGTAGAAATCAATGGCGACACCATGACCCTGCTCGCCACCGACCGCTACCGCCTGGCAATGCGCGAAATCAAGTGGAACCCGGTCAACCCCGACGTTCAGGCGGCTGTGCTGCTGAAGGCTAAGACCGTCTCCGAGGTCGGTAGCACCCTCTCCGGATCCGGTGAACTGTCTATCGCTCTGCCCGCCGCTGGCGAGCTGATCGGCTTTACTGCTGGCTCCCGCCGCACCACCAGCGTTCTGATGGACGGCGACTACCCCAACATCCGTGCGCTGTTCCCCGAGCAGACCCCGATTCACGCGGTGGTTCGCACCTCCGACCTGGCTGAGGCTGCTCGCCGTATCTCCCTCGTGGCGGAGCGCAACACTCCCCTGCGTCTGAAGTTCACTCAGGGTTCGGTTGCCATTGATGCCGGCCGCGGTGATGAGGCTCAGGCTTCTGAGACTCTGCAGGCGCACCTGTCCGGTGATGACATCACCGTTGCGTACAACCCCGCCTACCTCTCGGATGGTTTGAAGGTTTTCGGTACTGAGTTCGTTCGTTTCTCCTTCACCGATGCGCCGAAGCCCGCCGTGATTTCCGGTCAGGACGAGCCTTTGGCTGAGGATGACCGCAACTACCGTTACCTGCTGATGCCGGTTCGCCTGCCGTCGAACTAGTAGCTCACCGCCCCGCGCGCCTCCCAAAGCTCTGTCCAGGGAAGTCCGCGGGGCTGTGCTTTCTGGCCGCCTGTGCCCATCCCCCCAACCGAACCGTGCGAAAGGAGCTTCCGGTGTATATCGACCATATTTCGTTGTTGGATTACCGCACTTACGCTCTGCTGAGCCTGCCTCTTTCGGCGGGAGTTACGGTGTTTCTGGGCTCGAACGGTGTGGGGAAAACCAATATTGTTGAGGCGATCGACTATGCGGCGTCGCTGTCTTCGCATCGCGTGAGCCATGATGGGCCGCTGGTGCGGATGGGGGCTTCGCGCGCCTATATTCGCACCCGTACGGTGCGCGGTTCGCAGCAGACGGTGACCGAGTTTGAGATTGCTCCGGGGCAGAGTAACCGGGTGCGCATTAATCGTGCCGCGCCGGTGCGTGCCAAGGAGGCGCTGGGTATTGCCCGCACGGTCTTGTTCTCCCCGGAAGACCTTCAGCTGGTGAAGGGGGACCCGGCGGGTCGTCGTCGTTTTGTGGATGAGCTGGCTGTCTCTTTGCGTCCGGTGGTTGCTGGCTACCGTAGCGAGTATGAGCGGATTTTGCGGCAAGCGTAATTCTCTGCTGAAATCCATGCAGCGTAAGGCGCGGGATGAGAACGCGTTGAGCACGCTCTCGGTGTGGGATGAGCAGCTGTCGACTCTGGGTGCCCAGCTGCTTTCTGCGCGTTTTCGTCTGCTACAGCGTTTTTTGCCGCAGCTTCGCCGCGCCTACGCGGGGCTGACGGATGGCTCTAAAGAGGTTGGTTTCAACTATGAGTCGACTGTTTTTTCGAGCATGGGCGAGCGCTCGATTGAGCATGCGGCGCTGATGCGCATTGAGGACCTCAAGGAGGCTTTGATGCGTGGTTTTGCGGAGCGTCGACGTGATGAGATTGAGCGTGGCGTGACCCTGGTGGGTCCGCACCGTGAGGATATTACTCTGCTGCTCGGTGGCATGCCGGTGAAGCATTTTGCCTCGCACGGCGAGAGCTGGTCTTTTGCGCTGGCACTGAAGTTGGCGTCCTGGTTTGTGCATGTTGAGGATGATTCCTCGGTGGGTTCTTCGCCGATTCTGATTCTTGATGATGTGTTCGCGGAGCTTGATTCTGCGCGCCGCCACCGTCTGGGCGCGATGGTTGCTGATGCGGAGCAGGTGCTGATTACTTGCGCGGTGCTTAGCGATATTCCGGAGGAGTTGGGTGACTACCGCCTGGTGTCGGTGACGGCGGGGCACGCCGAGTATGTGCAGCCTGCCCCTGCCCCTGTCTCTGGCCCTACCGCTGACCCTGTCACTGACTCTGCGGCCGCCTCTGCGGGGCAGTCGAGCTCGACCGGTTCTGCGCTCGCGGAGGGTGTCGGCGATGAGTAACCCCGTCAGCCCGCAAAACCATGTTTCACGTGAAACATTCGATGAATTTACAGAATCTGAATTTACGGAATCACAGCTTGCGCAGCCTCACAACCCGCGCGAGGTGGACGGCGTAGGCGAGTTCTACCGTGATGAGGTGGACGCCCCCCTCCGCCCTGCTGACCCGCATGCGAGTGGCGGCTCAAGAGCGTGGTGAGGCGCCCCTGAACGCCTTCTCGGCGAATAAAATTATGCGCGATTTTGGTGCAGTCATGTCCGGCACCGATTCGAAGAAGAAATCGCGGCGAGCGCAGGGCTGGGACCCTCGCGTCATGGGCGGCTATAGTGGCCCCGGAGAGAGCTCTCGCGATCCCAAGCCCCTCGGCGGCATCGTCAGTGCCCTGATTCGTTCTCGCGGCTGGAAAGAGCCCGTGGCTGTCTCTAGCGTGCTGGCTCGCTGGGCTGAGCTAGTGGGGCCTGAAATCGCGGCGCACACCCGCCCGATTAGCTTCGAAAACTCCATTGTTGAAGTCCAGTGCGACTCCACCGCCTGGACGACTCAGCTGCGCCTGATGCACGGGCACCTCATCGAACTTTCCGCCGCGAACTGGGTGAAGGTGTCGTGGCTCAGGTTCGCGTACTGGGCCCGAACAATGGTCGCTGGAATCAGCGAGGCTATCGGCGCGCCACCGGCATGCGCGGCGTGCGCGACACCTACGGGTAGACTTCTGCTCGCCCCCGACCTTAGAGCACCTTCTATTTGAACGGCATTAGGTCAAAATAAGCCTTTTTCTGCACGCCATGAAAGCTATAGAAGCGCCGGCAAACCCCACGAGGCTGTGAACCGTACCCCCTACCTCAAGAGGGGGTTGAGGCACTCTAAACCGCCTTTGCGGGCTTTTGAGCGGGTGACAGCTCTCAAAAAGCTCAATAAATGACGCCCGTAAATGGTTTTAAGCTCTCTTGCTCGGTAAAATAAAGAGACAATGCGTAAAGTGTGCCCACCTATGGGCGCCACCGGCAACGCGGGTTGTACAGGCACTTTCTTGTGCCCTCTGCGAGGCGTTCTTGGCTACCCGTAACTTTTCTTCGCCGGTTGCATCATCTACTCAAGGAGTTCTGCCTCGTGGCATCTGAACAGAATGCATCTGAACAGCAGCATGAATACGGTGCATCCGATATTACCGTGCTGGAAGGTCTGGAAGCGGTTCGCAAGCGCCCCGGCATGTACATTGGCTCGACCACTGAGCGCGGTCTGCACCACCTGGTCTACGAGGTCGTAGATAACTCGGTTGACGAAGCGCTCGCCGGTTACGCCTCCAAGATTGACGTGACCATTCAGGCTGATGGTGGTGTTCGCGTAGAGGACGACGGCCGCGGTATTCCCGTGGATGAGCACCCCACTGAGCACAAGTCCACCGTTGAGGTCGTCATGACCGTTCTGCACGCTGGCGGTAAGTTCGGCGGCGGCGGCTACTCGGTCTCCGGTGGTCTGCACGGTGTGGGTATCTCCGTGGTGAATGCGCTGTCGACCCGCGTGATTACTGAGGTGCACCGTCAGGGTTACGCATGGCATATTTCCTTCTCTAACGGTGGTGTGCCGGATGGTCCCCTGCGTAAGGGTGAGCCCTCCGATAAGACCGGTACGATTCAGACGTTCTACCCGGACCCGGAGATTTTCGAGACCGTCGAGTTCGACTTTGAGACTCTGCGTGCGCGTTTCCAGCAGATGGCGTTCCTGAACAAGGGCCTGACCATCACCCTGACCGATGAGCGCGAGAAGTTCGTCGGTGACGAGGTTACCGAAGAAGAGAAGGGAAACGTCCTCAACCGCGTGCGCGCGAACGCTGACGGTTTCACCACTGTCACCTACCGTTACGACAACGGCCTGTTCGACTACGTACACTTCCTCAATGCAGGCGCGAAGACCATCGTGAACGAGGAGATTATCTCCTTCGAATCCGAAGACACCGACCGCAATATGAGCCTGGAAGTTGCGATGCAGTGGACCGGCGCGTACAAGGAGTCCGTCTACTCGTACGCGAACACGATTAACACCCACGAGGGTGGTACTCACGAAGAGGGTTTCCGTGCCGCTCTGACCTCGCTGGTGAACCGTTACGCGCGTGAGAACAAGCTGCTGCGCGATAAGGACGATAACCTCACCGGTGAAGACGTGCGTGAGGGCCTGACCGCGGTGATTTCGATTAAGATTTCCGAGCCGCAGTTCGAGGGTCAGACCAAGACTAAGCTGGGTAACTCGGAGGCTAAGTCCTTCACCCAGCGTGAGGTGAACGATCACCTTAGCGACTGGTTCGGTCGTAACCCCGCGGTGGCGAAGGATATTGTGCGCCGCGCAATCACCGCCGCTCAGGCGCGTATTGCAGCCCGTAAGGCACGCGAGACGACCCGCCGTAAGGGCCTGTTGGAGACCAGCTCCATGCCCGGTAAGCTCAAGGACTGCTCCTCGAAGGACCCGTCGATCTCTGAGATTTACCTGGTGGAGGGTGACTCTGCGGGTGGTTCGGCTGTTCAGGGTCGCAACCCGAACACTCAGGCTATTCTGCCGCTGCGCGGTAAGATCCTGAACGTTGAGCGCGCTCGCCTGGACCGTGCCTGTCCAACGCTGAAATTCAGGCGATGATTACCGCTTTCGGTACCGGCATTGGTGACGACTTCGATATTGAGAAGGCACGCTACCACAAGATCGTTCTGATGGCGGATGCGGACGTCGATGGCCAGCATATTACGACTCTGCTACTGACTCTGCTCTTCCGTTTTATGCGTCCGCTGATTGAGGCGGGTTATGTGTACCTGGCTCAGCCGCCGTTGTACCGCATCAAGTGGTCGAACGCTCCGCACGATTATGTGTACTCGGACGCTGAGCGTGATGAGGCTCTGGCTCGTGGTGCTGCGAAGAACCTGCGCCTGCCCAAGGATAACGGTATTCAGCGTTACAAGGGTCTGGGCGAGATGGACTACACCGAGCTGTGGGACACCACCATGGATCCGGCTCGCCGCACCCTGCTGCAGGTGAAGATGGAAGATGCAGCGGCGGCTGACCAGATCTTCTCTGTTCTGATGGGCGAGGACGTTGAGGCTCGCCGTGAGTTTATCCAGCAGAACGCAAAGGACATTCGATTCCTCGATATCTAGCCCGAATCAATATATACCCTACGGGCAATATACCAGTCGGGGTATATATTGATTGAGCTATTAATTTAATGAGAAAGTTATGAGCGAAGAACACCAGAATGAGACTACCAAAGCTGACGTTGTCAGCAATGGTGGCGCTGAAAGCGTAGACCACCACGGTCACATTGAACAGGTGGACCTGCAGACCGAAATGCAGCGTTCCTACCTGGACTACGCAATGGCGGTTATTATTGGCCGCGCCCTGCCGGATGTGCGTGACGGCCTCAAGCCCGTGCACCGCCGCGTGATCTACGCGATGTACGACGGCGGCTACCGCCCGGACCGATCCTTCAATAAGTGCGCCCGCGTGGTCGGCGACGTGATGGGTCAGTTCCACCCCCACGGCGATAGAGCTATCTACGACACTCTGGTGCGTCTGATTCAGAGCTGGATTATGCGTTACCCGCTGGCTCTGGGTCAGGGTAACTTCGGCTCCCCCGGTAACGACGGTGCTGCAGCGCCTCGATACACCGAGACCAAGATGGCTCCCATTGCTCTTGAGATGGTGCGTGACATCAACGAAGACACCGTTGATTTCCAGCCCAACTATGACGGCAAGTCCCTGGAGCCTACCGTTCTACCCGCGCGCATCCCGAACCTGCTGGTCAACGGTTCTTCGGGTATTGCTGTGGGTATGGCGACCAATATTCCGCCGCATAACCTGCGTGAGGTTGCCGAGGGTGTGGAGTGGTTCCTGAAGAACCCGCACGCCACCAACGAGGACCTGCTAAACGCTCTGATGGCGCGCATTAAGGGCCCCGATTTCCCGACCGGTGCGCAGATTCTGGGCACCAAGGGCATTGAGGATGCGTACCGTACTGGCCGCGGCTCTATCACCATGCGCGCGGTGGTCAACGTGGAGGAAATCCACGGTCGTACCTGCCTGGTGGTTACCGAGCTGCCGTACCAGGCGAACCCGGATAACCTGGCGATTAAGATTGCTGAGCTCATCAAGGACGGTAAGGTCACCGGCATCGCGGATCTGCGCGATGAGACTTCGGGCCGTACCGGTCAGCGTCTGGTGATTGTGCTCAAGCGTGATGCTTCCCCGAAGGTTGTGCTGAACAACCTGTACAAGCACACCCAGTTGCAGGAGAACTTCTCCGCGAATATGCTCGCCATTGTGGATGGCGTGCCGCGTACCCTGTCCCTGGATGCGTTTGTGCGTCACTGGGTGGATCACCAGATGGACGTTATCGTTCGTCGTACCCGTTACCGTCTGCGTCAGGCGGAGGAAGAGGCGCACATCCTGCGTGGCCTGCTGAAGGCTCTGGATGCTCTGGATGAGGTTATTGCCCTGATTCGCCGCTCCCCCACTGCTGATGAGGCGCGTAGCGGCCTGATGGAGTTCCTGCAGATTGATGAGGCTCAGGCTCAGGCAATTCTGAACATGCAGCTGCGTCGTCTGGCTGCTTTGGAGCGTCAGAAGATTCAGGATCGCCACGATGAGCTGATGCGCATGATTGCTGAGTACAACGCGATTATTGCTTCGGAGACTCGCCAGCGCGAGATTATCTCTGAGGAGCTGGGCGAGATTGTGAACCGCTACGGCGATGAGCGTCGCACCCAGATTATGTACGGCTACAACGGCGACATGTCCATGGAAGACCTCATCCCTGAGGAAGAGGTTGTGGTTACGATTACTCGCGGCGGCTACATTAAGCGCACCCGAAGCGATCAGTACCGTAGCCAGCACCGCGGCGGTAAGGGCATTAAGGGTGCCTCGCTGCGCGGTGATGACGTGGTGGAGCACTTCTTTGTGACCACTACGCACAGCTGGATTCTGTTCTTCACGAACCTGGGTCGTGTGTACCGTGCGAAGGGTTATGAGCTGCAGGAAGCCGGTCGTGACGCGAAGGGCCAGCACATTGCGAACCTGCTGGAGTTCCAGGGCGGTGAGCATATTGCTCAGGTCATGGAGCTGAAGAGCTATGAGGATGCTGAGTACCTGGTGCTTGCTACTCGCGGCGGCATGGTGAAGAAGAGCCGCCTGAGCGATTACGATACGAACCGTACTGCCGGCCTGATTGCGATTAACCTGCGTGAGGGCGATGAGGTTGTTTCGGCGTTCACCGTTTCGGATAAGGACGATATTCTGCTGGTGTCGCGTAACGGTATGTCGTTGCGCTTCCACGCTGATGATGCATCGCTGCGCCCGATGGGTCGTTCGACCTCGGGTGTGACCGGTATGAAGTTCCGTGAGGGCGATGAGCTGATTTCTGCGAACGTGGTTACTGAGGGCTCCTTCGTCTTCGTGGTCACTGAGGGCGGTTACGCGAAGCGTACGAGCGTGGATGAGTACCGCGTGCAGGGCCGTAACGGCTTCGGCATTAAGGTTGCTAAGCTAGTTGAGGATCGTGGCGCCCTGGTGGGTGGCCTCATCGTGGACGAAGAGGACGAGGTGCTGGTGGTTATGGCCAGCGGCAAGGTCGTTCGTTCGAATGTGAATGAGGTTCCTGCGAAGGGACGCGATACTATGGGTGTTATCTTTGCAAAGCCCGGTAAGGGCGATTCTATTATTGGTGTTGCACGCAACCAGGATCGTCAGCTGGATGATAGCGACGATGAAACCACTGAGAACACCGAGGCTTCGGAGTCTTCTGAGGCGCCCGGTACGGACAACGAGGGTGAAGCGGCGGCTGCCGATCTCACCGCTACTGGAGGTAACTAATGAGCAGCACTCCCGCGAGCTCCTCTCCTGCGTCGGCACAGCGTTCGGCGTCGGCTGGTGCATCTAAGTCTTCGGGTGCGGCTAAGGCTGGCGCGCGTCGCCCGGCTCAGGCGCGTTCGGGCCAGGCTCGTCCTGGCGGTACCGCTAAGCGTCCTGCCGGTAAGCGCCCTGTGAACGCTAAGCGTCCTACTGGTTCGCGCCGTCAGCTGGTGCGTCCTGCACCGCGTTCGAAGATTCGTCGTGCGCGCCTGGTGGTTCAGAAGGTTGATACGTGGTCGGTGGCTAAGCTGATCTTCCTGCTGTCTATTGCTTTGGGCATTGTGACTGTGGTGGCTTCGGTGATTCTGTGGCTGTTCCTGCAGGCTTCTGGCGCGTTTGCTGGTGTGAACCAGCTGATTAGCTCTCTGGGTACCGGTTCGACCACTGTGGATATTTCGCAGATGATTTCGCTGGGTCAGGTTGCTTTGGTGACTACTATTTTTGCTGTGGTCAACACTGTGGTCTTTACTCTGCTGGGTATGATTGGCGCGATTCTGTACAACCTGGCTGCGAAGCTGGTTGGTGGCGTGACCTTGACTCTGAGCGATGAGTCCTAGTTTGTAGCTCTTGAGCTTTGTGTGCGGGCGGTGCCGTCTCTGGTGGAGGCGGTGCCGCCCGTTCTGTATGTGCTTGCCCCTGTGTGCCCCGCTCTGCAGGCCCGGGAGAAAGCCAGCATTAAAGTGTGATGCAGAACATGCTTTCGATTTGGTGTTACCTGCAAACACCTGTATAGTTATATCTCGTTCTACGGAAGAAATTCCGCAGAAGGAGGGCGTATAGCTCAGACGGTTAGAGCGCTTCGCTGATAACGAAGAGGTCCCAAGTTCGATTCTTGGTACGCCCACTCCGCATAACGAAAGGCAATAATGAAGAAATTATTGATTCTTGCTGTTCTTTCGTGTGTCACTGTGATGGTCTTGAAAAAGTACCAGAGCAATGAAGTCGTAAAGGCTTGGAAAAATAACTAAACAGTGGTTTTCGCTGAGACGGGGGCGTGGCGCAATTGGTAGCGCATCTGCTTTGCAAGCAGAGGGTTAGGGGTTCGAGTCCCCTCGCCTCCACTTTCCGGTGATTATAGCAAGAGGGAAACGCCTGGTTCCATTCCGAACCCAGAAGCTAAGACTCTTCGCGCCGATGGTACTGCACTTTTGTGGGTGTGGGAGAGTAGGTCATCGCCGGTTTATTTTTGAAAAAGACCCCGTATCGAAAGATACGGGGTCTTTTGTTGTAGGTCTTTTGTCGTATCTGTGTCGTATCTGTGTTGTATCTGCTGCCGTGATGTGGTGGATTAGTGTGGGCGCCTCGTGATAAAGCCATAACAAAGCCTCATGCCGTAAAAACCCACAGGGGCATCCTGCGTGGGTGGTTTAGTGCCCCAAATGAGGTCTGAATAATAAAGGTGTGTCACAAAAAGAAAGCTGGGAGGTTCCTGAAAGTGAACACTAGGTGAACACACTTTAGCCTCTTGATGGATATAATCGCCCCTCTCTCCCGCATCCTGGCATAAGCCACATAAAACAACTTAAGCATTCCGGTGGGCGCACCATTTTTTCCGCGGAATACCGGGATTGTTGCCCCTAAAATATGGGCTCTGCAGTAAAACCCTCACGAAAACCCGCTCAATACTGTGGGTTTATCTGTTATTTCGTGTTAATTCGGAATACTTTAGATTTCGCGAAAACCGACAGATAATTTTCTTGTGACTACAGAACTCATTATTCTCGTGATCGTGGTGCTTACCGCGCTCGCCTTCGACTTTACGAATGGCTTCCACGACACCGGTAATGCGATGGCAACCTCCATCGCGACCGGTGCGCTGAAGCCTAAGACTGCCGTGGCGCTGTCTGCGTCCCTGAACCTTGTGGGTGCGTTCCTCTCCGTTGAGGTGGCGCGTTCGGTCGGTAGCGGCATCGTGAACCTGGATCGTATCGATGTAACAACGGACGGTCCGGCACTGATGCTCATCGTCTTTACCGGCCTGGTGGGCGGCATCCTCTGGAACGTTTTGACCTGGCTTCTGGGTCTTCCCTCCTCCTCGTCGCACGCTCTGTTTGGTGGCCTGATTGGTTCGGCTATTGTCGCGATCGGCTTTGATGGCGTGCAGTGGATGGGTGTTCTGTCCAAGATTATTGTTCCTGCGGTCCTCTCCCCCCGTCATTGCGGCTATTGTGGCGGCAACCGGCACCTGGCTGGTCTACCGCATTGCTGCTCCGGTGGCTGACGACCGTAAGCACGGTGGTTTCCGCAAGGGACAGGTTGCGACCGCATCCCTGATGTCTCTGGCGCACGGTACCAACGACGCGCAGAAGACCATGGGCGTGATCTTCCTGGCTCTGGTTGCTTCGGGCACCCTGAGCAACGATGACGCGATCCCCCTGTGGGTGAAGGCTTCCTGTGCTATCGCTATTGCTCTGGGTACTTACCTGGGCGGCTGGCGTATTATCCGTACCCTCGGTAAGGGCATCGTTGAGGTGGACACCCCGCAGGGTGTTGCCGCTGATGGTGCGTCCGCTGCGATTATTCTGACCTCTTCGCACTTCGGCATGGCTCTGTCGACCACTCACGTGGCGTCCGGCTCGATTCTGGGTAGTGGTCTGGGTCGTAAGGGTGCTGAGGTTCGCTGGTCTGTTGCTGGCCGCATGGTGGTTGCTTGGCTGATTACCCTGCCGGCTGCCGCGATTGTGGGTGCTCTGACCTGGCTGATTGGTCACGGTCTGAACGCTCTGACCGGCACCCAGTTTGTTGGCGAAATGACCGTGTTCGCTCTGCTGGTTATCTTCTGCTTCCTGATGTGGCGTCATTCCCAGAAGGACAACATTGACGCTTCGAACGTGACTGGCGACTGGGATGAAAAGGAAGGCGCTGCAGTCACCAGCGCTGACGCATCCGCAGAAGCTCAGACCCTTGCTACTGAGAAGGCAGGTTCGTAGCCGTGGAATATCTGATGGACATTGTGAACAAGGTTATTCCGGTGCTGATTGCCGGTTTGTTCTTTGGTGCGGGCCTTCCGGCGCTGTATGCGCTGGGCCTGCGTCTGCTGGCTGGTCGTACCGAGTACACTGCGGACGGTAAGCTCGTTGAAATTGAGCCTCCGGGAACGGTGGCGAAGATTGCCGCGTCCTGCATTTTTGCTATTATCGTAGCAATCGTAATCATCGGTATTCTCTGGGTCGCTAAGGACTTTATCGACCACACTTTCGGCTGGAATATCTTCGGCGTAACCGGTGGAGGCCACTAATCCCGTGAACACTAAATTGCATATGATGACTGCTTCGAAGGAGGGGCTCGATGCCTGATAAGAGCATAATCTCTCGAGTAATCGACTGGCTGAGCGTCGGGTATCCCAAGGATGTTCCGGTGCAGGACCGCGCGGCTGTGATGGCTATTTTGAAGATGCGTCTGACCGATGAGCAACTGCAGGAAGTTGTTCGCCAGCTCATGCAGTCTCGTGCTGCTCGCGGTGAGGCGTACGTGAGTGACCAGCGCATTAACGAGTACATTCGTCGAGTGGTGGATCATACCCCGACCCCGCAGGATATTGACCGCGTCGCTAAGATTCTTGGCGCGCACGGCTTCCTGATTGCGGAGAACCACGTGAATGAGGACGCCGAGCCTACGGCTGGCGGTACCGAGTACGTGACCTACGATGATCCGACGACCGGCGAGATCCGTATCGCTGAGTTGGCTGCTGAGTCGGCTAATATCCCGGCGCCGATTGCTACCACTGCGCAGGACGACTGAATAGCCTGCGGTGAGAGTTGAGAGCTCTCATGAAGCTTGTGACCTATGGGGTGGACTGAGTCCACCCCATAGGTTTTCTTTATGCCCTTTGAGCGATGTGCCGCGGGTTGTCAGCTCGCGTGTAGGTGCGGGCGGTATTCTAGAGGGACTCACTCCCTCAAACTCATGGCGGGTTCTGTGCTCGCCCTCATTTTGGAGATTCTGTGTCTTCTTCACCTACCTCTGAACCCGAGAACTCTCACCTTAATTCCGTTCAAGAGGCCTCTCACGACTCTTCTGAGGCGGTATCCGTTGCCGCTGAGGGCCCTGCCGCTGAGGACTCTGCGGCTAAGGGCCCCTCTACCCGTGTCGATGCCGCTAAAGAGGCTATCGTGGGGCAGGCGCGGCGCCTCGTGATGCCCCGCCGCTCCCTGCTTCTGACCGGTGGCGTGATTGCCGCCGCCGGGGTGCTTGCCGCAATGCCACAGATTGCGGCAACCGGCGTGCTGGGTGAGGATGCGGCGGTGGTGGTTTCAACTGAGAAGCTGCTGGCGCGCCGTGAGCGTCTGATTCGCGAAAATATTGATACCCGCTACCTGAAGATCGAGTCGCTGGGGCGTATCTACGTGGGGCAGCAACGCCGTGAACAGGATCTGCGTCTGGTGGGTTCTTTCTCCCTCACGGAGGCGGCGCAGGCCGATTTGGCGGCGGCTGCTACGGCGCTGACGAATCTATCCGTGTATGGTTCTCTGCATCGGCTGAGCGTCACCTACGGTGGTGCGGACTCGGCGAATGACCCGCAGAACGTCGCGAATACGGTGACGGATGCGCCGGTGAGCCCGCTGCGCGTGAACGATTCGGCAACCCTGAAGGAAGAGCAGTGGCTGAAGGTGCTGACCGCTAACGCGGCGCTGGGAACTAATGCGAGCTACGCGCAGGTGGGGCTGCTGGCGGATGAGCTGCGCCTGAATGCTGTGGTGATTGATGAGAACTATGAGTCCCTGTTGAAGCGTTTCCGTGCGCTGGCTGAGCTGGATTTGAAGAATGAGCGGGTGCAGCAGATTCACCTGAATATTCAGTTGGCCCCGGAGAAGGCGCTGAGCTGCCCTCGGGTGCGCAGTCGAAGATTTCGGTGAGTGTTGCCGAGTCTTCGCGCGTGGCAACGGTTGCTGATGTGCTCTCGAAGGCTGCCACGAAGAAGGAGCTGAACACTTTGGCGTCGTTCTCGCTGGTGTGGAATGCTCGTGAGAAATATCCGTCGGCGAGCCAGTGGGATGCCTTCAAGCTGGGTTTCAAGGCGCCGGAGTCGAAGGAGGAGTCTGCGAAGGAGGCGCAACGCACTGCGGTTCGTAAGTACCTGCAGGAAGTGAGTGGTCCCCTGCAGGCTCTGACGAAGCGTGAGGCGACGGTGCCGGGTGAGGTTATTACCTAAAACCTCTCTAAACCCCTCAGTAATGTGATGGGTCTAACTCAAAAAATGTGCCTGAGGATTTGGTAAAGCCGCAAAAGGTGTTATAGACTAGTAAAGCACCGCGGGGGCGTGGCGCAATTGGTAGCGCATCTGCTTTGCAAGCAGAGGGTTAGGGGTTCGAGTCCCCTCGCCTCCACTTTCCGGTGATTATAGCAAGAGGGAAACGCCTGGTTCCATTCCGAACCCAGAAGCTAAGACTCTTCGCGCCGATGGTACTGCACTTTTGTGGGTGTGGGAGAGTAGGTCATCGCCGGTTTATTTTTGAACCGAGAACCCCATGTCGAAAGACATGGGGTTCTTTGTATATCTGGGATATATATCCGGGTATGCCCGGGAAATACCAAGGGTATATGCACGGGGAGGTTCAGTGCTCTATCTGCAGCACCTCCTCTCCCCCCTGATCCCCTCCGAAAAAAGACAAACAATAGCCGCCTACCAGAGTTAAAACTCTGGCGGGCGGCTATCTCTCTCATCGTCTCTTATTGGGCGCTCCCTCACGCCGCTAGCGGCGCCTCAGAACGCGTAGAGACAAAGAATAGGGGGAACGGTGCTTATGCGTTCTTCCAGGGGTCCTCCACGGGACGAGCTGCGTTGTAGGCTGCGGCGCCTGCAACACCCAGAGCAACCAGCAGGCCCAGGAATGCCAGGCCCTTACGGGGGCGCTTGCCGCCGTTACGCTCAATACGAGCCAGTTCCTTCTCAGCGGCGCGAACGGTCTTCGCGGTAGCCTTACGAGCCTTCTTCAGAGCCTTCTTGTTGCCGGTCAGCTTCTCAGCGAACATCTCAGCGGTCTTGCCTTCCAGTGCGGACTCAACAGCAGCCAGAGAAGAGACAACAGCCTGAGCCTTAGCAGCCTTGCGTGCCTTGCGCTTCTTGCAGCAGAACATGGGGTGACCTCCATCGGTTGAAATGCGCCGACAGCCTAGAAAACGCCGCCGCGCGCGTAGTGTTCACCTCTCAGGATATTCAATTCCCGCCCAAAAAGCCCGCCCAACGGTGCGCCCGGGGCGAAAAAACATGTTAGATGGCGAATGAGCGCCGCCCCGTGCCACAATAGAGCCATGACTAATGCAACTGCTAAGGCAACTATCCACACTAACTACGGTGACATCGTCGTCGAGCTCTTCGGCAACCACGCACCGCTGACTGTTGAAAACTTCATCGGCCTGGCTGACGGCTCCCGTCAGTGGAAGCACCCCCGCACCGGTGAAATCATGAACACCCCCCTGTACAAGGACGTCGTGTTCCACCGCATCATCAAGGACTTCATGATTCAGGGTGGCGACCCCCTGGGCATGGGCGTTGGCGGCCCCGGCTACCAGTTCAAGGACGAGATTCACCCCGAGCTCTCCTTCTCCAAGCCCTACCTGCTGGCAATGGCTAACGCAGGCCCCGGCACCAACGGTTCTCAGTTCTTCATCACCACCGTTGAGACCCCCTGGCTGAACGGCCGCCACACCATCTTCGGTGAGGTTACCGACGAGGCATCCAAGAAGGTTGTCGACGCTATTGAGAGCGTTGAGACCGGCTTCCAGGACCGCCCGGTCAAGGACGTTGTCATCTCCTCGATTGACATCGAAAAGCTCTAATAAACCCCATCAGAAGGCTCATACGAGCATTCTGCTGAAGGTGTTGAGAAAACACGTATAGTTCAGGGGCCCGCCAGGATTCTTCCGGTGGGCCCCTGCGCTTATATGCCCCCGCGCCCCGCACACTTATACGCGCCCCCGCACACCACCCCGGATGATTCGGCACACAACCCCTGGAGGTTCAGTGGAGAACTTTCCCAACTACGCAGGCTACGGGCAGAGCCCCACGGTCTGCGTCAACCACCCCAACCGCGTTAGCTACGCCCAGTGCAAGCGCTGTAGCCGCACTGTCTGCGGCGAATGTCAGGTGGCGCTGGACGTGGGTATGGTCTGCCCCGATTGCTACCGTGAACTCACGGGCGGCAGCTCGAAGGGCTCGAAAGCACAGGGCTCGAAGGTGCGAGGCTCGTTCCTGGCTCGACACTGGCACATTACGTACACGCTCATTCTGATGAACGTCGCGATGTACGGTCTGCAACAAATCATTCCCAACGAATGGGTGGTTAGGCACGGCAACATCTGGTGGCCCTACGTCCAGCACGGCGAGTACTACCGCGTCATCAGCTACGGTTTTCTGCACATGCAGAATGACCCGATGCACCTGGTGTGGAACATGATTAACCTCTTCATCTATGGCGTGTCCCTCGAACGCATGATGGGGCGCTGGAAGTTCCTTGTGGTGTACCTGGGCTCTATCGTCTTTGGAGCCTTCGGCGTGTACGTGCTGGCTCCTGGAACGAGCGTGGTGGGTGCCTCCGGTGGTCTATTCGGCCTCATGGGCTCGTTCTTGACCCTGCTAATCATCAGGAAGCAGAAGGACACCGCACGAGTGTTCGTCATGATTACTGCCCCGAACATCATCTATAGCATTATGACCCCGTCGAATATCTCCCACGCATGCCACGCGGGTGGTTTTGTCGGTGGTGTGCTGCTGACGTTGCTGTTTGTCCCGCTTGTGGATAAGCCCGAGCCTCAGCAGCAGCAGAGCCCGCAGCAGCGGCAAAACGGCAGGTACTAATCCTGAAAATACGTGAAAAATCTTCGGAAAATCCGGCACAAATCTTTGGAGGGTCAGTGGAGAACTTTCCCAACTACGTAGGCTACGGGCAGAGCCCCACGGTCTGCGTCAACCATCCCGACCGTGTCAGCTACACCCGGTGTGGGCGCTGCGGCCGAATTATCTGCGGCGAATGTCAGACGGCACAGGATGCGAGTATAGTCTGCCCCGACTGCTACCGCGAACTCACGGGCGGCCGCTCGAAGGCGAAAGGCTCGTTCCTGGCGCGCCACTGGCATATTACGTATACCATCATTCTCATTAATGTTGTGGTGTACGGCCTGCAACAGATCATTCCATTCCGTTGGGTGTATAACCTCGGTATGATGTCGGGTCCCCGTGTTCACAGCGGTGAGTACTACCGCTTGATCACGCACGGGTTTGTGCACTCGCAAAATGACCCGATGCACCTGGTGTGGAACATGATTTACCTCTTCATCTTCGGTGTATCTCTCGAACGCATGATGGGGCGCTGGAAGTTCCTCTTCGTATATATGGCTGCTACCTTGGGTGCTGGCCTCAGCGTGTACATCTTCGCCTACTACCGTGGTGTCGTGGGCGCCTCAGGCGGCGTGTACGGCCTCTACGGTGCCTTCTTCGTGATCCTGCTTCTCAGGAGGCAGAAGGACACGGCACGCCTCTTTATGCTGCTCATCGGCATTGGTGTGGTGCAGAACCTCTTCATCCCGCATATTTCCCACGCGGGACACTTTGGCGGTCTTGTCAGCGGTGCACTAGCAACCCTGCTGATTATCCCGTTCGTGAAGAAGCCCGAGTCCTCGAATCCGCCGCCGCAGAGTCCGCAGCAGTGGCTCAACGGCAGGTATTGAGCCTGAAAAACCGCGGAAATCCGCGCCACAGGTACGTTATCCACAGCAGTTTTCCACACTGTGTATAACTACATTCGTGTAATTCCATGATTGTGAGTACATGTTAAAAACCTGTGGATACAGGCTAAAGTGACCGAATTACACAGGGTGAATTACACCGATGTAAGAGTTTTCCCCAGATTTCTCCACAGATGTGGAAAACCTTAAACACCAGGGTGTGTGTAATTACAAAAATTCCGGTGCTACGCACCGGATACAACAGAAGTGCCCGGAAGGATTAACCTTCCGGGCACTTTCACGTATCGAGCCCCTCACGGGGCGAAGAAGCAGCGGGTGCGACCCTAGTTCGCCTGAGCCTCCGCCTCCTCAACCTCCTCGGGGGTGAGCTCCACACCGGTGTATAGGCGGAACTGCTCAGCAGCCTGCAGAGCAATCACCTCACCGCCGTGAATCACTTCCTTACCCGCCGCGCGAGCCGCACGAACCAGCGGAGTCTCAACGGGCATCGCCACCACGTCAAAGACCACCTGCGCCTCAGCGATAGCCTCCTGCGGGTAGACAGCTCCTCGCTCTCCTCACCGCCAGCCATGCCAATCGGGGTCACGTTCACCAGAATCGGCGCTCGCAGGTTGCCCACCTCCGGCGCCCAGGCGTACTCGTAACGCTCAGCCAGCGCACGGCCAGTCTCCTCGTTGCGGGCAATAATCATGCCCTGCGAGAAGCCCGCGTCAAAGAACGCACCAGCCACAGCAGCCGCCATGCCGCCCGAACCGCGCAGCAGGAACGGCAACGACGGATTCACATTATGCGAACGCAGCAGGGAAGCCACCGCAATCACATCCGTGTTGTACGCCTTCAGGAAGCCGTCAGTGTTCACAATCGTATTCACCGCACCAATGACCGCGGCCGAGTGGTCCATATCGTCCATCAGCGGAATAACAGCCTGCTTGAAGGGCATAGACACCGAGCAGCCGCGAATACCCAGCGCACGCACGCCGGCGATAGCACCCTCAATATCGGTGGTGGTCATCGCCTTGTACAGGTAATCCAGACCGTGCTTCTCGTACAGGTAATTATGGAACTTAATACCGTGATTCGACGGGCGACCAGACAGAGAAATGCAGACCGTCGTATCGCGGTTCAGCGCCGGGCGAGCCATCTTAAGCCTCGCCGCCAGCGTCGAGAGTGTTCTCAATCAGCTTCTTTACCTTGTTGCGGCTCACCAGGTCAGCGACCACAAAGTGAGTGTCGCCGGTGTCCACGGTGGGGACGGTTGCGTTGCCGTCGTTGAGGGACTTCACATGCGCCTCAGCCTGCGGATCCTCCCAAATGTTCACCCAGGTAGCGTGGTCGCCCAGCTCGCCCAGCTTAGAATCCAGAGCCTCGCAGTAGGGGCAGCCGGGGCGCCAATAAATGACGACGCCGCCATCCTTCATGACCTCGCGTGCCTTCTGCTGATCGGACTGCTGACGTTCAAACATAGTTCCTCCATAGACGGGGTGCTCCGCGGTCTTCAGGAGGCGCTGAAACCTGCCTGAGGGCGTAGCTCAATAGGTTGACATATCAAGCATAGCCGAGGGCGCAGGCGTGGGGAGAGATCCTCATAGGACGAACGTCTGCGCATTAACGGCATACGCCCCACACCACGGTTGCCGGACCAATGATGCGGGGCGTATACAGTTCGCGAGAAAGCGCGAGCACTTGTGCTGAGTAAGAGTAAAAGAAGAGTGAAAACAGGCTACCTGGCGGTAGCCGAAGCTGAGCAATATGCCGAGTGAGTCGGTGAATGAAAGAACCCAGGCGGGGCAGAACGCCCCATTATTCGAGAGAGATGTTGAGTGAAAGCCTGTAATACAAGCCCAGAGGAATGGCTCCCTACCCCATGAGGAGGCGAGGCAGAGCGCCAATCCCAGAGCGGTCGTCGTCTTACTTGCCGAACTTCTCGGTCAGCTTGGAGACGTTCTCGGTCACGACCTCTTCAACCTTGGCAATGTGCTCGTCGGTGACGACCTCCTTGCCAGCCTTCTCGTTGATGACTTCCTGAGCCTTGTCGAGGCCCTGCTCAACGGTGCCCTTGATATCGAAGCCCATGGGGGCCTCCTTTCTGCGCTTTCGCGCTCTAAAGCCTCACTTACGGTGAGGGGCCTGCCCGGTGCGGGCAGAAAACTGGAGTGTGATGCTTTGGTGGACGAAACCTGCAAGCTGGGCTTGTATGTGACGGTCGAACCCAGTGTAGATGCCATCCATATGCCGGACGATGTGCATCAAAACTTTACAGCTCACGGATTGCGTCCGTCGATAAGTGTACATACCCGCGGGGGCAAGAAAAACCACCCTCAAAAAACGTGGCGCCACTTTTGATCAACGACCAAAAAATTATGGCTTATCAGCGCGTTATTACGGGGGATCGGTGGAGGAAATTTGCAGAAACTCGCAGGAAACTTCCAGCTATGAATATTGTTCAAAACCCCGAAAAACCGCCCGTATGACACCCCGACGATTTCCAGCATGGCCCCGACGATTTATGGGTGAGTTATGGCAGACATCAGTGCCCAACCCTAAAACACCGGAATATCCGTAGGATCAGCACCCGCAGCCCAATCATGAGACGCTGCAAAACCAGCAACCATCGGCAAAAAATGAGGCGCCGCATAGCCGCGCACGGCATACGCAGTCGCCACCGCATCCGCAGCAGCCTCCAGCTGAGAGGTCGGAATCAGCGCCATCACCGCGCCACCAAAACCGCCACCCACAATACGGGCACCCAGTGCGCCCTGATCCAGGCACACCTGCACCGCAACATCAATCTCAGGGCGAGAAACACGCAACTCATCACGCATCGACACAAACGACTCCGTGAAAATACGGCCCGCCTCCTCAAACGCCGCGAAACCAAGATCATCAGCATGCTGCAGCAGATAGCTCGCACGACCCACCAGAGTCATATCGTGGAACGCATGACGCACCCAACCGCGCGGGAACGAACACGGACGACCCGCATCCTCCAGGGCGTCCAGGGCACGATTCACCGAAGAATCCACCAAATCAGCACGCCAAGCCTTCGCCGCGCGCGCATCCATACCCGCGCAGGACAAGTCCTCCGGCAACGCATCACGCAAAAAACGCAGACCCAAAGCCTCAGCGCACGCCTCAGACGCCGCACGACGAGCCGCAAAACCGCCATCCGTCAGCTCATGCGGAGTGTTCGTATCAATCACCAAAAAACTCAGGCCATGCTGGGCAATATCCACCGCAACCGGCTCAATCGAAAAGTCGCGGAAATCAACCACCAGAGCCTGCTCAGGATGCGAACGCAACGACGCCGTCTGATCCAGGCCACCCGTCTGCGCACCAGCCACCTTATTCTCAGCCGTAATACACACCTGAGCCAGACGCGCACGCAACGCATCACTATCAGCCGGGGTAGCATCCGCATCCGGGCAATCCCTACGCACCGGACACGAAAGCTCCAACAACGCCAACGCCGTCGAACACTCCAAAGCCGCTGAAGACGACAAACCGCCACCCACCGGAACACGAGAATTAATCAGCAGGTCAGCGCCAAACTCATCGGGCAGCATAATATCCCTGCCGCCCTCCTGATTCATCGCCCACGCAACACCCGCCACATAGGTGAACCAGCCCTTCAAATGACCCGGCTGAATATCGCGAATCACAACCGTGCGCTCATCGCCGGGCATCTGCAAAGAAGCCGCACGCAACACGCCATCACGACGCAACGCACCTGCCACATAGGTGCGGTACGGCAGCGGCATCGGCAGGCACGAGCCACCCAAAAATCAATGTACTCGCCCAAAAGATTCAGACGCCCAGGTGCCGACCACACACCGTCCGGCTCATAACCATACGCAGTAATAAACTCCTCACGAACGCGGGCAATCTCCGCGCTATGGTCGGGAAGAGCCGCCCACTGGGCGGTAGCGGTCATCGACATGGAACACCTCTGATAAAGCCCAACAGGGCACTAAGACATAAACAACACCCCACCCACACCATCGACACCAAGTCGGGCCCCGGCGCAAGCACGTGTCACCTCTAGACTAAAGCAGAAAACCAGTGAACATCGACTCAGCCGCCAAACCGCGCCGCTATCAGAGCGCGGCAGAGCAGCCAGCACCAACGCACGCAAAAGCCCCGCACCCCCACAAAGGGGCACGGGGCACCATACATAACTAATAAACCAAAAGAAGGGCTAACTGATTACGCATCCTGCGTATAGGGCTCCTGCACCACCATCATCGAATCAATCGCGGAAAGCAGATCCTGACGGTAACGGTTAAACGCATTCTCAATCAGAGGAACATCGCCGCTCGCCACAGCCTCCTGCGGAGAAATCAGCGGCAGAGTCTGATACTCCTCCACCAGGCTCAACGCAATATGAGTCAACAAACGAGCACGACGCAGCGCCTCCGCATGACCCAAACCAAGCGCCTGGAACTCATGAGCCATGGCCACCACAGGCTTCAACTCACGCGGGTGCAGAGTCAGGCTCAAACGCACCACCTCAGGGCACTCACGAATCGGGTACAGCAGAGAGAACAAAAGATCACCGCGGCGAATCATCGAAGCACGAATAGCCTCCGGATTTGCCTCAGCCTCCTCAGACATCGACTTCGGGGCACGAGCCAGAATGTAATCCGCCAACAGGATCAGAAGCTGCTTGCTTATTCTTCACGTGGTAGTACAGGGCGCCGGGAGCCACGTGAAGCTCCTGAGCGAGTCGGCGCATGGAAAGGTCCGCCAAACCGTAGGTCGCCAAGACCTCGTAGGCGGTATCTAGAATCTTTTCACGGGAAAGTACCACCCTTTCATTTTAGGGTGTTCAAAACTGTGAAGTGAGCAAGATGCACCCTGTGGCAAACAAAAACCCCACAAATACGCGGCACAAACCCAAAAACCAATGTTGATTCTCACTCACCCGGAGCGAACGTTTCGCGTTTCACGGGCAGTTTTACCATCAAAACGCTCCAGCACACGCAGAAAGAGGCGGTCGCCCACGCTCTCGGCATAAAATCACGTCTTAAACCGCTCAAAACCGCCAAGACAGGCAAACCTCGCGGGCGCACAGGCAAAAGGGGGTGTTTAATATTCGGTATGAGCAACGCATTTTCTGAACTAATCGAGCGCGCCACCGCAGGTGAAGGCCTCAACCGCGAAGAAATCCACACCCTCCTCGTGGACGGTGAAGGCCAGGACTTCGCCCTCATCGAGGCGGCCTCCGTCGTGCGCCGCAACGAATTCCGCAACATGATTGCGATCCACACCGAAGATGAAGCACTCGCCGACGCGCTGGGCACCCGCTCCATCGCCGTGGACTCCTATGATGTGCTGGACATCTCCCGCGACATCGACTCCGAAGAACTCGCGGCAACCATCGAACGTATCGCAGAATCCTCTGCAATCGGCGTGACCGTACTGCTGCCCGAAAATGCAGTGCCGATGATGCTCATGCGCGTACTGTCCATCCTGCGCCTGGCGGCACCCGCCAAGGTCATTCACCTGCCCGAAGGCTACGAACAGTCCCTGCGCTCGCTGACCTCCCTCGCAATGCACGTGGTCAGCGCTATCACCATTACCGACGACATTGAGCAGTGGCCCATGGTCAACGAGGTACTCAAGGCACTGCGTCACGGCGGCATCGTCATCTCCGGCACCGGTGGACGCGACGCCCTCGCGGGTTACCTGCGCTACCTCTCCGACCTCGGCGTGGACCTCATGGGTCACCGTGATGCACGCGGCTCCGCCTGCGGCTCGGTCGATGGTGGCGGCTGTGGCTGTGGTTCGGGTGGCTGCGGCAGCCACGAAGAGTCGGCACCTTCCGCCGGTGGTTGCGGCTGCGGCTCGGGCGGATGCGGTTCCTCCGCTGAAGCTCCGGCTGAGTCTCACGGCCACTCCCACGGTGACGGCGGTTGCTGCGGCGGCCACGATGAGCCGAAGGAAGAAAAGGGTGGCTGCTGCGGTGGCCACGATGAGCCGAAGGAAGAAAAGGGCGGTTGCTGCGGCGGCCACGATGAGCCCGAGCCGGTTGTAGAGGAAGCCCCCGCAGGTGGTTGCGGCTGTGGTGCTGGCGGTTGCGGCTCCAAGTAGCCCGCTAGGGTAGTGACCACCTCAAACCTTATATTCCAAATATAGAATTTTCCCCTGAATAACCTGCTGAAAAGCATGGATATTCAGGGGAAAGCTCTATATTCCATACAAAGCATTAGGCTTAGAGGTAAACAACACCAGAATAAACGCTACAGACCCCCCATACCCCGAAAGCGGTATGCGCCACTCCGGTAGAGTAGAAAGACGTAGCCGACTAATCGTGGCCGCACGAAAGGAACAACACCGGACTAATGCTTTACCTCTCCGTCATCGTTATGATCCTGATTGCGACCGTGTTCATGGTCAGTGTCGGTGATCGACTCAACCTCCCCCTGGCCGGTCATGATGACCCTGCTCGGCGCCGCCGCGCTCTTCATCCCCAACCGACCGGACCTTACCATCGACAGCGACATCATCCTGCCGATCTTCCTTCCGCCGCTACTGTGGGCCATCGGCATTAAATTCTCCTGGGGCACCCTGCGCCGCCGCTGGAAATCCGTACTGCTCTACTCGGTGCTACTCACCACCGTCTCCGCCCTGGCAATTGCCGGCGCAGCCATGTGGTGGGTCCCCGGCATGACCGTCGCCGTCGCCCTCGCTGTCGGCGCTGCCGTCTCCCCGCCCGACCCCGTCGCCGTGGAAGCAGTCGCTGAGCCCGTCGGTATTCCCCGCCGACTCATCGGCACCCTGCAAACCGAAGGTAGCTTCAACGACGCTATCGCAATCGTCCTCTTCCACGCCGCAATCCACTCCATGACCAGCGGCCACCACATCGACCCGCTCTCGGTTGCCAAGGACTTCGTGCTCGGCTCGATCCTGGCGGTCATTATTGGTTACGTCTTCGGCTGGCTCGGCGGCTACGTTCGCCAGCGCGCCCACGACGTGGTCACCAGCAACGCCGTGACCCTCGTGATTCCCTTCGGCGCCTACCTCGCTGCTGAAAGCGTGCACGCCTCTGGCGTTATTGCCGTGGTCATCGGCGCTATCCAGTTCACCAGTACCAAGTACATGGCCGCCCTCGAAGCGGAAGAACGTCTCTCCTCCACCTCTTTCTGGCAGATCATTGAGCTGCTCATGACCGGTGTTGCCTTCGGCCTCATCGGCCTGCAGGCAAGTAGCATCATCGCCACCGCCGATTCCTCCCGTACCGCAGGCCTCTTTGCTGACGGCGCCCTGGTCGCCCTGGTCGCCATTCTCGTGCGCCTCATCTGGTTCACCATCGTCTGGCTTGCCGGACGCAAGAACCCCCATCCACGAGGGCGCCCCCGAAAGATTCGCCGAAGTTATCGTCATGACCTGGTCCGGCATGCGAGGCCTCGTGACCCTGATTCTTGCCCTGTCCATCCCCGTGGTCAACGGCACCGAACAGGTCCGCGAGGACGCCATCGTCATGATGCTCTCCGTACTCTTCTTCACCCTCGTGCTGCCCGGCCTGACCCTACCCATGCTCGTGAAGGTCCTTGGCGTTCAGGCTAACCACGAAGAAGAAACCGCCGTACCCGAACTACTCAAGATTGCGCAGGACGCGGCTCTTGAAGCGCTGCAGGCTGAGGCGAAGGCAACCACCGACCCCGAAACCTACGCTCGCGTGAAGGAAATGTGCTCCGCCATTACCCGCCGCGACGAAATTAGCGAGGCGCTACCCGAAGAATACAAGCAGCACATGGAAAAGGTTAAGGGCAAGAGGAACGACTTCGTGCGCCTGCGCGACGCCGCCCTCGCCGCCGCACAGAACGAGGTCATTGCCGCTCAGGACCGCTACGACTCCCACGATGTGACCCGCGTGGTGCGTAAGCTGGACATCCTGGCGCAGGCAGAAAGCATCCGCTCCTCCGGCATGTTCATTCTGCCCGCCATGACCGCCGGCGCGGTCGCCCTGGAACGCTACAACCTCTGGAAGAAGCACCAGGGTACCCTGAGCACCCGTGCAATTCCCGTGGTGGAGAACGCGCCCGCCTCGCCCCTGGTCACCAACGAGGTAACCCCCAAGTCATAGTCGGTACCCTCGTGCACGAACGCTACGTTTCTGCCCCTGCCTACGCCACCGAGATAAGCCCTCTGGTCTTTAGCTCACAGGCGATAGACAGGGGCAGAAGCAGATTAAGCCTCAACTATCACCTAAAATGAGACAGGAAACGTAGTGAACGTACGTTAGCTCTCTCAAACTCACGAACACATTGAAAGTAGACATGGACTTCAAGACTCTCTCGCCTGCGTACCTGACCTCCCTCGGCGTAATTTTTTGCGGCGCGCTCTTGATTGGAACCTCCAACCCCTGGCTCCTGTGGCTCGGCTGGATCCTTCTCATCCTTGCGTTGGGCCTGAACGTCCTCGCCTTTGTGCTGTCCGTGGGTAAGGCGAAGGGCGACCCGATCCCCGCACTGGTTACCAACCTGGACGGCCTCGAGTCCTCCGTGGAGAACCGTATCCGCGAGCGCGCAGAGCACCGCCGCGAAGAACGAGAAGCCGCTGAACACGAGGCTACTACGCAGGAAGTAGCTCCCGCTGAAGCCCCTGAGGCTGTTGAAGCCGCTGAGCCCACCAAAGCTACCGAAGCTACCGAGGTTCGCGAGGAAGAGCCCACCGAATCCCAGCCGATTGTTGAGCGTGCCCCCGGCCGCATGAGCGTTCTGCCCTCACGCCCCCGTTCGGGCCGCGCACCCAAGCCCCGCTCCAACGCGCGCTAGGTAGGTCGGTAGTGAATACGAAGTTTTTGCTCTCCCCGGCGTACCTGGTTTCAATTGCTCTGATGCTTTCCGGTGCGGTGCTTTCCGGTGGCCGGTTCATGCTGATCGGCTGGATTCTGTGCATTGTGGGTGTCTGCCTGAATGCTATGACCCTGGTGGTGCTGACGAATCGCGAGCAGCTGTACACCCTTGATGCGAAGGCTGCCCGAGGCACCCGCCGCGGCTTTGATGACCGCCCCGCTGTGGTGCAGCGATTGGACGATACTTCGGCTACTGACGACGCCCCGGTCACTGACGAAGCAGGCGAAGAATCTGCGGAGTCTGTCGAGGAAGCCGCTGAAGCACCTACGCAGAAGACCAACTAGGGTGTAACCCCCTAAGACGTAAAGACCGTAACCGCCCCCGCATGGGGGAGTGGTTACGGTCTTTTGTACTGTGCCTAAAGGTTGTAGTGCGCCTAAACATTCAGCTCAATCAACGCTCGTCGAATACTTTTTGGGGAAGGGTGAGCGAGCGCAACGGGGTCTTTAGCGCTGAGTGCCCAGCTTCTGCGCCGCGAAATCCGCGTACTCCTGCACGTGCGCGCGAGCCTGCTTGGTCAGCGCCTTATTCTCACCCAGGATGCGTGCCGACTGCGCCGCCATCAGCTCCAGGTACTGGCGGTCGCGGGTCTTCTTCCACGCGGTGCGTGCCGCCTCCAGCTCCGCAAAATCGTTGAGCGCCTGACGCTGCATCGTGTACCGCACCCACATGAGCACCAGAATCAGCACCAGCGGAATGAGGCACGCCCAGCTCTGCCACAGCCCGTACAGCGCCGCCGCAATGGCACCCAAAACAATCAGCACCGGGGAAATGGAGACGATGGGGGAGTCTGGGCGGCTCTTCTGGTTCTTCACCAGGGATTCACGCGCCATAGCGCGGAAGGTGTCAGAGAAGCTGGACGGGTCGTAAGATTGGGCAGAATCGGCCTGCGGGCTCTTGGGAGACTGGTTCTTATGGGACTGAGAAGCGGAAGGGCACATAGAAACCTCACGGAGAGTATCGGTCACAGGGAGTAGCGGGAAAGCGGGTGTTTCACGTGAAACGGGGGGAGTAGGCGGCGAGTGCGCGGAAGCGGCTAGGCAAGCAGCGCTCGCCGCGCCTGCCGCCGCCTCGGGAGTTTCTGCGGAGCTTCTACAGGGAAGCCTCAATAAACTCGTACGCCTTATCCACGCAATCGGTGGTGACAGCCTTAACCTCATCGGGGGAGTAGCTGAAAGACGCCGAACGGTCGGCGTAGCGGTGCATGTCGATATCGTTCCACGAGTCCCCAATCGTATGCACCTCATAGGAGCTACCCGGATGCTCCGACTGCAGGTACTCCACCAGGTGCTGCAGACCGGTGCCCTTCGTGCAGGTGGGCGGCACAATGTCCAGGAAATCCTGGTTCTTATGGCAATCCACCGAATCACCAAAACGCTCCAGGATCCAGGTGTACGCCGCCTCGCGGACCTGCGCATCCGGAATCCACAGGGGCACACCCACGTACTCGTGGTTCTGCAGGTCATCAGCCGGCAGGGGAGTGAACTCCGGCAGAATATTCGTCGAGGAGCCCACCCTATCGCAGAGGCTGTAATCGTTATCCAGGGTGGTCGCGAACAGCGCCACGCCGTCCACGGTGCTGAAATGCTCGTAGCAGGCCTGCACAACACTCACCGGAAGAGGCTGATGGTAAATCACCCGGTACTGCCGGTCGGTAATCACCGCACCCGTGTACAGCACGTGATAATCGAAACGGATAGCGGTTGGGTTCAGTGCCAGCTGCGTGGCAAAAATGCTCTTACCCGTGCACGAGACCGCCAGGTTACCCTCCGCCTGCCAGCGGGCAATCGCCCGCTCAGTGGCAGGCTCCACGGCACGGTTAAACAGGATCGTGCCGTCAAGATCGAAAGCCATCAACTTGGTCATAGAAACTCCTTCACAGGGAGGGTGGCGCGCCAATAGTTCGCACACACCGCACCCTGCATAAAACCTGCGTCAAAAGAGGGATGCGGCCGGTACCTCTCAGTGTACCGACCGCATCCCCGCCACTTGAGATATAGCCTGTGAACTCACGCCTTCGTAGAAGGGTGAGGGGGCTATCCACGAATTCTTAGAGAGCCAGGAAGCCCAGGTAAGAACCGAGGATGCCCACGGCAAACAGGGCGAAAATCAACCAGATAGCGTTGACCTTCTTTTTCAGCAGCCACATGCACAGGAAGCACAGACCCAGCGATGCAAGGCCCGGCAGCAGGTCGTTCAGCACGGACTGAACGGTCACATCCACCATCGCGCCAGCCTGGTTCTTATAGCTGGTCAGCGGCAACGGAATGTTCACGCTCGTCCAGCGGTACACCAGCGCACCCATCACGAACAGACCCATCACGGAAGCGCCCTGAGTGATCTTCTGCAGGGTGTTACCGCCCGCCTCAGTCACAATCTGGGTACCCTTCTCGTAACCGTACTTGAAGCCGTACCAGCGGGTCGCCCAGCGAATCGCAGTCAGGCCGAAGAAGAACAGCAGCGGGCCCAGAATATTACCGGTCACCGCCAGGGATGCACCCAGAGCAGCCAGCACAATACGTGCGGTACCCCAGAAAATCGGGTCGCCCACACCGGCCAGTGGGCCCATCAGGCCCACCTTAACGTTGGTGATAGCGGCCTCGTCAATGTCCTTACCGGCTGCCTTCTCACGCTCCATCGCAGCGGTCACACCCATAATCGAGGATGCAACCCACGGCTGGGTATTGAAGAACTCCAGGTGACGGGTCAGCGCCTCCGCCTGGTCTTCCTTCTTGGTGTAGAAGCGCTTAATAGCCGGAATCATGGAAACCGCGAAACCGATGGACTGCATACGCTCGAAGTTGAACGAACCAAGCAGGAAAGTGGAGCGGATGTAGGTTTCAACCTTATCGCGCTGGGTGAGCTCGGGAACTTCAACGAGCTCGACGTTCTTGTTCTCAGTCATGATGATGCTCCTTACTCGAGCTCGTTATCGAGGTCGTTTGCTGCGGCTGCCGGTGCTACGGCGGGTGCCTCGCTCTTATGGAAGAGCGGGTTCAGCTGGGTGTACAGCAGACCCAGGCAAGCGCCCACAATACCGATAGCAACCAGGTTGAACTGTGCCGGGGTGGACAGTGCCACCAGGACATCCTCGGGCTTTCCGCCGGCAAGAGGCACAATCGACTGGGTTGCCGGGATAGCGGCAGCGGCAATGAAACCGAGGAAGAAGAAGGGCATGAGAGCCTTCGAACGCATCATGTTGATGACCATTGCGAAACCGACCACGGTAATCATGCCACCGGCAATACGCAGACCAATGGTCACCTGTTCCGGAATCATGCCCAGCAGGCGGGTCAGCTCTTCGGAGCTAATCAGAGCCACAATAGCAGTCGGGATAGCAACGCGCAGACCCTGCAGAGCCATACCGCTGAGGTGCATCAGCTCAATACCGCGGAAGTTCGCCGTCTTCGCGAAATTATCCGCCTGATGCTGGAAGAACACCGTAATGGTACGAACGAAAATGGTCAGAACCTGACCTGCTGCAGCCAGCGGCACAGCAATAGCAATACCGGTGGTGATGTCCTGGTGACCCTGAATCACAACAACAGCGGAGATGGTGGACGCCAGAGCCGAGTCGGGAGCCATAGCGGCACCAACATTCATCCAGCCCAGGGCGATGAGCTCAAGTGCGCCACCGAGCATAATGCCGGTAGTCGGGTCACCCAGCGCAAAACCCATCAGGGTACAAGCGACCAGGGGGCGGTGGAACTGACGCTCGTCCACCACGGATGCGACGCCCGCGATGAACGCCACGAGAACAACGAGAATAAACGTCAGGGCGCTCATGCGTCCAGGCCTTTCTGCTTGAGGATCTTTTCCAAATCAACCGGGGAGTGGTTGGGCAGCTGCTGCACCGTCAGCTTCACACCGCGCCTAATGAGTTCGCGGTAGGCTTCCAGGTGCTCTTCGGAGGCGTACACTGCGTCCGAAAGCTGAACCATGCCGGTCTTGAAGGTGACGCCACCAACGTTCACTTCGTTGATCTTGACGCCTTCGTCGAGCAGTCGCACCACGTCAACAGGGGATTCTACGACGAACATGGTCTTCATGCCGGTGTACTTGGGGTTGTTGTACACGCGGCCCGCCTTAGCGATATCCAGGACGTTGGTCTTCACGCTGGTCGGCGCGACCTGCAACAGCAGGGACTTGCGCAGCGGATCGTGTGCCGCATTATCTGATGCCGCGATGAAGGTCTGCGGTGCGATATGGGGAACCCAGGTGCCTGCTACCTGACCGTGAATCAGGCGGGAGTCGATGCGGGTGAAGATAGCGTCCATGGTGCCGCCGGGAACCTGCTGAGCAGCCGGAACTTCGACTGCTTTGGTCTCTGCGGGCTTCGCCTCGGCAGGCTTGGCGGCTACGGGCTGGTTCGCCTCCTGGAAGGAGCGAATACCCTTAGTGCCAGCCTTGTGCGCCTTAGCGACCAGGGACTTGAGGGTTGCGTTCTTACGGCCTGCGCCGGAGATGACCTCAATAAGCATCGGTACGTTGACACCGGAGACGACGTCGACGCCCTCGCGGGTGGCTGCGAACTGCGCACCGGCGTTGTAGGGGCTACCGCCGAAGAGGTCGACCAGCAGCAGGGTTTCTTCTGCTTCGGACGCCTCAACGATGCGGGTGTACTCTTCGACGAGATCTTCGGGGCCCTGACCCGGCAGGAACGTGACCGGGTGGACGTTCTCGAAGTTACCGAGGATCATGCCGGCGGTCTTCAGCAGAGCCGGAGCCGACTCGCCGTGTGCCGCCACAATGATAGTGACCATAGTGGTCCTCTCGTGTTCGTGACATGGTGTGTAGTGGCCCCGTGAGGAGCCTCATAATTCTCAGATAGTAACACGTATATTGTGTGTTTTGTGGGTTTCTTTTGATCTTTCACACTTTAGGTTCTTGTGACATTTTTTCAAGTGTTGGAATATGGGTTTTTGGTGTCAAAACACGTATTTATTGCCGGGGTGTAAAAAATTTAAACAGAACACCGAAAAAAGGTTGCCTGCATGAAGGGTGAGGCGTTATTTTCGCGAAAAATCGGGAGTGTTGGCATCTCGCAAGTGGGTTGACGGGGCGCTTGGCCTGAAATATCTGAATCGCGAGGGTGTGGGGAAATGATTTACAAAGAAAATACCGAATAAAAAATGGGTGCCCGAATCAAAAGATGTGGGATTTATAAAAAACCCACATTTATCTGTGGTCTGTCCATAGAATGGTATTTCTGGAGGGTAATTCTGGAATGCGCCGCCATGAACCGTCATTTAAAAATTTAAATTGACGCGCTAACGCGCGAAAGAAAACCCGGGGCACAGAAAAGCGGGACACAGAAAGCGACCGAGAACCCCCGGTCGCTTTCTGTCGAACATGCGCTACGCGTTAATACCCCACATATCCCGCGCCAGGCGCGCAATATGAATCGTCAAATACGTCAACTCATCACGAGTGAGGCTATGCTTCAACTGCATCTGCAGCACCAACAAAACCTTCTGCGCACACGCGTAGGCGCGCGGTGCATCCACACGAAGAGCCGCCAGCAAACTCGGCTGCGACACCTCATCAACATCCTCCGTGCGATTCGCGGAGGCGCGGCTCGCCCGCACAAACAGGTACCGCAGATGCGTCACAAAACGTGCCGCACTCATTGAATCCGGGTCGATCTTCCGCTCGTAGCTCGCCTCAATAATTTCAAAAACCTGCGCGAACACCTCAGTCATGCGGAATGCCTGAGACATATCCGCCGTCGCAAATTGCGCATTGACCAGGTGCAACGCCAAAGGAATAGCCTCATTCGGGTCCAGCTCAACCTGCAGGCGCTCGCGAACCATCTGCAAAACCGTGCGGCCGTACTCCACCTCGCGCGGGTAGAGAACAGTCACCTCCGGAGCGAGGGGATACTCCACCCGCACCCCATCACGCGCACGAACCACCGCATAGTGCAGGTGATCAGCCAGCGGAAGAATAAACGAGTTCGACAGCTCCAGCGCACCCTCAGCGCGCACCTTCGACTCCAGAAGAGTGGCAATCGACAGAATCTCCGCCGGAATCTCAGACAGGGTCATACTCAGACGCTCACCCGACATGCCCTGCTCCGGCACAAAGGTCTGCTCCACCGCAGACGGGTCAACCAGCTGACCCTTACGCTTACCAAAGGCGATGCCGCGACCAATCATCACGGACTCCTTGCCGTGATGATCCACCGTGAGGACAACATTATTGTTATAAATACGGCTAATGCGCATGTGTCCTCCTCTGCGGGTGTCGGGGCGCCTGTGTCGGGGTGGCACACTGAAACGATAAAAGGTGATTGAGTATCGCCTAAGCTAGTACAAATTTTACCGAAAGTTTGAAGCCGCCATGAAGGGTTAACGCGCAAATCCGGGGTAAAGCTGTGCCCCAGCTGTGATGCGGGCAAGCATTCCATAAGTTTGCGGCTGAAAACCGGCTCCCGCCCCGCCGTGAACCCTAAATCGCGATACTCTTAATCACATGAGCAGCAAAGCAACCGAAATCGCAAAGAACCTTCCCGCGCTAGAGCACCCGGACGGCAGCCCCATCCGCGCCCTCGTTGTTGATGACGAGGAGATGCTCAAAGAACTCGTCAGCATGGGTTTGAAAATGATCGGCTGGGAGGTGCAGTCCGCAGGCGACGGCCCCTCCGCGCTCGCGATTGCCCGCGATTGGCGCCCCGACGTGCTCGTTCTGGACATTATGATGCCCGGCTTCGACGGTCTGGAGTTGCTCTCCCGTATACGTAAGTTCTACCCCGAAGTTCCCTGCCTCTTCCTGACCGCTAAGGACTCGGTCGATAACCGTATCGAGGGCCTTGCCGCCGGCGCGGACGACTACGTGACCAAGCCCTTCTCCATGGAAGAAGTCATGATTCGCCTGCATCGTCTGGTGCAGCGCTCCGGCGTTGCCGCCATTGACGACGCTGAGCTGGTCGTCGGTGATCTGGTGCTGAATCAGGACACCCGCGAGGTGACCCGCGGTGGCGAGCAGATTAACCTCACCGCAACCCAGTTCGACCTGCTGCGCTACCTCATGGAGAACGCGAAGCGCGTGGTCTCCAAGAGCCAGATTCTCGATAATGTCTGGAACTACGATTTTGGTGGTCAGGCAAATATTGTGGAGCTGTACATCTCGTACCTGCGTAAGAAGATTGACGTGGGCCGCGAACCGATGATTCACACCGTGCGCGGTGCCGGTTACGTGCTACGTCCCGCCGTCTAAGTTTATTCTCTGCTCTTCATATGGCGCGGTATAACACCCGGTTATACCGCGCCATATCAGTTATATTCCGTATTTCGAATATAGAAAGAAAGGATGCTTGTGGGCTCCTACTCACCCGGTGAAACCGCCTCCCCGGATAACGAAGCAACCCGTCCCCTGCGTGCGGGTGCCCCCGCACAGGACGGCGCTGTGCGCTCCCCGGGGAACCCCTTCGTGCGCCTACGCGCCGCCTGGAAGAGCATGCGGAACCCCGAAGCATCCCCCGAAGAACTGGGCTACGTACCCCACCTGCGTTCACGCCTCATTGCAATCCTCGTGGTAGCCCTCGGCATTGCCTGCCTCATTATTGGTCTGTCCACCTACGTGACCCTGCAGAACTCCCTCTACCAGCAGGCGCAAAGCGACCTCACAGAAACCAGCCACCGCGTAGTGCAGCCAACCTCCCGAGACGGCAAGCGAGAAGAAGTGGACTGCAGCGACCTGCAGAAGAGCAGCTCCCTCTTTGCACCCGGTCAGGCTTCCGGCACCATCATCACCTGTGTGGAATCCGAGGGTGCCGTAGAAATCGCCAGTAAGCTCGCGAAGGATGGCACCGTACAGAGTCTCTCCGCCAACGACCAGGTAACCCTTGGAACCATGGCACTGAACGCCACCAAAGAAGAAGTTCGAGAGGTCAAGCTGGAATCCGGCCTGTACCTCGTGAAAATTACCCCGAAGGCTAATAGTGGTGCCGATGCGCAGGTGGTCGGTATTCCGCTCGCCAATGTGCAGCAGACCCTCACTATCTTTGTGATTGTGGTGTCCCTCGGCTCCATCGCCGTGATGGTCGGTGCCGGCGTGGCGGGCTCTTACATTATTCGCGGCACCATGAAGCCCCTGGAGCGAGTCTCCGCCGTGGCAACCGATGTGGCGCACCTGGACCTGGAAGAGCACACCATCTCCTCGGCGGTACGCGTGGAGCCGCGAGATTCCGACCCGCGCACCGAAGTGGGCGCCGTGGGCTACGCCCTCAACCAGCTGCTCGATAACGTGAACTCCGCCCTCGAAGTGCGCGAACGCACCGAACAGCAGATTCGCGCCTTCATTGCGGACGCCTCCCACGAGCTACGCACGCCTCTTGCTGCCATTAAGGGCTACTCCGATATGCTCCGCTGGACCGAGCCGCTCAGTGAATCCGGTCAGTCCTCCCTGGCGCGTATCGACTCGCAGACCGAACGCATGTCACGCCTCGTGGAGGATCTGCTGACCCTTGCCCGCCTGGATGAGGGTCGTGAACCCAAGCTGGAGCTCGTTGACCTGACTGAGCTGGTGCTTGAATGCACCTCCGACATGCAGGCGGCGGCGCGCACCCACGAATGGCACCTGAGCCTGCCCGATGAGCCGGTTGAGGTTGTGGCGGATTGTTCCCAGATTCAGCGCGTGATTCTGAACCTGCTCTCGAATGCCCGCAAGCACACCGATGAAGGTACGCGCGTGACTGCGGGCCTGGCCGTGGATGCTGCGCGCCGCGAGGCTGTGGTGACCGTGACCGATAACGGCCCGGGCATTGCCCCGGACTTCTTGCCGAAGATTTTTGACCGCTTCACCCGCGCCGATAAGGCACGTTCCGGTTCGGATGGAACCACCGGTCTGGGTCTGGCGATTGTGCAGGCGATTGTGCAGGCGCACGGCGGTTCGATTCAGGTGCAGAGCCAGCCGGGTCATACGGTCTTTACGGTGCGTCTGCCTTTGGAGGCGGCGTGCGCCTAATGCGCTTGCGCGGTGGGTGGCTCACTCGGTGGATCGCTGGACGGGTAGTTGGGTGAGTGTTCGGGAGGGGGTGGGGTGCGTTGTGTGCTCCGCCCCTTTGGCTTGCGTTTCGGGGTGTTATAGTGCTCTGAGGTGCCAAAACACTAAATTGTTTGTTGAGTAAACATTAAATCTGCACTTCAAGTTTATTACCTAGAGTGCAAATATGTGGTGAATCTAACCCTCAAATGGTTACCCCTGTGAAACATTGCGCGTATTGTAAAAAACATGGCAAATCTTGTTGAATCCCCCGCAAACATTGCAGATAAGCGCTCCGCCCGCAAGGCGGAGAATCGCATCGCAATTGTCGAAGCTGCAGAATCCCTCGTCCTTGAAGGCGGCTACGGTGCGCTGAACGCCGAAGCGCTCGCCGAACGCGCCGGCGTCTCCCGCCGCACCATCTTTAACCATTTCGCGTCCGTCGACGACGTGTTGGTTACCCGCCTTAACCAGTACTTCAACCGCATCTTCGAAGAATGCGACTTCACCATCTCCGGTGAAAACGCAAGCATGGAAGCCGAAATGCTCTCCATCGCCCGCAAGGTCTTCATGAGCAGCACCCTCGAAGAGTACATTGCACCCTTCGCGCACCTGCTCTACGCCCTCGAAATGGACAGCCCCGCGAAGTTCGAAGAATACTCGCACGTCATCCTCGAGCGCACCTATGACATCTTCCTTGAGCAGTACCTCGAGGCGTACCCCGACCTGCCCTACCTGCGCGTGGCAGTCTTCGCCTCCAACCTCTCCGAAACCATCGGTGAAGGCGTCTACTACTACCTCACCCGCGCCGAAGAAATGACGGCCAAGGTCGCGGCGGAAGCCCCCGAAGGCACCCACCCCGAAGCCCTCGCCATTGAAGCAATGCGCCAGTGTGTCCTCGAAGCACTCGACTACCTGGGCCGTCTGGTCCAGGGCGAATTCGCAAGCTAAGCCCCATAGCGTCAACGCTCAAACACTCTCGCTTCGGGCACCTCACCTGCAGGTGCCCGGGGCGGGGGTGTTTTTTGCCCAAAAACAGGTAGCAGCGTTCGTCATGCAGGGCAAAACTACAGGGCAAACACCAAACGTACCCAACCAACACGCTGCCCCCTCCCAGATGGAGGACGGCAAAAAGCAGCTGAATGCCGCCGCCTCGCAGCTTGAGGACGGCATGAAGCAGATTGCCGACAACGAGAAGAAACTCGACGACTCACAGGCGCAGATTAGTGCAGGTCAGGAGCAGCTCGCCTCCGCTCAGAAGCAGCTGGATGACGCGCAGGCACAACTGAAGGACGGCTATGCCCAGGCGAGGCGGCAGGCTCACCCGCTGACATGATCGAGCAGCTCAATGCTCAGCAGGCGCAGCTGACCGAGCAGCAGAACGCGCTCAACCAGCAGCGCGATACCCTGGCCGAGAGCCAGAAGCAGGTTGATGCGGGCCGCGCAGAAATCGCCTCCAAGAAGGATGAGCTGGCTGAGGGTCAGAAGAAGCTGGATGAGCAGCGTAACCAGCTGCAGAAGACCGAGAGTGAACTGCCGGCACAGCGTGAGCAGTTGGAGCGCCAGCAGAAGCTCTACGACTTCACCTCCGGCTACCGTATGGTTTCTGAGGATCGGTCCACGGCGATTGCGACGGTCTCGTTTAAGAAGAAGATTTTTGAGGTTCCGTCCGCTGATCTGCGGAAGGTCATGTCCGATCTCGAGTCGGCGAACCTGCACGGTGCGACCGTCCAGTTTGATGCGAACCTGAGTGAGTCCGCGCTTGGTGGCGGCTCGCACACCGGTGAGGTGGCGGGTATGGTCATCGCCTTCATTGTGCTGATGATTATGCTCGGCACCTTCGTGGCTGCCGGTCTGCCGATTCTGATGTCCCTGGTGGGCGTGGTGGTGGGTGTGCTCGGCACGCTCTCACTGTCTTCTGTTATTCAGATGAGCTCCACCGCCTACACGCTGGGTCTGATGCTCGGCCTGGCGGTCGGTATCGACTATTCGCTGTTCATTCTCAACCGCTACCGCACGAACCTGCTGGACGGCATGCCGAAGGTCCAGGCGATTGCCCTGGCGAACGGCACTAGTGGTAACGCAGTGGTTTTCGCGGCAAGCACCGTGATTATTGCGCTCGTGGCACTGAATGTGACCGGTATTCCCTTCCTGGGTGTGATGGGTAACGCCGCCGCGTTCTGTGTGGTGGTTGCCGCTCTGATCGCGGTGACTCTTACCCCTGCGGTGCTGTCCCTGGCGGGTACCAAAATCATGTCGAAGAAGCTGTGGGCTTCCATCGACACCCCGCAGAAAATTGCGGAACGCCGCGCCCAGGATGCCGAACGCACCGAGAAGCCGAACGGCTGGTTGCGCCTCGTGCTGGCGCGTCCGCTACTGACTCTGGTGGCCGGTACGCTGGCGCTGCTGGCGGTTGCCGCCCCCATGTCGCAGATGCGCCTGGGCCTGCCGGATGCCTCGAACTACCCTTCCGATAGCGCCGCGTACAAGTCGTACGCGCTGGTCAAGGAGAAGTTCGGTGAGGGCATGAGCGCTCCGCTGGTTGCGGTCGCGCACACGCCCGCGAACATGAGTGAGGAGCAGGCTCAGCAGGCGCAGATTGATATCGCTTCTGCGGTGAAGGAACGCGGCGGCGCGAACGTGCAGGCTGTGGTTCCCGGCGGCATGACTGATGACCGCACGCTCATGATTTTCCAGGTGATTCCTGCCCACAGTGCAAGCTCCGTGGAGACTGAAAATCTTGTCCACGAGCTGCGCTCGGTGACCGTTCCGGTTCAGGGCTCTGAGGTGTCTCTGGGCATTGCGGGTCAGACCAGCGGCAATATTGACGTCTCCGAGGTGCTCGCGCAGAAGCTGTCCCTGTACCTGGGCGTGGTGATGGGCCTGTCCTTCCTGGTGCTGATCCTGGTGTTCCGTTCGATTATGGTGCCGCTGGTTGCCTCGGTGGGCTTCCTCTTCTCGGTACTGGCGAGCTTCGGCGCCGTGGTGTCGATTTACCAGTTGGGCTTTATGAGCTCCCTCTTCGGCGTGGACCACCCGGGCCCGGTGCTGTCCTTCCTGCCGACCCTGCTGATTGGTATTCTTTTTGGTCTTGCCATGGATTATCAGATGTTCCTGGTGACCGGCATGCGTGAAGCGTACGTACACGGCAAGGATGCGGCGACCGCCATTGTGAGCGGCTACAACCATGCGGTGCGTGTGGTGGTGGCTGCCGCGATCATCATGATTTCGGTGTTTGGTGGTTTCATCTTTGCTGATTCGACGATGATCCGCCCGATGGGCTTCGGCTTGGCGTTCGGCGTGCTCGTGGATGCGTTCATTGTGCGTATGACGCTGACCCCGGCGATTATGGCTCTGCTGGGTGATAAGGCGTGGTGGATGCCGAAGTGGCTGGATTGCCTCACCCCGAATATGGATGTTGAGGGCGCCGCGCTGAGTGAGAAGATGAGCGAGAAGATTCAGCATGAACGCGAGTCTGCCGCTACTGACTCGGGTAACAAACTCGGGTAAGGGTAAAGTATTTAGTGTGCGCTACGGCGCTCTCTAAAGACTTATGCGATGTGAAAGGGCAGGTGCACGGTGATGAGGAACCGCGCGAGTATCCGACAGGGGATAGGAGGCGTTCTGAATCGTGTGCCTACCCCTTTTCTTGTCTTTTTGGGTGGCGGTACGGGTGCGCTGTGCCGCGTGAACACTCCCGGCGGCGTGCTGGTGGCGAACCTGCTGGGCTCGTTCACTCTGGGTCTGCTGACGGTGGTGTGGAATGCTTACGCGCGCCGTGATGGTGAGGAGCGGATTCATTCGATCCGCCTGCTTTTTGGTGCTGGCATGATGGGCGGCTACACGACGTATTCGTCGATTGCGGCGGTTTTGGCGCAGACGATTTTTCTGCCGTACACGGTGCACGAAGGGTACATGGCGCTTGCTCTTCTGGTGTTGCTTGTGGGTGGTTTGGTTGCCGCCGCGGCGGGCATGCTGACGGGTCGTTTTGTGGCGTCCCGCCTGGTGCCGGCTCGTGAAGGTGAGGAGGGTCGCTAATGTTTTTTGCTCTGATGGTTTTCCTCTGCGGCGGTTTGGGCGCGATGACCCGCTTCTTCGTGGATAAGGCGATGTCGCCTCGCCTGTGTACGGAGTCGTCGATTATTAGCCCGGTGTTCGTCATTAATCTGGTGGGTTCGTTCCTGTACGGGCTGCTGATTATGCCGGTGTCTAATCCTCGCGCGCTGGGGGTTCACTATAACGCTACGGAAGAGGTGGCGTTCTGGTGCACGGTGATTACGACGGGTCTGCTGGGTGGTTTTACGACGTTTTCGACCGCCATGGTGGAGGCGCTGACCGCCCGCTCTGAGGGTAAGACGGTGAAGTTCCTGATGCTGTGGCTGGTGCAGGTGCTTGGTGCGATGGTGGCTGCGATTGTGGGTGCACTCTTGTTTGTGTTGCTGTTTGGTCGGTATATTGCGCCGGTGTTCCCGCCGGATGTTCTGTACTGACGGCACCGGCTGCGATGATTCTCGTGGTGTGCTTGGGTACGTGTACAGCTTTTTCACAGTTTTGCTTAGGGTGAGCCATAGGGCGGTCTTTTACACTGGTGGTGAACGATATGCGGCGGGCATGACCAGGAACCCGATACATACCACCAAGAACATATGCTAGAAAAGGCATATATGCAGGTGGAGTTCATATAACTCACTCTCACGACCTAAGGAACACACAGCATGCAGGAATTACTGAATAAACACATGATTGGCACTTTCGCCATTGAGATTGCGATGCTCACTATCGTGCTCTCCATCATTGGTTTTATCGGTATGCGCCTGCGTGCCAAGAAGACCGGTCGAGCGCACAGCGTCCGCCAGTACCTGCTGACCGCCTCCTTCGCGTTGTTCCTTGCCTCGATTCTTTCTCTGACGCTGACCCCGATTGGTAGCGCAAATAGCGTCACGAACCCCGAACTCTACTATCCGCGTTTCTATGTGGGTTGGAGTTGGCAGCAGGCGTGGGATCTGACTAACGGCATGGGTCTGCGCCGCTTCGCAACCACCGTGTATGCGCAGCTCTTCTTCAATATTGCGATGTTCATCCCCCTGGGTTTCTTCACTGCGGGCTGCCTGCGTTGGGGTCTGCGCGCCACGGCGCTGAGTGGCTTCGCGCTCTCAAGCTTTATTGAGTTGAGCCAGCTGACCGGTAACTGGGGTCTGGCGGGCTTCACTTACCGCACCTTTGATGTGGATGACATTATGAATAACACTGCCGGCGCGGTTCTCGGTGCGGTCTGCATCTGGGTGGTGCGTGCGATTCGGAAGCGCCGCGCGGCTAAGCGTGACCGGGTGCTGGCAATGGCTACTGCCGCCGCGTAGAAGTCTCTAAATAGCAGACGTTTTCATAACATGATTGATATAATTCATGTTATGAAAACGTCTGCTCCTAGTCTCCTTCCCATCTTGCGTAGTGACCTGCAGGGTGAAGTGATGGCATTGCTGTTCTCTCACCCTGAGCAGCAGTACACGGTGTCTCAGATTGCTGATGCAACAAGCGCCTCATTGCCGACTGTTTCTCGAGAAGTGAATCGTCTGAATCAATCTGGTCTAGTGACTGTCCAGAATGTTGGTAAGACCCGTATGGTGCAGGCCAAGGTTGATAACCCGGTGGGCCAGGCGATGCGTCAGCTGATTTTGGTAACTTATGGTCCTGTTCCGGTACTCCGGGATACTTTGCAGAGTGTTTCCAATATTGAGGGTGCCGCTATTTATGGTTCGTGGGCTAGCCGTCGTTCTGGGGTGGCTGGGCACGTGCCGAACGATATTGATGTGCTGGTTGTTGGTTCTCCTTCACGTCAGAAGCTATATGAGGCTATCGATGATGCTGAGCAGAAGCTTGGCTATGAGGTGAACGTGAAGCGGTTATCTCCTGAGGCTTGGAACTCGCAGGATGGCTTCGTGCAGACTGTGCGGTCGCGTCCTATGGAGGTTCTCTTTGGGCAGCTGGAGGTGAACGATGTCCACGCTGAAGCCTAAGCTTGGACCTTTTTAAGGTGCACTTCCTATCACCACCTCCGAAGCTTCTTCCGTGAGGTCGACGCAACGAACCCCTCATTTTCATTACCTGACTCATGATGTGCAGGTTATGAAAATGAGGGGTTCGCTGTTTTTAGATGAAACCCTATACAGGGAAGTTCCCAAGCGGGAAGACTACTCGTCGGTCACCCGGTTTACAACGCGAGTGCTGCGGTTGCCCTTAACCTCCTCGGGCAGCAGGACCGGCATGGAACCGGTCGGCGTGTAGGTTGCCGCGCGTGCCGCCGCGGTAGCGTGGGTGTCCTCAAACTCGGGGATGACCTCGGCGCTGGGTGCGCGGTACAGGTGGCTATTAGCCCACCACGCGAAGAGCAGAACCACAACCGCCAGGGCACTGGAAACGAACAGCCACGGGCTGAGCTGACCCTCGTAGTAGAGCTTGAAGAACGCGCCGCCCATGAAACCGCCGGCAATCGGGCCGCAGATCGGAACCCATGCGTAGAACCAGCGTGAAGTGCCCTTATCGTGGATGGGCAGCAGAGCGTGCATGAGGCGCGGACCGAAGTCACGGGCGGGGTTCAGTGCGTAACCGGTCTGACCACCCAGACCGATGACGAGCACGGCGACCATGAAACCGAAGGCGAGGGGCTTGAGCACGTCGTTGAGGTTGAGAGAGAGTTCTACACCGCCGCTGATGGACGGCTTGAAGTTCACACCGGTGTACAGTGCCGAGAAGACCAGCATGAACGTGCCGATCATTTCGGAGAGGGTGTTGGTGAAGTAGTTATGAATAGCGGGCACGGTGCCGAAAACGCCGAGCTTAATTTTCTTGTCGGCGGTTGCTTTCCAGTGCGGCAGGTAGTTGAGGTAGACCAGCCCGGCACCAACCATTGCGCCGAGGACCTGGGCGATGATGTAGCCGGGGACTTTCTCCCAGGGGAATTCGCCGTAGGCTGCCAGGCCGATGGACACGGCGGGGTTGAGGTGGCCGCCGGAGTATGCGTGGGAGGCGTAGACACCGAAGGTGACGGCGAAACCCCATCCGAAGGCGATGGTGAAGAAGTTGTCGCCGTGGCCTTTGGATCGGCGAAGTTCGACGTTGGCGATGACGCCGCAGCCGATGGTGCACATGATGAGCGTGCCGAAGAATTCGGCGAGGTAGGGGCTGATGGTGTACACGGGGTGTCCTTCAGGTAGTGAACTGCGGGGTGGTGCAGTGCCGAGCGTGAGGGAGGTGTGGTTTTGTGTGGATTATGCCGCCTGGGTGGCGTGTTTACCCTTTGGCATCTATGGAACCTTGAATCCCCTAGAAGGGCAATACTTTGGTGTTATTTCACCCTTAGACATAAGCGGTTTTTCGGGTTTTTCGTTTAAAAAAATAAATGTGGAAAAATGAGGGGAAAATCGGGCATAGTCCACACCTTGGACTCGTCCCTCAACTCGCGGTTGAACCCGTGGGTAAATTTATGAATAAATCCACGGAAAAAAACTCACGAATAAATCCCCCAATCAATCAACATGTATCAATCAACACGTGAACCCCGCCGCGCACCACCTTCCGCCAGCACAGAATGCCCGGGCGCTCCCATACGGGGACCCGGGCAGATTCTATAGTTTTCAGGTTGCGGCGGCTTCTGGGCGGCTTGCGCGAGCCGCGCGCGTGGGCTGTTACGCCGCTACTCGGCCGCTACTTGGCGCTCGCCCAGTCGAGAATCGCCTCGAAGAAGCGCTCGCATTCGCTCAGTTGCTCCAGTTCAATCCATTCGTTCGGAGTGTGCGCCTGGGCAATATCGCCGGGGCCGCAGATGATGCTCTGCACGCCGGCACACTGGAACTGGCCCGCCTCGGTGCCGTAGGTGACCTTCTGCGGTGCGTCGTCGGTGCCCAGCCACTCGTGCGCCAGGTGGATGAGCGGCGCATCATCGGCGGTACCCAGACCCGGCACGGCGGCGAGCAGTTCGTGCTTCACGCCCACGCGGGAGGTGAGGCTACCGGGCTCCGCGCCGGTCAGCTTCTCGGCGCGTGCGGCGCGCGCTTGCAGATCGGGCAGGATCACTTCCGAAAGCTCACGGTCAATGCGCTCCACGAAAGACTCGGTGGTCACCTGCGGCAGGGTGCGCACATCGTACTCCACGACCGCCTGCTCGGCGACGATGTTGTACTGCAGGCCGCCGGTTGCCAGGTTCACGCTGCCGGTGGAGTGGGGAATGATGAACGACTCGTCGAACGGGCCTTCTTCTTCCCACTGGTCCGCCATGTCGGTGAAGAAGGTGATGAATTCGCCGGCTGCGGCGACCGCGTTCACGCCGTGGGTTGCCAGGGAGCCGTGCTTGGGCACGCCGGTGAAGGTGACGCGGCCGCGGTGCGCACCCTTGTGCGCGGAGATAATGCGCATGCTGGAAGGCTCACCAACAATCGCGTAGTCGGGGGCGAGGTCGCGCGCCACGAACTCCTCAATGAGGGAGGGCGCACCGACGCAACCGATTTCTTCATCGTAGGAGAACGCGAAGTGCAGGGGAGTGCGCAGCTTCGCCTCGGCAACGCGCGGCAGCAGCCAGAGCGCGACGGCGAGGAAGCCCTTCATGTCGCACACGCCGCGACCGTAGGCGCGGGTACCCTCCACACGCAGGGTGAAGGGGTCGGCGTCCCACGCCTGACCGGCGACGGGTACGACGTCCGTGTGGCCGGAGAGAATGAGGCCGCCGCGGGTGGTGCCGTCAGCGGCAGGGACGGTGACCAGCAGGTTGGCGCGGGTGCCGTCCTCGTTGTAGGTGCGCACGCCGCTGTAGCCGTAGCGGGAAAATTCGGCTTCGATGAGCTCAATAAGTTCCAGGTTGGAGGTTCCGGAGATAGTGGGGATCGCGATGAGCTTTTCGAGCCAGGGGAGGGATGCGGGCTGGGTGGTCTGAGCCGTCATAACTATTCCTTCTGCAATGTAATGCTGTGCGCTGTTATGTTCAGGGTACGCCGCGGGGCGGTATTCGTCGCCTCATTGTCGTCGAATACCGCCCCGTGACCCCTGTGCGGGGTTAGATGCTGTAGTTGTTCACGTTCGAGTGGTCGCCCAGCGCGTGGAAGTTACGCGAGTGGTAGACCAGCGGGGTGCCTTCGCAGTCGTTGCGGATGAACTCTTCAACCTGCGCGGTGAAGACGAGTGCGGGGCCTGCCTCAACGCGGCTGAGCGGGGTTGCGCGCAGTACGCGGCGTACGCCGTGGACGAGGGGCTCGCCGGTGTGGACGAATTCCCAGGTGCTGGGGTCGTCGAAGCGGGGGTAGTCGTGGGTTGCGAAGTTCTTCGCGAGGGTCACATTCTCAGCGTCGAGCATGTGCACGAGGAAGGAGGACGCAGCCGCGATCTTTGCTGCGGAGCCGCTGTTTGCCTTGAGGGAGAAGGCGATAATCGGCGGTTCTGCGGCGACGGAGGTCAGCGAGGAGGCGGTGAAGCCTGCGGGTTCGCCGTTTTCGTCGGTGGCGGTGATGATGGCGACACCGGCGGGCTGGTGGCCGAAGGCGAGCTTGAACTGCTCGGAGGTGTCGGCGATGGGTGCCTGTGCTGCAATGGTTTCGGTCATAATCGACCCTTTCTTCTGCGGCTCGCGTTTAGGGTTCGTCCAGATGTGTATGCGTTGGGCGACCCTTTGTTAAGGGGAGATATGTTTCAGGGGTAAAGCTAAAGGGTGGTGAACACCTTATTTATTGCCCTATGTTTCTTAGGTGAACCTTTCGTGACATTGAGCGTGAAATATTACGTCATATTCTTCGCCGTTTGGGGGATGTGCCGGTGGTGTCCCATGGGGTTCCCGGTGAAAAGTTCCGAACGGCGGGTTGCGGGTGCTGTCCCTCTCTCTTCTGCGGGTTTTCGCCGGGTTAAAGAAGCCTCTGGGGTATCCTTGCTAGGTACTCGAAAGCGCGCCGCGCCCCGTATTTGAGGGGTTTTTCGGTGTGTGAACTGTGGGGAGAAGAGGGCTAATGAGCTGGTTGGCAACTATTCCGCTGCTACTTTTTGCGGTCGTGTTGGCTTTCGGTCCCGGCTATGCGATGGGCTGGGCGTTGCGTGTTCCTGCACGTTTGCGCGTTTTTTATGCGCCGCTGTTGACTTTTGCCCTGGTGGCTGTCTCTGCGATTGTGCTGGGTAAGACCGGCATTGCGTGGAGCCTGATTTCTTTTGTGTCGGTCGCTGTCGTGTTGGTGGCTGCGGCTGCTGGTCTCATGTGGCTGGTGGGTCGCCGTTGGCCTGCCCTGGCGTCTGCCTCGTGGCCGGGTAATGATGTTCCTGTGGCGTGGCCGGTGGTGGGTGCTGTTTTAGGCGGATTCCTGGTGCTGCACATGACTGAGGACATGGTCTACGGGCCTGAGGCGTTCTCGCAGAGCCTGGATAACTCATTCCATATGAATGCAATCCGCTGGATTCAGGAGCACGGCGACGCTTCCAGCCTGACGATGGGTGCTGTGAGTGCAGCGGACCAGGAGCCTACCTTCTACCCGGCGGGCTGGCACGACTTTGTATCGCTGATTTACAGTACGACTGGCACTAGCATTGCGACGGCAACGATTGTGACGGTGCTTCTGACAGCAAGTTTCGTGTGGCCTTGCTCGCTGGTAGCGTTCAGCTTGAGCATTCCGAAGCTTCGCCCCCTCCAGGCGCTTGCCATCCCTGCAATAATTGGTGGTTTTGCAGCGTTTCCCGGTCTCCTCCTGCGTTGGGGTGTTCTCTTCCCGAACCTTCTAGGGTACGCTCTGCTACCTACGTTTGTGGCATTAATGGTGCATTTGGTTCAAGCTCTGTTACGTCGCGAGTTCTCGGTTCTACTCTCTCTGGGGCTATCAGCCCTGGTGAGCATCGCGGGTCTAGCGCTCGTACATCCGAATGCTGTGGTGTCCGCCGTGGTCTTTGCTCTACCGATGTTGCTAGCTGGTGTGGTACAAGTAGTGCGCTCGCACGAGTTGACCTCGCGGCAGAAGCAAATGGGTAGCCTTCTGCTGGTAGGTATATCAATCGGATGCGTGGGTGCTTGGGTAGTGCTACGCCCCGATAACGCGGCTAGTAGTTCGTGGTTCCCCATCTTGAGCGAAGGTGATGCTCTTTATCAGTTCCTTTTCCTGGGCCTGGAGAATGGTAATCAGCTGGGTGATACTTTCAATCCTTCTCATGTAGTGGGTTTCCTGGCGTTATGGGGTGTCGGGTATCTGCTATACAAGCGCCGTAACCTGTGGCTGATTGCTAGCTGGGCACTGATTGGTTACCTGTGGATTATTGCGGCTACTGTGCCGCGCGGTGACTTCCGTTTGCTGATGGTGGGCCCCTGGTACACTGACCACTTCCGCTTGGCGGCGCTAATCGTATTCCCCTCAGCAGTTCTGGCTGGTATTGGATTGGGTGGTTTCGTGGAGGGGCTGCTCACCTGGATAGTCCGTCGCGTTCCACGTACGGCGCGTCTGAATGTGGCGACGGCCGGAATGGGTGTTGCCGCGGTGTTGGTTTTGGTTCTTGCCGGTCTGACTTCGCGTGTTCCTTCGGTGCAGGAGACAACGTTGGCTGTGTCGAAGGAATATCGGGTAACGCCGTCTTCTGTGGTTGTGACCCAGGATGAGTTGAACGTCATTAATGAGATTCCGAAGATTGTTCCCAAGAGTGACACTATTGTGAATAATCCCTGGGACGGAAGCCCCTTTATATACGCACTGGCTGATCGTCACTTGACCAGTTACCACTTTGAGTTCCAGACCTCTCCGAAGTACGCGGCAATCATCAATGATTTGAAGGATGCCGCCACGAACCCCGAGGTGTGTCGTGAGGTAAAGCAATACCGTGCTTATTGGTACGTACATATGGAGAACCAGCTGAACTTCGGCCCTGGTGCCCAGAAGAATTACGATGCTCTGGTGGAGGCTAGCGCCACTGATTTGATGACACCGGTATATTCTTCGGGCCCTATTGTTCTGTACCGTATCACCGCGTGTGATAACTCTTAGCATAGGATTTCTATCCTCGCGGGTGTAGGTTTAAATAATTGGGGGGCGGCGTGTATGGCGTCGCCCCTTCGTTATCCTTTAAACCTGTACCGTCTGTACTGATAAGATGGAATTTGGTATGCCCGCAGTGTATGCCGACATACATATACACGAAAGCAGGAAGGTATAAGCACTGCATGAACTCTGAGGTACTTTCGCAGACTCCTCGAACACTCATTATCATGCCAGCATGGAACGAGGAGGAGGTGATTGGCGGGACGATTGAGGAACTTTTCCGCATGATGCCTGAGGTCGACCTGGTGGTCGTCAATGATGGGTCCACCGACCGCACCTCTGAGATTGCGCGCGCTGCTGGCGCTTTCGTGATTGATCTTCCCTACAACATGGGTATCGGTGGCGCTTTGCGGACCGGTTACAAGTATGCTCGCCAGGCCGGTTATGATCGCGCAATTCAGGTTGATGCCGATGGTCAGCATGATCCGAAGGGTATCCGCACTGTGCTTGCTGGCCTGGAGGATGTCAACATCTCGATCGGTTCCCGCTTTGCTGAGGCGACGAACTATAAGGTGTCTGGTCCGCGTAAGTGGGCGATGGTGGTTCTGGCCCGTATGTTTACGATGATTTCAGGCGAGAAGTTCACCGACGCCACCTCCGGCTTCCGTGCGGCAGACCGCAAGGCGATTGAGCAGTATTGCGAGCATCTACCTGCTGAGTATCTGGGTGACTGTATTGATGCCTGCGTGATGGCGATTCGTTCTGGCTTGACTGTTAAGCAGGTGCCGGTTGAGATGCGTGAGCGTCAGGGTGGTACTCCTTCTTCGAGCCCGTGGAAGTCTGCGGTGTACCTGGTTCGTTCTTTCTTCTCGTTTGGCATGTCGATGACTCGCCAGAAAACGAATGTGGGGTCTAAGTAAATGAGCGCAAATATTTTTTTCCTTCTCATCGTGGTGGTGATGGAGGTTCTCGTTCTGGCACAGGTACGCAACCAGAAGATGAAGGAAAAGTACGCTGCACTGTGGCTTATTGTTGGCGTCATCATGATTGTGCTAGCGCTTTTCCCGAAGCTTTTGGATGCCCTCTCGCGTCTGGTGGGTATTGAGACCCCGGTCAACCTGCTGTTCCTACTGGCGATTATTATGCTGATGGGTATTAGCTTGCACTTGACCCTGGCTATCTCGAAGATTACGGATGATATGCGTACCCTCGCTGAAGAAGTTGCGATTTTGAAGGCTCTTCAGCGTCAGCCGCAGGGCGCTTCCCGCGCTACGGAGCGAGAGCAGAAGAAGCCCTAAAGCCCCTGATTTTTATACGTTTCTACACGTTTGAGCTTGGAGTAATACCTCATGACCGTTGATATTCTGTTCCCCTACTACGGCGACGTCGCCATGATGAAGCAGGCTGTGCTGTCTGTGGTCGGTCAGACCAACCCGGACTGGCGCATGATTGTTGTTGATGACGGCTACCCGGACGACTCGATTCCCGGCTGGTTCGAGTCGCTGAAGGATGAGCGCATCACTACATGCGTAATGAAACCAACCTGGGTGCGAACGCGAACTACCGCAAGTGCCTGACCTTCGTGGAGAACGAGCTGGTCACCGTCATGGGTGCTGATGACGTCATGCTCCCCAACTATGTGCAGTGGCTCGTGGATGCGGCGGCTAAGCACCCCGAGGCGTCCATTTTCCAGCCCGGCGTGGTCGTCATTGATGAGAACAACGGCCTGTCGAACACTCTGGTGGAGCAGACTAAGGCGTTCTACCGTCCCAAGGGTGAGGCTGTTCTGCAGGGTGAGGAGCTGGCTACCTCCCTGCTGCGCGGCGCGTGGTTCTACTTCCCGTCCTTGGGTTGGCGTAAGGACGCTATCGTGGGCACCGGCTTCCGTGAGGGCCTGAACGTTGTGCAGGATATGGCGCTGATCCTCGACATTACGATGCGTGGCGGCTCCCTGTACTACGACCCGCAGGTTGCGTTCATGTACCGCCGTCACGGTGGTTCTGACTCGTCTTGGCGTGCCCTGGAGGGTACCCGCTTTGATGAGGAGCGCCGTTACATGAACACCATTGCTGATGAGATGACTGCCCTGGGTTGGACGAAGGCTGCCCGCGTGGCTCGTATTCGCTTCTCTTCGCGTGCTCACGCGCTCACTCTGCTGCCGAAGGCAGCCCTGGCGAAGAAGTGGCAGGGTGTTAAGAACCTTGCCGAGCACATCGTAAAGTAAAGACTTCAATCTTATAGGTGCGACCAGTAGAGAACGGAGATAGCGTGGAATCATCGGCAGAGTCCCAGCCGAAGAAATGACTCGTGGTCATTCGATGGCAATTTTGGGATCGTCCGGTTTAGCTGCACTATCTTCTCTAGGAATTACCGTTGTAGTGAAACGGTTTCTGGAGGGCGAAAGCCTGACGGAGTTCCTTCTCTTCTGGTCGCTTCTTTTTGCCCTCTACGGTGTGGTGGTAGGTATCCAGCAGGAAGCTACCCGCGCTGTGGGCACTGCACGCCGCGACGGTAAAACTGGTGCACGTATTGCCCCCGTGGGTGCTCTGGTGGGTCTTATTGTGGGCGGGTTGACCTTAGTGACGAGCCCTCTGTGGGCTCCTGCCCAGATTCCTTTGAGCGGGTTTAGCGGTGTGCTGCTCCTGAGCGCCGGTGTGGCCCTCTACGCCATGCACATGACTCTCTATGGTGCGTCTGCTGGCCAGGAAAGCTGGTACCTCTTCGCGAGTGTGTCGGGGTTCGACGCTATTTGGCGTATCGTAGCTATCTGTGCGGTCGGTCTGGTCTCTGCACATCTAATCGGTCTTGAAGCCGCAACGGTTTCTCCGGTACTTCTGTGGCTGCTGATGGTGCTTCTGCTTCCAGAAGCTCGGCGAGTTTTTAGCTCTCGTGCGGATGTTTCCTCGGGCCGTCTGCTGTATAACTACACGCTGTCGATGGGGTCGTCGACTGCTAACGCGGTTCTTATGATGGGCTTGCCGCTTCTGCTGAACGTTAGCATCGATTCAAACGACCCGCTACAGCAGGTTATTTTGGCGGTTCTGATTCTGGCGATTTCGATTACGCGCTCGCCGATTATGATTCCTTTGCAGGCTTTTCAGGGCGTGGCGGTGTCTGCTTTCTTGAAGCAACAGAACCATCCGTTGCGTGCTTTTGCGAAGCCTGCTGGTGCGCTGTTGGGCGTGGGTCTTGTGGGCGCTGCGGCGGCTTATGTGCTTGGCCCGTGGCTGTTTGGTCTGCTTTACCCGCCGAAGCCTTCAGAGGTTGGAGCGTACGCCCATGTGGTGACTTCTCCGGTGCTTGCGCTTTTGGTGTTTGCTTCTGCTTTCCTGGCGCTTCTGGTGTTGTCGGGGTCGCTGGTGATTGCGTTGAATATGCACCGGTCGTATGTGGCTGGTTGGGCGCTGGCGGCTGTAGTTGCTTGTGTGGTGGCGGTGTCGCCGTTGCCTCTTCTGACTCGCACTCTTCTTGCCCTGTATGTGGGGCCGATTCTTGGCCTGCTAGTACATTTGGGTGCGATGGTGTGGCAGGCGCGTTCTGTGTCGAATAGCGGTAACGCTGAGATGGGGAATATTTAATAAATGATGAGGGGTTGAGCAAACGAATAGTTATGCTCAACCCCTCATTTTTTGCTCATGAACTGGTTGGTGCTGGAGGCGTCCGCCCGCTATTACTACTTCACACTCTGGGAGCTTAGGTTAACCTATGGAAAACGCGCGGAGTGCTCCCTACACTGGAAGGGCACATTGACAGACCGCACGGGCCGCCCACACCGCGACCCCGCCCCTCCCAACGGGTACACCACCGAAGGAGCCACCCATGAGCCGACGCACCGACGCGCCCGCCCGATCACCACGACGAGCCGCCCTCGCCAGCTGGATAGGCTCCGCCCTCGAATACTACGACTTCGCCGTCTACGGCACCGCCGCGGCAATCGTGCTCAACCGCATCTTCTTCCCCGAAGACACCGCCGCCATCGGCATCCTCAAGTCCATGGTGGTTGTGGGCGTCGCCTACGTTGTGCGCCCCTTCGGTGCCATGATCGTTGGACCCCTCGGTGACCGTTACGGCCGCCGATTCGTCCTGATGCTCACGCTCTTCCTGATGGGCTTTGCCACCTTCGCAATCGGTTGCCTGCCGACCTACAGCGAGGCGGGTATCCTCGCCCCCACCCTGCTGGTCATCTGCCGCATGATTCAGGGCCTCTCCGCCGCCGGTGAGCAGGCAAGCTCCATCTCTATCTCCCTGGAGCACGCCAACGAGCACCAGCGCGCCTTCACCACCAGCTGGACCCTGCAGGGTACCCAGTTCGGCTCGCTGCTGGCAACCGCCGTGTTCATTCCCTTCGCCGCCCTGCCGGACGAGCACCTGCTCACCTGGGGCTGGCGCGTACCCTTCTGGCTCTCCGCCTTCGTGGTCGTGACCGCCTGGCTGATTCGCCGCACCCTCTCCGAGCCGCCCGCCTACCTGCAGCGTGAAAAGCTAGCCGAATCCCCGCTCGTGCTGGTCTTCAAGCACCACAAGCGCGCCGTGCTCACCATCGCCGTGTGCGCCATGGTCAACACCGTGAACATGGTCTTCACGACCTTCGCGCTCTCCTTCGCGACCAAGGGTTACGGCCTTGACCGCAGCACCATGCTGTTGGTGCCGGTCGCCTCGAACACTCTCGGTCTGATTGCGATTCCGCTCGCCGCCATGCTCGCCGACCGGATTGGCCGCAAGCCCGTGTTCATTACCGGCGCGGTTGCTTCTTCCCTGGTGATGTTCCCGTACCTCGGCGCGATTGCCGAGGGTAACTGGGTGGGTATCTTCGCCTACGGCGTGCTCATGCACGGTGCGCTCTACTCCATGGCGAACGGCGTGTGGCCCGCCTTCTACGCGGAGATGTTCCCGACCCGCGTGCGCGTGACCGGTCTGGCGCTGGGTACCCAGATTGGCTTCGCAATTTCTGGAGGCGTCACCCCCGCCGTAGCGACGAGCCTCGCCGGTGCCGACCTGCACAATGCGGTGCTGCCCGCCGTGTTCACGGTCGCCATGTGTGTGCTCGTGGCGTTGGGTGCGCTGACGGCTCGTGAGGGGTACAAGAAGTCCCTTGCGGAACTGGACGTATAGCCCGCACAATATATTCCGTATATAGAATAAATACAGGTGGGGCTGGATAGATAACTATCCAGCCCCACCTGTATTTAGTTCTCTGCGTTTAGTTCTCTAAACCCCCTGCTGTGCCGCAATCAGCGCCTCAAAATGCGCCGCCATGCGCTCGGCATTCGGTTCCAGTCCGGTGAAGAGGCGGAACGCATCCACCGCCTGACCCACCGCCATGTAGCCACCCGTCAGCACCTCGCACCCGGCGGCACGCGCTGCGCGCACCAGCTGCGTCTCTTGCGGTAGGTAGATGACGTCCGCAACCCACAGGCCCTCACGCAACACCTCGGCGCGCAGTGCCGACTCACTCAACGGCATACCCGGATGCACGTGCATACCCACCGGGGTTGCGTTCACCAAACCCTGAGCTTCCAGTAGAGCTTCAATGAGGTGCTCATCGCCGCTTAGCACCTCGATCCGGGTCTGCGGGAAGAGCCCGCTCAGCTGCTCCGCAAGCCCCTGCGCCTTCGCCGCGTCACGTTCGAAGAGGCTCAGACGGCGCACCCCCAGACGGCACAGCGCGTACGCCGTGGCGCTACCGGCACCGCCAGCCCCCAACTGCACCACGTGCTCCAGGCGCGCCGGATCCTCCGCCACCTGCGGCAGGCCGCGCTTCAGACCCGCATTAAACCCCGAGTAGTCCGTGTTGTTGCCGTAGAAGCTGCCGTCCTCGCGAATCACCACGCAATTGACCGCGCCCAGGGCGCGCGCCGCATCCGAAAGCTCGTGCAGTGCTCCATGACCGACTGCTTGCACGGGTGCGTGATGTTGAAAGCGTTAAAGCCGAGCAGTGCCGCCGCATCCAGCAGCGCCGGGGCGGAGGCGCCCTCCAGGTTCAGGGCGTCCAGGTCGACGGGGCGGTACAGGTAGCGCACCCCGTGCGCGTCCGCCTCCGCCTCGTGCATGGGAGGGGTCAGGGAGGAGATGATGCCGTCACCAATGAGGCCCACCAGGAAAGATTCAGTACGCAAACTCATAGTTTCACTGTACGTGTCCGCCCCCTAAGATGCACCTACTTTCTTGAACCCGTACCAAATGCGCACTGGATTTGGGAAGAAGATAAAAATAATTTCTACCTCCACAAGAGCGATATGTCTGACAGAAACATCTCAAAGGTATAAGCTTGGTATAAGTGCTCGCGCGCCACGGCGCGCACATGAGACCACACAGACACCGTCACAGTGAAGTGATACCGATATTCGGAGGATAGATTGTCAATGACTGACAAGGCTATGGCACACTTCGCTGGCGCCGATGAATGGGTCGAGCAGTATTTCCTGAACAGCCCCGAAGATGAGCGTGAAGAGTTCACCCCGGCAGAGTTAGAGGATTTGGCTCGCACCCACCGTGCGCTGGCTCGAATCCGCCTGCCCAAAACCCCTGTCGTTGCCGTACGCAACGACGAGTACAACACCACCCTGTACGTCGCGACTGACGACATGCCGCATATTGTCAGCTCTCTGACCGCATGCCTCGCAACGCACTTTGGTGGTTTCGTCACCATTCTTCACCCCACCTTCCTCGCCGAACGCGGCCCGGACGGTACCCTTCTGAGCCTGCGCGGCACCGGCATGCGCGGCAACCTCGCCAGCGGTGATACCGCCACTCTTGGCGTGCCCTCCCTCAAGTTCAGTGAGAACGCCCCCGAGGGCACCACGGTCGCTATTGAGTCCTGGATTGCGGTTCGCCTGACCCGCTACCTCACTGAGGAGGATCAGCGCCGCTGCGAGAAGGAAGTTGAGCGCGTCCTCGCTGACGTTCGTGCCTGCCACACCGACCTGGACGCCATGGTCACCCGCGTTTCGACCTGGCGCAGTCCATGTACGATTTGCGCGGCGCGACTCTGGGACACGGTGAAGAATCCTACGCCGCTAACCCGCGCGGTGTGGAGCCTGCCTCCCGCGTGGAGGTGGCACAGGACTTCCTGCGCTGGCTGACCCGCGGCAACTTCGTGTTCATGGGCGTTAAAGGAGCGCGTGCTGGACGGCACCTCCGGCGCTATTTCCCTGGTGGACCGTCCCGGTTCGGCGCTCGGTATTCTGCGCACCACAGAGGGCAAGAGCCGCATCCCTCTTTCGGGTGAGACTCTGGAACGCGCCCTGTTCCCGCGCCCCCTGTATATCACGAAGGCGAACTCCCGCTCCACGGTCGCACGCAACGACTACCTGGACTACATTGGCGTGCGCCGCTTCGACCTGAACGGCCGCGTGATTGGTGAGTACGTCATTTTGGGTCTGTTCACCCGCCAGGCGTACGCGTTGCCCGCTATTGAGACTCCGCTGGTGCGTGAGCGTATCGCGATGGTGCGCCGCCGCCTCGGCTACCACCCCGGTTCTTACTCTGACAAGGCGCTTCTGGGTGCCTTGGAGGATTACCCCCGCCTGGAACTGCTGCACGCTTCCGCTAATGACCTGACCGAAACTTTCGGCGGCATCATGGGCCTGGAGGAGCGCCGCAAGACCCGCCTGTTCCTGCGCGCTGACATGTTCAACCGGTTTATTTCCGCTGTTGTGTACCTGCCTCGGGACCGCTACAACACGAACGTGTGTGCGCGAATCCAGCGGGTGTTCCACCAGGAATTTGATCTTAGTGCCATCGACCATGAGGTGTACCTGTCCTCCTCATCGTTGGCGCGCCTATTTTTCCGCATTCGACTCACCAACCCCAACGATGTGCCGAAGACGGATCATCAAGCTCTCGAAAAGCGACTGCAAGAAGCCGCCCGCTCCTGGGTGGAAGCAACCGCAGCTGCTATTGAGGCATGGAAACCCGGAGCGGCAGGCCGCCGACTCGCATCAGCCTGGGCAGATGCGACGAGCGCAGCCTACCGAGCCGATTACACAGTAGAACAAGCAATCGAGGATATCGTGATTCTTGAATCTCTCTCGGGCCAGAAGCCCGCCGCAATCAAGGTTGAAGCCGGCGAAGCCAACACTACCCGACTGAAGACCTACCTGTCCGCACCTCACACCCTCACCGAGCTGCTGCCGGTTATGCAGAATATGGGCCTGGTCGTTGTTGATCAGAAGCCCTACGAGTTCAAGCCTGAGGACGGCGAAGACTACGGCTACCTCTACGACTTTGGGGTCCAGTTCCCCGAAGGCGTGGACGCAAATGCTGTAGCTTCCCTGTACGAGGATGCACTGAACGCCTACCTGCTCGGTGAGCGCGAGTCCGACACCCTGGACCGCCTGATTCTGGCTGAGGGCTTGACCTGGCAGGAAGTACGTCTGTTCCGTGCCCTGAACCACTACCTGATTCAGCTGGGCCTGGGCTACACTCCGTCCTTCATGTCGAACACCCTGCTCGCTAACCCGACCATCACCAAGCACCTGGTCGAGTTCTTCGAGGTCAGCTTCGACCCGAACAACGGTCTCAACGATGAGCAGCGCAACGCACGCCGTGAGGAAATCGAAGCAGCCCTGGTTGAGGAACTGAACCAGATCCCCACCCTGGACGCTGACCGCTACCTGCGCTCCCTCGGCAAGGTTATCCGCGCAATCCTGCGCACCAACGCATACCTGGCTGACCGCCCCGCACTCGCATTCAAGGTGGCACCGCAGGAGATCGACTTCGCACCCCTGCCCCGCCCCAAGTTCGAGATTTTCGTCTACTCCCCGCGCGTTGAGGGTGTTCACCTGCGCTTCGGTAGCGTCGCACGTGGTGGCCTGCGCTGGTCGGACCGCCGTGACGACTTCCGCACCGAGGTTCTGGGCCTGGTCAAGGCACAGATGGTGAAGAACGCCGTCATTATCCCCACCGGCGCGAAGGGTGGCTTCTACCCCAAGCAGCTGCCCGACCCCGCAGTGGATCGCGACGCATGGATCACCGAGGGCCGCGAGTCCTACAAGGTCTTCATCGGCTCCCTGCTGGACGTCACCGACAACCTCTCCGTTGGTGCTGACGGCTCCGAGACTGTTGTCCGCCCCGAGGGTGTTGTAGCACGCGACGCTGACGACTACTACCTGGTGGTCGCAGCGGATAAGGGCACTGCAGCATTCTCTGACACCGCAAACGCAATCAGCCTGGAGCGCGGCTTCTGGCTGGGCGACGCCTTCGCATCCGGCGGCTCCGTCGGTTACGATCACAAGGCAATGGGCATCACCGCACGCGGTGCTTGGGAGTCCGTCAAGCGTCACTTCGCTGAGCTCGGCCACGACGCTCAGACCGAAGAGTTCACCGCAGTCGGCATCGGCGATATGTCCGGTGACGTGTTCGGTAACGGTCTGCTCCGCTCCAAGGCAACCCGCCTGGTCGCAGCATTCGACCACCGCGACATCTTCCTGGATCCGAACCCCAACGCGGCTGTCTCCTTCGACGAGCGTCAGCGCCTGTACGACCTGCCCCGTTCCTCGTGGCAGGACTACAACCGCGACCTGATTTCCGCAGGTGGTGGCGTGTACTCTCGCGGCCTGAAGTCCATCGAGATCACCCCCGAGGTACGCGAGGTTCTGGGCCTGGACGAGTCCGTCACCGAGCTGGCACCGACCGAGCTGATTTCTGCCATCCTCAAGGCACCGGTCGACCTGATTTACAACGGTGGTATCGGTACCTACGTGAAGGCTTCCACCGAGACCAACGCACAGGTGGGCGACAAGGCTAACGACGCACTGCGCGTCAACGGCAAGGACCTGCGCGCCAAGATTGTTGGCGAGGGCGGTAACCTCGGCTTCACTCAGCTGGGTCGTATTGAGGCTGCGCGCAACGGCGTCATCCTCAACACTGACGCAATCGACAACTCCGCAGGTGTGGAAACCAGTGACCGCGAGGTCAACATCAAGATTCTGGTGGACCGCCTCGTGGCACACGGCGAACTGCCCGTTGAAGAGCGTGCTTCCTTCATCGAGTCCCTGCAGGACGAGGTGGGCGGCAAGGTGCTCGGCACCAACGTCGAGCAGAACGTTCTGCTGCAGGGTGAGTTCCACGGTTCCTTCCTGGGCACCAACCTGTACAAGCGCCTCATGCACGACCTGGAGGAGCACGCCGGCCTGAACCGCGCCGTCGAGTTCCTGCCCACCGACGAGGAGCTGGATATTCGCCTGGAGACCACCGGCGACCGTCTGACCCGCCCCGAGCTGTCCGTCCTGGCTGCGTACGTGAAGATTTACCTCACCCACGCACTGGAGCAGACCGACTTCGCGGACGACCCCTACCTGGAAGGCGTTCTGCGCAGCTACTTCCCGGCAGCACTGGTCGAGCGCTTCGGTCAGCACCTGGATTCGCACCCGCTGCGTAAGGAAATCATCTGCACCCGCGTCGCTAACGAGCTGGTCAACATCGGCGGTATCACCTTCGCATACCGTGTGATGGAGGAGTTCAACGTCGGTATCGATTCCGTCGCACGCGCCTTCATCGTCGCTCGCGAGCTCTTCGAGCTGGGCACCGCAGCTAAGCTGCACCGCGAACTGCCCCCGAAGACCCCGCTGGATGCATGGTTCACCGTCCTGCGCGACAACCAGCGCGTTCTGGACCGTGCAGTCCGCTGGTTCATCACCGAGCGTGGGGTAGTTGCAGGCACCAGCATCTCCGAGCTGCTGGAGACCTTCGGCCCCGTCGTCGAGATGCGCCACAACCTGCCCGAGTACCTCTCCGGTACTTCCCGCGAGCGTGTTCGTGCAAAGCGTGACGCAGGCGAGGCATGGGGTCTGCCCGAGGAACTCATCGTCATCTGGATTCGCGGCTTCGAGGGCTACGCCCTGCTGGACGTCATCCGTTCCGCACGCGACCACGACTTCGAGGCAACCTCGCTGGCACCGGTCTACTTCGCAACCTACGACCGCTTCAAGGTGGACGAACTGCTCGGCCTCATCTCTGAGCTGCCCCGTAGCGACCGTTGGGAGATCCTGGCACGTCAGGCACTGCGCGGTAGCCTCTACGAGACCGCTGCAGAGCTGGCACTGTCCGTGGCTGAGGGCGCGAAGGGCGACTTCTCCACTGTTGACGGCGCCCAGAAGGCACTGGCTGAGTGGATTGAGAGCCACCCGACCCGCGTGGGCAACATTGACCGCATCCTGAAGGAGATCCGCGAAGCTGCTCCGGACGTCACCGGTCACCCGCGCCTGGCTGTGGTGTCTGTGGCGCTTGCGTACTCTCTCGAGCGCATCCTAATCAGCTAAGACCCTTGCGGGTCGCTGCATAAAGCATCCCGGTTCTCTCCAATCGGAGGGGCCGGGATGCTTTTGCACAGGGGGAGTTTGTACAGGGGGAGGGATGCCGCAAAATCTATGCAGAAAAACCCTTCTGACAAGGAACGATACGTTTTTACACTAAATGCAGTGTGGAAATGTGTTTTAAATCCCGCCAAATATCAAGTAGAGGGTTAAGGAAACCAAAGGTTTTAGTTGATATATGCCGTATATTGATTCACGGCGGCATCAGCGCAAGCCATGGGGACCCGGCACTTCTCGGCATAACGAATCTTCCCTATGGAACGTCACACGGTGCTGTTCAAACACACTGCCCCTAATCTTTACGATTATCGACTGAAAGTCTGCAAGATTGTCTACCAACCACGGTACTGAGGAAAAAAGCAACAGCGTATGGCGCCTCCTCATTAACTTTCTGCTTTACGTCTCTCCGGTCGCACTGCTGACCACCGTCTTCCCCATCGTCACCCCGACCATTAACCGGTACAACCTCGATGGTGTCCCCCTGATCCAGGTGATCCTGGCAGCGTCCATTACCGTTCCTTGGCTCAGCCAGGCAGCCTGCCTGCCCCTGTACCGTGCTATCCAGATGGAGCACAAGAAGATTGCGGACGCCCGCGAAGGCCTGCGCATTCACGCTGAAACCCTTGAGCACCAGCTCAAGCGCGCCGAAGCACGAGCCGTACGCGCACGCATGTCCGAACCGCAGTTCCAGGACATTACCGACCTGACCGCGTTCACCCGCAACTGGCTTTACCTCTTCTTTATGACCATGCCGCTGGTACTGATCTTCGCCGTACCGGTCGCCCTCGTACTGCACTGGACCCCGACTGCATTCGGCGCGTTCTTCGTCCTGGGCGTTCTCAATATTGCGTTCGCGCAGCTGCTGGTCATCCCGAACCTCGCGAAGAACCGCATCATCTGGTTCATCGCGTGGCTTGGCTACACTCTTGCCCTGCTCTTCTTCCCGAAAGAATGGTTCCTGCCGCCGCTGGTTGGTTCGCTCATCCTGCTGGTGAGCCTCGGCAAGGACCTGGTGCACCTGCTGCACTTCGCGCGCATCCCGCTCAAGGACATTGCGCTCGACGCCCTGCGCGGCTTCTTCACCGGCTCCATCATCTGGGCTGATAAGTACATGCTCTTCCTGGTCACCGGCGGCGAAATCAACGTCGTGGCGATTTACCTGAGCCTGATCCCCTGCGTTATCGCCTACAACTACTTCTTCGTGGTGGAGGCAGACCGCGTCAACGCAAGCATCCAGCACCTGTGGACCATCTTCGACCGCCTGCCCTACAAGGGTGTTCAGGAGGAGTCCTCCAAGGCTCTGGGTGCTTCTAACCGCGCGATCCGCAACTCCCTGCTGATTTACATCGCCAGCGCCATTGTTACCGGCATCCTGATGTACATCTTCCTGCCGCAGTCCTACCCACTGGCGCTCTCCGGCCTGGTCGTCGCGTTCCTCTTCGTTGCAGTGGCACTGCTGATCTACCAGATCGAGTACATGACCATGTACGTCACCGTGCAGCTGCTCTCCGCAGCGCACCTGGTGCTGCTCTTCATCTCCTTCATGATTCTGCCCAACGAGACCGGCTACCTGCCCATCATCGTGGGCGAGGCAATGCTCACCTTCGCCTGCTACCGCGTCTACCGTCAGGCGTGGGCAGCACCCGAGTACTCCCTCTTCTGGCGTCGAGCCCTCGCCTGGTAAGAACCGCACGGTCCGCGAAAGATACATATGACAATGACTGAACAGATGTACCGAAACCACTACGCGCCGCTGCAGCTTCCGGCTCCCGGCCCCCACTACAGCGACCCCGAATACCCGGACGTTGACGTCGCCATCATCATGGAATCCACCTACCCCTACCTCAAGGGTGGCGTGTCCGCGGTGGTGCACGATATCGTCTGCGAAAACCCGGATCTGACCTACGGCATTATTCACATCGCCTGGGATAAGAACTCCCCCCCACGAAGACCTCTACGGCATGCCCGAGAACGTCAAGTGGGTCAAGGTGCTGTACCTGAGCCTGGAAGTCAACCGCGACGCCTTCGCGGAAGCCTGCGACCCCTCCGCACTGCGCATGAGCTTTGCGGAGCGTCAGGCGCTCACCCAGCGCCTCATGGACGGCTTCAGCGCCCTCATCGCCGGCGACGTGAACCCCCTCTGGAAGCTCTACGACGAGGGCATCAACCCCGCGACCCGCAGCTACAACCTCTTCGGCCTCTTCGGAACCCGCGAGTTCATGCAGGCGATTGCGGGTCTGGGCTTCTTCTCCGAGGTGCCCTTCGGTGAGCTCTTCTGGAAGGTGCGCGACTTCGTCTCCATCCTCTTTGCGCTCCTGCACGAGCGGATGCCGCACGCCCGCGTCTACCACGCCCACACCACCGGCTACGCGTCTCTCATCGCCGCCGCAGCCGCACGTGACCACGGCACCAGCTTCTTGCTGACCGAGCACAACCTCTACATTCGCGACACCGTGAACACCAAGCTCGAACGCAACATGGCCAAGCCCGTCACCACCGACTACGCCTTCCTCAACGAGGAGCGTGAGCACCCCGGCTTGGGCCCGGTCACCCTCGACGAGCGTGCCTGGTGTGTCTGGTTCGTCGAAATGGGACGCTTCTGCTACCCCAGCGCCGACATGGCAACCTACCTGTACCCCAAGGCTCTGCAAGAGGCACGCGGTATTGGTGCGCCCATCGACCAGATGAACGAGGGCGAGAAGGACCGCGCAATCATTCTGCCCAACGGTATGCTCATCGAGTCCGTGGCGGAAGCCTACTACGCCCGCCAGGCGGCGCGTGCCCGCATCCTCGCTGAGGGCCGCGGCCACGTGTGGCGCTTCGTGTTCATCGCCCGCGTGGTGCCCATTAAGGGCCTGACCGACCTGATTCGCTCCCTCGCGGTGCTGCGGGATCAGGGCCTGGTGAACTTCCACCTGGACGTGCTCGGCCCCAAGGACCATCTGCCCGAGTACTACGAGCTGTGCCTGCGCACCATCGAAGAGCTCAATATGGGCGAGTACATCACTTTCCACGGCACCGTGAACGTGCGTGCGATGCTCGACCGCTTCGACCTGCTGCTCATGCCCAGCTACAATGAGGGTCAGCCGATTGTGGCGCTCGAGGCGATGGCTGCGTCCATCCCGCTGGTCAGCACCGACGTGGGCGGTATGTCCCAGCTCATCGACGATGTGCTGGTTGCCCCCGACGGCCACGAAATCGGTAACTGCGGTATCTTGACCATCCCCGGCGATATTCACGGCTTCGCGGCGGTGCTGCGCACCCTCATGGAGGAGCCCAGCATCTACGAACGCTACTGTGTGAACGCCTATGACCGTATCGTCAGCTTCTTCCAGCTGCGACTGGTCATGGATCGCTACAACACGATTTACCGCGAGCTGGGCAAGCTGCCCCCTCGCGCCCCCGAATTCGACCCGGAGTACGATGGCGAATAAACTCACTCGTTTAGGCGGACCCGGCAAGTTTGGTGCCTGGGTCCGCTACGGCGGTAAGCCCATTACCCAGCAGCAGCTCGATTTTGCGGTCAAGAACTACTCTGTCGCAATCCTGCAGCCCTGGGAACTGGACGCGGCACGCTACCTGAAGAAGCGTGCACCTCAAATGGTGGTGCTGGCGTATAAGTGCCTGTCTTCCACCCGCTCTTACGAGCCCGGCCCGATCTATTCCTCGGGTGTGTCTTACCCGCTGGCTGTGTCGATGGCGAACTCCGGTAAGGATTTCTTCGCCCACCGCCTCAACGGCGACCGTATCGAGTGGAAGGGCTACCCCAAGCACTTCCAAATGCAGGTGTGGAACGCCGATTACCGCTGGCACTGGGTGGACGCTGTGGTGCGCGAAATGCGCAACTCGCCCTTTGACGGGGTTATGGCGGATAACGACATAGAGAACGACTACTATGGCTTGGACCTGCCCATTCAGGGCGTGGAGTCCATGACGAAGATTCGTGAGCACCTGGATTTTCTGGTTGCCTACGCCGGTATTGAGCTGAATAAAATCGGCAAGATTCTGGTGCCCAATATTGCTGAGTCGCGTCTGCGTTACGGCAAGTGGGAGCGTCACAGCGCCTACGGTGGCGGCTTTGAGGAGGTGTGGCTCGGCTGGGGTCCGAACGACTACCTGTCTTCGCCGTACGCCGTGATGCAGGGCCGTGAGATTGCGAACGGCTCGGCGGGCGACGTGAACCTGGGTGCCACTTTTGCGGGCCTGGGTGGCCGTAGCGCCGCCTCGCAGAAGAAGGTGACGATTCTGCGTACCCCGCTGAGCGACCGCAAGGCTGCGATTACCGGCACGGATGAGAATTTCCTCTACGGTTTGGCGGGCTTCTGGGTGTTCGGTGGAGGCGCTTTCACCGGCATCAGTGCAACCCACCACGACGCCTACGACGAGATCCCGCATGCCCCGGAGCTCTCCTACGACCTGGGGGATCCGGTCGGCGGTATTATCGCTCAGCAGACCGCTCAGACTCGTGCCTTTACGGGCGGTTGGGCTGCTCTGAACACCGGCTCGAAGGATGTGACCGTGAAGGTTCCCCTCCGGTCTGATGGATGCGGCGAACCGCCCGGTGCCCTCGAGCTTCACGCTGCGGGCGCATCAGGGTGTGGTGTACCGCCGTAAGGCGTAATTGGCCGCTCGCGTAGCTCTTCTGAGCTTTGTGCGGCACCACTCATCTGCGCATATAACCTCATAAACAAACCCACCGGCAATATAGCCAATTGGCTATATGTACCGGTGGGTTCGTTATATATGTGTGCTAGATGAGCTGGGGTAGCTTACTTAGCGGGGTAGGAGGGGACGTCGTAGCCGCCCATACGCTCCAGAACGCGAATCACCTGGCAGGAGTAACCGAACTCGTTGTCGTACCAGACGTAGACAATTGCGGAGTCATCGGTCACCACGGTTGCCAGCGAGTCCACAACACCTGCGGTGCGGGAACCCACGAAGTCGGTGGAAACAGCCTCGGGGGAATCCGAGTAGCCCACCTGGCGGCGCAGCTCGCCGTCGATGGACTCGCGGCGGAACAGCTCGTTCAGCTCCTCAGCGGAACCTGCGGGCTTGGTCAGCTTCACGTTCAGGATTGCCATGGAGACGTCCGGGGTGGGAACGCGAATAGCGTTACCGGTCAGCTTGCCTTCCAGCTGCGGCAGAGCCTTAGAAACAGCCTTTGCGGCACCGGTCTCGGTGATGACCATGTTCAGCACAGCGGAGCGACCGCGGCGGTCACCCTTGTGGAAGTTGTCGATCAGGTTCTGATCGTTGGTGAACGCGTGGACGGTCTCAACGTGGCCGCGCTCAACACCGTATGCGTCGTCCAGAACCTTCAGTGCCGGAGTGATCGCGTTGGTGGTGCAGGATGCTGCGGAGAGGATCTTGTCCTCATCGGTGATGACGTTATCGTTCACGCCGAACACGATGTTCTTCATGTCGCCCTTACCGGGAGCGGTCAGCAGAACACGAGAAATGCCGGGGCGGTTCAGGTGCTGCTCGAGGCCCGGAACGTCGCGCCAGCGGCCGGTGTTGTCCACCAGCAGGGCGTCGTTGATGCCGTACTCGGTGTAGTCGACAGTGGTCGGGTCGGAGGAGTAAATGAAGCGAACCGGAACACCGTTAGCGATGATGGTGCTGTTCTCCTCATCCACCTCAATAACGCCCTTGAAGGGGCCGTGAACCGAGTCGCGCTCCAGCAGGGATGCACGCTTGACCAGGTCCTTGTCACCATTCTTACGAACCACAACAGCGCGCAGGTTCAGGCCAGAACCCAGCGGCGAGGAGGAACGCTCCAGCAGAATACGAGCCAGCAGGCGACCAATACGACCGAAGCCGTACAGCACAACGTCCTGCTCCTTGGGCTGGTCGCCCTGGTGGTTCACGGAGGAACCCAGCTGCTCGGGCAGCCACATGGACAGCTCGGGGGGAGCCAGCCTCACGGTGTGCCTTGTGCAGAGCAGCAATGTTAATCGAGCACGCGCCCAGGTTCAGCTCAGCCAGGGCACGAACCAGCTCGAGGGAGTGCGCGGGGTTCAGGGGCGCACCATCGATGTGGGATACGAAATCGTGCAGCTTCAGCAGCTCAATGACAGACTTGTTGACCAGGCTGCGGCCGTGAATGCTCAGCACCACACCGTTCTCGCGGTGCAGCTTACCGATGAGGGGGATCAGCTCCTCTGCGGTAGCCTCACGGTTAACCCAGGTAGCGGTTGCAGTCGTCACGTATGACCTTCTTCCTAACTTCGTCGTTGGAGGGTAGGCGCGACGGTGCTGTCGCGTCAATACCGTGCCGGGCGTTCAAAGACCCGGCGTCGGTTTAAGTCTAACCCGTGTGAACCCTTCCAGACCCTCAAAAATAGCGATATTGAAGCTAAAAGTCAGAAGAGACAGAAGGTAGTTTGGGAACCCACACGGTAAGCCAACACAAGCCCTCAAAAGGGAAAGTAAAACCACTTTAAATACCCACAAAAACGCACGTCATGACCCGGAAAACATGAGTAGAATTGAAACCATGTTGACTGTAATCGGTGAAGCACTCGTAGACGTCGTCCACCAGCACGACGGAGAAACCCGCGCCTACCCCGGCGGATCGCCCATGAACGTAGCCGTCGGCGCACGCCGCCTCGGCCACCCCACCAACTTCGTCGGCCACTACGGCCCCGACGCCTACGGCAAGAGCATTGATGCGCACCTGGAAGCATCCCAGGTGACCCTGCCCTTCGAGCACAGTGCTGAACGCACCTCCGTCGCCCAGGCAACCATCGGTGCCGACGGCGCAGCAGAGTACGAATTCGACATCACCTGGTCCCTCGACTCCGTAGCCGAGAAGCTCACCGAACTGGCACGCACCTCCGAAGCAGTGCACACCGGCTCCATCGCCGCCATGCTCGAACCCGGCGCGCACGTGGTTGCGGCAGCCTTCGAAGCCGCCCGCGACAGCGCCCTGCTCAGCTACGACCCGAACTGCCGCCCCACCCTCATCCACAACGTTGACGAGGGCCGCGCCTGGGCTGAAAAGTTCGTGTCCCTCTCTAGCGTTGTGAAGGCATCCGACGAGGATCTGCAGTGGCTCTACCCCGACCGCTCCCTCGACGACACCGCGCGCGCATGGCTCGACCTTGGCGCCGAGCTGATGGTCATCACCCGCGGCGAGGACGGCCCCATCGCCTTCACCAAGAAGTACCCCGAGGGCATCAGCCAGCCCGCACACCGCGTTGAGGTTGCGGACACCGTCGGTGCCGGCGACTCCCTCATGGCGGCACTCATCGCGGGTCTGCTCGACCGCGGTATCGCCGGTGCTGAGGCACGTGCCAAGGTCGCCGCACTGACCGCCGAAGACATCGCCGACCTGCTGCGCTTCTCCGCAACCGCAGCCGGCATCACCGTCTCCCGCGCGGGCGCTAACCCGCCCACCCGCGAAGAACTCGACGCCGTACTCAACGGCTAAATAATCTACGCCTCGCCGGCGGATAGCTCACTCTGTCCGCCGGCGTCGCCGTATCCACCCACACCCCAACGCTGAGGAGCACCATGACCAACATCGGTACCGCACCCCTGCCCCGCGAACCCTACGCGGGCCTGCCCGAACTGCCCGAATTCACCCTGACCTCCACCGACATTCAGGACGGCGGCACCGCCCCCGAATGGATGCGCTCCGCCCTCTTTGGCGTGGCAGGCGGTCAGGATCGCTCCCCGCAGCTGTCCTGGAGCGGTTTCCCCGAGGGCACCAAGTCCTTCGTACTGACCTGCTTCGACCCGGATGCGCCGGTCCCCAGCGGCTTCTGGCACTGGACCGTCTCCAACATTCCCGCCAACGTGACCAGCATTGACACCGGCGCGGATACACCCGCCGGCGCCCTGACGCACCGCAACGACGCCGGTGTGGCGGGCTTCCTGGGTGCTGCGCCTCCGGCCGGTCACGGCCCGCACCGCTACATTTTCTGCGTCACCGCCGTGGATGTGGAGAAGCTCGACATTGACGAGAACGCCAGCCCCGCCGTCGTGAACTTTAACCTGCTCGGCCACGGTCTGGGTCGCGCGTTCCTGACCGTCACCTACGCGGAACCGGCGGCATAGCGGCGCATCGACATAGAGGCACACCGACATAGCGGCGCAGTCTCGCCAGTCCCGCGCTTTATTCAGCACCGATACACCCACCACTGAAGGCAAACACTGCATGATTAAACTCATCGCCAGCGACCTGGACGGCACCCTCATCGGGCACGACTTCCGGTTCCGTCCGCGCACCTTGCGCGCCCTTTGAGGCCGCCCGCGCTGCCGGGATCGATATCGTCTTCGTCACCGGCCGCCCGAGCCGCTGGCTCACGCCCCTGCGCGAGCAGACCGACTTCGATTCCTACGCCATCTGCTCCAACGGTGCCGTGGTGTACCACCTGGGTGCGGACGAGGTGGAAGAAGTCAACGGCGCTGATCCGGCGGTGATTGCCCGTACTCACGAGTTGCTGGAGCCCATGTTCCCTGACGCCACCTACACCCTTGAAACCGTGGACACCGTCTACATTCAGGGCCCGCACGAGGGTGGCGAGGTACTTTGAGGGTGCCCGCGTGGTGGAGGCGAAAATCGCCGATGCGCTCGAACATATCGGCTCAACCCCGGTCATTAAGTACCTGATTCGTGTGCCCGGCATGGACCCGGATATTCTGCAGGCGCGCGTGCATCAGGCGGTGGGTTCGCTGGTGTCGGTGACCCGCGGCGTGGTTGGTGAGCCGCTCGTGGAGATGGGCTCGAAGACCGTGAATAAGGGACGGATTTTGGAGAAGTTCGCGGCGCGCCACGGCATTGAGGCGCACGAGGTGATGGCCTTTGGTGACATGCCGAACGATGCTGAGATGCTCTGCTGGGCGGGGGAGGGCTTCGCCATGGCCTCGGGTCAGCCGGCGCTCATTGCGAAGGTGGGGCGCACCTGCCCGTCCTTCCACGAGGACGGTGTGGCGCAGACGATTGAGGCGATGCTCGCCGAACGGTCCTAGCCGCCTAGCACTAGTTATCTAGCATGAACCATCCAGCATGAGCGGCTGGGTGAGTCTCCGCAGACATAACAGACATAACTCAGACATAAACTTTTATGTCTACACATAAAAAATTTGAGTCTAGACATAAAAATTTATGTCTAGACTCAAATTTTTGTGTCTGATTTACATCTGATTTGTGTCTAGACTAAAATTTTTTGTATGAACAACGTGGAATGGACCCCCGAATGGCTTGCTGAAACCATCAAACTACTGCGTACTCACGGCAGCGATACGCAGTTCATCGAGGTCAAAAAAGCCCACGGAGGCTACCCTGGAAGCCTAGATGCAACCCTGAGTAGCTTCTCCAATAGTTCCACGGGCGGAATCATTATCTGCGGCCTCGATGAGAATAATGACTTTGCACCTGTAGGCGTATACGACCCTGCAGACCTAGAAAAAACTCTCGGCAACAAGCTCCGCAGGGGCCTCAAGCCGCCGAACACCATGGAATCCGGCACCATCCTCTACGAAGACGCCAAAATCTTTGTTGCCACCATCCCTCCGCTGCCTCCCTACGAACGCCCCGCCTACATTGGCGGTAAAGCGTACGTGCGTTCCGGCGATGGCGACCACGAAATGAGCCGCCACGAAACCGACCTGATGGTGGCTCAGCGGACACGCATCGGATTCGATGAGGAACCGGTGGAATACACCTCCCTGGCTGACCTAGATGAAGGCCTCAAAACTGCCTATCTGCGAGACGTACGCGCTAAATCACGCCGCCTTGCTACAAGCTCCGATGAAGAGGTGCTCCGCCGCAAGGGAATTATTGCCCTCGGAACCGACAACCTTTCCCTTGCGGGCTTGTACGCCTTGGGTGCCTACCCTCAAGAGTTCAGGCCCTCGCTCAAAGTCACCGGAGTCGTCATCGACCCAAGCGGTAAAGTCCGTAACCTCGACAAATTCGAAGCGGACGGCCCCATCCCCGCCATGCTCGAAGAGACCCTGGCATGGGTCAAGCGGAACCTGGCACACCCGGTTGTTGAGCTGACCAATGGGCACCTCGTCAACGGGCAGGAAGTGCCCGATATTGCCCTTCGCGAGATCCTGTCGAATGCGCTCGTACACCGCAGCCTCAACCCCAAAGCAGATACCGAAGAGGTGCGCGTCAGGATTTTCCCCGACCGAATCTCTGTAGAAAACCCCGGCGGCCTATACGGAATCACACTCCAGCGCCTGCAAGAGTACGGCGAACGTTCCCGCGTGAACGACCGCCTGTATGACGTGTGCACGCACGTAACAACCCCCGACGACGGATACCGAGTCATCGAGGGTGAGGGTAGCGGCATCTACACGGCGCAGGAGGCGGTGCGTCAGGCAGGGCTGAAACCCATCCAGTTCATTGACGGGGTCATTCGTTTTACTGCGATTATCAGCAGGGAGCCTCTGGATGGTGCTCATGCCGCTGACGTCGGTTCACCGCAGCAGAAGTCGGACGTAGACCCGCGCCAATCGTCACCTACGGTTCCCAGTAGCCGTCAGGAGGCGGTGCTCCTCGCTCTGCGCTCGCTACGCCACCCCGCCGGTATCGACGACATCATGGGTGCTCTTCCAGAGCCTTTTGCTGAGCTGCAGAAACCGCAGGTCCGGTACGTCCTCACGAAGCTCCTTCAAGAAGGAGTTATTACCCGTGAAGGCGGTCGAGGCAACCGCAACACCGTGTACCGCCTGGCCTAATCGAACATCGGGCTAACGTGCAAAAGCGGCCCGGATGGAAACCAATCCATCCGGGCCGCTTTTCTTACAGCCTACGCCTTAGGAGAATCGCTCCCAACGGGTGGTCAGGCGCCTAGTGCACCTCAGTGCTCTTCTCAGGGTCGAAGGGCTCCAGCGGGTCACCAGCAGCCTTCGTGTACTTCGCAATGAAGGTCATCAGGTGGAAGATAATCAGGGTCGCAGCGGTACCCAGAGCAATACCGGCGAAGGACAGCTCACCGAAGGTCCAGGTGTAGTCCGCAATACCCACAATCAGCGCCACAGCGGCGGTGGTCAGGTTAATCTGGTTCGAGAAGTTCACGCGGTTCTCGCTCCAAATACGGGCACCGAGCATACCGATCATGCCGTACAGCACGGTTGCGGCACCGCCCAGAACACCCGCGGGAACGGTCGCAATTGCCGCACCGAATGCGGGGAACATGGACAGCGCAATCGCGAAGATAGCAGCCACCCAGTACGCCGCGGTGGAGTACACCTTGGTCGCCGCCATAACGCCGATGTTCTCAGCGTAGGTGGTGGTACCGGAACCGCCACCCATACCGGCGATGGTGGTTGCCAGGCCGTCCGCCATGAGGGCGCGGCCGGAGTAGTCGTCCAGGTTCTTGCCGCTCATCAGAGCAACAGACTTCACGTGGCCGATGTTCTCAGCCACGAGCACCAGAATCACGGGGATGAACAGGCCTGCGAGCTCCCAGTGGAACTCGGGGGTCTGGAAGTGCGGCAGGCCAATAATGCCCTGAGTCTGCACAGCCGTGTCGATCTTAGAGAAGTCCACCTCGCCGCGAATGACAGCGGTAATGTAGCCGATGCCCACACCCAGCAGGATGGACAGGCGACCAATAATGCCCTTGAAAAGCACCGAAATCAGGATGATGGAGCACAGGGTCACCAGTGCGGTCACCGGTGCCACCATGAAGTTGTCCTTAGCGCTCTTTGCCAGGTTGAAACCAATCAGCGCCACAATCGAACCGGTGACGACCGGGGGCATGAGCTTGGTGAGCCAGCCGGTGCCAGCGAACTGAACAATCAGACCGACCAGGAACAGCGCGATACCCGCCATGACGATACCGCCGAGGGCACCAGCGGGGCCGTGCGAGTTCATGGCAGCCGCCAGGGGCGCAATGAACGCAAACGAAGAACCCAGGTAGGAGGGGACGCGGCCGCGGGTAATCAGCAGGAACAGGACCGTGCCGATACCCGAGAAGAACAGGGTGGTTGCAGGAGGGAAGCCGGTAATAATCGGCACGAGGAAGGTTGCACCGAACATTGCGACCACGTGCTGCGCGCCGATGCCGATGGTAATCGGCCAGGCGAGGCGCTCGTTCGGGGCGACGAAGGAACCGGGCTTAATGCTTCGGCCGTCGCCGTGAACCGACCAGTCAAAGCCGAGAAGTTTAGAGATGCTCAAAGGGAGCTCCTGAGGTGAATGTGGTGGTGTATAAAATTCCACATAATTCTACGCGTATACAGGCGTAGGTCACAGCTAAACGGCTGTAAATATGAGCAGGGATACGTTGAGCGGGGGTTAGATTCTCTGATGAGAGCCCCAAATCATGAATATATAGCCCAGAATGCATCAATACCCCGTATATGCGATTTACGGCATATACGGGGTATTGATGCAAAGAGCGAATAAAAACACTCGCTACACACAGCTCATGAGCTTAGAGAGCGTCACGCAGGTTATCCAGGTGATCATAACGTGCCAGCTCGTAACGCAGGTGGCCCTCGGTCGGCGACTGAACCGGCAGAACGACGCCTCACGCAGACGACGAGCAGTCGGGGACTCAGCCACGTAACCGGCGCCTCCAACAACTTGCAGCTCAAAGTGAGTAGCAATGGTTGCAAAGTGAGACACACCCAGACGCAGGCTCAGCAGGTCACGACGCTCAGCACGCTCCGGCTCAGAAGCCAGGCGAACCAGTTCCTCACGCAGGCTCTGGTACTCCGCCAGAATCAGCGGGAACTCAGGGCGGAACACGCCCTGCGAGACATCCAGGTGCTTAGCAGCCTCCTGCAGAGCACCAGCGGCAAGACCTAGGCAGAACGACGACTGAACCAGCAGGAACGGCGCGGTCACATCGTGCAGGAACGCCTCAATGTTGTCGCTGAGAACATCCTCGCTCGGAACGAAAACGTCCTCGAACTTCAGGGTGCCGGACTCGGTGCCGTTCAGCGCCAGCAGGTTGCGGTGGTAGTCAATGCTCAGACCATTGACGTCCTGGCGGACCGTCACAATGTAGCGGTTCGGGTGGCTCTCCGGGGCGTTCTGCACAGCCACCGGAAGAACAATCACGCCGCCCGGGTACAGGTTCGACGCCCACGACACGGAACCATTCAGCTTCAGACCGCCCTCAACGAGGGTACCCTCCACCTTGATCGGTGCCAGGCCCGAAGCCTCCTTGTATGCCGCCGCCATGGCGGTGGTACCGCTGACGGTCGCATCTGCCAGGCCGGCGGGCAGCTCGCGGCCCACAGCGTCAAAGAACGCAATGGTCGAGCGGTGAGCCCACAGGGAGAACGCCGTGGAGGCGTCCTCGGTGGCAAGGTCGAAAGCCACCGAAACCTGGGGTACCAGGGAACCGCCGTCGCGGCCCAGGGTAATCAGACCGTCCTTAGCGATTTCGCGCAGGTTTTCGAAGGGGGGAACGCTCGCCGCGGTCAACAGCATCTGCGTGGGTTCGGGCGAGTGCGAGCACCTGCTCGCGCTGGGGGTAATCGTAGAGGGGTTCGAGAGTGAACTCGGACATGGGGTTTCTCCTAAGCGGGGAGCATCGCGTCTATGCGTGCAGCTTGAACAGTCGGTCAATGGGGGTGCTGACGGCCTTACGGGCGCGAACAACAGCTTCTTCGTCGGGTGCGTCGTAGAAGCAGAGGCACTTTGCAGTGTCTTCGCGAACGTAAGTGCGCAGGAAGGAAACCTCGGGTACTTCAGCGTACTTGGGGGCGTTTGCCTTCTTGCGGGTCAGGTACTGTTCCATAGTAATCTCTGCGGGGATGTCCCACTCAACCAGGTAGTCTGCGTCCTTCTTGAGCTTCTTGATGTCTTCGAGCTCTGCGCCGACCAGGCGGACTGCGTCGGGGCCTGCGACGGCTGCGCGCTCACCGATTGCTGCGGCGAGGTCGGGGCCGAATGCGGTGTTCTCGGATTCGACGATGACGAAGACGATCTTGTGGTCTGCGGAGACCTGGGTTTCGATGAGCTCGGCGCCGTTGGTCAGGGACGAGTTGACGGTCTCGATGAGTGCGGTTGCTTCGTCCTTGGACGGCTGTGCGGGGGGTCAGTTCTACCAGGTAAAGTGCCATGATTTTCTCCTCGGCTAAGGTTTGAAGGGTCGTGCCGGAAGGTTTTCCGGCTCGTTCTGGATTCACCTTAGACCTGTGGTTGAGGGCTGTCTAGTAGATTTCTGTTCGTGGCTTAATGCGTCCCTTTTTGACCCTGTGTTTCGTCACGCGCGTTCACGCGGAGACATAAATCGTCACAGTTCCGCGTGCGGCAACCCGCCTACGGCTACAGAATTTTCACGCGGGTTATCGAACCCGATGGCGCATCTATCCGCGTCGTCCTGCTCGTGCCGCAAAGTCGTCGAGGGCGTGGTTGAGAGCGGGGACAGTCCACACTTTTTGCCCCTGAATTTTGACGCGCTCTTCACGCAGAATCTGCAGCTCCACCATGCGGTTGAGGAGGCGATACACACTAGCTCGGGACCCCCGCGTGTGCTCCTCCACCATATGCGCGGTGAAGGCGGGCTCGGTGCAGCACAGGTCAGTGAGGGAACGCAGGAGAGGGGTTTTACGCTGGGCAATGGACAGCACCTCATCGCGCAGGGTTTCAATGTCTTGCGCCAGGAGTTCTGCGTTGGTGATTGCCTTCTGCGCGGCGTCGATGAAGAGCTCGATGATGGGCTCAGCATCGCCTGCACGGTAGTCGGTGAGCGCCTGAATGTACCCGTCGGTATCGTGCAACAGCCCGGAGGAGACGGGCAGAATCACGTGGCGAGTGACGCCGCGGGCGAGCAGGAGCGCGGAGATGAGGGCTCGTCCGGTTCTGCCGTTGCCATCAGTGAAAGGATGGATCGTTTCAAATTGGGCGTGCGCGATAGCCGCCTGCGCGAGGGGGTCAATATCGCGGCGGTTCATGAAGGCTACGAGGTCTTCGAGGGCAGCAGGAACCCTCTCGTGATGCGGTGCCACATAGTCGGCGGTTACCGGCGAATCACCCTTAATCCACACCCACTGAGTGCGGAGTACACCGGAGTCCTGTTGCAGGCCGCGGGTCAGTTCGCGGTGCATCGCGAGGATGTTATCGACGCTAATGTTTTCTGCGGTGTTCAAGGCTGCACGCATGGCGTGAACATTGCGCGCCACCAGCTCGGCGTTAACGCCCACCTTCGACCCGCTTGCACCCAGAACAGCCAGCGAGAGCCTGCGTGCGCTAACGGTGAGGTTTTCAATCTGCGAGCTGGAGGCGGATTCGCCGCGCAGAAGAACCGCGGAGAAGGGGATGCTACCGATGTGGTGGAGCCGCTCATCGAAGCGGGTCATTGCGGTGGCGTTTTCTTGGAGGCGCGCTCGCAGTGCGGGGCTGAGTTCGACGTTGAGTGCGGCAATGGAGGCGGGTACGGCGCTGGAGAAGGCGCCGGAGTTGCGGCGCGTTGCGCGTCGGGAGGCGAGGGCATCCCGGTGAACCCAGGGGGCTTGCGGCTCCCATTCGAGGGCGGGCCAGGTGATGGCTGAGGGCATGGTTCCTCCTCCTGGGTGTCGTCTTGCTGGTTGTACGGGGGGGGTCTTAATAAGACAATACACTTCGATTTTCTTATTAAGGCGCTTAATAAGAAAATCCGCGCGGATTGTCTCATTAAGGAAAACGCCCCGAATGCCACTAAATCCGCCCCTCCTGAACCTCCCTTCAACATTCCGGCGCTCCGGATACCAGGGCATACAGCAAGGGCCCCGAACCCTTGATATTTCAAGGATTCGGGGCCCTCAGCCTTATACACTCACGCCGCCTGAAACAGCGAGTCAGCAGTGCAGGCAAGTAACTTTGTGGCTACTTCACGCCGCGCATCATCTTCTGAACCGGCTTGTGCACCAGGAACAGCAGAATACCGGTCGCGATGGTGATAATACCCATCCAGGTGAAGTAGGGAACCTCAGTCTCCATGCTGTAGAACGGAGCCAGCCAACCGGAGAGCACGGTACCCATTGCCACGGAGGTGAAGTACAGCGCCATCATGTTCACGCGGTGCGCCTTCGGCGCGAGCTTGGTCGCCAGCGAAATACCCACCGGCGAAATAATCAGCTCAGCGATGGTGCAGACGAACAGAATCAGCACAATCCAGCCGACGTTCACGCTCTGAACGCCCGCCTGAGCGAGGAAGATCCAGAACGCCAGACCAATAATGATTAGCGCTGCGGAGAACTTCAGGGTGGTGACCGGCTGACGCTCACCCCACTTGGTCCACAGGGCGGAGAACATCAGGCCGAAGACGATGATGAAATCGGGTTGATGGAGTTGACCAGGTTCGGGCTCAGCTCCATGCCCAGGATGTTCCAGTTGAGGCGCTCATCCGAGTACACCGCCATGACGGTGAACTGCTGCTGGTACAGTGCCCAGAACACGGCGTTTGCAATCCACAGGGGAATGAACGCGGTGACGCGGGAACGCTCATCGGAGGTGACGTCCTTGGCGCTCAGCAGCTGAGCGAACAGAGCGATAGCGCCGATGAAGATGAAGCCCATGACCCAGTTCTTGAGGTTGCCTGCGGTCATCAGACCGGTCGCCAGCAGGATGCCGAGAACGACGACGATACCGACCAGTGCCAGGAAGAAGTTACGCTTCTGGGCGCCGGTGAAGGGGGTGCCCACGTGGTGCACGGAGGCGGGCAGGTTCTTGCGGGTCAGCGAGTACTGGATCAGACCGGCAGCCATACCGATTGCGGCAAGACCGAAGCCGAGGTGGAAGCCGCCAGCCTGCCAGCCCCAACCGGTCAGGATCGGGCCAATCAGTGCACCGGTGTTCACACCGATGTAGAAGATGGTGAAGCCTGCGTCACGGCGTGAGTCGTTGTCGCTGTAGAGCGAACCGACCAGCACGGATGCGTTACTCTTCAGACCGCCGGAGCCGATAGCGACCAGCAGCAGACCAATTACCACGCCGGGGATGCCGGGGATGAGGGAGAGGGGAGATGTGACCCGCCATGATGCCGATGGCGGAGTAGAAGAGGGTACGCTCGGGACCGAGGATGCGGTCACCGAGGATACCGCCGAGGATTGCCATGAGGTACACGACTGCACCGTACGCGCCGATAACGCCGGTGGCGAGGTCCTTGTCGAGGCCCAGGCCGCCCTTGTCGGCGGTGTAGTACAGGTAGTAAATCATGATGCCCTGCATGCCGTAGAAGGAGAAGCGCTCCCACATTTCTACGGTGAACAGGTTCGCGAGCATGCTCGGGTGGCCGAAGAAGGTCTTGGTGTCCTTGGGTTCGGCACCTGTGATGGTGTTGGACATGGTGGTAATTCTTTTCTGTGCAAGCCCGGGGTTCTGTGTGACCCGGGCAATATGTGTATAAGTGTATACCCTTGCCCATGCATATGTATACATGGCACGCACCTATATTTCACAGAATAAACTCTTATTCAGTGCATGAAAAACCATTTCGATTTTTTCGTATGCACTGCTTCCGAATCTCGCAAACCCCCAAATACCGGGCTAGATGCGCCACGCACCCCCAAGCGCTAGAGTGGAACCATAACTATGCCCACCCGGCACCCCGCCGTGCCGACCGGCTCATTTTTAACCATTTCAAAGGAGAACCCCATGACCGCTGTACCCCAGGTTGACCCCCGCGACGTTCCTGCCGGCGCAACCATCATCGACGTGCGTGAAGACTACGAGTGGGAGGGCGGCCACGCCACCGGCGCCAAGCACATCACCCTCGGCACCATCGCTGAGCGTCTGGAAGAACTGCCCGCACCCGGCGAGGACTTCTACGTCATCTGTCACGGTGGCGGCCGTTCGAACCGCGCGGCAACCTTCCTGCGCGAACACGGCTACGCCGCACACAACATTGCGGGCGGCACCAGCGCATGGTTCGCTGCCGGTCTGCCGATGACCAGCGAAAACGGCGAAGCACCCGCAGTCGTTCACTAAACCGCCAGTTCGCCTGTACGCCATACAATGGAGTCCGTGACTGAAACTTCCGCGGACCGTATTTTTTCTACCCCGAACGCTCCCGCTTCTGCGTCCCCTCATGCCCTGCCGAGTATTCTGCAGAGCATCCCGTGGGATGCGCAGACGCGGGAGCTTGTCGTGCGCCCGCTTCCTTTCGCGGTGAACTGCGAGGAGGCGTACCCGCTGCTGAGCGGTGGCGCTGAGTATTCCTTCTGGCTGGATTCGGCGCGTGAGGAGTCGCCTATGTCGGTTGCCTCGTATGTGGGTGTGGTTCCGGCGCAGCTGTCGCCCTTGCGCGTGGATTCGGCGCGTGCGGCGGCTGAGTCTGGCGGGGAAGACCCCTTCGCCCAGCTGGAGGCGGCGCTCGCCTGCGCACCGCGCGTGCACCCGGATGCCGCGGTGGCAACCGGCCTGCCCGCGGGTTTGTGTGGCGGTTACGTGGGCTATTTCGGCTATGAGGCGCGTGCCGCCATGGGCATGGAGCACGGCCACCCGGTGCCCGGCTACCTGCCGGCGCATGAGGCGCCGACCCCGGATTCTCTGTGGTTGCCGGCGGTCCGCTACCTGGTGCATGAGCATGCCCGCCCGGGGGTTGCGGCGCGTAGCTGGCTGGTGGGCGATGAGTCGTGGTGTGAGGCGGCGGAGCGGCTGCTGAGTGCGGCGCTGACTCCGGCGCTGAGCGCGGCGGGGGGAGTGCGCCTCCGAAAATACTCCCGCCAACGCCCCTGACAATGCCCCTGAGCTCGCCGAGCTCCTGCTCTTCCCGGCACCCGCAGCGGAAGCCTACATGGATGCCGTTCGTGCTAGTCAGCATGAAATCTACGAGGGTAACAGCTACGAGGTGTGCCTGACCGCGCAGACGGTCGCGCGCATCCCCAATCCGAGCCCGGAGCTTTTCTTTGAGCTGTACCGCCGCCAGCGCGCCCACAATGCGGCACCCTATGCGGCGTATTTGCGGTGCGGCGATTTTTCAGTGCTTTCTTCTTCGCCGGAGCGTTTTTTAAGCGTGGATACGCACCGCAACGCGCAACCAAGCCGATTAAGGGCACGATTGCTCGCGGCGCCACCCCGGAAGAAGATGCCGCGGCGGCGGCATGGTTGCGTACCGATGAGAAGACCCGCGCCGAGAACCTCATGATCGTGGATTTGCTGCGTAATGACCTATCCACAGTGTCTGACCCGGCGTCCGTGCGCGTGCCCGTGCTTATGGGTGTGGAGAGCTATTCGACGGTGCATCAGCTGGTGTCTACGGTCAGTTCGCGTCTACGTGAGGGCGTGAGCGCGGTGGCTGCCGCGCGGGCGTGCTTCCCGGGTGGTTCGATGACGGGTGCCCCGAAGCCTTCGACCATGCAGATTATTGAGGGTCTGGAGGGTCGTGCTCGCGGCGTGTATTCGGGTGCTCTGGGTTTTGTGTCGGCGGATGGTTCGGCGAACCTGTCGATTGTGATTCGCACGCTCGTGGCGCACGATGAGGGCACGGTGACTCTTGCCGCGGGTGGCGCTATCGTGGCTGATTCCGACCCGACCGCCGAGTATGAGGAGATGCTGACGAAGCTGCGTGCTGCGTTGCCGCCGTCGGTGGGTCGCGTGGTGGAATAGCCTAGCGCTGGAATAGCACAGGGAATAGCCTGCGCCGCCTGCACGTGAGCCGCTACACTTGAACTATGACTAAGCTTTCTGAAAACCTCCCCATTGAAGAAGCCCGTGAACGCCTGCGCCAGCTGATTATGGAGCTGGCTGTGGTGCGCGGGCACGTGGTCCTCGCCTCCGGCAAGGAAGCCGACTACTACGTTGACCTGCGCCGCATCACCCTGCACCACGAGGCTTCTCGCCTGGTGGGTCAGGTCATGCTGGACCTGTTGGATAAGAACGGCATCGAGTTTGAGGCTGCTGGCGGCCTGACCATGGGTGCTGACCCGGTGGGTACCGCGATTATGCGTGCCGCTGGCGATCAGGACCGTGCGATTGACGCGTTTGTGGTGCGTAAGGCTCAGAAGTCTTACGGCATGGGCCGTCAGGTGGAGGGCCCGAGCGTTGAGGGTCGCCGCGTGGTTGCCGTGGAGGACACCTCCACTACCGGTGGTTCTGCGCTGACTGCTGTTGAGGCGCTGCGTAAGGCTGGCGCTGAGGTTGTGGCGGTTGCTGTGATTGTTGACCGTGCGACCGGCGCTAAGGAGCATGTGGAAGAGGTTGCGGGCGTTCCGTGCCTGTACGCGTACTCGAAGGACGAGCTGGGCCTGGACTAGTCTCTACTGGTTTGGATTAGGACCTCGTGATTTTTTAGACGTTCCGCTGCGGCGGGTGAACCCGTGCCGCTGGCTGCTGTGTGTGGCTGGTGGTGCGGGTTTTTGTCTGTAAGATGGCTCTGTGGGCGCCGGTCGTGGCGCTGGTTGTTGGCGTGAAGGTGGTTGTGATGGTTGAGAATCGTGAGGCGGCTGAGGCTGTACCTGCTGAGGCGGCTGTAGCTGAGGCTGTTGAGGGTACTGAGCAGGGTACTGCCCGTTTTGAGGTGGGTGTGGGCCCGTGGGAGGGCCCGTGGCCCGAGGGTGACCATTGGGATGAGGAGCTGCTGCGTGAGGGCGACCGCCGTAACGTGGTGGATAAGTACCGTTACTGGTCGATGGATGCGATTATTGCTGACCTGGATACGCGCCGCCATGATTTTCATGTGGCGATTGAGAATTGGCAGCATGACCTGAATATTGGCACGGTGGTGCGTACTGCGAATGCGATGTTGGCGAAGGAGGTCCATATTATTGGGCGTCGCCGTTGGAATCGTCGTGGTGCGATGGTGACGGATCGTTATCAGCATGTGCGTCATCATCCGACGATTGAGGATTTTGTGGCGTGGGCGCAGGGTGAGGGTCTGGAAATTATTGGTATTGATATTTTTCCGGATTCGGTGCCCCTGGAGACGTATGATCTGCCGAAGAAGTGTGTGCTGGTTTTTGGCCAGGAGGGCCCGGGTTTGTCGGAGGAACTGCATGCGGCTGCCAAGGATACGTTGTCGATTGAGCAGTTTGGGTCGACGCGTTCGATGAATGCGGCGACGGCTGCGGGTATTGCGATGCATGCGTGGGTTCGCCGCCATGTGTTTGGTCAGATTCCGTCGTAGTTTGGCGGCTGTTTATGAGGTGTTTAAAGGTTCCGATGCGTTGTGTGCGCGTCGGAACCTTTTTGTTGGGGGTTGGGGTGGCTTAAACCACGCATGGAATTACCTAGGCATGTTAGTGTTAACGCAAGTCACAGGAGATGTGAGAATCGTACTCTCAATTTCGGTTTGGGGCATGCGATGGATTTCCTGACTTCGGCTCGCCAATGGTTGCGGGTTGTGGATATGAATGACCGCGACGTCATTCCCCTGAAAGGAGTCGGTAACAATGAAGAAATCTTCTGCCCTACTCGCCTGCTTTGCTTTAGCTTTAAGTTCCTGTGCCGCTGCGCCTAAAGATACTAGCCTCAAAGCCCAGCTAGATTTTGAAAATAACTACATTACTCTTCCGCTCGATGAATACGACATGAGTGACCAGGCCCTAGATATAACATATAGGGCGTATTTGTTGATTCTTAAAGAGTGCTATGCGAAAAAGGGATACGATTTTGAAATTCTAGAAAACGGCTTGGTTTCTGGCAACGCCTCCCAGTACGGCTCCTGGAACGTGAAGCATGCGGCGAATCATTTTACGTCCAGCAAAGTCAGAGAAGAGCAGGAAAGGATTTATGAGAGCATCCCTGAAGACGTCAGGGCCAGCTGCCGCGAAGAGCATCGGGAAGAACTGGATATGCTCTATTTTGATGAGGCTGATGAGAAAAAGTACCGCCCCGTCGGTCGTATCAGTGGCGAAGCGTACCAGCGTGCGCAGGCTGACCCTGAATGGAAGAAAGCCCGCTCAGATTGGTGGGACTGCCAGCGTCAGGAAGGGTTGACGCCTCGCACCGGGGACGGTGAATGGACGAGCAAAGAAACGGCCAATCTGAATGCTGATGATCCCAAAGTGTTGGAGGAGGTTATCCGCCTGGCAACCATTGAAGCTCAATGTAGTGAGAAGGTGAGGTTGGCTCAGCGTCTGGGTGATCTTGAGGCGTCCTATCAGGGGCCTTTGATTGAGAAGAATCAGGCGTTGCTGAATGATTTGAAGGCCTATCGTGACGCGAAGATAGCCAAGGCGCGTGAAATTATCGCCACCCACCAGTAGATATCAGCGACAAGCAGATAGGAGCCCTTGGGATAATTGGGGTAACTCCGTTTGAACGTTACAACAAGGTATGGAGGAGGAAAAGCCTATGCGTAAGGCTCTCTCTGCGGTAACAGTATTCTGCCTGCTGGGGGCGTGCGTATCCTGCTCCAACAGTGCCGAGCGGGACACCTCACGAAAAGCTGTTCTCGATTATTCAAAGAACTACATACACCTTCCACTGGACGAGTATGCCTTCGATGAACTAACAATCCGTACGGTGAGCACGGCATGGCACACGCTCATGTCCGAATGCTACGCGCACCACGGGCAGTCCTACGCCGTACCCTCAATAGACACCCCGCAACCGGGAGGCCTATACGGCACCTGGAACGTCGAGTACGCCAAAAAGTACGGGTATTCCCATAAGGAGGAATCCCGAGGCTCGGACGATTCAGCAGCGGACGACATCAATGCCCAGTGCCAAGAAGAGGTGAAAGCCGCATTCTCTGACGTCGAACTGGACGAAAAAGAATACCGGTTTGTAGGAGAGCTAAACTCACAGGCATACACCTACGCCTCCCAAACCGATGAGTGGAAAAATATCCGCTCAGAATGGTGGACCTGCCTGCGTGAACGTGGGCTAACCCCCAGAGAAGGAGAAAGCGACTGGATGTCCGAAGAAAGCGCACATTTCATGGCCTCCTCCCAAGGCAACGAAGAAACTAAGCCGGAAGAAATTCGCCTCGCAACCATCGAAGCTGAATGCAACCAGAAGGTGGGTATGGCTCAGCGTTTGGGTGATCTTGAGGCATCCTATCAGGGGCCTCTCATTGAGAAGAACCAGGCGAAGCTCAACCAGTTGAAAGCAGAAAAAGAAAAGCGTGTGGCGAAGGCGCGCGAAATTATCGCCACCCACCAGTAGCCACACCCGCTGAAGGGCAGAACGGGGTGAACCACCCGCAGAATGCCCACACGAAAATTTCACAAGAAGGAGCCGGGGAGTGTCACCACTCCCCGGCCCTCACTTTATTCACTCTCAACCTCGCAGCCCATGCTGGCGCACCTACAGGCTCGCCAGCTCAAGGCCACTCAGCGTCAGGTTACTTTAGCCCTTTAGCCCACCGGAACGTTAACGTTCACCAGCGAGTACAGATCCTTCGGATCATCCGGGCTAGCAACCAGGTCAATGAACTGCTGCAGGTCGGTGTCCTGCGTGGCCGCACGGGCGTAACGCAGACCCGAGAAGTCAGCAATCGCGAAGCCCACCGAATCAAACAGGGTAATCTGCTCATCCGACACGCGGCCGGGCTCCTCACCGGTCAGAACCTTCCAGAACTCCACCACGGGGAAGTCCGGGTCCTTCTGCTGAATCTCGCCCTCAATGCGGGTCTGCGGCGGGAACTCAACGAACACGGTGGAGCGGTCCAGAATTTCGCTTTCCAGCTCAGTCTTGCCGGGGCAGTCGCCACCAATAGCGTTCAGGTGCACGCCGGGCTTCACCTGGCGGTCCAGCAGAACCTTCGCCTGTTGCTTATCGGCGGTGCAGGTGGTAATAATGTCTGCACCCTCAACAGCCTCGTCCACGTCCTTAGCCAGGTGGATGCGGAAGCCCAGCGGCTCCAGGTTACGGCGGAACTTCTCCATCGCGTGCGGGTCAATGTCGTAGACGGACAGGTCCTCAATGCCGAGCACCGCGCGCATACCCAGCGCCTGGAACTCAGACTGCGATCCGGTACCAATCATCGCCATCTTCTTCGAATCCTTGCGTGCCAGGTGCTTAGCAACCATGGCGGACACGCCAGCGGTACGCAGCGCGGTCAGCAGGGTCATCTCAGCCAGGAACACGGGGTAGCCGTTGTCCACGTCAGCGAGCAGACCGAACGCGGTCACCGTCTGGAAGCCGCGTGCCGGGTTCGACGGGTGGCCGTTCACGTACTTGAAGGAGTAGGTGATGTTGTCGGAGGTGGGCATCAGCTCAATCACACCGAAGGGGGTGTGGGAGGCGACGCGAGGAATCTTGTCGAAGCTCTGCCACTTCTTGAAGTCTTCTTCGAGGAAGTCGACCATGCCGGCAATGATGTTGCCTACGCCGTCCTTCTGAATCCACTTCGCCATCGAGGCGACGTCAACAAATTCCACCGCGTGTGCGCTAGGACGTTCAGTCATGATTTTCTCCTTTGAATATCTGCACAAAACTTCTTTGTGCATCTGGTGGTCACTGCGGATATCTATTATCTCAAAATATATTGCAGGACACACCGTATTAGAAATGCTGTAGATATGTACTTTGCTTTATGTATTACACGGATGTAATACGGAACGAACACGAAAAGACGTGCAGGGAGGGGGTTCTAGAACTCCTGGAACCTATGGGCTAGGGTCTAGAACCCCCTCATCGCCTTCACCGGGATTTCACTGGGATATCACGGGATCGGAGGCTGCCGTCGGGTTAGTTGCCCTTCGGCTTGTCCTCGTCCTCAGCGTCCAGTTCACCCAGGTCAATGTGGGTACGAGGCTCCGGAACGAGCTTCTTCACCACGGGGCGGGCAGCAATCACAGGCACGGAACCGGTGTAGCCTTCACGGACGCGAGCAATCTCGTTGACGCGGTCACGAACCGTGTACCAGCCGATAATCAGCAGCGGAATAACCACCAGCAGCGATGCCAGGGTGTAGGTACCCACCGGGTAATCCAAAGCCATCAGCACCAGCACAACAGCCAGGAACACCATCACAGCCCAGTCGCTGAAGCGACCGCCGGGTGCGCGGTAGTTGGGGCGCTTGTACTTGCCCTCACCGACCAGCTTCAGGTACTTCTGGTGCGACATTGCGATAGCCGCCCAGCTAGCCATGGTGCCCACGGATGCGATGTTCAGCACGACCTCGAACGCCTGCTCGGGAACGAAGAAGTTCAGCACAACGCCGAAGAGGCCGATCACACCGGTAAGCAGAATACCTGCCACCGGAACGCCGGAGCGGGACACCTTAGTGGTGAACTTCGGTGCCGAACCTGCAACACCCATCGAGTGGAGGATACGGCCGGTGGAGTACAGGCCAGCGTTCAGCGAGGAAGCAGCCGCGGTAATAACGACCAGCTGCATAATCGGTGCGGTACCGTCAATGCCGATCGAGTCGAAGAAGGTCACGAACGGCGACTCTGCATCCTTGTACGCGGTGTAGGGCATGAGCAGGCAGAGCAGAACCACGGAACCAACGTAGAAGATCGCGATACGCCAGATCACGGTGTTGATAGCGCGGGGGATAACCTTCTCAACGTTCTTGGTTTCACCACTGGTGGTACCGACCAGCTCAATACCGGCGTAGGCGAACACAACGCCCTGAACCACGATCAGAGCGGGAAGAATACCGTTGGGGAAGAAGCCGTCATTGGCTGCAATGAGTTCAAGGCCGGGGCGGACGCCGTTGATGGGTTCACCAAAGACCAGGTACCAGATACCTACCGCCATGAAGGACAGCAGGGCAAGAATCTTAATGAGTGCGAACCAGAATTCCAGCTCACCGAAGAGCTTCACGGAGATGAGGTTCAAAGCAACGGTGACAACAACGACGATGAATGCGCTGAGCCACTGGGGAATATCTGCGAAGAACTGGTTGTATCGACCGAACCAGCTGATGTAGATAGCGATAGCGGTGGCGTCTGCAACGGCGGTCATTGCCCAGTTCAGCCAGTACAGCCATCCGGATACGAATGCGGCCTTTTCGCCGTAGAATTCGCGGGTGTAGGAGACGAAGGAGCCCGAGGAGGGGCGGTGAAGAATCAGCTCGCCGAGGGCTCGAAGGATCAGGTAGCCGAAGAAGCCGATGACGGCGTAGATGACGGCGAGCATGGGGCCTGCGTCCTGCAGGCGGCTACCGGTGCCCAGGAACAGGCCGGTACCAATAGCGGAACCGATGGCGATCATCTGGAGCTGACGTGCGCCAAGCCCCTTGTGGAAGCCTTCCTGTTCGTGTGCGAACGGGTCGTCTGTGGGGGGCTTAGTGTACTGATCCGCTGCAGAAGTCTGCGGGTTCTTGTTCGGTGAGGTGCTCACGCTATACCTCCTTGGATAGTTACGTCTGAAGCACGTGCTACACGAAATGTGGTTGGGAACACGTCTGCGGGTTGTAATGACTATAGCACGGTAATTTAGGTAAATATAACCCGCATCACGTAATAATTTATATAAATATAACGCATATCTTATGAATATATTTGGTTCATGTTGTATTGTGTGGTTTTCATTGTTTTGTGAAATAGATTAATTGAACCCTGAGTCCAAAAAATCAATTACCCCACCACCGCACAGCATAAGAGCACCCACAACGGGGTGCTCTCACAACCTATTCACAACGGGGACTTAGTCCTCCATCAGCCGGTCAATCTTCGCCCGCAACGCGCGCTCACGACGATTCAACCACCACCAGCTCGGCCAACGCATCAACGACTTACGACCAACCTGCACGACCGAGGGGAGCTTCGCCTCCGCAAGCGCCACATCAATCTCGTGGTCACTCGCGCCCTCATCACGCATTTTCTCCATCAACTCAAGGGATTTCGCCATATCGCCATGCCCCAAAACATGCCGACTCTTACGCTCCAGAACCTCATCCAACTGCGCGCGCACCGGGGCAATAGCCGCCGCATTCGGATGCTCACGCTCAGCACGACGCTGCGCCTGGCGGGCACGCTTCTCACGCTTCGCGTCGAGCTGTTTCGGATTATTTTTAGCGCTCGCCTTGCTCATGGGAGGTTCCTTTCGCCGGGTCCGGGGTATGTGTACGCTGACCTGCACGCACAGAAGACATCAAGTCATTAACACCTCTACTTTACCGCGGTAATTCGCGGAAATTTCGCTGTAGTAAACCCAAAAAAACCCACAAAAAATTAACGATAAATAAGTCGTATCTTGGTAAAATAGTGCGAGTAGGAGGCGTCTCGCGCGCCAACAAAAAATGGTGAACCGGCCCAACATCGGTAACCGGTCGCATCTATCCAAGGAGTCAGCATATGGCTATTGCAACCCCCGAAGTTTACGCAGAAATGCTGCAGACCGCGAAGGAAAAGGGCTTCGCGTACCCCGCAGTGAACGTGACCTCCTCCCAGACCCTGAACGCTGCTATCCGCGGCTTCGCAGAGGCTGGCTCGGACGGCATCATCCAGGCATCCACCGGTGGTGCAGCATACTGGTCCGGCGCTTCCAAGAAGGACATGGTCGTTGGCTCCCTGGCCTTCGCAGCATACGCACGCGAGGTTGCTAAGCAGTACGACGTGAACATTGCACTGCACACCGACCACTGCCCCAAGGACAAGCTGGAAGGCTTCGTTCTGCCCTGCTGGCAGAGTCCGAGAAGGCTGTTGCTCGCGGTGAAGACCCCATCTTCAACTCCCACATGTGGGACGGCTCCGCAATCGACCTGGACGAGAACCTGAAGATTGCTGCTGAGCTGATCGAGCGTACCTCCCAAGGCAAAGCTCGTTCTCGAGGTTGAGATTGGTGCCGTTGGTGGCGAGGAAGACGGCGTTGAAGGCGCTATCGACGACTCCCTGTACACCACCGTTGCAGACGCAATCAAGACCGTTGAGGCAATCGGCCTGGGCGAGAAGGGCACCTACATGGCTGCTCTGACCTTCGGTAACGTTCACGGCGTGTACAAGCCCGGTAACGTTCACCTGCGCCCCGAGCTGCTCAAGGAAATCCAGACCGAGGTCGGCGCTAAGTACGGCAAGGGCGACAAGCCCTTCTACCTGGTCTTCCACGGTGGCTCCGGCTCCACCGAGCAGGAGATTGCAGACGCAGTGTCCTACGGTGTTATCAAGATGAACATCGACACCGACACCCAGTACGCATTCACCCGCCCCGTTGCTGGCCACATGTTCAGCAACTACGACGGTGTGCTGAAGGTTGACGGCGAGGTCGGCAACAAGAAGACCTACGACCCCCGCGTTTGGGGTGCAGCTGCAGAGGCAGGCATGGCCGCACGCGTGGTCGAGGCTTGCCAGCAGCTCGGTTCCGTCGGTACCTCCATCAAGTAAGGTGCTGTTCGCCCGCCGCAGCTCCCGTAGGTGCTGCCGGGTGTGAACCTAAGCTTCGTTAAGCGAAAGCGGTGCCCGCTTCCTCATCACGAGGAGGCGGGCACCGCTCTTTGCTATGTAGTTTAGAACCGGGCGAGCCAGGCGCTCATTGCCGGCAGGGGCGGGTTTACTTGCCGCCGCAGCCGCAACCACCGCATCCGCAGCCGCCGGACTTCACAGCCACCGAACCGGAGGTGGGGATACCGTCGCCGGTGTCGCCACCCATGAGGTTCACGCGGTTGCCAATCTCGGGGCCGCCAACCGGCTGGGGCGCCTTACCCGCCAGGGTCGCCGCGAAACCGGCGGGCTCCGCCAGGGGCTCAGGTTCGGGATCATCGACGCCGCCGGGGAACCGGACGGGCCGCACGCAGCCGCTCGCCGCGTTAGCCTTCGGCTGGGCGACCAGGTGGGCGCGGGAGAAGCGCTTAATCTGCTCGGCGGTCGGGTACGCGAAGGACACCTTCACCTCACCGTTGACGAGCATGAGCGGCAGAACCTCGCGGCCGTTCATCTCAATCTGCTCGGCGACCGGTGCGCACTCTTCAAATGCGGAAGGGTAGGAGTCGGTGGAGTACACCTCAATGTCCACACCCGAATCCAGTGCCTCCTGCGCGGCACCCAGGAAGATGGAACGCTCCATATCCTGCGGATCCTCCGGGTTCTCGCCGGGCCCCGGAATAAATACTTCAAGAACGGTCTCAGCCGCTTCAGTCATCAGTTCAGCCTTTTCTGTCTTATGGGCACCGGCTCGGGGAAGGGGTGCCATTCCTTCACTAAGTGTACTCGCGACCTCAAGAGTGCAGAAGTGTGAGTTGAAGTTCCAGATTTGCGGAATATTTGCAGAATTCGAGTCGAATGACCCTCAGCACATGAGCTGAGGGGTCAGGTGTTGTATTCTGAGTGCATATGCACCGGAGTGTGCGAACCCTGCAATTCAGGCAGGCGCCGCCCGGTGTGAAACCAAGAAGGCAACGACGCCCGCATCCGACGCGGACGCATCAGCGCTACAAATACACGCTATTCATAGCGCCACACGACCAGAAGGAGCATATATGTTCGGTTTCGGCAAGAAGAAGAAGGAAGCTGCCGCACAGGAAGCATCGTCCGCAGACGTCTACGTCGCACCTGTTACCGGCGAGTACCTGCCGCTGAGCGAAGTCTCCGACCCCGTTTTCTCTCAGGGCGTTATGGGCGACGGCTACGCAGTGAACCCCACCGCAGGCACCATCGTCGCACCCGTCGCAGGCACCATCGCACTGATTCAGGACACCCTGCACGCATTCATGCTCCGCACCGAAAACGGCGGCGAGGTACTGGTTCACATCGGTATCGACACCGTTGAGCTCGGCGGCGACGGCTTCACCAAGATCGCTAACGTAGGCGACAAGGTTGAGGCAGGCGCACCCATCATCGAGGTCGACTGGGCAGCTATCGAGGGTCGCATCCCCTCCAAGGAAACCATGGTGATGATCACCAACACCGCAAAGTTCAACATCTCCAAGGACTCTGAGTCCCGCCGCCCCGTCGCAGCCGGTGACCGCGTCGCTCAGGCAACCAAGAAGTAAGCTGAACCAGCGAAAAATAGCTCAGCTTCAACAGCGGTGAAAACCCGCGAAAACACTTAACGCAAAAGGTCGCGTTCTGCAGGCTCAATCGGTCCACAGGCGCGGCCTTTTTCGTTACACGAGAAATTTTAACGCCACATGAAATGCCGCTATGAAAAGCGGCGGAAAAGGAGGAACACATTCACCCGCATTACATGGCGGGCAAGAATGAGGCGCGCATAATACTCTATTTGTCTGTGAACGTAGTGAATTACCGATAAAAAATCGTTATGCTACTTAGAGTTGTAGTTTGAGTTGAGAGAATCCGGACCCTCAGCTATAAACCAAAACTTCAATGACCAACCACACACATTACGCTCAACTCATAAACGAAAAAAGGACCACTACGGTGACTGCATTCCCGAAGATCTCTAAGAATCTGAGCCGCCGCGGCTTCATCGGTGCCTCCGCACTGGCACCCGCCGCCCTCATGCTCCAGGCAGGCGAAGCCCACGCCGCAGCCAACACCCGCGCACAGCTCGCGGCAGTACACAGCGGCTCCCCCGCACATCAGCTGCTCTACAAGACCGATGAATTCTTCATCGCCCACCGCGGCGCCGGCAACATCAGCCCCGAGCACACCGCCTACGCCTACGCAGAGTCCGTACGCCGTGGCGCCCTCGCCGTCGAAATTTCCGTACGCACCACCAGCGACGGCCAGTTCGTCTGCATGCACGATACCAACATCAAGCGCACCACCGGTGCGTCCATGGACGTGCGCGGCCACACCCTCGCAGAACTGCGTCAGTACAAGGTCAACATGCGCAAGAACCTGGGCGAGAAGACCGACCTCTACGACATCCCCACCCTCGAAGAGGCCATCGCCGCAATTAACGCCGTGCCCGCAGGTGGCGAATACGCCTCCGTCGGCGGCAAGAAGGTCGTGCTGTTCCTCGAAGCGAAGGACGGCCCCGCACAGGCAGGCCTCGTCAAGTTCATCACCGAACGCGGCCTGCAGCGCCGCACCGTCATCAAGATGTACCGCGACGGCAGCGGTGGCTTCAAGCCCACCTCCAAGTACCTGAAGCTCGCCAACTCCGCAGGCTGCGCCACCTGGTGCTACTTCGACGGCGGCGACCCCATCGACAAGATCTCCGCAATGGCACGCCACGAAAACGTGGACGCCATCGGCGTACCCTACTACGAGAAGCCAGCCGGCGCATCCCACGGCTCCATGAGCGAGGCGAACGTACGCACCCTCACCGGCCTCGGCAAGGCAGTCATCGTCTGGGAAATCCACCGCCGCTCCGCCTACGAAAAGTACAAGGCACTGGGCGTGAAGGGCTTCATGTGCCCCGACCCCTACTGGGTGATCGGTGACCCCTTCGACTCCAGCGTCAAGATTAAGACCGGCAAGCGCCCCCACGGCATGCTGCCCGCCGACCCCTCCGTCGCAGCGGACATGCCCGACCTGACCGGCACCGCCATCGTGCACAACCAGCGCTACGACGAATCCGTGCTGCTCGGTCCGCTGGCGAACTACACCACCCGCGACAAGTACACCCTCGACTTCTCCATGAAGTGGACCGGCGCACTGCCGCAGCAGGCGGGTCACTACGGCTACATTGCTTTCGGTCGCGAACACGACGGCCCCTTCGGCATCGGCAAGAAGTTCGCCGCAAACCAGGAAGACGGCACCTACGTGCTCGCTATCCGCCCCAACTACAACGGCGGCTCCGTAGCGCAGATCCTCTGCTTCGAACCCAAGCAGACCAGCCCGCGCGTACTGCACACCATGAAGCTGCGCCAGAAGGTTACCACCGGCCAGGCACTGAACTGCAAGATCGTGGTGAACAAGAACAGCTTCTACTACACGGTCAACGGTCAGTACTCCAGCCCCATCAACCACAGCGCCTACCGCGGCCCGTACGTACACTTCGGCCGCTTCCACGGCACCAACGATGGCGGTCCTCTGGAGCTGACTCGAATCGAGGCACGTCAGTCCTGGATTTGAGAGAATCGGTGGGCATAGTCCACCTGGGTGCCCGCCTCACCGCCCGCTAAGCGGTGAAGGCGCGGGTACCGGGCAGAGCGGATGCAGCACCGAGCATCCCTTCCGGGCAACGCTTTCCATAATTCTCAGCTCCATGGTTATTCGCTAGGCGCTCGCGCGCCGGGCGAGAATCCACCCGAGGAATCTACCCGAAGGGGGTCGTATCCAACGCGGATGCGGCCCCCTTTGGCGTGCCTGCGGCCTTTCCAGGGTGTGGAGAAGCGCGGGCGAGGGCGTGTAGGCGCGCGGAGCAGGTTTGAGGGGTAGGGGAGCGTGCAGGACTAGAATTAAAAGCGTCAGAGTCGACCGCACCGGCCGCCCCAACCCGAAAGGCACGCCATGACCACCTCACCCGAAAGCTCCGCCGAGAATCCCGCCGCAAAGCCCGCCGCGAAATCCGCCCAGCTACGAGGCCGCACCGAACCGCACATGCAAAGCATCAACATGCCGCAGCGCGAACCCATCGACCCCTACGAGCGGCCCTCCTACCCCTTCTTCTACGTGCCCACCGACTGCTTATCGGCGGCAGCTGGGTCACCGGCGACAACGGCTCCTTCCCCGTGCACAACCCCTCCTGCGGCCAAATCCTCGCGCACGTCGCCGACGCCAGCGTCGAACAGGGCATCGAAGCACTCGACGCCGCCTGCGACGCCCGCACCTCATGGGCGGCAACCAGCGTGCGCGAACGCGCCGATATCCTCAACCGCGCCTACACGCTCATGACGCAGCGCACCGAAGTCATCGCCCGGCTCATGACCCTCGAAATGGGCAAGCCCCTCGACCAGTCCCGCGGCGAGGTCGCCTACGCGGCAAACTACCTGCGCTGGTACGCCGAAGAAGCTGCCCGCAACTTCGGCCGCACCGCGGTCGCCCCCGAATCCGGCCTGCAGATCACCACCGTACGCCGCCCCGTGGGCCCCTGCCTGCTGATTACCCCCTGGAACTTCCCGCTCGCCATGGCGGCACGCAAGGTCGCCCCGGCGCTCGCTGCGGGCTGCACCGCGGTGCTCAAGCCCGCCTCCCTGACTCCGCTCAGCTCCCTGTACTTCGCCTCCCTGATGCGTGAGGCGGGCCTGCCGGACGGCGTGCTGAACATCGTAACCACCAGCCGAACCAGCGAGGTGGTCTCAGCGCTGATGGCTGATGAGCGCCTGCGGAAGGTATCGTTCACCGGCTCCACCGCCGTGGGCCGCACCCTGCTCGCGCAGGCCTCGCAGAACGTTCTGCGCACCTCCATGGAGCTGGGCGGTAACGCACCGTTCATCGTCTTTGAGGACGCGGACATCCCCGCCGCCGTGGAGGGCGCCTACGCAGCGAAGATGAGGAACATGGGCGAGGCGTGTACCGCCGCCAACCGATTCATTGTGCACGAGGACATTGCTGAAGAGTTCACCCGCGCCTTCGTGGAGCGCATGGAGGCGACCGTCGTGGGTGACGGAGCCATCGACGGAACCGAATGCGGCCCGCTAATTCAACCTTCAGCGGTTGAATCCATGCTTTTTATGGTCGAAGACGCCCTGGGCAAGGGTGCGCTCCTCGCCTGCGGCGGGTACATTCCCGAGCTTGAGGAGAACGTTCCGAGCGATACCGGCGGCATGCCCAGGAACCTCAACAAGGGCAACTTCATTCGCCCCACCGTGGTGACCGGCGTGACCGATTCGATGCGCGTGTGGCGTGAGGAAATCTTCGGCCCCGTCGCCCCGATTGCCACGTTCAGCGGCTACGGCGAGGAGGGCGAACGCACCGCCCTGAAGCTCGCCAACGACACCGAGTACGGCCTGGCGGCGTATGTGTACACGAGCAACCACCCGCGCTTTACGCGCATGGCTGCTGGGCTGGAATTCGGCCTGATCGGTTACAACTCCGGCGTGATCTCGAATGCGGCGGCACCCTTCGGTGGCGTGAAGCAGTCCGGCATGGGCCGCGAGGGCGGCCCCGAGGGACTGGAGGAGTACACCGAGCTGCAGTACATCGGGGCGCCGAACCCGTTCGCCGGATAAGCCTGTTCGCCGGGTACGGCGAGATGCCAGCAACGCCGAACCCTGAATACGGCGAAGCCCCGGCGGGCACCCGAGAAGGTGAACTGCGCCCCGAAACTTGGACGCATTAATGGTAGCCGTTAAGCGGCTTCCTGTAGGGCCTGATCCCGGTATTCTGCCGGAGTCAGGCCCTTAAGCTTTACCTGACGCCTTACTGTATTCCAGTGCATGATATAGGCATCAAGGTCGGCCTTGAAACTCTCAAAGGTCTGCCAGTCTTGGCCGCGGAAGAACTCGTCCTTAATGTGACCGAAAACCTGCTCAGTAGCGCCATTGTCGATACAGTTACCTTTACGTGACATACTCTGGATAAAACCATTCTCAGCAAGCATACTGACGTAGAACTCGTGCTGATACTGCCACCCCATATCCGAGTGCAAAATCGGTTCAACCCCTTCAGGTTTAGCCTCCACGAGTATCTGAAGCATCTCTTGCTGCTGAGCAAGATTAGGGCACATCGAGATGGAATAGGCAACAATCTCTTTACTAGCAAAGTCATAAACCGGAGCAAGGTAGGCCTTGCCGAAAGAGAGCTTAAACTCGGTAACATCGGTACCCAACTTCTGCCAAGGACCGGTCGCCGTGAAGTTGCGACCAATGACGTTCTCAAAACTTTGCCCCACGTCCCCCTTATAGGAGTTGTACCTACGGTAGGGCCTCTGGCGGCGTATACCGCAACGCAACCCCATCTGACGCATCATCTTCAAAACCGTCTTATCAGCGATACGCACCCCTTCCTCAGCGCGCAGGCACATAGCCACCTGCCTGTGACCACACCCGTTGGGGGTTCGCGAAAAGATCTGTGTGACCTTGGGACGTAGCTGCACTCTGGTTGGCTGCTGGGGGTGAGCCAGCGCGTAGTAGTAGCTCGACCTGGCAAGGCCAGCAGCTTCGAGCAGATCACGCACCGCGTGTCCGCGCCCTGAAAGCTCAGCGACCACTAGGGCTTTGTCCCGGTTTGGGAGCGCCTGTGCGCCTTCAGGGCAATCGATTTTTTTAGGTACGCCACCTGCGCCTCAAGCTTGCGCACACGCTCGGCAAGTTCCTCCTCACGCGTTGGTGGCACCGCCCGCCCCGACCCTTTCGGCCTGCCCTTAGGTTTAGGCTTAAGCGCCTGCGCGCCGCCTTCACGGTATAGCCTGCACCATTGCTTCAACGGTGTTGCGCTTGCAATACCGAAATGCACCATTGCCTCGGGCTTACTCATTCCACCGTCAACCACGGCCTTGGCTGCGGCGACTTTGGTCTCGTAGTCGTATTTGGTGTGTTTTATTCCCATGGTAAGAAGCCCGTCCTTCCCGATGACGTGGTACGTTTTCTGCCACTCTCTCACAGTTGCGGCGGACACACCAAGCCTGCTGGCGGTCAGACGATAGCCGAATCCTCTCTCGAACATTTGTGCTGCCTGCTCTCGAAGCAAACGATCGTGTCTTAATCCCTGATTGATAGACATGAAAAGCCTCCCGTTTCTTGGACTTTATTTTCGTTGTCCAGGAAACGGGAGGCAGTTCAAGGTGCCCGACGGGGCTTTACGCTGTCTACATCATGCGCGGGTGCTAAAACTGGCTCTGCCTAGAGCTGATGCAGTGCGAGCAGCTCGCGACTGAAAGCATCTGTGGGACCCTTGCCGCAGGAGTTGGGGCGCGGCTCAAGGGCGACCCGCTCGAAGAAGGTGACCCAGGTGCGTCCGTCGGTGTGGGAGGTGAGTGCCGCCTCCATGGTGGGGTGTTCGGAGAAATCTTTAGGTGAGAACGCCGCAAAAAATTCAGGGGAGAATTCAGTGCTTGTCTCGACGTTCACATCGACGCCCGCCTCGCGGAGCGCAATGAATGCCTCCCGCCCCGATGTTTCACGTGAAACCAAACCTCCAGAGGTTACTTCTTCACCCTTTTTCTCCAGTTCGAGGCGTACGGCAACCTCCGCCGCCTGCTCCACCGGAGTATCCGTGCTGCGGCCTCGCAGGCCGTGCAGCGACGGAATGGAACGACCTGCCAGCGACAGGTACGCCGCCAGCGCCGAAGGCTCCGAGAGGCGACCGTAGGTGTAGCCGGTGGGCAGCATAATGCCGACCGGGGCAAAGCGGTGACCGCCCGTATGCGAGCACTCCCAGACCGCATTACCCGGCAGGATATCCGCCAGGTGCGCCGCAATGGGGCGACCGCGCAGGGCACAGCAGCGGTCACGCTTGGAATGGGTGCATACGAGAATGGCGGGGGAATCCATGAGCTCCGCGCCGGTCGCCTGAATCAACTCCTCCGGGTTGCCCAGGGGTAGGTCGAGGAGCTGTTCGGGGGTGCTCACGCTGAACGAGTAGAGCTTCTCCTCACCCGGGGTGCAGAGCGCGTAGAGCACCCGGTGGGTCGGGTTGCCGGATGCATCCGGCGCGCCGTGCAGTACGCGCCCCGCCCTGCCCGTCTGGCGGATCAGCAGGAACTTCAGCCCCGCCTGCGAGACTGCCTCGCCCAACGCCTCCGAAAGCTCCTCGCCGAGGGCGGAGCCGTCCAGCACGTCGCGGCCCCACTGGCCCACGTGTTCGAGCGCCAGCCAGGCGGTGGCGCGTCCGGCGGTGCCGCCGAGAGCCTCGTCTGAGTAGAGGGAGCAAGAGTCTGCCGGGATGCTCGTGGCGCGGGTGCGTGAAGAGAGCTCATCGGCGTGTGCGGCACGCAGGTTGTTCAGCTCGGCGGGGTTGGTGGCGCGCGGCTCAGGGGTTGCGGGGGTGCAGGATTCAGTCATGGTTCCTCGATTCTACGCCTGCAGGATGTGAATGACCTATGTTGCCGCTGTACGGCCTAAATGCTGAAAAACAACCGCTCAAGGGTGATTTTTAGGGGCTACCGGGGTGGTCAACTACTCAGGAAGGAGCGCCAAAGCGACGCGGTAGAGGCGGTCCTTTTCCTCGGGGGCGCCGAAGAAGGAGCGGAGCATGTACCCCTGGAAGACCATCATGAAGGCGTCTGCGGTATCGCGGGCGTAGTCGGTAATGAGCGCCTCCTGTTCGGGGGTGCGCTGCGCCGGATCGGGGTTGATCTCGTGCAGAACGCTCAGCTGTTCAGCTGCCCAGGGGGTAAGGGTCTTGACGATGATGCCCTGCAACAGGGGCATGATGTTCGCGGTCGCCCTGGCGATTTCGGGGGCGTGGAGGGATTCAAGGCGGATGCGCAGCATGGCGGTGAAGTTCTCGTTCACCAGCAGGTTGGTGTAGATGATTTCGAGAATGTCCTGGGGTCCGGCACCTCCCGGGAAAGTGTCGTAGAGCTCCTTGACGCTGTTGAGACGCTCGTTAATGGCACTGATGAGGATGTCTTCTTTGCCGGAGAAGTGCGAGTAGATGGACCCGGAGGACAGCCCGGAGGCTTTGATGATGTCGCTCATGGAGGTGTTGGTGTAGCCGCGTTCAATGAAGCAGGCGATGGCTGCTTCGATGATTTGGGCGCGGCGTGCGGCTTTGGTGGCTTCTGTTAGTCGGGGCATGGTTCCAGTCTAGGGAGTGGGCGTAAAACTTACAAACACAATAGAAATTCTTTTTGTGACTTTGTAAACAAAATGGCTATTGTGTTTGCGCTCGGTCAAAAACGGGAGTAGAGTTCTATCCCGTAAACGAAACAGGCATTTTGTTTGGAGGTTGTCATGAACAACGAACCCACCACCAAGACCCCGGCAGAAACCCCCGAGCGTTCCTCCTGGATCAAAGTCATCAGCACCTCGCTGCTGGCATCTCTGATTGTTGCAGTCGTCATCCTCGCCTTCACCTGGCCCACCAAAACCATGGAGGCAAGAACCTGCCCGTCTCTATCGCAGGCCCCGAGGTGACCGTCAGCCAGTTTGAACAGTCCCTCAAAGACCAAGGTATTGAAACCTTCGACTTGAAGCAGGCATCCTCCCGCGAAGAGGCTGAACAGCAAATCAAGCAGCGCGAAACCTATGGCGCAATCATCTTCACCGAAGGCGCTGCTCCCGAGGTGCTGACCGCCCCCGCCGCCAACACCGCAGCAACCCAGATACTCAACGGTGTTGCCACCCAGCTGAACGCGCAGATTCAGCAGAAGGCACTCGCCGCTAAGACGGAAGCCCTCACCCAGGCGGTGCAGGCGGGAGGCGAGCAGGGTGCGCAGGCTGCCGCCCAGCTGGAGCAGATGAAGGTGCAGGCCGAACAGGCATCCGCAATGGAGGTGAAGACCACCGCAGTGGTGCCCCTGAGCGAGAATGACTCCTCCGGTACCGGTTTGGCTATTGCCGCATTCCCCCTGGTCATGGGCGGAACCATCGGCGGCATGCTCTCCTTGACCCTGATTAACGGCACCTGGCGCCGCTTCGCCACCGCAACCCTGTACTCTGTCATCGCCGGTGCATTGACCACCCTGATTCTGAGCACCTGGTTCGGTTTCATTCCCGGTGACTTCGCAACCCTGTGGGCTGCGTTCAGCGCAACCTACCTGGCTACCGCGTCCTTCATGATCGGTATGGGCGCCCTGCTGGTTCCCTCCGCTGGCCTGGGTCTGAGCGCCGTGGTGACCATGTTCATTGGTAACCCGATTTCGGGGGCGACTATGCCGAGCGTGTTCCTGCCCGGTGCGTGGGGGCAGATCGGTCAGATGTTGGTGCCGGGTGCATCCTCGACCCTGCTGCGTTCGATTGCGTACTTCCCGGAGGTTGCAACGAGCGACCAGTGGCTGGTGCTCGGTTCCTGGATTGCGTTCGGTCTGCTCGCCGGTGTCATCGGCTGGGCTCTCAAAGGAGCGCCGCACCGCAACGGTGGAGGCATAAGCGCCGCGGGTTAGACCGCCGGTACAACGTAGCCGGCACAGCTTAAGAAGGGTGTGTGCCGTGTTCACTGAACACGACACACACCCTTTTCTGTCGGCATACTGGCTGTTACCGACTGCTATTCGCTGTTACTGGTTGTCGAGAACGTACTGCTTGAACTGCTCGTCCCGGCGCTTAAATTCTTTAAGCTCATTCTCCAGGGCAGCCTGGTTCTTGGCGACGAGCGGCTTCTGGTACTGCGCCTCCAGGTCGTAGAGCTTCTGCGAGCGGCCTACATCCTGATTGCACTGTGCCTGGATGGTGGCGATTCGAATTTCTTCTTCGGAGGCGACGGTGCTCTGACGAATATTCTTTTCTTCCTTAACGGTCACCTCACTATCGGGGGTGAGGCCCTTATCCTTGACGCATCGCTTCCACTCGTCGTCGAGAGATTTTTTGAGTTGCCTATCGCCTGCGGCATTTCGGGCGTCGGTCTCCAAACGCGTAAACGTGCTGCTTCCGAAGGGTATCTCTCCAATTTGCTTCATCTCATCGACGGCGCGCTGATAGCATTCGGTGCTGACATCCTTCCCAGGGTCGGATGAGGCGGCAGGGGAGGACAGATCCAGCGTATTCGAGTCTTCGCTCTTGTGGAGGCCGTATTTTTGGGCGTACTCAACGTTCCAGATTCCGTAGGTTCTGCCGAGGTTCCTGCCGGATCCCTCGGTGCGGACAAACATCTTGTAGTGCTGCCCGTGTTCGGCAAAGCACTTTTTGCGGGCGAGCTCAAGGGCTTTGGTGAAGTATTCGCCCTTGCCGGTGGTGTCGTATGCATCCAGGGGTAGGATCACCTGGTCATTTTCTGCGTCGAAGATTGCTCGGGCGCTTTCATCCTTCTCCAGCGGAGGACCGAAAGAGCACGAGGAGAGCGTGAGGCCCAGCAGGATTGCGGCGGCAAGCTCGTGCAAAGTTACGCCTTGCGCCGGTAGACGCTGTGCGGCCGGTAGGTGCTGTATGGCGGGTAGACCCTGCACTGCCGGTAGAGTTTAGGCGGTGGTTAGACATGGTGTGTCTCCAATCTGTTACGGGGAGCCCGTGGCGTCGCGGCCACAACCCCCCCCCGTAGGCCACGCGAACTAGGTGGCCTTGAGAACACTTCTTGAGAAGGTGACTTAACAATACCCCTAGTGGAGGCTAGTTGGCGCTCAATAAGCTGGTGCGTGCGCTAGAAAATTTCTGCCGCGTGGCGGGTTTGCGCAGGTCACGGCTCAGCCCCGGCAAAAATACGGCGGAATCACCGCAGAATCACGGCGAAAACAGCGCAAGCGCAGGACGGGTAGGCGGGCGCACCTGATTTGGTGCCCCGCCCACCTCGCGCCACAATGAACACATGACCGCAGAAGACACCACCACCCTGACCAGCGCCAGGCTCGACCTCTGGCTCTGGTCGGTGCGCATCTTTAAGACCCGCTCCCTCGCCGCCGACGAATGCAAAGGCGGCCATGTGCGCGTCAACGACGCACCCGCCAAGCCCTCCCAAAAACTCAAAAAAGGCGACATCGTCAAGGTGCGCTACCCCGGCTGGGAACGCATCTTCAAAGTCGAAAAGCTCCTCGTCAAACGTGTAGGCGCGCCCATCGCCGTCACCTGCTACGAAGACCTCTCCGGCCCGCGCCCCGCCTACCTCTCCATGCCGCCGGTCGCCAAACGTGAACGAGGCAGCGGCCGCCCCACAAAGAAGGAACGCCGCGCCCTCGACGAACTGCGCGGCCGAGGCGCCTAACCGCGCATCTCACGGAGTGCACCCGGCCCCGCGCGCAGGCACCCGCCGCGGCGGTGGGGAGTAGCCTAGAGGGATGAGCACACAGAAGCACCAGAATACTGAACCCGGTCAGAACGCAGTGAACGCCGCCGAGCCTTCGCTGAACCGGCGCATCCTCGCCCTCGCCGTACCCGCCTTCGGTGCGCTCATCGCCGAACCTATCTTCGTGCTCACCGACTCCGCCCTCATCGGCCAACTCGGCAAGGCAGAACTCGCCGGTATGAGCATCGCCGCCACGCTCGTCACCACGGTCGTGGGCCTCATGAACTTCCTCGCATACTCCGTCACGCCCGCCGTGGCGCGCGCCTTCGGTGAGAAGAACCTGCGCCGCGCCTGGCAGATCGGCGTGGACGGCGTGTGGGTCGCCTTCGGCCTCGGCATGCTCCTCATGATCGCCGGATACACCTTCGCAGACCCGCTACTGCGCGGCCTCGGCGCAACCGACGAAACCATCAGCTACGCCCTCGACTACCTGCACCATTCGCTGTGGGGTATTCCGCCGATGATGATTATCCTCGCGCAGGTCGGCACGCTCCGCGGGCTGCAAGACACCGTCACCCCGCTCAAAGTCGCCACGGTCGGCACACTCGTGAACATTGCGCTGAACTGGCTGCTCATCTACCCGGTCGGCTGGGGCGTCGCCGGTTCGGCGACCGGCACCTCCCTCACCCAGTGGGGCATGGCTGCCGCCCTCGGCGTGGTCATGATGCGCGGCACCCGCGAGCACGCCGTCCGCTGGGCACCCGACGTTGCCAGCATGCGTTCGGTGCTCTCGCTTGGCTCCTGGCTCATGCTGCGCACCCTGTCCATGCGCATTGCCTCCCTGCTGACCGTGTTCGTCGTGGCACGATTCGGCACCGAACACACCGCCGCCTACCAGCTCGGCATGGGCGTATTTAACCTCTTCCTCTACGCCCTGGACTCCCTCGCCATCGCCGCCCAGGCGCTACTCGGCAAGGAACTCGGCGAACGCGACCTGAACGTAGAATCCGAACGCGTGAAGGTGCGCCAGCTGAAAAACCGGCTGCTGCGCATGAGCCTCATCTACGGCGTTATCACCGGCCTGATCTGCCCGCTCATCGGCTTCTTCGGCTCCTGGATTTTCACCCAGGACGCGCAGGTGGCGTTCCTCTTCACCATCGCCACCGTCATCATCGCGCTCGGCCAGCCCATCGCCGCGTACGTATTCACCCTGGACGGCATCCTTATGGGCGCGCAGGACGTGAAATACCTGGCAATCGGCTGCTTCATCATGCTCGTCATGTACGTGCCCGTCATGCTCGGCCTGCACTGGGCGGTCGGCAACGGCACCATGGATGCGCTGACCGGGTATTGCGGCTTGTGGGCGGCGTATATTCTGTACTTCCAAGGAATCCGCGCGGTCATTTTCGGTCGCCGCGCCTCCTCGGATGTGTGGATGAAAGCCGGTGCCTAGTAGGGGCATCATAGGGTGCTCTGGGCGCCTTGGATACCAGTCTCGGGTACCAGCCCACCGGCTTCGTGCGCCCGGTAACACGACACCGGCAATACGGCCCCGCCGCTCGCGGGCGTATTTCCTGCGGGCGTAACTAATCACATTTTCCGCCGCCCGCACCCTCCGCGGGTGTAGCATGACAGGGTATTGAAACCCTCATGCAAAGGATGAAACCGTGACCGTAACCCGCGAAGAAGCCCTCGAAATTTTCGCCCGCCGCCGCGCAACCCGCGCCTACGACCCCGACCGCCGCATCAGCGACGAAGACTTCGCCGCAATCCTCGAATTTGCGCGCCTGTCGCCCAGCTCCGTCGGCACCGAGCCGTGGAAGTTCCTGGTCATCCAGGACCCCGAACTGCGCGAAAAGCTCAAGCCGATCGCCTGGGGCATGGCGGGCGCCCTCGACGACGCAAGCCACCTGGTCGTACTGCTGGCGAAGAAGGGCCTGCGCTACGACACCCCGTGGATGCGCCGCACTCTCGAAAGCCGCAACCTCACCGAGGAGCAGATGGAGGCCGCACTCGAACGCTACGGCAACTTCCAGAAGAACGACATGAAGGTCCTGGAAAGCGACCGCGCGCTCTTCGACTGGGCATCCAAGCAGACCTACATCGCCCTGGGCAACATGATGACCGGCGCCGCAATGCTCGGCATCGACTCCTGCCCCATTGAGGGTATGAACTACGACGCAGTGAACGAGCTGCTCACTTCTGCCGGCCTGTTCGACCCGGAGGAGTACGGCGTGTCCGTTGCTGTGACCTTCGGTTACCGTGCCCGCGAGATTGCCCCGAAGAGCCGCCGCTCCATCGAGGACCTGGTGACCTGGGCATAAGGTTCTGCCCGGTTCTCGGCTAGGTTATCTTGCCGGGTTTTTAGGCGCGGGGTGTTGAGCTCGGTATTCAAGCCTCCGCCCGTGAAAACTGAATATAAAGAAATGCACCGCCTTTACACGGGCGGTGCATTTCTTTATATCTTTTACCGTGCGAAAAGCACGGCGAGATATGCTTTTGAATTTTTCGTTTGAAATCGCGCGGTTTGAAATCGCACGCGGCAATTCATTCTGTACAACGGCAGAGCGCTACTTCCTAAACGCCGTCAGACGCATAGAATTCAGCACCACAAACACCGAACTAAACGCCATTGCCGCACCCGCAATCATCGGGTTCAGCAGGCCCGCCACGGCGATCGGAACAGCCACCGAATTGTAGGCGAACGCCCAGAACAGGTTCGACTTGATGGTGCGCGCGTAGCCCGGGAGAGGCGTAGCGCCGTGACCACCGAGGCGACATCCGAGCGGGTCAGCACAATATCTGCTGCCTCCGCGGCAACGTCCGTGCCCGAACCCATCGCAATGCCCAGCTCCGCAAGAGCCAGCGCCGGGGCGTCATTCACGCCATCGCCGACCATCGCCACGCGGTGACCGGCAGCCTGCAACTTCTCAATCACCTGCGACTTACCCTCCGGGGTCACGCCGGCGTACACGTTCTCAGCCGAAATACCGACCTGCGAGGCGATCGCCTGCGCAACCTGCGGGGCGTCACCGGTGAGCAGGATCGGCTCCATGCCGATCTCACGCAGCTGCGCCATGGTTTCTGCCGCCTCCGGCTTGGGGGTGTCGGCAACCGAAATCATGCCGACCGGCTGCAGAGCGGAGGTGCTGCTCGGGGCTGCGCCGTTCGGGGCCTCATCAGGGGCCTCGCCGCGGGCGACAACCACCGTCGTCAGACCCGCCCGGCGAGCCTGGTCCAGCAGAGCCAACTGAGCCTCGCTCAGCTGCGCACCCGCCGCCTGCAGGTACTCGGGAGTACCCACCACAACCAGCTGGGAGGTGCCATACTCGGCGCCATTCTCAGCGCCTTCACCCGCGCCGCTCAGCACGCCGCGCACGCCTCCGGGAACACCCTCAAAGCCGCTCACACTCGGTGCGGAAGCACCCTCCGCCAGCACGCCCTGCTCACGGGCAAAACCGGCAATCGCGCGGGCAATCGGGTGCTCACTCAGCGCCTCCACGGCGGCGGCATCACGCAGAACAGACAGGGAACGCTCATTCTTGGAATCGGAGGATTCCGGCGAAATACCGGACAAGTCACCCGCCGACTCATAGTCACCAAACGTGCCGTAGAACGCCACAGACATCTCACCAGTCGTCACCGTACCGGTCTTATCCAGCACCACGCGATCAACCGTGCTCGTCGCCTCCAACACCTGCGCATTACGAATCAAAATGCCCAACTGCCAGCCGCGACCCGTACCCGCCAGCAGAGCCGTCGGAGTAGCCAAACCCAGGGCGCACGGGCAGGCCACCACCAGTACCGTCACCGCCGCATTAAACGCCGCCGCACCGTCACCAGAAATCAGCCACCAACCGACCAGGGTCAGCGCCGAAATCACCAAAACCACCGGCACAAACACCGCAGAAACACGATCCGCCAGGCGAGCAATCGGAGCCTTTGTCTCCTGCGCGCTCGCCACCAGCTCACCCATCTTCGCCAGAGTCGTCTCAGCGCCCACACGGGTCGCACGCACCGTCAACGAACCAGACGTATTCACCGTCGCACCCGTGACCGCATCACCTGGATGCACCTCAACCGGCACAGACTCACCCGTCAGCAGGGACGCATCCACCGCCGATGAACCCTCGACCACCACGCCGTCCGTGGCAATCTTCTCACCCGGGCGCACCAGGAACAGGTCATCCGGCATGAGGTCCTCCACCGGAACCTGCACCTGCTTCGTCATGCCCTGCTTATCGGTGCGCAGCAGAGTCGCCTCCTTCGCACCCATACTCAGCAGGGTGCGTAGCGCCTCCGAAGAACGGTTGCGAGTGCGGTGCTCAATCGCGCGACCAATCAGCAAGAACAGCGTCACCATGGACGCCGAATCAAAATACAGTGGCGCATGGTTGCCGGTAAACATCGACCAGAAACTACCGCCCGCATGATGCACATGCGCCGTCAACGCCGGGTTCATGAGCAGCTGCGCCAGCGAATAGAAATACGCCAACACCACGCCGAGAGACACCAGCGTATCCATCGTGGACGAGCCATGACGCGCATTAATAAGCGCCGCCCGGTGGAACGGCGCAGCACACCAAAATGCAACCGGCGCAGTCAGAACCGCCACAACCCAACCCCAATTCGGGAACTGGAACGACGGGAACATCGAAATCAAGAAAATCGGCACGCCCAAAATCGCCGCATAAATAATGCGGTCAGTGAAGCCGCCATTCATGCTCGGGGTGCTGTGATGGTTGCCGCCGCCGGATGCGCTCGCGTTCGTTCCAGCGCCCGCGCGCGGCCCGTTCTTAAGGTGCGCCGTGTAGCCGGCATTGTTGATGGTCTCAACAATCTGCTCGTCGCTCACACCATCGGGCACGATGACGCGCGCCGACTCCAGCGGCAGGTTCACCGCCGGGTCAACGCCGGGGATTTTGCGGAGCTTACGCTCCACACGACCCACGCAGGATGCACAGGTCATACCCTGAATATCCACGTGGATGATTCGGGTTGACTCCGTTGATTTTACGGTCGTTCCGGCGGGATTAAAAAGAGAACGCTCACTCTGTGATGAGGTCTCGCGGGTGCTTGTTGAAGGCTGTGTAGAAGACACAATACTTCCTCAAAACTCAAAAACGGGAGGGTAGAAAAAGGCACACGCCAAGCCGGGGGGAGGGGCCCCGAAGGACCCCGCCCCGGACGGTGTATGGTGCAGTATCAGGACGCGGCGTCGAGCGCGCGAGGGCGAAAGTTGCGGCGGGAGTAAAGCTGCGGCGGCTCAGTGGTCGCCGGGCAGCCCATCCGGCCTGCTCGTATGCGGGCGAATACCGGTCACCTTTGCGCCACGATCAGACACACCGTAGGCACGCTTCACGGCAGCCCGCGGGAACGGCGAAGCGTTCGCCTTCTCACGCGCCTTCACGCCCTGCTCATGCTCGGCGGAACGCTTATTCGCGCTCGTGCCGCTGCGTCGCGCCGCACCGGGCGCATCCTCACGTGCCGTATATTCGGGGCTTTGCTTCACCCACGAATCGACCAGTGCCGCATCCAGATTCATCTGCCTGGCCACGCGGGTGATTGCGTCGCGCAGGTGCATGTTTTCGGCGCCGACAAGGGTGCGAACCGCGCCAACAACCATCGCAATGTACTGCGGAGGGTAAGCCATGATGACTCCTAATCGAGCCGGCTGCCGCGCTAGACGGCGGGGGTGAAGCCAGCCTCGACGATGGCGTCTGCGACAGCCTGGGTGTTGAGGGTGCCCTCGTGCTCAATGGTCACGGTGGAGACGCCGTCCTTGACGACGTCCACGGTCACGCCGGTCACGCCGGGAACTTCGCTGACCTCTTCGCTGACGCTCATAGCGCAGTGGTTGCAGGTCAGGCCGGTTGCCTTAACGGTGGTGGTGCTCATGATGATTTCCTTTCGGTAATGGGTTGAAAACTTGGGGCCGCCCGGTGTTTAGGGGCAGCGTGTTTAGCTGCGCATGAGGCGGGAGATTGCGGCGGTTGCCTCTTTGACCTTGGCCTCTGCGATGGTCGGGTCGCCGGTGCGTTCGGATTCGATGGCGGCGCCGGTCACGCAGTGGCCGATGTGCTCTTCAAGCAGGTTCAGGGAGACGGCGTGGAGCGCCTTGGAGACCGCGGCAACCTGGGTGAGGATGTCGATGCAGTATTTATCTTCGTCGACCATGCGGGCGATGCCGCGGACCTGCCCTTCGATGCGGCGCAGGCGCTTGAGGTGCGCCTCTTTGTTGGAGGCGTAACCGTGCTGGGTTTCGGGCGCCTCGCCGCCGCAGCATGCGCCGGTGTGTGCCTTGGTGGGTTCCTCAGTGGGGGCGCCGGATGCGGTGCTGACCTGGTCGGATGTGCTGTGGCAGCACTGGTTGCTAGTGGTTTCCATGGCTCCAGTATATACCCTAGGGGGGTATGCCGCAAGGGGGTGTTACGGGTTATTACGAGGTATGGGTTTTCATACCGAGGCTTTTTACGCCGAGAAGCCACATGTCTTTCGAAAAGCCACCATTATTGTGGCTTCTCGAAACACATGTGGCTTTTCGAAACACATGTGGCTTTTCGATATGAAGGAGCTGTACCTCCCCGCAGAAATTGGACCATAGGTTAGTGTCTTCTGCCATGGTTTTTAACTACGACCAAAGACACTAACCTATGGCACAAATCCGTAGCTCATCACCGAATCTGCGTCTGAGCCAGGTAGGCGGGCGGGACCCGGTGATGGTTTAGTGTTTTCGGTAATGAGTTAGTGACTTTGGGCTGGGGTTTTAACCATTACCAAAGACGCTAAGTCATGACTGAAATCGCTAAGTCATGACCGAATATTCACCCGCGTGGAGGCACCGCTTCTGCAGAAATTTCGGCATACCAAAACAGGCGGCCCCGGACGCTTACATGTCCGAGGCCGCCTGCTGCGGTTATTTATATGTTGGGTCAGAGTTGGTTTACATGTCGGGCCAGTCGCGGTGCAGCGAATACTCCGTGTCCCCGTCGCCGTTATCGTTCAGGTGCCAGCGCTGACCGGTGCGGATATCAGCCTTGCGCAGGCGCGGGTTCGGGTTGTCCTTCTTACCCATGGTCGGATCGTTCTTGCGCCCCACCTGGTGTCGTCGTAGCTGCAGTCACCCTGCCACGCGGCCCACGTCCACACGCCACACACGCACCAGCAGCGGGTCACTGGTCGCCTGCGGGGTCACCATCATCATCTGCCACGGGCCGCCGTCCACACGGAAACGAGCCGTATAGTGTACGGTCGCGTACGCATGGAAGTTACCAGACCGCTGGTAGGCGTAGCTGGTATCCGTTTGACGCGGACGCTCACGAGGGTAGGTGGTGACCGGTTTGCCCGCGGTGTAGTTGGTGGCAGTATCACCATTGCCGTACTCGATGACATAGGAGGAGGGCATGAGCTCAATTTCGACGTGTCCGGCGAGCATGTCTGCTTCCAGACGGTAGGGGCCGCCATCGTCAACGTAGAAGTTGACCTGATCGCCCTTGTACACGTTGGGGTCGCCTTCTGCTCGGCCGGTGCCTGCGGGGTTGTTGTAGGACTGGTGCAGGGTGGGCTTGTCAGGCTCTAGCGATTCTGCTGCGTGGCGGATTTCCTCCATGACTTCTTCGTAGGTCGGACCGGTGGGACCTGGGCTGTCGGCACTGGTGAGGGTGCGGGTATCGTTGGGAATGCAACCAGCAGAGGAAGGGCTTCGGGGACTTCCGTGGTCTATAGGAATTCCGTTTTCGTCTACGGTCATGTTTGTGAATTTAAATGTTCCTGTTCTTCCACCTTTGGATGTGCATGACATAATATTGTGATCTTCGTTGGCGTATGTAACTTTTACTCCGTTTCCGTGGCTCACAGTCGAGTAAGTGTATTGAAAATCATTATATGAGGAATTTGAAGTACTTTTATTTCCTTCATTTGTTTTTTGTTTGGTTTTTGATTTGCTGACAGTTACCTGACATACTTTAGCGGTGTTGGAGCCTTTTGTGGAACAATCATTTGTAATAGATGTTGCAGGAGGGGTAATAATGGATATTGCAAGGAGTGATAATAATGCAATACTGGTATTTGATTTAAATTTCATTTCTAATCATCTACCTGTTCAAAATCGATAATCTTCCAGCCCTCAGAGGTGTACTTAAACGAGAACTTCCACGTATCGTCATCCTTTGTGTCATTCTCGTAAGACTTCCAATCGCCGTTAGGTTCAACGTACATAACGTAGCCCCACTCCCGGTACGCCTTCCAGAAGTAAGCCTCCCCCTCACTCCAAGGGTTCCCGTCAGCAACATAGTGATCAAGCCCCGCGATAACCCAGCCGCCTCGCTTGTAGAGGGCTTCAAGACCTTCGTAGGAATCTAGTAGTTCAGTGAAGCTACTGTCAATGAATTTGCGTGCTTGGCTGTAGTCTCCGGTCTGGGTGCCGTAGTTGTTCCATTCAATCCACGCGTTGAGTGTTTTGCGTAGACCTTCATTGGACTTTTCTCGGTATCCGTCCTCAGGTGGTGCAGGTTTCGGAACGTTCTGCGCCGGACCGTTAGGGTCAGCTCCGCGGTACTCACCGTCGGGTGCCTTTGAGCCGCCCGAGTAACCTCGGACAGCAGACGGGGTCGCGCTCGCCGAGGGAGATCCAGAAGTCGTGGCAGAAGTAATCGCCGATTCGCTCGGCACCGTGGAGGCGGTAGCTGCCGCCTCGTTATTTGCCTGCTGGCCACACGCCGCAAGCAGAGCCCCAAAGCCCACAAGTGCGCCGCTACCCAGCAGGGTACGGCGATTAAAAATGGTCGAATCCATAGAAGATACGCTCCTATTGTCGGTGATGGTGTGTTATTCAGTTACTAGTCAGACCGTTATTCACAGGTCAAACTGACTGCCGGAAGAAAAACAGCCCCGTAGCGCACCCATCAAGCGCATCACTGCGCTGTGGAACACTACAGTTACCACCCTACCGCATGTTTGCCGTCGTTTGCATTCTTTTGGGTGCAACAGCGGCTAAACATCACCATACGAACACCTCAATGTTTTATGTATCAAATAATCTGCACTTGCGGAGGCGCCGCCTTAGCAGAATTTGTGCCATTGTTTAGCGCCTTCAACCATGGTTTTTAACTACGACCAAAGACGCTAACCTATGGCACAAATCCGTAACCCATGACCGAATCTCCGGCTACGCCAGGTAGGTGAGAGCCGGTTATTGGTTATGACTTAGCCTTTTCGTCGATAGGTTAGTGTCTTCACTGCGGGTTAAAGACCCACGGCGAAGACACTAACCTATCGAAAACCTCTGTCTAAAAAGCGGGCGGCCCCGAACACATCCGTATCCGGGGCCACCTGCTGCGGTTATTCAGCACCTACGAGGCAATCTTCGCGATCTGGAACATGGACGCCGGCATCGGGCGGTCCAACGACCAGCGAATATGCATCGGCTTGGAGCCCTCATGAGAAATGTATTTCACGGTGCCCAGGCACATGTAGGGGCTGGTGCCTATAGCATCCTTCTTGTTGCGGCGAACGAAAAGAACGATACGTCGGCCTTGCTCCTCATGATGCTGAAAGAGCTGACCCAGCGAGCTTTCGGGGGTGGTTGCGTTCTGTGAATCCCACGCGAACTCGTCAGTGCTGATGGCGTAGTCCTTGTACATGGTGGTTGGGGAGAAGTGCTTTTCAGACTTCTCCAAATTCACTAGTAGTGCGGTGGTGTTTGATGAGTTGAAGGGTACGACACCGTTAACTGAAACGCCAGGAACCTTAAAATTTTCCTCATGACCACCTAAACCAGCAAATAGTTCCTCACGGGAGTAGAGAGCGTGAGTGCGCAGAGGAATATCTTCGCCCTCAAAGAGTGGCAGGGTGGAGGCGGTATCCGTAGCGGCGTTAAAGTTCCAGACGCTTTCCAACTCCTGCAGAATACCGCGGTTCTTGCGCAGAGTCGCCAGGCCTTCATTGAGGCTGAATTTTTCGGTAGAACCGTCCCACTTTGGCATAAGGCCAGATGGAGAACAGTAGCATCCATGCGTGGCGGCGCTGTTCATCGGTCATGTCCTGCTCCAGGATGTCCGTGTTCAGCAGCTCCAGGTAGGCGTTAATGCGGAACGTGTCGTGTACGTGCGTGAGTGCCTTGACGCGCTTATTCGTCTCGATGGCCACGTTGTCCTGGAAGGGAACCACCAGGTCGGGGTACAGTTCACTCGCGGCCTGGAGGCTGGTCCAGGTCGTTGCGACGGGCTTAGTGGCACCGGGCAGGGGCACCTTGCTGCTACGGCCGTAAATCTGCGGCAGTCCCAATCCGTAGTGGTTGATGAAGTCAATGACGGTCGGGCGAATATCTGGTTCCGTGGAGTTTCGGCGCATATCTTCCAGGTAGCTCTTTGCGGTGTCGATGAGGGCGCTCTGGTTCATGCGCAGGGACTCGCGAATCTTCTGGATGACCTGCTTCTGAGTCAGCTCGTCCAGGTGGAAGTGGCATCCAGCCGGCAGCTCGGGGCTCTTAATGTCCTGCTCGGTCAGGGTGCCCTGCCGCATAAAGGCACGGTACTTGTGGTGAACCATGAAGTTCTTGTTCTGGTGTCCTACAAAGTCGAGGACGGTCAGAACGGACTTCAACGGTGCACGGCGCAGGCCGCGGCCCAGCTGCTGCAGGAAGAGGGTGAGCGACTGGGTGGGGCGCAGCATCAGGAGGGTGTCGACGCTCGGAATGTCGACGCCCTCGTTGAACAGGTCCACGGTGAAGATCGTGGTCAGCTCGTGTGCTTCGTCTGCAAGGTTTTTCATGACCTCGGCGCGGCGCTCGGCGGAATCTGTGCCCACCAAGAAGTCAGCGGGAATACCGATCTCGTTGAACTTCTGTGCCATGTATGCGGCGTGCTTCACGCTCACGCAGAACCCGAGCGCCTTCATGCGCAGGGGGTTGTCGACCTTCTCGCGTAGCTCCTCGACGATGATGCGCAGGCGGCGTTCAGCCTCGTCCTTGGTGTACAGGTTCTCCAGGTCGGTTTCGTCGTACTGGCCACCCCGAACGTTGATGCGGCGCAGGTCGGTGCCGTCGGCAATACCGAAGTACTGGAAAGGTACGAGGAGGTGGTCTTCGAGTGCGTCCCACAGGCGGATGGAGGTTGCCACGTAGCCGTCAAAGTACTTGTCGGCGATGTTCACCCCGTCTTCTCGTTCGGGGGTTGCGGTTAGGCCGATAAATTCGCGGGGCTCAAAATAGTTGAAAACTTTATCCCAGCTGGCTGCCTTAATGTGGTGACATTCGTCCATGATGATGACGTCAAAATAGTCTGGCGCGTAATTTTCGAGGGCGGCACCCGACAATGTTTGAATGGTCGCAAAAACAGCCTCATTATATTCAGGCTTTTTGCCGCCGGTCAGGAGCTCACCGAAATTACCTTTTAGCATGACGTCGCCAAAAGTGCGGCGCGCCTGGTCAAGGATTTCTTTGCGGTGCGCAATAAAAAGCAGCTTCAGCTTCTTGCCGGACTGCTCGCAGAGGCGCCTGTAATCGAGAGCCGAGAACACGGTTTTACCGGTACCGGTTGCGGCCACGGCGAGGTTGCGGTGACGACCTTAGAACGAGCGTTCTGCATTTCTTCAAGCATGCGCACCTGATGCGGGAACGGGTGCACATCCAGCAGGGACGAGTCGATATCGTACTCCAGGCCCTTGCTTTTACGGCCGGTAATATCCGCCTTGGCCAGGGCAGTGTCGAGCTCCTGTTTCTCCTGGTCAGAGGCGGTGTAAAGGGTGAAATCGCCGCTCTTCCAGTAGCTTTCGAAGAGCCCCTCAAACTGGCGGATCAGGCCGGGCGTAATCGGGTTGGAGATGCGAACATTCCACTCCAGGCCGTCAGTGAGCGCGGCGCTGGACAGGTTCGAGCTGCCCACATAGCCGGTGGACATGCCGGTATTGCGGTGGAACAGCCAAGCCTTCGCGTGCAGGCGAGTGCTGTCGCCCTGGTAGCTGATTTTTACCTCGGCGCCGTACTCTTCAACGAGGCGGTCGATAGCCTTACGGTCGGTTGCGCCCATGTAGGTGGTGGTAATGATGCGGAAAGGGATACCGCGATTTTTAATAGCTTTAAGTTGCTCACTCAAACTATTAACGCCGGACATTTTAAGAAATGAGCAGAGCAAATCTACACGGTCTGCACTTTCTAATTCTTTCTGAATTTCAGTATTGAGATTCAGGTCTTTAGAAGTATTCGTCATCAGAGCAACGTCGCTTAGAGGAATGTCGGGGCGCGTAGTTTTTGCGTCAGTGAGGGTGAGCTCGCGCATCTGAATTACGTTGCTGTCGTCATCGGTCAGCAACGAGTCGTTCTGCTCTTCGGCGTCCTGCGGTAGGAGCTCCATCATGCGGTTGATGAGTTCCACCTGGTGTGCGGGGGTTTTGAGGCTTTCGAGGGCGGGGGCCAGCTGGGTGGCGAAGAACTGGGTGAGCAGTTCGGGGATGTTGTAGTCGTCCTTTTCGAGGATTTCTTCTTGCCATTGCGCGCCTTCGGGGATGGCGCGGCCCATGAGCGATGCGCTCTTGAGGTGTTCGTAGAGCCCCAGGGGGAGAGTTTCGTCAGTTACGGTCATAGCAGCAGCCTAGCAGCCCGGGCGGTTTGCTGCTGCCTGGGTGGTCACCGGCTCACGGGGTAGGGGTGGTGGAATCCTGTAATTACAAAAATCCTGCCCCGCATCTTCCGCGAAAAGCCACATGTGTTTCGAGAAGCCACCAAACATGTTGCTTTTCGAAACACATGTGGCTTCTCGGCGCTTAAATTCGGTGTAAAAGTTCGGCACCTGCACAAGCAATATTCACCAGTCACAATGCTATTGATTCGCATCACACGCCGGTGTTTAGGTATCCTTGGGGTAACACTCAGGCAGAAGCCCGCCCTCCACCTCGAAAGGGGCCGCATGAAAACCTTCTGGACCAACCTACCCCTTACCATCCGCGCGGCAGCCATCTTCTGCTACGCCTACGCCGGGGTGCGCATCCTCAACCTCTTCACTGAGGCAGGCACCGCACCGCTGACCCCGCGTACGCTCCTCGACGGTGCCCTCACCGCCGCGGTCGTCGTCCTCGCTCTCGCCCTGTACCTGGGTAACGCCCTGGGTGCCGCTCTACGCGCCCGGCGAGAAGGCTACGAGCCCCGCCCGGTCGGCATCATCGTCGCCTACGCCCTCTTCGTGGCGGTGTGCACCTACCTTGTCTGCCGCCTCATCGCTTACACCGTGGAGGCGGGGCTCACCTGGCTCTTCCCGCCCGCCCTCGGCCCGGTTGTGACTGCTGTGGGTATGGCTGTTCTTGGCGTGATCAACTATGTGCGCCTCGACCGAGAAAATCCCGACCGCCGCACCCGCAAGGACTAACCGGGGAATGGCACTACAAGAAACCCTGTAATTACAAAAAATCTCCCGCACCGGGTAGAGCACACCTTCACGGCATGCCCCGCCCAGTGCGGGAGATTTCTATATCAACGGAACGCCGCAGCCTTCACGCTACAGCGCCGCGTGCACCTTACAGGCTCTGCGCCTGAATTGCGGTGATCGCAACGGTGTTGATGATGTCCTCAACGGTGGTACCGCGCGACAGGTCGTTCACGGGCTTACGCAGACCCTGCAGAACCGGGCCCACAGCGGCAGCACCCGAAGACTGCTGAACAGCCTTGTAGGTGTTGTTACCGGTGTTCAGGTCGGGGAAGACGAACACGGTAGCCTGACCAGCGACCTCGCTGCCGGGCAGCTTGGTCGACGCAATGGACATGTTCGAAGCAGCGTCGTACTGGATCGGGCCCTCAACCGCGAAGTCGGGGTTCGATGCGCGCACGAGCTCGGTTGCCTCACGCACAACGTCCACGTCTGCGCCAGCGCCGGAGGTGCCGGTCGAGTAGGACAGCATAGCAACCTTGGGGGTCACGCCGAACTGGCGTGCAGTCTCCGCGGATGCCTTCGCGATGTCGGCCAGCTGCTCTGCGTTGGGGTTCGGGTTCACTGCGCAGTCGCCGTAGACCAGAACGCGGTCTTCCATCAGCATCAGGAAGACGGAGGAGACGATCTTGGTGCCGGGGCGGGTCTTGATGAACTCGAGCGAGGGGCGGATGGTGTTCGCGGTGGTGTTCACAGCACCGGAAACCATGCCGTCGGCGATGCCCTTGTAAACCAGCATGGTGCCGAAGTACGAGGGGTCGGTCATGCGCTCGCGAGCAGCCTCAATGGTGACGCCCTTGTGTGCACGCAGCTCAGCGTAGGTTGCTGCGAAGTCTTCGGTGTACTCGTTGTTTTCGATGTCGATGATGCGGATCGAGCTGGGCAGCTCAATGCCCTCAGCCTGGCAAATTTCTGCGATCTTGGCGGGGTTGCCGAGCAGGATCAGGTCGCAGAAGTCGCGGCGTGCAATGATTTCGGATGCACGCAGGATTCGCACGTCGTAACCCTCGGGCAGGACCACGGAGCGGCGGTTTGCGCGTGCGGTCTCGATGAGGTTGTGCAGGAAGCGCAGCGGGGTCATGGATGCGGGGCGCTCAATTTCGAGGCGTGCGAGCAGTTCGTCCTTGTTGACGTGCTCGTCCCAGCCGCCCATTGCTGCTGCGAGCTTGCGCTGGTGGCCGCTTTCGAGGGTGCCGCGGACGCGGGAGACTGCGCGTGCAGACTTGAAGGTGTCCTGGTGGTGGACAGCACGGGGAACGGTGCGTTGTCGATGAGGGAGCCGACTGCGGTGTTCTTGCCGGGCAGTGAGTCCAGGCCGCCGGTGAGCAGCACGCCGGAGGGTGCGGGGAAGGTCGGTGCCAGTGCGGATGCGAGGGTTGCTGCGACGATGTCTGCACGGTCGCCGGGGACAATCACGAAGTCGCCGTCGACGAACTGGTTCAGGAAGTTGGAGACGTTCATTGCTGCGACCTTGATGCCGTGAATATCGCGGCTGAGGTCTTCTGCCTTGATGCCTTCGGTGTCGAGCTTGAGGGCCTCGGCAACTTCACCGACGGTGGGTGCGTTCAGCTCGGGGATTTCGGGCAGTACGTAGACGGGCAGGTTTGCGTCGCCGCGCTTGACGGACTTCTCGATTTCTTCGCGCAGTTCGGGTTCTGCACGGCCGACGATGATGGCGAGCAGGTCTGCCTTGGAGGCGAGCAGCTCGGTGCGTGCCACGTCGACTGCGGTGACTGCTTCTTCGACGGTTGCTTCCTGTGCGCCGACGATTGCGACGACGGGCAGGCCGAGGTCACGTGCGATCTGGACGTTCAGGTCGAATTCGACTGAGAGCGCGTTGGCGGGCAGGTAGACGCCGTCGACGATTACGACGTCGCTGTGTGCTGCGACCTTCTCGTAGGCGGAGACTGCGCGTGCGGAGATCTCTTCAGTGTCGCCTTCTGCGATGAGTGCGAGGGCGTCGGTCATGGAGACGGCGCCGCCGACCTGCTCTTCGGCCAGGCCGAAGTGCTCGCGGATGAGGCGTGCGACGGGGTCGTCAGAGATGGTTGCACCGTCGAAGACGGGGCGGAAGAAGCCGACGCGGTCTGCGCGCTTGATGAGGGAGTCTGCTAGGCCCAGGGCGACGAGGGACTTGCCCGAGTTCTGGGACATAGCGGAGAGGTAAAGACCGGTGGTCATAGTTTTACTTTCCTTCTATGCGGATGTTCGGCGCTGGGTCCCGCGGCTGCGCAGGGGTGTATGTGCTCCTGTGCGCGGGTGCGTCGAGCTTATAGGTCATCTTCTATCTTAAGGCGTTGTGGGGGTGGCGCCTAACAGGGGGTACGGTGCGCTGTGTCATGTGGGCGGGCTGTTTCCCTGTTGTGGTGTGCCGTTTAGAGGTTGGGGATGCGCGTGTATCGTACGCTGCGTCCGGGTTCCCAGGAGCCGCGTGCTTGGAAGTACACGCCTTCGTTGTGGTAGCCGAGCCGCTCGTAGAAGGAGAGCGCTCGTTCGTTTTCTGCCATGACCCACAGGTAGGAGTTTTCGTCCGGGTAGATGACGGATTCGTAGAGTGCCTGACCGAGGCCGGTGCCGTGCGTGTGGTTGAGGGTGTACAGGTGTACGAGTTTGCGGGTGCCTGTGGGCAGTTCGGGGAGGGACTCGGCACGTTCGAGTTCCCAGGAGGAGGGCTCACACAGGGAGAGCGCCAGGCCGACCGGCTTATCCCAGTCGATGCGTGCGCCGATGGAGCAGGAGAGCCCGCCGTCGGGGGTCCAGCCGGGTACGTCGTAGGCGAAGAAGCCGCGCACGGTGGGGGGAGGAGAGGTGGCGGTGGAAGTCTTCGAGGTATTCGTTGCGTTCGGCGCGGTGGCGGGCGGTGAAGCTTTCCCCGAGCGTGTCGAAGTAGAGCGGGTCGTAGGTTTGCTCCATGCAGTCCAGCTGCAGGTTGACGTATTTTTCGGCGTCGGTCGGTTCAATTGGTGCGAGCGCGTAGCGGCCCTGACATACAATCCCATGGGTTCTAGTCTACTCAGCTGGCCCCTGTGGAGGCGGTTCCTTGCGGGTGTGTACGCTAGGGGCGTGCGGGCTGTCGGCTAGGCTAGTGGGTATGGCGAAAAAGAGCAGGGCACCGAAGAAAACCCAGAAGACGCAGAAGACCCAGAAGGTGCAGAAGAACCAGAAGAACCGCATCGACGATACCGAGAGCACCCCCGTGCAGGGTGCCGCCGCTGGCGTGTACCCGATTTCTACGGGTGAGGCGGAGTTGGTCTCTGACGGCTACCATGCCGACGGTTGGCTGCTGCTCATTAATGGTGTGCAGTCTTCCCACGTGATTGTGGGTGAGCCCCGCCAGCTGGATTTTGAGTACATGCGCTGGATTGCGGCGGTCGTCTCCTCGCACGTGGAGGAGCACCTGGACGCCGCGAAGCTGCGCATCACCCACCTGGGCGGCGGCGCGTGCTCGATGGCGCGCTATTTTGCTGACCTGTACCCGACGAGCCGCAACACGGTCGTTGAGCTGGATGCCAAGCTCGCCGAGTATGTGCGCGCCTGGTTCGACATCCCCAAGGCACCGCGCGTGAAGATTCGCGTGGGTGAGGCGGGCGCCGTCACCGCGACCTTCGCGCCCGCATCCCGCGACGTGCTGATTCGTGACGTATTCGCCGGGGACACCACGCCCGAGGCGCTCACCACCGTCGAGTTCACCCGCACCGTCGCAGAGTCGCTGGCACCCGGTGGCCTGTACATCCTGAACTGCGGTGACGGGCCTGCGCTGACCGGTGCCCGCGCGGAGGCGTCCGCCCTGCTTGAGGTGTTTGAGTACGTGTGTATTGTGGCGGATTCGGCAATGTTGAAGGGCCGCCGCCGCGGGCAACGTCATTATTGCCGGTTCGCACGCGCCCCTGCCGGAGGCTGGTTCCGTGCAGGCTGCCGCTATCGCCCGTGAGCTCATGGGTGGAGGCGTGCCCGCCCAGTACTGGGACACCGCGCGGGTGCGCCAGTTCGTGAGGTAGCGGTTTCAGCTGTGCTTTAGGTCTTCCGGTCTTTCGGCCATGACCTAAGTTTTTCAGTAATGACTTAGGTCTTTCGACCATAGGTTAGTGACTTTGGTGGGGGCTTTTAACTACCGCCAAAGACCGTAACCTATCACCGAATTCGGCGCCCCCTCCACGGCAGACGCTACTATAGTGGCATGCGATACACCTACCTTGGCCCCTCCGGCACCTTCACCGAATCCGCCCTGCTGAGCGTCCCCGGCGCATCCGATGCCGAACGCATCCCCGCCACCAGCGTGCCCGACGCGCTCGCACGCCTGAACGCGGGCGAGGCGGACGCCGCCATGGTGCCCATCGAAAACTCCGTGGAGGGCGGCGTGAGCGCCACCCTGGACGCTATCGCAGCCAGCGAGGGTGTACGCATTATCCGTGAGGTGCTCGTACCGATCCGCTTCGTGCTGGTCGCCGCGAAGCCCATCAGCATTGAAGACATCAAGACCATCTCCACCCACTCGCACGCCTGGGCGCAGGTGCGCGGCTGGGCGCAGGAGAACGTACCTGCCGCCGCCTACCTGCCCGGCTCCTCCACCGCCGCGGCGGCTGTCGGCCTGCTCGAAGAGGGCTGCACCTACGATGCGGCAATCTGCTCCCCGGCGCTGCTGAACTACCACCCAGAACTGCACGTGTTGCAGGACAATATCGGCGACAACAAGAACGCCGTAACCCGCTTCGTGCTGCTCTCCCGCACCGCCGACATCCCCGAACCGACCGGCTCCGACAAGACCACCCTGACCGTGCCGCTGCCCACCAACCGCGCCGGCGCCCTGCTCGAACTGCTCGAACAGTTCTCCGTGCGCGGCGTGAACCTCTCCCGCATCGAATCGCGCCCCACCGGCGAAGGCATGGGCTCCTACTCGTTCAGCATCGACGCCGACGGCCACATTTACGAGGCACGCATGCGCGACGCCTTGCGCGGCCTGCACCGTGTCTCCCCGACGCTGAAATTCCTCGGCTCCTACCCGCGCGCCGACCACGAAAACACCGAAGTCGACAGCATCCACTCCGACGGCTCCTTCGATGCCGCACACGAATGGGTCGAGTCGCTCTTCCCGAACGGCCGCCCCGCACAGCTGCAGCGCCACTAACGGCACCACCAGCCGCCCGCCGCTAGACACCCCCGCACCTACCCGCGCCCCACCAGCGCAAACCCCGCCCACAACCCACCGCAAGATTAGGTAGGATAAAACAGTGATTGATATTAACCTCCTCCGCGAAAACCCCGACGTCTTCCGCGCCTCCCAGCGAGCACGCGGCAAGGACGAAACCCACGTCGACCGCATCCTCGAAGCCGACACCGCACGCCGCGCACTCATCGGCGAATACGAGACCCTGCGCGCCGAACAGAACGCCTTCGGCAAGAAGGTTGCCAATGCACCCAAGGAAGAAAAGCCCGCCCTCGTCGCACAGGCGAAGGAACTGGCAGCCCGCGTCAACGAAGCAAAGGCAGCTTCCGAAGCAAAAACCGCCGAATACGAGGAACTGATCAGCAGCATCGAAAACCTCATCATCGACGGCGTACCCGTCGGCGGCGAAGACGACTACGTAGTCGTCAAGGAAGTCGGCACCCCCCGCGACTTCGCAGCTGACGGCTTCGAACCGCGCGACCACCTCGAAATCGGCGAACTCGTCGACGGCATCGACATGGCACGCGGCGCAAAGGTCTCCGGCGCACGCTTCTACTTCCTCAAGGGCCAGGTAGCACGCCTGGAGCAGGCACTCATGTGGATGGCGCTCGACCTCGCAACCGAGCACGGCTTCACCATGATGACCACCCCCACCCTGGTACGCCCCGAAATCATGAACGGCACCGGCTTCAACGTCAAGCACGACGACGAAATCTACCGCCTCGAACGCGACGACCTGTACCTGGTCGGCACCTCCGAGGTGGCGCTCGCCGGCTACCACACCGACGAAATTCTCGACTTCGAGAAGGGGGCGAAGAAGTACCTGGGCTGGTCCTCCTGCTACCGCCGCGAGGCTGGCTCCGCAGGTAAGGACACCCGCGGCATCATTCGCGTGCACCAGTTCAACAAGGCTGAAATGTTCGTCTACTGCCCCGTCGAGCAGGCAGAAGAGATGCACGAGAAGCTGCTGTCCCTCGAAGAGGAAATGCTGCAGCGCTGCGGCCTCGCATACCGTGTGATTGACACCGCCGCAGGCGACCTGGGCACCTCCGCAGCCCGCAAGTTCGACTGCGAGGCGTGGGTCCCGACCCAGGGCACCTACCGTGAGCTGACCTCCACCTCGAACTGCACCACCTACCAGGCGCGCCGCCTGAACATCCGCGAGCGCACCCCGGACACCGTGGATGAGGCAGGCAACGTGCGTAAGGGCCGCACCCGCTCCGTAGCGACCCTGAACGGCACCCTGGCGACGACCCGCTGGGTGGTTGCCATCCTGGAGACTCACCAGCAGGCTGACGGTTCTGTCCGTATTCCGGAGGCGTTGCGCCCGTACATGGGTGGCGCCGAGGTCATCCCGGCAGTAGCTGCTGAGTAATCTCATAACCAGCCGAAAAACCCGCTCACCGCGTAAACGGTGGGCGGGTTTTCGCGTATCCCGGTAGTCTAAGAACTATGCCTCTATACCGTAAACTTCTTGGTGTTTCCGCGGCGGCGGCGCTGACCGCCTCCGTCACTCGTGCCCGCCGTGAAGCACGCCGACGCGCTATCGAACTGGGTGCGCCCTTCGGCGTTCTGCCGACCCTGCCCACCGGTGAGGCGCAGCGCGTGGGCGTGGTGTATAACCCGAGCAAGCCCGGCGCTGCGGCGGCTATCGAGATTCTGGAACGTACCCTCGCGGCGAATGGCCACCCGCAGCCGCTGGTGCGCACCACCCGCGTGGACGAGCCCGGTTCGGAGGCTGCCCGCGAGCTGATCGCTGAGGGTGTTGACCTGCTGATTGCTGCCGGTGGTGACGGTACGGTGCGTGCTGTGGCGGCGGCGCTGGCGCATCATGAGGGGCCTAGGCCGCGCCTGGGTATTTTGCCGATGGGTACCGGTAACTTGCTGGCGCGTAACCTGTATATTCCGGTCAGTGACGTGGCGGCGTGCGTTGATATTGCGCTCAACGGTGCAGGTCAGGCTGTTGATGCGATTGAGATGACGACGACGAGCGCCCCCGGCGAAGAAACCGAACACACGTTCTTTGTGATGAGTGGTGCAGGCTTTGATGCGCTCGTCATGAACGACACGAACGAGGACATTAAGGCGAAGTTCGGGTGGGTGGCGTACGTGCAGTCCGGCATGAAGCACATGCTGGGCAGGTCGCACCCGGTGCGTATTAGTGTGGATGGTGCGCCGTTCCGTACTTTGCCGATGCGGTCGGTGCTGATCGCGAATTTGTGGCCGCCTGCAGGGTGGTATTCGCCTGGCGGATATGACGGATGTGAATGACGGCAACCTTGAGGTGATTGTGGCGTCGCCGCGTGACCTGGTGGAGTGGGGCCTGCTGATGGCGAAGGTTACGCGCCGCACGATTCTGGGTTCGCCGCGCATTGAGCTGCCGGTGATCCGCCACCTGGTGGGGTCTGAGGTGGTGTTGGAGTTCCCGGATGGTGCGCAGCCGGTTGAGGTGGATGGTGATCCGGCACCGTCGGCGCACCGTATTAGTGCGCGCGTGCTGCCTGCCGCCGTGGAGGTGGCGGTCCACCCAGAGGTGCTCTAGCGGGGGTAGCGAAGGTGCTGGGGGGGGAGAGGCTGGCACCACCTGCCGGTGTGCTGTTTTCCCCGTATGCGCGGGGGTGAGCCCGACAGACACGCTTATATGTTGGATTTTGGTCAAATCGTTGTATATTTGTCCCGTACCCAATTTCAGTGCGTGCCCGAGAAGGCAACACCTCAGCCGACGTTGGCTGTTCATTATAAACGGTTGAGCTCGACCCAAGCATGCCTGAAGCGCACCGACTTCTCGGGTTCATCCTTATGCAATTAGGGGCCCCTCGTCGCGCAAGAGATGAGTATGCGAAGTCGAAGGCTGAGGTAGAGCTTTGCTCATGCAGGCTCGGACTGCTCTCGATCCGAGCATAGATGTCCAGGTAGCTCTCAATGACCTCCATGCCCGTTTTCCGAACGACGAACTTATTAACGAGGCCGTACACCTGAACTCGAATACCGAATGACTGGAGAAACGTAATAGTAATCAATCACAAGCGACGGGGCGAAGCACAGAGCGCTCCTAGCCTGCATCTGAGAGACATGCCCATCGAGCACTTGTATGTGCGCTATCAAAGGATAGCGCGGAACCTGCCGAGACGGATCTGCTGGCTTGCTTTGGTATTCGCGCCAACGAGCACGAGTTTCATCGTCTTCACCGCTGGCCTACTGAATGTTGCAGGGGCTCTGATGATTACGGCAGGTATCGGCTGGGTAACGTCAGGTGAGAGGACCCCAGGCAGTGCTATTTGGTTACTCATCTTCGCTTTCCTGGCTGAAAGCCTAGGGTACTGGGTGAAGGAACGCCAAGAGCTTATTCTCACGATCGCGGTTCGACAGCTTACATACCGCCGTTTCCGGGATATCTTTGGTAGGTCATCCCATCCGTCGGAAGCTCACGGACATGTTCTCACATACCCGGCACAGATCAGCCAGTTTGCCTTCGTTGTTGATTTCGCCGTTTCAACCGTTCAGATTATTGCCTTTCTCACGGCTTCGCTCGCGCTATATGGTGCAAGCGGCGCCATCGCTGCGTTGCTCATCACTGGATTGGTATTCGTCAGCGTCCGTCTCATCAACTTGGTGGGCCGACTATGGGAACAGTACGTCGCTCTAGAGGGAGAGCGTAGGCAGTGGATCCAGCGTGTAGCAAACGCGTTGCCTCGAGGGCGAAGCATCCCCAGCTGGGGTACCGCCCTGGACAAGGTTGCTAGCATCCGAAACACCGAAGAGCAGCTTCTGCACAGACGAGTCCCGTTGCAGATCCTGAATGGATTCCTTGAACGGGGAGCACTAACTGCGGTGCTCGCTGTGGTTGCGGTTCTCGGCGCGTGGCTCTGGCCATCCGCTCATTTCGGTGTTGGAATTATTTTGGCAGCCCGCTACCTGTACGCAGCGGTGCAGAACAACATCGTAAACTATCGGGTTATTCGGCTCGCTGTGCCAATGATGCGTGAGCTCGACAAGCTCGAGTCGTCTCCAAATTGCACGGTTAAACAGCAGGACTTGGTGGGGCAGCCTTCAAACTCTAGAGAGGTGCTTGCAGCTACGTCTGAGCGCGCTGAAGCATTGCGCACATCCGTGACCACCCCCAATTCTGCTTTCGTACCACGCAACCCGGAAGTGTCCCATTCGGTGTTGTCAGCGTGGCGAGCTTCTGCTTCGCCACATCAGGTATCCCGGTTCACTAGCCTCGCTTTAGGTATGGGGCTCACTGAGGATGTGATCGGGCGGTTCTGGCAAGACGCAGCAACCTTGTCGTCAGGAGAGAGACACCGTGCTGCTGTCGCTATCGTTTTGGCAGACAAACCGGACTGGCTAATTTTGGACGATACGTTCGCAGCGCTTGATCCTGTAACACGAGAAGTGGTTGCCGAGAGGATCTTAGAGTGCGTGCCAACGTGCACACTTCTGGCAAGCTCGGAGGAGTACGTACCGAGTGCCTTCACCCCCGGCAATGATGCGAGGGTAGACCCTCTTGAGTTGCAGGCTCATAGCCCCGGGGCAGCTAAGGGGGGTAGATGCTGGTTCGACGGATGTGAGCGAGGGACAGAACCTTCCTGACCCTGAGCCGAAGCGTGCCACATTCCGACGATCGGCCCTGTTGTTGTTTGGACCGCATTTGGTGTGGATTACGTGTGGCGCCCTACTCTTGAGCGGATCCGAAGTTGCTTTTGCATTGACGATTGCTCACAGTGATGGGCTGTCTGCTCAGGTTGCTGGAGTGTCAGCTGCTTGCGCACTGGCAGCAATTGTTGGGTCCGTCATGTTCTTTGGCCCGCTCTACTGGGCTCCCATCGCTAGGCTGAGCGATTTGCACGACCGGATTATACGGAGGCTCGATCGATTCGCTAGTCCTAGAACAAGCGGTGCGGTCATGGGGCGGATGGGTGAAGACTTCTCCGACCTTCAGATGTCGGTGCCTAGCGCCCTGGGTTCGGTATTTATGGTCATTCTACAGACCTTTATGCTCATCGGAGGCGCAGTGGCTGGCGCCCCGCTGTTCATAATCGCTGTGTTGGCGGTAGCACCCCTAGCGATGCTTGCTATGCGTCAGGGTTCAAAGTGGATTCTCCCTGCCTCGACGACGGCTGCCAATCGCCGAGGTGACTTCATCGGGGTGGTTGGTGCCCAGGCTGGCTTACACGCTGCGCCCGTCAGTGCAGGGCTGCGTCGGGCTGGAGAAGAAGCCTACGCTCATTCGGAGGCTGCATACGTCAGCAGCTCGATTCAGTTGGCGAACGCCTACGCACTGCGTACGGGACTGATCCAGTTGCTTGTGTCGTCACTGAATGTTTCTGCAGTGGTATTGGCACTGATGGTCGAAGGATCGAACTCAGTGGTTGCTCCCGCGGTCGTAATATATTTTGCAGTAACTCTGTCATCTGGCATCCAATCTACGGTGGAGACGCTGCAACAGGTTGGTGTAGTCAGCTTGACTGCGGAGCGTGTTCGGATGCTTGAAGAGTACCGGGCCGACCGTTCTTATCCGCCCGTGCGGTCTGCTGACCTGGCTCTGCTTGAGAGCGTTCTTGACTCTGGGTGTTCTATGGTTGCCTTGATTGGACCAACTGGCGCGGGGAAGTCCGTCATGCTTGATGCTCTATACCGCCGGTATCCCCAAGGCGAAGTGGTGATCGTACCAGATATCGATCCGTTCGCATCTGAAGCATCGAATTCGAGCGGGCTCATGCTTGCGCGTTCCGTGTTACGTGAAGGCGCTGCCCGGCTTGTGTTGCTTGATGAGACCTTGAAGGGTCTCACTCCGTCAGAGGAGCGCGCTGAGCTCGAATCGATGGCGTGCGCTATCGAGGGCAGTGACAAGCAGGTTGTGATTGTCCTTCACTCGCGCTCTAACCTTGATCGTTTCAAAGAAGTGGTGAATTTAGATGCGTGAGCTGACCCAAGTACTACGTTTCTCCAAGAACTATCGAGGACGAAATGCGAATCTATAGGGCCAAACCTATAGCCTGGACCGATTCGTCGGTGGCACTTCTGAACGAGTACGGCGCCACACTGTGTGTGCACATCTGACCGCGAGGCGACACCGCTGGACTTACCCGAGGCGGATGAGAAAGAAAAGAGCCCACCAAACTCGCGCCTCCTACCCCCGATACTGCCCCAGTAAAAACCCCCGTTAAAAACACTGCCGGGGCCGTCTCGCACGCAGGCTCGAAAAGTGCGAGAATGGAACGAAAAGAAAACTACGAAAGAAGATACTTTCATGCTTATTCTCGTTGTGAACGCCGGTTCTTCCTCCCTGAAGTACCAGGTGCGTGACACCTCCCTGCCCGAGGCAGAGCAGATGCTGACCTCCGGCCTCGTCGAAAATATCGGCACCGACGTGCCCAACCACGAGGTCGCATTCGACATCATGTCCGAGAAGCTCGAGCCCGTCCTGCACGGCCGCGAGCTGCAGGCAGTCGGCCACCGCGTGGTGCAGGGTGCAGAGAAGTTCACCCACCCCACCCTGCTGACCGAGGAAGTTGTCCAGCAGATCGACGACCTCTCCCCGCTGGCACCGCTGCACAACCCCGCACACGTTCAGGGCATGCGCGCAGCAATGCACAAGTGGCCCTCCCTGCCGCAGGTCGCTATCTTCGACACCGCGTTCCACTCCACCATGCCCGAAGAAGCATGGCGCTACGCAATCCCCTACGACCTGGCTGACAAGTACAGCATCCGCCGCTACGGCTTCCACGGCACCAGCCACGAGTACGTCTCCCACGTTGCAGCTGACATGCTCGGCATTGCACGCGACGAGTTCAACGGCATCGTCGCACACCTCGGTAACGGCGCGTCCGTGACCGCTGTGAAGGGCGGCAAGTCCGTGGACACCTCCATGGGCTACACCCCGCTGGCTGGCCTGATCATGGGCACCCGCTCCGGCGACATCGACCCCTCGGCACTGACCACCATCCTGTCTCGTGAGGGCATTGACGGTGAACGTCTGGACACCATCCTGAACAAGGAGTCCGGTCTGCTCGCACTGGCTGGCTCCAACGACATGCGTAAGGTCGTTGAGGCTGCACAGTCCGGCGACGAGCGTGCACAGCTGGCACTGGACATGACCTCCTACCGCCTGATGAAGTACATTGGCGGCTACAACCTGGTTGTTGGCGGCGCGCAGGCACTGATTTTCACCGCTGGTATCGGTGAGAACTCCGGTGACTTCCGCAAGCTGGTCCTGGACCGCCTCGGCCCCCTGGGCATCAAGTACAACGAGGAAGAGAACGCTAAGCGTTCTCCCGAGCCCCGCGTGATTTCCACCGAGGATTCCGCTATTAAGGTGCTGGTCATCCCCACCAACGAGGAGAAGGCTATCGCTGAGGCTACTGAGGAACTCGTCAAGAGCCTCTAAGCCCCACGCACCCCGCCGTGTAGGCGGTTGAATATAGACAGTCCGCTGCAGTTCCCGTTCCGTACGGGTGCTGCAGCGGACTTGTTTGTGGACTTCCATTAGCATAAATGCATATGATTCAACTTACTTTACGATGCAATATTACGGTAATGTGACATGTGTTGCATATATATCGTCTGTCACATAGAGAATAAAATGAAAGTTAATTAAAAATATGGGTTTAGGTATTGCACAGAGTGTAAATTTTTTGCTTGCTTGGGAAAATTGCGTAAAGGTGTGCACTGAGTGCACTGATTCGCAACATTCCAACGTTGATGGCAGTTAAGGTTGAAGGTGAAAAAAGGTTGATGGTCCTAGGTTAATTCTGTTAGGAATTTTTTATTAACCCAAGTTGTTGCACAACGTTGAACAATAAATACAAATTTTTTGTGCTTTCATGTAACGAGTGTTCATCGAAAAGAACTGAAGCGGATTTATATCCGCAAAAGAATTCTGAGAGCGCACTCTGAATTACACGTTAAACACATACTGCGATAACCTTTATGTCTGTATTTTTATGCCGAAATAAAGTGAATCGATGTGTAAAACTCATTCCAATTGAGAGAGATTTGGTAATGGATATTCACTCGACTAAGAGCCACTCCGACCAGAGTGGAAAGCTGATGGGCCGTCGCGCCCTGGTCAAGGGTGTAGCGTGGGCAGCACCCGTTGTGGCAGCAACCGCCGCAGTACCCGCCTATGCTGCATCCAAGAACCCTTGCGAATACGGCACCATCGTATCCGTGCCCTGGGGTGAACGTGCCGAGCGTCGCCGCTACAAGGGCACCGTCAACGAAGAGTACGAATGGGCAGTGATGCCCACTTCCAACTGCAGCTCCCATCCGCAGACCTACTTCATTGACAACACTACCCCCGAGCGTAAGCTTGCTTACCCTTGGGGTCGTTACGAGGGCGTAAGTGATTTCCCGCCGATTTATCCCCCGAACGGCAAGGACACCCCCGACTACAATTCCAAGGACGGCGTTGGCGGTGTTGGTGGCGGCGTTATCATCAACGTTCGTGTTGAGAACGTTGCAGGTGACGTCTCCTACGCACCGACCCCCACCGGCCAGGATCGTTTCGCATTCGGTGAGGCTGAAGCCAACCGCAAGAACAACATGTACTACGCTGAAGGCTACAGGGGCAAGGGCGCAAACCCCCCCGGTTGTTCGCCTCAACGACAACTACAAGGGCAGCCGCTCTACCTACATTGCTCACGGTAAGTACAACTACCTGCACTTCCCGGACGGTCCCCGTCCTCCCAAGGAAAATAGCCCCATGTGGACTTACGCATACGGTAAGCACTACACGACCGCTGAAGGTCGCGACGGCTGGTCCTGGGACATTCAGGTGATGGCTAACATTACCCATCCCAACGCTGGTGCAGACGTTGTGTCGTACATGACCTACCTGCGTAAGCACACCTACGGTGACCCCGCACATCAGTCGGCAAAGGTCATTCCGGTGCAGTATCGCGTTATTGTGACTTCCCCCTGGGGTACCGTCACTTATCTTTCGGCAGCTGTTTAATATCAGCTTGCATTAGGTCTAAATGGAGTAGTGACCCATTCGACCTATTTCAATCTTGGATTGAGATTTATATATTTGTGATGTCTATTTGAGTATGAAGTTGATAGATTTCTAGTGTATTAGGGAGTGGTACCCCTAATAAGTAGACACTATTCTTCTGTCAGCTTTTGGAGGGGCCGGTCCGCACCACGTGTGCGGAACCGGCCCCTCTGCACGCATCAGTAGGGAAAAAACCAAGCATTGCGTCTCTTGGCGGGCTATTGCAGGAGAGGCGAGAAGTGGTGGGCATTCTATGAGAAAAAGCGCATTCACACTCACTAGTACGTGCCCAAAAACGATAGAGTGGAATCAGATAACACTCGATACGAAGCGGACGAGACATGACTCAACCCCCTGAAAACCACCAGCAGCCCGGCGGGCAGTTCAACGCCCAGCCCGGCCAGCAGGCATTCCGTGCCCCCGGTGAGCCCCTCCCGCAGGACCTCTCCGCCGGCTGGCTCCCCGAAGACGAGCGCCAGAAGCCGGTCAGCCCCCTGCCCCAGCCGAGGCTCTTCGCCTACCAGTCGATGCTGCCGCCGAAGGTGCTGCACGCGCTGCGTCACCCCTCCGAAATTCCGTGGCTAGTCGCCGCCTACGCGGTCACCGCGGTCGGCTACATTGTGCTGTTCATGGCGCTGGCTGACCTGTTCAGCTCGATGATGCGTTACGTCTTCAGCTCAACCGGTGAAGGCTCGGTTCGAGTACCTTCTTCCGGTAGCACCACGGCAAGCATGGAAGACCTGATTTTCCAGACGGTTGGCCTGCTCATCCTGGGCCCGATTGCTGTGTTCATTGTTCGTGCGATCTACTACGCGCAGCAGCGTGTGCGCGGTGTGCGCATCACCCCCACCCAGTTCCCCGAGGCGTACCAGATGCTCGCCGAAGCAGCTGAGGCGGCAGGTCTGCGCCGAGTGCCGGATGCGTACGTTGTTCTCGGTAACGGCACCATGAACGCTTTCGCGGCAGGTCACGGCTTCCGCCGCTATATCTGCCTGTACTCTGACCTGTTTGAGATCGGCGGTAAGTCTCGTGACCCGGAGGCGCTGCGCTTCATTATTGGCCACGAAGTTGGTCACATCGCCGCAGGTCACGTCGGTTATTTCCGTCTGATTTTCACCATGCTGTTCAACCAGATTCCGGTGCTGTCGAGTGCGCTGTCTCGCTCGCAGGAGTACACCGCCGACAACTTCGGCTACCGTTTCTGCCCCGAGGGTGCCGAGGGCGCTGTCAAGGTGCTTGCGGCAGGTAAGTACCTGAACAAGCAGGTCAACTTCGATGAGCTTGCCGACCGTGCCGTCACCGACCGCGGCCTTGCCGTCTGGTACGTGAACCTGCTGGCAAGCCACCCGGTTCTCACCTGGCGTGCGCACGCGCTGCGTGACCGCACCCAGCCCGGCCGCCTGTTCTGGCGCCCGACGGAGAACCCGGTCAAGGACGCCGCACCGCGTGTTCCTGTCCTGATCCCGGCGGCGGAGCCGGTGCACATGTGGCCCGACCCGATTCAGTCCACCGAGTTCATGCGTGAACACCAGGACGCGTGGGCTGACTACACCCTGGAAACCGTGGACGTGTACCCCAAGCCTGAGAACGCCCCCGCGTTCGATGCGAACTCTACGCTGTTCGCTGGCTGGCTCACCGAGCAGGCTCGTGCTTTCCACGGTCAGCGTTGGGATGCGTACGCTGCCGCCGGTGGCGCGCCGGCACCGGGTGCTCCCGGTGGCCCGCAGGCGCCCGGTCAGCCGGGTGCGCCTCAGCCTAATTTTGGTGGCGCGCAGCCGAACTTTGGCGAGTCCCAGCCCGGTACTGCCCAGCCCGGTTACGGCCAGTACGGCAGCAACCAGTACGGCACTGACTCTGCCACCCCGAACCAGTACGGTAGCTCCTCTGAGGGCGGCTCGTACGGTCAGGGTTACGGCTTCGATGGCGATAAGAAGTAGTTCCTGAGCTGTAGGCCCAAGAACCTTGATGAACCCGTCGGGATGCATGGTGCATCCCGGCGGGTTCAGCCGTTAACTGCCTCGTGTGTGACCCTCTCGTGCGCGACCCTCAGGTGAGAAGGTGCGCCCGTCATTGCATCCGCCGCGTGCCGCGGTCATAGAATGGAAACCATGCTCTCATCACTTCGCTCTATCAAGCTCGACCCGCTGCTGACCATGCTCATTAGCGCGGTCATCCTCGCCATTATCGTGCCGGCGCGCGGCGACTTCGCCGAATGGTTCAGCGCCGGAACAAAGTTCGCGGTCGCCCTGCTGTTCTACCTGTACGGCGCTCGCCTCTCCACCGCGGAGGCTATTCGCGGCCTGACCCACTGGCGTCTGCACCTGATGATTCTGAGCTGCACGTTCGTGCTGTTCCCCCTGGTCGGTTTGGCGCTCTCACCGCTGCGTCTTGTGCTCGGTGATGGGCTGTACATGGGCATTCTGTTCTTAACCTTTGTGCCCTCGACCGTGCAGGCGTCAATCGCGTTCACCTCGATTGCGGGCGGTAACGTGGCGGCGGCGATTGTGAGCGCCTCGCTCTCCTCGATTGTGGGTGTGGTGGCGACCCCGCTGCTCGCCATGCTGCTGATGAACACGGGCCATATTGAGTTCTCCGGAACGGTCTTCCTGGACATCGCCATTCAGCTGTTCCTGCCGTTCGTGCTCGGCCAGTTGACGCGCCGCTGGGTGGGTGAGTTCGCCAAGAAACCGACCACCAAGTGGCTGGATAAGTTCTCGGTCATGATGATTGTGTATTCGGCGTTCTCTGCTTCGGTGGTGCAGGGCGTGTGGACGCGCGTGGCGTGGTGGCAGATCGCGCTGCTGGTCGTGCTCATGGCGATTATTGTGGTGTTCATGCTGTGGCTGACCGACCTGCTGGCTAAGCGTCTGGGTTTCAACCGTGCCGACCGTATTACGATTCAGTTCTGCGGTTCGAAGAAGTCGCTGGCGGCTGGCCTGCCGATGGCGATCATTATTTTTGGCGCGGGTTCGCTGGGTCTGATGATGCTGCCGATCATGATTTTCCATCAGGTTCAGCTGATGATTTGTACCTGGCTTGCGGGACGCTATGCACGCCTGGATGTGGTGGGTGCCGCCTCTGCAAAGGAAGTTCAGTAGGGGCTTGCACCCTGTCTGCTGGGCGCTCGCCGGGTGCTATGCCGGGCCTCTGAGTCTGTGAGATAAGCCTCTGATGAGGGGTTTTAATGGGGGACTTTGGGTCGTATCAATCGGTTTATGAAGTGATTTGGCGCGCACTGCCAAAAATTCCCTGACTAGTGCATTTGTGTGCAAAATGTGGTATTTGTACTGGTCAGTTGGGTTTTTGTGGGGTATGTGCACTCTATTGCATAAAAGTGACCGAGGAGACAATCAGCACTATCGGGCGTTGATTGTTAAAAGCACTCTAATTTTGCCCTAGAATATTTTCTCGTGGGTTAGACAGATTCGCATCCTGTATGCAAGAATTTATGACTCACATGGGAACGGTTGAGATTCACTCCCTCACACCGCCCACGAGCGTTGATGCAGCGGATTCACTCCCCGCCCGCATCCCACACTGGAAGAGACTCACTCACTCAACCGGAAGGAAGCTCAAACCAATTATTCACTCAAACACAACTGGATACACTCAGCTTAACAACGCGCTTAGATTCTATCTATGCGCTAATCGCTGTTCTGTATCCGCCAAGAAAGAGGACACACCATGGCTACCATCATGAGCGTGAACGTATGCGATTCCAAGTACAACGCTGACCCGACCGGCGTACGAGACTCTACTAGCGCTATCCAGAAGGCTATTGATGACGTTGCTGCACAGGGCGGCGGCTCCGTGGAGATTCCCGGCGGCATGTACCGCGTCTCCTACCCCTTCATCGAAATGAAGCACCGCGTCGAGATCTTCGGCCACGGTCAGGCAACCCGAATCGTCGCTTTCACCGACAAGAGCATCCCGTCGTCTAAGAACGGTAGCTACGAATGCACCGGCGTTTTCCACACCGGTAGCTACACCACCCCCATGAGCGGTGGCACCAACCAGAACAAGCCCATGCGTATGGGCGTGCGTGACCTGTTCATCCGCACCAACAAGTACAACCTGCCGCTGGATTCTAAGAGCAACCAGATTTTCCTGGAGAAGCATACCCAGCCCGTTGACAACGTTGCAGGCGTCATCTTCCACACCCGCATTGCGGACGCTAACCCCGGTGAGCCGGACGCAGTGCCCACCCTGTCCAACATCGAAATCTGGGATACCGCCATTGGCGTTGCGATCCTGGGCCTGGACGACCAGGGCATGAAGATTGACAAGATCCGCATCCGCCAGACCCTGCGCCAGGGCCTGCTGGTTGGTAAGCCTGTCGGCCACCCGCTGCGCCGCCGTGAGGGTGACACCCCCGGCGCGGCAGATAACAAGTTCTCCATGATTGACGTCTCTGACGCAAACATGAGCTTCGGCACCTACGCAGGTATTGAGATTTACACTTCTCAGTCCAAGTTCGAGGCGTCCACCAGCTGGTTCAACAAGCGCAACATGGGTAAGAACGCCCTGTACGAGGTGAAGACCCGCCACGTGGGCGCAGGCTGGTTCATTCAGGGCACCCGCAACATGTTCATTGGCTGCACCGCCCAGGAGAACGCCGGTCACGGCTGGCTCGTGGAGTGGGGTAACAACCAGTTCATTGGCTGCCTGGGTGAGTCTTCCAGCTTCCAGGATGCTGTTACCGGCGGTGCTCGAGGTGACGAGGCGGCGAACTGGTACATTGGCCGTAACGCACGCGGTAGCCGTTTTGTGGCTCCTCGTTCGCACAACCCTTACAGCTGGGCGAAGGCTTCCCTGTACGGTTTCTACATTGAGAACAACATTCGCGATATGCACATTACGACTGCGTCTGCGAAGGATGACCGTATTGGTGAGAACAACATGATTGGCCGCCGTGTTCACGTGACCGGTGCTATGGGCGATAACGTGCTCATCGAGGTGGATCACATTCGCCACGCGACTTTCGCGCCGAAGCAGCTGGAGAAGCGCGGCAACGGCGTGTTCATGGGCTAACCTTCACAGGTTAGGCTCTGCGGGCTGAGGCTCGTGATCACAAAATCTTAAAACGCACACGTCTGAGGGGCGGGGAGTAATCCCCGCCCCTCAAGCATTATTGCTGGTCCTGTAATAGGTTATTTTTCAGACTGAGCGCGGCGTACCGACGGTCGGTTATACGCCACAACCACGGCGAAGATAAAGAGCGTCAAGAGAATAAGCGTCACCACCACGGGCGCAGGATTTACCATGCTCATTTGCATGCGAACTCCTCCGTCCGGGACCGCCTCTGATTGCAAGCGTATCGCACCGAAGAACGCCTCTCCCATAGGACTATTCTCGCCCAGGCTAAAGAGCGTGTAGATGGTGCTTCCAATAACTACCGCTACAGTGGCTACTGCAGCAGTAGCAAGCGAAGAAATACTATAGATGAACCATTTCATGGCGCACTCCTTTTTCATTGCGGGAAATTCCCAAGACACTAAAGAACACGGCGAATCCAAGAAGCACCGCAATGATGGTCACGTTAACCTCCGTCGGGAGCCTAAACATATTCAGGCCCAACGCAAAAGTTGCAACGGCCGATAGCAGAAGAATCACACCAATAACCACAGAGAATGGATTTCCCTTTTCAGGCGGGAAGATAATACCCACAAGATTAGTCATGACGATGGATACCAACCCAAACCCAAACGGTCAGGATATCTGATAGCTGACCTCCTTGCGCTAGATAAACCGTTCCAAGAACTGCACCTAGCGTAAGCATGATCGTTGCCTGCGAACCAATCAGCTGAAGGTAAAACACACCTGCCGATTGGCGGAATGGAGTAAGGCGACGCAGGGGTTCAGAGGATGCGTACGCGTAGATTCCCAAGAAAGCCGGGAGCATAATGTACGCCGGAGGCGCATTCCAACTCTTCCAAGGAATTGCGAAAGCTGCCACCACAGCAGATACCAGCACAAACTGGTTCTCGAAGCTACGGAACTGCATCAGCACCAAAGTGCCCAATCGAGTACTCGCAAGACTTCCAGGTAGCGCAAGGAAGTAGCTCCTGAGCGGGGTGTAGTCCTTCGGCGCAATTGCTATAGCTAAAGCTAGTAGCAGTCCACATACTCCTAGCAAGGCGAGTACAGCACCCGCTGCTCCTAGTACCCCTCCGATAGCTTCCTCAATACGGAGAAACGCCAGCTGGGGCACCCATGGGGCAGTATCTTCAAGCAAACGAATCCGCATGTACTCCACACTTTGGTCACGCATCATGCTAAATGCAATAGCCATAAGACCCACAAGAAGAGCAGGAATCACAAGACCGCGCAAACGTGCCATTCCCACGAGGGCAAGGAGTCGCTCTACTCCCAAATGAATTACTAGCAGGATCAGGTAAGTAACAAGAGCTGGTGACACAACACCCAACAGGAAGAGCTCCGCAGCTTTCCACCCCACGACAATGCTACAAGCAATAGCCAGCGCACTTGAAAGAGCAATAGTAGCTGTTCCGACAAGAAGCATCTCGAATACAACACTCGCAATCAGGCGTTCCTTATTGGTCGCGGGAAGAGTGTATGTCAGTTCTGTTAGCTCATCTGCTTTCAGGAATAGGATTCGCACAATTGTGTAAAATGCGGCAACCCAAAAAACAGATGAGATACCCATTCCTTCCAGAATCGGCGCTATTATTTCCGGGTTATTAAATGTTTGCCTAACAACACTGATACTCAGCAGAACATATCCTGCGTATAGTGCTAAGACACCAAAAAACGCGGTGTAACGAATTGGTCGATTTGCCAGAACTCCCCTTCCTAAAACACGGCGGCGCAGGAAGAGGAAATAAAAATGGACGAGCTGATAAACCGCACTGAACCTCATAGGTCCCCCTCGATTTCATCCACAGTTTTTCGGACCATAGCATCGAGAGTTCCATAGCGTTCTAGCAGAGCATTGGTAGCGTCGTCCTCGAGCACTACTCCGCGGTGGAGGAAGGTAACACGGTCTGCGCACCTTTCTAGGAGCGTGAAATCATGGCTACATAGCAGGATTCCGCATCCTTCATTGCGTAATGTACGCATATCTCGTTCAAAGGTGTAAATTGCATCGATGTCGATTCCGTTAGCGTCTCATCAATGAGAGTGAGCGGTCGACGCAATAGCAACGCTGCAATGAGCTGAGTTTTCTTGCGCATACCGTGGGAGTAATCTTCCATCAGGTCGTGCTGTCGACCCGTCATCTGGTAACGCTTAAAGTACTCCGCTACAGCATTCTCATCCACTTTCTCCTTGTACAGAGAGTGGATAAAACGCAGATATTCCAGACCGGTCAGGAATTCCGGTAGATAGTCGTTGCTTGCCAGGTACATCAAGGAGGTGCGAGCAGCAAGGCTCTGATGCTCATGACCACTAATCTGAATATCGCCCTTCTTGGAGTGTAGAAGGTTACTTATCAGCTTCATGAGCGTGGATTTTCCAGAGCCATTAGGTCCAATCAATCCATGAATTTCTCCGGAAGAAACTTGGAGATGAACGTCAGTAAGGGCGGGTTTCCCAGCCCCGTACGCGTAGGTAATATCGTGCGCGTTGAGAAGCATTTATGCCACGCCCTTCGTCGTGTGTTGATTAGGGATCATCCAGTGATTGCCAAGTTATGCCGGGGTCTTCAATGCGCCTGCAATCATGCAATCAACGATGCTCGCACGGAACCTACACAGTGGATACTGTCGACATTTTTACTGCTTCAGACTGTGTTGTCTTCAGACTGTGTTGTCTGCTGCGACCGGCCCAAATACAGATAAGTCCAGTCTGGTGATACGCCAGGCTGGGCTCATGCACTTAAGTGTAATATACGCGGTGTGCATCGCGACACTATCTAACTAAAAAATTTTCTCATGAGGTGTTAAGCGCTTGAGGGGCGGGGAGTAATCCCCGCCCCTCAGTGTTTAAGTTTTTAGTTCCAAAGGTTGCTGGGTAATTTCTTTAGCTATTTCCGCTGCCAAATGCAGATTTTCTGGGGCGGACAGCTGTTTTAACAAGCAAAGATACAAGTGACACATTGCCTACATGCAACGGGGTTCAGATTCCTTGATGTGGTGCTAGTATTTAGCTGATTCACTCAACATGTCGTTCTCACATCACCGATTTCTGGAGAGTAACATGACCCCCCCCTCCCTCGCCCCCTCAAAGCATTGGGGGTAGCAGGCATTGCCGCATCCTTGATGCTGGCACCCCTCCCCGCACATGCGGAAGGGAACAACCTCTACCGCAACCCCAGTAAATTTTATACTGGCGCAGTTAGTGACTGTCTCCTGGATAAGCAATACGGACGCGGCCAGATAGCAGATATCTGGGCATATTGTAATGGCTTGATTTCTACAGGCGTTTACGAAATTCCCAATAGTTCTGCCAGCAGAATGGACGTTATCGCTGCTTTATACCGTCTAGCAGGATACCCTGAAGTCAAAAACCTACCTGAAGTATCCCCATACGCAGACGTGGAGACCTATGACCCAACCTACCCTCTTGCTATTTGGGCATCACGTGAGGGAATTACAAGTGGCTGGTCTGATGGCAAGTTCCATCCCAATGATTATGCAACTACCAGCACCGTCATCGCTTTCCTCTACCGTGCTGCCGGTAGCCCACAAAAGCTGTGGTACCGCACATGGGAACATTACAACTACGCAGCTAAAGATATTACCCCCATCGGAAAACCTTTCTGGAAAGAAACTTCCTGGTACACCGTAGCTATCGCTCCGTACCCCAAGGTACCCGTTAACGAAAACGAACCGGATAATCTCAAGACCGCTAAACCCACCACCATCCTTGACAGGAGGACGGTATATTCAATGATTCGAGATTTTCATACTTCCGGGTACCAGGTTGTCGGAACCCACAAATAAAATATGATGCATACGCCTGAGGGGCGGGGAGTAATCCCCGCCCCTCGGCGTTTAACCCGCACCCAAAACAGCCGAAAAACCGTAGAAAAACAGGGTAGGGGAGCAGGCATCACAGCGCCCGGTCATCGCCTCCACACGCCCAATGCGGTACCCTTGAGCAGGAGGCAGGTCTGCCGGTGCACAGACCCACACACGCCAAAACACCCGCAGAAATGCGCCCAACACACCGCACCACACAAACTCAACACTGCACCCACGTAGCACCGTATTCACCGCATACAGCCGTATTCACTCAATTCACTCGCCACGCCGCCTTCAGCACCGAACGCGGTACCCATCGAAAGGATTGAGCCCCTCATGCCCGATACGCCCATGAGCATCAACGCCATCAACTACGGCGCAGACCCCACCGGTGCCAAAGACTCCACCGCAGCCATCCAGCGCGCCGTTGACGCTGTCGCCGCACGCGGCGGCGGATCCGTAGAACTACCCCGCGGCATCTACCGCGTCTCCTACCCCTTCATCGATATCAAGCACCGTGTCGAAATCTTCGGCTACGGCTCCTCAACCGTCGTCATCGCGCACTCCGACCGCGCCATCCCCACCACCGCCAACGGCCACACCGAATACACCGGCGTGTTCCACGTCGGCAGCTACACCACCCCCGTCTACGGCAACTACAACGCCAACAAGCCCATGCGTATGGGCGTACGCAACCTGCACATCCGCACTAACGCCGCCAACACCCCCATCAGCAGCTACCCGCTCGATGCGCACACCACCCCGCTGAATAACGTCGCCGGCGTCATCTTCCACACCCACCTGACCGGCGACATGCTCAACGAACCGGACATCGTGCCCGTTATCGCTTAGCGTGGAAGTCTGGGACACCGCCATCGGCGTTGCCGTGCTCGGCCTGGATGACCAGGGCATGAAAATTGACGACGTGACCATCCGCCGCACCCTCAACCAGGGCCTGCTGCTCGGCAAACCCGCCGGCCACCCCCGCCGCCCCAACGAAGGCCAGAACTCCGGCGCGGCAGACAACAAGCTGCGCGGTATCGACGTTGCCGAGGCGAATCTCAGCGGCGGCTCCTACGCCGGTATTGAGGTGTACGCGGCGCAGGCTAAGTTCGAGAACTGCTCCAGCAACAGCAACCACCGCACCAGCAACAAGAACGCCCTCTACGAGCCCGCCACCCGCCACGCTGGCGCAGGCTGGATCGTGCAGGGTGAACGCAACATGTTCATCGGCTGCACCGCACGCTCCAACGCGGGCCACGGCTGGCTCGTTGAGTGGGCGCACAACGTCTTCATCGGATGCGAAGCAGAAGGCTCCAGCTGGGCTGGCACCGTCAGCGGTGCCGCAGGTGCCGACGAGGCCGCCAACTGGTACATCAGCCGCAACGCGCGCGGTACCCGCATGGTCGCACCCGTCTCCTACAACCCGCCGGAGAAGCCCGCCTCCCTGTACGGCTTCTACATTGAAAACAAGATTTACGACCTGCGCATCACTGAAGGTACCGCCAAGGACGACCGCATCGGTGAGGGTAATATGCTCGGCCGCCGCGTGTACATCACCGGCGAGATTGGCGCGAATGTGGTCATTGAGGTTGAGGAGCTGCGCCACTCCACCTCGCCCGCCGGTCAGCTCACCAAGGAAGCCTATAACGTGATGCGCGGTTAGCAGAGGCTAGTAGACACGCCCGAACCGGTTCGGAACTTTCCTGTGAATCGTGAGGGAGGCGCGTGTGCCCTAGTGGGCGCGTTATACCGCCACATGTCGGCTAAGAATCAGGGCAGCTGCGAATGGAATACATACCATTCGCAGCTGCTTTGTCGTTTAGAACAATGTTTAATTTTTAGTTGATAAAAGTCTCAATTGAATATTGAATAAAATATCAATATGTACTTTAAACTTTCTATGGCGGTGTAAAACAGTCCATTCACTGTGCACCACCATAGCCGTGCGACAGCATGCGCAACACGCACATCATTGGTACACATCAAAACCGCGTATCGCCGCACGTCAGCTCCTATTCATTGCCGCTTCTCACTATTCCTCAACGACCACTACCCTTCCCCTTTTCTTATTCGCTCCATTGGCGACCCCGCGGTCGACCCAAAAATCGGTTCCTTCCGGCCGGTTCCCAACCACAATTACATAAGGAAAAATCCATGCTTCCGGTTATCTCCCGAGTCCTCACACCCACCACTCGCGCACGCCGCACCTTCGCTCTCGCCCTCGCGCTCGCCCTCGGTGCCCTGCCCGTAGGCACCTCCGCCATCGCCTCCCACCAGGCTGTAGCTCACGCCGCCGAACCTGCTGCAGCCAACGGCCTCATCAAACTTCACCAGCCCAAGGACGACCCCAGCTACGCCGAATGCGTCGCCACGTTCCTAGGCACAATGAGCGCTACTCCCGGCGTGTGGGCAGTCTGCCACGGCTACCTCGACAACGAAGAATACACCGTCACCCGCCGCCACAGCACCGCAACCGTCACCCGCGGCCAGCTCGTACGCATGCTTTACCGCATGGCGGGATCGCCGACCGTCAAGGACCTCCCGAAAACCTCGCCCTACAAGGACGTGCCCACCACCGACCCCAACTATGCTGCGTACATTTGGGCAGCGGACGCGGGTATCACCTCCGGCTGGGATGACGGGCTCTTCCACCCGGACGAGTACGCCACCCGCCACACCCTCGCCGCGTTCCTCTACCGCGCCGCCGGTAGCCCCGACGGTGCCGCACACCTGCGCCAGATCCGCCGTCCGCTACGTGCCGAAGCTAAGAAGGTTGAGCAGTTCAAGGCTGAAAACCGTTGGGCAGCCCGCACGCTCGGCGCCTACCCCGAAGTGGACCGCGACGGTGACGGCGTGGCAGACGTGGTGAACCCTGCCAGCCCCCTGTACTTCTCCGACGCCCTGTACATGCTCAAGGCGTACGGTGATAAGGGCCTGAAGGTTGTGGGCACTCCCGCCGTTGACTAGGAAGCCGTTGACTAGGGGTAATACCGACTAGATGCAGTGCTGACTAGCGCATATATTCACCGCCCGCCGGTGCGACCCAATGGGTTACGCAGGCGGGCGGTGTGCTGTTCTGGCAGTTGCGAGCGCCCGTGCCGCCGCGCAATCGCTTCCGTGCAATGAAAGGTGCATGCTCTGCACCCGCTAAGCTAGAAGGCATGAAGATTGCCACCTGGAACATCAACTCAATCCGCGCCCGTGAGAACCGCGTCGAAGACTGGCTCGACGAACACGACGTCGACGTGCTCGCCCTGCAAGAAACCAAAACCAAGGACGAAACCTTCCCCTTCGACCTCTTCGAATTCATGGGCTACGAGGTTGCGCACTTCGGCCTGAATCAGTGGAATGGCGTGGCAATCGCCTCCCGAGTTGGCCTCGAAGACGTGCAGCGCGGCTTCGATAATCAGCCGCACTTCGGTAAGCCCGGCGAGCCCGAGGTGCTGGAGGCGCGCGCGATCGGTGCGACCTGCGGCGGCGTGCGCGTCTGGAGCCTCTACGTGCCCAACGGCCGCGGCCTGACCGACCCGCACATGGACTACAAGCTCCGCTGGATGGAGGCGCTGTGCCAGAACGTGCACAACGAACTGGTCGCTAACCCGCAGTCGCGACTCGCCCTGGTCGGTGACTGGAACGTCGCCCCCGAAGATGCCGACGTGTGGGATATCGACTACTTCCTGCGCAACGAAATGACCCACGTTTCCGAACCCGAACGCCGCGCCTTCGCCGCCCTACTCGAAGAGGGCATGGTGGACGTAGTGCGCCCGCACACCCCGGGCGAGTACACCTACTGGGACTACCAGGCGGGCCGCTTCACCAAGGATGAGGGCATGCGCATTGACTTCCAGCTGTTCTCGCCCGCGCTCGCCGCACGCGTGGAACGTACCTGGATCGATAAGGTGGAACGTGCCGGTGAAGGCGCAAGCGACCACACGCCGGTCGTGGTTGAGATTGCCGACTAATCCGAGCGCATAGCTTGCCGTAGAACCGCGTGCAGTAAGGGAGGCGGGGAGGGATCCCTCGCCTCCTTACTGTGTCTGCCGGTGCTTCTGTCTCTGGGCTTCTGCCAATATTTCAAGGTTTTCTGTGTGGCTTAGTTGAAAAGTTCGGCTAGCCGAACTATTGTTAAATTCCGCCCGGGACGACAGGCAAAAGCGCATTATGATGCCTGCGCAGACACAACCGTGTCCCTAGCGTCCCGGCGCGGCAAATCCCACACATCAACCACATACTCAAACCCGTGACTTCCAATGAAGGATGCCTCATGAACGCTTTCACCCCCGCAGGCAGCCAACGCACGCCGCCTCGTCCAGGCGCTCTGCGCCGCCCTCGCACTCACCCTGCTACTCGTGCTCACCGGCTGCGGTAGCACCTCCAGCACCACCGAAGGCGCTAAGAGCAGCAGCGGTAAGAAGACCGTGCTCACCACCTTCACCGTGCTCGCAGACATCGCCCGCAACGTGGCAGGCGACGACCTGAACGTCGAATCCCTCACCAAGCCCGGCGCCGAGATTCACGAGTACGAGCCCACCCCCTCCGACCTGAAGAAGGCGCACGCCGCCGACCTGGTGCTCGACAACGGCCTGAACCTCGAATCCTGGTTCGCCAAGTTCGTTGAAGAATCCCACGCTAAGCATGTGACCGTCTCCGAGGGGGTCACGCCCATCTCCATTACCGAGGATGCCTACGAGGGCAAGCCCAACCCCCACGCCTGGATGAGCCCCAGCAACGTGCAAAGTACGTGGACGTGATGATTCGCGAATTTAGCGCCCTCGACCCGGGCCACGCCGCCGACTACAAGACCCGCGGTGAAGCCTACAAGAAGCAGCTGCAGGGCGTGCGTGACGAGCTCGTCAAGGAAATCTCCACCCTGCCCGAGAACCAGCGCGCACTGGTCACCTGCGAAGGTGCCTTCTCCTACCTGGCGGCAGACGCGGGCCTGAAGGAAAAGTACATTTGGGCGGTCAACTCCGAACAGCAGGCGACCCCCTCGCAGATTTCCTCCGCGATCGACTACGTGCGCGAGAACCAGGTGCCCGCCGTGTTCTGCGAATCCACCGTCTCTGACAACCCGATGCGCCAGGTCGCAGACGCCACCGGCGCACGATTCGGCGGCGTGCTCTACGTGGACTCGCTCTCCGAGGCGAACGGCCCCGTGCCCACCTACCTGGACATGATTCGCTACGACGCACGCACCATCGTTGCGGGCCTCAAGGGCAACTCCTAAACTCGGCATAAAGCCCGAATAAACCCGGTATAAACCCGGTATAAACCCGGGCCAACCCCGGCATCGAAACCCCGGGTAACCCCCAAACCCCCGATAGGATAGGAGGGGCGGTCGCCTTCATGGCTCCGCTCCTCCCAGCCGTTAACACTCGCTCACACAGCACCCACTCACCAACACCCACTCAGCAACACGCAAGCAAGTACACCCGCCCCACGCATACGGTGACCACCAGAAAGAACACAAGGAATGAGCACTCTTCTCAGCTGCGAAAATGTGCACGTGAACTACGGGCCAGTCCGCGCCCTCACCGGCGCATCCTTCACCCTGGACACCGGGCGTATCTGCGGCCTGATTGGCATGAACGGCTCCGGCAAATCCACCCTCTTCAAAGCCATCATGGGGGTCGTGCCCATGCACGCCGGAAGCATCACCCTCGACGGGCAGCCCGTCGGCGGTAACCGTGGCAGCCGCGGCAAGAACGCGCACCACCACCGCGCCGGACTCGTCAGCTACGTGCCGCAGAGCGAAGAAATCGACTGGACCTTCCCCATCTCCGTGCGTGAGGTCGTCAGCATGGGACGCTACCGCAACCTCGGCATCACCCGCCGCCTGCGTGCCGCAGACCGTGCTGCCGTGGATGAGGCGCTCGCCCGCGTGGAACTGACCGACCTTGCCGACCGTCAGATTGGGGCGCTCTCGGGCGGTCAGCGTAAGCGCGCCTTCGTGGCACGCGCTATCGCCCAGGGCGCCCAGCTGCTGTTGCTGGATGAGCCTTTCGCCGGCGTGGACAAGCGCAGCGAGGCGATGCTCATTCAGGTCATCGAACAGCTGCGTGACGAGGGCGCGACCGTGCTGGTTTCCACGCACGACTTGGCGAGCCTGCGCCAGTTTGCCGACGAGGCGCTACTGCTGCGCGGCACAATTCTGATGCACGACACCCCCGAGAAGGTGCTCGCCCCCGAGAACCTGGTGCGTGCCTTCGGCATGGAGGTGGACGCCGGCGCGCCGGTCGCTGCTACCGGCACTACTGCAAACAGCTCTGCGGAAGGGAAGAACTAAATGGACATCCTCAACTTTCTGGTGGAGCCGCTGACCCTGCCCTTCATGCTCCGCGCGTTCGTGGTCACCGTCATAGCCGCCGCCGTCTGCGCCCTGCTCTCCTGCTGGCTCGTGCTGCTCGGTTGGTCGCTCATGGGTGACGCAATCTCGCATGCGGTGCTACCCGGCGTGGTGCTCGCCTACATTTTCGGTGCGCCCTTCGCAGTGGGCGCGGTCATTGCCGCACTCCTGGCTGTGGCGCTCATCGGCGGGGTGCGGCGTAGCGGCCGCGTGCGCGAAGACGCCGCGATCGGCATCGTGTTCACGACCATGTTCGCGTTCGGTCTGGTGCTGATTTCGGTCACGCCGTCGAATACCGACCTGAACCATATTCTCTTCGGTAACGTGCTGGGCGTGTCCTGGTCGGACGTCTGGCAGGGTCGCTATCCTCGCGGTGGTGGTTGCCGCCGTCTTTGCTGGTCAAGCGCCGCGACTTCGTACTGTACGCCTTCGACCCGGGCTTCGCGCAGGCGGTGGGGCTGCGTCCGCGTCTGCTCGGCGCGCTGCTACTCATTATGCTGGCGCTGACCTCCGTGGTGGCGCTGCAGATCGTGGGCGTGGTGCTGGTCGTGGCGATGCTTGTCATCCCCGGCTCCACCGCGCGCCTGATAACTGACCGGTTCGTGCCGATGCTCGCGGTGAGCGTGGGAGTCTCCCTGGTGGGCACGCTGACCGGCTTGTACGCCAGCTACTACGCGGACGTATCCCCCGGTGGTGCCGTGGTCGTCACGCAGGGCATACTGTTCGCCCTGGCGTACGTATTCGCCCCGCGCTACGGTCTGCTGGGCAGGATGCGCGCCCGCCGACTCAGCACTGCCGCAACGAAAACTGAGCCCTCAGCTTCCTAAAACTAACTCAATACAGCGCTAGGCGGAGGCCCTTCATGGGACCTCCGCCTAGCGCTATTTTCTGAAATTCTAGGGTGCCGCTACCGCCCTGTATCTAGCGCACCGTGCGGGACACGAACAGGGAGGCGGTCGCCTCCGCACCCAACGGAATAATGGTACCGCCGGGCTTCACCGCACCGGCCGCGTCCGTCTCGTGCAGGTTGCCGGAACCGGCACCGACCACGCTCACGTTCACCGCCTCCGAGAAGGGCGCACCCTCCTCAATGTGCAGGCGCACGCCGGGCACAAAACCGTGGCCCTGCAGGTAGCGCAGCAGGCGCGGGTCGTCATCGTTGATGCGTTCGAGCACGACTGTTTCGCCGGGTTCGCACTGGCTCAGCGGCACGGTCTGCGGAAAACTAATATGCCCCGAAGAGTCCGGGATCGGGTCGCCGTGCGGGTCGCGGGTCGGGTGCCCCAGCAGGGTGTCGATGCGGTCCACCATGAAGTCGGATACCGCGTGCTCCAGAACCTCCGCCTCGTCGTGCACACGGTCCCAGGTGTAGCCGAGGGTCTCCACGAGGAACGTCTCAATGAGGCGGTGGCGGCGAATCATCGCCAGCGCGTAGGAGCGGCCGGTTTCAGTGAGCTCAATAGCGCCGTAGGGCTGATGCTCAATCAGGTCGGCGGCGGCGAGGCGCTTGAGGCCGTCAGATACCGAAGAAATGCGCAGGCCCATGCGTTCTGCCAGGGCGGATGCGGTGGCAGGGGTTTTGGTCCATTCTTCGAGGCTCCAGATTTCCTTGAGGTAGTTCTGGGTGCTGACGGAAAGTTCTGAGAGAGGCATAAAGATAAGTCTACCTTTTCTCTGGTTTTGCCCGTCGAGTCGCAGGGTATTCAGCGCGGGTTTAAAGCGTCCCGCCCGGATAGTTCACCCCTGGCAGGGGGCGACCATCACGGGCGGGATCAGGTGTTCGGTTCCGCGCTGGCAGGCACTAAAGGCTGGCAGGTACCAGGTACGAAGGCTGACAGGCGCGAAAGAATGAGGGGGCGCGGCGGCGGTTAGGGTGGCGCGGCGGCGCGAACGGTCAATACGGGTCAGCGACTCGATGAGGGGCACCGCGTGCCGCCTGCTCCTCATGCCAGAGGGAGCGGACGAGGGTGCGGCTGACTGCCTGGGTGGTGATGCCGAGCGCGGTTGCGGCGGCCTTCTGCTGGCCGCGTACGCCGGGTACGAGCAGGTTTACTACGCGCCATTCGGCGTCGGTGCGGTCGGCGCATACGCGGTAGAGCAGGCGTGCGGAGCCTGCGGCGAGGTCGGCGAGGTGGCGGTTGTCGGCGCTGACGCTGATGCAGCGTACGGGTGCGCCTCCTTGTGCTTCTTCGACGGCGAGGCGTGAGAATTCGAGGGCGTCGCCGGTGCAGTCGGTGGTGCTGACGGCGCCGAGTGCGCCTGCGAATCGGGGGATGTTGAGCTCGCCGATTCCGATGCCGACCCAGAAGCCGTTATCGCGCGCGGCAATGAGCGCCGCATGGAGTGCGTCGCTGGCGCGGTCGAAGGCGCCCTGAATTTCGTCAGGGTATGTCTGGGCGAAGGCAACACGCGGGTTGAGCTTTGCGAGTTCGTCCGACAGTGCAGTGAGTGAGTGCTGTGCGGAACGTTGAATAAAGGTTAGAACGAACACCTTCCTATTATGCCGTAAAACCTTCAACAAGCGGCGTAAGGTTCGCCGTAATACCGGCAACATTTAAACCCCTAAAAATGCGCATTGATAAGGGGAATTATCGTGAGCGTGCACTGTGTGCAGAAATCCTCGAAAGGACGTAGAACACCCCCGAAAGGAAAATAATTTTCATGCAAGTGCACGTTGAATTATTCGCTTTCGGGGGCGTTGAGTGGAGTTGATAGACGGGGCTACCGCGGAACTACTGTGCGTTCGTTACCTGCGAGATATGCGGCAGCTGACGCAGCGGCTTCTGGAATACCATCACCACCAGCGATAGGAAAATGAACACCGCGTAGAACAGCGCCGTGTACGTAATACCCCAATCAACAATGAGGAAGCCTGCCAGCAGAACAGCCAGCGGGGTCAGCGCCATGTTCGGGATGCCCTGCACCGAATGCACGCGACCGATCATATGCTCCGGGGTGGATGCGTTAATGTACGCAATGATGCTCGAATTGAAGGAGGGGAGCACAATACCCGCCAGTACAATCAGCAGGCACACCGCCCACAGCATCGAATGAACCACCGGCAGCAACAGGTAGCAGGCCGACATGATGGCCAGGGAGGTGATACCGAGCGGGCCGAGCGCAAACTTCTCGGTCAGCGGGCCGACCAGGAACGAACCGAGCAGCACGCCCACGCCGAAGGCGCTCGCAAAGATGCCGATGAAGAGCGGGTGTGCGCCCTCCAGGGTGTAGTAGTAGATGAAGGTGAGCGGAATGCCGACCGTTCCAAAGTTTGCAAGCGTTGAAACGAACGCAATGGACACCAGCACCTTGTTCTTCAGGATGTACTCAAAACCGGCTTTTGAGTCCTGCCAGAAGCTGGTTTTCTCGCCCTCCTCCTCTTCCGCGGGCTGCCGACTAGCGCCGTAGGTCTTAGGTGCGACGATGAACGCCAGCAGGTTGACCACCGCGTGAACTGCGGTCATGAGCACGGTCGAGAAGCCAATAATGATGCCGGCGGCCGGGCCGCCCAGCAGGTTGGCGGTGGACTCGCGCGTCTCACCCATACCGGAGGCGTACCCCAGGTGTTCCTTGGGGACTACGCGGGTGATGATGGACTGTTCACTCGGGTAGTCGAAGGTGGAAATGATGGCGGCGAGAGAAATCGTGATCACCAAAACGTAAATGTTGGTGACGTTGAAAACGAGGTAGAGAAGAATCGCTATCCAGGACAGTGACTGGCCAATACAGGATAGTGCCAGGCACTTTGAGGGGCCGATTCTGTCGACCCACGTTCCAGATACCGCTCCGGCGCAGGTGGCGAGAACGCCCGCGACGAAGAGGGTGATACTCGCAGCTTCGGGGGAGCCGGTCAGCGCCAAAATAATGATGGGCGTGGTGATATAGCTCATCGAGTCTGAGAGTTGGTTGGCTCCAATTGCGAAGAGAGTATTTCTAAAATCTTTATTCTTGAGTAGCTCGGTGTTGACACTCATGGGGGCCTCCACGATGGGGTTTAGGGTGTCGCGCGGCGTGCAATCCGCCGTGTGCAGTTCGTTGCGTGTAGTTCGTCGTGCGCAATTGTGTGAGTGAATACCCTGACAGTCGGCTGTGTCTGCCTGTATGTGCCTGTTTCTGCTTGTGCCCGCCGGTCATGATGGGTGGTTGAGGATGCACGGAGCGGCTCATCGGGAGCAGCCCCCGCACAAATAGTGTGTCGCGCGATACTTTAGATTCTATAAGAGACGTGAATCATATGCGTGAAGGCTAGTTGAAAAACTTTCCTCATTTTGGGTATTGACATTAGGGTTAGTATGACTATAATTCATTCTTGGTGCTTTCGGTGGCTAAACCTTCGGCGGCTAAACCCTGACTAAACCTCAGCTAAACCCGATTCCGGGCACACCCAAAGACGCCCGCAACGTAGCGGGCGGGGGAGTGTAGAAGAGTGCAGAATAAGGGCCGCACTAGGGGTGCTACTCCACCAGACCTGCGAAGCCCGACAGAGCCAGCACCTCCTCAACATCCTGCGGCACCGAACGCGCCACCCACGGCGAATGCACCAACACCGCCTGCCACTGACCGCGCGACACCGCCACATTCAAACGATTCGGCGAGAGCACAAACCCGGTACCGCGCCCAGAATCAACCCGCGACGACGCCAACGACACCAACACTACCGCAGCCTCCTGACCCTGGAACTTATCCACCGTGCCCACACGCACGCCAGCACCCGAAGAATCCGCCAGACCAGCGACAATCAGCGCCTCACGCACACAATCAACCTGCGCGTTATATGCCGCCACCACAATACAATCCTCAGCCGCCAACGGGCGCGGCTCAGCACCAGCCGCCGGAACCCACTCACGCCCCAACAGCTCACGCACGCAATCCACCACCGCCTGCGCCTCCTGCACAGAACGCACCGAACAGCCCGCATGCTCCACCGGATACGACACCACACCCGGCTCAACACCCCGCAGAGTGCGACCAGCCGTCGCCGCCGCGCTCGCCAACGCGCCATCATAAGACAGCCACGAAACCCGCTCGCACAACGCCGAATCCATACGCCACGACTCACCCAAGAAATAGCCAAAACGCGGATCCAACGCCGCCGCGCCATCAGACAACCAGCCCAGCGCCGAAACATCCACCGGGTACGGATGCACACCCGTCGACACCTGCGGCAACTGCTGCGGGTCCCCCAGTAGCAGCACCGAACGCGCCGCACGAGCCGCCGCCACCGTATTCGTCAGCGAGAATTGGCCAGCCTCATCAACCACCAGCACATCCAGCGACCCGGCAGGCACACGACGCTCACTCACGTAATCCCACACCGTGCCGCCAAACAGCAGACCGCCCGCACCAGAAATCAGCTCCACCAGCTCAGAATCAGACACCTCAGACCACGGGGCATCCGGGGTCACCGACTTGCCGCGCAGACGCACCGCACGCGAAACATCAAAACCATCACGGGCACAGCACGCCAACATAAGATTCTCAATCACCGCATGCGACTGAGCCACCACGCCCACCTTCGCGCCCTCCGCCACCAGGCGCGCAATCACGTGCGAGGCGAGGAAGGTTTTGCCCGCACCGGGAGGGCCCTGAACCGCCACATAGGAGCGGTCGAGGGCGCGAACCGCCGCGTGCACGGCATCCACCGTAGGCAGGTCAGAAGCGGGAAAATCAACCTCAAGGGGTAGATTTTCTGCATTTTTGGCGTTCGAGGCACTCTTCTTCAGACGCGGCGCGCGGCGGAACAGCAAATCCGCGGAGGCGCTCTCCACCCCCGTCAGCGAAGCCGCCGCATCGAGTACGCTCGGCAGGGTGCTGGGGAAGGCGGGGGTATCGGAGGGCGAGGGCTCATCATCTTCATCGGTGATAGGGGCGCTAGGCATGAGCGTGCTAGACATCAGAGCGCTAGGCATGAGAACACCATCGAAAAGTAGCCCGTGCACATCAGACTGCAGAGCCGCCTCAATCGTCGCCGTAGACACCGGATCGCCAGGACCAATACCCGAAGGCAGGCACGGTGCGGCTCATCCTTCACGCGGATGCGCTCCTGCAGAAGCACCTCCAAGAACTCGCTAGCCGACTCTTCGCCAGCCGACTCTTCGGCAGCCTTTTCGGGGTCCGCAGAATCCTCGGAACCGGCGCCGAAACCGCCCTGCGCCACCGCCAGCACACGCATGCCAAAGAAACCCGTCGCCGCCAACTCGGCGGGCACACGCTCACCCGGATTCGACGCACGGAAATAATTCACCTGCGACTCCATACGGTCCAGCGCAATCTGCGGGCTCAACCCCGCCTCATACGCACAAAACACCGCACGGTCAGAGGGCGCAATCACCAGGCTCGGGTCAGCCTCAATTCGCGCACGCAACAGGCGCACCTGCGCGCCACGCACACGATACCAGCCGGGGGCGTCCGGCACCTCGGTGGGCTCCTTCATGGCGGTGGCAAGCGCCTCCAGATCTGCGGGGGTGTTCAGAAGAGCATGCGCATGCTCCACCGAAAGCACCTGCACTCGATCAAGGTACGCGTAATCGCGGCTCGCCACCCACGCCGTCGGGCCGTCCTCCAGGCGGCGAATGTGCTCACGCCAGAACGGGGCACGCTCGCGGCGGTGATAATTCGTCATGGATAGCAGCATCGCCGCCTCAAGCTCGCCGACACCCCAGCCGTGCTCCGCCGCGTGCTCCTCCAGGGAGGCGAGCTGGGCATCCAGCAGGCACTGCAGGCGGTACTGTTCGCTGTCGTTTTCCACCGCGGCGGGTACCCGGTACATGACCGGGTGCTCCTCAGTTTCAGGGTCTTCGGCGGTATCTTCGGCAGTGTCTTCGGTGACGAGCTCCGGGGCATCGGTCGCGAGGGCAAGAGATGCCGCCGTGTTCAGGCATGCCGGGCACTCGTCGCAGGTCAGAAAATAGGGGATGCGCTCGGCAAGTTCCGCCGGTTCTACACCCTCGTTCAGTGCCTCGGTGAGCATCAGGAGGCGCTGCTCCTGCAGGCGAATCAGCGGCAGAATACGCGCCGAATCAACCCTGTGAGGTTGAGGAACGGGGGAGTGGTGCTCAGCGTGCTCGGTGGGCCCCGATTCGGACCCCGCGCTGTACTGATTTGCGCCGTACTCATCCACGCCGTGCTCTAGGTGAAGGTCGAGGCGCGCGGTATTCTCGGCGCTCTCGGTTGCACTAGCGGTCAGCAGGTGCGCCGCCAGGGCACCGCGCAATAGTGCCCGATGTGCCGCCTCACCCAGGTGCGGGGTGCAGACGATTCGGGCGGTATTGCTCTCGGAGGTGCTGTTCTCAGGCGAGTACTCCAGACGGTCGAGCTCCACCGTGTAGGTCAGCCCCGCCGCGGAGGTCGCCACCAGCGGCACCGGGCGCGCTGTGCCGCCCGCATGCTCACCGCTAACTACTCCACTGCCGACTACTGCACTGCCGACCATTCCGCCCTCGGTTAGCACCCGCAGGCACTCGCGGTACGCTTCGCGGGCACGCTCCAACTTCTCGTGGGTCGGGTGGGCAGACTGCTTCTGCGCACGCTCCCGAAGCTCGGTGTAGAGCCGCATCTCGCAGGCGGAGGTGGCGGTCAGATCAGCGAGGGTGAAGGTAAGGTCCATGGTGACTTTTCTGCTGGAGGAGAGAGAAACAAGGCGGGCGTGAAACCCTGCCGGGTGAGCGGGTGCGAGCCCCGGTTGAGGAGTCTGTCGGCACCCCGTGCCACCCTCGCCCTGAGAGGTTGATTTTTAGGTTTCACGTGAAACATTATAGAAAATCAACCTACACGGGATGATTTAGGGGGCTTTCGGGGCTATCCGGGCACGCACGCTAGGAGGCTGCACCCGCCGCAGCCGCGGTAGAAACTGCTGCCGAAGTAGCCTCCGAAGCGCTCGGCGCTACCGCAGAGGGAGCAGCAGAAGCACTCGGCGCGGTCGAACGGTTCGCAATCGCCGCCGCGGCAAGCGTCCACGCGTTCCTTCGCGGCGGGTAGCGCATCCGCACCGCCCAGATTGTTCAGAATAATCGCGAAAATCAGGCGGGTGCCGTCGGGTCGGGTCGCCACACCGCACAGCGAAGATACCGTGTACAGGGTGCCGGTCTTCGCCTGCACAAAAGTGCGTGCGTGCACGGCGTTCGCCGCACCAAAACGATCGGACAGGGTGCCGCTCACGCCCGCGACCGGGAACGTGCTCATCAGCTGCTCCGCATGCTCATCAGCATTCAGCAGAGCCACAACCTGCACGAGGGTTCGGGCGGTCACGCGGTCCGTTAGGGACATGCCGCACACGTCTGCCTGCACTAGGTTTTCAATGTTCACGCCGGCATCCACGAGCGCCTGTCGCACGGTCTGCTGTGCCGCCTCGCCGCTGCCTTCCTTACCGGCGGTAACGGCGGCGCAACGGCCGAGCACCTCGGCGAGGGCGTTGTCGGATTCGAGCATCATGTGTTGTGCCTGCTCCAGCAGGGTTGCCGATTCGACCGCGGCGATTTCAACTGCTTCTGCGGGGGCGGTGCGGCGCTCCGCGAGGGTGAAGCTCATGCCGGACTCCTTGCCGGCGGTGTTGAGCGCATCCACGAACGCCTGCTGAGCGGCAACCGCCGCATCGTCCGGGCGTACCGGGTTGCTTGCGGTCGACTTGCCCGGCACCGTGTGCGATTCGAGCGCAATCGGGTGAATGGGCGTGATCTGGCCGGACGCCACGTCGGCGTCATCCCAGCCGGGGTTCACGCCGGGGCCGCTGAAGAAGGTGCCGTCCAGGTAGACGGGCAGCGCCGCGGCAGGCTTCTCACCCTGAAGAAGCGCCTTCACGGTCAGCTCGGCGAGGGTGCCCAGGCCTGCGCGTCCCACGATCTGCTTCGGGTTGGAGGCGCCCGCACCGAGCAGGGTGTCGCCGCCAGCCATGAGGTACAGTCCGGCGGCGTCGCGGGTGACGCGGGTGCGCAGGCGCGCCTGCAGGTTCGCGTAGTGGTTGAGCGCGAATAGGGTCAGCACCTTAAAGGTGGAGGCGGGCACACGCGCGGTGTCGGCGTTGGCGGCGTACAGGTCGGCGGGTGCGGTGGCCGCCTTGATGCTGGGCAGGTTGCCGTCCATGCCGGTGACAAGCAGGCTGTGCTGCGGATAGGTGCCGTCCGCGAAGAGCGCGGTGAGGGCGGCACGTAGCTGTTCCTGCTCCGCTTCGGACAGTGCGGGTGCGAGGGTCGGGGTGGCGCTTGGGGTTGCGGAGGCAGTCGCCTCGGCGGTGCCGGTTGCGCTGCCGGTGGGGCTGCCGGTTGCGCTGCCGGTGGGGCTTGCGGAACCTTCGGGGCGTTTCTGTTCGGTTGCGGCGGATCCGCAGGCGGTGAGGAGGAACATGCCGCCGAGGGTGAGGGCGGCGCGGCGGGTGAGGGTGGTGGTCTGGGTGTTGTGCTTGTTGGAAGGCATCTTTTGAGCATAGCGGGCGGATGGGGTGCCTATCGAATTTACGCGCCGGTGCTGGGATGCTCATGCCGCGCTCCTGCCGCCCCTCACGAACCCCATCTGAACTGCCTGGCACGGTGGCGGGGTGCGTTGGCGGGCGTGGGACTAGGGGGAACGTTAACTGTGGTGTGAGCGTGGTAATTTACGCTGGTTTTGGCGCCGAATACGCGGTTTCGGTGTGCGCGAACGGGTTACAATGGGTGAGTTCAACACCTAACTTTCGCACCTTGCGCGCCGAAGTCGCCGCGAAAGTGACTCTAACTCACGAGAAAGAAGGTTCCGATGGAACTCGACGTCACTATTGAAATTCCCCGCGGCTCCCGCGTGAAGTACGAAGTGGACCACGAGACCGGCCGCCTGCGCCTGGACCGCGTGCTGTTCACCTCCATGCAGTACCCCACCGCTTACGGCTACTTTGAGAACACCCTGGGTGAGGACGGCGACCCGCTGGACGCAATGCTGATCCTGGACGTTGACGTTGTTCCCGGCGTGCTGGTTGAGTCCCGCCCGGTTGCTGTGTTCAACATGACCGATGAGGCTGGCGGCGACGCTAAGGTTCTGTGCGTTCCCACCGACAAGCGTTACGACCACATCAAGTCCCTGGCTGATGTTCCCGAGCAGCTGAAGGCTGAGATTCAGCACTTCTTCGAGCGTTACAAGGATCTGGAGCCCGGCAAGTGGGTTAAGGGCGAGGGCTGGGAAGACCTGGCTGCTGCTGAGAAGATGGTCCAGGAGGCTATCGACCGTTTTGCAGCTGAGGGTCACTAAGCTGCCGCACCGTTAGGTGCACCCGGTTTTGTAGGGGGCGTGTTCCCTGCGTCTGGTTCGTGCGAGTTTTCGTACGTGCTGGAGGCGGTGGGCACGCCCCCTTTTGTTGTGCTCGGAGTTGTTGCCCAGGGCTTTGTAGAGGTCGATTTCAACAAGTACTTTGCGCGGTGGGGCTTGTAATATTTCTGAAAGTTCAGATTTTAAAGATATTTCTAAAGTTCTAGTTGCATAAATGTTCAAGTTTAAAGTGAGATTTTAATAAACTTCAGGTTTACATTTATATATATTTTTTCACGAGAATGAAATATTTGCTTGTGAATACTCGAAACGGTGAATTTTCAGAGTAGGGTTGAAGGAGCGTGGTGTAAGAGCGTCGACGAAGCGTAAACGCCACACACTATTGTCATCACTCAACTCAATTTAAGGACTATCATGTCTGAACTGTCACGCCGGCATGTGTGCCGGCTTTCGTCATTTGCCCTGGTAAGTTTCTTCGTAGCACCTCAGAGCAATGCATGGGGTATTCAGGGCTCTGTTGGGTCTCCCCAGCAAATAGATGGGTGCACTGTTGCCCCGCTTCGTGAAGCGTGGTTGCCGACTAATGGCGCAGATAATGTCATTCTGTGGTTTCAGCTCCTTCCCTTTTCGGGCCCCTATGCTGGGGTGCATGCGCTTCCGTCGGTAGAACTGATGGGGAATCAAGGAGAGCGATTCTTGTATGAGGTAATTCGCCCCCATATTCGCCGCGATACAGGGCAGTGGCTGTCTAAAATTCCTTCGGGTCAGCAGATTGTGGTTGAGCTTGAACAGCTGAGTGGATCGCAAGAATACATGGTGCAGATGAGCCGTTGGCAGCCGGGTTCTATGGGATTGACAAGCCATTCTCCTGAGGGGTACCCGGCTGCACCATCACTGACAGTGCGTGAGAACTCGGGTCTGAAGGTGGTTCGTTCGCGTGGTGCCTCAGTGGAGAGCGCTGAGTATTTTTGTGGTGTCTACCAAGGGGAGATAAAGGGAAACGCATCCCTTGGAGAAGATGACGGTGCGTTTATTCAAGCTCAGCGCTGGGAATGGGGTCTTGAGGTAGATAAAGATATTTCTCAGCCGGAAGAGTTGTTTCAACGAGGGTGCTTTGGCGTGTATTTCCCGGGTCGTAGCGAATACGGCGGATCTACTGTGTCGGCTTCCTATCGGATTAGTGTTAGGACGCCGGGAGGCGTGTTGACATGTACCACAATAGTTGCCCCATAAACAATTATGGGGGTAATCGCAGGGTTGTGGATTCGGGAAATCTTGCTCTGTAAAAAGAGATGATTGATAGGGGGTTGGTACAGATTTAATAGAATTAAACATCAAATCATCTTTATGTATAGATATTCAGGAAAAATTGGTGGGTTGACATTCAAACTATTTGAATGCGTTTGAACTACATGGCTTAAGAAAGGAATACAATATGGTTGATTATAGTAAATCAAAGCATGTGAATGTTTTGGATTTTGGTGCAGACCCAACCGGTACGAAGGATTCCGCACCAGCAATTCAAATGCCATTAACTCGGTGGCCGCTGTTCCCGGTGGTGGTTCTGTCGAGATTCCTTCGGGAATCTATCTTGTGAGTAATGATTTTATTAATCTCAGGGATAGGGTAGAGGTGTATGGTCATGGATTCTCAACACAAATTATTGGGTTTAATAAAAACCCGAAGATTTTAAGAGATGTTGATGGTGACGATATGGAGTGTCAGGGGGTATTTCATATGGGGTCATACAATACCTTTGTGGGTGATATGGGAACAAATATACCAATGCGTTTTGGGGTACGGGATATGTTTATTCGTGCCGCCAATCTTAATCTTTTGAATCCTAATATTCGTAAAGGATTTTTTGAGTATCAAATTGCTCAGGGTAAGCATGTTGCTGATAATTATATACCGGATAATATTGCGGGCATTATTTTTCATACAAGATATGATATTTTTAATGAACCTGAAGCTGCCCCTATTATTTCAAATATTGAAATCTGGGATACGGCAATCGGAATTGCCATCCTGGGTGAACATGATCGTGCTATGAAGGTTGATAAGGTCCGCATTCGTAAAACTCGCAGACAAGGGCTCTTGGTGGGAAAGCCGGTGGGTCATGTTCAGCGTAGAACAGAGAGTTTGAACTCTGGAGCTGCGGATAATAAGTTTGTGATGGTTGAGGTCTCTGATGCCAATCTTGGTGGCGGATATCATGGGGCAATTGAGGTGTACGGAGCTCAATGTAAATTTGTGGCATGTACCGCCTGGTTTGCTATTCGTAATAAGCCAAATTCCGACCTTTATCACGATAGAGATCAGTACCGCAGAAAGTCTGGTGCCGGGTGGGCGATTTTTGGCGAACGGAATATGTTCATCGGATGTACCGCTCAGGAGAATGGCGGGCACGGGTGGGTCGTAGGTTTCAAGGATAATCAGTTTATGAATTGTCTAGGTGAGTCCTCGAGTCTCGAGAATTCACTTATTCTTAAGGGAACTGCACGCACTGATGAAGCAGCTAATTGGTATATTGGACGAAATGCTTCTGGAGCACGCCTAGTATCGCCGCGTTCGGCTAATCCGAAAGTTGGCCAGCGTTCCTCGCGTTACGGGTTTTATCTAGAGAATAAGCTGGATGATATTAGTATTGTGGCCGGTTCATCGCGTAATGCCCGTGATGGTAATAAATTGACTTCGAATGACGGTCGGCACCTTTTCTTTAGGAGAGATCGCAGTGTCCCCTGGGGCAATTTCTATATTGATATTAATTTTGTGGTCTATAGGACCTCGCAAGATAATGAGATTAATCGGAATAGTCAAAATGACGTAAAAGTTTAATCATTCTGAAATAATTGCGCGGAGAGTGAATCCCGAGTATGTTCAAAGGGATTCACTCTTCTTCTACCCTCACACCTTTCACCGAGGATAGAAAAATGAAGAAAACCCTTTCGACCCGCGGCGCGGCGGCACTGTTGGCACTGGCTATGGGGTATATGGGCCAGGGTGTAGCCCAGGCGGCATACATTCAGCCGAAATCTGCACAGCCTGTTGAAGAGCTGGAATTTGATGTTAATTGTTTTGACATGCACTTCTATTACGGCAAGAACGTTATAACCAATTTGCACTGGGCGGAGTGTACCGGCCTGATTACGAAGGATCAGGTTGCTGAGCTGTATAACATCGATGAGTGGTCCCTGCCGAATGAGGTCATGACCATTTCGCGTGGCCGCTTGCTGGAGTACCTGTACCAGCTGGCTGGCTCACCCGAGGTGAAGAACCTGCCGGCAAAGTCTCCGTACACCGACCTGACCCCGGACGATGCGCGCTATAAGGTTGCTATTTGGGCGACCCGCGTGGGTTTGACCACCGGTTGGTCTGACGGCTCCTTCCACTATGACACTCCGGCGAGCCGTGGCGCCTACTTTACCTTCCTTTATCGTGCTGCGGGTAGCCCCAAGGTGACTCTGGAATCTCTGGATGCGGCGAATGCTGTGCGTGCGGAGAAGGGTGCTGCTCCCATTAAGGAGGGTAGTGAGTTGCATCGAGCAATGAGCTGGGTGTACCAGCATGCGCTGGCGAAGGGGGAAGATGTCCGGGCGTATGACACTAGATTCCTCACTGACGGGTACACGCCGGGGGATTTCAATGAAACACCGGATTTCTATTACGCTTCGTACCGCACTATTTTCACCCCTCTCATGGTTCTTGATTACCATGAAGAGTTGGCGCCCATTGTGGCTCGTCTGCAGTCGCCGTCATAGCGGCAGGTGAGCGGAGGGCTTGTTGGGGGGCGTGTTCCCCGCGTCTGGTTCGTGCGATTTTTCGTGCGTGCTGGAGGCGGTGGGCACGCCCCCTTTTGATGTGCTCCTTGATTGTGTTCGGAGGTTCCGGGAATGGTGTGTGCGACCGAACTATTCTTCGGAAAACAGCCCCAGGGCACCCCTGGGAGTGCTAATATGGGCATATTACGAAGAATAGTTCGTATAACCTGAGGTTCTGCAGCGGTGAGGAGGAAACCCCATGGCATTCGACGCAACGGGGTTCGCGCAAGAATTTGGTGCGCAGGTTCGCGCCGTCCGCAAGTACGAAAAAATCACCCAAATGGAGTTGGCATGGATGGTCGGGCTCAGCGATAAAACAATCCGCGATATTGAGCGTGGGCTACCCGGCCCATCAATTGGTGCGGTCCTCAAGGTCGCCCAAGAGCTCGGCATCGAGCTGGCCATCACCAACCCCCTCACCTAACCCCTCCCGCACGCCTATATAAAGGAACCACCATGCAGAATGGACGCGCAGGACGCCTGCACCCCGCCGTCGGCACTGCCCGCCGCCACCTCGCCGCCGCCCTCGAAAAGCTCCTCGGCGCCGGAAGCATCAAAGCCACCGGACGCTCCCGCACCGCCTCCACTGCGGACGCCGCCGACCTGCCCCTGCTCCTGGTCGCCTGCAGTGGCGGTCCCGACTCCCTCGCCCTGGCAGCTATCGCCGCGCACTTCGCCCGCCGCGGCGACGTACGCGTAGGCGCCATCATCGTCGACCACGGCCTACAAGAAGACTCCGCCGCGGTCGCCGCGCAGACCGCGCAGACCCTCACCGACCTGGGGCTTCACCCCGTCATCACCGAAAAAGTGCAGGTTCCCGTCGGGAACATGGGCCCCGAAATGGCGGCGCGCACCGCCCGCTACACCGCCTTCACGAAAGCTGTTGAAGCCACCGGCGCCCGCGCCGTACTGCTCGGCCACACCCTCGACGACCAGGCAGAAACCGTGCTGCTCGGCCTAAGCCGCGGCTCCGGCACACGCTCCCTTGCCGGTATGCCTCCCGTGCGCGTCGAAGGGGGCGTCACCTACCTGCGTCCCTTCCTTGGCCTGCGCCGCACCGACATGCTCGACATCTGCGACGCCGAAAACCTCACCCCCTGGATCGACCCGACCAACACCGACGAAACCCTCATGCGTGCCCGCATCCGCCACAGCGTGTTGCCCTACCTGGAGGAGCACCTCGGCGGGGACGTCGCCCGCTCCCTGGCGCGCACCGCCTCCGTAGCTGGCCCCGACGCCGAATACCTCGACGAGCAGGCACAGGCAGCCTACGAGCAGGCGCTCCTACCTGCCGGAACCGCCGTGCGCGGCATCGAACGTGAGGACGCCGTGCTGCTGGACCGTGCGCAGGTGGCGGCGCTACACCCGGCGCTTCGTCTGCGTGTGCTTGCGACCGCCTGCAAGGCAGCCGGGGGAGAGAACCCCGGCTTCGAGCGACTGCAGGCGCTGGACTCTTTCACCGCCGAATACGCGGTAGCTGGGCCAGTTCAGGTACCCGGTCACGTGAGCGCGTACCGCCGCCGCAAAATTGTGCATCCGGCAACCGGTAAACGCCTGGACGTGCTCGTATTAGTGCCAACCCGACCCTAACTAGGCGCCCCGCGGAGCATCCTCAGCACACACTATCTGCGTGGTGAGGTGCGCCGCGGCGCCGTTTTAAGCCATACTTAAGGCGAACACCATCCACATTGTCCGCTGTGGGAAGGCATGAAACCCCTCACCCGGGCCCCCGGCGGAGGCGCAGAGCGTCTAAAAGAATACGAAGGAATACATCGTGCAGGCTATCGACGTGCAGGACGATATTAAGAACGTTCTCTTCAGCAAGGAAGAGATTAACGCGAAGGTCGCCGAACTGGCGGCGCGCATCGACGAAGACTACGCCGGTAAGGACGTGCTGTTGGTGGGTGTTCTCAAGGGCGCCATCATGATTATGGCTGACCTTTCCCGCGCTCTCAAGGGCCACTACACCATGGACTGGATGGCTGTTTCCTCGTACGGTTCCGGCACCAAGTCCTCCGGCGTTGTGCGTATCCTCAAGGACCTGGACACCGACCTGGTGGGCCGCAACGTCCTAATCGTTGAAGACATCATTGACTCCGGTCTGACCCTGGCATGGCTGCAGCAGAACCTGATTTCTCGCGGCGCAGCTTCCGTTGAGATTTGCACCCTGCTGCGCAAGCCCAAGGTCGTCAAGGCTGACGTTGAGGTCAAGTACGTCGGCTGGGACATCGAGCCCGAGTTCGTTGTTGGTTACGGCCTGGACTTCGCTGAGAAGTACCGCAACCTGGACTGCGTCGCAACCCTGCACCCGCACGTTTACTCCTAAGCCTTCACCTCAGCAACCCTGCTGTAGGTGGTTACGCCCCGCCTCCTCACGCTTGTGGGGGAGCGGGGCGTTGCTGTACCCGCCGGTGGATGTACGTGGAGGCGGATGTACCCGCCGCGGAAGATGCACTTTCACCCCCGCCGAGTGCTACAACCCTTTAGCCCGCAGGTGAAATAGAGAAGCCCGGTACCTAGCCGCCCGCCGGGGTAGGGTACATTTAAGGTTGCATCGTTGGGTGTTCCGGCTGGCATGCCGCAACCCCCGACGGGTTACAGCCGCAACGTAAGGACAAAGCATTGGCGCAAACCCCCAATACTCCGCAGAAAGGCTCGGAGGGCTTCCTGAAGAAGCTGATTAACGGCCCCTGGTTCTGGCCGGGTGCAGCTCTCGTAATCATGCTGGCTTTCCTCATGGCCTCCTTCTTCACTCAGCCCTCGCGTCAGGTGGACACCAACGTGGGTCTTCAGCTGCTCAACGACCACCAGGTCAAGAGCGCAAAGATCTACGACGGCGACCAGCGCGTCGAGCTGCAGCTTAAGGACGACTACAAGAAGGGCAACGACAACTACGGTAAGTCGGTGCGCTTCTACTACGTGCAGCCCCGCGGCGAAGAAGTTGCTAAGGCAATGGAATCCGCCGAACTGGAAAGCTACACGGACCAGCCGGTTGAGCACAGCTTCCTGAGCTCCCTGGTGTCCCTGCTGCTGCCGATTCTGCTCTTTGGTGTGCTCTTCTGGTTCCTGATGGGACGCGTCGGAGGTGGCTCCTCCGTGATGAGCTTCTCCAAGTCCCGCGCGAAGAAGTTCACCAAGGACAAGCCGGAAGTCCGCTTCAGCGACGTCGCCGGCGTGGACGAGGCGCTCGCCGAACTGGAAGAAGTCCGCGAGTTCCTGGCTGAACCCGAAAAGTTCACCCGCCTGGGTGCAAAGATCCCCAAGGGCGTTCTGCTGTACGGCCCTCCCGGCACCGGTAAGACCCTGCTCGCCAAGGCTGTGGCGGGCGAGGCTGGCGTGCCCTTCTACTCGATTTCTGGCTCTGACTTCGTTGAAATGTTCGTGGGTGTGGGTGCCTCGCGTGCGCGACCTGTTCAAGGAAGCAAAGAGCGACCCGCCGCCATCGTCTTCGTCGACGAGATTGACGCCGTTGGCCGCCGCCGCGGCGTCGGCATGGGCGGCGGTAATGACGAGCGTGAGCAGACCCTGAACCAGCTGTTGGTTGAGATGGACGGCTTCGACGGCAACTCGAACGTCATCGTCATTGCGGCAACGAACCGTCCCTGACGTGCTCGACCCGGCGCTGCTGCGTCCCGGCCGTTTTGACCGCCAGATCGGTGTGGACGCCCCCGACATGCAGGGCCGCGAACACATCCTGCGCGTTCACGCCGCAGGCAAGCCAATCGCTAACACTGTTGACCTGGCTCAGGTCGCTAAGCGCACCCCCGGCTTCACCGGTGCTGACTTGGCGAACGTCATGAACGAGGCGGCACTGCTGACCGCCCGCGATAACGGCAACGTGATTGACGACCGGGCTATCGACGAGGCAATCGACCGCGTCATGGCTGGTCCGCAGCGTTCCTCGCGCATCATGAACGAGCACGAACGTAAGGTCACCGCATACCACGAGGGTGGTCACGCCCTGGTTGCGGCGGCACTGCGTAACTCCGCGCCGGTCACCAAGATTACTATTCTTCCGCGCGGCCGCGCCCTGGGTTACACCATGGTCATGCCGCAGGACGACAAGTACTCCACGACCCGCCACGAACTGCTCGACCAGATGGCGTACGCGATGGGTGGCCGTGCGGCTGAGGAAATTGTCTTCCACGACCCGTCCACCGGTGCCTCTAACGACATCCAGAAGGCGACCGACACCGCCCGCAAGATGGTCACCGACTACGGCATGAGCGCCGTCATCGGTTCCGTGAAGCTCGGCAGCGAAGACACCGAACCGTTCCTCGGTGGCGGCGGCGCTTCGGCACGCAACTACTCCGACGCAACCGCGGCAAAGGTCGACGCTGAGATTCGCGCCCTGTTGGACCAGGCACACGATGAGGCATTCCAGATTCTGCTGGAAAACCGCGATATTCTGGACCGCCTGGCCTACGCCCTGCTCGAGAAGGAAACCCTGCTCGAGAACGAGATTGCCGAAATCTTCAAGGACGTTCGCAAGCGCCCCGAGCGTGAGTACTGGTACTCCAAGCCGACCCGCGAGCGCACCAACATCCCGCCGGTGAAGGCACCGAGCGAGCTGGCGAAGGAAACCGAAAAGATTGAGGAAGCACCTGCCGATGCACCGGCAGCTCCTGCTACGGCACCTACTGTTCCGGTAGCACCGGCTGCACCCGCACAGCAGGCACCGACCCAGCAGGTCCCGACTCAGCAGGCACCCGCACAGCCGGAGGCGCCCCTCACCAACCCGGACGCCGACCCGACCGTCGCAATGCCCACCCAGCAGTACCCGAACTACCCCGCCCCTCCGGCGCAGCGCCCGGAGAACGGCACCCCGAACCAGAATGGAGCAGAGAATGAGCGAGGTTAAGAACGCCGTCGACCAGCCGCGTATTGAGGCTGCCGTCCGCGAGATTCTGCTCGCGATCGGTGAGGACCCGGACCGTGACGGTCTGCAGCAGACCCCGGCACGCGTGGCGCGCGCCTACGCGGAGTTCTTCTCGGGCCTGCACCAGGACGCCGGCGAGATTCTGGGTACGACCTTCGACATCGCCCACTCTGAGATGGTGCTGGTGAAGGACATCCCGTTCTACTCGACCTGTGAGCACCACCTGGTGCCTTTCCACGGTGTGGCGCATGTGGGTTACATTCCGGGCTCGGACGGCAAGGTCACCGGCCTGAGCAAGCTCGCCCGCGTGGTGGAGATGTACGCCCGCCGCCCGCAGGTGCAGGAGCGTCTGACCACCCAGGTGGTGGAGGCTCTGGAGGAGCACCTGAACCCGCGCGGCGCCATAGTGGTGATTGAGGCCGAGCACATGTGCATGTCGATGCGCGGCGTGCGCAAGCCGGGCGCGAAGACCGTGACCAGCGCGGTACGCGGCGCGCTCATGAACACCGCAACCCGTGCGGAGGCGATGAGCCTGATCTTCTCGCAGCGCTAAGCGCTCAAGATAACCACCGTATAGCTATACGACAGGGGCAGGATTCTGAGGAATCCTGCCCCTGCGCTGTGCGGCCGCATGTGTTGGGCTGTATGACGAGAGCCCTTGCGTAAAGAGCGATAAAGAATGTAAAGTTGTTACTACTAGAACCGGCACCACTGCCTGATGAATGATTGAGAATTCTGAAGGAGTACAGGACCGGTCTTCTTTTTTATCTTCAGTAGATTCGGGTCTTGATACGGTGCGGGAAGTTAAAGAATTTAAAAGCTATGGTGAGCAACTAGCCATACTCGAAGGTCGAGGGATGGCTATAGAAAATCGTGAAGAAGCGATTGAATCTCTCGCCAAGGTTAATTACTACCGTCTTAGTGGATATTGGCATGCTTTACGTCAAACCGAGCGTGATGCGTTTGGAGAGACCACCCCGCTTAATCAGTTTAGGGATGGGGTACGTTTTGATGATGTCGTAGCTCTTTATGAGTACGACCGGCGTTTACGTTCTATTGCACTTCCTCATCTATCTCAGCTTGAAGTGTACCTACGAGCTAGGCTGGGGCATTTACTGGGAGAGATCGACCCGCTAATTCATGAGAAGGAAAATCTGCTAGATGTGGGACCGGCTAGGAGAGAAATCTGGAATAAGTTTGTCCAGATTTGTAGCGACTCTCTTCAGCGTTCTAAGGAAGATTTCGCTGTACACCATATAGAAATACGATGGTAAAGTCCCTGTTTGGGTGCTGGTAGAGGTTCTAGATTTGGGAGCCTTGCAGACTCTATATATGATTTCCCCGAGACGAGTTCGTCGTCAGATAGCGCAGGATATGAACTGTACCGATCCGCAGCTTGGAAGCTGGATACGTTCATTGAGAGGGATTCGGAATATCTGCGCACATCAGGCACGACTGTATAACAGGGTGCATTCCAAAGTTCTTCTACCGAGGGCAACGTCCGGTAGAAGAGTTGAGAGCCCTGAAATCCGTGAGGTTATTGACCTATTCGGGGTTCCTCAACGTGAAGAGAACCATAAAATGCGTAAGACTTTCGGAATGCTCACTCTCCTCAAATATCTGATGGACAAGGGCGGAATTGGGGATACGGAATCTCTGACGCAGATTCTGAAGGAACGCCCTGATATTTCCGTTCCTGGGGTTGATGTATTGCGGGCTATGGGCATACCGCAAGGCTGGGAAGAAACCCGTTTGTGGAGCTAAAATCTTCACAGCTTATAGACACGCTAAAAGGGGCGGAGGTGAAAACCTCCGCCCCTTTTCACATCGCCAAAGTGCTCCGAGAGTGTGTTCTGAGCCGGTACCTTCCGCAGCCGCAGCCGCGGCAGCGTCGGCGCTGCCGCACCGCAGAAGCTTAGACGAGCCCCGCCGCTAACGCTGCAGAGAACCCTTCGACCCGCTCGGATCATCCCAACCCAGGGCAAGAGTCACGATCAAGCCCACGGCAATGAAACCGCAACCGGTCGCGGTACCAAAAGCAATCCAGCGCACGGCAGGAGCACCTTCAGCAAGCACAATAGTCACCAGCGCGGCAAGAGCTACCAGGGATAGGATCCAAGCTCCAGTCTTCATATTCACAATGAGTCACTTCCTAGAGTATGTATGTGTGGGTGCGCACCGCCGACCGGGAACGCGCCCGGCGCGGTATGCGTGCCCTCCCAGCATACCCTTAAATAAGTATCTGCAATGCAAATATTGCTTGTTGTGTCACCAGAATCGCCTCCGCCGCTATCTCAACCTCCGCCCCGATTACCTTTCCAATCGCCGCCCCAATCACAGCGGCAAACATGGCGGCACCGCAGATTCGGTACGATAAACCCATGACTGAAACCACCCGTGTAGCCCCCTTGCCCTGCGACGCGCTCGCTGCCGAACGCACCCTCGTGATGGGCATCCTCAACGTCACCCCCGACTCCTTCAGCGATGGCGGCCAGCACTACGCCGCCACCGACGCCATCGCCCGCGCCGCCCGCATGATTGCCGAGGGCGCCTCCATTATCGACATTGGCGGCGAATCCACCCGCCCCGGTGCCGTGCGCATCAGCGTGGAGGAGGAGCAAGCGCCGCATCCTGCCCGTCATCGAGGCAGTCGCGCAGATGGGCACCACCATCAGCGTTGACACCATGAACCCGCAGACCGCTCGCGCCGCCATCGCCGCCGGTGCGCACATCATCAACGATGTGTCCGGTCTGAACGTGAGCGATGAAATGATTGAAACCGCCGCTGAACTGCAGGTGCCATACATCCTCATGCACGCTCGCGGCACCTCCCAGACCATGAACAGCCTGGCGGAGTACCCGCGCGGCGTGGTCACCGAGGTTGTGGAGGAGCTGACCGGCCTGCGTGAGCGTTTCCTCGCCGCCGGTGTGCTGCCGCAGAACCTGATTCTTGACCCGGGCCTGGGCTTTGCGAAGGGCGGCATGCAGGATTGGGAGCTGCTCGCCGCCGTTGACGAGCTGCAGGGCCTGGGCCACCGCCTGCTCATTGCCGGTTCCCGCAAGCGTTTATCGCCAACGCCCTGACTGCGGCGGATATGGCGCTAGCCGAGCGACTGAACGCGAGCGGCTTCACCGCAACCGATGCGGGTGAGGCTGAACGCGAACTGTGGCAGCCGCTGTCGGAGCCGCGCCCGGCTCAGCACCGTGCGGCAGCCTCTGCGGCGGTGACCGCCCTGGTAGCGGCGCGCGGCGTGTGGGCGGTGCGCGTGCACGATGTGCCCGCCAGCGTGGATGCGGTGACGGTCGCCTCCGCGCTGCGCTCCGTAAGCTAAGGCTCTGCCAGCTAGAACCACTACCCACAACCTCCGACTACCCGAATACCCTCTAGGAGACCCCCCCAATGACCCAGGCAGATTACGCCCGCCACGACCGCATCACCCTCACCGGCATTACCGCCAAGGGCTACCACGGCGTGCTCGACTTTGAGAAGCGCGACGGCCAGCCCTTCGTCGTGGACGCGACCCTGTACAGCGATTTTTCCGCCGCAGCCGCTACGGATGACCTGACGAAGACCACGAACTACGCGCTCGTGGTTGACCTGATTCACCGCCACGTGACGAACGGTTCGCTGGACCTGATTGAGACCCTCGCGGTGAACATTGCCGAGGGTATTCTCGCGATGTTTGAGCTTGTGGAGGCGGTGGAGATTACCGTGTCGAGCCGCAGGCGCCGATTGAGCTGCCGTTCGGTAACGTCGCGGTGAGCGTGTTCCGTGAGCGCGCCGCGGAGCGTGTCGTGGAGGGCGGCCGCTAGTGGCGGGTACCCAGAAAACCGATACGCAGAAGCCCAACACCCTGAGGCACCGCGCGGTGCTTGCGCTGGGCTCGAATCTGGGCGAAAGCGAAGACACCCTGGAGCGTGCCGTCGCCGACCTGGTGGCGGGCGGCGTGCAGCTGGTGTGCGCCTCCGGGTTGTACCGTACCGCCCCGGTGGGTGGCCCGGCGGGTCAGCCGGATTTCGTGAACGCGGTCATTGAGGTGGCAACTGACCTGGGCGCCTACGAGCTGCTGAAGCTGTGTAATGCGGTGGAGGCGGCGCATCACCGTGAGCGCCTGGTGCGTTGGGGTCCGCGCACCCTCGATATTGACGTGATTGACTATGACGGCGTGATCTCTGAGGATCCGGTGCTGACTTTGCCGCATCCGCGGGCGCAGGAGCGTGCTTTTGTGCTGGTGCCGTGGGCGCAGATGGACCCGCAGGCGCGCCTGACGGTGACCCGGCGTGCGGAGCCTTCGGGGGAGCGGCCGGATGAGGTTCCTGCGCCGCTGAGCCGCGAGGTCGTGAACGTTGCGGAGCTGTCCCGCACGCTGGTTGGGGCGGATGAAGACGCTATTAGCTATATGCGTGAGATGCAGGTACCTGATCAGCCTTAAATGTGGCACTCTGGAAGGTAGAGGAACCTACCGAAAGGAAACACCATGAAGCCCCTGAGTTATCGGGCGATTATTGTGGCGGCTGTGTGCGGTGCCGCTGCCGCTCTTATGGTGAATTCCGTGATGATTGGCGCCGGTTTTGGTGAGCTGAATTTTTCGTGGATGCTCGGCGCGGTGTGCCTGCTGGTTGCGGCGGGCGCCGTGTGGCTGGGTGTGCAGGTGGCTCGTTATCGTCGTATTCAGACGCGTGAGAAGGTGCCGCATATGGGCCCGATTCTTGCTGCGCGTGCGGTGGCGTATGCGCAGGGTTCCATCATGACCGGTGCCCTGTTGACGGGCTGGTGCGCTGCGATTCTTGGCTACCATGTGGCGATGGTGTCTGTGCGCGGTTTTTCGGTGGTCTTTTGGGAGGTTCTTGTTAATTGTGTGGGCAGTGTTGCCCTGCTGATTGCTGGCCTGTGGGCTCAGCATTGTTGTCGTATTCCGCCGGAGGATGATGAGGATGCGGCCTCCTCTTCCGGTGCTGTAAAGCCGCGAGAGGGAGGAACCTATGTCGGCTCCTAACCAGAATAGTTATTCGCCGAATGGCCAGTACGGGCAGGATGCCCAACAGGGTCAGTATGGTCAGAGCCAGCCTGCTCAGCAGAACCAGTACGGGCAGTACCAGCAACCCTACGGTCAGGCTGGTGCCCCGTATGGACAGCAGACCCCGTATGACCAGCAAGCGCAGTATGGGCAACAGACACAGCACGGTCAGCAGGTTCCGCCCGCTGCCGCGTACCCGAACGCGCCTCAGCCGGTTCCCGCGCAGCCGGTAAGCTCTCAGTCGGTTCCCGCGCAAGCCGTGCCGGACCCGCAGTGGGTGCCCGCCGCATCCGGCTACCTGACGGTTCGTTTTGTTCACACTATTTCTGCCTTGGCGCTCCCGATTCTTGCGGGTGTTGCCGTGTATTGTGCGGGCGCGTTCTTCGGCGGCCCGGAGGCGCTACGCATCGTCGGCCTGGTGGTGGTCGCGGTGTTTGGTCTGTGGGGTCTGTGGTGGATTCTGACCACGCCGCGCCGTACTCGCGCGCTCGGCTACGCGCTGGAGTCGAATCACCTGATGGCTCGCCGCGGTATCGTGTTCCGTTCGATGAGCTCCATGCCGTACGGCCGCATCCAGTATGTTGATGTGGATTCGGGTCCGTTGGAGCGCATGTGCGGTGTTGCCCGCCTGACGGTGCGCACCGCGGGTACGACTACCGGCACGATGGTGCTGTTCGGTATTCCGCTGAACGTGGCGGAGGAGCTGCGCGCGGATCTGGTGCGCCGCGCCGATGAGCGAATGGCGGCACTCTAATGAGTACCCCGGTCCCGCCCAACCCCGCGCCGCAGGCACCGCAGCCTCCTGCCTCCCAGACGCCGCAGGAGCAGAAGTGGTGGCGTGCCGATATCCGCACGTTCATCATGAACCTCTGGTTCATTATTCTGTTGGCGTTTGGTTTCTTCCAGAGCATTATCCTGAATATTTTGACCACCCCGCCGAACGAGTGGGGCGCGCGATTGACGCAGGCATTTGACGAGAACAGTAGCTACTTCAGCGCAACGTACTCGCAGCTTATCGGCTTCGCCGTGCTCGTGCTGATTCTGGTTGCTGGCTCGATTGACTGGTGGTTTACCCGCTATAGCCTGGACGATTTGGCGATTCACCGCCGTAGCGGTTTTCTGTTCAAGAAGAACCGCACGATCCGTCTGGAGAGCGTGCAGAGCGTGGACATTTCGCGTCCTCTGGTGGCGCGCCTGCTGGGCCTGTCGGAGCTTCGTTTTGAGGTGGCTGACGGCTCTTCGGAGGCGCTGCACATCAAGTACGTTTCTGCCCGCAAGGCGGAGGTTCTGCGCCGCACCGCGATGGCGAGTATTAACCTGCTGCGTTCGGAGGCGACTGGCCGCCCGGTCGACGTGCTGCCCGATAGCATGCAGATTTCGGCGGAGCGCATGCCGGATGCGGATCAGCTGCACCAGCCGTTCGAGGCATCGTACGAGGCGTCCTATGGTGCGCCCGCACAGAACGGCACTCAGCAGGTGGCGCCTCAGCAGGGTGCCCAGCACCCCGCACCCGGCCAGCTCGCACCCGAGCACTCTGCACTCCAGCAACCCGCTGTATCCCGCCGCGGTGCTCGCGGTCGTATGCCGATGCCAGTCGCGGCTGACCCCCTCGCAGCCGCCGATTTTCCGCATCTCGAATGTGCGTCTGATTGCCTCCATCATGCTGGAGCACCTGGTGTGGCTGGTGCCCGCCGTGGCCCTCATGGTCGGTGCCGCCGTCTTCGCCGCGATCATGGCTGGTGAGAGCCCGTTCCTCATTTTCATGGCGATACTACCCGGCACCTTCGCGCCCATGGTTGGTTACGTGGTTGCCCTCTGGACACGGTTTGATGGTGCCGCGAACTTCAAATCACCCCCAGCGGTCAGGGTGGCGTGACCCTGCGGTACGGTTTCACCGGCACGCACACCCAGAATGTGATGGTTGAGCGTATTCAGGCGCTGGCGGTGGAGCAGTCCATTCTGTGGCGTGCGTTCGGCTGGTACCGCGTCAAGATGACCATTGCCGGTATTGGTATTGAGCAGAACGACAACCAGAAGCTGGTGACCCGCAACGTTGCCCTGCCGGTCGGCAACAAGCAGGAGACGCTGATGGCGCTGCGTCTGCTCCTACCCGCGCTGGATGAGGCGCAGGCGCAGGTGCTGCTGGATACCGCCGATGGTTCGCTGAAGCGTCAGACGCCGCAGGTTCCGGCAATGATTGTGACGCCCTCTTCGGCGCGCTGGATGGACCTGCTCACCTGGAAGCGTAACGGCGTGACCACGGTCGGTTACACTGCCGGTTCGGTGCAGGCGAGCACCCGCATTGATTCTGATGCGGCACGTTCGAGCCTTGGTGAGCATACGCGGGGCGACCTGCTGCTGATTCGTGGCGGCTACTTTATCCGTACGCTGTCGATTGTTCCGGTCAGCCGTGTGCTGAGCGTGAGCAGGGGTCAGGGTCCGCTGCAGCGTGCCTTCGGATGCGCGAGCGTGCATTTCGGTACGGTGCCCGGCCCGGTGCGCACGCTCATGATGCACTTGCCGCCGCGTGTCTGCGAGGACCTGGTCTGGTTGATGACGGTTCGGCTGGAGGGTATTGAGCCCTACTACCGTGTGCCGGAACCCGCGATGGGTTCTGCGCCTGCTATGAATGGGTACAGCGCAAATGGGTACGGCGCGCGCTAACCCGCCAGCAAAACTACAGGTCGCGCCCTGCCGTCAGTGTTCTTCGTGACACCGGCGGCAGGGTCGGCGTGAAAGGGAGAATATACTTAAAGCCGTGATACAGCATTCAAAACCTGCGCGTTTGGGCATTGGAATTATTTCCGCCGGGAGGGTCGGATCCGTCCTCGGTGCGGCTTTGCGCGCCTGCGAGCACACTATTGTGGGTGTTCACGCGGTGTCTGAGGCTTCTCAGGAGCGCGCCGCGATGCTGCTTCCCGATGTGCCGCTGCTACCGGTGGAGCAGATTGCTGAGCGTAGCGAATTGCTGATTCTTGCGGTTCCCGATGATGAGCTGCCGGGTCTTGTCACCTACCTGGCGTCCTCGGGAAGTATTACCGCCGGTCAGATTCTGGTGCACACCTCCGGCCGTCACGGCACCGAGGTTCTCGCACCGGCGACCGCACTGGGCGCTATCGGTTTGGCGATTCACCCCGCCATGACGTTTACCGGCATGTCCGTGGACCTGCAGCGCCTGAACGGCACCTGCTTCGCAGTGACCGGGCCTGCACCGTTCATCCCGATTGCTCAGGCACTCGTGGTGGAGATGGGCGGCGAACCCGTGCACGTTGCCGAGGCCGACCGAGCGCTCTACCACGCAGCCCTAGCGCACGCCGCGAACCACCTCGTGACCATCCTGGGTCAGTCCCAGCAGATGCTCGCCTCCATCGGTATTGAGGACCCGGCACGCTACATGGGGCCGCTCGTTCGAGCCGCCGTGGATAATGCGCTCGCCAGCGGTGAGGGTGCTCTCACCGGGCCCGTGGCACGCGGAGACGCCGGCACCGTGAAGGCTCACCTTCAGGCTCTGAATGAGTACTCAGAGCATGAGAAAACAGGTGATATTACAGACTCTTATGCCGCTCTGGCACACGCAACCGCAAAAAGAGCGCATAATAGAGGTTTGTTAAACGATGAACAACTGGGACGAATTGAGAATCTGCTGGGTGAGTCTTCGGACCGCAACCACCCCGGCGATATTGATGATTCAGCCCCCGAAAACAAGGAGTTCTCGTCATGACTGAGACTTCGATGCCCCGAGTCGTGACCACCATTGCGGATTTCCGCACGGCAATCACCGAATCCCTTGCCGCAGCGCAGGAAGAACTGGACCGGGCAGCCCGCCAGGAGGCGGAGCAGAACGGCACCGCAGTTCAGTACACGAACGCATCCCTGGGCTACGTGCCCACCATGGGCGCCCTGCACGACGGCCACGCAACCCTGTTGCGTCGCGCCGCTGAACAGAACGATGTAGTGGTCGCCTCTATTTTCGTGAACCCGCTGCAGTTTGGCCCCGGCGAGGATTACGAAGCATACCCGCGCACCCTGGAGGCAGACGCTACCCTGGCTGGTGCCGCCGGTGTTGACATTATTTTTGCCCCCGAGGTTGAAGAGATGTACCCCGACGGCGACCCGCTCATCCGCATTTCAAGCGGCGAGCTGGGCACTAAGTTTGAGGGTGCGACCCGTCCGGGCCACTTTGATGGCGTGCTGACCGTGGTCAATAAGTTCTTCAACATTATTCGCCCCGCAGCCGGTAACCACCCGGTGAATGCGTACTTCGGTCAGAAGGACGCTCAGCAGTACATCCTGATCCAGCGTATGGTACGCGATTTCAACCACGACGTGACCATGCGCCCTGTGTCGATCGTTCGCGACGATAACGGTCTGGCGCTGTCTTCGCGTAATAGCTACCTGTCGGATGAGGAGCGCGAGTCTGCCCTGGTGCTGTCCCGCACCCTGGCGATGCTGCGTGAGAATTCGCTGAACCGTGGCTTCCACGAGATTGATTTGGACGGTGCGCGTGAGCGTATCAACTCCACTCCGGGTGTACGCCTTGACTACCTGGAACTGGTCGACCCGATGACTTTCGGTGAGCCGACTGAGGAGTCGGAGCGAGTGCTGGCACTGGTTGCTGCGTTCGTAGGCCCGACCCGCCTGATTGACAACATGGACCTGCGCTAAGCGTTTGTTCGTTTAGAAGAGTCCCCAACACACTACACAGATAGGTATCACTGTGAGCACTGAGCACACTGCCGCACCGGCGATTGCTGATATGTCCGAGCAGATGCAGATTCGCCTGGAGAAGCGTGCGAAGCTGATCGAGTCGGGTCGCGAGGCATACCCGGTGGGTCTGCTGGATTCTGAGGGTAACCGCGTGGAGCCCAACCACATTGAGGATTTGCGCGCCGAGTACGATCCGAAGCTGGCTGCTGAGGAGCTGAAGGCTGGCGACGAGACTGACCGTGTGGTGCATGTTGGTGGCCGCGTGGTGTTCGTCCGTAACACCGGTAAGCTGTGCTTTGCGACCCTGCAGGGTGGTACCGAGGGTAAGCGCATCCAGGCGATGCTGTCGCTGGCTGAGGTTGGCGAGGAGTCCCTGGCTGAGTGGAAGTCCCTGGTGGACCTGGGCGACCACGTGTTCGTGACCGGCCGCGTGATTGTTTCTCGCCGCGGTGAGCTGTCCATTATGGTGACCGACTGGAAGATGGCGTCGAAAGCGCTGCGCCCCATGCCGGTTCTGCACAAGGACCTGAACGAGGAAACCCGCGTTCGCCAGCGTTACCTGGACCTGATGGTTCGCGAGGAGGCTCGCGAGCTGGTGAAGAAGCGCGCCCTGATTACCCGCACCGTCCGCCGCGTGCTGGAAGATCACGGCTACATTGAGGTTGAGACTCCTATTTTGCAGCTGGTGCACGGTGGCGCGACGGCTCGCCCGTTCCGCACCCACCTGAACGCTTTTGACCAGCCGATGACCATGCGTATTGCGACCGAGCTGCCGCTCAAGCGTGCAGTGGTTGGTGGCATTGACCGCGTGTACGAGATTGGCCGCGTGTTCCGTAACGAGGGCGTGGACTCGACCCACAGCCCCGAGTTCACCACCCTGGAATGCTACGAGACCTATGCTGACCAGTTTGTGATGGCTGAGCGCATGAAGGAGATTATCCAGAGCTGCGCGAAGGCTGTCGGTACCGAGCGTATTGAGACTGAGAACGGAACCATTGACCTGTTCGGTGAGTGGAAGTGGGTTGGCGTGTACCCGGGCCTGTCCGAGGCTGTAGGCGTTGAGATCACCCCGGAGACTGACGCTTCCGTTCTGCGTGAGATTGCTGAGAAGCACGAGGTGGACATCGACCCGAAGTGGGACGCTGAGAAGCTAGTGACCGAGCTCTTCGGTGAGATTGTTGAGCCGACCCTGGTGAACCCGACCTTCGTGTACGATTACCCGCCGAGCGCTCAGCCGCTGGCGCGTCCGCACCGTTCTGGTGCACCGCTGATTGAGGCGTGGGACCTGATTATTGGCGGTATGGAGCGCGGTACCGCGTTCTCCGAGCTGATTGACCCGGTTATTCAGCGTGAGCGTCTGACCGCCCAGTCGCTGCTGGCTGCTGCCGGTGATGATGAGGCGATGGAGCTGGATGAGGATTTCCTGCGCGCCCTGGAGCACGGTGCACCCCCGATGGGTGGCCTGGGCCTGGGTATTGACCGTCTGATTATGCTGCTGGCGGGCGACCAGGATCCGGAGCGTCCGGGTACTGTGGTGCGTCAGCCCGGTATTCGTGAGACTATTCTCTTCCCCCTGATGAAGCCGGAAGCCTAAGCTTTAGCTTCACCTTGAGAGGTGGTAGTACGGCGGGTGCCGCGGATACGGTTGTATCTGCGGCACCCGCCGTTTTCAGTGCATTCTTTTGCACGGTGTATAGCTTCTGGGGTGGGGTTTTCTGTTTATTTGCACAGGTCAGGGGCGTTTTAGGGTGCTTTTTTGCTCCAATCTGGCGCTGATTTATGCTGCTCTATTTGCTCTGACGGGGGTTTCTGTTCTTATACACGAATGTCTTGTGCAGAAAAGAATGGGGTGCTGGGATAGGGGTGGAATTTCGCTTTTGAATAGCGTAGGAATGTATGGTGCGAATGGTCTAATGTGCGGGCTCGTACGGGCGCTATATTTCACTCAGATTGTCGGGGACGCCGGGGTGCATTATTAGGTGTCATTGTCTCTGGGCGCTGTGTCTGATTTCTGGAAGAATCCAAAGTATTTGCACTCTGAACTTCACTTTAATGTTCTTGTAGTGTGTGCAGATTTAACGGGGACGCACAGAAGCGATATATCGCTACGGGCGAATGGTGCATTGTTTCAATACTCAGAATGTTTTCGGAATCTTTAATATGTTTCTGTTACTATATGAAAGAAAATTAGTACATAAATATATCCGGCACACTATTTTCTCAATCCCGATAGAGGCTTTTGGGTTTACTCCACAGGATATATGCAACAGATGAGGAGGTGCCTCAATGGCACAGAAGGTTCGCATCATCCTTGAAGACGATCTCGATGGCGGCCCCGCAGACGAAACTATCCGTTTTGGCCTGGACGGCGCTCACTACGAAATCGATCTGTCCTCCGCAAACGCAGCTCGCCTGCGTGACGCTATCCGCCCCTTCGTAGCGAAGTCCCGCCGCGTGCAGGGCACCGCTACCCAGCGCACCCGTGCCCCCCGTGGCACCGCCGCTCCGGTTAAGCGCAACCCCGAGACCGCAGCAATCCGCGAGTGGGCTAAGGCTAACGGCCACAAGGTTTCTGACCGTGGCCGTATCCACCAGGATATTCAGGACGCATACTATGAGGCGATGAAGGCTCAGGGCTAAAGGCTCTCGGTATTCACGCTGTCGGAGGGTTTGGTGCTTTAGGGTGCTAATCCTCCGGGCGCTAAAAGGCGGATGGTGATAACACCATCCGCCTTTAGCTTTTGCCTCGGTATTTCTTGATATGTGTTACATATCTGCGGAGGGAGGGGATGTTTTTATGTCGCCCACCCCAATTAACTATTTACATGTAAAATATATTGATCCTTTGCAGATGCCCGCTTCTGAATTATCAGCAGGAAGAGCAGGGGAATCGGATGCGCAATCCGGTATCGAGTTTCCGGTATCGAGTTCGGGCTCCTCATTTAGATTTCATGCATTGGCAGGAACACTAAAGGTAATGGTGCATTAATCTCTTCAAGACAGGGGATATGCGCTGTGATATTCACGCGGTCGTTGAGTCGAGTATTCCATCGAAGAGGCTGGAATGTACTGACTGAAATTTTTGAATAATTGGGGACCCTGCATCTTCGGTGGTGCTTTCGGAGCGTACGGATTATCTCTTGATGGGGTGCCGAAATGATGCGGGAATTATCCGGGAAATAAGCGCCGTGTTATCGGGTAAATATTTTTTGCGAATTATTGAAATTTCTCACTTAAACATATAAATTTTTAAAAATTTCTGCAATATATTCATGCACGTGCAGGAAACAAGTGGTTTGGGTGTTGGTCTATGTGGTTTTTTGTGTGTTTACCTCTTCCTCAAACCCTCGTATCGGCACCGCAGCCCATCAAAACCACCCCCGAGCCCCTCGGTGCCCACCTGTAGCACCTCCCCGCCAGAAGCCCCGAAACCGCACCTAAACCGCACCTAAACCGCGCCTCAAACGCCTCGAACAGCTCATCTGTTCTCTTGATGGCGAACAGACGCCCATCAGCCCGCCCTTTCGGCCGCGCTCAACGTACTCTTGTATCAATAGGAAAATGCAAGGAGTGCGTAAATGTTTGAACGCTTTACCGATCGAGCTCGGCGCGTTGTGGTGCTTGCCCAGGAAGAGGCACGCATGCTCAACCACAACTACATCGGTACCGAACACCTGCTGCTCGGTCTGATTCACGAGGGCGAAGGCATCGGTGCTCGCGCCCTGGAATCATTGGGCGTTACCCTGAACGCAGTACGTGAACAGGTTCAGGACATCGTCGGCCCCGGCCCCCAGGCCCCTAACGGCCACATCCCCTTCACCCCGCGCGCGAAGAAGGTTCTCGAACTGTCCATGCGCGAGGCTATTCAGCTGAACCACGGCTACATTGGCACCGAACACATCCTGCTGGGCATGGTTCGTGCCAACGAGGGCGTGGCAAACCAGGTACTGGTCAAGCTGGGCGCTGAGCCCGCTGCCGTGCGCCAGGCTGTCATGGACCTGATTTCCGGCTACCCCGGCAACAACTCCGGTGAAAAGGAAACCGCCGGCGTGGGTGCAGGCAACTCTCGCGAAGGCACTCCCGCGGGTTCGACCATCCTGGATCAGTTCGGCCGCAACCTCACTGCAGCAGCGCGTGAGGGCGAGCTGGACCCGGTCATTGGCCGCCACAAGGAGATGGAACGCGTCATGCAGGTCCTCTCCCGCCGTACCAAGAACAACCCCGTTCTGATTGGTGAGCCCGGCGTCGGTAAGACCGCCGTCGTGGAGGGCCTGGCACAGGCTATCGTGCACGGTGACGTCCCTGAGACCCTCAAGGACAAGCACCTGTACACCCTGGACCTGGGCTCCCTGGTCGCAGGTTCGCGCTACCGCGGTGACTTTGAAGAGCGCCTGAAGAAGGTTCTGAAGGAAATCCGCTCCCGTGGCGACATCATCCTGTTCATTGACGAGATTCACACCCTCGTCGGTGCAGGTGCCGCTGAGGGTGCGATTGACGCTGCTTCCATCCTCAAGCCCATGCTGGCTCGAGGCGAACTGCAGACCATCGGTGCCACCACCCTGGACGAGTACCGCAAGCACATTGAAAAGGACGCTGCCCTGGAGCGCCGCTTCCAGCCGATTCAGGTTGATGAGCCCTCTCAGGAGCTCGCCGTGCAGATTCTCAAGGGCGTGCGCGATAAGTACGAGGCACACCACCGCGTCACCATTACTGACGAGGCTATCGAGACTGCCGTGAACCTTGCGGCACGCTACATCTCTGACCGCTTCCTGCCGGATAAGGCTGTCGACCTGATTGATGAGGCGGGCGCACGCCTGCGTATCAAGCGCATGACCGCACCGCCGGAAATCAAGTTGCTCGACGAGAAGGCCGCCAAGCTGCGCCAGCAGAAGGAAGACGCCATCAACTCCCAGGATTACGAGAAGGCCGCAGGCCTGCGTGATCAGGAGCAGAAGGTTCTGGCTGAGAAGGAAGAAGCCGAGAAGGCATGGCGCGAAGGCGGCGACGCATTCGGCACCGTGACCCCCGAGGTTATTTCTGAGGTTCTGGCCGCTTCCACCGGTGTTCCGGTCTACAAGATCACCGAGGAAGAGTCCAGCCGCCTGCTGACCATGGAGCAGGAGCTCCACAAGCGCGTTATCGGTCAGGAGCACGCTATTGCGGCACTGTCCCGCGCTATCCGCCGTACCCGCGCAGGTCTGAAGGACCCGCGCCGTCCCGGTGGTTCGTTCATCTTCGCCGGCCCGACCGGTGTGGGTAAGACCGAGCTTGCCAAGGCTCTTGCCGAGTTCCTGTTCGGCGATGAGGATTCGCTCATCACCCTGGATATGTCCGAGTACCAGGAGAAGCACACCGTCTCCCGTCTGTTCGGTGCGCCTCCCGGCTACGTTGGCTACGATGAGGGCGGCCAGCTGACCGAGAAGGTCCGCCGCAAGCCCTTCTCCGTGGTCCTGTTCGACGAGGTGGAGAAGGCTCACGCCGACCTGTTCAACTCGCTGCTGCAGATCCTGGAAGACGGTCGCCTGACCGACTCGCAGGGTCGCGTGGTGGACTTCAAGAACACTGTCATCATCATGACCACCAACCTGGGCTCGCGTGACGTGAACCGCCGCATCCCGGTTGGTTTCCAGGCGATGGACGACGCAACCGCCGACTACGAGCGTATGCAGGCACGCGTGATGGAGAACCTCAAGGAGCACTTCCGCCCCGAGTTCCTCAACCGTGTGGACGACATCATTGTCTTCCCGCAGCTCTCCGAGTCTGAGATTCTGCAGATTGTGGACCTGTTCGTGGGTCGCCTGGCTAAGCGCCTGGCGGAGCAGGATATGTCCATTGAGCTGACCAACGCTGCGAAGGTTCTCATGGCGGCTAAGGGTTACGACCCGTCCATGGGTGCTCGCCCGCTGCGCCGCGAGATGCAGCGCAACATTGAGGACGCCCTGTCCGAGAAGATTCTCTTCGGTGACATCAAGCCCGGTGAGAAGATCACCGTGGACGTTGAGGGTGAAGGCGACTCCGCTAAGTTCGTCTTCTCTTCTCAGCCGATGAAGGAACTGGCTCTGGACTCGGTGCAGGAGCTGGACGAAGCTGAGGCTCCCGCAGCTGAGGCGCCTGCTTCCGAGGCTCGAGAGGGCCAGGGAGGAGACTAAGCCCTAGGTAGCTAGGTTTTAGCGCACTAAACGCCTGTGGGGCGGTACCGGAATGATCCGGTACCGCCCCACAGGCTTTTTCTGTCTTCTAAAGGCTCCAGAAGCCCCGCTCAGGTGATTCTTAGAGCGAGACGAGCACTGCATCGCCCTGCGTGACTTCGCGGGCGAGAGAGTCCGCCAGCAGCCCCGCGTAGCAGCGCTGCAGCTGTTCGGCGGCGGGGGAGAGCGCATACAGCGCCTTGAGCGGGCGGTGCACCGCGGCGGGCGCATCCGCGGGGAACACCAAGTCAGGCGAAGAAGCTGCAGCGGGCGAAGCCGTGCCGCCAGCAGCGGCTACACCCGCACCCAGGATGAGCTCGCGATTCACCGGCTCATGCGCCGCACGCAGCACCGCCATGACCGCCCCGCGCACCTGACGGTCCGTGCCGTGCCAACTCTGACCCTTGGGGGTGTAGTCCGCCTCCGGCTTGCCCGCCGCAACCCAGGCGCACAGATCCTCCACCGGGCACAGCTCGCAGGTCGGGGACTTTGCCGTGCAGACCAACGCGCCGAGCTCCATGGTCGCCGCATTCCACAGGCAGGAGGTGGGGGTGTCGGCGGGCATGAGCGCCTCCGCCAGGCGAGTCTCAGCCGCCGTCAACGAGCGGGAGGGTAGAGCCTTACCGGACACAGCGCGCGCATGCACGCGGCGGATATTCGTATCAATCACCGTGGCGCGCAGACCAAACGCGAACACGCTAATCGCCGCCGCCGTGTAGGAACCCACGCCCGGCAGCGCCAGTAGCGCATCGTAGTCGGCGGGAACCTCGCCGCCGTGCTGCTCCACAATCGCTACAGCGGCACCGTGCAGACGCTGCGCGCGGCGCGGGTAACCCAGGCGGCCCCAGGCGCGCACCGCCTCCGAGGTGGGCTCGGCGGCAAGGTCAGCGGGGGCGGGCCAGCGGCGCATCCACTCCTCCCACACGGGTAGAACGCGCTTGACGGGGGTCTGCTGCAGCATGAACTCGCTGACCATCACGCCCCAGGGGGTGCACTCGTCACGACGCCACGGCAAATCGCGTGCCTGGTCGAGGAACCACCGGTTGATTCGGTGGTGGAGCGCCTCGGTATTCGTGCCTTCGGGCAGGGTGGGTTCGGGGCGCGTGCGTGCGGTGCGTTTGGGCTCTGAGGTCATCCGAAAAGCCTACGCCACAGGGCATATATTCCCAAAACTGCATGAACAGAGTTCACTGTGAATCTCAGGGTTAAACCCGGTATCCTTAAAGGTATGTCTGAAAATGGTCCCGTTCTGCCTCCCGAAGTGTACCGCCGCCGTCGTATCGTGGCGGTTATTGCTCTGCTCGCTATTATTTTGCTACTGGTTGCCGGCGTGACCTCCATGGTCGGCATGATTAACGGCAAGAAGGACGCCACTGTAGCCTCCACTGCGACGCCTTCCGGTGCGCCCTTCCAGAGCTTCAGTGCTCGCCCCTCCGAAACTGCTTCGGCTACCCCGTCCGCTAGCGCGACTGCTTCTGCAACCGCGTCGGCTAGTGCTTCGGCAACCCCCTCGGTGACCGCTTCTGCTACTCCCTCTGCAAGCGTGACCACCGCCGCGGCAACTACTCCCGCGGCGACCCCGACTACCCCCGCACAGACTCCGAGCGTGACCACTGCGGCTGCTGTTGCGGCGTGTACCGCGAACGACCTGAAGGTGACCGTCACCCCCGCGAAGCGTGTCTTCGCGGCCGGTGAGCAGGTGTCCTTCCACGTGACCTACACGAACTCCTCGAAGACCCCCTGCGCTGTGGGCGGTGAGGGCGCGAACACCGGCGTTGACCTGAAGATTACCTCCGGTGCGGCTCAGGTGTACACCCGCAGCCTGTGCGCGGCGACCGCCGTTCAGAAGTCTGAGGTGGCCGCAGGTGCTGAGGGCGCAACCGACCTGGCGTGGGATCGTAAGATCAACGTTCTGGGCTGCTCTTCTGCTTCGACCGCTCAGAAGGGTTCCTACTGGGCTGCGGTGACCGTCAATGGTGTGAGCTCGGCTCCGGTGAACTTCATTATTCAGTAGCTCACTAGTTTTCGCCCCCTGAGCGGGCGCGTAAAGCCCCCGTGCTGGATATTCTCCGGCGCGGGGGCATTAGCTTTTGCCTGGTTATTACTTGGAGGCGCGGGGCTTGGCGAAGCGGCGCTCGCCCAGGTACCCGAGCAGACTACCGAAAGCGGTCCACTGCAGTGCCGCCAACAGCAGGGTGGACAGGTCAGTCACCTCAAAAGAGTTGGGGATGACCTTGAACCACAGCAACGGCAGGTAAATCAGAAAGAGAATGGGGGACGCCCACACGAAGAACGGGACCGGGCGCTTAGTTCGTGAGTACGACATTGTGACCTCCTTGGGGTGTCATGATGCTTGAGACATCAGGGAGCGGAGGGAACTCCGCTTTCACTACATCATAATGCAAAAGGTTCTCGTAAGGTCAGAAAAATCCCCCGTGCCGGTTCTTCTTCGGCGCGGGGGCTTTCGTATGGGTCTTTTTAGAGGTACTTCTCCAGGCTGCTCTCCGCCATGCGGGACAGCTGCTCACGCACCGTGCGGGCACGAGCCTCACCCACACCGTCCACGGCACGCAGATCCTCAAGGGACGCCGCCATCAGAGCCTGCAGGCTGCCGAAGCGCTCCACCAGACGCTCAGAAATAGCGTTCGGGATGCTCGGAATACCGGCAAGCAGACGGAAACCGCGAGGCTGCAGAGGAAGCTCCAGGTCGGGGTTCTCACCAAAGCCGACAGTGCGGGCAATCGTGCGCAAATCTACGATGTCCATATCGTCCAGGTTCTGAAGCGCCTCAACGCCAGCGGTAATCAGTTCGTCGTTCACCTCGGGCAGGTAGTCGCGCAGAATCAGGTCGCTAGCGGTCATCTCGGGGGCGCGCAGCTCCTCCAGCTGCAGGGCAATCAGGCGGCCGTGTACGCCCAGCTCCAGCACGTAGTGGCTGACCTCGCGGATAATGCGGTTCACCATCTCCATGCGCTGCAGGGTCATTGCCACATCGCCCAGGGAGACGCTCGATTCAATCTCCAGGGCAGACAGGCTGGAGAGCACCGAACGCAGGCGCTTCTTATAGCTTTCAAGGGTCTGAATCGCCTGGTTTGCGCGGGCCATCAGGTACTGGCTGTCTTCAACCATGTAGCGGGTGCCGTCAACGTACACCGAAATCACGGACATCGACGCGCTCACCGAAATCACCGGGAAACCGGTCTGAATCGCGGTGCGTTCGGCGGTGCGGTGGCGGGTACCGGACTCGTTCGTGTCAATGGAGGCGTCCGGCATGAGCTGCACGCCGGCGTGCAGCAGGCGGGTGGCGTCGCGGTCGCAGATGATAGCGCCATCCATCTTCGCCAGCTCGCGCAGACGGGTTGCGGAAAACTCGGTGTCGATGTTGAAACCGCCCGAAGACAGGGAGGATACGGTGCGGTCGGATCCGAGTACGATGAGTGCGCCCGTACGGCCACGCATGATGCGTTCCAGGCCCTCGCGAAGCTCGGTGCCGGGGGCGATTCGGGCGATAGTTTTAAGCAATAGGTCACTATAATTCATCTGCACAAAAAACATTGTACCCATAAGGGCGGTTATTGAGCCAGGTCAGGGGCGGAACGGCGGGCTAAAGTGCCTCAAAAGCGAACGGATATTCTCGATATTTATACGGGGGTGCATGAGAGTTAACTATCTGCATTTAAGGGTAAAAATGTGTTCTGCGGTACCCCATTTCGCCGTGACCAAACACCGCGCACCATATCGCCCCAGACCCTAAAATAGACCCATGACCGCGCGCACGAAAAACACCAAAACCGCACCCACCTACCGCTGCACCGAATGCGGCTGGACCACCGCCAAATGGGTAGGCCGCTGCGGCGAATGCCAAACCTGGGGCACCGTCGAAGAAGCCGCCGGGGGCACCCGCGCGCGCGCACCCGTGCCGCATCCAGCGTGCAGAAACCCGCCCAGCCCATCGCAGAAGTTGACTCGCGCGTAGCCGCCTACATGAGCACCGGAAACCCCGAATTTGATCGCGTGCTCGGCGGCGGACTCGTACCCGGCGCGGTCATCCTCATGGCGGGTGAACCCGGCGTGGGCAAATCCACCCTGCTGCTGGACGTCGCCGCCACCTTCGCGCGCGGCACCGCCGGAAATGCGGGGCAGAACCCGGCACAAAGCGCCCAGCCGCCGCGCCCGGTCCTGTACATTACCGGCGAGGAATCCGCCGCGCAGGTCAAGCTCCGCGCCGACCGCATCCGCGCCATCGCGGACACCCTCTACCTGACCAGCGAAACCGACCTCGGCACCGCCCTGGCGCATATTGATCAGGTCAACCCCCTCTCTGTTGGTCATTGACTCCGTGCAGACCCTCGCCTCCGCGGAAGTTGAGGGCAGCGCCGGCGGCGTGACCCAGGTGCGTGAGGTTGCCGCCTCCGTCATTGCCGCCGCGAAGGAACGCAATATGTGCACCCTGCTCGTGGGCCACGTGACCAAGGAAGGCACCATCGCGGGCCCGCGTCTGCTCGAACACCTGGTGGACGTGGTCTGCCAGTTTGAGGGCGATAAGCACTCGAATATCCGCATGCTGCGCGCCATTAAGAACCGCTTCGGACCTACCGATGAGGTGGGCTGCTTCGATATGCACGAGGACGGCATCGCGCCGGTGCTGGACCCCTCCGGCATGTTTGTTTCGAGTACCCCGCACCCGGTGGCGGGCACCTGCGTGACCGTCACGATGGAGGGCCGCCGCCCCCTGCTCGCGGAGGTACAGGCACTGCTGGATCAGGCGGTGGCACCAGCCCCGCGCCGTACCGTCTCGGGTCTGGATTCGGCGCGTATTCAGATGTTGTTGGCGGTGCTGCAGCGTCGTGCCGGGCTGAATGTGGGCAAGCTCGACTGCTACGTCTCCACGGTGGGTGGCGCAAAAATTGCCGAACCTGCCGCAGACCTTGCGTGTGTCATGGCGCTTGCCTCGGCGGCACAGAACAAGCCGCTGCCGCGCAAGCTCGCGGTCTTCGGCGAGGTCGGCCTGGCGGGTGAGGTGCGCGCTGTGCCGGGTATCCGCCAGCGCATTGCGGAGGTGGGCCGCCTGGGCTTCACGCACGTGCTGGTGCCCGCCTCCCCGACCGGCGTGGGGGATGTGCCCGAGGGCGTGACCGTGCGTGAGGTAACCACCCTGGGTGAGGCGCTCGCGCTACTCTTCCCGCAGAAGTAGCCGCCCGCGTATCAACAGCATAGAGATAGCAGAGGAGGGGGCTCCCGGCTGGCGTAAATACCGCCGGGAGCCCCCCTCTGTAGCTTTCTGCGGAAACCCTCTGCGAAACAGCGCTAAGAGCGGCTTTCCTCCTCGTTCTCGTGCAACATAATGTTGATCGAACGGGTATTCAGTTTATTCGTGCGGTGGGCGTTGACCGCGGTATCGGTCATGTCGTCAACCACCATCGAGTCATCCATGTCAGTATCAACAATCGGAATCGCCGAGGTACGCGGCGCGTGCTGCGTGACCGCCTCACCCAGGGGCACCAGAACCGCCACGGCGTCCTTGTGAGACATGCCGGTTGCCTCCATAAAGTCCACCACGATCAGGCGGAGCATCAGCACCAGCGACTCACCCTCAAAGGTTGCCACACCCATCGTGCGCGGCTCGAGGGTGCCTGCAAGCTTAATCATGCGTTTGCGGGCTTCCATCATGTAGTGTTCGCGTTCACTTTCGGTCGGGGCAGACATGCCCAGGCCGAGGCTCTGCGCCGCCAGCGACAGCTCGGTCAGTGCGTCACTGAGTGAAATCTGCGCGGCAGTGCGTAGCTGCACGTGGTGAATCGTGGACGCCATGCGGCGGTTAAGCACGCGGTCGTTACGAATCGCCAAATCTACCGCGGCAAGAGTCTTCGACATGCGCGCCAGCTCGCCCTTGCTCTTGCGGCTATTCCAGGACAGCTCATTCATACCCTGCGCGGTAATCAGGTCGCCTCGGCAGCTGTCGTAGAGCGGCTGCAGGGCGCGGGCATCGAGCAGGCTCTGGTACGCCTTGTTGTAGTCGTAGTAGCGGATCGCTTCGGAGGACAGCTGGAAAACCTTCGCGAACGCATCCATGAGAGCTTGGGCGCGGGCACGCGGGTTCTTACGCGGGTCACGCGGCATCAGGTACATGGCGAGGAACGCAAAGGCGCCACCGACAATGCCGTCGAAACTGCGGGTGAACGCGTCATCAGGCACGGGCAGTAGCAACGTGAAACAGGCCTGGAAGCTGAGCTGAATCGTAAAAATAATGCCCTTATCAATAAATCGGGCAATAATCACGGTCAAGAAAAGCACCACTGCCGCCTGCCAGGTACCGTGACCGAGCAGAATCAGCAGAAGGTCGCCAATGAGAATGCCGAGGGTCACGCCGAAGGAGACCTCAAGGATTCGGCGGGAATGCTTAGCGCCGCTCACATAGCCCAGGGATACGAGGGCAGCGACCGGCGCGAAAATGGGCTCGTGGTGGCCCAGGACGCGCTCAGCGAAAAGCCAAGCGCCCATAGACGCCGCAACAATCTGCACAGACTGAAAGAAGTCTGCTCGGACTCGGTGAACACCCTCACGGACGAACTGTCGGGTGTTCTGTTCAGTAGTGCGTAGAATGTCTGCGAATCGTGCCATGGGCACCATCATACCGGCGCATATGCGGTGCACAAGGGGGTTAGGGAGTGTTGGGTTGAAGTGTGAGAGACCCCGCGCCCTGTACTTGCCCGTAGCCGCGTTTTTCGAGGAAATCTAATAAAGCCGCTGTTCGAGCCCCCGTTACGCAACCTAGCCGCGGAGGCGGCGCGCCACCCTCGCCAGCAGGCTCGGCTGTGCGGGGTGCATCTCGGCGGTTTCAGAAGAAGAATCAGGCTCAATGGTGACGGGGTGCGTTTCTTCGGCGCCGTGTGCGCTGTGAATACTGTGCGCCCCGTGAATACCGTGCGCGCTGTGCCCGCCACCGATTGCGCGGGCACGTTCGAGCTGCCGGCGGTGCTCGGCATCCCAGGAGTGTGCCCGGTCAGACATCGCCCACTCAAACCCCGCGGTGAGGGAGGTTTCGGTGAAGAGATCTCGGGCGGCACGGACGGTTGCGCCCAGCGGCTCGGGGAGCGCCGGGACCTGCGCCACAGCGGGGAAAGGCGCGGGGGCTTCTGTGTTGCCGCGAGTTTCTGTATCAGGGGGAGTTTTTGCGCCGGAGGCAAGAATCTGCGCGAGCAGGTAGGCACGCTCGGCGCGCAACACCTCCAACAGCTCGGTACGGCGTGCATCCGATGCCACCGCCGCGTGCCGCAGGGCGGCGGCAACCATCAGCTCGGGAACACCACCGGCGAGCATGCCCAACGGCAGGGTGAACTCGCCCAGACCGTACAGGCTCAGGGCGCCACCCGCACGCATCTGCGTGAAGGCATCCGGTACGAGGGCGAGCACGGGAATACCCGCCGCGGCGGAGAATACCGCCGGGTGGTAGCGGCTGGTCAGCGTGAACGCCGCCCCGCGGTGCACGGTAACGCTCTGGTCGGCGTGCAGAATCGGCAGCAGGGTCGCCGGGGTGGAGGGGCTGAGCCGCTCAGCGATGCGCTGGTGTACCTGAATATCGCCGCTTTCGGGGTTCTGCGGGTCGCCAAAATGGCTCAGGAATACGGGCGCGTAGCCGTGTTCGCGCCACATGCTATCGAGCAGGCGCGCAATCTGCTGCGCCTGCTGTTCGGTGCACTCATTGACGGTGACGCACACGTAGCGCTCGGGCAGCTCATCCAGTACCTGACCTGCGGAAACGCCCTTCGCATAGTGCAGGGTACGCGCCGGGGAAGCCGCCAGGTAGTCGGTGGCATCGTCCACGCTCAGGCGCGCGTTAATACCCCGCTCACGGCACCAAGCGAGGGAAGAATGTTCACGCACCGTCACCGAACGGGCGGTGCGCAGCATGCGTTCCAGAACCTGCGCATCGTGCGGGTTCAGGACCGGGCCCAGGGACTGGCCGGTCACGTACACGGGCACGCCCGCATGCTCGGCGGCACGCACCGCGGCGGCGCGTTCGTAGAGCAGCCAGCCGTAGCGGGAGTTGAGGTTGCCGCCGCCGGAGACCACGACCGCATCCATGGCGGCGATAGAATCCGCGAAATCCACCATCCGCTCAACGGTCTGCTCCAGCGGATGCAGCACCTCCGGTAGCGCCTGCACCTGCGGCAGAGCCACCAGCTCGGTGATGGAGGGGCGCTCCCGGCCGGCGTGCAGCTGTGCCAGGATGCACTCAAGCGCCGCGAGGGTCAGCTCGCGTTCAGCCGGGGCCCAGGGGAAGAGGAAAAACGGCAGGTACTCGTAGGGTGCGCCCACCTCATGATGTACCGCCTCACGATTTGCCGCGCCGATATAGCGCGCCGAATGCCCCACATCGCGGGTCATGAGGGTGACCGCCGCGCCGCCTTCAGAAAGCGCCTGAGCGCTCGCGATGGTCATGGCTTCGTCACCCACGTGGTAGGTGTGCTGGCCGATATCGCCAATGACGAGCACGTGCGGTGTTGCAGAAGGCAACGCTGTAGAAGAATGATTGTTCTCTGTCACGGTTACGCGCCCTTCTGCTCTGCCGACCCGGTCTCAGTGCCGCGACGAACCAGGGACCGCTGATTGAGGGAACGCTTCGCCAAGGAACGCAGCGCGCGGCCCGGGGTGCGCAGGTGCTTGAGAACCCGCAGACGCTCCTCAATGCTCTGCTGGCGGCTCTCAATAGCCTGCTGACGAGCCTCCATACGCTCCAGGCGGCTCTCGATAGAGCGCAGAATGTCCAGGGATTCGCGGGTCAGATCGTGCCCGTCAATCACGCGGCGCTCCAGGTCAGCCGCCAAATGCGCCTGGTACAGGTACGCACCCGGTCGGGCACCCGCCTGCAGATCCTCGCGGATAGCGCGGGCGCGCACCATCGAATCGAAGCGGGCATGCTCAGCCTGACGCTTCACGCTATTCGCCTCGGCACCCTCCGCGTCGGGGCGCAGCGACCAGTACGCCAGCGGCTCATCCACCAGCAGAATATCCGCAACGGAGGCGGCACGCATGTTGAACTCCCAGTCGCCGACCACCGGCAGGGACTCGTCGTAGAAACCGACCAGCTCGTGCAGGCTGCGGCGGTAGAGAATGCCAATCGGCACGGCACGGTTCGTGCGGAACAGGAACTGCAAACCGACGCTGGGCAGCCCGTCGTGGAAAATACGCTCCTCGTACACCTCGAACTCGCCCTCGGCGTTCTTGCGTTCGTATCGCTCCACAACGCGGGTGGTGCACATGAGCGCGCCGCTTTCTTCGAGCGCCGCGACGGTGCGTTCCAGGAACTCGGGTGCCCACAGGTCGTCGTCATCGTGAATCGCCACGTACTCGGAGGTGGTCGCCGCCAAACCGGCGTTGGATGCCGCCTCCATGTTGTCGCCAGCGGTGGTCAGCAGCTGCACGCGGCTGGAACCCAGCGGGGATGCCTCAATGACGGCGCGGGTTGCCTGCTCGTCGCCTCCATCGTTAATCACACAGACCGTGTAGTCGGTGAAGGTCTGCTGCGCAATGTTTTCCAGTGCGCGGCTCAAGAAGCGGGGGCGGCCCTTCGTGCGGACCAGAATAGCTACGGTAGGGGAAGACATAACCACAATCAGTCGAGGGTGAGCGGGCCCGTGCCAGCCCAGGAACTCAACCCATTATGAAGGTGTGCACTGTTCAGACTCAACCCGCCGCCCGTCCACGCCGCAGCAGCAGGCACACAGAGGCATGCACCGCCCCTAAAAACTAGCTGGTGGACTGTAGCGCCACCATCGCCAGCACACCGAGCACAAAGCATGCCGGAATGGTTACCAGCCACACCAGAAGAATCTGCAGAACAATCCTGGACTTCAGCGCGTTAAAACGCTGGTTCACGCCCGCGCCGAGCGCCGATGCAGTCGCCAGGTGCGAGGAGGAGAACGGAACCTGCAGCAGGAAATAGCCGAGCACCTGCACCACCGCGGTGGTTCCCTGAGCGACCGCGCCACGGAACGGGTCCAGGCGCACCATCTTGTAGGCGAAGGTGTAGCCGATGCGGCGGCCACCGGTCAGCGTACCCGCACCCAGGCTGAGGGCAATAATGAAGGTGCCCAGCAGCATCCCGCCCCAGGTGAGGGATTGAAGCAGCGCCGGATCCATGACGCGTTCGCTCAGCAGCGCCCACAGCAGCAGGTACAGGTAGCCGGTCTGCAGGCCGTGGAGCAGCGAAATCGCGGAGGCAGACACCGCCAGCACCTCGCGGGCATGCTGATTCACCAGGCGCGGGTTGTGGCCGACCACCAGCCGGTAGAACGGCACCACCATCAGCCAGGACAGCAGAAAAATGAGCGGCGGTAGGTAGAAGAGCGGCAACAGAGTCGCCCCAAAAATATGCGGCAGGAATGCGAGCGAACCGAAGCCTTCAGCGGCGCTGTCAATCCTCGTTTGGGTCCACCAGCTCACACCGGCGAGGGCACCCACCAGCGCGTGGGTCGAGGAGGACGGCAGCCTCAGGAACCAGGTGAGCACACCCCAAATAGCGCAGACCAGCAGCGACGCAACGATACCGTTCAGGCCGGTAATGCCCTCCGGGGCGCTCACCCACGAGGCGGAATACTCACCGAGTAGCAGGAACGCACCGACCACGCCGAGCACGTTGAAGAGCGCGGCAAGGTACAGGGCGGAGCGCTCGCCGAGGGCGCGGGTACGCACCGGAACAGCGACGGAGTTGGAGGCGTCGTGCACACCGGTAACGTAGACCGCGGCAATGAAGGCGCAGCAGGCTAGAAGACCCAGGAACATTAGGATTCCTGAACGATAATGCGGCCAATTTCGGCGGACACATCACGCATAGCGTTGGAGGCGGCGGTCAGCTGCGCCAGGAAGGTGGCGTAGCGGCGGTACCGCTCGGGGGTGTAGCGTTCGGCAATGTACGCGTCGTATTCTTCGGCGGTGCGCAGTGCCTGGCGGGAGATGCGCAGCATGTCCATCCAGTAGTTGTCGAGGCCGCGAATATCGGCAAGTTTGGGGATGACGGCGGCGGTCAGCACCGCCTGACGCTGAATAATGTCCAGGATTGAGGTGATGTGCGTGGCGAAGCCGTCAATGCTGTGCAGGGACAGCACGTGCGCGGCGCTGGTGAGCTTCTCGACGGCGTTGGTGAGTTTGCGTGCCAGCGTGTACAGGTCTTCACGCGGGATGGGCGGGGAGAAGGAGCTTGCGCACCTCGGTGAGGGTGCGGAACAGCAGGTTCGTGGAGTCCGCCTCGTGGGTGAGCATGCGTTCGAAGAGTTCGGGGTACTCCGCGACGGGGGAGCCGACCATTTCAGAGAGCAATGCCGCCGCCTCACCGACCTGCGCTGAAATTTCAGCGAGGGAGGCGAGGGACTCGTTAGCGTGGGGGAAAAGTCGGTGTAGCATAGTTCCCAGTCTAACCAGTATTGGGGGCTACGGGTGCGCATAGCCCGCGCGTATCTCACGAGCGCCCGACCTGCAAACGCTACTGCAACGACCAGTAAATGTTATAGCGCCGACCTGTTCACGGTTGCGCCTGAGGGTTTTAAACAAAAACGGTGGGGGTCGATTTCTCGACCCCCACCGGAACGTTTAGGGATGTCGGGTTGGGAGCGCCTCTCGGCGGAAGGCCGCTCGAAGCGGCTAAAGATTTGGAGCCCGGGGCTACCTATTAGCAACCCGACATCTTGTAATTATTATCCACCCGCACCCGGCACAGAGTCAATTAGAAATAGGCTTTTCGCGCCTCTGCGACCCAATGTGGAACCTGTGCCAATTCGCGGCACGAACCCGCATTTTTAGGCGCCTAAACGGTGCAGAAGACTAGAATGCTTCGAGGTTGGTCTGCGTTTTTTCCTGTGCAGATTTCCTGCGCAGAATCAGCCTCCGAAGCCCCGGTAGCCTGCTGACCAGCCTCAACGGCGCGCAGCTGGGCGGCGACCGCCTCCAAATCGTGCGCAATCTGCTCCATCTGCTGAGCCTGACGCGGCAGACGAGCACGACGTTCCACCGCCTCACGCTTCACCTCGTGGCTACCCGGAACCGAACTATCCTGCCCGGCAGAGCGCGCATAATCGGTGCGAATACCCAACGCCACCACGTGCGCAAACGCCGCGCAACGTTCCATCGCAATGTCCATATCGCCGGTGTACAGGCCCGCCAGAATCTCATCAATCGTGCGGACCACCTCGTCGGCGCTCGGCGGGTCGGGAACACCCGCCACCACGTGCGAACGGTAGTCTTCCGCCATGCCTAGCTCAAAAGCACGGCTCACTCCGCGCGGCGAACGATGCACCACATCCCGCAGCCAGTACATACGCCACAGCGCACCCGGCAGGGAGTGGGCGCTCGCGTGCGACCAGAGTTCGGCAAGCATCTCAATACCGTAGTCGTCGGTGAAGCTGACGAGCCGTTCGGTCATCTGCTCGTCGGTGCCGCGTCCGCGCATCAGCAGGATGCGTGCGGAGGCGTGCGCCGCCTCTTCACGTGCGGCGGGGTCCATGCCGCCTTCGTGGCGTTCAAATTTCTCGGCGGAGTAGAGGACGGGTCGGTGGTGGGTGCGGTGACGTGAGCGCCCGGAGGCGCCGGTTGATGTTGCGGGTGTAGACATAGGATTTCTCAGTGTACCGTTCATTGGCTGGGAGCCGGTAGTGTATAGTATTTCTATCTGCACACTTTCAGTTTTGTGTGGATAGGAGCGCCTTTAGCTCAGTCGGTAGAGCTACGGACTTTTAATCCGCAGGTCGTGGGTTCGAGCCCCACAGGGCGCACTAGCCGACCCGTCGCCTCCCGCTTTGCGGGGGTCGGCGGGTTTTTGCGTCTTCACCCTCATGCGCGGGGTTTTACCCCCGTGCCTATCCCGTGTGGTGGGGCGTGTCCTGCCGGGTTGACCTGGCAGTTTTTGATTCGTGTACGTTGACCCGAAAAGATGAGGAAACCCCGTGAGCGTCACCATTAAGAACCCCGAAGAAATCACGATTCTTGCCACCGGCGGCACGATCGATAAGTTCTATTCGGTGGCGGGCACCATGGATATTGGTGAGCCTGCCGCTAAGGATCTGCTAGACCGCGTGATTACCGATATCCGTTTTGATATTCGCCCGCTGATTGGCAAGGACAGCCTGGACATGACCGATGAGGACCGTGCCGAGCTGACCGAGGCGCTGAACGCTGTCACTAACGACCAGGTGCTCATCACTCACGGTACCGACACCATGCCGGAGACTGCCCGCTACCTGGTCGAGCACGCTGACCTGAGCGATAAGGTTGTGGTGCTGACCGGTGCGATGCAGCCCGCCGTGATGGCTCGTTCGGATGCCGGTTTCAACCTGGGTGCCGCTATTGCCGCCCTGAACTTGCTGGAGCCGGGCGTGTACATCAGCATGAGCGGTCGTATTTTCCCTGCTGAGAGCGTGCGTAAGGACCGTTCTCGCGGCATTTTTGAGGGCTAAGATGGCTGATTCCGCTCGTATGCGGCAGGGCGAACCGGTTTCTGCCGCTGAGCTTGCGCAGGTGGAGGGTTCCTCGGATCTTATTCCGCAGGAGCGTATGTCCCAGGAGAGTATGTCTCAGGCGCAGCTCATGCAGCTGCAGGCGATGGAGGAGCTGGAGCAGCAGGCTGACGAGTTCTGGAATGTCACCAGTGATTACCCGCTGCCGGCTAAGAACCTGTACCTGGTGCGTGTGCTGCTGCTGGTCGTGCCCTCGCTGATTGTTGTTTATTACTTCATCCGCGTCACGCTTTTTCCGATTGGTGCGGTGCCGCTGGTCTACCTGGTGATGCACATATGGCTTGCCATGATTTACCGGGCGAACCGTTCGGTGAAGCTGGTGTTGCTGGCGAATGTGGTATCCGGGGTTGCGGCGGCCATTATGACGGCGTTCTTTGTCTATGCGCTTGTGACGGTGCAGGGCCCGCAGACTCTGCTGGACCGTGTGGGTATGTTCTATACGGTGGGCCTGCTGACAGTTATGGTGTCCTTCGCGTTGGAGGTTCTGTTCTCGCTGTTTTATAGTTTGGCGGTTCGTAGGAGTCTGCGCCGGAGCAAGCTGGAGAAGCAAGCAGGCGCTGAACAGTAAAAGCTATGGTCTTGAGGAGTGGCGTTCATTCGCGCCAGCGGGTGGGGGGTGTTCCTTCATGCATTCACGCCTCTGAGAGGGTGAAGACGAGACAGTGAACGACAGCGGGACACGCTCTCAGTGATGCCCAGCCACTGCTCAGATTCCCCTAAAGTACGCGTGATACGGTAGAGAAAGAAACACGACCCGCACCTGCCAGGAGGTCACCCATGGGCGCTACACACCTGAACACAGATGCCGCTTCATCCGCAGAACACCCGGATGAAGATCTCAGTGTGCAGACTCGCTATCAGGCGCCTATCCGCCAGGCGACGCCTGCCACGCCGGAGGTGTCCGTTCCGCTGAACGTGCCGCCGGTGGTGACTGGTTCGCATCCGGTTATTTCGGCGACTTCTACCGTCATCATTCAGGATGGTACGAACCCGCCGATTGTGGTGCGTACGCACCCGACGGGCCCTCTGCCGCCGTTCCCGGGGCAGGGTCAGGTTCCCGCTTTTCTGCGCACCTACACCGCTGACGAGGTGAAGGAGCGCAAGCAGAAGCTCAAGAAGAACCTGCTAGTCCGCGCCGTTATTTGAGTATTTTGACCCTGGTCGAAGGGCTCATTATCTCCCAGTACACGCAGCCGTTGGCGATTTGCTTTGGTTTTGTGGCGGCGCTTTACCTGGTGGTTCAGATGTGGCCGCTGATGCGCCCTCCGAATGATTCGACGGACGCCTCCGTGTATAGCGTTTGGGCTATCTGCTCCCTGATCGGGTATGTTGCCGTGGGGCTGGTGCTTTCACCGATTACGTTCCTGCTGCTGATGCTCGACTGGGCTGGAGTTTCGATGGGGCTTGACCCCCTGCTGATACTTGTTGTCTTGGGCTTGGTCTGGTTGAGCGAGGTCGGTTTATCGTTGCTGACCATTTACCGCTTCAACAACTTGCGAATTGCGATGGCGAACCGGGCAGATTCTCCGTTGCTACCTGACAGTATTTCTGCGACGGTTGACCCGTCCACTTCTGCCTAAAGTTTTGAGGCGGCGCGGTAGACGAACGCCGCGCCGCCGCCCACACTCACATCACACACTCGCTCATACGTTTTCCGCACACTATCAGCCGATATCCGAAAGATTCAGCTATGTCCGCCGTCGAGTCCTCTCCGCCATCCGCTCCGAACACCACGCATCCTACGAAGCCCGCCACCCCCACTCTCGTGTCTGTGGCGGGTTGGGTTCTGCTCGTTATTGCTGTGGGCTGGCTGGCGCTGATTGCGTACACCGGCATCTCCTATGCGACTACCCATTTGTCGCATTTTTCGACCTGGCGCGCCCAGTCGCTGGTGGATGCGCAGGCGTACTATCCGGTGCTTTTCCTGATGGTCAGCGCGTTCGGTAACGTGACCCTGCACGGCTTCTGCACGGTGGCTTATCTGCGTGGTTACCGGTGGGCGGCGTTGGTGCTGTCGGTGGCGTTAGCGTTGGGCGTTTTGGCTTCTTTGCTGATTATGCTGACTGTGGCGGCTCTTCTGGGCACGTTGAATGGTGCGCCGAGCCAGGATGTTGAGCTGCTGCTCAGTAGCGCTTCGCCACTGTACACGCCGGTGTATATTGCGGGTCCGTACATGCTGGTGTGTGTTGTGGCGTTGGCGTTGGTGTGGTCGCGTCAGTCGCGTTCTTATATGGAGGCACGCCGTGATTGGCGTGTGCGCCGCAGCGAGGATTACCTGATTTAGCCTCATTTCTTGCCGCGGGCACTGGGAGACACGGGTCTGCGGCTCACCGATAATTTTATTCACCCAACCACAGTTAGGATGACTTGTGCACCCTACTTCCGAACCTGCGCACGAATCCTCATCGCAGATTAGCCCCGGCGCCGCCAAGCGCACATATGATGAGCGGGCGGCGTTTGAAGAGGCGAAAAGAAACCTTGGCATAGTTGGCGATAAGGAGCAGGAATTTAACCGGGGACTGGCGATTCTTGGTAAAGCCTATTCCATCGGTATGACGCTCATCCTGGTGTATTTCCTCCTGGATGCGTACCAGATTCTTGTTACTGCGGGTCGTAGTTTGAACATTGGCTCGTTCCTTAGTTATGCCCTGCCGAAGGTTCTTCCTGACGCCGTCATTGTGGTGCCGGTCCTCTGGATTGTTCTGGGGTGGGTCAAAGACGGGTACATTAATCCGCGCCGCCTGACGATGCTGTACCTGCTGCTGTGCTGTGTGAGCGGTGTGCTCTCTTTCGCGGGTGTTTTTGGTATGTCTCAGGTGCTTTTCCCTGCGTTTACTGCTCTGGATCCGGCTTCGCATCCTGCTGCCGCTTCGTCTATCGTGACGCAGGTTCTGGTTGCGGTCATTATGGCGGGTAGCGCTGTTCTCCTGTTTCTGCTGACTCGCCCGGCTGTGGGCACGGTTCCGAGCTTTGCGGTGATTCGGAAACAGATGAGGCTATCGAGGAAAGCACCTCGGGTGCTGAGGACGAAGAAGAGCTGACTCGCGAGGATGTTCTTCGTCAGCTTGAGAAGGAAGAAGGCCCGGTCAAGGACTCTACCGAGCAGCTGTTGCGTGAGCTTTCTGCCGATTATGCGCTCTCGAATGATCCGGTGGAGAAGAACCGCCTGCTGGATGAGATACAGCAGGTTCAGCGCGCCCAGAAAGCGGGTGTAAAGCCCAATCTTGGCGGCGCCTCCGCTGGTGAGGCGGGTAAGCTCCACGAGCAAGCACACAGGGGCGAGAAGGCTACTGCTGGCTCTGCCGCGCCTGCCGCGCCTAAGGTGGTGCTCCCGCCGCACCCGAAGGCGCTACGCGGCGTCATGTGGTGCGCTACAGCGATTATTATTCTGTCCGCAATCCAACGTATCTATGTATCTATCCATAACGAGGTGCCAGACCGCGTTATGGAAAATATGCCGGGCATCATCATTTCAGGCATATTTGCTACCTTCATCTTCTCTCTCATACCCATTTTTGTCCTCCGCCGACTGTTGAAGGGCCGTAGATGGGCGTACTTCCTCACCCTCTTCGGTAGCGCTTTGCAGTTTTTGTTGGGGCCCTGAGTTTGCAATCTTTCATCTCGGCTGATTATTTCTCCAGACTGGCGGATGAATCGTTGACTTCAAGACCCCGAGACTACGTAGTTTCCATCGTGGTGAGTGACATTATGGGAGCTTTTCTCACGGCTTTCTACCTGCTGATAGTTGTGCTGCTCATTAGCCGTTCCACCAGGTCGTATGTGGCCACTGCGAGGTTCGAGCGGTTGAAGGCACGCGAACAGGTGAACGCCGATGATGGCTGGGTCGTTTTCCATCAGGACGTAGAAATGAGCGCTCGCCAGGACGAAGAGCAGACACGTCGGGAAGAGAAAGAAGCTAACCGACGGGCTGAGGAGGCGGCCGCCCAGCAGTACAAGACGACCCGCCGCACGGATGCGCGGAAGAACTCCCGCAACGAACAGCGCGGCTACAAGGATACTTCCGTGTACACCGAGGAAGGCTACCGCCTCAACTAGGGTGGGAAGCCCCTCCTCATGGGGAAACCCTTCTGCACCCACCCTGCGCTATAGCGTGCGGGGCGGGGCGCGAAGAGAAGAAAGGAACAAAGATGTCAGAACGCACCCCAAAGCAACCGTTGAACGATCCGGAGTACACGGTTCCCGAATACAGCGTGCTGCTACCCTCCTCCGAGGCTGAAAATAGCACGGCAGGAGGCGATGCCGCCTTCAATAACGTAACTTCCGATAGCGCCGCAGATAACAGCGCGGCGGAGGGCAACGCACCCGGCGGCAGCGCCCCCGAGCAAACCATTACCGGCTACACCGCGCCTGTCGCCTCCGAGCAGGTAATTCCGAAGCGCCCGCAGGCTATGCGTAGCGTCATGTGGTGCCCTGCCGCCATTATCGTGCTGGGACCCTTGAGTAACTTTCTGTCGATTCTAAGCCGGTCGTATATCGATTTTGAGATGGTGGTGAGTGTTCTCTTCTCTGCCTTGGTGGTTACCCTCATCATCTCTGCCATCCCGATTTTTGTTCTCTGGAAGATCTGGGATGGCCGCGAGTGGGCGCGCATTCTTACCATCATCTACTGCGCTCTCGCGGCTGCTAGCGGTGTGCTTATTCTTGCGGATAATTTCTCGGGGTTAAGCTCTAGAGCGGCTGTGGCGTCCAGCCTGGTGCGTATCGCGAGCGGCGTTTTTACTCTCGTTCTTTACCTCCTGATGATTGTGCTGCTGACTCGTGCTCCTATTAGGATGTACACACAAATCGTTAGCGGGGCACGTGCGCTAGAACGCCAGCAGATGCTGTCTGAGACGAGACAGGCTGCCGGTCAGGTCCCGGCAGAACTTCGAGAGATTTTCGCTGACGACGAGGATGACGAACGTACCTCATCAGGGGGAAACACCCCTCGACCCCCGCACCGTAGCGCGGGATGGGGCACCTAGAAAGGAACACCAACGTCAGGAGTTCCGGGGCTAGCCCTCGGAATGGTGCACGTGGTTACTCGGATACCTCTGAATACGCTGAGAAAGGGTACCGCCTTCCTAGGGTGCGGCGCGCCTCCTTATATCCTTAGGGTAAGACTCTTTAACACCCGCTCCGTGGCACTGTAGCGCGGGGTGGGTGCCAGAAGAGAAAGTGCCAGGGGAGAAAGGAACGACGATGTCAGAACGTATCCCGAAGCAACCGCTAAACGATCCGGAGTACACGGTTCCCGAATACAGTGTGCTGTTGCCCTCCGAGGAGGCTAAAAACAGCACGGCAGAGAGTAACACCGCCTCCAATAACGTTGCCCCCAGTAGCGCGGTAGACACTAACACGGCAGAGAATAATGCACCCGGTGACAGCACCCCCGAGCACGCCACTACCGACTATCGGGAGGCGACCGCCGGATACAACGCTACCGCCTCCGAACATGCGGGTTGGGTACGTCCGAAGGCTCTGCGTAGCGCCAAGCGGTGCACCACCGCGATTATTATTCTGTCGCTTTTCACCACTATCCAGCTCTTCCTGCTCTACGGTAAACCAATCGCCGGTGTGGAGACGCTACCTGACCTTGTCCTGCGTATGCTAGGGTACCCTCTCATCTTTGTTCTTATCCAGATTTTGCTCTTCTGGATGACCTGGAAAGGACACAGGTGGGCACACATACTTACCCTCATGTACAGCGCCTACGAGGTCTTGAGTCGCATGTATTGGTTTGCGCAAGATTTCCTCGTGGACTCCCGCTATATCACCTTGTTGATGGATGAGTTGCAATCCTCCGACTCTGCAGATTTTGCGGTCGCTTTTCTCATACGTACCGCGATTGGTGTTTTCATTACTGTCCTCTACGTCCGGAATATTGTGTTGCTGACTCGTCCCTCTGCGTGGGCGTACACGGCTACCGGCAGCAGCGCACCGAACAACCAGGTGGTTGGTCAGAATCCGTCGGAACCTGACGCGAACTCCAACGAGGGCGGGAACCGCCTCAACTAGGATGTTTACCCCAAGCGGCACCACTACCGCCTAAAGGGTCAGAGCATGAAAGGGTGGGGATACCAGACGGTATCCCCACCCTTTCGCGTTAAACATCGCAATCTTCTAGCTGGTAAAACCCTTTGAGTTACCTAAAAGGTTCCAGGCTTCGTATAAAAACTCTACTAGGCTCGAAGAGCTTACCCTATACTGAAAAAGTATTATTCTCTCAGCTAACTACATCAAATAACTCTTTTAGGTATGTTTCAAGCAAATCTACCTAAACGAGTACAACAATCACCGACTGACGCACCGTAGTGCGAGCATATGAGAGAAAGAACGACGATGTTTAACAATACTTCCGGCGCCTCCGCGGGTCACGCTGGCACCTCAGCTTCCGGTTCCTGCAAGTGTCCGCCCCGTGTATGGTGTTCCGGGTGCCCAGCGCGCTATCAATCTTCCGCCGCGCCCCATTGCCATCTGGGCGGTATCCCTATTCTTGGTGGTGTACGTGTCCACATACCCCCTGCAGCCTCTTGTAGGTCTAGAATTCACGGGCACTTATATGTTTGCAGGCATGACTATGGGGCTTACGATGATTCTCCCTATTGTTCTTGGAACAGTCTCTGCCTGGTACCTCAATGAGGGTTATGAGTGGGCGCGAGTGGTGATTATTATCGAGGGCGCGTTACGCATGATCCTGGATCTTGTGTATGTAGCTCTCTGCGCTCACGTTTTCTTTGACAACGAATACAATTCACAAATGCTTAGGGTATTGTTCTTTGGCCCGTTTATGACTCTTGAAGTCTTGTGCGCGAAGCTAGCCTTTGATTTCATCAGCCGCATCGTGATTATCGTTCTTCTCTGCCAGCCGCAGGTGGGGCGGTACATCCAAATGCGTGGAGACCTGCGACGCATGGGCGCGCGCTAAGCATAACCAATCGGGGCACACAGCCCCTCCCGTTCCTCCTCCACTTAAACAATCACCGGCTCACGCATCAGCGTGAGGCACATACAAGAAAGAACAACGATGTTAAACAACGCTCCCAACCCTTCGGATACTGGCCCGGCGCCTCAGCCTAACGCCGCAGCACCGAACTTTCCGGTTCCGGGCGCACCCGCTCCTTCGTACGGCATGCCGGGCTCCTACGGAGTCGTTTACGTCCCTTCGCAGCCTGTCGCTCTGCGTGCAGCAATGGGGTGCGCAATCGCTGTAATAATACTGGCTGCCCTATCATCCCTATACATTATGATCTGGGATGGGGTGGATTTTGATAATTTCTCATGGATTAGCTTTGCCGCTATCGGCGGGCTCGTCATCTGGCAGCTCTGGGAAGGAGCCCGCTGGGCGCACATACTGGTCATCGTTGACTGTGTGCTATACCTCGCCCTTAACCTAGTGGGCTTGCTGTTGCTCCCACTTTTGAGTCAGATTGGTGTACCCGTCCTAGAAATGGTTGGGATAGCAGGCGCATACCACTATGGAGATCCTAATGTCTTCTTTGTGTTGCTTATAGGCAGGACCGCAATTGATGTTATCTTGCACATTGCCATCATTGTTCTTCTGGCTCAACCGCAGGTCTTGCAGTACTTCAAAGCCCATGAGGACCTGCGACGCATGGGCGTAAAGTAACCTCGCGGAGGTGCAACCGGCTTCCGGGGCGTCACCTCCACCGGCTGGAGAGAGAACACAAAAGGGTGGGGATACCAGACGGTATCCCCACCCTTTCGCATCCCCGGCTCACGACCGAGAAGAACTCACGTATTATTCAGCAGATTCCTGCTTCGCCTTCGAGCGGCCACGCAGGTACTCGATAAAGACCGGCACCACAGAAACCGCCACAATAATCACAGCAATGTACTCAATGTTGTTGTGCACGAACGGGATACCGCCCAGCAGCACACCCGCCAGACCAATCGAACCAATCCACGCAACCGCGCCAACAACATTCCACAGGTGGAACTTCTTACGGTCGTACGAAGAAATACCAGCCGCAAGAGACACAAAAGTACGAACAATCGGCACGAAACGACCCAGAACCAGAGCCAAGCTACCGCGCTTCTGGAAGAACTCCTCGGTAGTGTGCAGGTTCTTGGTGCTCAGAATCTTCGCGTCATCCTTGAAGATCTTACGGCCGTAACGGGCACCAATCTGGTAGCCAACCTCAGCGCCAGCAATAGCAACCAGCACCAGGACCGGGAACGCAACCCACAGGGACAGGCCCATCTGCTCATGCAGCATACCCAGAGCAAAAATCAGGGAGTCACCCGGAAGAATCGGGAAAAGAACACCGGACTCAATAAATACGATAATTGCCGAAACTACCAGAACCCAGGGGCCGGTATCGAGCAGGAACTGCTCAAGGTCGAGACCCAAGAGCGCAACCGGAAGATGCGCCAAAGCGGTGGCAAGAAAAGTCATGAAAAATCCTGAACTGTGAGTGGACCGCACGCACGGATCGGCGCCGGAGTAACACCAGCATAGAAAGCATACCTATGGTGAAGATTGTGCAAAACTATGCGGAGGCTGTGTATTACTGGCACAATTCTACCGGCATTTACGCCGGATGCACGGGTGAGCGAGGCGTAAATCTCCGCACCGGCGGAACCGAAACCGTGCGAGGTGATGCGGCGCTCGCACGCCTCCCCAAGTAGTGACCGTCCGTCAGACCAGGGGAGGCGGGGTGTGACATGATGGGAAGAGAGCACGGCGCGTCGCGGCGTAGCGATTGACCCAACCACCCACCGTTGGAGAGAACATGAACCCCCAGCAGTCAGCTTCCAGCCCCGCCGATTCCCCGTATGCCGACTCCCTGCATGCTGAAGCCCGCGAAGTGTTGCGCCGCCTCACCGGTGTTACTGATGCCGAGTTCCACGACGGCCAGTACGAGGCGATTCGCGCTCTCGTAGCCGACCGCGCCCGCACCCTCGTCGTGCAGCGTACCGGCTGGGGTAAGTCCGCTGTCTACTTCATTTCTTCCCTGCTGTTGCGTGCCCGCGGTATGGGACCGGCGCTTATTGTCTCCCCGTTGCTTTCCCTCATGCGTGATCAGGTTGAGGCGGCGTCCCGCGCGGGAGTGCGCGCCGCCATGGTGAACTCCGCGAACGTCACCGAATGGGATGAGATCCGTACCCGCCTCGAAGCTGACGAGCTCGACGTACTCCTGGTCGGCCCTGAACGCCTCAATAACCCGGCGTTCCGCGAGCAGTGGCTACCGTACCTGCTGCCGCGCCTGGGTCTGCTCGTTATTGATGAGGCGCACTGTATTTCTGACTGGGGCCATGACTTCCGCCCCGACTACCGCCGTATTGGTTCGCTCATCAAATCTCTGCCGGCGGGTGTGCCGGTGCTGGTGACTACCGCGACCGCGAATGACCGTGTTAGCCGCGATATTGCCGAACAGCTCAGCAGCGATACCGCCGCACCCGTGCATGTGCTGCGCGGTCCGCTGTCCCGCGAGTCCCTGCGCCTGGGTGTTCTGACCCTGCCTGATGAAGCGCAACGCATCGGCTGGCTGCTCACACACCTGAACAGCCTGCCCGGTTCGGGCATTATCTACACGCTGACTGTCTCTGCGGCAGAAGATACCGCAAACGCCCTGCGTGCCAGCGGCTACGAGGTACTCGCCTACACCGGTAAAACTGACCCGGATGAGCGGCTGGTTGCGGAGCAGGCGCTCAAGGAAAACCGGGTGAAGGCTCTTGTTGCGACGAGTGCCCTCGGTATGGGTTTTGATAAGCCCGATTTGGGTTTTGTCGTGCACCTGGGCGCGCCGTCGTCGGCGGTGAGCTACTACCAGCAGATTGGTCGTGCCGGCCGCGGTGCCGTCAACGCGGATGTTCTGCTCCTGCCCGGTCGTGAAGACCGCGCCATTTGGGAGTATTTTGCGACCGCCTCCATGCCTGATGAGGAGCAGGCGCTGGCTGTTTTGGATGCTCTCGCCCAGTCCCCGGAGGGGTTGAGTATTACCGCGTTGGAGGCGCGCGTTCAGTTGCGCCGCTCCACTCTGGAGCTTCTGTTGAAGGTGCTGGACGTTGAGGGCGCGGCGGTGAAGGAAGGTAACTATTGGCGTCGTACCTCTTCGCCGTGGCAGTACGATGGTGCACGTTACGCGGCGGTGGCGCAGGCGCGTGTGGCGGAGCAGAACGCCATGCTTGAGTATGAACGCACTAGTCAGTGCCGTATGCTTTTCCTGGCTCAGCAGCTTGATGATGCTTCCGCTGTTGCTTGCGGTCGTTGCGATGTGTGTGCAGGCCCCTGGTACCCGGTTGACGTTCCCACTGAGGCGCAGCAGGCGGCGCAGAGCAGTTTCAATACGGTGGGTGTGCCCCTGCAGCCGCGCCGCATGTGGCCGAGCGGGCTGGATCAGCTGATGGGTGCGGATGCGCCGCGCGGTCGTTTGTCTAAGGACGAGCAGGCTGAACCCGGTTATGCTTTGGCGCGTTTGAGCGACATGGGGTACGGTACTCGTCTGCGTGAGCTTTTGGCGACGAATAAGCTGGGTGAACCGGTTGATTCTGAGGTTCCTGCCGAGCTGGGTCGTGCCTGTGTGAAGGTGCTTGCTGCATGGCAGTGGGCTGAGGCGGGCCGTCCGGTGGCGGTGTTGACTCTGCCTTCGTCGGTGCGTCCCCGTTTGGCTCAGTCTCTGGGTAGGGGGCTTGCTTCGGTGGGTCGCCTGGTGGATTTGGGTCAGGTGTCTCTGGTGGGGGAGCCGCGTTTCTTTGGCGGTAATAGCGCGTTCCGGTGTGCGGATGTGCTGCGCTCGTACCAGGTGCCTGCAGAAGTTTTGGACTATGTGCGGGAGCATCGGTGCCCTGTTCTGCTGGTTTCTGATGTGGTGGATTCGCGGTGGGCGTTTACGGCTGTGGCGCGTGAGCTGCGGCTGGCGGGCGCTTCTGCGGTGTATCCTTTCTCTTTGGCTGCCACCCACTAGCCGCGCCCATTAAGGTTTATTTATTCCCCTGACGAGGTTGTATGTCATATTCGGAATATTCAAAATTAGCGGTCACAGACGGCTCTTCCGCTGTGCTCAGCGATATTCCTGCTCGCCCCGAATACAGCGAGTGGATGACGCGCGCCCTCGCCGAGGGCGCCGCCGCAGGTGAGCGTGGCGAGATCCCTATCGGTGCTGTGGTGGTGGACGAGCGGGGCGTCATTATCGGTTCGGCGGGCAATACTCGCGAGCGGGAGCATGACCCCAGTGCCCATGCGGAGGTGAATGCGATTCGTCAGGCGGCGGCGCATCGTGGTCAGTGGCGCCTGGACGGGTGCACGCTCGTGGTGACGGTTGAACCGTGCCTGATGTGTGCCGGCACGATCCTGGCGTCGCGCGTTTCAACGGTGGTTTTTGGTGCTTGGGAGGAGAAGACGGGGGCTGTTGGTAGCCGTTACGATGTACTGCGTGACGGCAGGGTTGCTCCGGCTCCCGAGGTATATGCGGGGGTGCGCGCTGAGGAGTGTGCGCAGCTGATGGTGGACTTTCTTTAAGGAACGCCGCCCCTGACCTTCCCTAAGCCTCACCCCTAAAAATGGTTTGTATAACGCGAAAAGCCACGCAGAGACTGCGTGGCTTTTCGCGTTATTTGTACGAAAAACCCCATTTCTTTGAAAAATGCTTCAAAAATTTCAAAAATGGCCCCTGTTTTTCCATGAAAAGCCCACTACATCACACACAATCGGGTCTACGATATATAGGCATTGGAGCCTCCGCCTGCCTGCGCCCGACGCTCAACACCCCGCGCGGTGCCCGCGGATGACTCCCAGAAACTCACCCGAACCATCCATTCTCTGAGGGGGATTTAACCGTGTTAAGCGTTGACAATATTTGGGCAAAAGGGCGCCACACTCCGCTTTTTGACCGCACCACCTTCTCAGTGGGCGAGGGTGAAGTCATTATTGTTCAGGCGGATAGCCAGCTGGAGCGGACCTCTCTCGCGTTGGCGCTGACTGGCCGCCTTCCCCTGTCCGGCGGCACGATTAGCTGGAGCAAGGGCGATGATGACCCTCGTCCTATTTCGATGAAGCGTCTGCGTGCTCTCAGTAGCGTGGTGGATTCTCCTGATGTGACCGCTCCTGAGCAGCATATGCGCGTGCACGATTATGTTTCGGAGATGCTGTCCTATAACCTGCCGATTTTTGGTCGTTCTCGCGCGAGCCGCTGGCTGGCTGAACGCGGCCTGGAGGAGCTGGACGGGCTGTGGATGGATGAGATTAGTGGCGAGATGAACATTGAGCTGATGGCCGCTTTGGCGAAGCATAGCCCCTCTGACCTGCTGGTTTTTGATACTCCTTCCCGCCATCTGAACCACACGTACATGTGGCTTCCGTATCTGGAGGAGCTTGCCGCGGATGAGGACCACCCGCGCACGGTGGTGGCGGTTGTGCCCCATATTTCGGAGTCCTGGCATGGTGCGCGTGCTGTGGTCGGCCGTGCCCCTGAGGAGAACGCGCCGGATCCTGTTGAGGGCGAGATTGAACCCTCCAATGATTCCCCCGAACATGGCGAAAACGCTGAGAAGGAGTAAGAATGACTGTTCTGCGTGTTGCACTCGTTGAGCTGAAACGCCTGACCAGCGGTGTTCTGCCGGTTTTGGTGCTGCTTGCGATGTCCTGCATTCCGCTGCTGTACGGTGCCCTGTACCTGTACGGTAACTGGGATGCTTACGGCCATGTGAATGGCATTGTGGGCGCCCTGGTGGTTGAGGATGAGGGCGCGACGGATTCTGAAGGTAAGCAGGTGAACACCGGTGCTGATGTGAAGAAGAACCTTCTGGATGCGGGCACGTTCGATTGGCGTCAGGTGCAGACCCGCGCTGAGGCTGTTGAAGGCGTGGAGAACGGCACCTATGACTTCGCGATGGTGATTCCGAAGGACTTCTCCCGGAATCTGCAGAGTGCCGGTTCGTTCAAGCCTGATGCTAACGGCAAGACGGGCACTATTGATCCGCGTGCGGCGGGTATTGAGGTCATTACGAATGATGCCAATAACTATGTGCTGACGAATATTGTCACTAAGGCGGGCACTTCGGTGCGTGATTCGGTGGCGGAGAAGGTCGGTAATTCTACGGCGAATTCACTGTTGGCTAGCTTCACGACTATTCATTCGAAGATGGGTGAGGCTGCTGATGGTGCGTCGAAGGTGAATAACGGCACGGTGAAGCTAGCGGATGCGATTGTTCAGCTGAAGGATGGCACCGCCACGGTGAATGATGGTGCCGTGAAGCTGAAGGATGGCACCTCCTCCTTGGCTGATGGCCAGTCCCAGTTGTTGGATGGTCAGAAGCAGTTGGCGGAGGGCGCTGCGAAGCTTGCTGATGGTGTTTCGACTTTGGATTCGGGTGCAAGCGAAGCTGGATTCTGGTGCGCGAAGCTTGCCGATGGTGCGTCGAGTTTGAAGGATGGTTCGTCGACTTTGGCTTCGGCGGCTGCGTCTGCTTCTGATGGTGCGGCGAAGTTGAAGGATGGTTCGGCGACCCTGGCTGAGGGTACTGCGAGCTTGAAGAGTGGTTCGGTTTCGGTGGCGAAGGGCGCTAATGATTTGGCCTCGGGTATCCATCAGTTGCGTACCGGTATGGATCAGGCGGGTATTCGTGAGTTGCCGGCTGAGTTGAATGCGATGTGCATGCGTCTGCATGAGACGGATACGTCTGCCGGTAGTGGCGATTTTGGTCGTGACTTGTCGAATACTGTGGTGTCTGCGACTGCGCAGAAGATGCGTGCTCAGTTGGCGCCGCTGGTTGAGGCGGGTACGTTGACTCAGGAGCAGGCTGATCAGCTGGTGGCTGCTGTTGATTCTGAGGAGACGAAGAATGAGGTTGCTGAGCTGAATCAGAAGGCTCTGCAGTCGCATCTGGCTACTCGTGATGCTGCCGCTGCTGATGCTTTGTCGAAGTTGAGCGCGTTGAAGTCGAGCCATTGTGTTTCTGATGGTTCGTCGTCGACTGCGGCGAAGATTCAGACTTTGGTGTCTGGCGTGGATGCGCTGGATTCTGGTGCTTCGTCGCTGGCGAAGGGTGCTTCGTCGTTGGCTGAGGGTGCTGCTCGTGTGGATGCTGGCGCCTCCTCGTTGGCGTCGGGTTCGGCGACTTTGGCTGATGGTAATTCTAAGATTGCTTCGGGTGCTTCGAGCCTTGCGAGTGGTTCTGCGACTCTGTCGGGTGGTGCTTCTGAGCTGAAGGAGGGTACCGGTTCTTTGAAGAGCGGTGCCGCCGAGCTGAAGGATGGTAGCGGCACTTTGGCGGAGAAGGAGCAGTCTGCGGTTGACGGTCAGCAGAAGTTGGCTGATGGCGCGAATGAGCTGAAGGACGGCGCGTCGAAGCTTTCTGACGGTACTGCGAAGCTGTCTGATGGTTCTTCGCAGCTGAATGATGGTGCTTCCGAGTTGAAGAATGGTACGTCGTCGCTGGAGAGCGGTTTGGCTTCTGGTGCTAAGCAGGTTCCGAGCCTTGCGCCGAGTGAGCAGGCGAAGGTTGCGGATACGATGTCGAACCCTGTGACTTTGTCGCATGATTCGTTGGCGTCGGGTCGTAACTACGGTGAGGGCATGGGCCCGTTCTTCATGTGCTTGGCGCTGTGGATTGGCGGCTTGATGCTGGTTCAGACGTTGCGCGTGATGAATAACCGTGCGTTGGCTTCGCATGCTCCGTCGATTCGTGTGATGCTCGGTAGCTGGATGCCGTTTGGCCTGGTGGGTATTGCTCAGGCGACTTTGATGTTCGCGGTGATTAAGTTCGGTTTGGGCTTTGAGATGGCTCATCCGTGGCTGGTGTGGCTGTTCCTCTGCTATGTGGCTTTGGTCTTTACCGGTTTCATTCATGGTCTGACGGTGATTTTGGGTGCGCCGGGCAAGCTTGTTGCTTTGGTCATTCTGATTCTGCAGCTGATTACTGCGGGCGGCACGATGCCGTATGAGACTCTGCCTGAGTCGATTCGTTGGATGCATGACTTCTTCCCGATGGGTTATGCAGTGGCGGGTACGCGTCGTTTGGCGTATGGCATTAATGAGTCGAGCCTGTGGGGCATCATGCTGGTTTTGACTCTGTGGGGTCTGGCTGGTCTGGTGTTGGGTTACATTGGCACGCGTCGTGATCGTACGTGGTCGCTGAAGAAGCTTGCGCCGGAGATTACGGTGTAACGAACCCTGTTGGGTCGCACCGGGGAAAACTGTCTAATAAAATAGAGATATATCTGCAAAAAGGGAGGGAGGACTTCTGATGTTGCAGCGCCCAGTCGCTGAAGCTGCAAGTCGTCGTCCCGGCCGTACAGGTAGAACTCAGTTGAAGTTGTTCAACGCTGCTATGGAAATCATGACCCAAAAGGGGCTTGAGTACGCCACTGTTGAAGAGGTGGCTGCCCGGGCGGGTGTTTCTAAGGGAACCGTGTATTACAATTTCGGTTCTAAGAAGACCATGGTGGATCAGCTGGTTCAGTACGGCACGCAGTTGCTGCTGAGCGATGCGCGTCGCGCGGCGTCGGTTCATTCTGACCCGCGTGAGGCTTTGCGGAGTGCTATTCGCGCCGCATTCCAGTATCTTGAGGACCGTCCGGGTTTTACTCGGATGTGGCTTGCGGAGGCGTGGAAGGGCGCGGATGGTTGGACCGATGCGATGAGCGATAACCGTTTGAATCTTCTGAATTATTTGGAGGAGATGACGGAGGCTGTGGCTCGCCGCTATACGGTTGATACCGCTCAGAATCCTCGTGCGATTGCGATCTCTATGTTCGGAGCGATTTATATGCTTGCCATGGATCGTGAAGTGCATCAGGCGGAGCGCAATGCTGAGGATGCAACGCGTGCTGTCATGCTAGTTGTAGATGGGTATATCCGTCATTAGGCGGACCTGTTGGGGTCTGCAGACGTGCCGGGACTTTCGGGGTCGGGTGTCGAAAAGGGCGCGGTGAAAAGGGGCCGTGAAGAGGGCGACACCCGGCTGCCGTACGCGGCACGATAGGTGGGCTCGTTCTTGCCCTCCTGTTGGGGGTGTGCTATAGTTTTCCACTGTTGGTGGTGTGTCCGAGCGGCCGAAGGTGCATCACTCGAAATGATGTTTGGTGTAAAAGCCAACGGGGGTTCAAATCCCTCCACCACCGCACCAACGAAAACCCGTCGAGATTTGTCTCGGCGGGTTTTTGCATGCCCGGATTGTTCTGGATTGTTCTGGGGTGGTGTTGACGGGTGCGTTGGTGGGTGCCTTGGCTGGTGTTTGTGCGGCGGTATTTGCCTAGTTTTATAGGGTGTGTGCCACTTCCGGGGCTTTATCGGTGCTTGCTGATTTGGGGGTGGGTAAAATCGTATTATGCGTATTAAGATTCTTGACCACCCGCTGGTCTCTCACAAGATTAGTGTTCTGCGTGATAAGAGCACTCCGTCCCCGATTTTCCGTCAGCTGGTTGATGAGCTGGTGACCCTTCTGGCTTATGAGGCGACTCGCGAGATCCGCGTGGAAGAGGTTGAGGTTGTGACTCCGGTGGCGACCACTACCGGTGTTCGTATTGCTGATCCTAAGCCGCTGGTTGTTCCGATTCTGCGTGCTGGTTTGGGCATGCTGGAGGGTATGACTCGCATGGTTCCGACCGCTGAGGTGGGCTTCCTGGGTATGGCTCGTAATGAGGAGACCCTGGATATTGTGACCTATGCTGAGCGTCTGCCGGAGGACCTGACTGGTCGTCAGGTGTACCTGCTGGATCCGATGCTGGCTACGGGTGGCACTCTGATTGAGGCTATTAAGTTCCTGCGTAAGCGTGGTGCTGAGTCTGTGACTTGTGTGTGCCTGATTGCTGCTCCTGAGGGCATTGCTGCTCTGGAGAAGGGCATTGAGGGTATGGAGAATGTTGACCTGTTCTTGGCTGCTCGTGATGAGCGTTTGAATGAGAAGGCGTACATTATTCCGGGTCTGGGCGATGCTGGTGACCGCCTGTACGGTCTGGCTGAGTAGTCTTTTAGCGTTATTTACGTGATGTGAGCGGGGCGCCTCTGCATATGTATGTGTGGAGGCGCTTCGCTGTGTCTTGGGGTGTTCGGCTGGTTGCGTGCCGCAGTGCGGCGGTGCGTGTATAACCCATCCGGGGCTTGGGTGGCGATGGTGCTGTTGGGTGCCGGCGTGGGTTTTTGAAACACACCACCTATTATGTGATGAGGAACATAATATGGTACTGGAGGGTGCATTAAAACTTCAAGGGTATTCACAGCTTCACATGAAAATGCAGGGTGTACCCCATACATAACAGAAACCGTGAATATTTATGTGAGAAAAAAGCTGAAAGCCTCAGGTTCCGCATGAAACCTCCCAAAATGGGGGAAGGGTATTGTACTCCTCTTTGTGACAAAGGAGAATCCACTATGTCGAATCCGCTTGATTTATCCGTCAAATAGGAGAAATATTAAGTAAGAGGATTGAGTCTCGAACAGGTATTGGGGACTGTTTGACTCGGCGTCACTTCCGGCGCACCCTACACTACGTACGACTGGGATCCCGTACACAGACTTTGAGAGAAGGTTGAACCATGTCAGGCGCAGTACCTGGATATGTCCACATCTCCCAGCGCGGCCGCGCCGCTAAGCGCCAGGTCGTGCAGCCTCAGCGTCCCGCTACGCAGGCCGCAACGTTGCGTCCGATGACTTTCTCAGCCGGTGACTCTGCCCATAAGCAGGCTCAGGAAAATGAGGCACGCGGCTTCGTGCTCTATGTGGGTTTGAACGAGGAGCTTGCTGCGGCGAATGGCACCTCCCTGGTGCGTATCGTTCAGGATTTGCGTACTTATGCACACCATCTGGCTCCCGAGTCGGAGTCGTACGCTGCTGTGGCGTTGGCTCCGGTGAATGCTGAGGGTAGCGACCTTGAGGTGGTACGTAATGCGCTCGGTGATCCGACCGCAATGTATATGCACCCGGGAGGCGCATGTCGCCCGCGAGGCAGAGACCACGAATAGCCACTCCTCGGGTGTGCTGATTGACTTGGCTCGCCGCGAGGTGTTCCTGGATGGTGAGCCGCTCATGCTGACTTTCAAGGAGTTCGAGCTGCTGGCGCACCTGGTAGAGAACGCATCCCGCACTGTGGGTCGTGAGGAACTGCTGAAGGCGCTGTGGAGCTCGGGCGACGAGCATCCGCACGAGCGTACGATTGACGTGCATATTCGTCGTCTGCGTTCGAAGCTGGGTCGACTGTCGGGTACCGTGCGTACGGTGCGCGGTCAGGGTTACCGCTTCTTTGAGCACCCCGAGGTTGTTGTCTGGGCCGCTCCGGAATACTCGATCTAGCGTGTACAGAATTTAGCTTCTGCAGAGTGCACCCCGGTGTGCTGGCGTGATGCCGGTGCGCCGGGGTTTACTTTGTGCCCGTCTATGGGCGTTAGTGCGCGTGCTGTGGCGGCGTACGGGACGTTCCGGCGCCCTCTAGCTAGAATGGGTGTATGGCTGAAAATTCTTCCAACACTGCATCTGGCTCGCACTGCAGCGGGGTCAAGCGTCTGATTATTATGCGCCATGCGGAGGCTGATTGGGGTCTGAATGATTTTGATCGTCCGCTGACGAAGCGCGGTCATGAGCAGGCTGCCGCCGCTGGTGCCTGGCTGGCTTCTTGCGGTTATATTCCGGAGCAGATTATGTCGTCGGCGGCTTTGCGTACTCGCCAGACGACGACGTGGGTATCGGATGCTTTGGGGGCGAAGGCGCCTACAGCTCATCTGGATGAGGGCTTGTATGAGGTGTCTGCGTCCCGCATTATTGCGCGCATTAACAGCGTTTCGGAGAATGTTCATTCTCTGATGGTGGTGTCTCATCTGCCCGGCGTGCAGGATGCCGCGCAGCGCCTGATGAGCCCGGATTCTGACCCGAACGCGTCCATGGATGTGTACTACGGTTTCCCGCCCTCTTCCATTGCGGTGTTTGAGGTGCTGGGGGAGTGGGCTCTGCTGGATGGTGCGGATGCGCGCCTCGTGGACTTCAAGAGCTTCTAGACCAGAAGTTTCTAAACCAGGAGTTTCTAGGCTTTGTGCCTGAATGAAATGGGTAAAGCAAAAGCCCCGTACCAACCGGTACGGGGCTTTTTGTGGCGGAGACGGGGGGATTTGAACCCCCGGTCGAGTTTAACCCCGACCCTTCATTAGCAGTGAAGTCCATTCGGCCGCTCTGGCACGTCTCCACGGTGCGCTCGTGAGCGCATCCCTATAAGAATATAGGCTGTTTTGCACTTGGTCAATTCGACCTGTGAGGCGCGAGAGATATATGCGGGTGGGGTGGTGTTAGTTTCTTCGCGATCGTGATTTCTTTACCTGCGAGAAACGTGTGAATAGAGCCGTTTAATCTTTAAATACCCTGAATTTATGTGTTTGAGGTATTTAGGTGATGTAGTTTTGAGGGTAGAAGCGACATTGCGGTCCAGATAGAAAGGCTCCCTCCCGTGACGACCACCGTTCCTCAGTTGCCCCAGGTTCCTCAGAAGACTCAGCCTCCTCAGGGTGCTCCCTCCTCTGTGAATAACCCGGCTTTCAATAGTCAGCAGGTTGCGCAGTCTGCGGTGCATCCTGCGCAGTTTGCGCAGCCGGTGTATGTTCTTCCCGAACAGGAGAACACACACACTCAGGGCTGGATTATTGCGATGGCCTCGGTCATTATCGGTGTTCTTGGGCTGATTAGTGTTTTTGTGCTGAATTATTTGACGGGCGGAGGCGCTTCCCTTCTTCTGGGTCTTACGGGCTGGGTTCTAGCGATTGCTTCACGCCACCGCGGTCATATGCGTGTGGCTGGTGTTGCGTTGGGAGTTATGAATATGTTGCTTGGTATCCTGACTGTGCCTTTCGAGATGCTGCTATTGATTCTGGTCATGATGCATGTTTAGACAATATCGTTCATAGCTACTGGTCAGAGAAAGTCCGCGAGCGCCCCGTGTGTCCGCGGGCTTTTGCGTGTCCGCCTGCTTAGCTGTAGCAGTTTTTATGGTCACCTGACGCGGGTTTTTCGTCGTGGACTATGGGCTAGGGGCTTTGAGGTTCATAAGCATGTTCGGTACACTGCATGAGTCCCAACCGATAAATAGAGGGCATCTCTGACGTTTTATCTTCCGATACAGCACATCAGAGGCACCTCATCACTCAGCAAAGCGAGAAATCATGTCTGAAAACCCCAACAACCCCCAGCCCCAGTTCAACCAGGACCCCCAGTTCAGCCAGCAGGCACCCCAGTATGGTCAGCAGGCTCCGTACGGTCAGCCGGTCCCGACCCCCGAGCAGCAGGCTCAGATGAAGAGGGCGAAGATTCTGTCGATTCTCGCTATTGTATTTGGCGCTATTGGTCTGGTCCTTCTAAGCCCGCTTTTCAGCGCACTGGGCCTGGCTTTTGGTTTGGCGTCTCTGCGTGTCCCTGAGCTGCAGTCCCGTGGTCTGGCACTGACTGGTTCCATTATCGGTGGTACTGCTCTGGTCCTGAGCATTATTGTTGTCGCGCTGGGTGCTCTCAAGAACCTGGGCTAGGACCTTATAGCGTTTTAGCCAGCATCCTCCATGGAGATTGGCTACAGAAAGCCCGCGAGCGCCCTGTGTGTCCGCGGGCTTTTGCGTGTCCGCTAGAGCGGCTAGCTAATGCATTGGGGTGCGTTGTTATAGGCTTGGAAGACGGATGTAGTTGTACCCGTTCCATTCATGGGTTAGGGTGAATTAGGTTTAACGCACACCAGCCGTACGAAAGTGAGATGCCATGTCTCAGAATCCTCGGGGTTCAGACCCCTACGACTACAACCCGGACTATAACCGTCTGAACGAGCAGTACAACCAGAACGGCCAGTATGGTCAGGGTTCTTACGGCCAGTACGGGCAGAGCTCCTACGATCAGTATTCTTATGACCAGTACGGTCAGGATTCGTACGGTCAAGACTCGTATGGTCAGAATCAGTATGACCCGTACGGTCAGCAGTACCAGCAGCCCGACCAGTACGGTCAGCCCATGATGGTTCCTGTGGGCTTTTTGCAGAAGACCCCCGAGCAGCTTGCCGGTGAGAAGGCAGCTCAGACTTCCACGGTGCTGGGTATTATCAGCTTGGCGTGTATAGTGACTCTCAGCTGGTGGCTGTTTGGTCTGCCTTCCCTGATTCTGGGTGTTATTGGTATTCTCAAGGCTAATGAGGCAGAGCGTTATGGTGTGGCTGCTTCAGCTGGTCGTATCTTGAACTGGATTAGCGTAGCCATTGGTGGCATGTTCCTGGTGCTTTTCGGCGGAGGTCTTCTGCTGGCGATTATGCTGGCTCTTTCTGATTCTGCCGCAAATTCTAGTCTCGTGGAGACTGTGCAGATACTGGCATTCTTCTAAACACTTTCACCCTCATTGGAGGGTACGCAAAAGCCCCGCTCCTCAATACGAGGAACGGGGCTTTGCTGTGTATATGCCGTATATCTCGTGGATTGGTCCTGACATGCTTGTTCCCTCGGCGGGGAAAGCATAGGGTGGGCTTAACACCCGGTATTGAAAGGTTATGATGCAACGATGCAGGATCCAATCCTAGGCCCGTATTCCGACCCAGCAGCTGGTCTGCGCTCGAAACCTCATCGCCACAAACAGGGTGCTGATATTGAAGAGCCCCCTATGATGCAGAGCGGTGGGAAACAGCGACTAATCTAGGGGAGCGAGCTTCCCAACTTTCACTCACTTTTGGTGTGCTCAGCCTCATCAACATCTTGGTGTTGGGTTCGTGGTTTTTCGGTATCCCCACTGTCATCTTGAGTGTCCTTGGTCTACAGAAAGCTAAGGAAGCGGATAGTTACGGCGTAGTTTCTCTTGCGGGTCGAATCCTGAGCTGGATAGCTATCGCTGTGCTTGTCCTTGGGTACGTACTGATTGTGTGGGCGTGGTTCAATGCCGAATAGGTTTTTGCGAAGCACCAGGCTGAGGTATTCAACTAACGCGTGTAGATTCTGAAAGGTTGTGGATGCGATGTCGCAGCTACCCCAAAACAATGAAACTCTCGATAACAGCCCCGAATACAGCGAACCCTACCAGGAGAACAGTAACGGGTACCCCGGTAATGTAGCTCCGGGCGGACAGTTACCACCCGCGAGTGAGTTCTCAGAGGACGTCTTGAGCCAGGAAACTGGACGGTTCGCCGCGAACCTCTCCCTACTCTTCGGCGCCCTCAGCTTTGCGTGCATCCCCGGCATCCGTTCGTCGCTGTACTTCATCCCCTTCGCACTGATACTGAGTTCCCTAGGAATCTGGCAAGCGCGAGTGGCGAGACGGCACGGTATGCATGTCATCCTGGGCATGATACTCAACGTGGTGGGCATGATCATTTTTCTGCTCCTAGGCGCCCTCGTCGTATTCCTCACGATTCTCTTTTCTGGCCTTAAAGACTACTGACGCCGGTCTATCGAGAAGCCTGCATGTCCTCTCGCTCTAGTGGATTAGGGGAGGGGCTAGTGGGTGTAATACTTCTCCAGCGTTGAATGTGAAAGGTTGTGGATGCGATGTCGCAACTATCCCAAAACAATGAAGATTTCGATTACGAGCCCGAATACGCCAAGCTCTATCAGGGAGATGGCAGCCTGTAATCCAGTGCTGACGACGCTGACGATTGGTCGCAACGTGCGAGCGAGCAATCTTCCGGCGTGCGAAGGGCACAAGACGGTAAAAGGGCAGCGAACGTCTCCCTACTTTTCGGACTCCTTGGTCTCCTGTTTTTCTGTCTAGGGTGTTGGTGGTTTATCCATGATTATGACAGCAGTGGTTTGCGGGTAGTTGTCGTTGCGCCGTTGCTGAACGTCCTGGGTGTCTGGCAGGGGTGGGTAGCGAAGCGGCACGGTGTGCCTGCCCTAGCGGGTCGTATTCTCAGCTGGGCGGGTGTAATTTTTGCCCTTCCCTTCGCCATCATTGTCGCATTGTTCTTGATTGTTATGACCGGCGGCATATAACGACGTTGACTCCACAGGGAGCCTGCGTGTCCTCTCGCTCTGGTACTCAGGGGAGGGGCTAGAGAGTGTAATACCTCTCCAACATTGAATGTGAAAGGTTGTGGATGCGATGTCGCAGCTACCCCAAAACAATGAAGCTTTCGATTACGAGCCCGAATACGCCAAGCTCTACCAGGGAAATGACAGCCAGTCGTCCGACGCTGACGACACGGACGAATGGCAGCAACCTGCAAGCGAACTACCTCCCGAGGTGCAAGGGGCACAAGACGGTCAAAGGGCAGCAAACTCCTCCCTGCTTTGCGGCTTCCTCAGCCCGGTGACTTTCATTCTAGGGTTCTGGTTGCTTGCCCAGGGCCTTGAAGAAAGCGGCCTGGTGATAGCTTTTGCTGCGCCGTTGCTAAACGCCCTGGGTATCTGGCAGGGGGCCGTAGCAAGGCGGCGCGGTACGCGTGCCATTGGTGGCCTGGTTCTTAACGGACTGGGGCTATGCTTTTTCATCGGTATCGCCGCCCTCATCATGATGATTCTGAACGCCTTGTCGCATATGAACTAACGGTGCCTTCCCGGTAACTTGAAACGGCATATGCAAAGAGCCCCGTTCCTCAATACGAGGAACGGGGCTCTTTACGCTCCACACGTGGAGTAGAAGCTAAAACGCGGATGGTAAGGGATTTGAACCCTTGAGACGGGGTTACCGCCTACTGGTTTTCAAGACCAGCTCCTTCGGCCGCTCGGACAACCATCCATACGCACCAGAGACCGGCATTTTATGGCAATACCGTGCCGCAGGGCACTACGAGATTATCTCATGCGATAAGCTTTCTGTAAATCGCGCACCAACGATGGTGCTTCCGGCAATGAGGAGGACTCATGAGAGCAATTATTGAGAACAGTCACGGTGGACCTGAGGCTCTGACAATCAGCGAAGTCCCCGCACCCGTACCCCGATCCCACGAAGTTCTCATTCGCGTTCACGCCGCCGGAATCAACCGCGCCGACGCCCTGCAGCGCCGCGGATTCTACCCGCCACCCGCCGGAGCAAGCCCCATCTACGGCCTCGAAGTGGCTGGCGTTATTGAGGCGGTCGGTGAGGGCGCCTCCGTGGAGAACCGCGGAACCTCCGTCATGGCGCTCCTCGCTGGAGGCGGCTATGCCGACTACGTGACCGTCCCCGTCGATCACGTGCTGCCCGTACCCGAACAGCTGAGCTTCGCAGAAGCCGCCGGCATTCCCGAAGTCGCGGCAACCGTCTACTCGAACCTGGTGCTCACCTGCGGTATGAGCATGAACCCCGCCGAAAACCTTAAAGAAGACGGCGAACCCGCGGTGGTGCTCATTCACGGTGGTACCGGCGGTATCGGTGTGCACGCCATCCAGCTGGCGCTCGCCGCGGGTACTCGTGTGTTTGCGACCGTCAGCACCGAGGAAAAAGCAGAATATGTGCGCTCACTAGTGCAGAACCCATTATTTATACCGAACATTCGTTCCGTGAAGTTCTGCTGGCTGAAACCGGCGGACGCGGCGCCGATTACATCCTCGACGTCGTGGGCGGAAAGTACCTGGACGATAACCTGCACACCCTCGCCGACGGCGGGCACCTGTGCATTATCGGCCTCATGGGTGGCGCCAAAGCAGAAGTGAACCTGGGCTACATGCTCACCCGCCGCCTGTCGGTGCACGCCACGAGCCTGCGCACCCGTTCGGATCAGCAGAAGGCTGAGATTCTGCGCGGCGTACGCGAACATGTGCTGCCACTCATCGAATCCGGCAGGATTGGCGTGGGGCTCGACCGTATCTTCGACATGGAGGAGGCGGCTGCCGCCCACGAATACTTCGACTCGGGACAGCATCGCGGCAAGGTTGTGCTGCGCATGGTCTAGAGATTGCTGTGCTCCCCGTGGCGTCGCATCAGGTGGGTGCCGCATCAGGTGGGTGCCGCGGGGAGCGTTGCGTGAGGGGCGTGATGAAAATCTGGGTCGAAATGAATAACTAACTGCTGACATCTCGTCACTAAAAGAGATTTAGGGTAACCTAAGTATAGGGAGGTTTGCGGGTCGCCACAGAGCCCAACGCCGGCAGTCTCCACAGACCAACCAATACGGCACACACACCACGCAGAGGAGGACACATGGGACTTAAAAGCTACCTGCAATCACGCCGCGACGACGCCGAACTCGGCAAGGGCATCTGGCGCCGATCCCACGACCGGTTCATTCGCGGTATTGACCGCTTCCACCAGGTCCTCGAACGCCTAGCGGCAACCGATCCGTCCGCCTCCATGATCGAGCTCATCGTGCCGGACGCTAACGCGCTCGCCGACCTCATCCCACGCGTGCGCGCCGTCGCCATGGAAGCGCACCGCCTCGCCCCCAGCGACGGCGATATTCCCGCCTCTCCATTCGGCACATACTCCGACCTGAACCGCGCCCTCTCCAAAGCGGGTAACGCCGTGGCACTCTGCGCCGAAGCGCTCGCCATGGCACGCTGCTTCGGCAATTGTGCCACCGGATGCGACCGCCAGGTGAGCGTGCACCGTCGCGTGGAAACCGTCATCCAGCACATTGAAGACGCCGAACGTCTGATTCAGCGCGCCCAGAAGGAAGCCGTCGGCGAGCTGACCTTCGACGACGGTATTCCGGTGGGTCGCGCCCAACTGGTGGAAGCCTAATCGTAAACTTCTGAACTGCCCGCAGTATCCGCACCGGATGCTGCGGGCAGGTTCGTTGACAATGCAACCCAACCCGCACCCTGACCCGCGTCCGCCACGTGAGCAGGGCAAAGTCGAACGGTGACTAACAGGCGAGCTAGTTTGATGTGCACCTCAACAGGCGATACGCTTAAAGAAGAGGTGTAGGACACTTCTTATGCGGTTCCGTCACAATGGAGGTGACGACACAATGCGATGGTACGCGCGGAAGAACCGCAGGCTTTTTCCTGCCCCTCTACGGCACAACCCACTGCATATACAATTCACGGAAGAAGTCACACACCATGTTTGAATTCCACCGCAATGAGCGTGCGCGTCAGCTGCGCCCCAGCCTCTCACGCTCCTGGCTCCTCGTGCGCGCCAACTCCTCCGAAGAAGTTTTTGAAGAGGCCTTCGAATCCGAGGCTGACTCCATCATCATCGACCTCGAAGACGGCTGCCCCCCCGAAGAGAAGGACGCCGCCCGCGAACAGGTCGTCCGTATGCTTAACTCCGGCGTCGTCGCATGGGTGCGAATCAACGCCATTACCACCGAACACTGGTGGAAGGACGTCAAGGCCCTCAAGAACGTGAAGGGCCTGCGAGGCGTCATGCTCGCCACCGCAGAGCACGCCACCGACATTGACCGCACCGCAGCCGAGCTGCCCCCCCCGGAACCCCCATCATCGCGCTGATCGAGTCCGCACTCGGCGTGCACCACTCCATCGAAATTGCGCGCGCAATCGGCACTTTCCGCCTCGCATTCGGCGCAGGCGACTACCGCCGCGACACCGGCTCCTCCGCAACCCCCATGGCGCTCGCCTACGTGCGTTCGCAGCTGGTCATCGCCTCCACCCTGGGTGGTCTGCCCGGCCCCATCGACGGCCCGACCCTCGGCGCATACGGTGCCGACCTCTCCAAGGCATGCGGCTACGCGAACGACCACGGCATGACCGGTAAGATCACCCTGGACATCCGCCAGACCGAGACCATCAACGCGGCATTCTCCCCGAGCGAGATCGAAATCGAAGAAGCACACCAGATGCTCGACGTGCCCCTCGACGGCCCCCGCGACGGATCCTACCTGCCGCGTTACCTGCGTGCAAAGAAGGTCAAGGAACTCGCCAAGGTTTACGGCCTGTGGGGCAAGACCGACAGCGACTTCCAGCGCGCATCCAAGTAAGGTGCTCGCCTAAGGTACACGCGTAAAAAGCCGCGCATCCGACCCCTGAACGGGGAACCGGATGCGCGGCTTTTGTCTGCCTGAAACCTCTGGCGCGCTACAACTTAGCTACTAGTTGCGGGGCGACTTGCCACCCGTCAGCGCATGAGCGCACACATACGAGGTCACCAAAGAAATCACAATCGGCACCAGGAACGAGGTGTCATCCTCATACACGGAACGGTAGAAGAACCACACCGCCAGGGAAACAACCAACGCCAGCACGTACACCAGAGCAAAACGCATCGTGGGGCTCATCGGACGCGAAGAACCCGCGGAGGGGCGACCACCCTGCGAACGGTTCTGCAGACGCTGAGTATTTGAGGAATGAGAAGACACGAGAATCTCCTAAAAATCGATGGTGACATCCTGCGAGATACGTGACGTCTCTCAGATGCTAAAAACCGCCGCAACACACCGGAAACCGGCACGCGTTACGGCGGATGTGGAGCCCCCAGTGGGATTCGAACCCACGACCTTTTCTTTACGAGGGAAATGCTCTACCCCTGAGCTATAGAGGCACATATGCGTTCGTTCCCAACCGCCCGAAAGCAGCCGACGAACAGTGCATACCCCGCAATAGTACCAAAAAGGCGGGGGAGAGGCTAATTACTTTCAACGCCAGCCCCGCAGCTGGGAGCAGGCGACAGGGTGCCTATGGTGTGCACTGCATTCACCCCGTAAACCCGCCCGAAGATAGGGAATGTTCAGGGCAGAGGCATACAATAAACCCTATACCCACGGCGGCTAATCGCGCCTCACCGCGCCCAACAACCACTGACACATCAACCACAGACAGCCAGCCGCCCCCATAGAGAGGAACCACCATGACTTCACCCCTCAACCGCCGCACCCTGCTACTAGGCGTAGTGCCCGCCGCAGCCCTGGGACTGAGCGCATGCGGTTCCAGCTCCTCCCAGCCCTCCGCATCGGCATCTGCGAGCGGTTCGGCGAGCGGTTCGGCAAGCACCGCCGCAACCTCGGCAAGCGCATCCGCGAGCGCCACTGCGAGCGCTTCGGCATCCGCTAACTCCTTGGCTTCGGCAAGCGCGTCGGCAACCGCCGATGACGGCTACGTCGGCTACCGCCTCAACCGCGAAGTACCCGGCGCAGGCACCGCAACCCTGTACACCGACTACCAGTGCCCCTACTGCGCCAAGGCAGAACCCAAGTTCGAAGAAGCCGCCAAGAAGCTCGACGGCATCATGAACGTGACCGTGCGCCACATGCCGCTGAACATGCACGCCAACGCCGTACCCGCCGCACTCGCCGTGGAGGCCGCCGCCGCTCAGGGTAAGCACCTCGAAATGGCGAACAAGCTCTTCAACACCCAGAACGACTGGAAGAACATCAAGGAACGCGACAAGCCTGCGCACCCTCTTCAACGACTACGCCAAGGAACTGGGCCTGAACACCGAAGAATTCGACAAGGTCCTACTCGCCTCCGACACTGTCAAGCCCATTCAGCGCGACTACGAGCACGCCGTGAAAATCGGTGTGAAGGGCACCCCCCACCTTCGCCGTGAACGACAAGGTCGTTGAGGGCCTGGATTCTTCCTCCTCGGTGGACGACCTGGTCAGCACCTTCAAGCGTGAAGCTGGCGTGAAGTAGTGGCGCACATCCAGCTCTCCGGCGGCCAGCGAGCCGAAATCCACCCCGACGGGTTCAGCGACCACGGCTACGTTCTCGAAATCGGTGGCGCCGAGCAGTCCCACGTGGATATTGCGGACCCCGGCTACGTGTTCTACGAGTACCTGCGCCGCATCGCAAACGCGGTGGATGCGCTTGCACCCGCCGGCGAACCCATCACCGCAGCACACCTGGGCGCTGGTGCGCTCACCCTCGTGCGCTATATTCAGGCGACCCGCCCCGGCTCCCGCCAGGTTGCCGTGGATATTGAACCCGAGCTCGTGGGCTTCGTAACGGACCGCCTGCCGCTACCCGCCGGAACCAACTGCCAGCTGGTGGTCGGTGACGCCCGCGAGCAGCTGGCGAACCTGCCCGAACTGCTGGGCGTGCCCGGCTTCGACGCGATCATTCTCGACATCTTCACCGGCATGGATGCCCCCGCCCACCTGGCGAACCGCGACTTCTACCGCGAACTCAAGGACGCCCTGAACGAGCGCGGCATGGTCGCCATCAACGTGGGTGACGACGCGGGTCTGCCCTTCTTCCAGCTGCAGGCAGCCGCCATGCTGGAAGTCTTCGACCACGTGTGGTGCCTGTGCGAAAGTTCCATGCTTAGCGGGCAGAATGAGGGCAACCTCGTGCTGGTTGGTACCGCCCGTGAGCTGGACGAGGACACCCAGGACTGGCTGTACGCCCTGGGCCCGCATCCGGCGGAGGTGCTCACCACCGATGAGCTGCGCGACCTGCTGGACGAGCTGGCTGAGAGCTAAACCTGACATACAAAACCGTTGAGGCGGGTACCAACCAGGTACCCGCCTCAACGGTTTTTTCTATGGATTTTCTACAGGGGTTTTCTATACGCCGCGCGCCGGCGGAATTTTGGTTCTTACTCAGGACTTTGGCTTTACTCGGGTAGCGGCATGGGAACGGGGTCCTCGCCGACATCCTTCTGCTTGTGGGAACTACCCTTCGTGGTGGTCAGCGTAATGCCCACACTCGCAGTCATCAGCAGGAAAATTGCCACCCAACGAATCGGGCCGGTCTCCTGATTCAGCAACGCCCAACCGGCAATCGCCGCAATAGCGGGCTCCAAGCTCATCAGCACACTAAATACGCGCTCCGGCAGGTTGCGCAGAGCCATCAGCTCCGCGCTATAGGGAATCACCGAAGCGAACATGGCGGTACCAAAAATCATGAGGAGCAGCATCGGATCCTGCGCCGCATTCCAAATCGGCTGAGGCGCCGGAACAACCGCCGCCACCGGGGCAATAAACGCAGCACCAACAAGCATCGCCACCGCCAGGCCGCTCGCACCCGGAACCAGGGCACCCACCTTCGCGCTAGAGCGAATATACAGCGCCCAGAACACGCCAGCAATCAACGCGAACGTCAGACCCAGGTAATCGGTATCCTTACCAACCGCCGCCTCATAGCCGAGCACCAGCATGCCCGCCAGGGCGCAGAGCACCCACACCGCATCGCGGAGCCTGCGCGTCAGCATGGACGCCAACGCCAGCGGGCCCAAGAACTCCACCGCAACCGCCAAACCAATCGGGATGCGGTCAATCGCGCAATAGAAGAAGCCGTTCATCAGACCGAAAGTCATACCGAAAATGATGACGGCACGCCACTGCTCCTTCGACCAGGACAGCGCACCCGGCGGCATTTCGCCGCCGCGGCGGGTACGCCAACGCGCCGCCAACCACACGGCGCTACCCACCACCATGGAAGCAATTGCCAGACGGCTGACGCTAATAGCCAGAGCACCAAACAGCGGGAAGAGCCTCACCGCGAACGCGGCACCGAACTGCAGCGACGAGCAGGATATCAGCACAAACATAATGCCCAGTGCGGGTCGTTGAGATGAAGTATGCGGCATGATTCTCCTTCCTGCACCTCACAAGGAGGCGGTGCATCTCTCAAGGTGTACAGGTGACGAATCGACTCGGGGGGCAAGAACCTGACTAGCGCAGTTAAAAAGTGCACCCCCGGGCAACACGAGATACTATCCTACTCGTCACCCGGGGGTGCTAGAAACCGTTGACACGGCTACAGTTCAGTAGATTAGAGGCCTTTCGCCTCACGGTCAGCCTTAATCTGCGCAGCCGACGGAAGCGTAATGGAACTGGTTGCCATCTGCGCAATATCTACTGCGTGCGCATCCACCGCACCGGGCAGGTAACGTTCGTTATCCTCCAAAGTGCCGTCTTCCTGCGCCTTCTTCTGCGCGCGAGCGTGAGAAATCGAAATGCCGATACTTGCAGCCACCAGCAGAGCAATAGCAACCCAGCGGACCAGGCCGGTAGCCTCACCAAGCATCACAATACCCACAGCCGCCGCAATCGCAGGCTCCAGGGACAGCACCACGCTATAAATATGCGCGGGCAACAGACGTAGCGAAGAAACCTCACCCAGAGCCGGCAGAGCAGAAGCCAGCAGACCCATCAAGCAGCCAATAGCCAGCAGGTTCACATCCTGAGTTACCTTCAACAGGTTATTGCCACTCAGAATAAACGGGAACGGCAGAACCAACAGGGTCGAAACAGCGTTACCCATGACCATGCCACCCATACCCGGGATGAGCGCGCCCACCTTCTCCGTCGCCAGAATGTAGGCGGCACGAGAAATAGCGGTCAGCACCGCAAAGAACACACCCACCAGGGCGAAATCCTCCGGCTTCGCCTGCGACTCAGCCGTCAGAATCGCCATGCCCGTAAAGGACAGCGCAATCCACACCAGGTCCAGCTTGCGGCGCGACATAACCGTCGCCAGCACCAGCGGACCCATAAACTCAATAGCCACCGCAATCGCCAGCGGAACCTGCTCAATCGCCACATAGAAGAATGCATTCGCACCCGTCAGCGCAATACCCATGACAATGACCGTCAGCCACTGTTGGCGGGTCCACGAACGAATCTGCGGGCGGAAGAACGCCCACATCAAAATGGTGGAGGTCAGCAGGCGCAGAGTGACCACGCCCCAGGGCCCCAAATCGCCCATCAGCTGCTTGGCAAGAGCCGCACCGAACTGCGCCGAAATAATCGCGCCGGTCGCGTACGCAACACCCAGACCCTGAGTCGCCAGGGGAGAACGCGCAGCATCGGGCGTATGGGTGGAAGAAGTCATAGGATTCCTTATTAGTCCAGAAGAGGTATCAGCCGCTATCTGTCATCAGGCGCAACCCGAATCATCGTGAAACAGGTCACGCACTATGCAAATAATGAATAGTGTGTAATCTACGACAATTTTACGCGCTTTAAAATTGGGCGCAAATAGAGATCAAAACACCCTAACAACCCGCCAAAAAACTCCACGCCCTCGGTGAAATTAAGCCCCCAAACCCCACCACAGGCCCCATATTCAGGAAATATTTACCAAGCCGTGATTTACTGAGAGCATGCTTGACCCGAAGAAGTCTCTATTCGATGAAGACGGCAACCCCCGTCCCGCGCTAACCACCACCCTCGACAACGTACTGCGCATGCAACGACCGCTCGCGCTGTCCATCGTCAAAAAAACTGCGTGAAGCGCACCCCGACGAACCCCCCGAACAAATCCACAAGCGCCTCGACCGCACCTACCTGCGTGACATCACCGCCATCGGCGGCGTCACCGGCGCATCCGCATTCGTGCCCGGCGTAGGTACCGTCACCTCCATGAGCCTGTCCGCGCTCGCAGTCGGCGGCTACCTTGAACGCACCGCACTCTACGCCCAGGCAGTCGCAGAACTGCATGGCGTGCACGTACATGACGCTGAAACCGCCCGCTCCATGGTCATGGCAATCATGCTCGGCGAAGAAGGCTCCCAGCTCATGAACACCGTGCTGCTGCAGACCGGCAAGGCAGGCGGCGTCTCCAACAAGTGGGGCATGCTGCTCGGCAACTCCTCCAACGGCAAGATGTTCAGCGTCGAACGCACCATCCGAAACATGTTCATCCGCCGCTTCCTCACCCGCCAGACCGGCGCACTGCTCGGCCGTGCCCTGCCCTTCGGCGTGGGCGCAATCGTTGGCGGCGGCGCAAACCTGACCCTCGGCAAGGACGTTGTGCGCAACACCCGCCGAGCCTTCGGCGACGCACCCGCCTACTTCCCCGCAGAGCTCATGATTACCCCGCGTGCACCGCGCGTACAGGGCGGTGAAGGTTCGGAAGGCTCCTCCAGCGTGGCTGGCTCCCTGCTCAAGGGCGTCAAAGACGCAGGTAAGGCAGCTGGCAAGGTCTTCACCCGCGGCAAGGGCAACGACACCGAAACCGGCCACCGCCGCATGCTCGGCCGCTAAAACCCTCGCCGGTCATAAAACCAGAACATAGCGAAGACTCAACACGCTAAAGACCCCGGCTCCCTGAATGCAGGGACCCGGGGTCTTCTGTTTTAAGCCTTTGCTACGGACTAAGCGTTCTTCGCGTGATCGAGCAGCTGAGCCGCAATACCGTTATAGGTGTGCGGAGTCAGAGCCGACAGACGCGCCTCAGCCTCGGGGGACAGGCCCAAAGTAGCCACGAACTCCTTCAGGCGAGCGGCATCCACGCGGTGACCGCGAGTCAGCTCCTTCAGACGCTCATACGGGTTCTCCATGCCCGGAACACCCGCGATAGCCTCAGCGCGCATCACCATCTGGATTGCCTCAGCCAGGACCTCCCAGTTCGCATCCAGGTCAGCGGAAATAACATCGGTTGCGATATCCAGACGCTGCAGACCCTTCACCACATTGGAGATAGCCAGCACCGAGTGACCAAATGCCACACCAATATTGCGCTGCGCCGAGGAGTCGGTCAGGTCACGCTGCCAACGAGAAGTCACCAGGGTCGAAGCCAGCGAATCCAGCAGAGCGTTGGAGAGCTCCAGGTTAGCCTCCGCATTCTCAAAGCGAATCGGGTTCACCTTGTGCGGCATGGTCGACGAACCGGTCGCACCAGCCACCGGAATCTGACGGAAGAAACCAATCGAAATGTAGCTCCACACATCGGTGCAGAGGTTGTGCAGCACGCGGTTGAAATGAGCGATATCCGAGTACAGCTCAGCCTGCCAGTCGTGCGACTCAATCTGAGTGGTCAGCGGGTTCCAAGTCAGACCCAGGTGCTCCACAAAACCACGAGAAATCTTCTGCCAATCAGTGCTCGGCACCGAGGCGTAGTGCGCGGCGTAAGTACCGGTCGCACCATTAATCTTGCCGAGGAACTCGGTCGCCTTCACGTGCTTGACCTGGCGCTTCAGGCGGTAGGCGAGCACGCCCATCTCCTTTGCCCAAAGTGGAGGGGGTCGCCGGCTGGCCGTGAGTGCGGCACAGCATCGGCACGTCGCGGCCGTCCTCAGCCAGCTTCAGCAGAACATCAATCAGCTCCTCAGCGGCGGGAATCCACACGTTCTCAACGGCGTCCTTGATACCCAGCGCGTAGGAGAGGTTGTTAATGTCTTCGGAGGTGCAGCCGAAGTGAACCAGCGGCACCAGGTGACTCAGGCCCAGGCCCTCCAGGCGGCGACCAATGTAGTACTCGACCGCCTTCACGTCGTGAACGGTGACAGCCTCAATCTCAGCCAGCTCCGCCACAGAATCAGCGTTGAAATCGGTCACGATGGCGCGCAGGCCCTTCTTCTGCTCCTCGCTCAGCGGGGACAGACCCGGCAGCACCTCGTGCTCGCACAGGTAAATGAACCACTCAACCTCAACGTGGATGCGGTCGCGGTTCAGAGCTGCCTCAGAGAGGTAGTTGGTCAGGGGCGCGGTCACGGATGCGTAGCGTCCGTCGAGGGGGCCCAGCGCAAGTTCGCCGGTGCCCAGGTCAATACGGCCAGAAGGCAAGAAGGTGTTATTGGTGTGAGACATAGCTCTATTTGCATGAATTCGCTGAAAAAAAGAGGCGGGAAGAGCATATGGACGTGACGGGCGGCTTGGTTAGTTACAGAAATATGACAAAACGAGGTGCTGCGGAAGGGGTATTTTTCGGGTCTTGAGGGGTCAAAACGTGCGAATTTTTCGAAACAAGCCTGAGTTATCCACAGGTTGGCGTACTCAGCCTGCACAGTCACCGCGGCAGATTTAGCCTAAAACAAACCCAAAAACAGGACAGAAACAGGCGCACAAACAACCAGCCCAACCACCGAAAGGACGCCCCATGAACACAATCGTCGACACCGCACCGCCTCCCGCACCCCAGCTGCCCCGCATCGAACCAACCGATATCCTCCGCGCAGCAGGACACATGGGCATCGGCACCGCCTCCGGCCACGCCCTCGCCGAACAGCTCATGGCCGCCGCCGTGCTCGCCCGCGCCAAAGGCGCAGAACTCGCCCACAGGATGCGCACCGAAGCCCAAGAAATCCGCACCGCACACCAACGCGCCAACGAACTCAACGGCGAACACTGGGCATCCGAAGCCGGACGCGCCTACCGGCGACAACTCGAAGAACACCGAGAAAAAATCCGCCACCAAGCCGAACAAGCCGAAGGCACCGCCGCCATGATCGCCGCCGCCGGTGAAGAACTCGCCAACGACCTCACCGGCAAAGCGCAGGCAATCAAAGCCGCCGCCTCCGCCGTAGATAACCTACTCGGCAAACTCGCCGACGGTGCCGCCGACGCCCTGGAAACTCAACCCCGGCGAAATCATCGCCCGCTCAGGCGTGCAAAAAGCCCAGTCAACGCTGGATTCACTCATGCACGTGAGCCTGCCCGACGGGCTGAGCTCGCTCATCCGAACCCACTAACCTCACCCTAGGAGACACCATGATTACCGGACCCACCGTTGCGCCCATCGGTGACCTCTCCGGGCCCGTAGACCCCACTGGGCCTGGAGTGCTTACTGGGGGTACCATCAGCGTTACCCTCGAAGAAATGCCCGCCATCGCCGACGGCCTCGACACCGTCAGCCGCACCTGTGCCGACCGCACCATGCCCATTCTCGGCATCGCCACTGAGACCCGACTTTTCCTCGGCATCAACGGACGCGCCCAGCAGGCTGCCGCCCTCTGCACCGGCCTCGCCGGAGACCTCGGTATGAGTGCCACAAAGTTCGGCGTCACCGCAGCCGCCGTCCGAGCCGCCCACAGCTCCTACCTGCAGGTTGAAAACACCGTCGCAGGCTGGTTCGAGTTCACGGGGAAGACACACGGCGGTAGGCTACCCGACGGGCGCAGTAGCCAAGACTATATCCGCGGACTTATCGCAAGAGGATACGGAAATGTCACCTATTTCGTTAAGCTCACCATCCCCGAGCTTGGGTATTTCGCGGCCTCTCGGACATTGCCTTTTTCGCCTCTAACCGCTCTCGCCCTCTTCGGCGCAGCCGCCTACTTTGATGCCAAATGGAACCCCGAGATTGCGCGCCCGCGTATTGCTAGCAGGTTCTCCGCTATGACGGGACTGCCCCAGGAATTCATTGAGAAAGTACTGGAAGAGAACGGAGTTGGAATTGTAGGTCCCCTTCATGGTCCAGATGCCGATAAGAGGGCGTATAGCGTGTATACCACCTCAGCTGAAAAATACGGTGTTGCTGCACATCGTGGCGAGAAAAGCCAGCTCTCTGTAGGCGTCAGCTCGGATCGCCTGCAGCTGGCTGCCAAGGCGCAGGACCAGGAGTTCGAACGTTCCCAGCAAGATGCGAGTAGGGGCGAGCGCGGTGCAGTGCTCGTCACCGTCATGTACGAAGCAGGACACGAAGGCGACCCAGCCCATGCCCTGTACGTCGTGAGTATTCCGGGTACTAATTTTGCCTCATGGGGTGGTTCTCCCATTGATCCGGCAGGCGCCATGCGTGAAACCTTAGGTGAAGATACCATGAAGAACCCCGCCTACCAGATGGTTTTGCAGGCTCTACGTGATGCTGGCGCGCCGCAGGGTGCCCGCGTGTACATGGAAGGCTTTAGCCAGGGAGCCATGATTGCCTACAACATGGCTAATAGCGCTGAAGTCGCCAAAGAAATCAACATTGTGGGTATCTATGCTCAAGGTACTCCGCTGCGGGGTTTGCCGGCCAAACGCCGTGGCTTCGCTGTGGACTACGTGGAAGGAGAAGGAGACTGGGTTCCTGATTCTGCATGGCGAGAAGATGGATGGCGTCCTGACGACCGTGATACAGCAATCACAGTCCAGAACCCTGTACATCATGGCGAAAACTACCGAGAAGCTCTGGAGCGCGAAGGACGTAGTGGCGCGGTATTTGGTGGTATGCGTGCGGCAATGGACGGCAAAGAGTATGTACTGGGGGAACAGAAGGTTACCTCGGGCTCTGCCATGCCAGACGGGTACAGCTCGGCTGAGCGAAAGGGCGTAACGCTCGCACGTCTCGGAACTTACATAGACCAAGCCCATAAATCTGGAGTTAAGTTTGACGAGAAGGGTATAGACGAAGCGATTGAGCAAGGAACGGGCGGTAAGGTTAAAGGCCTTCAAGATATTAGAAATCGGGTGGAACGGGTACAACAAAAAGCAGAATATGCAGGGGAGAAGTTCAACAAGACACTCCCCGCCGTCATCGAGGGCGTCAAAAAAGACCCTCCCTCACCCCGAGCCGACTCCGCAGGAAAAGCCTCAGGCCCCGGAGCCTGCCTGGCCCGAAACCCCTGTGCCGCAGACGCCCAAGGTGCCCCTCCTGCAGGGATACAACCCGCAGAATATTCCGCCCGCCATCAATATGCCGGCGGATCTGAACCGTCCGGAGCCTGCGCCCATCAAGTTGCCCGCCCGCATCGAGGCAGAGGGTCAGCTGCCCCCTGCAGGTCTAATCCCGCCGGATATTCTGCCCAAACCCGCAGACCTGCATACGCACATCGAAAAGGCTGTTACTCAGCCAATCATCGATCACATGCAGCTCCCTAACGCTGGTTCTGTGCTCCAGGATCCGTTCCTCGGGCCCCGACAGGGTGGAGACTACGACGGTGGCGAGTCGCTCATCCCGACCCTGCCGGACCTGAAGCCTGTGCCCATGCCAATGTTCCCGCCCGAGAACATTGACCCCGGGTTCCCTCGCACCGGCTCCGCCCGAGGATCTGAATCCTCTCGAGGAGCGCGAACCTATGGCGGTCTAAAAGCACCAATCTCAACGGCTCGGTGGAGGGTGGAGGGGCGAGTAGAGTAGAGAAGAGAAAGGAGGGGCGCCGCCGGAAACAACCCCGGAGGCGCCCCTCCATCTTTGCGTACAGCCTTTGCGTGCGGTGCTTCTTTGTGTGCTTGCCTTTGCGTGTAGCGCTCGCGGCTAGTATCTGCTGTCTGCACAGCTACAGCTTGCTCGCGCCCTGCTCTACAGGTGAGAAGCGTTAGCCCCCGAGCCGCCCGCAGGCACATACTGGAACCATGAGCCAGTCAGCTGAACACGCCAATATCCCGGTCCGCCCCGTCTTCAACACCCTGCCCAGCTACGCGGCAGGCAAGCCGCCCGCGCCCGTTGAAGGTCTCACCCAGTACAAGCTCTCCTCCAACGAGAACCCGCTGGGTCCCGTACCCGAGGTCGCGCGCGTCCTCGCAGAATTTGCGACCGTGCACCGCTACCCCGACCCGCTCTCCACCGCCCTGCGTCAGAAGCTCTCCGCACGGCTCGGCGTGGACGCTGACGACATCGTCACCGGCGCCGGAAGCCTCGGCGCGCTCAACCAAATCCTCAAAACCTTCGCCGGCGTCAATGCTGACGGCGTGCAGGACGAAGTCATCTACGCCTGGCGCTCCTTCGAGGCATACCCGATCCTCGTCGGCATTATGGGCGCTCGCAGCGTGCAGGTGCCGAACCTTCCCGACGGCTCGCACGACCTGGACGCCATGGCGGCAGCCATCACCGACCGCACCCGCCTGATCCTGGTCTGCACCCCCAACAACCCGACCGGCCCCGCCGTCACCGAAAGCCAGATCCGTGCGTTCCTGGCGAAGGTGCCCGCCCACATCCCCGTGGTGATTGATGAGGCGTACTTTGAGTTCTGCGCTGCCTCCACCGTGCCGGAAGGCGAAGAAGCCCCGCTGAACGGCCTAGACATCTACCGCGACTACGAGAACGTCATCATTCTGCGCACCTTCTCCAAAGCGCAGGGCCTGGCGGGTCTGCGCGTAGGCTACTCGATTTCGCACCCGCAGATTACGCAGCACCTGCGCGTGGCTGCGACCCCGTTCGCCGTGACGGCGCTGGCTGAGGCGGCGGCTATCGCCTCCATCGAGCATGAGGATGCGGTAATGGAGCGTGTGAGCCACCTGGTCTCTGAGTGTGAGCGCGTGACCGCTCGACTGCGGGAGCTGGGCTACGATTTCCCGAGCACGTACGCGAACTTCGTGTGGCTGCCCCTGGGGGAGCGCACGGGTGAGTTTGTGCAGCTGATGGCTGAACACGCGCTGTCGGTGCGTGCGTTCGGTACCGAGGGCGTTCGCGTGAGCATTGGCGAGGTGGAGGCTAATGACCGTTTCCTCTCGCTCTGTGAGGTCTTCGCGAAGGGGCTCTAGGCTCTCTTGTGAAGGGGTGGGAGTGCCCACCCTGCCCTGATTGAGCCCTAATTGAACAATGTACTATTTTCCCTTGTCGAGGTTCGTTTGAGCTTTTCAAATGGTTCTCGCGCGGGAAAAATGGTGGCTCAAAAAAGCTCTCAAGAGTTAAATTAAACCTCCTATATATTCTGTAAAAAGAATATACGGGAGGTTTAATTTAATGATGTTCAAATAGTGAATGACAGGGCATAATACGCTGTGTTATCAGCGTAACTGCCGCGAGATAAAGCCGAAAGAGTAGACTGGTAACTACATATGCCCAGACCCTCACAGGCTTGCCGGAACACCTCAAACCCTGCACCATCAGGCGAACGTTGAGACTAAAACCCAAGCGGCTGAGGGCCAAGCCCTCGTCACGTGTGGAGGTTAGATGCACGAGAACGACAAGTACCCCGGAGTGCCCGAACGCATCCAGCTCATGGATGAAAACGGCACCGTACACGAACACCCCACCTACAGCCGGTACATCGAAGACATCAACGCAGACACCCTGCGCGAGGCATACCGCCTCATGTACACCACCCGCCGATTCGACGACGAGGCAACCGCCCTGCAGCGCCAGGGTCAGCTCGCCCTCTGGGTGCCCAGCCGAGGCCAGGAAGCCGCACAGGTCGGCTCCGCACTCGCCTACGCACCCAACGACTACATCTTCCCCTCCTACCGTGAGCACGCCGTCGCCCTGACGCGTGGTGTGGACTTCCGCGACCTGATCACCATCTTCCGCGGCTCCACCACCCACGGCTGGGACATGAAGGCACACAACTTCCACACCTACACCAAGGTGCTTGCCGCCCAGACCCTGCACGCCGTCGGCTACGCCATGGGCCTGAACTTCGATGCCGACATCGAAGCTGAAACCGGCACCCGCCGCACCGGTCAGGGCCAGGCAACCGACCCCGCCAAAGACACCCAGAAGCCCGCCGTGGCGGTCTACTTCGGTGACGGCTCCTCCACCGAGGGTGACGCCCACGAATCCATGGTTTTCGCCGCCTCCTATAACGCGCCGGTGCTCTTCTTCGTGCAGAACAACCGCTGGGCTATCTCCGTGCCCTTCGAGGTGCAGTCCCGCGTGCCGGTGTCCACCCGCGCCGCAGGCTACGGCTTTGAAGGTATCCGCGTGGACGGCAACGACGTTCTCGCGGTGCTCGCCGCAACCCGCTATGCCATGGAAAAGATTCGCGCCGGTGAAGGCCCCGTGCTGATTGAAGCTGAGACCTACCGCCTCGGCCCGCACACTACCGCAGACGACCCCACCAAGTACCGCACCGATGCCGACCTGGAAGGTCCCCTGCGCCGCGACCCCATGCTTCGCCTTGAGAGGCACCTGCGTGATAACGGCTACGCCGACGATGCCTTCTTCGAAGAGGTCGCAGAAGCAGCCCAGCAGGTCGCATCCGGCGTACGTGAGGCAGTGCTGAACTCCGAGGTTGCCGACTTTGAGCGTTTCTTCGACCGCGTCTACGCGCAGGAACACCAGCAAGTGGAAGACGACCGCGAGTTCTACCGTAACTACGTTGCAGGCTTTGAAGAGGAGTAAGCATGAGCGAGAAAATTGAACGTTTGACCCTCGCCAAGGCGATTACCCGCGGCCTGGAAGACGCAATGGAAGCCGACCGCACCGTCGTCATGCTCGGTGAGGATATCGGCAAGCTTGGCGGTGTGTACCGTGTGACCGAGGGCCTGCAGGCACGCTTCGGTGACCGCCGCGTCATGGATGCGCCCCTGGGTGAGTCTGGCATTATCGGCACCTCCATCGGTATGGCGCTGCGCGGCTACCGCCCCGTGCCGGAGATCCAGTTCGACGGCTTCGTGTTCCCCGCCTACAACCAGATCACGAGCCAGCTGGCGAAGATCCACAACCGCACCGATAAGCAGTACACGGTGCCGGTGACCATCCGCATTCCCTACGGTGGCGTGATTGGTTCGGTGGAGCACCACTCCGAGTCCCCGGAGGCGCTGTTCGCCCACACCGCGGGTCTGCGTATTGTGACTCCCTCGACCCCGCACGAGGCGTACTGGATGACCCGCAAGGCGATTGAGTGCCCGGACCCGGTCATTATTTTTGAGCCGAAGCGCCGCTACTGGCTCAAGGGCGAAGTGGATTTTAGCGACACTTCCTTTGACCCGTTTAGCGCCCAGGTGGTGCGCGAGGGCACGGACGCAACCATCGTTGCGTACGGTCCGCTGGTGCCGGTTGCTCTGGCCGCCGCTGAGGCTGCCGTGGAGGATGGCCGCTCGATTGAGGTCATTGACCTGCGCTCGATTTCGCCGCTGGATGTGCCGACCGTTGCGGCTTCGGTGGCGAAGACTGGTCGCCTGATTGTTGCGCACGAGGCGCCGACCTTCGGTGGTATGGGTGGTGAGCTGGCTGCGGCGATTACGGAGCGTTGCTTCTACAGCCTGCAGGCGCCGGTGATTCGCGTGGGTGGCTACTACATGCCGTACCCGGTTTCCCGTGTTGAGGAAGAGTATGTGCCCGATATTGACCGTATTCTTGAAGCGGTTGACCGCGCTTTTGACTACTAGGCATTCCCTGATCTGACGTATCAGCGTGTTGCGCTATGGCGGGTTGCAAGCCCGAACAGAATATTCCGTATAGGGTATATGCCCTAGTGAGAGGTAAAAATGTCCCAAATTTTCCCGCTCCCTGACGTGGGTGAAGGCCTGACCGAAGCAGAAATCCTCAGCTGGAAGGTGGCAGTCGGCACCGAGGTCGCCATCAACGACGTCCTTGTCGAAATTGAAACCGCGAAGAGCGTCGTGGAACTTCCCTCGCCCTTCGCCGGCACCGTCGAGGCGCTGCTCGTTGCCGAAGGTGAAACCGTTGAAGTGGGCACCCCGATTATCAGCATCTCCGGCGGCGACAACGCACCCGCAACCCCGGTAGCCCCCGCCGCGGCAGAGGCTGAGTCCGGCACCGCGCTGGTCGGCTCCGGCCCCAAGGCGGATGCGGTGAAGCGCCGCGCCCGCAAGCGCCCCGCCTCCGCAACCCAGCCCGCACAGGTCGCTGCGGCACCGGTCGCACCGGCTGTTCAGACACCCGTGGCGCACACCCCCGCCGACCCGGTGAACCGCAACCAGGGCCTGCTGAGCGAGCTGGCTGAGCGCGCCTCCCGCTTTGTGGAGAACACCCCGCTGAACTCGGTGGTGCAGCGTCTGGCACCCGAGCCCGCAGCGACTGCCGCTCCGGCGGCGCCCCTGCCGCCCGAGCAGGTTCCGCACCGCCCGACCCTCGCGCCGCCTCCGGTGCGTCTTGCCGCAAAAGAGCTGGGTGTTGACCTGGCGAACGTGACCGCTACCGGTGCGCGCGGCCAGGTGACCAAGCAGGACCTCATGAACTATGTGGCACACATGAGCGATGTGCAGCATAGCGGCGCCCGCCAGCCGTTCTGGCAGCCCGCAACCACTCCGGGTGACCGCATCGAGCGCATCCCTGTGCGTGGCGTGCGTAAGGCTACCGCGAAGGCTATGGTTGCTTCGGCGTTTAGTGCCCCGCACGTGTCCATCTTCGTGGATGTTGATGCCTCCCGCACCATGGAGTTCGTGAAGCGTCTGAAGAAGTCCCGCCACTTCGAAGGCGTGAAGGTCACCCCGCTGCTGGTGCTTGCCGCCGCGGTCATTTGGGCTGCTGAACGTAACCCGCAGGTCAACGCAACCTGGACCGATAGCGAAATCCAGATTAAGCACTTCATGAACCTGGGTATTGCTGCGGCGACCCCGCGCGGCCTGATGGTTCCGAACATTAAGGACGCTCAGGAGCTGTCCCTGCGTGAGCTGGCGGTTGCGCTGAACAACCTGACCACTCGCGCCCGTGAAGGTAAGACTCAGCCCGCTGAGATGGCGAACGGCACCCTGACCATTACGAACATCGGTTCGCTGGGTATTGATACGGGTACCCCGATTATTAACCCCGGTGAGGTGGCGATTGTTGCCTTCGGTACGATCAAGCAGAAGCCGTGGGTGGTTGATGGTGAGGTCATTCCTCGCTGGGTGACGACCCTGGGTGGCTCCTTCGATCACCGTGTGGTGGATGGCGACCTGTCGGCTCGTTTCATGGCTGATGTGGCTGCGATTCTTGAGGAGCCTGCACTGCTGCTGGACCACTAGGCGACATGTTTTATCTAGTCAGCGTCGTATTATTGCGCTGATTAAGTCATGCAGATACAGAAAACCTCCGGTACCTTTCGTAAGGTGCCGGAGGTTTTCTGTACGGTTTATTCCTATCGCAACGAGGCGCGGACGCTTAGAAGCCTAGGCGTCCTCGCGTGCCACCTGGTCGCTCGGGTACTTGTCCACGCGGCGGTGGTACAGGCGTCCGCACAGGCCGCCGAGGATAGCGCCGAGGAAGCTCAACGACAGAACCAGCAGAACCGCGAGCAGGCCGTTCGCGAAATCGCCCGCAATCAGCTTCTGCAGGGACAGGTGCGCGACACCGTTCTGGAACAGTTGAGGCGCGAGGAAGGTCGCCAGGGACCCAATGATGAGCGCCATAATCTGCCAGAGCCATACGGCAATGCCCTGCTTCGCGCCGGCGAATCGTGCCATGCGTCCCGCCGCGTAGCCGCCCACCAGGTAGGCGAAGAAGATGAGCACGCTCAACGCCACCGCGACCGGCACTGCGTTCGACGCGCCGCTGAAGAGGTGGGAGACCACCGAGGCATACTCGATGGACTCGCTCTGACCGGTCAGGGTCAGCCACGACTGGATAGCCCACAGGCCACCGTCCATGAGGGAGATGGTAATCAGCCAGCCGAGCAGGCCGGGCAGCAGGTGCATGCGGGAGTAGCGGCTCTTCTGCATGGACAGCGCGGTTGCCGCGGTGAGGATGGGTTCCGAACCAGCGACTTCACCTGCGGGGGCGGGGATAACGAAGTGGTCATCTGCCGCGGGGGTAGCCTGCGGGGCGCTCGATGCCGCATGGGCGTTGCCGGGTGCGGGCACCTCGTAGCTTGCCGCAGCGGTAGGCGCGGTAGCGGGGGCTGCGCCGCCGCGTACGTTGTCCGCGCTGGGGGCTGCGGGCTTGTCGAGCCAGCTGAGGTTGTCGTCTCCGGGTTCGCCGAAGTTAGCGCCGGATTCTGCACCTCCAGAAGTGGCACCGGGGGAGAGGAGCGGCTGGGTTGCGGTCGCCGCCTCGTTGAGGGGGCGGGTTGCATCCTGCGAGGACTGTGCGGAGGACTGCGCCGAGGAGCTCGACTCGCGCGCCTTTTCGTGGGCGCGGCGTGCCGCGTTCAGTTCCTCATCGGTCAGGACCACGGTGGGGTCGTCGGAGGAGAATGCCGCCTCCCACAGGTCACTTTCGGTGGGCGTGGATGCCGCGGCAGCCGGGCGCTGCTGGGGGGTGTTGTTCTGTGCGTTCATTAAGTCCTTTGAATCTAATCCTGGGTGCTGATTTAGCGGTTGCGGTCAGCGTAGAAGGCGCGTGCTTCTTCCATAGCTTCTGCGGAGAAGGTGTGCGGGTGCGCGGGGCGCTTATTCTCGTCCAGGGTGCGGATGACGCGGCCGGGGTTGCCCACGACCAGGGAGTTGGCGGGGACGTCCTTGGTAACGACCGTGCCTGCACCGATGACGGAGTTCTTGCCGATGGTCACGCCGCCCAGGATGATAGCTCCGCTACCGATCCATACGTTGTCTTCAACGGTGATGGGTGCGCCTGCTTCCCAGTAGTCGGCGCGGTCGCCGGGGTGGAGCGGGTGGGTGGGGGTCATGAACTGTACGTTGCTACCAACCAGTACGGTGGAGCCGATGCGGATTGGGCAGACGTCCAGGAAGACGGTGCCGAAGTTGAAGAAGGAACCGTCACCGATGTAGGTGTTCACGCCGTAGTCGAAGCGTGCGCCGGGGCGGATGTGGGCGTGTTCGCCCAGGTGACCGAGGTGTTCACGGTAGACATGCATTGCCTGTGCATGCTCGCCGCGGGCGTAGTGCTCTTCGGCGAGGACGGTTGCAGCGTAGATGCGCTTGAACTGTGCGGCGCATTCGGCGTCGGGCATGTAGACGGAACCGTTGGTCATGCGGTTGAAGGTCTCGCCGGTGGGGCGCTGCGGGGTGTGCATTAGTGGGCTCCTCCCAGGAGGTAAGCAAGTGCGATGATGGCCATTCCGAACAGGATGACGACTCCTCCGGCGATAGCGAATCGTTTGGAAATTTCGCGGAGGAGCTTCTTGAACTGCTCGTCGGTGATGTCTTGCTGTCGTTTACTCATGCTTTAAGTATCCCAGAGTTGCTTGGGTTTACCTGAGTGTTGCGGTGTTTATTGCGGTATCTGGGGCGGGCGCACGGCGTGATTTTCAGTGTGGAAAGACGCGCCGCTGAGTTGAAGCGTGAGGGCGTGGGAAGGCACAATCAATGCATGACTGAGGCTCAGAAGAACACGAACCTGCAGGATGCGGTGGCACCTGCATCCCCCGCTGGCGCGTCGGCTGGCACGTCCGCTGGCGCGCATCCGTTGGCGCATCGCCCCTGGTTGAAGAATTATTCTTCGTGGACTGCCCGCGATATTGAGCTACCCGAGACCTCGCTGAGCCACCTCATTGACGAGGCGGTCCGCACCGTACCCCACAAGGTGGCGCTGGAGTTCTTTGGCGCGACCACGACCTACGCTGAGTTGGGGGACCAGATTGAGCGTGCTGCGGAAGGTCTGCGCGTGGCGGGTGTGCAGGCGGGTGACCGTGTGGCGCTGATTTTGCCGAACTGCCCTCAGCATATTGCGGCGTTCTATGCGATTTTGCGCCTGGGCGCGATTGTGGTGGAGCATAACCCTCTGTACACGGGCGCGGAGTTGCGCCACATGTTTGAGGATCACGGCGCGAAGGTCGCGATTGTGTGGGATAAGATCGCCTCGCATATTACGGGTCTTCCGGCGGATATCCGCCCGAACCATATTTATTCGGTGAACATGATTTCGGCGATGCCCGCGCTGATGCGTACCGCGCTGAAGCTGCCGTTGAAGAGTGCGCGTGCTTCGCGTGAGAAGCTGACCGGTCCTGCGCCGGGTACGGTGTCGTGGGCTCAGCTGGTGAAGAGCGAGCGTATTGACCCGTCGCATCGCCGCCCGACGGCGCACGATATTGCGCTGCTGCAGTACACCTCGGGCACGACCGGTCTGCCGAAGGGCGTGATGCTCACGCACCGCAACCTGGAGTCTAACGGCCGCATGGGTGAGGCATGGATCAACCCGGGCGATGACGAGGTGATTTACTCGGTTCTGCCGCTGTTCCACGCCTACGGTATGACCCTGGGCGTGACGATTGCGTCGCTGTGCCGTGCCCGCCTGGTGCTGTTCCCGACCGTGGACATGGATCTGATTTTGAAGGCGATGAAGAAGACCCGCCCGACCATTCTTCCTGCGGTTCCGCCGGTGTATCGCCGCCTGATGGATGAGGCGAAGAAGCGCGGCGTGTCCCTGGAGGGTATCCGTTACGCGGTGTCTGGTGCGATGAACCTGCCGCCTGAGCTGGTTGCCGAGTGGGAGGAAGCTTCCGGTGGTTTCATGGTGGAAGGCTACGGCCTGACCGAGTGCGCGCCGCTGGTGTCCTGCAACCCGCTCAATGACACTCGCCGTGCCGGTTTTATTGGTGTTCCGTTCCCCTCCACCGATATTCGTGTGGTGGACCCGGAAACCGGCGAGGATGTGCCCGATGGCGAAGAGGGTGAGCTGTGGGTGAAGGGCCCTCAGCGTTTTGCCGGCTACTGGAAGCGTGAAGACGAGACCGCCAAGACTATCACCCCCGATGGTTGGCTGCGTACCGGCGATATTGTGCGCCTGGATAAGGACTACTTCATCCAAATTGTCGACCGCATCAAGGAAGTTATTATTACCGGCGGTTTCAACGTCTCCCCGACGGAGGTTGAGGTCGCCCTCAAGCAGCACGATACGGTCGCGGACGCGGCGGTGGTCGGCATTCCGCTGCCCGCAGGTGGCGAGATGGTCGTTGCCGCTGTGGTTCCCGCCCCGGGCCGAGTGGTGGAGGAGCACACTCTGCGTGAGCACTGCTATTCGAAGGTGACCCGCTATAAGGTTCCGCGCCGCATCGTGGTGGTGGATGACCTGCCCCGTTCGATGCTGGGTAAGGTTCTGCGCCGTAAGGTGCGTGAGCAGTTGATTGCTTCGGGCGAGTTCGATCAGTAGTACTGGTTGCCAGTAGCACCGGTTGACTGCCCGCCCGCCCGTAACGGGTGGGCGCTCCCGTAATGGGTGGGTAATATGGACGCCGGCTTGGGTTTTTGTACCCGGGCCGGCATTTTGTGTGCGCCTGAATACACCGTCAGTGATGCTTTGTGACCTGGGAATAATCACTACATGACGAATTGTGACAAAATATGACGACCTTGACGTTCTGTGTCTCATGAATGGCTCTTAACTTCCACACCCGCCCCCGCCCGTGCTGTAATTGTCCCGTCATCATTCCCATCGGACGTGCTAGTACCAACGTCAGCACCCGGCGGAACGCATCATCATTCAACAGAAAGATTCATAGCCGTGAAGAAGTTTGCTGCTGCACTCGCAGTCGTCCCCCTGGTCATTGGCCTGGCAGGCTGCGGTTCCACCAACTCCTCCTCTTCCTCCAGCTCCAAGAAGGTCACCATCGGTGTGGTTGGTTCTGAGAAGTTCAACAAGACCCTGAAGGAAGAAGCTAAGAAGCAGGGCATCGACATTGAGTACAAGGAGTTCAGCGCGTACACTGAGCCGAACCCCGCACTGGACGCCGGTGACATCGACATGAACCGCTTCCAGCACATCGCATACCTGTCGAACTACAACGTCAGCGCCAACAAGGACCTGCAGATTGTCGGCCCGACCGTGATCTACCCGATGGCTCTGTTCTCCAAGAAGCACTCCAAGCTGGCTGACATCCCCCAGGGTGGCGAAATCGTTATCCCGAACGACACCGTGAACGAAGCACGTGCACTGAAGCTGCTGAAGACCAACGGTCTGGTCACTTTCAAGAACGCTGACGTTGACGCACCCACCATCGACGACGTGGACACTGCTAACTCCAAGGTGAAGGTCACTCCCGTTGACGCAACCCAGACCGTGGTCGGCATGGAGTCCGCTGACGGTGCTGTCGTCAACAACGACTTCCTCAAGGATGCAGGCCTGAAGCCCGCAGACGCTCTGGCTCAGGACGACCCCAAGAGCGACCCCTCCGCTATCAAGTACGTGAACCTGTTCGTTGCTCAGAAGGACAAGGCTGACGACGAGACCTACAAGAAGATTGTCGAACTCTTCCACACTAAGGCCGTCATGGACGTTGTCCAGGAAGAGACCCGCGGCACCGCTGTTGAGGTCAACGTAAGCACCGACGAACTGCGTCAGTCCCTGGCTAAGGAAGAAGCCAAGCTGCGCGCTAAGAAGTAATCTTCTGAATACACGCCTCCTCTAGGCATATGCAAAGGCGGTAAGTCTAAGCACCCGAAGCGGGTCACGACAGGCTTACCGTCCTTTGCGTACCGGCGTTAAGGCCCTTTAACACCCCAACCACGACATATAACGGATACAAATTTATGAGTGAACTGGTACAGAGCTTTGGTGACAGCACCGAGCCCATGGTGGTTCTGGACGGAGTCTCCAAGGTCTTCGGCAACGGCCCCAAGGCAGTAGTTGCTGTCGACAACGTCTCCCTCACCATTAACCGCGGTGAAATTTTTGCAATCATCGGCTACTCCGGCGCCGGTAAGTCCACCCTCGTCCGCCTCATCAACGGTCTGGAAACCACCACCAGCGGCACCCTGACCGTTGGCGGCTTCGAGATTTCCGGTAAGCGCGACTCCCGAACTGCGTGAAGCACGCACCAATATCGGTATGATCTTCCAGCAGTTCAACCTGATGAACTCCCGCACCGTGCTCGGTAACGTCGAGTTCCCGCTGAAGATTGCCGGCTGGTCTAAGAAGGACCGCCGCGCCCGCGCCCTGGAAATGCTTGAGTTCGTGGGTCTTGCCGACCGTGCGGATCACTACCCGAACCAGCTCTCCGGCGGTCAGAAGCAGCGTGTGGGCATTGCTCGTGCGCTCGCAACTAACCCGCCTCTGCTGCTGGCTGATGAGTCCACCAGTGCGCTGGACCCGGAAACCACCCATGAAGTGCTTGCACTGCTGAAGAAGGTCAACCGTGAACTGGGCGTGACCGTCGTGGTGATTACCCACGAGATGGATGTGGTTTCCACTATCGCTGACCGTGTGGCAGTCATGGAGTCCGGCCGCGTGGTGGAGCAGGGCAACGTGTATGACGTCTTCTCCAACCCGCAGACCGATGTGGCGAAGCTCTTCGTGGCAACTACCGTGAAGCTTGCTCCCACCGGCAAGGAAGCGGCTGAGCTGCGCGCAAACCACAAGGGTTACCTCATCAACGTTGAAATCGTGGAGGGTAACCAGGAGCTCGGTAAGGTACTATCCTACCTGGGTGCCCGTAACGTCCGCTTCAACATTGTGGGCGGCGGTATCGAGACCCTGCAGGGTAAAGCGTACGGTACCCTCACCCTGGAACTGCTGGGTGAAATCACCAGTATTGATGCTGCCGTTGCCGAGCTGAAGACCGTCACCCGCGTGCAGGAGGTGCGCTAAATGTTTGCTACTACTCTTCCGCTGGCTGCCTCGAAGACGGACTGGTCTGAGTTCCTGCCCGAGAAGCTGCTCCCGGCTATCGGCGACACCTTCTACATGGTGTCTATTACGATGCTGTGTGCCGGTCTAGTCGGCCTGATTGTGGGCGCTCTGCTGTACACCACCCGTGCAGGTAATATCTTCCAGAACCGCTTCGTGTACACGGTCCTGAACATTCTGGTAAACGTGATTCGCCCGATTCCGTTCATCATTTTGATTGCGGCTCTGGGCCCGCTCACTAGTGCTGTGGTAGGTACCCGCCTGGGCGTAAACGCGGCGGTCTTCGCAATGAGCTTCGGTGCAGCATTCGCTATTGCCCGTATCGTGGAGCAGAACATGGTCTCCATTGACCCGGGTGTGATTGAGGCGGCTCGCGCGATGGGCGCTTCGAAGATGACCATCCTGTTCACCGTGATGATTCCGGAGGCGCTTGGCCCGCTGATCCTGGGTTACACCTTCCTCATCATCGGCGTGGTGGATATGTCCGCTATGGCCGGTTACGTGGGTGCTGGCGGTCTGGGTAAGATCGCAATCGTGGACGGCTACCAGCGCTTTAACGATGAGATCACCTGGGCTGTTGTGGCGATTATTATCGTCCTGGTTCAGCTGGTCCAGTTCCTCGGTAACTCCCTGGCGAAGAAGGTTATGCGCCGATAAGCTCGTGCCCCTGTAGGCCTTGTAGGTACAGCTGATAAGACATAGAAGACCCCCGGTCTGCTCCTCAAGGAGCGGGCCGGGGGTCTTTCTTGATACTGCCTATCAGGTGAAGCTGTGGGGCGGGTGCCTCTTAGTTCTGCGCCGCCTCAGAGTGCTGTGCCGCCTTAAGCTTGGCGATCCAGGTGCGTGCCGCCTCCCACAGCTGCGGGTCATTGAACGAATCGAAGCGCCCAAAACCGGCCGGTGCCTTTGCCGGGTCGGTGCCTTCCGGAACGTAAATCATGACCTTTGTACCGGCGTCACGTGCCGCCTGCGCGCCCGCGGGGGAATCCTCGAACGCCAGCGCCTCGTGACCTTCAAAGCCGAGGCGACGTGCCGCCTCCAGGTACATGTCCGGGGCGGGCTTACCGGTCGGAACGTCGTTGCTGCTGACCCAGGTGCGCACCAGCGGGGCGTAACCGTAGCTTTCCATTTTCAGGGTCAGAATGTTCGCGGTGGAGTTCGACGCCACCGCAACCGGCATGTGCTCGCTCAGGAAGCCCAGGAACTTCTGCGCACCCTCAATCAGGTCCACGCCGGAGCTGATGACCTCGTGCTCGGTGGTAAGCAGGTCCTTCATCACGCGTTCATGGTGCTCGGCGTACTCTGCGGAGGCGGTGTCCGGCTTCTGGCCGTTCTGCGCCTCGTAGGAGAGCAGGGCAAGCTCCTCGGCGACATCGGCTGCTGCCAGGCCGGTGAGGCGATGCTCCACCTCTTCGGTGAAGGGAACAGACCAGCGGGCGAAAAGCTCACGCTGCACATCGTTCCAGACGGTCTCGGAGTCGAGGAGGATGCCGTCGCAGTCGAAGATTGCGCAGCGGGGGAACCAATCGGAGGGTACTGTGTGTTCAAACATAATGTCAGTCTCTCACAGGGCTTTAGGCTATGGAAGTGGTGGCCCGGTGCGTGAGAAACATGCGGGGTTGCGCCTCGCCCGCAGAACGGAAAACCACATGAAGAAACCCTCCCGCCGCATCCAGAACGGACGCAACGGGAGGGCAGAAGCTAAAACAGCTTAGAGAGCGGACACCGGCTTATGAGTCACCTGACGCATAAACGGAATGGTCGCCAACAGGCCCACATAGACCAGTACCAGACCCAGCGCAATAGCGCCGAAGGTCATACCGAACATCTTCGTCAGAATCTCACCGGAAAGACCCTGCGCCGCAATCAACGCCGTCAGCGGCAGACCCAGCAGCGCAGAAACCACGCTAATGAGCACCAGCGGACCGAAAACCACGGTAAGGCGCGAAGCCTGCAACATCCTCGTGGGGGTACCCATCATATTCAGCGAAGAGTACAGCGAACCACGCTCGTAAATGGCGGCGCTCTGGTTCAACACTGCGGAGAGGGTGACCAGCAGGTACGAGAAGAACAGCATGAGCAGCATGCCCTGGAACATGTCCGACATGATGGTCATGAAGGGTCCGGCGGCGGGGCCTACCTCCTTCGCCGTTTTGTTCATCTCACCCGCCAGAATCAGGATGGGGCCGAAGAAGGTCACCAAGAAGGTCGACAGTGCCACACCCGAAACCTGACGCCACGCCCCGCGCGGGGACTCCAGCACCGCACGATAACCCAGCAGAACCGACGCCTTCTGGGTCATGCGCACACGAATCTTTGCGTACGCCCACACCAGGAAGGTACCAATCAGGTCGATAGCAACCATCATCAGCAGACCCGGCAGAGCAATGAAAATCGCTAGGTTCTTAATCGCGCTATCGGCACCGCCGTCCTGGAAGGGTGAGAACATGCTAAAACCCTTCGAGGTCGAAGCCAGAATCATCACGGCAATGACCAGAACAACACCGATACCCAGAGCAATGTAACCGGCGGAACCGGCCTTCGCGCGGGTACGCACACCCAGCGGGCTGATGCTGACCTTCGCCAGACCGAAGAGGGAGCTAAGAGCCGCCAGAACCATACAGCCCAGGAAGCAGTAGAAAATCACGCTCACCGGCAGGAGCATATTCTCAGCACCCAGCGGAACGTTCATGAAGTGTAGGGCGCCGAACGGGAAAATCAGCACCAGGTAAAGCAACAGACCGATAATGAAGCCCACGAGGGAGTACACCAGCGCGTCCGCAACGGACAGACCCACAATCAGGGTCGTGGAGGCACCAATCAGACGCAGGGACGCCAGACGCTCATCACGGCGGCGGGCACTCAAACGAGCAGCCGAAGCGCCCAAGGTAAAGAGCGGAACAATCAGCACCAGAGCGGCAACCCACGCCAAACCCATGTAGAGCTTCTGAATGCCCATCAGGTTGATCATTTCGTGGTCAACGTTGGCGTGCTCAAGCCACGTACTCAGCGCCTGAACACCACCGGCAACCGTCAAAAACAGTGCCGAGGAGGCGGCAAAAGCCAGCACGGGAAGAATCGCCTGCGAACTCCATAGGGTTCGCTTGGCGAGTAGAGCATAGATTTGCATTATGCACCTGCCTGAGACTGAGCGCCGAAGCTCTGAGCGTGGTTCTGGGAAGCGGGAACACCGCCCTGGTTATTGCGCTGATCGCTCACAATCTGACCGTCCTGCAGGTACACCACGCGGGAGCACGCCGCCGCCACGTTCGGGTCGTGAGTAACCACCAGCAGAGTCTTACCCTGCTGAGGAATCATGGTCAGCAACAGAGCCATCACCTCACGCGCGGTCTTCGAATCCAGCGCACCGGTCGGCTCATCCGCGAAAGTCACGGGGGCACCGTTCACCTGGGAACGGGCAATCGCCACACGCTGAGCCTGACCACCGGACATCTCACCCATACGGCGGTCCAGCATCTGCCCCAAACCCAGACGGTTCAACAGATCAGCCGAAATGGAACGCGCCTGCTGGCGGGGAACACCGGCAATCATCGCGGCGAGGGAGACGTTCTCCTCCGCGGTCAGCTCGGGAACCAGCAGACCCTGCTGGAACACGAAACCAAACGAGTTAGCGCGCAGGGAGGTGCGCTCACGCTCGCTGAGGGACTCCACCGCCACCTGACCGGTCGGGCCATTGAACAGCACAGAACCGGCATCGAGCTTGATAATGCCCGAGAGCGCGTGCAACAGGGTGGTCTTACCGGAACCGGAAGGACCCATAATCGCCACAGACTCGCCGGGGAAAATATCCAGGCTCACGTTACGCAGCACCGGGTTATTGCCGTACGACTTGTGCAGGTTACGGGCAGAAATAATCGCGCCGCGCGCGAAGGGCGCCTGCTGCATCTGCTGAGGTGCCTGAGCCGGGTAGCCCTGCGGCTGGCCCTGATAGTAGCCCGCCTGGCTCTGCTGGTTGGGCTGACCCTGCTGAGCGGAATACTGACCGGCAGGCTGCGCCGCCTGCGGAGGGGGTCATTGAGTACGGGTTCTGAGCCTGGAACTGCGGGTTCTGGGTTTGAGGATGGTTCTGGGATTGAGGATTCTGCGTCATGACAACCTTCATTGGGTATGAACTAACGGAAGTACTCTTCTATCATCTCAGCTTCTCGGCAGCTCACCCCTCCGTCTGGGGGCTGAAAAATATGGGAAAACCCTGAAAAAATTCGCCCGACCGGGTGCTCAACCACCCCGCAGCTCATACCGCGGTATGAGTGCGCCTCAGCAGAAGGGATAAGCCGCGCACCCCTTGAACTGCGCGGGGGCAATGCCATACTAGAAGGATGACCGACGCACAGAACACCCCCATCATCACTCCGGTAGCCGACCCCGAGGCAGGAACCCGCATCATCTTCCTGCGCCACGGCCAGACCGACTGGAACATCGACCACCGCTTCCAGGGCGGCACCGACATCCCCCCTCAACGACACCGGCAGAGAACAGGTCCGCACCGCTATCGGCGCCCTGAAGCAGGCAGCAGCTGAAGGCACCACCGTGGACGCTATCGTCTCCTCGCCGCTCTCCCGCGCCGTAGAAAGCGCCGAAATCGTAGCCGAAGGCCTGGGCGTACCCTACCGCGGTGCCGTTGACGGCTTCCAGGAACGTTCCTTTGGCGACTTGGAAGGGCAGATCGCTACCCGCGAGCTGATCCTCGCCTCCCGCCAGTCCAACAATGCTTTCAATGTGGAACCGAAGAAGGACTTCCTCGCCCGCTCCCTCGCGGCGCTGAACCGCGTCCGCCGCGAATACGAGGGTCAGACCGTTGTGGTCGCCGCGCACGGCATGCTGATTGCCATGACCATGACCGCCCTGGTCGCTGAACGCTACCCCGAACTGCTCAACGAGGACGGCATCTACCCGATCCCGGTAAACGCTTCCCTGACCGAGGTGCCCCTGCAGTACCTGGACAACGCAATCGACCGCCTGGTTGTGCAGCATCTGGAACCTGAGCTGGGCCCCGAGGAAGTACCGGCGGGCGCCGAGAACACGACCCTCACCCTGATTCGTCACGGCCAGACCGACTGGAACAAGGCGAACCTGATGCAGGGCATCACCGACATTCCGCTCAATGACACCGGTCGCGAGCAGGCACGCACCACCGGCAAGAAGCTCGCCGACATGGGTCTGGAGTTCACCGTGCTGGTGTCCTCGCCGCTGTCTCGCGCCTACGAGACGGCGCAGCTGGTCGGTGAGCACTTCGATCTGCAGGTGCACAAGACCTACCCCGAGCTGGTGGAACGCGCCTACGGTGCCGGCGAAGGCCTGGACATTCCCGCCCCCGAACGCCGTGCCCCGGAACGCTACTACCCGAACGTGGAATCCGAACGTGACGTGTACATTCGTGCGGTGCGCACCCTGCGCAATATCGTGCGTGAACTTTCTGAAGCCTCGGGCAACCAGAAGATTATTGCCGTCAGCCACGGTAGCTTCATTCGCCGCGCCCTCTCCGCAGCAGCGGTGAAGAGTGGACCGTGACCGTGCCGAACGCCGAACCGCTCACGATTGACGTACCAGGCCTGTTCGCGTGGGATTCGACCAAGCAGTTCGACGAGGTGGGTCGCCTTGTCTGGTAAAGAATGGTCTGGCGCTCGCGTGTGGCGGCTGATTCTCTGGCCCGTCACGGCGCTGTACTGCGCGGTGGTGGCGAGTATCGTGTTCGCCCCCGTGCACGTGGACGATAACGAGATGGGCGGCCGCCTGGCGCAGCTACTGGATACCGGCCACGCCGAGGGGTGGCTGCCTGCGTTCATCACCTATTCGAGCATTGAGCAGCTTTCGAACGTCATCATGTTCATTCCGGGCGGTTTTCTTTTCGCCCTGCTACTCAAACCGAAGGCTCGCCCGCACGTGCTGTACTCGGGATTTTTGGTCAGCGCCTGCATTGAGACAATCCAGAGTTTCATGCCTGATCGTACCGGCGACCCGGTGGATGTGCTGATGAACGGTTCGGGTGCCCTGCTGGGTGCGGCGGGTGCTTTGGGCGTGCATCGTTGGCGTCGCGTGCGTCGTGAACGCAAGGGCAAGTAAACGAGCACCCAAATAAGCGCGCATTAATTGCATATGTTCTGCTGGTGGAGGCGCCGGTTCCGAGGGTTTTCGGAGCCGGCGCCTCCACTTTTTGCCCTGCTGTGGGTGTGCTGGCGGGGCCTATCAACACCGTGGGTGGTGGGGGAGAGGTAAAACCCAACAGTTCATTAGTCAAACAGACATAAACAGGCAACAGCTCGCAAATGGGTGTGGTTTCGGTAGGGAACATTCGGGTAATATTCCGGTAAATACAGCGTTTTATATTGACTTGCCCACAAAAACCCACATAAAATCAAGTATTACCCTAAAGCGTTCTGTCGGTTCGCTGAAACCATGTCTCTCACGGTCCTGAAAGCCGAGCAGAACGCAGAAAAGAACGCACAGATTTCCTCCCACTAGCCCAAAGGAACACCAGATTTATGTTCGCAGAAGAACGCCGTGCCGAAATTGCAAAGCTTGTTGCCTCCGCACGTCGTGTCAACGGTGCTGACCTTGCGCGCCGTTACGATGTGACCATGGAGACCGTGCGTCGTGACCTCGCCGCACTGGAAGAAGCAGGTAAGCTCCGCCGTGTCCACGGTGGTGCTGTCACCATTGAGCAGTCCACCTCCCTGGAGTCCTCCATCTCCTCCCGACAGGGCATGAACACCCCCGAAAAGCGCCGCATCGCCACCAAGGCATACCAGATGCTGCGCGACTCCGAGGCGGGCTCCATCGTCCTGGACGCAGGCTCCACCATCGAAATTCTCGCCGACCACATCGGCGCTGAGAACTTCAGCCTCAAGACCGGCAATGACCGCATCGTCATCACCCATGCACTGCACATTGCAGTCAAGCTCGCCGAAGCCGAAGGCGTCACCCTCGAGCTGGTCGGTGGCCAGCTGCGCAAGATGACCTGGGCTGCTGTTGGTGCACGCGCCGCAGAGCACTTCGGCACCATGCGCCCCGACATTGCGTTCATCGGTGCCAATGGCATTGAAGCGCATTTCGGCATCTCCACCCCCGGCATGAACGAAGCCATCGTCAAGACCGCAATTTGCAAGGCGGCCCGCCGCGTGGTCTTGCTCTGTGACTCCGCGAAGTTCGGTCAGGAATCCCCTGGTCCGCTTCGCTGGATTTGAGGATATTGACACCCTCATTACCGATCGCGAGCCCGAAGGTGCCCTCCGTCAGGCACTCGAGGCCGCAAACGTTGAGATTGTGATTGCCTAATGATTATTACTCTGACCGCCAACCCCAGCCTGGACCGCACCATTGAACTCGGCGCGCCCCTGGCCCACGGTGCCGTGCAGCGTGCTGTCGGTGCCGTACAGGATCCCGGTGGCAAGGGCGTGAACATTTCCCGCGCCCTGCAGGTTTCCGGCGTGCCGACCCTCGCCATTGTGCCCGGTGAAGCCACCGACCCGGTGCTGACCGCACTGCAGGCTGTGGACGTTAAGTTCGCTAACCTGCCCACTGGCGAGCCGATTCGCTCGAACATCACCGTGGTTGACCCGGATGGCACCACCACTAAGCTGAACGCCCCCGGCACTGTTTGATGCTGAACTGCGTCAGAAGCTGGACGAGCTGGTGGTTGAGCGTTCCAAGGGCGCCGACTGGGTGGTTTTGGCTGGTTCGCTACCTCCGGGTCTGGAACCAACCTACTACTCCGAGCTGGTGGCGGCACTGCGCGCCTCCGGCTACGAGGGCAAGATTGCTATTGATACCTCTGAGGCGCCGCTGATTGCGACCGTCGCCGGTGAGCACAAGCCCACCCTGATTAAGCCCAACTCGGAGGAGCTGGCTCAGCTGACCGGTAGCGATAACTGGGAGGAGCTGGAGGCTAGCCCCGAGCTGACCGCCCGCACCGCCCAGAAGCTGCTCGGCGACGGCATCGAGTACGTGCTTGCCACCCTCGGCGGCGGCGGTGCAGTGCTGGTCACTGAGCAGGGTATCTGGCACGCTGTGCACGAGCCGATTCAGGTTCGTAGCACTGTGGGTGCCGGTGACTCGTCGCTGTCCGGTTTCTTGATTGCTCATACTCGTGGTGAGGATGCCCCCGGTTGCCTGGTTCAGGCGGTAGCTCACGGTTCGGCTGCTGCTGCTCTGCCCGGTACCCGCATGCCTTCGCTGGAGCAGACCACTCCTGAGAAGGTCACTGTTCGTCAGCTGCAGCTCTAATTCGGGCTGTTTTCGCACCTCCAGCTTTTATTCTCAGAAGGGAATATAAGATGGGGTGCTGTGCGCATATGTACACACATATCCGCACGCTGCACACTCAACACACACTGCGCACACTTTGAACTCATATAGGGGAGAAGCCCGGCACCGCTGAGCGAATCCCCGCCCCAACACATACCCGAGGAGGGAATATGTCTGATCTGATCACCGCAGATCTCGTCCTGCTGGACGAGAACCTCGGCGAGACCCGATTCGACGTAATTGCCAAGCTCGCCCAGGCAGTCGTAAATGCCGGACGCGCTACCGACTTCGAGCAGCTCTACGCGGCTGCCGAGGCACGCGAATCCAAGACCGACACCGGCATCCCCGGTGGTATTGCGATTCCGCACTGCCGTAGTGCCGCCGTGACCGAGCCGACCCTGGCAATGGCACGCCCTAACCCGGCAGTTTCCTTCGGTGCTAAGGACGGCCCCGCCGACCTGATTTTCTTCATTGCTGCACCCGATGGCGCTGACCAGGCACACCTGAAGCTGCTGTCCACTCTGGCACGCTCCCTGATGAAGAAGAGCTTCACCGCGTCCCTGCGCGATGCCTCCTCGGCTGAAGAGATTGTTGAGCTGGTCGACGGCGCGCTCGGCGTGGGCGAGAAGAAGGCAGAGGCTACGCCCGCCGAAGCTACGCCCGCCGCCGCACCTGCTGCTGCTGAGAAGGAAACCCCCGCCGCTTCTGCTCCCGTGAAGAAGCTTGTTGCTGTGACCGCATGCCCCACCGGTATTGCTCACACCTACATGGCTGCGGACGCCCTCAAGTACGCAGCTGAAGAGCTTGGCTACGACCTGAAGGTTGAAACCCATGGCTCCTCGGGTAACGAGAAGCTGACCCAGGCTGATATTGATGCCGCAGACGCCGTGATTTTCGCGGTGTCCGTGAACGTGCGTGAGCGTAACCGCTTCGCGGGTAAGCCCTTCGTTGAGTCCCCCGTCAAGCGCGGTATTGACGAGCCGAAGGAAATGATTGCGGAGGCTCTGGCTGAGGCTGAGAACCCGAACGGTGCGCGTGTTGCCGCTGCCGCATCCAGCGCTGAGGACAGCGCAGGCGCTACCGAAGGTGCTTGGGGCTCCCGCATCTACAAGGCTGTGATGACCGGTATCTCTTACATGATTCCGTTCGTTGCTGCTGGCGGTATTCTGGTCGCTCTGGGCTTCGTGTTCGAGGCAATCACCATGCCGAACCTCGGCGATGTGAACACCAAGGCGATTCTCGAATCGGCAACCCTGTTCAACCTCGGTGACGTGCACTGGACCCTGTACCTGGGTGCTGTTCTGCAGACCATCGGTGGTTTCGGTCTGAGCCTGATGGTTCCGGCTCTTGCCGCGTACATTGCGTACGGTTTGGCTCAGCGTCCCGGCATTGCTCCGGGCTTCATCGCTGGTTCGGTGGCTCTTGCCGTGAACGCGGGCTTCCTCGGCGGTATCGTTGGTGGTATTCTCGCCGGTCTGATTGCCTACGCTCTGGGCACCCTGAAGCTGCCCGCTGGCTCGGCTCGATGATGCCCGTGGTCGTTACCCCGCTGGTGACTTCGCTGGTTGCCGGTCTGGCGATGTACCTGCTGCTCGGTGCGCCCCTGGCTTGGGTTATGACTACCCTGCAGGATTGGCTGACCTCCATGTCTGGCGGTTCTGCTCTGGTGCTGGGTCTGATCCTGGGCGCCATGATGGCTTCTGACCTGGGTGGCCCCATCAACAAGGCTGCTTACCTCTTCGCAACCGCTGGCCTGTCTTCGGGCGCGACCGTGAACCAGGAGATCATGGCTGCCGTCATCATCTCCGGTATGGTTCCGCCGCTGGCTATGGCTTTGGCAACCACCCTGCGCCCCAAGCTGTTCAACGAGAACGAGCGTGAGAATGGTAAGGCTGCGTGGCTGCTGGGTGCATCCTTCATCTCTGAGGGTGCTATTCCCTTCGCTTCGGCTGATCCGGCTCGCGTGATTCCTTCGACCATTGTTGGTGGCGCTATCGCCGGTGCAATCTCCATGGGTGCGCACGTGGCTTCCCCGGCTCCGCACGGTGGTATTTGGATTATTGGTCTGGCGCAGAACCCGTTGATGTTCCTGGCGGCTGTTGTTGCCGGTACCGTTGTCTCTGCGCTGCTGTACGTGGTGCTGAAGTCTCTGGGTGCCCGCTCTAAGGCATCCGCGTAAAGGCCGTATAACCTCACCTTCATTTGATTGTCTGTTTGCAGGCGCGAGCGTGAAAAAACACGTTACACTGTAGACAAACCACAGATAGGACATGAACTCTATGACTACCTACAAGGGCGTCGGCGTATATGCCGGCCGCGTTATTGGCCCCGTTCTTCAGATGCCTAAGCCCATCGAGGAACCCAAGGATGGTCTGCGTCTGAGCGGTGAGACCGCTGAGGCTGCAGCACAGCGCATCAAGGACGCATCGGTCCGCGTCAAGGAAGACCTGCTGGCTCGCGCAGAGAACGCAGGCCGTGACGGTAAGGCTGTTCTGAAGTCCACCTCTCAGATGGCTACCGACCGTGCACTTATCAAGAGCGCTATCAAGCTGGTTGAGACTCAGGAGATGGCTCCCGAGCGCGCAATCTGGGAGGCTGCAACCTCCTTCGCTGACCAGATGGCTGCCCTGGGTGGCTACATGGCTGAGCGCGTCACCGACATCCACGACGTGCGTGCCCGCATCGTTGCTGAGCTGACCGGCCAGCAGGCTCCCGGCATCCCCGTTTCTGACGAGCCGTTCATTCTGGCTGCTATTGACCTGGCACCGGCTGATACCGCGACCCTGGACCCCGAGAAGGTTATCGCACTGATTACCTCTGACGGTGGCCCCCAGGCACACACCGCTATTCTGGCTCGCGGCCTGGGTCTGCCCGCTATTGTGGCTGCTAAGGGCGTGACCGACATTGCTGACGGCACCATCGTCTACGTGGACTCCAACGAAGGCATCGTTGACACCGAGCCCACCGACGCTGACCGCGAAGCAGCAATCAAGTACGCAAACCGCAAGCCCGTCGCTGACTTCGACGGTCAGGGTGTGCTGGCTGACGGCACCCGCGTTCCGCTATACGCAAACGTTGGTGACGGCAAGTCCGCTGAGAAGGCTGCAAGCCTGAAGGCTGAGGGTGTTGGCCTGCTCCGCACCGAGTTCGGCTTCCTGGGCCACGACGCTGAGCCGTCCATCGAGACTCAGGCTAAGACCTACAAGTCCGTGTTTGACGCATTCCCCGGCAAGCACATTGTGGTCCGTACCCTGGACGCTGGCGCTGACAAGCCCCTGCCGTTCCTGAACGTGAACCCCGAAGAGAACCCCGCACTGGGTGTTCGCGGTTTCCGTACCGACTGGACCGTTCCGGGCGTTCTGACCCGCCAGCTGGAGGCTATTAAGGCCGCTTCGGAGAACTCCGACGCTGACATCTGGGTTATGGCTCCGATGATTTCGACCACCTCCGAGGCACGCAACTTCGCGAACATGCTCAAGGAGATTGGCCTGCCCGTTCACGGTGTGATGGTTGAGACCCCCGCAGCTGTGATGAACGCTGAGGCTATCCTCGGCGAGGTCGACTTCGTGTCCATTGGCACCAACGACCTGACCCAGTACACCATGGCGGCTGACCGTCTGCTGGGCGACCTGGCGCACCTGAACAACCCCTGGCAAGCCCGCGGTGCTGAAGATGATCAAGATGACCGTCGAGGGTGCTCAGCGCGCATCGGTCACCGCGGGTAAGAAGAAGTACGTGAGCGTCTGTGGTGAGGCTGCGGCTGACCCGGCTCTGGCTGTCGTTCTGATTGGTCTGGGTGTTGACACCCTGTCCATGAACGCTGGCGCTATCCCCGCTGTGGCTGCGGTTCTGAAGTCCGTGACCAAGGAGAAGGCACAGCAGATTGCGGCTATCGCTCTGCAGCAGATTTCTTCTGCTGAGGCGAAGGAGAGCGCACGCAAGGCTCTGCCGATTCTGGACGAGCTGGGCCTCTAAGCCTTAAAACGATTCCGGGGTTGCCTGCCGCTCCTTGATGGGGTGTGCTGGGCGGTGCCTGAGTCCATGAAAATGCCGGGTGTAGAGTTTTATTTCTGCATCCGGCATTTTTGTACTTGTTAGCGTATGGCTGAACGGTACAATTTATAGAGTAAGGGCGGGTCCTGAAGCGCCCCGTTCATTTAGAATAGGTACTGATATATTTTCGGTTCCTAATCAAAGGAGAAACATAATGGCAGAGCGCGAAGCCACTATTGCAAGCCGTGTTGGCCTGCACGCACGTCCGGCAGCTATCTTCGCTGAGGCAGCTGGCGACCTCCCCGTTGAGGTGACCATTGCTGCTAAGGGCGAGCCCGCAGATGAGGCTATGGACGCTGCATCGATTCTGTCCCTGATGTCCCTGGGTGCAAAGCACGGCGACGTTGTTGTCCTGCGCGCTGAGGGTGAAGGTGCTGAAGAGGCTCTGGACTCGCTGGTTAAGATCCTCGAGACCGACCACGACGCTGAGTAATTGACTCTCGCCTCTGAGGTGAACCCCTAAGCGGTGCGCTTCGGATGCTGTGAAGGCTACCGCCTTAAAGCGTGAATATCCCGTCACTTCGGTGGCGGGATATTTTTTATTATGAATAATTCATGTTTCATTACGTTATGGGTGGAGGCATAAGGGGGTTATTTTCCCGCTAAATCTTAATGTATAAATAACCTTTATTTTTTCCTCGAAATACCCGCAAAAATATTCCCCACAATATTTTCTGTACAGTAGCGACCCCGCTTTCTCATCATTTCAATGAAGCTATCCAACGCAGGTCACACATGGTGCCGTTAGTGCAGAAAACAACACCTAGAAAAACAGTATTTTTGCTCCCCGGTGCTACCGCAGAATCGCGCCCTTGTTAGACTAAAAAGGCACTGTCTATCTGGGAGGGACATTGGCAGAATCGAGGAACACCCCCGCAGGCCCCACCTCGCGGGAAGCTTCGCATGCAGGCGAAGCAAACACTGCCGCAACGGAAGGAAGCGAGCAGAACACTACCGCGGGCTACATTGCCGGTAAACGCGGTTTTCCCCTGGTTTCACTAGACCAGGTCACCGACGAGAAATTGCGCCGTGTGTTGGCTCAGCAGGCCCCTGCCGCGAAGGCTCAGGAGGGTACCGTCGCAGCGGAAGCTGTCAGTGAGGTACTGCAGGAAGCCGCAGCAGACATGGGTATCCCCGCGCAGGAGGTAGAGCCCACCGGCGACCCCGAGCTGCGCCCTAACGGTCACGGTGCGCGCACCGTCATTGACCCCTCCCTCGTACCTGACGACGACCTAGACGCATACCGCGAGGACCCGCACCCCACCACCTCCAGCAATATGGTGACCGAGGAGGCGCTGACCCGCCCCTCCCAGCCGGTGCCCATGACCGGTATGATTCCGCAGGTGCCGAACTCGCACGCAGCCCGACGCTACGGCGCGGATCCTGCCGCAATGCCGAAGACCGGGCCCGTCTCGATGCCCACCACCTCCGTACCGCTGGTTGATAGGGGCGCTCAGGGCCTCCTCGGGCGCGGTAGTGGCGGCCGTTGGGGTTCGCGTCGCCTCCGCTCTTTCGTGCGCACTGAGGAGGCGGCACCCGCCGCCCCGCGCGGCGCCCAGCGTATTGCTCAGCGCCAGTTTGTGCCGACTATCCGCTCTGACGAGCATGAGCGTCGTGAGGCGTTCCGCCGTGAGAAGGAGTACGCCCGCGATACCCTGAACTTCACCCTGCGCCTGGCTGAGGCGATGTTCCACTACGGCGCGGACGCTATGGACGTGGACTCGGCGATTATTGCGGTCTCTTCGGCGTATGGTTTGGACTCGGTGGAAGTCGATATTACGAACCAGTCGGTGACCATCAACTACACGTCGGACCCCGATATTTACATGGAGTCCCGCATCGCAAAGCGCAATGCGAACGCTGATGAGCGTTTTACCCACACTCTGGTGCGTGTGGTGCGTTCCTCTACGGAGAACTATGAGGCGCTCTCCGAGGTGTACGGCCTGATTTATAAGATCACTCGCGGCGGTATGACCCTGGAAATGGCCGATTTGAAGCTGAACCAGATTACGCACCGCCCCAAGCCGTTCCCGCCTCTGGTGGTGTGGGCGGCGAACCTGGCGTGTGCTGGAACCCTGACGGCGGCGCTGGGGGCAAGTTTTGCGACGGCGTTGAGTGCGGTGATTATTTTTATTCCCGTGTACTTGCTGATTCAGTGGTTGAGTTCGATTGGTATTCCGGCGTTCTTCCGCATGGCCGCTAGTGCGGGTCTGATGACCTTCTTGGCGATTTGGCTGGGCGGTGAAGGGTCCATTCTTTCGGTGCTGCAGCGTCAGGGGGAGCCGATTTCGGCGCCTCTGGTGGTGGCTGCGGGCATGATTATGTTCTTGCCGACCCCGCGTCTGGTGGGCGCCGTGCAGGATGCGATTAATGGCTTCCCGGTGACGGCTGCGGGTCGTTTCGTGTCGACGGGTATGAGCTTCTTGGGCCTGGTGGTCGGCATTGCGACCGCGGTGAGTGCGATCAATATTTTCAACGGCCCGACCCTGGATATTGAGCAGCTACGTTTTGAACCGACGACTCCGCTGGCGGCGTCTTTCTTCTTCCTCGTGGCGATTGCAACCTTTGCAATTACTTTGCAGACGAAGCTGGTGAAGGTCGGTTGGCTGATGCTCATTACGGGTTGCGGTTTGGCGGCGTATTACGCCTATGAGTTGCTTGCCGGTCCGAGTACTGGTCGCGGTCCGACGGCGTGTGCGGCGGTTGTGATTGGTGCGTTGAGCACGTATTTGCGTACCGCCTGCATGTGCCTCAGGCGATTTTCTCGATTCCTGCGATTACGTTCTTGCTGCCGGGTCTGTCGTTCTTCCGAGGCATGTATTTGCTGACGGTTGAGACGGATGTGATTCTGGGTATGCAGAATATGATTACGGCGGTTTCGATTGTTGTGGCGATGGCTTCGGGTGTTGCTCTGGGTAATTACACGATGCAGTATGCGCTGCAGAATTTTACGACTCCGCGGAATGTGGAACCGGCGGATTCTTAACTCTCCTTCAAGGGTATATAGCCAATATTGCATATATTGGATGTAGGGAAGGGGCGGTAGCTTGCGAGTTCACCTCGCAAGCTACCGCCCTTTTGGTATATCCATTGCGTCAGCTCTTACTCCGGCTCTTGTGCTGCGCCTAGCGAGTCGCCCTAGCGGACCGTTCTAGCGGACCGTCCAATCCACCGGCTCCGCACCCTGCTGCACCAGCAAAGAATTCACGGTCGAAAACGGGCGCGAACCAAAGAAACCACGACGAGCAGACAGCGGCGAAGGATGCGCCGACTCCACGCTCGGGTACGGCTGCAGCATGGGTGCGCACTTGCGTGCATCCGCACCCCACAGCAGACCCACCAGTGGCTGGTTGCGCGCCACCAGCGCACGGATAGCGCACTCGGTGATCTCCTCCCAACCCTTGCCGCGGTGCGAACCCGCATCAGACTCACGCACCGTCAAAACCCTGTTGAGCAGCATGACGCCCTCATCAGCCCAACAGGACAGATCACCGTGATCAGCCGGGGCGATACCCAGGTCGTCCTGCAGCTCCTTGTAAATATTGTTCAGCGAACGAGGCAGCGGCATGCCGCGGTGCACCGAGAACGACAGACCCATTGCATTGCCCGGGGTGGGGTAGGGGTCCTGACCAATAATGAGGACCTTCACCCGGCTCATCGGGCGGCGGAACGCATTGAAAATATCGGCGGCAGGCGGGAACGTACGGTACCCCGCCGCGTGCTCCTCACGCAGAAAAGCGCCCATGGCGTGAATCTGCTCTTCGACGGGGGCGAGTGCTGCCGCCCAATCCTCGCTCATAATGCTGCTGAGGGGCTGGTTCATGAATCTCCTCGGGGAATCTCCTGGTGCTGATGGGACCCGAACGGTGACGGGTGCGGGATGAATGCTTCTCCTCTAGGCTGAGGTTATCCCCCAGGCTAGGGTTCTCTTCTAGACTAGGGGATGACGAATACACACGCTAGGAGACGCTAGCCGCGGCAGACGAGCTGCAGACAGGAGGGAACGTGTCAGAACAGGAACGAGCTGAAACCGCTGAGACCCAGACGGAAGTAGAAAACCAGCCGGAAGTAGAGAACCAACCCGGTGGCCTGACCCCGGTGGAGCGCCGCATCCTTGAGGTGGAGCGCCGCCGCTTCAAGCACCAGGGCTCCAAAGAGAAGGCGATTATCGCCGCCGGATTTACTCCGATTGCCTACTATCAGCGCCTTAACGTGATGCTCGATGATGAGCGTGTACGCGCCGCAGCGCCGCAGATTATCGACGTCCTGCGCGCTCGCCGAGACGCTGACTAGGGGATCGAATCGGGGGAGTCGTGCGAGCTCTCCAATTCCTGCTTTTAGCCCTGTGCACCTCAAGTTCAACCAGAGATTGAACACTGTGCGGTGTCCGTCTCTTTCACAGCCGGTTGCGGGGCGTTCACGTTGGTTCTCGCTAGTTGAGCCGGTACTCTAGGTACTAGAACACCAAGACCGCACCTTCCGTAGCCGCGCCCGCGCGCCCGGTAGGGCGGTACGGTACCAGCCGGTAAACAGAGACCCGTGAAATGAGGATAAATGAGCTACCCCCGCGACGAATTTGACGAGGTAGACGAAAATACCGCCCGCCGCGGAACCTACCGCGCGGTCAATGCTGACCCGGCAAAGAGCCCCAAGGGTGCTATCCCCCTGGTAGCTGCAGGCGTAGTTGGTCTGCTCATCGGCGGTGCAATGTACGTGTACGCGCCGCGCACCGCCTCCCCACAGTATTCGGCGTCCACTGCGAAGAGTAGCTCCGCCCCCGCAAGCGCCTCTGCGTCCTCTGCTCCGGCTAAGGCTTCCGCCTCGGCAAGTGCTACGAAGACCGGTCTGGCTGAGTCCATCTCTGTGGCGGTCTACAATGCGGCGGCTCCGGCGGGTAGTGCATCCCGTGCGGCGGCTCTGCTGACCGGCTACACCATCAACGAGACGGCAAACTACACGGGTGTGGCACCGGCAACCAGCGTGGTCTACTACGCTGAGGGCTACCAGTCGCAGGCGCAGAGCATCGCCTCGAAGCTGGACATTTCGCAGGTGCGTCAGGCAACTTCCGATGTGCAGATGGGCAACCACGAGGTGATTGTGGTGCTGGCTTCCGATTACACCGGCTAGGCCCCGGCATCCGCCGCTTTGTAATTACAAACTTTCATCAACCCCACCCGTGCGATCCCACCGATGCACAGGGCGGGGTTGATGCTTTTAACACCCCTCTCGCACTCCCGGCGGGCACACCGGTAACGCCCCTTTTGACGGGGTTGATGAGCGCAGATTAAGCACTGGGCGATTAACCCTTCAACCTTGGGCATAAACGTTTGCTCCATGCCGGTACGGGTGCCACAATTGATGTAGCGTTCGGGTGTTTTATGTCCTGCTCTGCCCGCGCCTCCGTAACGGGGGCGTTGTGGAGGGGTAGCCACCCGATTTTAGATGTACCGCACCCGCAGGGGTGAAGGAAAAAATCCGATCGTCCAGGAGGACACTTATGGCAAAGCTCATTGCTTTTGACGAAGAGGCACGCCGCGGCCTTGAGCGCGGTTTGAACACCCTCGCCGATGCAGTGAAGGTGACCCTCGGCCCCCGCGGCCGCAACGTTGTGCTGGAGAAGGCGTGGGGCGCCCCCACCATCACCAACGACGGTGTCTCGATCGCGAAGGAAATCGAGCTGGAGGATCCGTACGAGAAGATTGGTGCGGAGCTCGTCAAGGAAGTTGCTAAGAAGACTGACGACATCGCAGGTGACGGTACCACCACCGCTACCGTTCTGGCTCAGGCACTGGTCCGCGAGGGCCTGCGCAACGTGGCTGCTGGCGCTGACCCGCTGAGCCTCAAGCGCGGCATTGAGAAGGCTGTTGAGGCTGTGACCGAGGCTCTGCTCTCCTCCGCAAAGGAAGTTGAGACCGAGGAAGAGATCGCTGCAACCGCGTCTATTTCCGCTGGCGACGCTGAGATTGGCAAGCTCATTGCTGAGGCAATGGAGAAGGTCGGCAAGGAAGGCGTCATCACCGTTGAGGACTCCAACACTTTCGGTCTACACCTCGAACTGACTGAGGGTATGCGCTTCGACAAGGGCTTCCTGTCCGGTTACTTTGTGACCGACCCGGAGCGTCAGGAAGCAGTCCTGGAGGACCCCTACATCCTGGTTGTGAACCAGAAGATTTCGAACGTTAAGGACCTCGTCCCCGTCCTGGAGAAGGTCATGCAGTCCGGCAAGCCGCTGCTGATCGTTGCTGAGGACGTTGAGGGTGAGGCTCTGGCTCTGTTGGTGCTGAACAAGATGCGCGGCTCCATCAAGTCTGTGGCTGTGAAGGCTCCGGGCTTCGGTGACCGCCGTAAGGCTCAGATGGCTGATATCGCTATCCTGACCGGTGGCCAGGTCATTACCGAAGAGGTTGGCCTGTCCCTGGACGCAGCAACCCTGGACATGCTCGGTTCCGCTCGCAAGGTCGTTGTGACCAAGGACGAGACCACCATCATCGAGGGTGCAGGCGACGCAGCAGCTATCGAGGGTCGCGTGGCTCAGATTCGCGCAGAGATCGCTAACTCTGACTCCGACTACGACCGTGAGAAGTTGCAGGAGCGCCTGGCTAAGCTTGCCGGTGGCGTAGCCGTGCTGAAGGCTGGTGCCGCAACCGAGGTTGAGCTGAAGGAACGCAAGCACCGCATTGAGGATGCTGTGCGTAACGCTAAGGCTGCTGTTGAGGAGGGTATCGTCCCCGGTGGTGGCGTTGCTCTGATTCAGGCCGGCGTGAAGGTCTTCGACAAGCTGGAGCTGACCGGCGATGAGGCGACCGGCGCGAACATTGTGCGCGTGGCTATTGACGCACCGCTGAAGCAGATCGCTGCTAACGCTGGCCTGGAGCCGGGCGTTGTGGTTGACCGCGTTCGTTCCCTGCCTGCTGGTACCGGCCTGAACGCTGCAACCGGCGAGTACGAGGACCTGATGGCTGCCGGTATTGCTGACCCGGTGAAGGTGACCCGTTCGGCTCTGCAGAACGCTGCGTCGATTGCTGGTCTGTTCCTGACCACTGAGGCTGTTGTTGCGAACAAGCCGGAGCCCGCTGGCGCGGCTGCTCCCGGTGCGGACGCAATGGGCGGAATGATGTAATAACTTTTTGTCCCTGATGGGGCAAAAAGTTATGGAATCCGAAGGGCACGAAGTGACCTTCGGTGGTGAGATGCCGCTGGAAACTAACCCGGCATAATCACACCGCATCCGTATGAGGCGGGGGCGGCTACCCATGAAGGGTGGCCGCCCCCGCTTTTGTGTGCCCATGCGTCCTGTCCCGCCGGTGGAGGCGGTAGAATGGCTCCTTATGGAATGCGCCTATTTTCGTGATGACCTCTGCTCCTCCTGCCCCAGCATTGAGACCGCCTACACCGCGCAGGTGCAGGCGAAGCAGGAGCATGCCCGCGCCCTGCTCGCTAACTACCCGCAGCTACAGTGGCTGGACCCGGTGACCAGTGCGGAGGCGGGCTTCCGCAACAAGGCGAAGCTCGTGGTGGGCGGTTCGGCGAAGAACCCGACCCTCGGCATCGTGGATTACCGCACGGGTGCCTCCACTGATCTTGGCGAATGCCCGCTCTATATGGAGCCGATTCAGGCGGCTATACCGGTGCTGCGTGAGCTGATTCAGCGTGCAGACCTGACCCCTTATGACATTCCGAACCGTCGCGGTGAGCTGAAGAATATTCTGGTGACTGCTTCGGCGGCGGGTGAGCTGATGGTGCGTTTCGTGCTGCGTTCGAAGAAGCTTCTGGTGCCGATTCGCCGCCAGATGGGCTGGCTACAGGAGCGGCTGCCGAACCTGGCAGTGCTGTCGGTGAACCTGCTGCGTGAGCCGGTGGCGCGCGTTGAGGGTGATGAGGAGATTATTCTCTCGGAGCGTCAGACCCTGCCGATGCAGGTGAATGACCTGACCCTGCATTTGCGTCCGCAGAGCTTCTTCCAGACGAACACGAAGGTCGCTGAGGCGATGTATGCGCAGGGCCGTGAGTGGGTGCGTGAGGTGGCTCCGCGCTCGCTGTGGGATCTGTACTGCGGTGTGGGCGGTTTTGCCCTGCATGCCGCTTCGGTGATGGATGGCGGCTCGGTGACGGGCATTGAGATTAGTGCGGAGGCGGTTGCTTCGGCACAGCGCACGGTCGCTGAGTACGGTCTGGAGGGCGTGGACTTTTCGGCTCAGGATGCGCCGGAGTTCGCGGTGTCTTCGGGCGCGGTGCCGCAGATGCTGGTGGTGAATCCGCCGCGCCGCGGTATTGGTGAGAGCTTGTGTGCGTGGATTGAGGGTTCGGGTATTGACCGTGTGGTGTATTCGAGCTGTAACGCGGTGACTTTGGCGAAGGATCTGGAGCGTATGCCCTCGTATGCGCCGGTGCAGGGCCGTGTGCTGGACATGTTCCCGCATACGGACCACTATGAGGTTATGACGTTGCTGAAGCGGCAACTATGATATTAAAAAAATTTTGATAGACGAGTAATGTAATCATAATAAAGTTCGGGGGATGAATAATTTAAATGAGATTTCCAAGAGTTGTTAGGCTGGCTATACCTGTGGGTATATTATTGCTTGTTTTAAGTCTATTTTTGGGAAATGTAGAATTAGCTTGGTCTAATATTATATCCAGTCTTGGAATGAATTCTAGTAATTCCTCTTTATTTGAATTTATGCTACCTCTATTGCAGCCCCTGTCTATTTTATTTATATCTCTAGGATTGTATGAACTTATTCTAGTTGGTTTGGATACATTGTTTTTTTATATTTTTGACAGTAATTCCTGGAAGATGATTCTTAAAGGTCGTACTGAAATTGCTCTGTGGAGAGTGAGAATTACATATCGCTGGGATAAGTTGTATCGATTTTTGAGGCTGTGGTGGTTGCCTATCGCTACTGGAGGTGGGAATGAAGTTTGGAATGGCCTGCATGGAAAAGTGCTTCCTTCATGGTTAAGAAATATAGTTAAAGATATGCTGGTCTTGACTATATTTTTACTTTCGATTCATATCTATCTATCCCTGGGGGTAAATAATCCAATTAAGATTACAGGTAAAGATATTGTGGAAAATTTCCTGAACCTTAAGCTGGATGTGGCTGGGATTTTCTCGAGTCTGCCCCTTGCACTTACTATAATCACATTGCTACCAACTATTTTCTTCTTTTATTTCTATAGTCAAAAAAGAGATATTCGGAAGATTGTAAGTAAGGAGGGTAATAAGCGCCTTGAGGAATCTGTTCTACTGTATGAAGAATTAATGGCGTGGATTGATCAGAACCTGTATAGAATATCAGAAAACTATGACTGTGCTATTTTGAATCAGGAGCATATAGTTGAGTTGAGATTGAAGAAGGTTTTTTCAAACTACTCGTCAGTTAAAAAAGGTTATTCTTATGGAATTTCTAGAATCGATAATTATGGATTTCAAGATATTGATGGAGTGGAAGACATTTCGCAAATTGTTAATAGATTACGGGAGGATAGATTAATTGAATATTCTTGGTTGATTGCGGTACAAAAACATGATATTTGGCGCTTTTATATTGATTTGACACTCCTGGGCGATCCAAAGATTATTAATCGTATACTTTATACGCGTTCTGGAATGGTTGATGATATGTCCAGAAGATCCCGATTCTTGCAAGAAGCTACGGAAGAAATATTAGATGCAAGAAGAAAAGATTCACGTGATGATTTAGCACGGGAGATATATGCAAACCTTAAAAGAATATACGTATTGAAGCGTGGAAGTGATGCCATTAGGAAGTACCTTTACTCGTCAAGGACTGAGAAAGTTCTTGTAAGGGTTCTTCAAAAGGAAAAGTAGCGAGACACCTGACCTCAGATGGAAAATGTCATTCATGTCCATAAGCGAATATAAACTGGCCTCTTAGGAGAGACTACGTAAAAATCGGTGGCGCCTCGGATACAACCATCCGAGGCGCCACCGCCTTTTCGCTCCCCTCTAGTGGGCGTGAAACCCTAACCTTGCGCCGCGAGGATACCCGCCGCGTACGCCGCCTGACCCACGTGCTGCGCCGCATCGTCAATCATGCTGACCAGGCGCACACCGCGGGTCACCGGCGGAGTCCAGGAACGGTCAATAATCTCACTCAAATCAGCCTCGCTCAGCGTCTCCGCGTAGTCCGCGAGCGCCTCGCCGGTCGCCACAAGGTACTCCACCAGAAGCGCGGAATCCTCCACCACAATGGAGCGTGCCTGCTCGGCGGTGTGGCCGTAGCCCATGGTGTCGCCGAGCTCGCCCAGACTGAAACGCTCCCTGAAGCCCTGAGTCTCCCAGACCTGCGGCTGACCGCTGAGGGCAGAAAGCTGCATGTCCATCTGCCGCCCGGCGTGCCAGAGCAGCCAGGCAATAGAGTTCGGGTGCCCGCCCGGATGCGCGTTCAAAGCTTCGGACGACAGCCCCTTGACAGCTACGGCGGCTTCGATGCCGGGGCGGCTGGCGGCGTCACGCAGAATGTCGTGGGTTTTCATGGAATCCTCCTGAAGATGCTGGCTCCTCGCAGGGAGCCGGGTAGTTTCAGTCTACGCCCGCGTGTTCGCTGCCTTGAAAGAGTCGCCTTGAAAGAGCCGGTTTGAAAGAAAAATGTGGCGTGCGGGAATAATACTCGTTTCTTCCCGTTGAACTCTGTGAAGACATCATCATCTAAATTTCACAGGAGAATATTATGACCACCCCCCGCTCAGTTGCACTTTGACATGGTCGTCATCGGCTTCGGCAAGGGCGGCAAGACCCTCGCTGGCGCATACGCCAAGACCGGTAAGAACGTTGCCCTCATCGAACAGTCCACCGGTATGTACGGCGGCACCTGCATCAATATCGGTTGCGTACCCACCAAGGCGCTCGTGCACCGTGCCGACGAGTTCCGCGCCAGCGGCGAGCGCAGCCTTGAAGAGGCAAACGCCGCCTACGAATCCGCCGTGGTTTTCCGTGACAAGCTGACCGGCATGATGCGCGCCAAGAACCGCGAGATTCTGCTGTCCAACGAGACCGCCAAGCTTATTGACGGTCACGCACGTTTCATCTCCGACACCGAGGTTGAGGTCACCGCGGGCGAGGACACCCTGCGCGTTACCGCCGACTACTTCATCGTCAACACCGGTGCCGTGTCGGTTATCCCGCCGATTGAGGGTATCCGCGAATCTGAGCGTGTGCTCACCTCCACCGAGCTGCAGAAGCTCACCCCGCGCCCCAAGCGCCTGGGCATTATCGGTGGCGGCCCCATCGGTGTTGAGTTCGCCGGTATTTTCTCCTCCTACGGTACCGAGGTGACCATTCTGGATGGTGCACCCGCCCTCTTCGGCCGCTACGACGAGGACGTTGCCCAGGTTGCCCGCGAGATTATCGCAGATCAGGACATTACCGCTCATACCGGCGTGCGCGTGCAGTCCTTCAAGGACGGCGCTGACTCGGTGACCGTGACCTACCTCGACTCCGAGGGCGCTACCCAGCAGCTGGAGGTGGACTACGTGATGGTTGCGACCGGCCGCAAGCCCGCCACCGAGGGTCTGGGTCTGGAGAACACCAGCATCGAAACCAACGACCGCGGCGCAATTGTCGTGGATGAGCACCTGCGCAGCACCGTGCCAAACATTTTCGCGCTCGGTGACGTGAACGGCGGCCCGCAGTTCACTACATCTCCATGGATGACTACCGCGTGGTGCTTTCCCAGCTGGTCGGTGACGGTTCCCGCTCCACCAAGGACCGCAAGGCAGTGGCTTCGACCATTTACATGAACCCGCCGCTGTCTTCCGTGGGTCTGACTGAGCGTGAGGCAATCGAGGCTGGCCACAAGGTGAAGGTCGCTTCGAAGCCTGTTGCCGCGGTTGCCGCGATGCCGCGTGCGAAGACCCAGGAGAACCCGCGCGGCATCATGAAGTTCGTGATTGACGCGCAGACCGACCAGATTCTGGGCGCCCAGCTGCTGGTAATCGAGTCCATGGAGGTTATTAACCTGGTGGCTCTGGCGATGCGCCACGGCATTACTGCTTCGCAGCTGCGCGATGAGATTTACACTCACCCCTCAATCACTGAGGGCCTGAATGAGGTTCTTGCCGTCGCGGCGCCCGTGAACTAGTTGAACTAGAATCGCGGCTGAATTCGCGGTTCGTATAGCGTTTCTGCTTGTCCGAGTGCTTCCCTGCCCGTTCCGCCCGTTGTGCTGTCAACGGGGGTGCGGGTGGGGAAGCATTTTTGTTAAAGTTCAGATATACCTTGTTGCTAAGCATGCCCTAAGATGGTTATGAGATAAGCGCAAGCTCACTGATTGGGTGGTCAGCGCGAGAGGGCTCGGAGGAGACACCCACTCGCTGCTACACCCACCACAGCGCACCGCCTGCGCCGCGCATACAACCGAAAACCAAAGGCACGAACCGGGAGAATCATGGCACTGCCCAAAATTAAGCCCTACACCTACGTCGACCGTGAACACAGCAACCGAGTGAGCTGGCCCGTGGACCCCTCCCGCGCTGTACTGCTCGTGCACGACATGCAGGTACACTTCGTCCAAGCTTTCGAAGGGGCCAACCTGGGTGAGGGTAACGACAACCCGGACGCCCAGATTAACATCGCCATTCGGAACCTGCGCCGCCTCATTGACGCCGCCCACGCCGCCGGAATCCCGGTCTACTACACCGCGCAGCCGCCGCGCCAGAACCCCGAAGACCGCCGCCTGCTCATCGACTTCTGGGGCGACGGCCTGCAGAACGACGAGTCCGCCCGCGTGCTTGACGAACTGGCACCCACCGACCGCGACACCGTGCTGACCAAGTGGCGCTACTCCGCGTTCGTACGCAGCCCCTTCGAGGACCTGCTCAAGGAGTCCGGTCGCGACCAGCTCATTATCGGCGGCGTGTACGCGCACATTGGCTGCCTGACCACCGCCCTGGAGGCGTTCATGCGTGACATTCAGCCGTTTATGGTTGCGGATGCGCTCGCCGACTTCTCGGAGGAGGAGCACCGCATAGCGTGCGAGTACGCTTCGGGTCGTTGCGCCCGCGTGCTGAACACCGCCGATGCACTCGCCGACCTGCATGCTGCAGAAGGTGCTGAGAAGGCTGAGACTGCTGAGGAGGCGCGCGCATGAGCTGGGTCATTGTGACCGGCGCGAACGGCGGTATTGGTGAGGCAACCGTCCACCAGCTCATTAAGAACGGTTATTCGGTGTTTGCGGCTGACCTTGCAGAGCAGCCCATTGCCTCCTTCGGTACCTACGGAGACGCAATCTTCCGCTACCGCGCTGTAGACGTTACGAGTGAAGAGTCCGTCATCGCCCTCGCCAACGATGTAGCGGCACTCGACGAACCCATCACCGGCGCGGTGCTCGCCGCGGGCATCGCCCACAGCCAGCCGCTACTGGAAACCAGTTTCGCCACATGGAAGCGTCTGCACGCGGTCAACTCCGACGGCGTGTTCCTGTGCCTGCGCGAATTCGCGCGCATCATGATTGACCAGCAGGAAACCGACCCGACTAACAGCCGCTCCCTGGTGACGGTCGCCTCCAACGCGGCGCGTGTGCCCCGCGCGGAGTTTGGTGCCTACGGTGCATCGAAGGCGTCGGCGGCGCGCGTGAGTTCCAGTTTCGGTCTGCAGCTTGCCGCGCACGGTATTCGCGTGAACTCGGTCTGCCCCGGCACCACCCGAACCCCCATGGTTACTGACGCCTGGGAGGGTGAGGACCGCTCCGCCCTGCCGGTTGCCGGTAACCCGCAAACGTTCCGTCTGGGCATTCCGCTGCGCCGTATTGCCGACCCGGCGGATATTGCGGCGGTCAACGCTTTCCTCATTTCTGAGGCGGCACGCCACATCACCATGCAGGAGATTGTCGCCGACGGCGGCGCGACCCTCTAACGGCACCCCGCGTCCGGCGTTTAGATGCCCGGCGCGAACCCACACACCACTGATAGAAGTACGATGACGAACCTTCCTGACTTTATCTTTTCCACCGGCACCCGCGTTCTGCGCGCATCCGGTGCGATGACCCCTGTCACCTTCGATAATGCCCTGGACGAGGCAAAACGCACCGGTAGCGCCGTCGTGGGTCTGATTCCTTTTGACCCTGATATGCCCGCTTACCTCTTCGTGCCCGAACGCCTGGAGGAGCAGCAGGTGCCGGTCCCCGAGCACACAGTGAAGCTGGCCGAACCGGTGTCGGTGACCGGCCGCCAGAACGACCGGTTCCGTGCCGCCGTGGCGACCGCCGTGGAGCGTATGAAGGCGGGCGAGCTGAGCAAAATTGTGCTCTCGCGCGTGCTCACCGCCCGCTACGCCCCCGGCGCACTGGACCTGGAGGCGCTGTACAACAACCTGCGCGCCCAGCAGCGTTCCGCATTCAACTTTGCGGTGCGCCTGCCCGACGGCGAGCGCGGCATGAACGGAAGCTACCTGATGGGTGCCTCCCCGGAGCTGGTGTTCCGCACCGAGGGCCGCGCCTTCAAGACCCACCCGCTTGCCGGTAGCGCCCCGCGCATTGCCGAGCCCGGTAGCGCCGAGGACGAGGCGATTCGTGACCGCCTGTTCGCCTCGCCGAAGGACCGCCACGAGCACGCCTACGTCATCAACGACATTGCCGAGCGCCTGGCACCCATTGCCGAGGAGCTGAACGTACCGCAGGTGCCCTCGCTGCTGCAGACCCCGCAAGCTTTGGCACCTGGCGACCCCCATCGACGGCGTACTGAAGGAGGGGCTGACCTGCTTGGACGGTGCCCGCGCGATCCACCCGACTCCCGCGATTTGCGGTGCCCCCACTGAGAAGGCGATGGAGCTGATTCGCCAGCTGGAGTCTTTCGAGCGCCGCTACTTTGGCGGCCTGGTCGGCTACATGGACGCCGAGGGTAACGGCGAGTGGGCGCTGGTGCTGCGTTGCGCCCAGGTCAGCCCGGACGAGGCGGTGCTGTACGCGGGTGCGGGTATTGTGGCTGAGTCCGACCCGGAGCTGGAGCACACGGAAACCGGCACGAAGCTCGGTAGCTTTGGCCGCGCTCTGGGCGTGGAGACCCTGGGCGAAGATACTCCTTAGGTTCTGCCTCGAACGCCTTGACAAGGCAGAACGAAACTGCAGAATACAACGACTGAATAAAACGACGGGACGTGCTCGCTGGCATGGCGGGCGCGTTCCGTCGTTGTATGAGTTGTTAGGGGATTGAGCGCGGCTAATCGGTGAGCAGGCGCTTGAGCTCCAGGGGGAGTAGCCACCGGCAGAAGCTGAGCCTCAACCTGCACGGGCTCACCCTCGGCAGGGTTCTCCACTGCCAGGGTGATGAGCATCTTCTGCGCGTGCTCGGGGTTCTCCGCGTCGGGGAGCGCCACGGGTACCCACTGCAAGCTAAAGCTCCGCTCGATAGCCTCGCCGCCGCCCTGAGGTGTGGGCGCGCTAAAGGTCGCTTGGGCGGTCAAGCTGTCCTGAGTCAGTACGCGCAGGGCGGTCGGCTCGGGAGTGTTACTGCCCAGAAGGTCCCCCGGGACCTCCTCGTTCATGGCAAGTTTGAGCGCATCCAACAGATCATCGGTGAGCTGCACCCGAACCAGGGAGGGCACCACGCTCAGGCCGTGGCCGGTCGCCTTGAGCACCGCCTCCTTAGCGGTCCACAGCGCCACAGAGAACAGGTGCAGTACGGGCGCGGGGCGCTCCTGCGCCACTCGTTCATATAACGAGCGTTCTTCATTGGAGAGTGCCAGACGCGCAAAACCGGAGAACAGACGCGCATCCAGGGTCTCAACATCCACGCCGAGCACCGCCGAGGAATTACGACTAAACGCACCCACGACCAGCGGATTCACCTGCGACATATTGAAATTCACGCCCGCAATACGCGGCTTACCGTGCTTCTTGCCGCTGGTGCACAGGGTGCAGGAACGATCCACCTCAATCTCAGAAGCGGCGCTCGACGGCACATCCAGACGAGCCGCCGCCATGGCACGCATGAGTGCCTGAGTGCTCAGGTAGCTGACCGCCGCCGTGGAGGTCGGCAACTGCGCCGCATGCTGCTGCTCGGCAAGACCCAGGTAGCTCAACCAGCTAAAACGCAGAGAACCGTACATCGTGCGGGTGGGAAGAGCGAAAATCTGCACGCGCTCGCTCGGACGGGCGGTAGGGTGCTCCGGGCGCTGTGCGCTGGGTGTTTCGGGGGCAGAATAGCTCATAGGTTTAGTGTACCCGCCCGGCATTACGGCAATGAGCGCGTCCGAGGCTACTTGAGGTTATCCACAGTGGCGACCGTGCGCTACGCACCCTCGCCGCCGGTGCGGTAAAGTCATCACAGACATCTTTACGGACAGCCGCCCGCACGATAGAGCGGCGGCACAGAAAGAAGGTACCGTGAACAGCACGCAAGAGATCATTGCCGCCGCAGACGGCTCGGCGCTGGGCAACCCCGGACCGGCGGGCTGGGCATGGTATATCGACGACGACCACTGGGCGAGCGGCGGCTGGGCGCACGGCACCAACAATATGGGTGAGCTCAAGGCTGTTCTGGACCTGTTCGAGGCGACCGCATCCCGCCCGGAGGCGAAGCTGCGCGTGTACTGCGATAGTCAGTACGTCATTAACTCGCTGACCAAGTGGATGCCCGGCTGGAAGAAGAAGGGCTGGAAGAAATCCGACGGTAAGCCCGTGCTCAACCGCGACCTTCTGGAGGCGCTGGATCAGGCGCTGACCGGCCGCGACTACGAGTTTATTTGGGTGAAGGGCCACGCGGGTCACGAGCTCAACGAGAAGGCAGATTCCTTGGCGAATGGTGCCGCGCGCGCCTACCAGGAGGGCCGCGAACCCGCGCACGGCCCCGGCTTCGGTGCCTCTGCTGAACCCGCACTCTCTGACGTTGCCCTCTCTGAGCCGGTGCCCTCCGAATCTTCCGCGGACGCCCACCTGCCCGTACAGGAATTCACCGCAGCCGAGATTGAGAACGCCCAGCGCGGCGTGGAGAGCCTGCGCCTGTCCGGTCTGCTACGCCCCGCCTCCGCGGTGAACGCCCCCGACCCGGAGGCGGTCCGCACCCGCAAGGAGCAGCTGGCGCTCGCGGCAGAGCGTGCCGCCGAGCGTGACGCAAAGGCACTGGCGCGCCAGCAGGAGACCGCTCAGCAGGCATCCAACGCCGCGCAGGCGGAAGAAGAGGATGACCTGACCGGTCTGGAAGAGTTCGCCGGCATGGATCCGAACGATGTTGACCCGGCGGAACTGCTGGGTGAGACCGAAGGACATGCAGAAGAGCAGGCGGTAGATCCGGCCGCGGAGCCCGCTCAGCCTGTTGCGCCTGTCCAGTCTGTTGCGCATGCTCAGCCTTCTGAACCCGCGCCTGCCCCGAACCCGGTTGTTCTGAATCCTGAGGAAGCCGCCGCCGCAGAACAACTACTCGAAAGCCGCGGCTCCGTCATGGAGGCGGCGCAGCTGGAGTCCATGCTGCACGAGCGTCTGGTGTGGGTGACTGCCACCGGTAAGTCGGTGTCCCGCTCCTCGGTGCTGCAGTACCGTGAACGCGCCTTCACTCAGCAGGGTGCCCCGCTCAAGCAGGGTGTGCAGGTACTGGATTCTTCCAGTGTGCTGGTCATGGCGGCGGTTGCCACCGCGCGCGGCCGCGTGAGCCGTTCGAGCATCTGGCATTACGATGCTGAGCGCGGCCTGTGGCGTCTGCGTTTCCGCCAGGAGACCCCCGCCTCCTAAAGCTCAGCTCCTAAAGCTCTGCCCCTAAGGAATGGGCTCTTGGGCGCAAAGATTTCCGTGCAATAAAACCCCGCCGTATCCTCAATTGCGAGGATGCGGCGGGGTTTTCTCAATAGATGTTCGCCGCCTTCTGGCGAATCTGGCAGGCGGTGTGCCGTGCGGCCGGGACCTTTTAGCTGCCCGGTCTGCCGCCTGCCTGCGGGTGGGCCTTAGAATCTGTAGCCCTGACCCCTTAGCCGACGAACATGGAGGCGTTAGCCTGCTCGGTGTCTGCGTAGTTTACGCCTGCACGGGTGAGTGCCTCGTTGATCTGGGTGATGGATGCTTCGACCTGGCGCTGGGTTGCGTGCCACTGGTCCAGTACACCCTGGAAGTTGGCGGATGCGGAGCCGGTCCAGGAGCTCTGCAAATCGTGCAGGGATGCAGTCATACCGTTGACGTCTGCGGTGATGGATGCGACGTAGGATCGTGCCTGTGCGCTCTTGGCTGCGATGACTTCGGAATCGACATTGAACTGTGCCATAGTTTTTCTCCTTTGAGATATGTGAGATAGGTGGGGCGGTTGCCCCGTGGTGGTGCTTGGGGTTTGGATCTCTGGAAAGGTTGAGTTCCTGACCGGAAGCTTGTTATCACTATATCTTTCAAAATACATCAAATGAGCTGAAAAATAATTATTTAATAAATCTGTGGATAAACCCGCTAGATTCACTCCAGCATCTCGAAAAAATCGAAAACCCTCCCGAAAATGACGCCGCTATGACGCAGCCATGACGCGCGCTCGGTTGCTCCCGCTGTTCTTTACTCGCGCCGCCGCGAGTCATAGTCCCGCCTCCGGCGCACAGCAAAACCCCCGAACCGTAGAACACTCAAGTTCCACAATCCGGGGGTTTATGCATCAGCGCTACTTCATCAGCTGATCGTCCGAGACGGGCGGCGGATAGAACGGCAAAGAAATCACGAAGGTAGCACCGCCACCATCGGTCTCGTCAATGTGAATCCTGCCCTCATGCTGCTCGATAATCGCAGCCACAATGGACAGACCCAGACCCGTACCGCCGGTCTCACGCGAACGTGAAGCATCGGTGCGGTAGAAACGCTCGAAGACGCGCTCGCGGTCTTCGCCGTGAATACCGGGGCCGTGGTCGCGCACCTCCAGCACGGACAGCGGGAAGCCGGGAACCTCTTCGCGCACGCCCACCGCAATCTCCAGGGGAGAGCCGTCGGGGGTGTAGCGCATGGCGTTGGTCAGCAGGTTCGCCACGACCTGACGCAGGCGTGATTCGTCGCCGAGCACGGTTGCGGAGGTCGGTGCCACCTCTTCGTTCAGACCCACCAGGGACACTGCACGGTCGGGTGCCGTAGCGTAGGCGTCGTTACTAGCGTCCACTGCCAGGTTGAACAGGTCGAAGGGCGCCAGCTTGGATTCGCGGCGCTCATCAATACGCGCCAGGGTCAGCAGGTCTTCCACGAGCTGACCCATACGCTTGGACTCCGATTCGATGCGGCTCATCGCGGTAGCGACAGCCTCGTCGGTCGGTAGCGCTCCCTGACGGTACAGCTCCGAGTAGCCTCGAATACTGACCAGAGGGGTGCGCAGCTCATGCGAAGCGTCACCCACGAAGCGGCGCATTTTCGCCTCGCTCTTCTCGCGGGCTTTGAAGAGCATTTCAATCTGGGTGAGCATCGTGTTCAGCGAAACCGCGAGGTTACCGATCTCGTTGCTGGGGTTGTAGTCCTCAATACGCTGAGAGAGGTCACCGGCAGCGATCTTGGCGGCGGTCTGCTCCACGCGAGCCAGCGGCTCGAAGGTGCGGGTCACAATCACCCAGGTCATCGCAATCGCGGAGGCGAGAGTCGCCAAACCAAACGCGAAGGTCAGCACACCCACGAGGGCGACCACCTGGTTCGTTTGTTTCAGCGGCATGGCAATAACCAGGGATGCCGCCTCCGTCAGCCCAGAAGAATCTTTTGATTCAATGGGTACGGCGAGCACACGCCAATCGGAGGAGCTGCCCACCGAATTGACGGTGACCGCCTCTTCGTTTTGCTTGCGAACCTTCTCTTCGGTCCAGCCTTGCAGTGCCGGCTCGCTGAACTGTTCGCTGTCCTCGGACTTGAGCGAGTACAGTACGTTGCCGTCCTTGTCGAGCAGGTACAGGCGGTAGGTGCTCAGGGATTGTTCCTGATTGCCGGAGGGGCGCACGGTCGCCAGCTGCACGAGTGAGGGGGCACTGTTCTTCATCTCTTCGTCCAGCTGGTGCACCATCTGGGCGCGCAGAGCGGAATCGCCACCAGGCTCGTCACCGCAATGGAGAGGGCGATGAGCATGGAGGTAATGAGCACCAGCTGGGTGCGAAGGGAAAGAGACTGGGGGATCCGGTCGAGGGGTTTGAGCGCCACGTTAGCCTCGAGAACCGCGAATCATGTAGCCCACACCGCGCTTGGTGTGGATGAGCGGCTCGTGGTTTTCACGGTTGTTGTCGATCTTGCGGCGCAGGTACGAAATGTAGGACTCAACGATGGAGGAGTCGCCGTTGAAGTCGTACTCCCACACGTGGTCGAGAATCTGCGCCTTGGACAGCACGCGGTTGGCGTTGAGCATCAGGTAGTGCAGCAGGTTGAACTCGGTGGGGGAGAGGTCAATCTCTTCGTCACCGAGGAACACTTCGTGGGTGTCCACGTTCAGGGTGAGGGCGTCAACGCGCAGTACGGCGTCGTCCTCTTCCTGGACGCTGCGGCTACGGCGCAGAATGGCGCGGATGCGGGCGATTACCTCGTCGAGGGAGAAGGGCTTGGTGACGTAGTCGTCACCGCCGGCACCCAGACCGGTCACCTTGTCTTCGGTGGCGTCCTTTGCGGTCAGGAAGAGCACGGGGGTGGTGGTGCCGTTTTCGCGCAGGCGGCGGGTCACCTCGAAGCCGTCCATGCCGGGCATCATGACGTCCAGGACGATGAGGTCAGGGTTTTCGGCGTGCGCCTTTTCGAGGGCTTCGCGGCCGTTGCCGGCGGTAACTACTTCAAAACCGGCGAAACGCAGGGAGGTGGCGAGCAATTCAAGAATGTTGAACTCGTCATCGACGACTAGGAGTTTTGCTTCAGCAGACATACTCTATCTTTCTCTCTGAATGGCAGGCTGTACTTGATAAGTGAATGATGTGTGTGAGCTTGGGGCTCAAATCTTTATGCCTTGTTGCGGCGCATGACCGACAGGATGAGTGCGGCCATGAGGGCGATAAAGGCGACGGGGAGGAGGACCAGCGGAATCTGGCTCATGAGGGCGGGCGGCGCTGCCCCAACCCACTTCATCACGAGCATGGCGACTCCGGTGAGCAGGCAAATCAGGGCGAGAAGCGCACCTGCCGCGCCGAGCCAACGGATAGCTCCGGCGTAGGGAAGGGGAGCGGGCGCCTGGTCTGCGGTACTGCGCGTGTCCTGTACGGGTTCATTACTCATAAATTTAACCGTATCAGCTCACACACAGCTGTTCGTGGGCGAAGCCCCAGATTTAGCGGTTTGAGACCCAAATTCACAGCGTATGTGAAGCTTGGGGCGGGCGCCGCAATGTTTGCGCACGCGAGATGCTTTAATAGGGGTATGTCTGAACAGGTTTTTGAACTGCTCCCCGAAACTACGCCCGCTACTGACGCGCCCGCAGAGTCCGTTGTGCCTTCTGCCGCGCCTGAGAGCACCGACGAGGGTAGCGCTGTACCTGCTGAGACTCAGCCCTCCGTGAACGCTGAGGAGACTGAGGCGGCTGATACGCCCGCTGAGGAGTCTGCCTCCGAGGAATCTGATGCCGAAGAAACCGCACAGAACGAAGACTCCACCCCCGACCCCTTCACCCCGCTGGATGAAGAGGTGGGCGCCCCCTCCCTGGGTGTTCCGCACAAGCTGCGCCGCACCTCCAAGGTGGATGAGATTCTTGCCGCCGCCAAGGATGTGGCGTTGCAGGGCGTTCAGGAAATCGCCCCGGCACACGCTATCGGCCTGGTGCATCACGTGCGCGCCGAGGAAGAGCGTCTGAGCACTCACCTTTTCGAGTGCACCCTGCCCGGTTACCGCGGCTGGTTCTGGTTCGCGACCCTCTCGCGTGCGCCTCGCTCCCGTGTGGCAACGATCTGCGAGGTGGGCCTGCTGCCCGGCGACGATGCACTGATTGCGCCGGATTGGGTGCCGTGGGCTGACCGCGTTCGCCCGGAAGACCTGGAGGAGAACGCCGCGCAGGAGAACGTAGAGCAGGAGAATGTAGAGTTTGATGCAGCTACTGAGGAATCTGCTGAGTCCGGTGAGCCCGTAGAGAACAACTCGGCGGAGAATGAAACCGCGCAGAACGCTTCTGCTGCAGAGGAAACTGCCGAGGCTGAGTCCGCAGAGTAAGCCTACCGTCTACTCCTCTTAATAAAGGGGTGGGTTAGCAAAAGCATATATATAAAGGTGTCTTGAGTCGTCCAATGAGTTTTCATTGGGCGACTCAATGACTTAAGCCGTGGCAAAAGCCGCTGAAAAAGTACATAATAGATTATTGAATTAAGTAACGACTTAGGCAGTGCTATCTAAGTACTGTTGCGGTGATAGCTGGGAGAGATATATGACAGACCTCATCGATACCACAGAGATGTATTTGCGCACCATCCTCGAACTGGAGGAAGAGGGCATCGTCCCCATGCGTGCGCGCATCGCTGAACGACTCGAGCACTCCGGCCCGACCGTTTCCCAGACTGTGGCACGTATGGAGAAGCACGGCCTGCTCACCGTTGAGCCGGACCGCCACCTCGAACTGACCGAGGAAGGCCGCCACAAGGCGGTCGAGGTGATGCGTAAGCACCGCCTGGCTGAGCGACTGCTCTCCGACATTATTGGTCTGGAACTTGAGTACGTGCATGAAGAGGCATGCCGCTGGGAGCACGTCATGAGTGACAAGGTGGAGAAGCGCATCCTGGAGATGCTCAAGGACCCCAAGTTCTCCCCGTACGGCAACGCTATCCCCGGCCTGGAGGATCTGGGTCACACTAGCGAAAGAACGACGAGCGTACCGTGCCCATGTCCCTGGCGGCACGCGACTCTGGTCCCGAGGACCGTTTCACTATCTCTCGTTTCCCTGAGTCCATTCAGACTGACGTTGAGCTGTTGAAGCTGCTGGCTGACGCAGGTATTGTCTACGGCGCTTCGGTGTCCGTGGTTGCCGGTCAGAACGATGACGTGATTGTTCACGCCGACGGTGAAGAGGACACCCTCTCCCTGGACATGGATGTGGCAAACGCAATCGTGGTCAAGCGCGGCGGCAACCTCTAAGGTCTAATTCTGAGAGTCTGCTAACCCAGTTCACGCTAAACGGTGGTATCGCCTTCCTTAGTGGAGGCGGTGCCACCGTTTTTGTGCACGTGTTAGGGTTGCTCGGTCTTGCGGGGAGGTTTTGGGGAGCTGAGGTGCCTAGTGGGTGGGGTATTTCAGAGTTTGGTCATGTGCGCGGGCGCATATACTCCTCTCTCAGAGTTTTAGCAACTGCGCTTGAGTGCATTTTTCGGGTTTTTCGCTTAAATCTAAGGTTGAAACTGAGGGAAACGCCGATGTTTGAGCAATCTCTGAGAACGGACATTTAAGAGATAAGGGTCATTTTTAAGAGTTTTGAACCCTGTCCTTAAGGGGTGCTGGTGCATTAAAAGCGAATGTGCATCCTTGTGAAACACCTAGTCAAGAGCCTTAAACGGTAGCTGTTGGTTCCATTGAGAGGGGGTCAAATGCCTGGAGTGCCAAGTTTTCCCCCCAGGGTGAAAGTCCAAAATTTAAGCCCGAATGAAGTGACAACTGGGAGTTTTCTGTGTATTCTCGATTTGTGCCCAAATCCTCATCGTAAGAGGGCACCGTCGAAGCGGTTCCGCTGAGTTCTGCCAACGCTTCGATGTACGTCTACCCAATATGGCAGAAGCGGGGGACCCAATCCCCAAGCTGGGATACGGCATCTCAATCGAGAAGCCTCGGGGCTAAGTCACTTCGGTGGCCGAGCGAATCCATGCTCGAGCCCGACAGCTCACCTCGTCAGGCAATGGAGGAATTACCAATGGCTAAGAAGATCGTACGTACCGCAGGTGCAACCCTCGCAGCAGGCGCAATCCTGCTCGGCTCGACCGTTCCCGCGAACGCATTCGCACAGATCCCCGCTGCGGCTGATCTGTCCTACGACTACACCAACTACGAGTTCGACTACACCAGCTACAACACCCCCGCAACCACCTACGTTGCACCCCAGGCTCAGGCACAGCAGACCTACGTTGCTCCCGCAGCAGCTCCGGCACCCGCAGCTGAGACCACCTACGTAGCACCCCAGGCTGAGGCACAGCAGGCTTACGTTGCACCCGTTGCAGCACAGACCGAGGCTCCCGCAGTTTCCTCCGCCTCCACCGGTAACGCATCCCGCGACGCAATCGTTGCAACCGCAATGAGCGGTCTGGGCGGCGCATACGTTTGGGGCGGCAAGACCTTCGGTGCATGGGACTGCTCCGGCTTCACCTCTTGGGTTTTCGCTCAGCACGGCATCAAGCTGACCGCTTTCACCTACGCAATGAAGAACGAGCTGCGCCCGACCGCTAACCCCCAGCCCGGCGACATCGTCTTCCAGAACGGCTACAGCCACGTTGGTATCTACCTGGGCGACGGCAAGATGATCTCCGCTCTGAACCCCACCAACGGTACCCTGGTGCACCCCACCTCCTGGATGTCCGTTGACGGCTACTACACCGCTCTCTAAGCCTTAGCGCATAAGAGCTGGGTTTAGCCCAACATACTTCTCAAAAGGCGCCTACCCCACACGGGGTGGGCGCCTTTTGCGTACCCGAGAGATTCCACGAAAATACCGCCGAGAACGCACCTTAGTATGGGCGCATTCTCGGCGGTATGTGTTTTAGGTGTATGCGGCTAGGACGCGAGAGCCTGCAGAAGCCCCTGCGGGTCCTGCTCCCACTCGCTGAGCTCAGCTTGCAGATTAGCCCGCGCGGGCTCCTCCCAAAGCTTGAGAGCCTGTTCGGAGAGGAAGACGCGCTCACGCCCCAGGATCGAACGCAGGAAGGTCGTACGACCGGCACGGAATGCCTCATCGTCAAGATGGGAGTACTCGCTACGCACCCCGCGCAGGTAGCGGCGGTAGCGTGCCGAATCAGCCGCCAGGATAGCCATATCGGCATCGAGGAAAAACTGAATATCCGCCCGCTCATAGCCCGCCGGTAGGTCGGCAGACTCGGGCAGCTCGTGGGTTGCCGTGGCACGCACCAGAAGGCTCACCATCTGCAGCTCGTCAACATCGAGCAGGCCCGCGGTAACCAGCGGCTCCAGGGAGGCGTTCGCCAGCTGCTCGCTACGGCGCTCATCCTCACCCGGCGCGCCCTCGTACACCGCGTCGTGGAACCACGCCGCCAGAACCAATGCCAGGGGAGTAGAACCCTGCGTGCGGTGTGCGTAGAGGCGGTCCAGATCGGTGAGCATCTGCGAAAGGTGCCCGCTGTGGTGGTAGGTGCGGTGCGGCTGCTCCCACGCCTGCAGCAGGCTCTCACCCAGTTCCGCTACCTGTGCCGTGAGCTGAGTCCGCAGCTCGGCAGGAGCCTCCACATGCTTGAGACGGGGTGTATTAAGGCGGGGCGCAAACGCCGCCTCCCAGGCGCGAAGCAGGCGCGGGCGAATCTTCTCGGGGCGTTCCTTCAAGGGAATCCGCAGACCGCTGGCAATGAGCGTGCGAGTTAGCTCCGCACCGCTGAGCTCAACCGCGCCCGCCCGCACCAGCTCATCGTAGAGGTGCGCCGGAACATCGTAGTGGTCGCGGTCGAAAGCACGCTCACTGATGCCCGCCGCTGCGGCGAAACCGTGCAGTTCCGCCAGGGATGCATCGGAGATAAGGTGCGAGAAGACGGTGCCGTGCGCGGGCCAGGTGGGCGGGTCAATGTAGATGCTCATTCGTACATTGTAGGAGCGGTTCTGCCGCCGGGTGCGGGTGTCCTCAGGCGGTGAACACAGGGTGGTGAACACGGGCTGGGGTGGGGATTGGGACAGGGGATGGGTGCGGCACGGTTGCGGGTGGACGCTGGCGGCTTGGGCGGGCTGTGCCGACTCGCGGCGCGGGGTGCCTTATACTGGATAGGTACGCCCTCGTAGCTCAGGGGATAGAGCACTTCTCTCCTAAAGAAGGTGTCGGACGTTCGAATCGTCTCGGGGGCACACAGAACCGGTAGTCATGCCGGTACGAGAAACCCGCCCGTCGCTTGCATTAGCAGGCGCGGGCGGTTTCTCTGTTTCTGCACGTAACGAGTACTCAAGAAAACACGTTGTTATAGCTGAGACAGGTCAATCTTGCCCATCAGCAGGATCTTCTCGCGAGCGGCCTTATCCGCCATCAGCTCAGCAATATTGTGCGGGACAACCTGCCAAGAAATACCCCAGCGATCTACACACCAGCCGCAACGCTCCGCCTCAGGTATAGCGGAGAGCTGCTCCCAATAGTAATCAATCTCCTCCTGAGTACGGCACGAAAGAACTACCGAAACCCCCGGCGTGAATGTGAAATCGTGGAAAGTACCGGAATCAGCAGCCGCCATCCAGGTGCCGTGCAGGTTGAAGTCGGTAAACATGACCGCATCTGCCTCAAAGGGGCTACCTTCCGGATAGTGGTACAGGGTGCCGCGGCGGGCATCCTCAAACATGGAAATCCAACGGTTGGTGGCTTCCTCTGCATTGCCGTGATTCGTGCCGCCAAACATGAAAGAAGGCACGACGAAGGGCCGCGGGTCTCCTGCAGGGTTGGTAAGCATCAGCTGCCAGGTCATACCGAAACGATCACGCACCCAGGCGTAGCGTGGGGAGAAAGGATACTCACCCAGTTCCATCAGCACACCGCCGGTACTTAGCTCTTCGTAGAGTTCATCGAGGTATGCTCGCGCTTGCGCCTCACCGCCGAAGAGGAGCGGGTCAAAGTTTAGGATGCAACTGATGGACTGGTTCGGGACGTACCGGTCATCACCGTTAATGAGCGAGAGCTGGAAGCCGTGGATGCTTAGAGTCGTGAGTCCGGGCACCTGTTCCATGATGGAAGCATCGCGAAAAACCCTGGTATAGAACTGTGCGGCTTCGTCGGCTGAGCCATTGCACCATAGGGCTATTGAGAGGCTCGGAGGTAAGGTCTGGGTCATGCGGTCATCCTAGCATGACTATTCTGTGCCACCGGTTTGCCGTTGCCGATTTAGATTGTGAGGCTGATTGACCGAACGGGTGGGAGCCGCGGAGTAAATGCGGTAGCATGGAATATCGAACGTGTATTCTAGGCAGCGAGGTAGATGATGAGCGACAAGCCCGAACAGCAGAAGCAGCCCTTCACCGAACAGGACGGCCTGTTCGCCGCCGAACTCGTCACCCCCGCAGCACCGGTAGCGGAAGATGAGCCGCCCTTCGACCCCTACTACGACGTACCCCCTGCCGAGGACGACTACTACGCCCCTCCCATGGACGCTGCAGTGATGGATGCTCCGGTGATGGAGGCGCCCGCACAGGACGTACCTGCCGCCCTGCCTACCGGTATGCCCGCCTACGGTGCCTCTGCTACCAGCGCGCCCGTTCCTGAACCCGGCGCACCCGCAGCCTTCACCGCCGCAGACCCGCTCGGCGACTTCATGCCGCCCGCCTACCGAGTCGGCGGCTACGGCGAGGACTTCGACCCCGCTGACCCCTACTGCGAACGTGCCCACAGCCTCAATGCGGTGGACCCCGCCTCCCTCACCGCCGGGCTCAATGAACGCCAGGAAGAAGCCGTGCTGCACTCCGGCGCGCCCCTGCTCATCGTTGCGGGCGCCGGCTCCGGCAAGACCCGCGTGCTCACCCACCGCATCGCCTACCTGCTCGCAACCCATCGCGCGACCCCCGGCCAGATTCTCGCCATCACCTTCACCAATAAGGCTGCCGCCGAAATGCGTGAACGTATTGAGGCGCTGGTTGGCCCGCGCGCCAAGCACATGTGGATTTCTACTTTCCACAGCTTCTGCGTGCGCGTGGCTGCGCCGTGAGGCCGCCGCCCTGGGTTTGAAGTCCACCTTCACCATTTACGATTCGACCGACTCGCAGCGCCTGCTGAGCCTCATCATTAAAGAGCTCAACCTGGACCCCAAGAAGTTCACCGCCAAGGCCGTGGGCAACCGCATCTCCGGGCTGAAGAACGAGCTGGTCAGCGCCGAGGCGTTCGCATCCCGCGTGGCCTCCGATAACCCGTACGAGAAGACCATCTCGCAGATCTACACCGTTTACACGCAGCGTCTGCGCGCCGCCAACTCCCTCGACTTTGACGACCTGATTGGCCGCACCGTCTTCTTGCTCAAGAAGTTCCCCGAAATCGCGAACTACTACCGCCGCAAGTTCCGCCACATCCTCGTGGACGAGTACCAGGACACCAACCACGCCCAGTACCAGCTCGTGCGTGAACTGGTCGGCGCCCACACGAAGGCACCGGCTGACCGCGGCCCCTACCCGGACGCCGTGCCCCCCGCCGAGCTGACCGTGGTGGGTGACTCCGACCAGTCCATCTACGCCTTCCGCGGCGCGGATATCCGCAATATTACGGACTTCGAGAAGGACTACCCGAACGCCCACACGATCCTGCTGGAACAGAACTACCGTTCCACGCAGAACATCCTCTCCGCGGCGAACGCGGTCATCGAACGCAACCCCGACCGTCGCCCCAAGAAGCTGTGGACCGCCTCCGGTGCGGGCGCGAAAATCATCGGTTACGTCGCCGAATCCGAACACGCCGAGGCACGCTACATCACCCGCGAAATTGACCGCCTTGCCGATGAGCACGGCGTGCAGCCCGGTGACGTCGCAATCTTCTATCGCACCAACGCGCAGTCCCGAACCCTCGAGGACATGCTCATGCGTGCCGGCCTGCCCTACCGCGTGGTCGGCGGTACCCGCTTCTACGAGCGTAAGGAAATCAAGGACGCTCTGGCGTACCTGCGCGCCCTGAGCAACCCCGATGACGACGTGAACGTGCGCCGCATCCTCAACGAACCCAAGCGCGGTATCGGTGCCAAGTCTGAGTCCGTGGTGGCGGAGTACGCGAGTGCGAACCGCATCTCCTTCTACGCCGCCGCACGCCAGACAGCCGACATCCCCGGCCTGGGTGCCGCCGCGGTCAAGAAGTACGCCGAGTTCGTGCGCCTTATGGACGACCTGGCGCAGATTGCCCGCACCGAACCCGCCGCAACCTGCCTGGAAGCGGTCCTGGAGCAGACCGGATACCTGGCGGCTCTGCGCGCATCCAAGGACATTCAGGACGAATCGCGTGTGGAGAACCTCTCCGAGCTACTCGACGCCATGGTCGAGTTCGAGACCGAGAACCCCGGCGCCGACCTGGAGCAGTTCCTCGAACACGTGGCTCTGGTCGCCGACGCCGACTCAATCCCGAACCGCCCCGCCAGCGCCGACGGTGAGAACGCCTCCGCCGCACAGATTGCCGCCGAAGCCGCCGAGGCGAAGGCACAGGGCATGGTCACCCTCATGACCCTGCACACCGCCAAGGGCCTGGAGTTCCCCGTGGTGTTCCTGACCGGCATGGAGCACGGCCTGTTCCCGCATCAGCGTGCCCTGACCGATGAGAAGGAAATGAGCGAGGAACGCCGCCTGGCGTACGTGGGTCTGACCCGCGCCATGGAGCGCCTGTACCTGACCCGCTCGGAAACCCGCACCATGTGGGGTAAGAGCCAGTTCAACCCGCCCTCGCCCTTCCTGGAGGAAATCCCGGAGGAGCTGATTGAATGGAAGCGCACCGCCGGTTTCTCGGGCTTTGGTGCCTCCGGTATGGGTGCGTATGGCGCTCGCGGCAGTTCCTATGGCGGCAGCTCATACGGGAACTCGTACGGTGGCGGCTATTCGGGCGGTTCTCGTTCCAGTTACGGTTCCGGCGGCTACTCGGGCGGCTATGGCTCGAGCGGGTACAGTTCCGGTGGCTCGCGCGGCTCATACGACCCCTACGAGTCCCGCCCCGCACGCCGTTCTGAGCCGTCCACCGCGGATATTAACGGCTCGGCAAGCTATGGGCTGGCGGCGGCAGCTGCCTCCTCGAAGGTGACGAACCGTTCCCGCGTTCACCAGAGCAAGGAAATCCCGACCCTGGCGGTCGGCGATACGGTGCGCCACACCAAGTTCGGTGAGGGTCGCGTGCTCGCCGTTGAGGGTAGCGGCGATAAGACCGTGGCGAAGGTTCGCTTCGGCTCGGAAGAGAAGCGCCTGCTGCTGCGTTACGCGCCGCTGGAGAAGGTGAGCTAACGCCTCAGGGGCGAGAACCTGACAACGCCGATGGAGGGGCGGGTACCTGAGGGTGTCCGCCCCTCTCGGTGGCTGTGTCTCTGCGGGCTGTGCCGGGCGTGTTGTCCGCCTGCTGAGAAGGGCTTCGGGGCTTGGCGGAGCATAGCGGTAAACGCCGCTTTTTCGCCGGTATTTCGCGGCGGATGGGGGAGTGGCAGCTCGGGTTAGTTACCCGGTGCACACCCTTTGGGTGGAACATACCCAAAATATTTGTGAGCTGAGTCGCTAAAATCTCAGATTTGGGGGTCCGTGAGTGCGAGCTCACGCCGAATCCGATAGAGTAGAGACGAGAGAAATTCCCCGCGTCAATGATGCGTGTGCGCCGGGTGCGAGAGATACCTATCGCACGTACCGGACACACAGGGGAAGACACCTCTAATGACCAGGCCGAGTGCACCAGTACTCGGCACCACTTCGAAGAAGAAGGACACCTGTGGACCTTTTCGAATACCAGGCGCGCGAGCTCTTCGCAAAGCACGGTGTACCCGTGCTCAAGGGCATTGTTGCGACCACCCCTGAAGAAGCAAAGGCAGCAGCTGAGGAAATTGGCGGCCTGACCGTCATTAAGGCTCAGGTTAAGACCGGCGGCCGCGGTAAGGCTGGCGGCGTTAAGCTCGCAAAGTCCCCCGAAGAAGCTTACGAGCACGCTCAGGCAATCCTCGGCATGGACATCAAGGGCCACACCGTTCACCGCGTGCTGGTCGCTGACGGCGCAGACATCGCCGAAGAATACTACTTCTCCCTCCTGCTGGACCGCGCAAACCGCTCCTACCTGGCAATGTGCTCGGTAGAAGGCGGTATGGAAATTGAGCAGCTCGCTGCTGAGCGCCCCGAGGCACTGGCAAAGATCGAGGTTGACCCGCTGGTTGGCCTGGACCAGGCTAAGGCTGAGGAAATTGCTAAGGCAAGCAGGTTTCTCCGCAGAACTGCAGGAGAAGGTTGTTCCCGTTCTCGTCAAGCTGGGCGAAGTCTACACCAAGGAAGACGCAACCCTGGTTGAGGTTAACCCCCTCGTTCTGACCCCCGAGGGCACCATCCTCGCCCTGGATGGCAAGGTCTCCCTGGACGACAACGCAGAATTCCGCCAGCCCGAGCACGAGGCTCTCGTGGACAAGTCCGCTGAGAACCCGCTGGAAGCTAAGGCAAAGCAGTTCGACCTGAACTACGTGAAGCTGGACGGCGAGGTCGGCATCGTTGGTAACGGTGCAGGTCTGGTTATGTCCACCCTGGACGTCGTTGCATACGCTGGTGAGAACCACGGCAACGTCAAGCCCGCAAACTTCCTTGATATTGGTGGCGGCGCATCCGCTGAGGTTATGGCTGCTGGCCTGGAAATCATTCTGGGCGACGAGCAGGTCAAGAGCGTTTTCGTGAACGTCTTCGGCGGCATCACCGCATGTGACGCAGTGGCAGACGGCATTGTGAAGGCTCTGGAGATTCTGGGCGACGCAGCAACCAAGCCCCTGGTTGTGCGCCTGGACGGCAACAACGTTGCTGAGGGTCGCCGTATCCTCTCCGAGGCGAACCACCCGCTGGTTGTTCTGGCTGAGACCATGGACTCCGGCGCTGACAAGGCAGCAGAGCTCGCTCACAAGGCGTAATCGCCAGCAAAGGATTTCAAGGAAGTAATATGTCTATCTTTGTGAACAAGGACTCCAAGGTCATCGTTCAGGGCATCACCGGTGGCGAGGGTACCAAGCACACCGCACGCATGCTCGCAGCAGGCACCAACATTGTGGGCGGCGTGAACGCTCGCAAGGCTGGCACCACCGTCACCCACAAGGCAAAGGACGGCTCCGACATCGAGCTGAACGTCTTCGGTTCCGTAGCTGAGCTATGGAGAAGACCGGCGCGAACGTCTCCATCGTCTTCGTTCCCCCGGCCTTCACCAAGGCAGCAGTTCTCGAGGCTATCGAGGCTAAGATCGGCCTCGTCGTCGTCATCACCGAGGGCGTTCCGGTTCAGGACTCCGCAGAGTTCTGGGCAGCTGCTAAGGCATCCGTGGACGAGAACGGCAAGCAGATCACCCGCATCATCGGCCCCAACTGCCCCGGCATCATCTCCCCCGAGGAGTGCCTGGTCGGTATTATCCCGGCGAACATCACCGGCAAGGGCAAGATCGGTCTGGTCTCCAAGTCCGGTACCCTGACCTACCAGCTGATGTACGAACTGTCCGACATTGGTTTCACCACCGCTATCGGTATTGGTGGCGACCCCATCATCGGCACCACCCACATCGACGCTCTGGAAGCTTTCGAAGCTGACCCCGAGACCGAAGCAATCGTCATGATTGGTGAGATCGGTGGTGACGCTGAGGAGCGTGCTGCTGAGTACATCAAGGCAAACGTGACCAAGCCCGTCGTTGGTTACATTGCAGGCTTCACCGCTCCTGAGGGTAAGACCATGGGCCACGCAGGCGCTATTGTCTCCGGTTCCTCCGGTACCGCTCAGGCGAAGAAGGAAGCTCTGGAAGCTGCAGGTGTGAAGGTCGGTAAGACCCCCCTCCGAGGCTGCAAACCTGATGCGCGAAATCTTCGCAGCGAAGTAAACAGCATAAATAATGCGGCAGATGCCGGTAGCCCCCGAGGCTACCGGCATCTGTACGTTAAATCAGGTTTTTGAAAATAGTTCAGTGAGCTGAAGAGCCTGCTTTGTTATATATATCATGGTGAAAAAGATGAAAAGTCTATGTTAATAGACATATAATAATGCCCATTGAGCCTAGTCAGATTGTTATACATGTAGGCTCTATCTATATTTCATCACATACGAGGAGAACATTCACTCATGACTCAGCCCATTTCCCGTCGCTCTGTCGCTAAGGCAGGCGTCTGGTCTGCACCTGTTATTGCAGCTTCTGCTGCCGTGCCGGCCTATGCAGCATCTACCAGGAGCGATGATTCTGAGGAGAAGCTGACTATCCAGAGCGGCCTGTTTGTTAGCGCTCAGTACGGTGGCGGCTTTGTTGGTTACGCTTCGTCCACCAGCACCGGTCCGATTCACCCGACCACTCCTGAGGCGTACTTCGCATCTTCTTCCAAGCCCGAATCCGACCTGAACTGGGACGATAGCGCTTCCAAGCCCACCAACCCTGACCTGTTTATCAACGGTGAGGGTACCTTTACCCCGGTCAATAACTCCCAGACTGCATCCCCCGGCTCCTACGTGGCATCTAGCGGTTTCTGGTGGTCTGTTCCGACCACTGCACCCAAGACTGGTACCGGCTACGTTGCAGGTTCTACCGCAACCCTGGCTGCTGGTGCAACCTTTGTGACTGATGTTGAGTACACCGTGCCTGCCAATGCTCTGAACGCTGCTAAGAGCGGTAAGATTAACGGTCAGGCGTGGACTCCCAACGGCCGTGCGCTGAGCGGTAGGCTTGCAGAGCTGGTTGCTTCGGCAGGTCAGGCACGCTACCTGTCGGTTGCTCAGGCAGCGGGCAACTGGTCTGCTTCGGTCCCGACCGTGACCAAGAATTCTGATGGCACCTACACCTTCAAGGGTCGTATTACCTTCACTACTACCAAGGCGTACACTCTGAAGCAGACCGGTAACAAGCTGTACGGTCAGGTTGTCATCATGCCCGGTATTGTGTCCTTCAGCCCGGCACAGGGTTGGGTCTCCTACAAGCAGACCTCCAGCATCCAGAATGCAACCATTACCTACTCCGGTAACGGCTATACCGACACTAAGGCGCTCTCTGGCGCTGAGGCTACCACCCAGATTAACCCCTAGTCTGGTTATGCTGTGGGGCCTCAGCTTAACGCCCCGTGGAGTTTTCCCCCACAGTTGCTTGCCCCGTGCTGAGCGGTGTAAGTATAGAGAGTGATGGAATCCCCCGGTAGATACACTGAATGTATCTGCCGGGGGTTTCTTTGCGCTCAGGCTGTGGTGCTTACAGGGAATGCAACACATGCATGAGCGGCTATATACACTTGGGAGAGCTTATTGGGGGCGTTATGATTAGCCGACCGTCGTACCGAACGCCAGACCCAGCAGGTAGGTCACAAACGCCGCACCAAAACCAATCAGAATCTGACGGATACCGCGCTTGAGCGGGGAAGCACCCGACAGCAGACCCACCACGCCGCCGGTGAAGCCCAAAGCTGCACCCACAAACAGCAGGGACAGCATCATCGCGAACACGCCCGAGAAGCCGAAAATATAGGGCAGAATCGGAACCAGTGCACCCGAAGCAAAGAACGCGAACGACGCAGCGGCGGCACCAATATCGGTACCCAAAGCCACGTTCTCCTCACGGTCCTTATCCTCGCGGTGAGACAGCGAGGGGTCGCAATCGCAATCCAGGTAGCCGAAACGCTCCATCGCACGGTGGTGCGCCGCCTCCGGCTCCATGCCGCGGGCACGGTAAATCAGTTCCAGCTCGTTCGAATCCAAATCCAAATCGTGCGCAACACGCAGGGTTACCTGGGTCGGCTGGGAGGCATCCAGCAGCTCGCGCTGAGAACGCACCGACACGAACTCGCCCGCCGCCATCGACAGCGCACCCGCCAGCAGACCCGCAATACCCGACAGCAGAACCATCGAGCTGGATGCGCCCGAAGCGGTAATACCCATAATCAGCGCCAGATTCGACACCAAACCGTCGTTAGCGCCAAAGACTGCCGCCCGGAAATTACCCGAAAGCTTCTCGCGACCGTTAGTCGCCAGGGCACGAATAATCTCCTCGTGGATCGCCTCGTCAGCCGCCATTTCCTCGGTGGCGTCCGGGTCCTCAGCGTAGGGGGAGCGGGATTCGGCGCGCTGCGCCATCGCCAGAATAAACACCGAACCGAAGTTCTTCGCCAAGAACTGCAGTAGCTGTGATTGCAGGGAGGGGCGCACGTGCACATCCGCGTGCTCGCCGAGCATATCACGCCAATGCTGCTGGTGACGTTTCTCCGCCTCCGCAACCTGTAGCAGGATCTCACGGTCGGTACCCTCGGCACGGCGAGCCAGGTAACGGTAGATGCGCGCCTCCGACTCCTCATCGGCAAGGTAGCGGCGCCAACGCTTAATCTGCGCGGGGGAGGGGGGAGGTGACGGCGCTATGGCGGGTGGCCTGCGGAGCCTCGGTAGCGGCGTTTTCCGGCTGAAGCTTCTCGGTTTCTTCGCTGTGCTCGTGCTGGGGGTGCTCGTGCTGGGTGCTCTTGTGCTGGGCGTGCGTGCTCATAGTTCCCTTTCCACGGGTGCCGTGCGTGCAGGGCTGGATCCCTGCGCCTGATGATGCGTTCATGTCTGTGTGTTCTGTGATGGCCAGTGAACCACTCTAGAGCACTCTGAACAGAAAATCTAGGACGGCCTAACCCCATGTTTATGTTCGCCTCAACGTACTCTAGAGTACCCCGCGGGCGAGGTGAAACGTCGGGAAAAAGCACCGAAACAGCACAGAAACCGGGCGGGTGCACCCTCCACATAGGAGAGTGCACCCGCCCGGTTTCGTGATTCTAAAAATTCGTGTCTTTAGAACGATGGCTTAGATGTTGCCTTCGCTGTTCTCCAGGAACGCGCGGATGAACCACTGGAACTTCTCCAGCTCGGCGGTCTGGCCAATCAGCAGATCCTCGGTGATGGGGTCGGATTCACCGGCGAAGCAATAGCCTTGCGGTGATCCTCAATCACGCGGGTGTACACGTCGTTCAGAGCGTGCAGGTGGTCAGCAACGCGTGCGCGGCCGACGGGGTAGTCCTCGACGGTGCGCTGTGCGACCAGTGCGCCAGCCAGGCCGTTGGGGGTTGCGCCCAGGGTTGCCATACGCTCTGCGATAGCGTCGACGAAATCGCGGACGGTGTCGACCTGGGGGTCAATCATTTCATGAACGGCGATGAAGCCGGGGCCAGTTACGTTCCAGTGTGCGTGCTTCAGCAGCAGGTGCAGGTCGTTCAGGTCGTGCAGACGCGCCTGGAGAACCTCGGAAATGCCCTTGCCTTGTTCGAGGGTCAGGCCGGGTGCGGTGTAGTTTGCGAATGCCATGATGGTCTCCTTCATGATGCTGTAATGCTTGTAGTTCGGCGGGGAGTGAGTCCTCACTGAACCGTTGTTATGAGTAAATCATTTTAAGGAACCACTGTCAAGGTTATTTTGAGTAATTCGTAATAAATTGTCATCTGCGTGTTGCGCCACCCTCAAACCCTCACCGCCCATGCACGCGTAAAGGGCGGGACGCGCGGTATCTCGTATCGCGCATCCCACCCTTTACGGTGAAGCGTATTCAGTTTTCTGCAGAGCTTTCTCTACAGAACTTTCTCTGCAAGGCATCCAGCGTGCGAGCCACGCAGCTACGCCAGCGCGCGAACCGCCTCCAGAGTCAACTCCTCATGCTTGAGGCGCACGGTGCCCAGCTCCGCCGGAACCTCCAGCTCGCCCGGCACAACAATGACGCGCATACCCGCCGCGGTTGCACTGCGCACACCCGAAGGAGAGTCCTCAATCGCCACGCACTGAGTCGGGTCAACACCCAGACGTTCCGCCGCCAAAAGATAGGGCTGCGGGTTCGGCTTCGGGTGGGTCGTCTCATCATTGCCAATAATCACCGAGAAGGTGCCCTCGGGTGCCGCATTCGCGGTACGGCGAGCCACGGAGGTGGTCGCATTCGTGACGACTGCCGCCGGAATCTGCGCCTCGCGAACTTCCAAGAGGAAGCGCTCAATACCAGGCAGGAACTCGACCGGCTGCTGCGCTAGAGTCTCGTGCACCTTCGCCACCAGCAGGTTGTTGATCTCCTCGTCCGGCAGGTTCACGCCACGCTCGCGCAGGCGATCCAGGGTGAACTGCATCGATAGGCCCAGGCAGTCGAGGGTGTCCTGCTCGGTCCAGGTACCGCCAAATTCTGCGGCGAGAGCAACCTTTGCGGCAGCCCATACGGGCTCGGTATCGACGAGGGTTCCGTCGTGGTCGAAGAGAATGGCGGCGGGGAAGATGTTCGTAGTCGTCATGCCTTAAGCCTACCGGTTTATTTCTGGGGCGAGCGTAGGACGACGTTCCCAATCGTCACCAAAAAATCTGTACCCGCGTTCTGGGGGTTTGTGGCGATAGCGAGCAGTGCATCGGCGACGTCCTCACGGGCGATCGTCGGGATGCCTGCAGTTCGCTCGACCTCCGCCATGTCATATATCTTCACCCCGCCCCTGCCGGGCTTATCGGTCAGCCTGCCCGGATGCGCACGCGAAATATACGGCTGATACTCGGCGACCAGGGCGTCCGCCTTAACCTTGTCGGTGAAAATGCCGCGCATGATGACCTTGCACACCAGGCGCATGGGGAGTGAGGCGGTCCGTACCGTATCGCCCACGCCGTAGGCGCTCATCAGAACGCTGTGCTTCACGCCTGCGCCCGTGACCGCCTGCATGATGAGAGGCAGACGCTCCTGCATGAACGTGGAGGAGAGAAATTCCCGCACCGTGGCTTTCTGCCCCAGGATGCTAACCATCACGTCCTGCCCGGAGGATGCTGCGGAAAGCCGCTCGGCATCGTCTAGGGTTCCCGGAGTAATGGTGAGATTTTGGTGCGCCCCCAAAAGTGCTTGAGCCTTATCGGGGTTGCGCACGTAGGCGGTGACCGCGTGCCCCTCCTCTAGGGCTTTGCGGGTGAAGAGATAACCGGTGCGGCCGGTTGCGCCTAGAACCAGTATTTTCATATGGGTTCCCATTCGTGACTGTGGTTATTGTGGGAGCCCGCAAGCGCCCATTCCGGTCAGTATAACAATGGAGTTTCGACCGGAGCTTTTGTGTGGGTGGCGGGGGGGGGTGAGCGATGGAGCGAAAAATCTGAAAATTTTTTTGCAAAAGGCTTGCGAAACATAGTTGAGTGGAGTAGACTCAAGTTATGTAATGCAGGGGCGCATAGGATAAGCCCCCTCGAAACACGAAAGGAACGTCATGGACAACAAGTTCACCACCAAGAGTCAAGAAGTCATCTCGGCGGCAAATACTAATGCTCAAACCGCCGGTAACCCCACTATTGAAACCGCGCACATCCTCAAGGCCCTCATGGACCAGCGCGAAGGCGTCGCCGTAGCAGTCCTCAAGGCTGCAGGCTTGGATGTAGACGCTATCTCCGAGGCGGCATCCGCCGAAATCAAGAAGCTGCCCAAAGCATCGGGCGCTTCCGTGCAGAATGCCTCCCTCAGCCGTGCCGCACTCTCCGCTCTGCAGGCGGCACAGACCCGCGCGGAAGGTTTCGGTGACAGCTACGTCTCCACCGAAATGATCCTGCTCGGCATTGCCAGCGGAACCGATAGCACCGCTGAAGCAATGCACAAGCTCGGCGCTACCGCAGAGCTCATCGCACAGACCATCCCCAACGTCCGAGGAGACCGCACCGTGGATACCCCCGACCCCGAAGGCACCTTCCAGGCGCTCGAAAAGTACGGCACCGACCTGACCGCCATTGCCCGCGCGGGCAAGCTTGACCCGGTCATCGGCCGTGACTCTGAGATTCGCCGCGTCGTGCAGGTGCTCTCCCGCCGCACCAAGAACAACCCCGTTCTGATTGGTGAGCCCGGCGTCGGTAAGACCGCCGTCGTGGAAGGCCTGGCACAGCGCATGGTTTCCGGCGACGTGCCCGAATCCCTGCGCGGCAAGACCCTTATCAGCCTGGACCTGGGCTCCATGGTCGCGGGTGCAAAGTACCGCGGTGAATTCGAGGAGCGCCTGAAGGCAGTCCTCGAAGAAATCAAGAAGTCTGAGGGTCAGATTGTGACCTTCATCGACGAGATTCACACCGTCGTCGGTGCTGGCGCATCCGAAGGCTCCATGGACGCAGGCAACATGCTCAAGCCCATGCTTGCCCGTGGCGAGTTGCGCCTGATCGGTGCTACCACCCTGGATGAGTACCGCGAGAACATCGAGAAGGACCCCGCCCTGGAGCGCCGCTTCCAGCAGGTGTACGTGGGTGAGCCCAGTGTCGATGACACCATCGGTATTCTGCGCGGCCTGAAGGAACGCTACGAGGCGCACCACAAGGTGCAGATCGCTGACTCCGCACTGGTCGCCGCAGCAACCCTGTCTAACCGCTACATTCCCTCCCGTCAGCTGCCGGACAAGGCAATTGACCTGATTGATGAGGCAGCATCCCGCCTGCGCATGGAAATTGACTCCGCACCGGAGGAAATCGACCAGCTGCGCCGCGCTGTGGACCGCCTCACCATGGAGGAACTGGCACTTGCCGGTGAAACCGACCCCGCATCCGTGGAGCGTTTGGAAGCGCTGCGCAAGGACATGGCGGACAAGAAGGAACAGCTTGACGCCCTCAACGCCCGTTGGGAAGCCGAGAAGGCAAACCTGAACCGCGTGGGTGACATCAAGACCCAGATTGACGAGCTGCGTTCCCGCGCAGAGGTCGCACAGCGTGAAGGTAACCTCGCTGAGGCATCCCGCCTGCTCTACGGCGAAATTCCCGCAAAGCAGGCTGAGCTGGAAGAAGCACAGCGCGCCGAAGACAACGCCAAGAACGAGTCCATGGTCTCCGAAGAGGTCACCGCGGACGATATCGCCGAGGTGATCTCCTCCTGGACCGGCATCCCGTCAGGCCGCATGATGCAGGGCGAATCCGAGAAGCTGCTCGAAATGGAGAAGCGCATCGGTGCCCGCCTGATCGGTCAGGAAGACGCAGTGGTAGCTGTCGCTGACGCTGTCCGCCGCGCTCGCGCCGGCATCTCCGACCCGAACCGTCCGATTGGTTCCTTCCTGTTCCTGGGCCCGACCGGTGTCGGTAAGACCGAGCTGGCTAAGGCACTGGCTGAGTTCCAGTTCGATGACGAGCGTGCCCTGGTACGCATCGACATGAGCGAGTACTCCGAGAAGCACACCGTTTCTCGCCTGGTCGGTGCCCCTCCCGGATACGTTGGCCACGAAGAGGGCGGTCAGCTGACCGAGGCTGTACGCCGTCGCCCCTACTCGGTGGTCCTGCTCGACGAGGTTGAGAAGGCACACCCCGAGGTCTTCGACATCCTGCTGCAGGTACTCGATGACGGCCGCCTGACCGACGGCCAGGGCCGCACCGTGGACTTCCGCAACGTCATCCTGATCCTGACCTCGAACCTCGGTTCGCAGTACCTGGTCAACCAGGATCTACCCTTCGACGAGCGCTCCGAGAAGGCCATGGAGGTTGTGCACCAGGCATTCCGCCCCGAATTCCTCAACCGACTGGACGACATCATCATGTTCCAGCCCCTGTCGGCTGAGAACCTGGGCCAGATCGTGGGCCTGCAGATCAAGAGCATGGCTAAGCGTCTGGAGGACCGCCGCCTCACCCTGAACGTGACCGAGGCAGCCCTGGAGTGGCTGGGTAAGACCGGCTACGATCCGGCATTCGGTGCCCGCCCGCTACGCCGCCTGGTGCAGCGCGAAATCGGCGACCGCCTGGCTCGCGGTATCCTCTCCGGCGCCATCCACGACGGCGACACCGTGACCGTGGATGTGAACCCGGACGTTGCCAGCGATGGTCTGTCGGTGACCTCCGAGCGTGAGCAGAAGGCAGAGAACTAAACCGGCTAGATCGGTAGACCCGGTCAGCTGGGTAGTTCCGACGAGCTGGGCAGACTTAGCCTGTGGCTGAGTTTGCACGTTCGAAACCATAAGAAATAGGCTGTGGGGTACCCTCGAAAGGGGGTGCCCCACAGCCGTTTAACGCGTTAGAACCGCGCTAGTACCAGAGCGCTAATACACAGGGCATTGATACACAGAGCATTGAGGAGAAGAATGGACCGCTGGACTGACCACCAGAACTTTGCCGCAGCCGGTGAGCAGCGCGAAGAAATCGCCTCCGTGCACCGTGCCGCAATCCGCTCGATTCAGCGCGTTGTCTCTGAGAACGCCACCCCGCACGACGAAGAATACGCCTCCGCGGGTATTGCCGAGCTACTCAAGGCGGGTAAAGTTCTCGTGCTCACCGGCGCGGGAGTGAGCACCGAATCCGGCATCCCCGACTATCGCGGACCCGGCGGCTCCCTGCACGACCACCGCCCCATGACCTACCAGGAATTCCGCTACGATGACGCCGCCCGCCAACGCTACTGGGCGCGCTCCTACGTGGGTTGGCGCCGTATGCGCCGCGCCGAACCGAACCGCGCGCACTATGCGCTCGCCGAGCTGGAGCAGCTGGGTGCCGTGAGTGGCGTGATTACGCAGAACGTGGATGGGTTGCACGCCCGCGCTGGAAGCTGCCGCCTGCTGGCGCTGCACGGCGACCTCTCTCGTATTGTGTGCCTGGACTGCGGGCGGGATGAGAGCCGCGAAAGCCTGGATGCGCGCCTGGACGCGGCGAACCCCGGCTACCTGGCGCGCCTTGAAGACGAAGACCTGCGTGTGAACCCTGACGGTGACGTGGAACTGGATGACCGCTATATCCGCGATTTTCAGATGGTGCCCTGCCTCGGTTGCGGTTCGACCCGCCTCAAGCCCGATGTGGTGTACTTTGGCGAGTCTGTTCCCGCCGAACGTAAGGCGCTCAAGGATGCCATGCTCGCCGAGTGTTCGGCGCTGCTGGTGGTGGGTTCCTCGGTGGCGGTCATGAGCAGCTACAAGATTGTGCTGGAGGCTCTGCGCGCCGGCAAGCCGGTCGCCGTCATTAACGGCGGCCCGGGTCGTGCGGATGCGAAAGCAACCTACCTGTGGCGCACCGGCGTGGGTGAGGCGCTGGAACTCATGCTCGATGAGGTTGACGTTTAAGGGTGCCGAGGCCGTTACACAGGTCTAGGCGGCGGTGTTTCTCCGGTGAACGCTATTTCTTCAGAGAATGCGTTTCTTCTGCGCATGCTGTTTCTCCGGCGAATATTGCCGCGCGTGCACTGCCCCAAAGTTAAGTGCACGAAAGTGCTATTTTGTGTTGCAAGTCATTGCAAATAGCCCCTGGACAGGCGGATACACCCACCGTGCGGGGATAAAATGATGGGATGGACATTCGACACACTATCACTCGCTTCGGTGCCACCGCCCTGATCGGTTGCGGTCTGGCGGTCACCGCAATCCCCGCAACTTTCGCTCAGAACGGTGAAGAGTCCGTCACCCACGTCTACGCCGACAAGGCAACCTCCCACATTTCTGAGGTTTGGTACAAGGGCGAAACTCTGAAGATTACCGGCGAAGGCTTCCTGACCCAGGACGGCACCTCCGGCTCCACCATCGCTATCAAGCTGAACAAGGGCTCCGTCAAGATTGACGGCAAGGACTACCTGGAAGTTCAGGCTGATGAGAAGGGAAACTTCTCCGTTTCCATTCCCTGGCAGGACGACCTGGATGAGCGTATCTCCGTGGACGTCTACCTGCTCTCCGGTTCCCTGAAGGACAATGACACTGCTCGCGGCGGCAAGGCAGCCACCGTGAAGATTGAGGCTCGTTCCGTTCAGGAAGCAACCCCCTCCGCTACCGCGTCTGCGAGCGCTTCGGTAACCGCTTCTGTGGCGGCTACCCCCTCCGCTTCTGTGGCGCCTTCTGCATCGGCTACCGCCTCGGCTTCCGCGATTGCTTCGGCTACCGCCGCTGATGAGGTTGTTGCCTCCGTGGATGCAAAGATCAAGGACCGCGCCGATGAGAAGGCTTCCACTTCGGTGAGCCCCTCGGCTACCGCATCGGCTTCTGCTTCTGTGGTGGCTACCCCCTCCGCTTCGGCAACCGCTTCTGCGAGCGCATCGGCTTCTGCTTCTGCTAATCAGAACGCAGTCGTTGCGAATGAGGCGAAGGATCAGCTGGGTGATTCCACCTCCGCTACCGAGCAGGTGACCGCTTCGGCTGAGAGCACTCGCTTCGCGAACTGTGCAGAGGTTGCGGCCGCTGGCCTGGCGCCTATGCACGAAAGCCACCCGGACTTCCGCAAGAAGTTCGACAACGACGGTAACGGCCTGGGCTGCGAGGTCATTAACAGCGAAGTGACCGACGGTTCCTCCTCCAACGGCTCCTCGGGTTCTTCGTCCCGCAACTCCGGCGGCCTGGATAACCTGGGCGGCGGCTCCTCCTCTTCGAGCAGCTACACTTCGAGCCGCGCTCAGCGCTCTTCCCTGGCTAACACCGGTGTTTCTAACGCCTTCACCATTGCTGGTATGGGTCTGGTAGCTCTGGGCCTGGGTGTTGCTGGCGTGTCTGCTGTGCGCAACCGCAAGAACTCCTAAAACTATTGCCGCCGCCGGGTGCGGTGTGCATGAGGGTCCCTTCCCCTGAATGCTTTTGAGCGTTCAGGCGGAAGGGATTTTCGCGTTTAACGGGGTGGTTTTTGCTGCTGGGTTGTGCCGATGGGGTGGGGTATGTACTTGTTAGTTTCTTCAACGTCGGGTTGAGAGTTTGGGTGTGCACAGCGGTGTAAAAGGCTCATATAGTTCAATCACGTCTTCAAGAAACCTTCAAGAAAACCCCTATTTGTGAGTTAGGTCATGGCAAATTGACGTCTTGGGGGCCGGTATCTCAAGCTTCGCTCGTTAGAATGGGGGGCATGAACATTCGAAACAACATCGCACGCATCGGCGCCACCGCACTCATCGGCTGTGGCCTCGTTGCTTCTTCCGTCCCCGCGACCTTCGCTGTTGAAGGCGCGCCTCAGACTGTCCACACCTACGCAGACTCTGCACAGTTCATCGCTCCCGACGTATGGGTTGAGGGCCAGGGTCTGAACATTGGTGGCGAAGGCTTCAAGACCGCTGATGGTACCTCCGGTTCCGTTCTGGCGCTGAAGCTGAACAAGGGTGCCGTTAAGATTGACGGCCAGGACTACCTGGAAATCCACGCTGATAGCGATGGTACCTTCTCCGTTACCATTCCCTGGCAGGCAGAACTGCACGGCAGTGTTTCCGTTGACATTTACCTGCTGTCCGGCTCCCTGAAGGACGGCGACGTTCCCCGCGGTGGTAAGGCAAGCTACCGTGACCATTAAGGTTGCAGAGCAGCCCGCACCGGCTCCTTCGGAGGACCCGACCCCCGCTCCTTCTCAGGACCCGACTCCGGAACCCACCCAGGATCCCACTCCCGAGCCCTCCAAGGAAGCAACTGCTGAGCCGACCACTGAGGCTCCCAAGCCTGCTGAAGAGACCTCCGCACCCGCAGTTGAGGACGCTAAGGAAACCAAGCCCGCTGAAGAGACCTCCGCACCCGCCGAGGATTCCTCCAAGCCCGCTAACGAGAACGCAGCTCCGGCTCCCCAGCCTTCCGAGAGCTTCCGCTTCCAGAACTGCGCCGACGTTGAGGCTGCAGGCGAAGCACCGATTCACAAGAGCCACCCGGACTTCCGCCCGAAGTTTGACGCTGACGGTGACGGCATTGGCTGCGAGCAGCCCGTTGACTACGAGAACTCCAACAAGTCTGACAGCGTTTCGCTGAGCTCCGGCTCGAACGACAACCTGGGCTCCGGTTCTTCGAACGCATCCTCTAAGAGCTCTTCTTCCCTGGCTAAGACCGGTGCATCCGATGCGATGACCGCTGCTGGTCTGGGTCTGATTGCTCTGGGCGCTGGTGGCGCGACCATCGTGGCAACCCGCATGCGCAAGAAGGCATAATAACGCCTAGTCGCTAAGTTTTTAGCTGCTTTTATGGGCTCCCTCCATATCGGAGGGGGCCCATTTTTTATGCCTTTTGATACCGCAGAAGATGCAGAAAACGTAGTGGAGAGGGGAAAAAAATAATAGCCTCTAGTGTATCTGACCAGCAGATTTACTAGAGACTTCTAACACTTATCTCTAAGTTAAGGGCAACACAGGGTAAACACAGGCTTGCACGGGAATCTAGATACTACAAAGAACGCACAGCCCGAAGCTGATGAACAGACAGCTAGAGCTAAGCGAACATCACGACACGATATCTGGAGCACCCAATGACTATTCTGACCATGGCGATTGCCGATGCCATAGCCATCGCAGCTCTCTGCACCCTCTACATGGTGCGGCACCGCAACCGCGAGCTGATGATTTCCTACGCGGTCATCAACGCCGGCATCTTCACCGTCTCGGTGGCGCTGGTATCCGCCGGATCGAACGCATCCGCTATGGGTATGGGCCTCTTCGGTGTCCTGTCGATTATCCGATTGCGTTCCACCGCCCTGAGCCAGCGCGAGGTGGGTTACTACTTCGTAGCCCTCTCGGTCGGCATGATCGCAGGTGTGAACATTAGCCCGGCGTACATCGCCTTCGGCCTCATGGCTACCCTGGTCGGCCTCATCGCGATTCTCGACTCGCGCAGCGCTCCGGTCTCTACCGATCAGACTCAGACCGTTACCGTCGATCGTGCAATCAGCGACGAGGAAGAGCTCAAGAACTACCTGAGCACTCGCCTGGGTTACACGGTCACCTCGGCGAAGATTACCGAGCTGGACATGGTGAACAATCTGACCCGCGCCACCGTCACCTACCAGCCCAAGGAAACCACCGAGGGCGGCACCCCCGCGGCAGTGGAGGCGGCACAGGCTCACGTAGCACCCATCTCGGCAGTAGCTCAACCAGCAGCACCGCAGATTACTGCAACCCGCCAGCCTGTAGCACCCACCGCCGAAGCGCACGCCACGCTGGAAACCCAGATGATTCCGCTCCAGCGCACCCCGGTGGGCAAGTAAGACCAGCCGGTATCTAAGCCTCCGATTCACTCCAACTGCACAAACATCTCCAATACCCACGACACGCCGCCCCCCAGCGCACAGCACGCGGGGACGGCACCCCAGAAGGACGAAGACCCATGACTAACGCAGTCGCAAACATCATCCCCGCAGAGTGGAAGAGCATCAGCCTCGAAGCCATGAACGAGAAGGCAGCCATGCAGACCCGCGTGGACCGCAAGTACATTGTCGACGCAGAAACTGCCGCCAAGGTACTCTCCACGCTCGATGCAGACGCCTCCGTCATGGAAATCGATGGCCAGCGCGATTTCGCCTACGACTCGGTCTACTTCGACACCCCGCAGATGCAGAGCTACCACTCGGCAGCCTACAGCCGCGACGATACCTTCAAGATTCGTACCCGTAGCTACCTGGACTCGAAGCTGACCTTCCTGGAGGTCAAGACCGACGGTGAGCAGGATATGACCGTCAAGAAGCGTATCCCGTACACCTTCGAAAACCGCGATACGCTCACTGCGGAAGGTCACGAGTACATCACCGTAGCACTCGGCGATATCCTCGCCGGCCCCGTGCACAAGCTGGAGGCGGTCCTGACCACCGGGTACCGCCGTACCACGGTCTTCCTGCCGCAGAGCGAGAAGAACCCGGTCGCCTCCCGTATGACCGTAGATAACGCCCTGACCTGGACCCCTCTGTCCGAGAACATCCTCATGGCGGGCGTGAACTACCGTAACTTCCACGGCAACCTGGTCGGCACCACCTACGGCCTGCCGAACGCGGTCATCATCGAAACCAAGTCGGGTGTGGAGCCCTCCGTAGCGGATCAGCACCTCTGGGATGCGGGCATCACCCCCTCAAAGATTTCCAAGTTTGCAACCGGCATGGCGGCGCTGAACCCGCAGCTGGCAAGCAACAAGTGGGAAGAAACCCTGAAGAACTGGATGCACCTGGAACCGGTTGAGGGCATCCGCCTGAACGTGGATGACATGACCGAAGAGGATTACCAGAAGCTGCTGACCGAGCGTTTTGCAGCCGCCTAAAACGGCAATCTGGAATGCGCGGGTAGGGTAGAGCACCTACCTTGCCCGCACCCCAGCCCCTCATCTATATCCCCCGAACCAAGCACAACATCGGCCTTATTCGCCCCACACAGGCAATAACCGCTCTCACACATATTCACATTTCACATACGTCTTACCCCTGTGGCGCTGGCTCTACGCGAGTGGTCACCCAAACACAAAGGAAAACCCGTGAAAAAGAGCAATATGATTAAGAGCGCAACCTCCATTACCCTCCTGGCAGCCCTGGCGTTGACCGGCTGCTCGGCAACCTCGGCATCGAATGCCAGCGCTTCGAGTGCAATCAGTACCTCCGCTTCGAGCACTTCGGGCACCACGTCGAAGGTGGCAGACTCCTTCTCCACCGACGTGAAGAGCGGCGCGAAGCTCGCCGAGGACACCCACTACTCCGCGAAGGACGTCACCTGGGACTCCTCCAGCGAAGTTACTATCGATCTTTCTAACCCGACCGCGACCGACGGCGTGACCGTCAGCGACGGCGTCATCACCATCACCAAGGCGGGCAACTACAAGCTCACCGGCACCTACGAGGGCCAGATTAAGGTTGAGGCAGCCGACAGCGACATGGTCCGCCTGATCCTGAACAACGCGACGATCACCAACTCCACCGGTGCAGCTATCAACGTTGTTGAGGCGGACGAGGTCGTTATCTACACCGCCTCGGGTACCACCAACACCGTCTCTGACGGCTCCTCCTACTCGGATACCGCCAGTGGTAGCCCCGACGCAGCTATCTACTCCAAGAGCGACCTGACCCTGGCGGGCGAAGGTACCCTGAAGGTTGAAGGTAAGTACGAAGAGGGTATCCACACCTCTGATGGCCTGGTCATTGCCTCCGGCACCCTGGAAGTGAACGCGGCAAACACCGGCATCAAGGGTAAGGACTACGTCGATATCCTGGACGGCACCATCACCGTGACCGCAACCAAGGACGGCATCAAGGCAACTAACGACACCGACGGCAACCGCGGCTGGGTGCGCCTGAGCGGCGGTACCGTGAACATCTCTGCAGGTGATGACGGTTTCAAGGCTGAGCGCGTGCTTGAAATCTCCGGCGGTACCCTGAACATCACCCAGGCGAACGAGGGTATCGAGGCGCAGTACATCAACATCCTGGACGGCACCGTGAACGTGACCAGCTCCGATGACGGTATCAACGCCTCGTACAGCACCACCTCGACCAGCACTAGCTCGACCAGCACTGAGTCGGCTACTGCAACCTCGACTAAGCAGAGCGCGCAGGGCGGCCAGAACTCTGCACCCCAGGCGCCCAGCGGTAGCGCAGGTCAGGTACCCGCAGGCGGTCAGGCTCCCTCCGGCTCCATGGGTTCCGGTACTATGGGCCAGCCCCCGGCTGGTGGCGGTATGGGCGGTGGTATGGGCGGTGGCGGCGGCACCTTCGAGGTCGTCGACGCAACCATCAACATCTCCGGCGGTACCGTCACCGTGAACACGAACGGCGACGGCATCGATTCCAACGGTACGGCAACCCTCTCCGGTGGCACGCTGATTGTGAACGGTCCCTTCACCGGTGGTAACGCATCCCTGGACACCAACGGCGACCTGCTGCTCAACGGCACGACCGTGGCCGCGGGTAACTCCGGTGACATGTTCGAGGCGCCCTCGACCAACTCCACCAGCGGCTACGTGAAGATCAGCAACGTATCGAACCTGAGCGCCGGCACCACCGTACAGGTTGCCGACTCCTCCGGTAACGTGGTGGCGAACTACAAGGTGACTAACTCCAGCACCGCACTGATCCTGGTCTCCAGCTCCAAGATTACCAAGGGCGAGAGCTACACCGTGTACACCACCACCGATAGCGTGGATGCCTCCAGTACCACCCTGGCTTCTAACGCCACCTCGCTGGGCTCCTTTACCGCAAGCTAGCAGCTCCTTCGCGGCTCCCTTGCCGCAGGCTCAGCGGCAGGGGGCTCTCCCTTAGACCCCGTGCGGGATGTCATGACCTGCACGGTACCCTCTCTGAACCCGGTCTTGTGAGTGAGCCGGTAGGAGAGACACTCGCCCCGCATCGGATGTAGTGATATATCCGGTGCGGGGCTACGTGTTATATAGGGTGTGTGGCGTCTGGGGTAAAAAAGCCGCGGGTGCAAAATAAAACGGTTGTTCCGGTGCGAAGAAGTGCTCTGATACGCAAAATAGGTGCCGTTGAGCGAGACATTCAGGGCTGAAACAGGGTACTCTATAGTGTAGTAAAGACTGTTGAACGATCCGAGAGCGATGCGCCGCGCGTGCTGTTCGCCTCGGACAGGATGAAAGAGGGGGTCACGCCATGGGGCGCGGCCGTCAGAAGGCTAAAGCAACTAGGCAGGCTCGGGAGATGAAGTACTTCAGCCCCGAGACCGACTACAGCGCACTCGAGCGCGAGCTCAGCAGTGCGAAGAAAACGAAGTCCTCCGATTCGTCCCGCCGTCGCTATGACGACGAGGACGACTACTCGGCATACGCAGAAAAGTACGCGTCTTACGAGGATGAGGCATAAAGAATACGCGGAATGATTCGGTGCATATCGACCGAGCGTATTTCATAGATGATGAACCGGCTTGAGGCCCCGCACGGGGTGCTCAGCCGGTTTTTTCGTGCCCGCAGTTTTTGAGGATGCACTCTCAGGTGTGTGCGCGAGGACAGGTTGCCCACCGGGTTCTCAATTATGTGGAGTACAAAGCCAATACACATGTTTATACACATATATGCATAGCGCCATCTGGTAATAAAGCATAGGCAGTAATAAAAAAGTTTGGAATGAATAAGCATACATAGCTTCTGCACAGCTTAGTCATGCCTGGCGCAGAGAATAGACCGGCATTCTAGAGACATGAACAACGAACAGAACATGACTCAGAGCATTGACCAGGCAACCCAGACCGCAGCAGAACAAGCTAACGCAGCGCAAACCGCAGCAGAGCAGAAGCTAGCCAAGAAGAAGCTCACCCGTCGAATCTTCATCGGCGGCGGCCTCGGCGCACTCGCAGTAGTCGGCGGCGGCGCAGGCTGGGCCTACAACCGCTACCTGGCAGAGCACACCGAAATCGAAGACACCACCGCCTACGAGGCGGCAGCAGCTCAGGCAAACGCAAGCGCCTCCGGCTCCGCCACCGCAGATCCCACCGAACTGACCGGCGTGAAGGTCAACGGCCAGAGCCTCACCGCTAACGAAGGCTCGATCACCATCACCTCCAACACCACCGGCAGCGGTTCCGATGCGGTCGTCTCCTTCGTAGCAGACATCAAGCTCAACAACGCAACCCTGCTGCGAAGCGCCTTCGCCAACAACAAGTTCGGCCAGAACATCATCGACACCCCCTCGAACATTGCCTCCGAACACAACGGCATCTGGGCGATCAACGGTGACTACTACGGCTTCCGTACCACCGGCATCGTGATCCGAAACGGTGTTGTCTACCGTGACTCCGGCGCTCGCGAGGGTTTGGCCTTCTACCGCGACGGCTCCGTCAAGCTCTACGACGAAACCGCAACCAACGCCCAAACCCTCGTCAACGAGGGTGTGTGGAACACCCTCTCCTTCGGCCCCGCACTGGTCAAGGACTCCGCAATCGTCGACGGCATCGACAGCGTCGAAGTGGACACCAACTTCGGTAACCACTCCATCCAGGGCAACCAGCCGCGAACCGGTGTGGGCGTGCTCGGCACCAACCACCTGGTCTTCATCGTGGTCGATGGCCGCTCCACCAACTACTCGCGTGGCGTGACCATGCCCGAGTTCTCCCAAATGTTCAAGGACCTCGGCTGCGTGAGCGCCTACAACCTGGACGGTGGTGGCTCCTCCGCCATGGTCTTCAACAACAAGCTGGTCAACCGCCCGCAGGGTGGCACCAAGGAACGCGGCACCAGCGACATCCTCTACATTGCAGGGAGCGCATCGTGATTATCCTGATACCCGCCTATAAGCCGGACCAATCACTGGTCCGCCTTGCCCGGGCCCTGCGCGCACAGGACCCTGCCGTCGAAATCCTCGTGATTGACGACGGATCCGGCAGCGCCTACGCACCCATCTTTACCGAACTGCGCATCGACGGCGTGACCGTGCAGACCCACCCCGCCAACAGGGGCAAGGGTGCGGCACTGCGCACCGGCATCGCCTGGGCGAAAGCAAACCGCCCCGGCGAGGTCATCGTCACCGCCGACGCGGACGGCCAGCACCTACCTCGGGATATCTTCCGTGTGGGTGTGCGCACCGAAACCGCCGCGGCGGCAGGGCAGAGGAGCATCATCCTCGGCGTGCGTACCAAGCCCGACCCGAACGCCGGTGAAGAAGGCACGAAGGTGCCGCTGCGCTCCAAAATTGGTAACAGCGCAACCGTAGGCTTCTTCGCCCTGGCGACCGGCGCCCGCATGGCAGACACCCAGACCGGTCTGCGCGGCTTCACCCCGCAGATCCTGGACTGGCTGCTGCAGATTCCCGGCGATAAGTACGAGTACGAGTTCTCCATGCTGCTGCGCGCAACCCGCGCAGACGTGGACCTGGTGCAGGTACCCATCGTGAAGGTCTACGAGCCTGGCAACCCGACCAGCCACTTTAGGCCTCTGCAGGACTCGGCGCTCATTTACGCGCCGTTGCTCGCCTTCCTGGCATCGTCTTTCCTGACCGGCTTCCTCGTGGATGCTATCGCCCTCTTCGTCCTGGTGGGCATGGGCGCTCCGCTGCTGGCAGCCGTGGTCGGTGCCCGCATCATCTCGGCGCTGACGAACTTCACCGTCAACCGAATGCTCATGCACGACGGGGGCACACGCCCCCTCGGCATCCACCTCGCTGGTACGGTACACCGTGCTGGCGGTGGGTATCCTCGCAGCCAACGCGGCTCTGATGGAAGCTTTGACCGGCCTGGGCGCGTCCCTGCTGGTCGCCAAGATCCTGACCGAACTGATTCTGATCCCGATCAGCTTCGCGGTCCAGCGCCGCTGGGTTTTTCTACCCACCCAGCGTCAGGAAAATACGCGAGAAAAGACTCAGGCAATCGCCGCCTCTTCCGGCTTGCGCACGGTGAGCTACGAGTCCACTCGCATGGAGGCTGCCGGTATCCGTACCGGCGTGCGTGCCTCCCAGGTACGCCCCTAGCTCGTCTACCCTAGCGTCCAGCTCGTTAGGGGCGTGCCCAAAGATTTCTCCCACCTGTCGGTCGTGAGGGTGGGTGGGAGAAGCAAGCTGCAGCATCAAAAGCCGCAGCGTTCTGTTCACAAAAAGCCCCCGCTGAGAAAACTCAACGGGGGCTTTTTGTATGTGGCATCCTTCAGAAGCCTATTGGCTCACCGGCTTCCGAGCTGGCAACATGCCGATTACTGACCGGGAATCAGGCCGTGAGCAGTAATCAGGAACGGCGGGTTGTGGTTAACAGCCGGGTTAGTCACGTAACCAACACGAGCCGCACGGGTCGGGTGCTTGGGTGCACGCTTCGGCCAGGGCTTTGCCTGCGGGTTCGGGTCCTTCTTGCCCTGCACCATAGCCAGTGCGCTCGCGGCGTTCACAATGCCGGAACCGCAACCGTTCACATCGCAGGTGAGCGGCTTGGAGCTCTGCTTCAGAATCTGCTTTGCACGCTCAGCGTTCAGCGAGGGATCCACGGACTTCATCAGAGCAATCACGCCAGCAACCTGGGGTGCTGCCATGGAGGTGCCGTCGTACTCGGTGTAGCCTGCGCCGGTGGACACGGTGGTACCCAGATCCACGGTGGACATGATGTTGCTGCCGGGAGCGCTCACATCAACAATCTTGCCGTAGTTGGAGAAGTCGCTACGCTTACCGTTCTGGTCGGTAGCGCCCACCACGATCGAACCGCCGCAGTTAGCCGGAGCGACCTTGGAAGTGTCCTGACCATCGTTACCAGCAGCGACAACGAGAATCGCGCCGCGCTTGTTCACTTCAGCAATAGCCTTGGAGTAGGTTGCGGGGCAGGTGCCTTCGCCGCCGAGGGAGAGGTTAATGATCTTGGCGGGGTTGGAGTTCGCAGGAACGCCTTCAACGGTGCCGCCGGCTGCCCAAACCATTGCATCCGCAATGTCGGAGTCGTAGCCGCCGCACATGCCCAGGGCACGCACGGGCAGGATCTTGGTGGAGGGTGCCACGCCGACGATACCGCGCTTATTGTTCATAATCGCCGCGATGGAGCCGGCAACGTGGGTGCCGTGCCAGTTCGACTCGCTTGCCTCTGCATCAGCACCGCAGACGCCCGCTTCTTCCCAGTTGCCCTGGTCGGTCGGGTCGGAGTCGCGGCCGTTGCCGTCACGAGCAATGGAGGGCTCGGTGATGAAGTCGTAGCCGGGCAGGACGTTAGCGTCCAGGTCGGGGTGCTTGACGATGCCGGAGTCAATTACAGCAACGGTCACGCCGGCACCCTGGGTGGTCTTCCACGCTTCGGGGGTAGCCAGACCCTTGGTGCCGTGCAGGTTCCACTGCTGCGGGTAGAGGGTGTCGTTCGGCGCCACAACCTGGTTCGACGCCTGGGCAGCCTGGGCTACCTGAGCGACCTTGGAGTTTGCGGCGGTACGGGTGCGTGCGTTGGAGCGGCGCAGCAGGTCGGGCTCAACCGACGCGACGGAGGGGTTAGAGCTCAGCGCCGCCATGTACTTCTCTGCCTGCTCCGCGGTGAGCTTGGAGGAGAGAGTCACCACGGTTGCCTTCTGAGCGGTGGTGCGTACGTAGCTGGTCTTGATTTTGAAGAGGTCATCGACGCTCTTCACCTCGGAGGTGAGACCCTGGTAGAGGCCGTCGTTCCAGGTGGCAACCTGGGTGCCTGCGGGGCTTGCCCAGTTGATGCCACCTGCGTTCAGAGCGCTGTCGGTGTAGGTGATAACGAATCGGTTGAAGCCTGCCTTCTGCTGTGCGGAGCTTAGGGAGGAAATGGTGGTGTGCGCCTTGGCGCGCTCGGCTCCGTTAGCCTTGGCGGGTGCCGCGAAGGATGCGGGGGCGCCCAGGGTCGTGACGAGTGCTGCGGCGGTGCCCAGGCTCAGCGCGGTGCGTGCGACACCGCGCGCTGAGGGGTGAGTGGTAAAAGACATCGGGGTCCTTTGCGTATGTGAGTGCCGGAAGCGGCAAGTGGGTTGGTCATCCACTCACATAAATGCACCTTCGAGAAATATTTGCATTCTTTTGCATATTTGCTTGTGAGGAGCGAATAGAAAAAGAAAATGCACATCACTGCATTGATGTGTATTTTTCTCTAAACCCCCGTGCGGGAGTTCATCGGAAGTAGTTTATGTGGTGAGATATCGCTATCCTAGCACCTTTTTCTATGTTTGGCGGGGCTAAAACTCAATAGTGTGGCGTAAATAATGAGATTTTTCTTTCATGTAAATGCAGATAAAGAAATGCCTAGTCGGAATACTCTCGCGACTTAAAGTAGTGATTTAAGTTTTGCTCATCTATGCATAAAATGACCTGCATCACAAAGGTTATTTTATTCATAAAGTAACTGAAAGGGTGCTAGAGTATCTCACGGTGCGTACCCGTGCACGCACATTGTGGAACCACTTCACAGCACACAATATGCACCAACACCTCACTCTTCCGTATTCACTCGTACCGAGTACACACCCTCAACGCGAGACGGCAACGCTACGCCGCATCGTGCGCACCCGGTACCACTCACCTCAAGGACGTCCATGCTTCGCATTGCTCGCCCCTCGCAGGCACGCTCCTCACAGCGTTCCCTGCTGAGCTTCGTCACCGCAACCTGCCTGCTCTCGGCAAGCGTGATCCCCGCCGTGGCGGCACCCACCGCGCAGGCCACCCACGCAACCCAGGCTTCTGCGGCGGCACAGGCTTCTAACACCACCCAGTCCGCGCCCGTGGCATACAACCGCTTCATCATCACTTACACCGATGAGGCGAAGAACGCCGCCTCCACCGATGCCACCGCAGATCAGATTGACTGGTCCGCAGCCGCCGGTACCCAGCAGGCAACCTGGAACGACGCACTCTACGCGGGCATCACCTCCGAGGTGCAGAGCATTGACGAGCTGCTGAACATTAAGACCAGCTACGTCCGCTCCACCGCGCTGGACGCCAGCGTGGTCACCACCTCCGCAGAGCTCACCCCCGCTCAGGCCCAGCAGTACATGGACGCCCTGAGCGCGAACTCCAAGGTCGCCTCCGTGTCGCCCGATATGCGCCGCTACGCTACCGTGGATAACACCTCGGGAGACCGTCAAAATCAACGACCCGAAGATGAACCGCATGTGGTCCCTCACCGGTGAGAAGGGCGTCTCCGCGCTGGAGGCGTGGGGCACCACCCGCGGCAAGGGTGTGACCGTGGCGGTGCTGGACTCCGGCATTACCGCCCACCCGGACCTGGACGCTAACGTGCTGCCCGGCTACGACTTTATTGCCGAGTCGGCGTTCTCCAACGATGGTAACGGCCGCGACTCCGACCCGACCGACGCCGGCAACTGGACCGTAGACAACCAGTGCTTCACCGGTTCGAAGGCGACCGCCTCCGACTGGCACGGCACCCACGTGGCGGGCACTATTGCCGCTATCGCGAACAATAATGAGGGCATTGCCGGTGTAGCACCCGAGGCGAAGATCGTGCCCGTGCGCGTTCTGGGTGCCTGCGGTGGATTCGACTCGGACATTACCGACGGCATTATTTGGGCTGCCGGTGGTAGCGTGCGCGGTGTCCCCGCAAACCAGAACCCCGCCCAGGTCATTAACATGTCCATCGGTAGCGAGGGCACCTGCACCACCCCGTACCGCCAGGCGATTGCTCAGGCGAATAAGCGCGGCTCCATCGTGGTCGTCGCCGCGGGTAACAACAACTTTGATGCCTCGAAGTCCAGCCCCGGCAACTGCGAGGACGTCATCAACGTGGGCGCAACCGATAAGAACGGCAAGCGCTCCTACTTCTCCAACTACGGCTCCCGCGTGGACGTGAGCGCACCCGGTGGCGACCGCCGCTACTGGGGTGGCGGTATTCTCTCCACCCTGAACGCCGGTAAGACCGCTCCCGGTAAGGCTGACTACGCCGAGTACCAGGGCACTTCCATGGCGGCACCGCATGTTGCCGGTATTGTGGCGCTCATGAAGGCGGTCGACCCGAAGCTGACGTACGCTCAGGCGAAGAAGGCCCTGCAGTCCACCTCTCAGGGTGTTGAGTGCGACCAGTCCGCGTGCGGTTCCGGCATTGTGAATGCGGCGCGCGCGGTTCAGCAGGTCCGTTCCGACCGCGAGGCTGCGGATGCTGCCGCGGCTGAGGCGGCACGCAAGAAGGCTGAGGAGGAGGCCGCACGTAAGAAGGCGGCTGAAGAGGCGGCACGCAAGAAGGCTGAAGAGGACGCTAAGCGTCAGCAGGCCCCCGCACCTAAGGCAACCCCTGCACCGAAGGTGACCCCCGCTCCTAAGACTAGGACCCGCCCGTCCCGCCCGGTGACTCGCCCCTCCTACCCGTCGCGTCCGCGTCACGGCCACACCCCGCGTTACCGCTCCTGGTACGGTGCTTCTGCGAACACCTACCCGAGCAGCGGTTACCCGAGCAGTGCATACCCGAACACTGGCTACCTGGGCTTTGCGACCGGTAACCGCCGCTAGTCAAAACTCGTTTTAGATACGAAAAGCCCCCGATGAGTTCTCTCATCGGGGGCTTTTACTATGCGCTGTCGACTGGGCCTGATGGGGTGTCGGTAGCGGATAGCTTATTGCTCATTGACCTCGCGGGGCTTCTGCGCGGGGTTGGTGACCAGCGGTTCGTCCTGGGTGATGGGCTCGGCGTCACCGTTCAGGTCGTAGACCTGGGCATCTTCGGGGATTTCCATGGCGGGTGCGCCGGGAAGCCGGTCGTAGTCACCGGTGAGGCTCTCGCCGTTGGTTCCTGCCGTGAGAGCTTCTGTGGTTGCTTCGGCTGCCTCGTCGTCGGCGGCTCTATCGGCAATCTTGGTGTTAGATGCGCCTGCGCTCAATCCCTTAGAGATCACCTTGATGGTCTTGCGCGGTCGCAGGTAGGTCACCCTACCGTTCGCGTCCAGGTTTCCAGCCTTTTTAGCCAGGTTGAAGCTGTTGATAATACCTCGGCTGCAGAAATACTTATCGCACTTGATGCGGTTTCCCCCCGCGAGGGTGAACGCCTCCTCGACCTGCTTAGTGGTCATGGAGGTGCCGTTGACCAGCTGCTGCGCCAGCAGGGCGGAGACGTGCGGTGCCGCCATGGAGGTGCCGCTCTCGTAGACGTAGGTGAACTTGGTGTTATCCGGGCGGTCGAGGCTGTTCACGGACAGGGAGAGGATGTCTTCACCCGGTGCGGAGATGTTGACCCTCGTGCCGTAGTTGGAGAACGATGCTCGCGTGCCGGCCTTGGTTGTTGCGCCGACCGTGATGACGCCCATGCAGTTGGCGGGCGCGTACTTGGACGCCTCCGTGTTGCCGTTACCGGCCGCGGCGACCACGATTGCGCCCTTGGAGCGTGCAATGTTGATGGCGCGCTGGTACGCGGCGGGGCACTGGGTTACGGTGCCGATGGACATATTGATGATCTTGGCGGGGTAGGTGTTGTCCGGTACTCCGTCAACGTGTCCGCCGGCAGCCCAGATGATCGCGTCGGCAATGTCGGAGGTGCGGCCGCCACAACGGCCCAGCACGCGCACGGGCTGCACGCGGGCGAGGTCGGCGACGCCGACAATGCCCATACCGTTATTGCCGCGGGCACCGATAATGCCCGCCACGTGGGTGCCGTGCCAGGTGGAGGTGTGGGCGTTCGCCCTGTCGTTGCAGAGGTTGTAGGGTGCGTAGTCGCCTTCATCCCTGGGGTTGGGGTCGCGGCCGTTGCCGTCACGGGCGCTGAGCGGGTCGCTGACGAAGTCGTAGCCGTTCGCCATGCCGGTGACCAGGTCGGGGTGCGGCACGTAGCCGGTGTCGAGTACGGCGACCTTCACGTATGCGCCGCGGCGCAGGCGTGCGTTACCGGTGTTCTGAACGCCGGTGGTGGGGTTGGTGAGGTTCCACTGCTTGCTGTACTGCGGGTCGTTGAACTGGAAGGTGATGTCGCCCTCTGCGGCGGGGTAGTTGATGTAGTCGGGCTCGACGGAGGCTACGTCCGGGTCGGAGGCGACCTTCGCCATGAACTCCTTCGCCTCGTTTTTGTTGAGGGTTTTGGAGGTCTGGATGACGGCGTCATCGGTGGAGGTACTGCGCAGGATTTGAGTGTCAACGTTCAGAGATTCACTGGCAACATCAACGGTGTCTTTAACGTCATTAGCAATGTCTTGGATTGCATCCCGATTGCCTTCGTTCTGCTGCTTACGCTGCTTGGCTTCGTCGGTGTAGGTGACAATGAATCGGTCGAAGTTCTGCTGGGGGAGCGTGCCGAGGGGTCGCCGCGGTGGGGGTGGTGGGGCGTGCTACGCCGTTGCGTGTGAGGGTGAGGGGGCTGACGGGGCCTTCAATCTGGGGCGCTGCCTGAGCTGCTGCCAGGATGGCTTCGTCGCTGGGTGCCTGCGCGAGGACGGCGGGTAGGTCGCCTCCGAAGAGGACGGCGCCGGCGGCGAGCAGGCTCAGTGCTGCGCGTGCGGGGCGCTTGCGGCGGCGGTTATCGACGCAGTGGTTATCGATGCGGGGGCGAGGAGGTGTTTCGGTGCGCTGCGCACCGATGTATGGAAGCCTCATCTGGTTCTCCTGATGTAGGTGGTATGCGAACTGTGTGATGTGTACTGGTGTTTCCGTCTGTAGGTGCACGAGGTGCGTATAGGGTTTTTACGGGGCAGCAAAAGGGACCTGTTTTTGGGCGCGCTGAAGTAATGAATGGGGTGAGGGAATAGTGTTTTGTAGACCCTTTTTCGTACCGAAAGAACCCTTTTTGGACGGTGTGCAACGTACATTTCTAAGGTATCACTTCAAGGTGAACTTGAGGGATTTTTGAGGTGCTTTTCACGGGTTAATGTGCAGAAAATCAACCTCTGGAGACTGAATAGTGCCCAATGATTGAGAGTTTATGTAAGTAAAGCTTGAGGGTTGGAATATGCGAGGCAGGATATGCGGTACCTCTTGCTGACAGGGGAGAGGAATAAATGTTTTAACACTGTGGTGCAAGCACTGAAATGCATTAAAAATGCAGTTGATAGCAAAAAATAAAAATAGCCTGAAATGCGCGTGAAAATAAATAAAAAGCTGGCATCAATACACTGGACAGCACGCACCGCCGGTAGACACACACACAGACCGGGGCGGCCACCGCGTCGGTGACCGCCCCGGTCTATAGAATCATCAGCACCAGCAAACTGGCGCTCGCAATCTACTGGAGAAAGCGTCCTTAGGAAGCGTAGGAGCCCAGCAGGCGAACCGCTCCGCCGTCCACGCCCTTAGCTCCCTGAACGTAATCGGGGTTGTTAGCCTCGGGCTCGCCGGCGGCAACAACGTCACCCATAATCCAGGAGGGGATGCCGCGGTCGTTCAGGCGCTTGGTAGCGGCCTCAGCCACGGAGGGATCAACGATAGCAATCATGCCCACGCCCAGGTTCAGGGTGCGCTCCAGATCGGCCAGGGGCACGTTGCCCAGCGAACCGATCAGGGAGAAGATTGCAGGAATCTGCCAGGTGGAGCGGTCCACGCGACCCTCCAGGCCCTGGGGCAGAACGCGAGCCAGGTTGGCAGCTAGGCCGCCGCCGGTCACGTGAGAGAAGCCGCGCACACCGCTACCGGTGGTGCCGTCCTCACCGTTGACGGGGAATGCTGCCGCCAAATCCAGGCAGTCTGCCGCGTACACGCGGGTGGGTTCGAGCAGCTCTTCACCGATGGTGCGGCCCAGCTCGTCCACCTGACGCTCCAGACCCCAACCGGCAACGTTCAGGACCTTGCGGACCAGGGAGTAGCCGTTGGAGTGAATACCGGAGGACGCCATAGCAATCAGTACGTCGCCCTCACGCACGCGCTCGGGGCCGAGCAGCTCATCTGCCTCGACCAGACCGGTTGCTGCGCCCGCGACGTCGTACTCGTCTTCTGCGAGCAGGCCGGGGTGCTCAGCGGTTTCGCCGCCAACCAGGGCGGTACCAGCCTGTGCACATGCGCCAGCGATACCGCGCACAATGTCAGCGATACGTTCGGGAACGACCTTGCCAGTGGCAATGTAGTCGGTCATGAACAGCGGCTTCGCACCGCAGACCACGATGTCGTCCACGACCATGCCGACCAGGTCGTAACCGATGGTGTCGTGAATATCGAGTGCCTGCGCGATAGCGACCTTGGTACCCACACCGTCGGTGGAGGTAGCCAGGTAGGGCTTGCGGTACTTGACGAGCTCGGAGACGTCGTACAGGCCCGCGAAGCCGCCCACGCCACCAACGACGGAGGAGTTGTGGGTCGCCTTGATAGCGCCCTTCATCAGCTCAACGGCGCGATCGCCAGCCTCTACGTCAACACCTGCGCTCGCGTAGGTTACGGTGGTGGTGTTCTCGCTCATTAGGATTCCTTCGGGGTAGCGGTAGCGGAGGAGTTTGCGGGGATGCGGTCCTGCTCGGTGAGCAATGCCTCGAGGTCGGCGTCGGGGCCGGGGTTGCACATGCCCATACCGGCATCGTCTGCGGCAACCTGTACTGCGGAAGGGTCGAACTTCGTTTCGAGAGTTTCGGTTCCTTCGCGGGTTTCAATGGAGACTGCCTCGGCGTGCTCAGGCTTGGAGGGGACGGGGCGCTCCACGGTCACCTCAGCTGCCTTGCCGGCGAGGGGTCCGCCCTTGCCCTTTTCTCCAGCGTCGAAGAGGGACTTGCCGCGTCGTTCCTCGCTCGGCAGCTCGATCGGGTATTTGCCGGTGAAGCATGCGGTGCACATGTTTTCGGCGGGCTGCTCGGTGGCTGCCATCATGCCGTCCTGGGAGATGAAGCCGAGAGAATCGGCACCCAGGGAGGAAGCGATTTCGTCCACGGACAGGCCGTTAGCGATCAGCTCCGCGCGGGAGGCGAAGTCAATACCGTAGAAGCAGGGCCACTTCACGGGCGGGGAGGAGATGCGCACGTGCACTTCCTTCGCGCCAGCTTCGCGGAGCATACGCACGAGGGCACGCTGAGTGTTACCGCGAACAATGGAGTCGTCAATGACGACGAGGCGCTTACCGGCAACCACGGACTTCAGCGGGTTCAGCTTCAGGCGGATACCGAGCTGGCGGATAGTCTGCGAGGGCTGAATGAAGGTTCGGCCCACGTAGGCGTTCTTGACCAGGCCGTTACCGTAGGGGATGCCGGACTCTTCGGCGTAACCAATAGCAGCCGGAACACCGGATTCGGGGGTGGGCATGACCAGGTCAGCTTCAACAGCGTGTTCGCGGGCGAGCTGACGGCCCATTTCTACGCGGGATTCGTAGACGCTACGGCCGGAGATGGTGGTGTCCGGGCGTGCGAGGTAGACGTACTCGAAGACGCAACCGGCGGGCTTAGCTTCTGCGAAACGCTGGGAACGCAGACCGTTCTCGTCAATGGTGAGGAATTCGCCGGGCTCCACTTCACGCACGTAGGATGCGCCGACAATATCAAGTGCCGCGGTTTCGGATGCGACAACCCAGCCGCGCTCCAGGCGACCGAGTACGAGGGGGGCGTACACCCTGCGGGTCGCGTGCGGCGTAGAGAGTGTTCTCATCCATGAAGGTGAGGCAGAAAGCACCGCGCAGGGTCGGCAACAGGTCGAGCGCTGCTTCTTCAAGGGAATCGAAGTCATGCTCTGCCAGTAGAGCCGTAACGAGTGCGGTGTCGGTGGTGTTACCCTGAGCAAGCTCACCGTGCTTGGGGGGCTTGCCGCCGTTCTTTTCGAGGATACGGTCGTAAAGGTCAGCGGAATTGGTGAGGTTACCGTTGTGCGCCAGACAGAGCGTGCCGTGCGGGGTGGTACCGAGGGTGGGTTGTGCGTTAGCCCAGTGGGATGCGCCGGTGGTGGAGTATCGGGCGTGGCCGATAGCGTGGTCGCCGGGCATGGAGCTGAGGGTGGCTTCGTCAAAGACCTGGGAGACGAGTCCCATATCTTTGTACACGTGGATGCGTTTGCCGTTACTGGTTGCGATACCTGCTGATTCCTGGCCGCGGTGCTGGAGTGCGTACAGACCGTAGTAGGTTAGCTTTGCCACGTCCTCGCCGGGTGCCCACACGCCGAAGACGCCGCAGGCGTCCTTGGGGCCGTGGTCAATCGGATCGAGGTCGTGAGTGAGTTTTCCGTCGGGACGAATCAATTCACTTCTTTTCGACGTTGGGACTGCGGATGCGTCTGCGCAGGCGCAAGACGGACGTGTGTTTCTGTACTCGCACCTGCCTGTGTGTGCGGTAGCATACACCAGACCTTTAAAAGTGTACCGGGTTTCAATGTAGACGTGGTGAAGGATACGCTAAATACCTCAGGATGGACCACTAGAACAGGCACCAAACACGCCAAATCACGAAAACTGCGTGGACCTGTGAGCTCGTAGCGAATTCTAGAAGAGCGGCAACAAACCCGAAAGGTTACTACGCTCACCCGACGCATCCAGCGCACCGGCACTCACCGCCTGCGCCCACGAACAGGCACCCAGAACCAGCGCCGCCCACACGAGCGGACGCGCCTCCACAACGGACGGCGGGGTACCGCGCGTATGGCGAGGACCCGCCACGCACTGGGTCACGCCCAGCGGGGGTACGCGCACCTCCACACTATTGCCGGGGGCGAGGGTTGCCAGCTCCTCCAGGGTGAAGCGCACAAAGGTAGCGCGCACCGGGCGGGGAGCGCGGCAAACGCCTGCTCCACCTCGGGGCTGATCAGCAGGTACTCGCCTCGGTTATGCAATTCCGCAGGCTCGTCCGGCGCCGCACGCTGCGCCTCAAAGAAAGCACGCACTTCGCGTACCGCCGCCATGCCGTCTGCTTCGGAAGTTTTACGTCGAATCGCCACGACTAGTCCTCTTCCGGGGCGCCGGGAACCAGACCCTCGCGGGTGAAAAGCTCCTCATGTACGCGCAGCTCGCCCACCTCAACCGGCTTACCGTCCACGAAGCCGCCGGTCACCGGGTGAACCACCAGCGCGAGTAGGCGCTCGCATTCCTCGGCGCTCAGGTAGCCGCCAGCGGCGAGAGCGCGCAGAGCCACGGCGTACATGGCGCGGTGCGAACCGTCGCTCATCTTCACCACCACGGACGCGCCCGAACGCAGACCAATGCAGAGCACGCCCTCCGCGCCGCCCTTGACAATCGCGTCCAGTTCTTCGCTGAGCACGGTATCGGGGGATCCGGGTGCCTGAATCAGCTCGGGGTAGTCCACCATGGCGGTCGCGACCGTGGAGGCGCGCGCATCCGCCCCGAGGTTGCGGATTGCCGCACCCAGGGTCGAGTAGGCGCGTGCGGCACCGGCAAGGGAGACGGCGTGCACGGGCGCACCGCAGCCGTCAACACCGATTGCGGCTACGGGCTCGCCGGTGAACGCCTCAATTTCTTCGGTGATGACCTGCTGCAGCGGGTGTGCGGGGTCGAGGTAGTTGTGTAGAGTCCAGTTCTGCGATCCCTCTTCGAGGTCGCCGCGCTCAAGCTTGGCGGTGCACGCCCACAGGAATGCGGCGTGCTTGCCGGAGCAGGGATGCGCCAGGGCAGTAGCGGCAAGGTTCGCCTGAACCATTGCCTGGCGTGCCTGCTTGTCGGAGGGGAGCGTGGGCTTGAGCGCCAGGTTTGCCGGGGTGAGCGGGTTGGTTTCGGTGCTGCCCTGGGTGAGTACGTCCTGCACGGCGCGCATCTGCTCGAAGGTGCCGCGGTGCGAGCCGCAGGCGATGGCGACCTGGGAGCCGCGCAGGGGTGCGCCCGCCTTCATGGATCCGATGGCCTGCAGCGGCTTGGCGGCGGAGCGCAGGTAGAAGGGCTCGTGAATGTCGCCGAGGGCAAGCTGCACATCGCCGTCGGGGCCTAGCAGGATGAGGCGGCCGCGGTGGCGTGCCTCAATGAAGCGGTTGCGGGTGAGCTGCGCGAGTTCTACGTCGAAGGCGCTGCTGTGGTCGGTGGTGTGAGTGGTTGCCTGTGGGGTGGTGCTGTTGGTCATTCTTCTAGTTTAAGGGGTGTATTGTTCTGCCTTATGTACGCGGTTTTACGCGTATAGGGCGGCTCAGAATGGTATCCCCGCAAATATTTCCGTGCAGAACGTTGCTTGTAAGGGTGGGGCGGATTCATCCTTATTTTTGGATGTTTATGTGATATTTTTTGACCGACAGTGAGCTGTATATGTGATACCTCTCATATTAATTGGCGGTAGGGGTTATATCTTTAGCATGGGGGAGAATAGAATATTCGTGGAGTATGCCCGTAGAGGTCTGCACATGCCTCATCAACATGGGAGCGGCCCCTTCCTGGCGCCACGTATCCTGGAGCCACCTATCCTGGAGCCACCTAGAACAGATCCTCCCATCATCTACGTCTCCACTGTTTGCGAGAACGACAGCACCAGATAATACGCACACTAGATCATCAGAAATAGGTAATTTTATGGCAGAGCAGAACAACTCTTCTTCCACCACCCCTAAGAACACCGCAGAAAAAAGCGGCATGAGCGCTGAATCTGAATTTCACGCCAAGTTTTTCCCCATTCTTGCGCGAGTCGCTTCGATTACTGCCGTGCTCATGTATGTCTTCTACTTCCCGCAGATTATCGGTAACCTGAACGGTCACAAGGGCGACTGGATTCAGCCCCTGGTAGCCGCTATAAACTGCACTCTATGGTTGCTGTACGGCCTGTGGCGCCCCAAGAAGGACATACCAATTGTCATCGCTAATGCCCCCGGCATTGTTTTTGGTGGTCTTGCGGCTGTGACAGCATTGGTTTAACCCGAATCAAAGCCACCTATGTTGTGGTGAATACTCACCCGATGCGGTTCTTCTCTGATAGGCATTCTTTTGAGCGTGCCGCTAGATGAGAAGAGCCGCATTTTTAGTGCGCTCAGCTCACATTTTTAGTGTGATAGCGGGTACCCTGAATAGCATGAAGGTTTTGGTACTGGGCCCCGGCGGCCGCGAACACGCAATTATTCGAGCGCTTCTGCGCGACCCTGAGGTAACTGAGGTGCACAGCGCCCCCGGCAACGCCGGCATTGCCCAGGATGTTCCCGTCCATGCAATTGATGCGAATGACCCCGCCCAGGCAACCGCCCTGGCACGTGAACTGAACGCCGACCTGGTCGTTATTGGCCCGGAGGCGCCCCTCGTCGCAGGTGTCTCCGACGCGTTGCGTGAGGCGGGCTTTGACGTTTTCGGACCCTCCGCAGCTGCCGCGCAGCTGGAAGGTTCCAAGGCTTTCGCTAAGCAGGTCATGGAAGAGGCTTCCGTGCCGACTGCTCGCGCCTACGTGGCAACGAATGCCACTGAGGCGCAGGCGGCACTGGATGAGTTCGGCGCACCCTACGTGGTGAAGGACGACGGCCTGGCTCGCCGGTAAGGGCGTTGTGGTGACCGAGGACCGCACCGCGGCACTGGAGCACGCTCAGGCTTGCTTCAACGCTGGTGGCACCGTGGTCATCGAAGAGTTCCTGGACGGCCCCGAGGTGTCCCTCTTCGTCATTTCTGACGGTAAGAACGTTCTGCCGCTGTCCCCGGCTCAGGACTTCAAGCGCATTTTTGACAACGATGAGGGCCCGAACACCGGCGGTATGGGCGCCTACACCCCTGCTTCCTTGGCTGCCCGAGGGGTTCGTGCAGGAGGTCGTGGAGAAGGTGGCACGCCCGACCGTGGCTCGTATGGCTGAGCGCGGCACCCCGTTCGTGGGCGTGCTCTTCTGCGGCCTGGCTGTGACCAGCCGCGGCGTGCGCGTTATCGAGTTCAACGCCCGCTTTGGCGACCCGGAAACCCAGGCGGTTCTGGCGCGCCTGCGCACCCCGCTGGGCCAGCTGCGCGTGCGGCTCGCGCGCGGTGAAATTTCTGAGGGTACCGAGCTGGATTGGGATCCCCGCACCGCAGTGGACGTGGTCATGGCTGCCGAGAACTACCCGGACACTCCCCGCAAGGGTGACGTCATCTCCGGTCTGGATGAGGCGAACGCTCTGGAGGGCGTGCACGTGATTCACGCGGGTACTGCCGCATCCGAGGAGGGTGTGCTGACCGCTGGCGGCCGTGTGCTGGCTGTTGTTGCTCTCGGCGATGACCTGGCTGCCGCCCGCAACGCCGCCTACGAGGGTGTTCGCGCTATCTCCTGGGCTGGCGCGCAGTACCGCACCGATATCGCGCTGAAGGCTGTGGAGAACCGCATCCACATTCCCGCTCCGCGCGGCTAAAACCTAAGGTGACCGGCTTCCCCGCTTGAGGGTGGGGGAGCCGGTCGCTTCTTTGCCACTCGCTTCTTTATTCCTCGCCGCCTCAGCTTTTCCCCGGTTCATTTCCTCGGCTCGGGGTGCTGTCGGCGGCGACCGGGGTAGGTTGGGCTCTCAAGATTGTGCCGTATTGATGACTGATGGCACTATCGGTAGCCGCGCCTGTCGCGGTATTGTAATTACACAGACTTTTTGCATCCACATCACACCACCTCATCAGGAGAAATTCTCATGACTTCTCGTTCTAACCCCGTGGAAATCCCGGGCTGGACTCACATTTATTCCGGCAAGGTCCGCGACCTGTACGTTCCGAATGAGGAACGTTTTGACGCTACCGGCTTGACCGTCAATGATGACGCTGAGCTGCGTGCCGGTTCGGTCATGGTTGTTGCCTCGGACCGTATTAGCGCGTTTGACCGTATTCTGCCCACCGAGATTCCGGATAAGGGCAAGATTCTGACTCAGATGTCCCTGTGGTGGTTTGAGCAGCTTAAGCAGGTTCCGAACCACGTGCTGTCCACTGAAGTTCCGGACGTTGTGGCTGGTCGAGCAATGATTTGCCGCTCCCTGAACATGTTCCCGGTGGAGTGCATTGTGCGCGGTTACCTGACCGGTTCGGGTTTGGCTGTGTACAACGAGACCGGTGAGATTGCTGGTGTGAAGCTGCCTGCGGGTCTGGTGGATGGTTCCCGCCTGGACACCCCGATTTTCACTCCGACCGGTAAGGCTGAGGTGGGTGAGCATGATGAGCTGGTGACCCGTGAGGAGCTGTACGCTGAGGTTGGTCAGCCGGTGGGTGAGCGCCTGGAGGAGCTGAGCCTGAGCCTGTACACCACTGCGGAGAAGATTGCTCGTGAGCAGGGCATTATTCTGGCGGATACCAAGATGGAGTTCGGTACTGATTCGTACCGCGGCGAGATCACCCTGGGTGATGAGGTGCTGACCCCGGATTCTTCGCGTTTCTGGGACGCTCAGCAGTACGAGCCGGGTCGTGCGCAGCCGAGCTTTGATAAGCAGTATGTGCGTGACTGGCTGCGTTCCCCGGAGGCGGGTTGGGACGGTTCGGATAACGTGCCGCACCTGCCTGAGGAGGTTGTGGAGAAGACTCGTGCCCGTTACGTTGAGGCGTATGAGCGTCTGACCGGCACGAAGTTCTAAACTCTATATTTCGGGCTGAAATAAGTCTTTGAGATAGCTAAAGGGCGGTGCCCCGGAAGGTCATTCTTCCGGGGCACCGCCCTTTAATCCATAAGCTCTTTTACATGCATTCTTATAGGTGCTATACGTCATAAATACATCTTGTGTGTCTATTGTACGGGGGGGGGTTGTCCTCTATCATACTTAGTAATCGGCTCATGATGCTTCTACTCCGCAAAACGCAGGTTTACACCATATAGCTGGTCTGTAGATAGCCCTCACGATACGCTCGTATCACTGCCGATTCTCGCCCATCAATGATGCTTGAGAAAGGTGAAGTCCATGGCAAAGAAGCCCTTCGCACCCCTCGCCCTTATCGGTATTGCCTGTTGCCTAGGCGTATCGAGTTGCTCCACCACCGTTGAAGTTAAGCAAGACATTCGCAATGTCCTGGCAAGCTACGAGAATCCCTCCCCGGATATTAACGTGGCCCTCGTCAACGAGGTCAAAAAGTGCATGAGCGAGAAGTCCTTCACCTACTCCGGTAGCCAGAACATTATTGACGGCTCCTCCGTTCATGAACTTGCGATGAGTGGTGCCCACTTCGCCAACGAAGAAGCGGTCGCCCAAGGATACTCGTCCACCCGGCAGGGCAACGCTAGCTCCAGCAATGCACCCGCGATGGAAAACCCGGCATATCAGAAGGCGTTCCAAGGCGACCCCCAAGCCGCAGACAACAAAACTGTCACTATCACGATGAGTAACGGTGCCCAGACCAGCATGGCAACAGATTCATGCCTGGGACGTGCGGCAGAGGCTGTCTTTGGCTCAGCAGAAAACTACCTCAAATACATCAACTTCGTTAACGAACTCAACACGGGCGGATCCAAAAACAACGCGGTAGAAGAAATGGGGAAATACTACCGTAATGACACCACCTACGGTGCATGCATGAAAGAAAGCGGATACGCCGACATCCAGCACTTCGGAGATGCTCCCAGCTACGCAGAGAAAACCTGGGGTAAGTACAAGGCAGCCAATGTAGCCGCCAATGCGGAAGAGCAGTCCCTAGCTCACGCCGACTACAACTGCCAAAAGTCCACTGGAATCCTGACTAAGGCACAGAATATCTACTACGAAAAGGCTGCGACCTGGCTCAATGAGCATGAGCCGCTCATCCTTGAAGTACGCGATATCGAACGTCAGGCCCAGGAGCGTGCCGCAGCTCTACTCAACGGCAACTAGCCAAGGGCAACTAGCCAACGGCAAATAGTAAACGCTGATTCCTCGTTGGACATTTTCTAGCGAGATTTTTCTACCGGTCCTCTGCTCTCAACCGCGTTCACCCGCGGATGAGAGCAGAGGATACACCCCTTTATTCAGTCCCCGCCACGTTGTTACCCTCAGCAATTACCCCTAGTCCCGCCCCATATTTCACCGTAGAAAGGTGAACCCATGAACACGCAGCAGAGTTCAGAAAACCCCCGCCGCGCCGCCACGACGGCAACCATACGCGCCTACCTGGTTCCGGTGCTCGTCATTCTGCTCGTCATCACCGGCGGGTTCTCCATCTACGCCCTTAATACGGGGCTACGCACCAATGTTGAATCCAATGCGCAGCCGTCCCGCGCCGCGCAACTAACAACCCGAATCAGCACGCAGACTGTTACCCGCACCTACTCGGGAGAAGTCAGCGTGTCACCCGCCCGAAGCTACACCGTGGGAACCCCTCAAGGAGTGGTGACCAGGGACGGCGCCAAAGCGGGCACCCAGCTGAGTAACGGCTCAATTATCACCACTATCAACGAGCGTCCCATCATCGCGTTCAAAGGTAGCATCCCCGCCTACCGTGACCTTGTCGTAGGCGCTCGCGGCGATGATGTTAAACAGCTCCAAGAAGCTCTAGAATCGCTCGGCTACAGCATCTGGGATGATGAAGGAAACTACGGCGAAGCAACCGCCAACGCTGTCTACCGTTTCTACCTCGATCGAGGCTACTACCCTCCCGGGGATACTGACCGAACCGAAGAAGGACGCTACAACACCGCCCTGCCGCTTTCTGAATACCTCTTCGCTGAAGGTAACGAGTACACCGTAGACAACAGCTGCGGTGCCAAAGGCCAAACTTCAACTCCGGCGCTGTGCACCCTATCCGCGGGTGGGTACCGTCTGGTGCTCTCCGCGGATGGTAGCGCTCTCAGCAATGAACTCGCTGAGGGACAGAAAGTCCAGATTCTTACCGATAACGGAAGCCCGCTCGAAGGTACCCTAGGTGCAGCCCTCACACCCGAAGGCTCAACTAATGCTGACGGCGGCGCTAACGCAGGTGTCTCCAACGGTGCGCAGAACAGCGCGCGACCTAACAGCGATACCCCCGCACCGGGAGCTACCGCACGGAAACGCTACCCCATCAAAATTGACTTGCCGGAAAATACGACGGCACCAACACGTTTTCAGGCAACCGTCACCCTCAACCGAGGCGCTGAAAACGCTCTAGCGGTGCTCGAAGCAGCCGTCAAAACTGAAGAAAACGGAACGCACTCCATCACCCTGGATAACGGTCAGAGCCTTCCCGTCACCCTCGGTGTGTGCTCCGCCGGAATCTGCGAGCTCGTCAACCCCGCTGCAGAACTCAAGGCAGGCACCGTCGTAAAGCTGAAGGAGCGCTAAAATGCCTCATCGCGAGACAGAACGTGCCCTCCCCGCGAGCGCTACCGCCTCGAAACCTAATATCGAGTGCCACAATATTGCGCGTTTCTTCCCACCCTCCACCTGGGCGCTCAAAAACGCGACCCTCAGCATCCATGAAGGTGAATCGGTGGCCATTACCGGCGCCTCCGGAAGCGGAAAATCTACGCTCCTCTCTATCATTGGGCTACTCGATCAGCCCTCTGAAGGTGAGCTGAAAATATTGGGCCAAAACATGGGCACCGCCAGCGACGCCGAGCGAACTGTAGCACGCCGTGAGCACATCGCTTTTGTCTTTCAGGCGTACCACCTTATCGCTCATCTGAACGCCACCGAGAACATTGCCCATACCCTCCGGATGCGCGGCGTACCGGGCCGTCAGGCACATCAGCGTGCGTTGCAGGCACTCGAACAGGTGGGTTTGGGGCACCGTTTGGAGGTTCTTCCACGCAATATGTCCGGTGGTGAACAGCAACGAGTCGCGGTTGCGCGCGCGTTAGCCTGCGCCCCGCGTATCCTACTGTGCGATGAGCCTACAGGAAACCTCGATACTGAAAACTCTCACAAGGTGTTGGATCTGCTCCTCGCCGGCCGTGCGGAGAAGCAAAGCCTGGTCATCATCACCCATGAACCCGATATTGCGGCTCGCTGCGACCGGCAGCTACACATGGTCGATGGGATGCTCGTTAGCCCCGAACTCACTCGTCCCGAAGAACCGGCCCACCAAACGCTCATAGAACCCGTTGTCAGGGGAGGATAGATGCTAAGGAACAACCTTCACTACGCTCTCCTTGCAGTTGTTCGCCGTTGGCGCCGCAACCTGCTCACGGTACTGGCGATGCTCGCGGGAACAACCACCATCATCATGCTGGTGGGCGTCAGCGAGTCGTCAGCGCTCAATACAAGCTCTCAGCTGGCCAGTTACGATTCCACCCGGCTCGGTGTGCGCCTCCAGCCGCAGACCTGGGATATATCGGAGGAGGAACTACTCTGGCGCGTTAACCAAATTCCAGAGGTTAAAGCTGCCGGTACAGTCACCGTAGATACGCAGACAACGCGTCCACAAGTCAACAGGCCGGGGTATGAGGGCCAGCAAACGCCCCTTGCAGTCGTTTCAGAGGCAGGTTTGAAAGCACGAGGTGCGCACATTGTCGAAGGGCACTTTTCGGAGCCTGCCCGCGAGCGCCCCGGAGAGCCTACCGTCTATCTGGGTGTTGCCCTCGCAAAGGAGCTGGGGGTCAGCGCTGAGCCCGGGCGGAACATAATTGAGGTCAACGGAATGCGAGCCTATGTGCTCGGTATTATCCGTGACGGTGGCAAAAACGCTGCACTCAGTAGCGCTCTTATTCTGCCGACCACCTCCACTTTCTTGCCGCAAGCCCACACCCTGCAACGCGGTATGGACGTCATCGTGAATCCAGGAAGCGCAGATACGGTCGCGGAACAGCTCAAGCAGGTGCTCGATCCGCAACGCACCCCCGTTGATACAAATATTGAGATTCCACCTTCACCGGTGACTCTTCGTGCTTCCTTGACGAAGGACAGTCGAGCTCTTACGACCATCATCCTGGTGGTTCTTATCGTCTCGACAAGCTTCGGCATTGTGATGACCATGCAGATTTCGGTCTGGGAACGCCGCCGGGAAATCGGCATCAACCGTGCATTAGGGCTGGGACGGCGAGATGTAGCGGTGAGCTTCCTGGCGGAGGCAGCCCTCCTCGGGGCCCTAGGCGCTCTTGGAGGCTTCACCCTCGGTGTCCTCGGTTCCTGGGTTGTGTGCCTTCTCAACGGATGGGCGCTATCTCTGCCACCCCTTATCCTAGGGATTCCTTTCCTCGGCTTGGCTGTGGGTATCGTGGCGGGTGCATTGCCCGCCTACGCGGCAACGAAGGTTCAGCCGCTTGAGCTCCTGCAATAATTGCCCCGCTGAAATAATTGCTCGGCGCATAAGGGCGGTGCCCCGGAAGGTCATTCTTCCGGGGCACCGCCCTTTAGCTATGTGGGTTTATGCGATTGAGGGACGAAGCCTAGCCGGCGTGAACGTCTTCGTCATGTACGTTCTCGTGGCACAAATCCTCGTGCAGAATATCCCGCGCCGGATGCTGCCGCGCCCGCTCTTCCGCAGCACGGTCAGACAGCGAATAAAACCACGTAATGTGCTCGCACACCCGCTCATAGGCCGCCTGCTCATCGTGAGAGGTAATCGCCTCAATAATGCCGTAATGCTGCTGCTGCAACGTGCGCTTGACCGCCTCCCAATCCTTCAGGAAAGGAACTGCCTCCTGCACATAGCTCATCGTCGCCATGTGCAGAGAGTCAATAACCGTATCAAGCACAATATTGCCGCCGAGCTTCGACAGCTCATAGTGAAAACGCGTATCGCAGAAGTGGAAGCGCTCATCGCTGATCTGCTCATCCATCTCTGCCAGATGCACGCGCGCCCGCTCCAGCGCCGCCGCACGCTCCGGAGTGTCCGGCGCGGCAGCTGCCGCACGCGCCGCAGGGCCCTCCAGCAGCAAGCGGGTTGAGACAACGTCCTTCACCGGCAGGCTACGGGTCGCAATGTGCATGCGCAGCGCCCAGCTGAGCGCATCCGACGGCTCAGAAATGATAATCGCGCCCGACTTCGGTCCCGAACCCGTGCTGGAACGAATCAGACCCAGCGCGTTCAGAACCCTCAAACCCTCACGGACCGAGGGGCGGGAGATACCGTGCCGTGCCGCCAGCTCACGCTCGGAGGGGAGCTTATCGCCCACACGCAACTCACCCAGGCGCAGGCGCCGCTCAAAGGTCTCCAGAATGATGCTGTAGCTGCGGTCCGCCAGAATCGGCTGGCGCTCAACCACAGGGGGCGCCTCTGCAGGCTGGGTGTCGTCAAAAGAACGAGGCATACTCTCTCCTGATAACGAGGCGGATAACGAAAAGAAGTCTCGACTCAGCATGTTCTCCCAAACTATTGGGGCAACCTATCGAGTCATAAGGGGCATAAAAAGCGGGGCGGCGATACCGGAAAGGTACGCCGCCCCGCTGTGGCCTCCGGTCAAACCGGGGCGAATGTCCTACTGTTCGTGAAGCGGATGCTTCAGGAACTCTCTAAAACCTGAGCTTCAGATTAGGGAATCATGAAGGACAGCACGTTGGTCTGCAGGAAGACCAGGACGCAGACGAACAGGAGCATAGCGAAGGACCAGGGGAGGACAGCCTTGAGGATGTCGGATTCCTTGCCTTCCATGTCCACGGAGGTAGCAGCAATAGCCAGCGACTGCGGGGAGATCATCTTACCGACCACACCACCGGTGGTGTTAGCAGCCAGCATGAGCTCGGGGGTTGCGCCGTGGATACCTGCGTGCTGCAGGTTCTCAGCAGCAGACACCTGCAGCTTGGAGAACAGTGCGTTGGCGCTGGTGTCCGAACCGGTCACAGCGGTACCGATCCAGCCCAGAGCCGGTGCGAGGAACGCGTAGACGGTGCCCAGGCCTGCCAGGAAGGTACCCATAGCAATGGTCTGACCGGAGAAGTTCATGACGTATGCCAGTGCCAGAACCGAAGCAATGGTCAGGATGGACCAGCGCATGCGGTAGACAACGGAACCGAACTCGGTGAAGATTGCCGGGAACTTGAAGGCGTAGCGGCCCTTCTCGTTGAAGAAGAAGTAGACCACAGCAACAACCAGACCGGAAATGATCAGCAGGGTGCCGGGGTTGGACATCCACGCGAAGTTGTAGACAGCGTCCTTGACGGGCTTGCCGTCAGCGGTGACGAGGCGGGAGCTCAGAGCCTGGATATCAATCTTGATGACGAAGCTCTTCAGCCATGCCTTCAGGCCAGCGTGCAGGTTAGCAACACCGAAGATTGCAACGACGATGACGTAGGGCAGCAGTGCCATCCAGACGCGAACGGCGGGCAGAGCTTCCTTCTCTTCAGCCTGTGCGGGCAGACCGTAGCGTTCACGAACGCCTGCGACGCCGCGCGGCTTCCAGAACTGCAGGAAGATCACGGCAACGCCCATGGAGACGATGCAGGCAACAACGTCGGTCAGGTTGTATGCGGGGGTAGCGGCGGTGACCCACTGTGCGATAGCGAAGGAAACGCCGATGACCAGTGCGGGCAGCCAAGCGTCCTTCAGGCCCTTCATGCCGTCGAGGATGACGAGCAGGATGAGCGGAACGAGCATTGCCAGGAACGGAGCCTGGTGACCAACGATGGTTGCGATAACGTGTGGGTCCTTGCCGCCGACTTCACCTGCGGTGGTAATCGGGACAGCAACCGCGCCGAATGCCACGGGTGCGGTGTTAGCGAGCAGAACGGTGATAGCAGCCTTGAGGGGCTTGACGCCCAGTGCCAGAATCATGGTTGCGGTAATTGCAACGGGAGCGCCGAAGCCAGCCAGTGCCTCGAGCAGACCACCGAAGCAGAATGCGATGAGGATAGCCTGGATGCGCAGGTCGCCGCCGCCGAGGCGGTCGAAGACGCGGCGCAGGTCTTCGAATCGACCGGAGAGAACGGTGATCTGGTAGAACCAGATGGCGCCCAGAATCACCCAGCAGATGACCAGGCCGTAGATGGCGCCGCGGACGGCGCTCAGGCCGGCGAGGTCAGCGGGCATGTGGAAGCCCAGCGCTGCTACGAGGATGGATGCTGCCAGTGCCACGAGTGCGGACCAGTGAGCGCGTGCCTTAACGCCCAGTAGCATCACAAAGAAGGTGAGGAGGGGAATGGTTGCCACGAGCGCGCTGAGGCCGAGGCTACCTCCCACTGCATTGGTTACAGCGGTATAAGTTTCCACTGGAACTCCTTTGGTTCAGGGTGTGTCTTGTGTGTGGTCAGACCATAGATAATCCCGCTGGGGAACGGGTCATTGTTTCCCATGCGGGGATGTGGTCAGACCATTGATCGCATGTTTAGAAGAGTACCGGATAATGTGGTGTTTCACCAAAAGTGACCTGACTCATTTTCGCGACTAAGGGGTGTTCGGAGGGTTTGCGCCCTGTGAATTTACCGAAATATTGCGACCCTGACAGTTAATGCCAGCTTCTGAAACTCAGATATTTCTGAAGGCGTAATGAAATGGGTGTATGAATGACTGCCTTATCTATTAGGGAACCTTCAACTGCGGGCACATTCTTGAAAAGAATGTTGCGTTAAAGAGGAGTCGCCCCACAAAACAATCATTAATGCTTCAGAAAGGTGGATTTCTAGGGGGTTTAGCCGCCGAAGATGTGCGTTTGATAAACGTTCAATAATTAAAGGGGTATAGGGGGTGGGGCGAGGGTAAAAACTAGATGAGGTCATATATACCGGAAGGTAGGGAAGTGTACCTTAAGGTCAGGGTGACCTAACCCGTTATTTAACAAGGAAAGTATGTGCTATTTCGACTAGAGAAAAGCCGCACAACGGTGTTAAATGGCAAGGAAGATAAAAGACATCACCACGGTTTCTGATCCCACCGCATCCCACCTCCACTTGGGGCGCGCGCACATCAGCCGGAACCTACCGGCCCAGCTTCCCCGACTCAATATATCTGAGTCGCCTCTTTGGAAGACCGAACTTATTCGGACTGTGCCCCGCCTGCCCCAAACGCAGGCGGTGAGACCGAGAAACTCTGAACACAGAGGAAAGGACGGACAAGTCATGCGCATTGCACTCTTCTCCACGTGCATCGTTGACGGCATGTACCCCCGCGTAGCACGCGCCACCGTCGAAATTCTTGAGCGCCTGGGCCACGAGGTTGTCTTCCCCCCGAACCAGACCTGCTGCTCCCAGATGCACGTCAACTCCGGCTACTTCGATGACGGCTACGAAGTCATCAAGAACCACGTTGAAGCTTTCGACTCCTGGGACTGGGACGTTGCTGTTGCCCCCTCCGGCTCCTGCGTCGGCTCCCTGCGCCACCAGCAGGCAATGGTTGCACGTAGCCGCGGCGATGAGGCACTGGCTCTGAAGGCAGAGCAGATCGCTTCCCGCACCTTCGAGCTCTCCCAGCTGCTGATCGACATCCTCGGCATCACCAACGCAGCTGAGCAGCTCGGCTCCTACTTCCCCGAGCACGTCACCTACCACAGCTCCTGCCACGGTATGCGTATGCTCGGCCTGGGCACCCGCCAGCAGGACCTGGTCCGCACCGTTGAGGGCATCAAGTACACCCAGATTGAGGGCATGGACCAGTGCTGCGGCTTCGGCGGTACCTTCTCCTTCAAGAACGCTGACGTATCCGGCGCAATGGTCAACGACAAGGCAGACAACGTTGAAGCAACCGGTGCCTCCGTCTGCACCGGCGGCGACTGCTCCTGCCTGATGAACATCGGTGGCGCACTCTCCCGTCGCGGCTCCAACGTGAAGACCATCCACTTCGCTGAGATCCTCGCCTCCACCAAGGAAAACCCGCTCAAGATTGATGCCGAGCACCTCGAGCTCTCAATCGCCTAAGGAAAGATAAGACCTCATGACCGCTATTCAGCTTGGTATGCCCAAGGTCGTTCACTACGGCGAGGGCAACATTTTCGAAGAAACCCCCTTCCCCAAGTACGCGAAGGAAGAGCTCAAGAACGAGCAGCTGCGCTCCAACCTGCGCTTCGTGACCCACGCGATTCGTAACAAGCGCGCCAAGGTTACCGCTGAGGTGCCCGACTGGCAGGAACTGCGCAACACCGGTGAGTCCGTCAAGAACTACGTTCTGGCGAACCTGCCCGAGCTGCTCGAGCAGTTCGAGCGTAACTTCACCGCCGCAGGCGGCCACGTGCACTGGGCACGCAACGCCACCGAAGCAAACCAGATCGCTCTGGAACTGATTCGTGAGCAGGGCGTGGACGAAATCATCAAGATTAAGTCCATGGCAACCGCAGAGACCGGCCTGAACGAATTCCTCGAGGAAAACGGCATCAACGCTATTGAGACCGACCTCGCGGAAGAAATCGTCCAGCTCGGCCACGACCGCCCCTCCCACATTCTGGTGCCCGCAATTCACCGCAACCGCCGCGAAATCCGCGACATCTTCCTGCGTGAAATCGAGGGTATCAACCCGGACATCACCGATGAGCCGGCAGAACTGGCAGAGGCATCGCGTAACCGCCTGCGCAACAAGTTCCTGAACACCACCGTGGCAGTCTCCGGTACCAACTTCGGTATTGCTGAGACCGGTACCCTGACCATCGTGGAGTCCGAAGGTAACGGCCGTATGTGCCTGACCCTGCCCGACACCCTCATTACCTTCATGGGTATTGAGAAGATTCTGCCCACCTTCCAGGATTACGAGGCATTCCTGCAGCTGCTGCCCCGTTCCTCCACCGGTGAGCGCATGAACCCCTACACCTCCATGTGGACCGGTGTGACCCCCGGTGACGGCCCGCAGAACATGCACGTCATCCTCATCGACAACGGCCGTACCGCCGTTCTGGCTGATGAGCTGGGTCGCCAGGCACTGCGTTGCATCCGCTGCTCCGCTTGCATGAACGTGTGCCCCGTGTACGAGCGCGCAGGTGGTCACGCCTACGGCTCCACCTACCCGGGCCCCATCGGCGCGATTCTGTCCCCGCAGCTCTCCGGTATCGAGGCTGCAGAGAACAACTCCCTGCCGTACGCATCCTCCCTCTGTGGTGCATGCTACGAGGTCTGCCCCGTGAAGATTAACTTCCCCGAGGTCCTCGTGCACCTGCGCGCTAAGGACGTCGAGTCCAAGCACGCTGTCCGCGAGTTCGAGGGCAACAAGAAGGCTCCCTTCTCGCAGATGGACGGCATGATGCTCGGTGCGAAGAAGCTCTTCACCTCCGGCAAGATGATGTCGATTGCAGAGCGTGGTCTGCCCATGTCCCGCCTTATCAGCGGCCGTAAGCACAAGATCACCGCTGTTCCCGGTATCGTCAGCGGCTGGACCGCTTACCGCGACATCCCCGAGCCCCCCAAGGAATCTTTCCGCAACTGGTGGAAGAAGGAGAAGGGTCAGGCTCCGGCACGCGATAACGCTGAGCGCGTTGACATTCAGGCCCTCATCGAGGCTAACAAGGGTAAGGCAGCTGAAGCGGCTGCAAACGCTAAGGCTGCTCAGGAAGCCCGTGAAGCTAAGGAGAACAACTAATGTCCTCTGCTAAGGAAGATATCCTCGCACGTATCCGCTCGTCCCTGGCTGACGCACCCGTCGCCCCCGAGCCCGTACGTAACTACCGCCGCGTCAGCGAGCTGAACGAAGAGCAGACCATTGAGATGCTCGTCGACCGCCTCATTGACTACAAGGCAAACGTGTTCCACGCGAACAAGGAGAACATCTCCAAGGTCATCGCAGAGCGCCTGGGTGAAAAGTCCACCTACGTGGTTCCCGAGGGCCTGAACATGGAGTGGCTGCCGGCTGACACCGCTGACCGCAAGCGCGTCACCGACTCCGGTAGCACCCTCAAGCCCGGTTGCCTGACCCTGAAGGAACTGGACGCAGTTGACGCTGTGGTGACCGGTTCGACCGTCTCCTGCGCAGAGACCGGCACGATCTTCTTGAACACCAACCCCGAGGAGGGTCGCCGCGCCATCACCCTGGTGCCCGACCACCACATCTGCGTGGTGCCCCGTTCCACCGTGGTGGAGCTGGTTCCCGAGTCGATCGAGCGTATCACCTACACCCGCCCCGTGACCATGATTTCCGGTCCGTCGGCAACCAGTGATATCGAGCTGATCCGCGTGGAGGGCGTGCACGGCCCCCGTACCCTGGACGTCATCATCTACGACGCCTAAGGTACAGCGCCAGAAGGCAAACCTCTAAAGAAACCGCCCGAGAGCTAAGGCTCCCGGGCGGTTTCTTTATGCCCTCGCGACGTCTAGCCTCAGAAGCGAGGCGACAGTCATGAGCGCACAAAAACGGTGGCGGGCCCATGTTTCCCGCCACCGTTCTGTGCTTTATAGGGTGGTGTATCGACGGTTAGCGTCGTAGCGCCCCGTGAGGGTGCTTAGGCGCGTGCGTCGAAGTGCTGCAGACCGGAGTCCTCGCGGCTACCGCCCTGGCCATCGCCAACATCGTGGTAGTCCTTGATCCACTCGATCTTCTGAACCCACTTGACCATCTTGTAGCCGTGCATGGAGTCCGCACGCAGACGGAGCGGGCCACCGTACACATCCGGCAGGGGCTTGTCGTTCATGCCCCACGCCAGGATGGTCTCATCTTCCATTGCCATGGAGATGTCCAGGCACTCGTAGTAGGGTTCGGTCGGGCGGCCGTCGTAGGTGTGGCCCACGTGGCCGAAGGAGGTCACCATAACGTAGCGTGCCTCGTCGGTCTTCTCGACCAGTGCGAGAACGTCGCGCAGGCGCACGCCCTCCCACTTGGCGATGCCGGTCCAACCCTGCATGCAGGTGTGCATGGTGATGTTGACTTCCTTGCCCAGCTGCTTGAGCTCGTCAATGCTCAGGGACTTGGATTCCTTCACCAGGCCGCCCAGCTCCAGGCGGTAGTCAACGAACTCGTGCTCCTTCAGGCGGTTCCACTCGGTGCTCTCACGCTCTGTCGGCGGGCGAGTGTTAACCCAGTGGAAGGGCGAGATGTCGGCATCGGTGAAGGTCTTCTTCTGCACCTGACGGGAGGTGATACGGTCCAGCAGGACGTTACGAATCGGCTGGGTCAGACCCCAAATGAAGGTCTGGGTGAATCGCAGGTCGCGCAGGGACCAGTACGAAGCGAAAATCCACAGAGCCACAGCGAAGACAATGCCGCCAATGAGCATGGTGACTGCCTGAGCGAACTGTGCGCGTCCACCTCGTTGTAGGGCTTGTTCAGCATCATGTGGGCGATGTTGTACTGGGGGTGAACCACGAACACCAGCGCCACGTGAATGACGGTGAAGACGCAGTAGAACGCCATGCCCAGGAAGTGGATGGAACGTGCGGTCTGGCGGTTACGGAAGAGGCGCACGTAGCCGGGGAAGCGGCCGCAGAATGCCGGGCTCATAATCGGGCCGGTTGCAATCATCAGCGGTGCCACGATGAACACCACGGTGAAGTACATGATCTGCTGCAGAGCGTCGTACGGCTGGAAGTGCTCAATCGAGGGAATCTGGAAGCCAGCGTAAATCTGGATGGATTCCCACGCCTGCGGGATGATGTCCCAGCTGGTCGGGACGATGCGGCGCCACTGACCGGTCAGGAACAGCAGGGAGACATATACCAGACCGTTAACAATCCAGATGACGGTCACCAGCGCGTGCCATGCGCGGCCCAGACCAATCTGGGCTTTACCGGGCAGAGAAATCAGGGGAGACAGGGTGCGCTGGTCATCGCGCGCAGTAAATGCGCCGGGGGTGGTAGGGACCTTGTCCTTGGTGAACTTAATCCACTCAGAACCCGGGGTGCAGTGGTTGTTCCAGTACAGGCGGGGGTGAGAGGCGAGAACTTCCCAACCTGAACGAATCAGGAAGCCCATCATAATGAAGTTGATAAAGTGCGTAATTCGGAGCCAGGCCGGGAAGTCCAGCTCTACGCCACCAGTGCTCGCGGTGAGGAGTAGTTGGTGCATGATATTTCCTTCGGAAATGACTGTGTGTGCAGACAATCTTTAGGATTCAGTGCGAGGCCTTTGAGATGTGAGGTTAGAAATAATTACCTTTCTGACCCATATGATCCTCCTCCGTGGTTGGGAGCCGCCGGGGGTATCGTCACGGATACTCCCGAAAGGGGCGCCTCCTGTGTGTGAGAGGGGAGGTGCTCCAGCTCCCGCTGGGGCGGAAGCGACTCTGTGTATGTATGTTGGTTTATGTGTGTTTTAGGGAAATTCCCTGTCCGCTTTCAATTTTATAGGACAAAGTGTCAGTCGTGAAAGCTAAGACACGTCATGTTCTGTAATATTTGCATAAAAAATCCGAATTTAAGGAAGATTCTTATCTTTCCGCGGTTTATAGGGTCTTTCGGGCGCAAAAAACCCACAGCAGCCTCAGGAGGGGATGCGGTGGGTTTTGATCCTATATGTGGGATGCATGTTGGTTTGCAGGGCTTTAGCTGCCTGGTATTGTGTGGTTTTATAAATTCAATCCCACATAAGGTTGGGGTGACTGTAAGCGGGGTACCCGCTCAAACCGGTTCGTACCCGATCTTGAAATGTCGAACCGCAACCGTAGCCGCTGCTAGATCTCTGCAGAACCCGTATTCTCCGCAGAACCCTTACGCTTCTTTGCTACGCTTCTTTGCCTCAGCCCGAGAGGCTGCTCGAGACGCAACGCTAGAACCAGCGGAAGCGCCCGTAGCCTCGGCAGAACCGGGCTGAGCATCAGCCGGGGACTCAGATTCGGGCTGGGTCTCAGAATCAAGCTGGGGCTCGGAGCCAGGCTGGGACTTCAAACGAACCACCGGAATCATGCCTGTGGCAAGCTTCGCCTGCGCATTACGCTGAGCCTTCAACGCATTCATCTGCTCCTTACGGCTCGGCTCCTGCTGAATCGGCTGACCAGAACCAAACGCCTGACGAATACCCAACGCCCATAGCGGGAACAACAGAACCGTCAGCGCGCCGCCGGCAACCAGCAGCGACGCCGTGGACTCCTCCAAAAGATCCGAACTGGTCGCAACCTCTGTCACCGCCACAATAATCGGCAGACCCGCAGCCGAATACAACGCCAACTGCGCCTTCTGCGCGCGAGTAGTCAACCCCGAACGGGTATCGAAGAAATGCTCCGCCAAAAGAACCGGAACGCCGCGGCACAGCAGAATACCCACCACCACGGCAAGCAGACCCAAAGGCTTAGCCACCACAGCAGAGACATCAATGCCCATACCGCTGACCACGAAGAACAGCGGAATCATGAACGTAAAACCAACCACCTCAAGGCGGCGAGTCATCATATGCAAAGCCGCTGGAGGGGTCAGGGTACGCAAAATCAGGCCCGCCGCAAAGGCACCGAGCACCGCATCCAAATCAAAGAGGGCAGTGCACATGATCAAGGTCGCCAGCAGGAACATCGCAAGACGCAGAACCGTCTGACCGGTCGTATTCGCCTCCGCAGCCATAATCTGACGCAGACCCGGCACATGCGCAAACAGGCGATGCGGAATCAGCGCCGTAATCACCGCAACCACCATAAACGCCAGCAACACCACAATCGCCATGCCCGGCGAACGCGAAGACAACAGCAGCGAAATAGCGAAAATCGGCAGAAGCTCACCCACTGCACCGTGCACCAGCACTGCATTACCCACCGGCGTACCGGCAGCACCGTGAGACTTCAACATCGGCAACAGCGTGCCCAACGCCGTGGAACTCAACGCCACGCCCACCGCAATATACGTATTCAGCTCATGCGAGAACGACGTAATCACCGCCGCACCCGCCATACCCAAAGCAAAGCACGCCACCCACGTGACAATAGCGCTATAACCCTGACGGCTACGCAACGACGACACGTTAATCTCAAAGCCCGCAATCAAAAAGAGCATGCCCAAGCCCAGCTCCTTCAGCAGCGGGATACCGCCCTCACTGCTGGCAAGGTTGAGCATATTGGGGCCAATCAGCAGACCAAAAAGGAGCAGGAAAACCACATCAGGAATCTTCTTACCCGTCAGCCGCGAAAGAATCGGCGACAGCAACGCAACCAACGTAATCCAGAAAATGGACACAAACTGGCCGCTATCGTGGCTCGACCCATCCGACAGAGTCGTACCCGAAGCAAGAAGAGCACCAGAAGCCCCCAAATCCGTCAAGAAAAGCGGGGAAAAAGTCGAAAACATAAAACCTCAACGTGGTGTGTGCAGGTGGGGCGCGTTTAGGACAGTAAAAGGAGCGAAATCATGCTCCCGCGGGATTGCCCCACCTTTAAGAACGTACCAATGGTACACACCTAACCTCGTGCAACAACACTTGAACAGCACTCACCAATAGGGCAAGAAGCTCCAGCCAGCAGCCGACAGAGAGGCGGCATGAGAGCAAAACCTCCGCGCCACCGCCGGACCAGACACAGCTTCCACCGTTACACTTAACACCTATGCCAGAGCATCCGGCACACACCACCGGATGCGGCAGATACCCTGGCAGGGCGCACAGACTCTCAAACACGGCACTACAAGGAGTGAGGACATGGCAGCAGGGCGCACTCAACCTATCCCCACCGTCAGCAGCGGGGCACGCGCCGCCTCCCTCGGAGGCACCCGACGCGACCTCGGGCTCGACCTCGCCCGCGCCTTCGCCGTGCTCAGCCTGCTCATCCCCTTCGGATACTGGCTGCAACTGATCCCGGTGTCCTGGACGTTCTGGATCCCGCAGACCCTCGTACCGGCAGAGCCGCTCTTCGCCGCAATCCTGGGTGCAGCCGCTTGGCGTTACGCTCGCACCGCGAACTTCCCGCAGCTCTTCGCCGGAACCATCGTGCGATTCCTCGCGCTACTTCTGCTGGGCGTGGCACTCATGCAGGGTGCCACCTACCTGCCGCAAGCCGGCGTGACCGTACCGGCGCAGGGCTTCAGCTACACGCTGCCCTTCGACATGCTCGTGCACCTGGCGCTGCTCACCCTGCTAACCCTATTCATCGTGCACCTGCCCCTGTGGGCGGTCGCCGTACTGGCGGTGATCACCAGCCCCTTCATCACCTGGACCTACACCCTGCTCATGGACGTAGCCGCCCAGGCAGATGCGTGGACCGCCGTCCAGCTACCCTTCCTCGCAAGCCACGGCGTCAACCACGCCCAAAGCGCCCAGCTCATCTGGGTCATGTGCCTGGGCATCGTGCTCGTTCGCCTCTACGACAACCTGCAGGCAAAGCTCGCAATCCCCGTAGTGCTCGCCGTGCTGGCGCTCGCCGTCTACCGCACCTTCAACCCCTACACCGAGCTGGGCTTCCTCAACAGCCCGCAGGTGCTACTGACCCTGAACCTGGCGGCAACCCTCTACTTCTGGGCTGAATGCGCGCGCCTGCTCTCCGCACAGGCGGGAATGCTCACCCCCATCGCACGCCTGGGCCAGATGTCGCTGAGCGCCTCCATCGTGCTGAGCGGAATCATTATTTACGTCGGCCCCACCGTCAAGGCTCTTACCGCGGGTGAGCACTACATCGCCACCGGAGGCTGGGGCACCGCCGTGTACTGGAGCGCCTTCCTGCTGCTCGGCGCCGCAATCGCCCTGGGCTTCTGCACCCTCTGGTTACGCATGGCACGCTCCATTGCCGGACGCGGCCCCCTGGAGGCGATTCTCGCCCTCATCTCCGGGCGCGGCTGACGCAATCTGAGCTCAATACGAAAGCGACCCCCTCCCTGCGTTCCTGCACGGGTAGGGGGTCGCTTTTATATACTCAACATCTGCAGCAGAATCTGCGCCAGAGTCTGCCTAGGAATCTGCCACAGAAATACTGTGGATACGACAAAGCCCCGGTCCAGTGGACCGGGGCTAGCTGTCGGGATGACAGGATTTGAACCTGCGACCTCGTCGTCCCGAACGACGCGCGCTACCAAGCTGCGCCACATCCCGATGTTGACCTATCAGCGAATACCGTAGGCAACTCACCTAGGATAACCCAAAAAAATTCAGAACGCAACACAGCGGCACGCCACCGGTCGGGGAGAGGCAAATAAAGTTCCTAGGCTTCAGCCTCCTGAACCTGATTCAGCTCATCCCAGGAGGCGTACATCGCCGCAAAACGACCGCCGGAGGCAATCAGCTGCTGCGGGGAGCCATCCTCCACCACGGAGCCCTCATGAATCACCAGCACACGATCAGCACCCAGAACTGTCGAGAGGCGATGCGCAATCACCAGCGCCGTACGCCCCGCCAACACGGTACGTAGCGCCGCCTGCACCGCACGCTCACTCGGAATATCCAGCGAAGCCGTCGCCTCATCCAGAATCAGCACCCGCGGATTCGCCAAGAACACGCGAGCAAACGAAACCAGCTGACGCTGACCCGCCGATAGAGTAATGCCGCCACGACCCAGCTGCGATTCGTAGCCGTCACGCAGACGCTCAATGAACCCATCAGCGCCCACCGCCTTCGCGGCCGCCTTCACCTGCTCATCGGTCGCCTGCGGGTTACCCATGCGGATATTCTCCAGAATCGACGCGGAGAACAGGAACACCTCCTGGGTCAGCATGAGCACCTCACGGCGCAGCTGCGCATCCGCCAGCTGGCGGACATCCACGCCGTCAATACGCACCTGACCGGCTGAAACATCGTAGAAACGAGCCACCAGCTTAGCGATCGTCGACTTACCGGCACCCGTAGCACCCACCAGCGCCACGGTCGTACCCGGCTCAATGCGCAGGGTCGTCTCCTTCAACGCGTGACGATCCGAAGTGTACCCAAAGACCGCCGAATCCAGCTCCACTAGGGCGCCCTGAACTTTGCCGGATCCGCCCTCAGCAACGCTAGATTCAGAAGCAGACTCTACAGCGCGCTCATGCGGATGCTCCGGCTCAGCAACCTCCGGCTCCTCAGCCAAGAACGACGACAGCTTCTCCAGCGCGGACATCGCCGACTGGAACATGTTGTAGAACTCAGAGAGCTGCATGACCGGCTCAAACACGCGGTTCGCGTAAATCACCAGCGCCAGCAGGGTACCGATCTGCATGGTGCCGCCCAGCACCGCATAACCACCCAGCACCAGCGCACCGGCAATAAACACATTGCCCAAAAGCATCAGCACAGGCGAGTAGACGCCGAAAATCTTAATCGAATCCATCACCGCAAGACGGTAACGCTCCGACGCCTGAGCGTACTCGGAACGCATCTGCGCCTCCGCACCAAACGCCTTCACCGCGCGGATACCCGTAAAAGTCTCCACAAAACGGCTCGTCAAATGCGCAGACTCGGTACGCATCGTACGGAAAACCGGCACCGCAGCCTTCTGGAACCAGCGCGTCAAGAAGTAAATCGGCACGCCCATGACCAGCATAAACAGACCAATACGCCAATCCAGAAGGAAAATAGCGACCGCAGAAATCACCATGGACAGCAAGGTAATCGCCAACTGGCTGATGCCGCTGTCCAAGAAGCTGCGGACCGTATCAATATCGCTGGTCAAACGCGAAATGACCTTGCCCGAGGTATACCGCTCATGGAACGAAACACTCAGCGACTGCGCGTGACGGAATACCCGCTTACGCAGGTACACCACCACACCCAGCGACACACGCACCGTGTACGCCACGTTGACCCACGAGAAGATCGCGGTCACCGCGGTAGCCGCCACAAAGAACGCCAGCAGGGTCAGCAGGGGAGAAACGTCACCCTGCTTGAGCGGTTCAATGGAACTATCCAAAACGCGGGCAATCAGAATCGGCGCAATCGCCGAGGAACCCGACACCAAGAGCACCGAAATGATCGATAGCGCCAACGCCCCACGGTGCGGGCGCAACATCTGGCGCAGCAGAGCCATCGAGCGTTCACGGGTCTCCGCGCGCTCCTGCGGACTCATCTGCTCCCGCGGCTCCGCCGGACGATGATGGGCCATTAGCCCTCCTCCATCGTCATCAGCTGACGGTACTGCTCCGAAGAGTCCATCAGCTCAGCGTGAGTGCCTTCGGCGACCACGGCACCATCAACCATCAGTAGCACACGGTCCGCCAACGCCACGGTGGAGGGGCGGTGCGCCGTCAACAGGGTCGTAGCGCCGCCCAGGCCCTCCAGACCCTCACGCAGACCGGTAATAATACGCTCCTCTGTGTTCACGTCCAGCGCCGAGAACGGGTCATCCAGCAGCAGCACGGAGGGGCGCTTCGCCAGGGCACGTGCCAACGACAGACGCTGACGCTGACCACCCGAAAGGCTCAGACCCTCCTCACCAATGACGGTATCCAGACCCTGCGGAAGCTCCGCCACGAAATCGCACGCAGCCAGCTGTAGCGCGGTCTGGAGGGTCGCCTCCAGCTCTTCTGCGGCAGGGTAGTCCTCATCCTCGGTGCCGTGTTCGTACTGCTCGGCAACACCCATCAGCACGTTCTCGCGGACCGTGCCGGAGAAGAGCACCGCCTCCTCAAAGACGAACGCGGTCTGGGCGCGTACCTCCTCAATGGACATGTCGGCGGTGTCTCGGGTGCCAAAACGCAGGGAACCGGAGGTCGGCTCGTAGAAACGCGGAACCAGCGACAGCACGGTCGACTTGCCGCTACCGGTTGCACCCACCAGCGCCAGAATCTCACCCGGGAAGACCTTGAAGTTCACGTCCTTCAGCACGGAAACCTCGGGTGCCTTCGCCTCAGAAGCAACTTCAGGATTCGCCTCAGCGGTAGCCTCAGCCAGCTCCTTGGCAGCATCGTAGCTGAACTGAACGTGATCGAAAGTGACAGATACTGCGCCACCGCTGGGGTACTGCATAGTTTCCTTCCCGGAGCCGCCCTCGGCAGACACTCCAGATAGTGTTGACGAATCAGAAGCACCCTGCGGATGCTCGGGCGTAGACATAGCCGCGGAGCCACGAACCAGCGGCACCGCCTCAAAGCCGGGCTCGTCCATAACCTCGTTGTGGCGTTCCAACGCCACTTTATAGCTCAAATAGGCAGACATCAGCGCGGTCGAGCGCGTCACGTGGCTGAGCACGGTCGTCTGCACCGCAAAGTAGGCGGTCATCGCGCCCAAGCTCAAGGTGCCCGCCGCAACCTGCGAAGCGCCCACAGCCAGCGCCACCGCCGTGGAGACACCCACAATCAGCCCCTGGTACAGGGCAACACGAGCCACAAGCATCGACCTGCCGTACTCGCGCACCTGCAGAGCATCCACCGACTCGGAGTATTCCTGAATCTGCTCGGGGGAGCGACCCAGCGCCTTAATCACGCGGATGCCGCGTACCGACTCCTCAATACGAGTGGAGAGATCGCCCGTCATCTGCTGAATCTCATGTGAAGCGCGGTAGTACTTGCGGGTGAAGTTCACCAGTGACAGCACCAGAATCGGCACGGTCACCACGAACACCAGTGCCAGAGACGGCGAAGAACGCAGCATGAAGAAGCCACCGACCTGGAACATCACCGCAACAGTCAGCATCTGCACGATACCGAAAGACAACCAACGGCGAATCGTCCCCAAATCGCTCATGGAGCGGGTCAGCAACTGACCGGAGGGCCAACGATCCAGCAGGGAAAGCGGGGCACTGAGCAGGCGGTCAAAGAAGTTCATGCGCATGGACAGCTCAATTGTGGAGGTCGGGTCCACAATCAGCCAGCGCCTCCAATACATGAAGGAGGCATGCGCGATACCCAGCAGAAGCACCAGGCCTCCGGCAATCCAGATGGCGCTCTCGGTGGTGCTCTGCGAGAGATGATCCACAATAATCTGCAACATCTGCGGGATGGAAATCTCAAGGGCACCGGCACCGAACGCCACGAGCAGGCCCACGCCCCAGCGCACACGAATCGGACGCGCATACGCGGCGAGGGTGCGCGGGGCACGCTGACCGTGCGCGTAGTCGATCGGGTCGGGGGTCGGTTCGCTCGCCGTCTCCAAGAAGGGATTACGGCGGCGCTTAGCCGTGTGTGCTGTAGAAGCCTCAGACATTAGCGGCGGCCACCTTTCGAAGCGTCAGCTTCACCCTTATCGCGAGCCGTGAGGGTCACCAGGATTGCCTCCGGCGGGCAGAACAGACGGACCGGAGCAAAACGAGAGGTGCCCAAACCGGCAGAAACCTGAACCGGAATACCGGACTGCTCGCTGACACCCTTCGCACGCGAAGGCGGCAAATCGCAGTTGCTGACCAGGGCGTGACCGCCGGGCAGGCAGACCTGACCGCCGTGCGTATGGCCGGCAAAAATAGCCTGCGCACCGTCCTGGACGAAGCGGTGCAGGGTGCGCATGTAGGGGGCGTGCGCCACGCCGATACGGACGCTCGGCTCGTCCCCCTCATCGAAGGCGCTGGGAGCGAATCCGGGGTGCTCATCGTAACGCAGGTGCGGGTCATCCACACCGGAGAATTCCAGGCGCAGACCCTTGAGATTCAGCGTATCGTAGCGATTGATTAGACCTGTCCAGCCGCGCGACTCGAAGGCGTCGTGCATCCGCTCAATGGGCAGGGCTACACGCGAGCCTTCCTCAATCATCTGCGGGGTGCGCGGCTGCCACAGGTAACGCGCCGGGTTCTTGAAAACCGGCGCGAAATAGCAATTCGAGCCGGGCACAAACACGCCGGGGAAGTCCATGAGCGGGTCGAGCGCCTCCAGCAGTGGGCCCATACCGTCCACGTGGGAGAGGTTATCACCCGTGTTCATCACCAAATCCGGCTCCAGGGCAGCCAGCGAGTGCATGAAGTCAATCTTCTTCTGCTGGCCCGGAATCATGTGCATATCCGAAATATGCAGAATCCTAAAGTCGGGGCTCCCGGCGGGCAACACCGGCAGGGACTCGGTGCGGAGCTGAAAATTATTCAGCTCAATAAAGTGCCCATACGCCGCCGTGGCGGCCCCCAAGGCTGCAGTGGCGGCTACCGCCCCCGCTACCTTCTTCAGGAGCGGGGAGGAGCCGCGTGCGCCGGGGACCGCCACGGGGACGCGGGCGTTGACAGCGTTTTCACACACATTATCAATCGCCTTTCAGGCTTCAGCTGGTGAGCTGTGATTCTAGCTGTACGACAGAATCTTATCGCTGGGGGTGGTGAAGTCCTTCGTGTTGTACTTCGGAGCCATCGTCTTCATGAACGACTGCCACTGTGCACCCGCGTAGGTTGCACCATCGACGTACTCGAGGACTCGACCGTTAATGCCCACACCGTTCAGGGAGCGGAAGCCGAGGTTGTTAGAACCAACCCAAGACGCGGTGGACAGGCCACGAGTGTAGCCAACCTGCCAGGTCTGGGAGGAGTTATCGTTCGTACCGGTCTTCGCAGCCGAACCGTTCGGCAGACCAATACCGCGCTGAGAAGCGGAACCGCCAGGCTGGATAACGCCCTTCAGAACCCAGCTGACACCGTTCGCGATGTCCGGATCCAGGACCTGCTCGCACTGGTTCTGGTATTCCTTCATGGTTTCACCGTTGGTCTTGGTGATCTTCTCGATGGGGCGCGGGGTGCAGTACTTACCCTCGGAAGCGAAGATAGCGTACATGGATGCGCTGGTCAGCGGGGAGATACCGTACTTGGTACCACCAATGTTGGTACCCAGGTCGGGGATGCTGTGCAGCGGTTCGCCGGTACCGTCCAGGGCGTGCATCTTGACGGACAGGTCGTGCACATCGCACAGGTCAATCTGGGAGAGCATACCGTACAGGTACGAGTTCAACGACTGGCGAATACCGTACGCAGCGGTACCGTAGGTCAGGCCGCCGTTGACTGCGTTCTTGTAGGACCAGCCGTTCGGCTGACCGGTGTAGTAGTACTTACCGCCCTCGTAGCACTTGGCGTTCCAACCGAAGCTGGTGGGCCAGAACAGCTGGGTACCGTTCACGGTAGCGTTAGCGCCGCGGCCACTGATGAGCCACTGAGCCAGAATAATCGGCTTGAACGTCGAACCGGGCTGGAAGCCGCGGGTACCACCGTAGGCGCTATCAACGTTGTAGTTGTACTCGGTCTTGGAGTGGTCGTTTGCGTCTGCGGGGCTACCGAGCTCGGTGTTCTGTGCCATCGCGATGACGCGACCGGTGCCGGGCTCAACACTGGTCAGCGCGGAGTTCACGTCGTTCCAGTTGGTTGCTGCGGGCTGGGTGGAGTCCACAGCCTGCTTTGCCGCGGTCTGAGCCTCGGGGTTCAGGGTGGTAACCACCTTCAGGCCGCCACGCTTGATAGCGGTGTTACGCAGCTCAGCGGTTGCGCCGAGGGACTCATCCTGCAGCAGGTAGTTGACCACGTAACGGCAGAAGAACGCCTTGTCGCCTGCCAGGGAGCAACCCTGGGACTTGGTATGGACGTTGAGCTTAATGTCGCTGGCGATAGCGTCGCTGTATTCCTTGTCGGAAATCTTGCCGTCGCGGAGCATAGTGCCCAGAACGATGTCGCGGCGTTCACGGGCGAGCTCGGGGTTCACGGTCGGATCGTACACGTTCGGTGCCTGCACCAGACCGGCAAGAAGCGCGGACTGCGCCACGTTCAGGTCCTTAGCGGAAATACCCCAGTAGTACTGTGCAGCAGCCTCAACACCGTAGTTCGAACCACCAAGGTTCACGATGTTCAGGTAGCCTTCAAGGATTTCGTCCTTGGACTTGTTCTGCTCCATAGAAATCGCAAGCTTCATCTCGCGAATCTTTGCGGCGTAGGTCTTGTTACCGTTCAGGGTTGCGGTTGCGTCCTCACCACGAGCCACAGCAGAGTCAACAATGAGGTTGTTAACGTACTGCTGGGTCAGGGTGGATGCACCCTGACGGCGGCCGCTGTTGGAGTTAATGATGTTGTTCAAGAACGCACGACCGATACCGATAGCGGAGACAGCACCGTGATTGTAGAAATCACGGTCCTCCACCGAGACGATAGCGTTCTTCATGTGCTGAGAAATCTGATCCAGCTTGACCGGTTCACGGTTCTCTTCGAAGAAGGTCGCGATTTCGGTCTTGCCGTCAGCAGCGTAAATAGTAGAAGGACGGGAGGAAATGCCATCGGCAATGTCGTCAGGAAGGTCCTGGAACCATGACATCGACGCGTTCGTGACCATACCCAAGCTCACGGCAGGGGGTACGACAATAATTGCCGCAAGGAAACCGGCAATCACGCTGAACGCGAGGAACTGCAAAAAATCTCCCGGGCGGCGACGCGCACGGGTTTTCTTAGATGAAGCCATTCATTCAGTTTATCCCATGAAGCTGTGAGAGGAAGTCCGGTTCGGCACCCCACAGGGAGGTGGGCGCCTCAGCGCTGAGAATAAAGCCCCCAAAAGCGCCGGACATTGACCGAAACCATAGTAAATCCCTTTTACTTATTCGACCCTGAAAGCTAGTCTAGAGGGTATGAAGAAATGGGAATACGCAACTGTACCGCTGATGATCCACACGACCAAGGCAATCCTCGACAACTGGGGTGAAGACGGCTGGGAGCTCGTAACTGTTCTCCCCGGCGCATCCGCACCTGCTGGCGCAACCCCCGCGTCGAACATGGTCGCTCCGACTCAGGGCAACCCCATCGCCTACTTTAAGCGCGAGAAGGCTGACTAAGAGCAACGTACCCGGCGGTCACCTCGCTATCCCGGCCCTCCTATAACTAGGGGAGCGCGGGAATAGATGAGGAAGACCGCCGGTTAGCCATTTAACAGCTGCCTGAATATCAGTAGCGTTTAGATTTACAGCATTTCCCCTATCACCGTTTGGGTGCCAGCACCCGCCATCCTTCTGGAGTAATCATGACTGAATCCCGTATTGAAGCACGTATCCGCGAACTCGGTTACGAACTGCCCGTAGCACCCGCCCCCGTTGCAGCCTACGTTCCGGCTGTTACGTCCGGTTCCTACGTGTACACCTCCGGTCAGCTGCCCTTCGTTGAGGGTGCGCTGCCCGAAACCGGTAAGGTATCCGACTCCGGCGCTGAAGGCTTCGTGACCCCCGAGGATGCGAAGAAGTACGCGGGTATCTGCCTGCTCAACGCCCTGGCAGCGGTCAAGTCCGTCATTGGCGACCTGGACCGCGTGCAGCGCGTCGTGAAGGTTGTCGGCTTCGTGGCATCCGAGGTGAACTTCACTGCTCAGCCCGCCGTCATTAACGGTGCCTCCGAACTGCTCGGCGAAATCTTCGGCGAGGCAGGCCAGCACGCCCGCTCCGCCGTCGGTGTTCCCGTCCTTCCCCTCGATTCGCCCGTAGAGGTCGAGATCATCGTTGAGTATGTCTAAGCTGTACACCGGCGCTCTGCCGCTGTCTGCTATTCGTGCTGCCCAAGCTCAGCGGGCAGCGCAGAACGCTCCTGACAAGACTGCACGCACCGAATCCGTACAGGACAACGGCACCGCCCAAAACATCAAGACTCTACCCCTGCCGGTGCAGGAACGCCGCTTCGGCACTCCCACCCCGGCTGAGGGAGTGGAGCGCCCCCGCATGTTTACCGGCCGCCAGTCCGCGGCTAACCCGCGAACCTCCTGCATTCAGCGTCTCTACGCGGTCCCTGAGTTCATGCGCACCGCCGCCGAAAGCTGGTGCGAAGGCGGTAACGAAGGCGCGACCGGCTGCACGATGCGCCAGGCGGCATCCGTTATTTTTGTGCGCGATGGTGACAACGGCCTCGAAACGATTCTGACCTACCGCCCCGGCACCTCTCCGCTGGGTGTGGTGGCTTTCCCCGGCGGTACGGCCCTTCCCGGTGATGATGACTCCGCCTCCTGGGTGGGTCCCGGCGCCGACTACTGGCAGGATCAATTCCACTTCTCCGATATTGCGCAGGCACGCCGCAGCGTCATGGCTGCCGTGCGTGAATCCTTCGAAGAAACCGGCATTCTGCTTGCCGGCGAGGACGAACAGGACGTCGTGGAACGTTCCAGCACGCCCGAGTTCATGGCGTGGCGCGAGGCAGTCGCGGCTCAGGACAAGAGCTTCTCTGACTTCTTGACCTCCAGCGGTTTGAGCGTGCGCGCTGACCTGCTGCGCCCGGTCGCGCGTTGGCAGTCCCCGGACTTCTTCCTCAAGCGCTACGATATCGCCTACTTCACCACGGCGTTGCCTGTGGGCCAGGACCCGAAGCTGCTACTCGGTAAGGGCGTGTGGGGTGACTGGCTGAACGTGCGTGAACTGCTCGAAGCCAAGGACACCAGCGAACTGGGCGACCGCATCGGCCAACCCAACACGGTGGGCCGTACCTTGGACCAGCTCATCACCCCCGGTGTGATGTGCCTGCTCGAATCGCTGGCGAAGGCTCAGACCTCCGTGGCGTGGCTGTCCAAGCGCCGCAAGATTGAGGTGAAGAAGCCCGTGCTTGTCACCCACAACGGTGCGTGCATGCTCTCCTTTACCGAGGTGGTTCCGGCTACGACCGGTTCCGTGTACACCGGCGCGATGGGTGTGCTCTAACGAGCTGCCGCAACGCTCGCTCGTGAGCTTTCGTGAGATGAAGCGTTAAAGAATTCAGGAGCCGTTTCCCCATGCAGAGGGAAACGGCTCCTGAATTTATTTAAGTCGTGCGTCTTTAGCGGGAACGCTGGCGCAGGCGGGGCAGGTCCAGAATGACAACTGCGCGTGCCTCCAGGCGGATCCAACCGCGGGAAACGAACTCGGCAAGAGCCTTGTTCACGGTCTCGCGGGATGCACCAACCAGCTGTGCCAGCTCTTCCTGAGTCAGCTCGTGAGCAACGAGCACGCCGTCGGTTGCGGGGCGGCCGAAGCGGTCAGCCAGGTCCAGCAGTGCCTTAGCGAGGCGGCCGGGAACGTCAGAGAAGACCAGGTCAGCCAGTGCCTCGTTAGCGTGGCGCAGGCGGCGAGCCAGAGTCTTAATGATCTGATCGGAGATCGTGGGGTCCAGCTGCTGTGCACGTTTGAAGGACTCGTGCTTGATGGCAGCTAGGCGAGTCTCAGAAACAGCCACAGCGTTGGTCGAACGGGGCGAAGGATCGAAGAGAGCCATCTCGCCGAAGACGTCACCGGGACCCATGATTGCGACCATGTTCTCGCGGCCGTCAGCGGCGGTGCGACCCAGCTTGACCTTACCGGAGAGCACAGCGAAGAGCTGGTCGTCCTGGTCGCCCTCGTAGAAGAGGACAGCGTTGCGGGAGAGGTCAATCTCCTGAATATCATCGGTCAGCAGAGCGAAAGCTGCGTCGTCGAGGTTAGCAAAGAGAGGGGTGCGACGGAGGATCTCGAGATCCATAAAGTTCTCCTAGATATGAGGTGATGAGCCGAAGCTCGTAAATGTTCAGTGAGTGAGCCCGAACCGGTGTCATGCGTCTCAACATCTGAAATGTGAGAAGGCTCAAGCTAGTGTGACATATTCAACTGATATGAGCGTACCCTAAAAAAGTGCTTTATGCATTCCAATAGGACAAGCTTTACAACAAAAGTTATTTCTTTCGGGCAAATTCAAAGCTTCCCCACAGGTTCGGCACCTAATATCAAGCATTCAGGTGTGTCCTTTATCGGCCCAACAAACGCCACCACACTCACCGGGCGCAGCCCGCACCAACCACAATGGGCACACCGTGACCATTTCTACCCACCAAGGAGGCAATTAGTCGTGACGACTGGCATCAACCTGCTTGATATTGCTATCCCCATCATCCTGCTGCTCTACTTCCTCGCCGGAGTCCGCAGCGGATTCTTCACCACCCTCGGAACCTTCCTGGGCCTGGGCCTGGGCGTCTGCGCCGCAGCCTGGCTCGTGCCCCTCGCCGTGGCATCCGTGGGATCACAGTGGAGCCTCATTACCGCCGTCGGCGTGCTCATCATCTGCCTGACCATCGGACAGTGGCTCGGCCTCCTTGCCGGACGCACCATCCGCCGCGTCACCGACATCACCCCGCTCAAGGGCATTGAACGCTTCTTCGGCGGCGTGCTGAACCTCGCCGCCTGCGCCCTGGTCATGGTCGTACTGACCATCTCCATGCGCACCGTACCCATCCCGCAGCTCAACACTGCGCTCAGCGACTCCAAGACCCTCTCATGGATGGTCGCTGCCACCCCCGAGGTCGTCAAGGACCGCATCAACACGGTACGCAATGACGTGCTCGCCTTCGGAACCATTCCGGAAGTCAGCCAGCTCATCGCCCCCGAAACCAGCGCCCCCACCCAGACCGTAGAATCCGCGGCACTGGACCGGGCGGCAGCCTCCGTGGTTGAGATTCTGGGCGCCGCCGAGCAGTGCGGCTACACCTCCACCGGCTCCGGCTTCGTGGCCGATAACGGCCTGGTCGTCACCAACGCCCACGTGGTCGCCGGCGTAACCTCCCCGGTCGTGCAGGACTCCCGCGGCCGCACCTGGCCCGGCACCGTCGTCTACATGGACAGCGAACAGGACATCGCCTTCATCAGCGTCCCCAAGCTTGCCGCTCGAACCGCTGACCATCGGCAACAACGCCACCGCAGGTAGCCTCGTAACCTTCATGGGCTACCCCAAGGGCGGCCCGTTCAAGGCACTGCCCGCCACCGTGCAGGGCATCGGCAACACCCAGACCATCGACGCCGACACCGGCCGCGCCAACGCCATGCGCCAGGTCTACCAGCTGGCAGCCGACGTGCAGCACGGCAACTCCGGCGGCCCCGTCCTCGACGAAAACGGCAACGTGGTCGGCGTGATCTTCGGTAAGGCAACCACCGGTCAGACCGGCTACGCCATCACCGCAAGCACCCTCAAGCAGGCACTGGCTGAAGGCGGCGAGAACACCGCCGCAGTCTCCACCGGCACCTGCCGCAAGTAACTAGCCGCTAGATAGCGATAAAAGTTCAGGCTCCCGCCCTTAAGTAAGGAACGGGAGCCTGAACTATTTAACGAAAGGAGGCGGCGCTGGGCTATTCCGCCAGGTGCCGAGCTGTTATTCCGCGAGATGCTGTGCTGGGTTATTCGGCAAGATGCTGAGCTGTTATTCGGCGAGATGCTGCGCCAGGAAATCAACCGCCATGACATAGCCGTACGCACCCGCACCGGCAATCACCGCAGTAGCCTGCGGCGACACAAACGAATGGTGACGGAACTGCTCACGACGATGCACATTCGACAGGTGCACCTCAACCACCGGAAGCTCAGCCGCCTCCAACGCATCGTGCAGCGCCACCGAGGTGTGCGTGTACGCCGCCGGGTTGATAATAATCGCCGCGCCACGAGTGCGAGCACGCTGAATCTCATCCACCAGCGCCCCCTCATGATTCGACTGCATAAACTCAACATCAAAACCATGATCCGCCGCGCGTTCACGCACCATACGCTCAATATCGTGCAGAGTGGTGTAGCCGTACACCTCGGGGCGGCGCTGCCCAAGCAGGTTCAAATTCGGTCCATTAAGCACAAAAATCGTATCTGACATAAAACCAGTGTGGCACAGTGGGCGCCCGCTGAGCGCTAGTCGGCGCGAACTGCCCAAAAAAAGATGAGACACAGAAAATGATGGGCAAGCGAGCCAAGTACGGTGAACCTCGCTACCGCCCACACACCCAAGCCCGGTACCCTCGCGCTATGACCGAGAACGCCACCCAGCCCACAGCAGACGCACAGAACACCGCAGCACGCAACGCTGCGGCACAGAACACCGAATCGCCCCTGCAGATCCGATTCGTTCCCGAATTCAAAGCCGCAGCCGCCGCACGCCGCCTCAACGCACGCGCACCCGAAAGCCACCTCGCCACCGTGCGCCGCGCCCGCAAAATCAACCGCATCCTCGGCGAAACCTACCCCTACGCCGTCGCAGAACTCGACTTTGACAACCCCTTCGAGCTACTCATCGCCACCGTGCTCTCGGCACAAACCACCGACGTGCGCGTCAACTCCGTCACCGGGGCACTCTTCGCACGCTACCCGGACGCCGCCGCGCTCGCCTCCGCACGCACCGAAGAGGTCGAACCCTATATCCAGTCCCTCGGCTTCTACCGTGCCAAGGCACGCTCCATCGTCACGCTCTCCCAGCGGCTGTAGAACGCCACAACGGGCAGGTTCCCTCAACCCTCGAAGAGCTCGTAGAACTCGCCGGAGTCGGCCGCAAAACCGCGAACGTGGTCCTCGGAAACGCCTTCGACGTGCCCGGACTGACCGTAGACACCCATTTCGGCCGCCTTGCCCGCCGCATGGGATTCACCACCGCAGACGCCCCCGAGACGGTCGAAAAAGACGTCGCCGAACTCATCGAACGCAAAGACTGGACGCTCTTCTCACACCGCATGGTCTACCACGGCCGCCGCATCTGCCACGCCAAAAAGCCCGCCTGCGGCGTATGCCCCATCGCCGACCTCTGCCCGTCCTATGGCGCCGGGGAGACGAACGAACAAGCAGCACGTAAACTCATGAAATACGAAATGGCACCCGGCCGAGAAGACCTGCACCTGCGATTCCTGCAGGGCGCCACCCGCCGCGAACTCATGGCAGAAGGCTACCCGCTCAGCGCCTAACGGCACCTGAACTGGAATGCAGCCGCGCAGAAGAGAGGTACACAGATGAGCGAAAACACGTCCCAGCAGGAGGCGCAACACCCCGCCCAGCAGGCACTGGCGGCTCTCGCAGAGGGCGGCGTGGAATTCGACATCCAAACCCTGCTGCGCAGCGCACCCGCCAGCCCCCTGAGCAAAGAAGCCGCCGTGCTGATCCTCTTCGGCGTGCTCGACAACTCGCCATCCACCGGCGAATTTGACGGCTGCCCCGAAAACGTCAGCGCCGACCTGGATGTACTGCTCCTCGTACGTGCCGCAACCCTGCGCTCACACGCCGGTCAGCCCGCCTTCCCCGGCGGCAAAATCGACCCCGAAGACTACGCACTCGCCGAAACCACCGGCGAACCCGTCGCCCACATCGCCGCCCTGCGCGAGGCGGTCGAAGAAACCGGGCTCGACCCCGCCGGCGTGCAAATCCTCGGCCAGCTGCACACCCTGCCGCTACCCATCAGCAACTTCATGGTCACCCCCGTCATCGGCTGGTGGAACAGCCCCGTGCCCGTCGAAGTCGTCGACCACAACGAGTCGGCGCTCATCGCCCGCGTGCCCGTGCGTGACCTACTCAACCCCGCCAACCGGCACACCGCCTACGTCAAACGCGGCCGCACCTCACACCGCACCCCCGCCTTTGAGGTGCGCATGCCCGGCGGCGAAGAATTCACCGTGTGGGGATTCACCGCGATTCTGCTGGACCGGATCTTGGACTCGCTCGGCTGGACCGTGCCCTGGGATACGAAAAAGATGCGCCCGGCACCCGGCTACGAGGAATGACTACGAGGAGTAAAACCGGCCGGAATAAGTGTCTGACCAGCGGATATAGGGTGAAGATAGGGTGCGGATAGGGGCGGCAGGTAGCTTGAATGAAGCTACCTGCCGCCCCTATTTTCGCTAGTGCACGGTTATGTGTCGCTGATGTGCCGTTTACTTGCCGCTGATGTGCGGCTGATTATTTACCGCCGATTATTTGCCGCCGATTATTTACCCTCAGCGTAGTTGCGCGCCCGCGCCACCGACACCGGAAAATCAACCGGAACCCGACCGAAGAGCAGGCGCGCCGCCTCCGCAGCGCCCTCACGCACAATACGCTCCACGCGATCCGCCTCCAGCTCGGGACCGCACAGCAGAAGCTCATCGTGCAAAAAATACACAATGCGGGTGCGCATCGGCATACCAAAAATCCGCTCCGACAACAGACGAGAACGCACCGCGCCCATCCAGCACAGAGCCCACTCAGCCGCCGTACCCTGCACAATAAAATTGCGGGTCATACGCCCGTGCGCACGCGCCGTCGACACCGCACGCGACTCAGCCGCCGGCGAAGACCGATCAGCCACAATCTCACGGAAACGCTCATCCACCGGCGGGGACGTACGACCCAAAAAAGTCGTCACCTGACCGCCCGACTCACCAATACGAGCCGCACGCTCCGTAAACTCCATCGCCTGCGGAAAAAGCGCCGCCACATGCGGCAACAGGGCACCAATCTCACCGCTGCGACCGCCATACATAATCGCCAGCATGCCCACCTTCGCGTGGGAACGCTCCGTCAAACCCACACCCTTCAGGCGCGCCAACTCGGCAATACCCGCATACAGGTCAGCGCCACGACCCGCCGAAGCGAGCGCCTCATCACGGCTCAACGCCGCCAAAATGCGCGGCTCAATCTGCGAGCCATCCGTCACCGTCAGCACCTGACCCTCCGGCGCCTGCACCGCCTGACGAATCTCCGCAGGCAGCTGCAACGCGCCTCCGCCGGAAGCGCCCCAGCGCCCGGTCGCGGCGCCACCCACCTCAAGATGCGGGCGGAATACACCCTCAGAAACCCAGGTATCAGCCCAGGTCCAGCCGTTAGCAGTCCAAATGCGGTACAGCTTCTTATAGCGCAGAATCGGGTCAATCAGCGCCCAACGCTTTTCCCGCTGAGCCGGAATCGCATCCGCCCAGCTCTTCAACTCCCACGAACGCGTAGACTTCACCGAAACCCCCGCAGACTGCAGAGCACGCAAAAGATCCTGCGGCGAATCCGGGTTCAACGATGGCATAAACAGCATGCGCTGAATCTGCTCCGCCAACTCCTGCATCTTCTGCGGACGCTCCCCGGGTGCCGGGCGCGGACCCAACAACTCGCACAGATGCTCATGATGCGCCTGCACATTAAACGGGATGCCGTAATAGCCAATCTCAGCCGCCACCAACGCACCGGCAGACTCAGCCGCCGCCAAAAGACGCAGCCGCTCCGGGTGCCTCGACGCGCCGATAGCGCGCGCCTGCGCCAGCCACTCACGCATCAGCACACGCACCACCGGATGCTCAGGCAATAGAGTCACCGGTCCCGCCGCCAACTGCGGGGCAAAAGGCTCATGAGGCGCTGCCTCAAGGAAATCGGGGGAGGGGTCTGCGGGGGACTGGGTGGCGTTGGTAGCGGGCGCACTCAAAAAATCGGCGCCGAACAGCTCCTCCTGACCCTGAATCTGCCGCGCCACCGGCAGATACCCCTGAGGCTCCACCGCCTCACGCACATCAGAAAGATCCAGCACCGGGCTGTACTCCACAAAACCGCTCGGATGCGTAGCGGCAGTCACCAAAATTCGCTGCACCAGACGCAAATCATGGCACAGATGCACCCGCACCCCGCGGTGCAGAAGCAGCGGGTCAACGTGGCGGGTATCAGCCCAAATCCAGCGGGGGAAACGCACCTGTGCCGAATCTGCCGCCTGCCGCTCCACCTCGCGCACATACGCGGGAAGATTCGCCGCACTCACCCGATCCGCGCGCGTAATCCGCGGAATAAAGGTCGGGTCCTGCAGCTGCTCAGCGGTCGGCGCCGAAAAATGGAAAGCACCCCACGAGGTCACCGGCTGAGCACCACGCGAAGACGCACCCGCGGCGATAGCCGAGGTGACCGGGTGTGCGGGGGTGCCGGTCTGGGCGGTAATATCCGCGCCGGTGGCAGGACTGAGCAGAACGTACATTCTTCCATTATCGAGGATGTGCCGGTAGAACGGGCGGTGCACGGTCATCACCAGAATTGACAGGGGTTTTGTCATAAAAGCGTCGGATGCGTGCGTTTTGTTCGTTTGAGGTGCGTGCATCGTGGATATTTCGGGGTGCGCGAGGAGTTATCCACAGAACGCTCATTCTCTTAAAAATTTAGGGTGGGCACAATGCTCTCCTAGAGCCATGAACCCCTCCAACAATCCCGCCGAGCACACAGCCAGCCACGCCGCAAACCCTAACGGCTACCCGACCCGCACCGCGCAGAGCCCAACCGCGCAGAGTCCAACCGCGTATGCGCCCGATACCCGCGCGCACTCGTTGCCCGCTCTGCTCATTCCCGAAGATTACCGCGCCCGCGCCGTCGCCCTGCACGCCCGTGAGCTGATCCTGCGATCGCCGCAGATGAGCGCTATCGCCCTGGGTGGTTTTAGCGCCGGATTCGGTGGTGAGCTTAGCGGCGGATTTAGTGCCGGGGTCGAAAAGACGGTCGAGAAGGCAGGGGAGCGGCCGCCCACAGAGGGTGTAGCTGCCGCGGGCAGTCCAAACGCTGCGAGTGCCGCGGGCGGTGGGTTACTCCAAGAATCCCAGCCCCTCCGCGAGATTCTCGAAAACGCCGTGGACGCGGCAATCTACGCCATTGACGGCGGACACCTGGGGAACGCGAGCGCAGAAGGAACGGGCGTGGCGAAGCCCCGAAAATTCCGCACCAAAACGGTGCAACCCGCGCCCACCTCCTGGAGCTACCCCAGCGTGGAATACGTGCCCGTCAACCGGCAGACCGCGCTGCGCTACCTTGCCGCGGAACTCTACGGCCTCGGCGCCCTCGACCTGCTCCTTGACGAGGGGCAACGCGCCGGAACCATCACTGATATTTACGTGAACTCGCCCTGCGATATCTGGGCGGGCATCAACGGAACCACCCGCCCCGTGGCGCTGAGCCTCGGTAATGAGCGGCGTGTGCGTGACCTCGCCGAGCGGCTCATCCGCAGGCACGGCGGGCAGCTGGACGCCGCGCATCCGGCAGCTGACATCAGCGACGAGCACGGCAGGCGCATCCACGCGATTATCCCGCCGCTGAGCGAACGCACCCGACTCTCCGTGCGCCTACCCGCCCGCGAGCGCCCCACCCTGGCGCAGCTGCAGGCCGCCGGGCTGTGCGATGAGGCGACCGCCGCCTACCTGCGCCGCATGATTGCCGAGCGCCGCGGGTTCCTCATTAGTGGGGGCACCGGCACCGGCAAAACCACCCTACTCAACGCACTGCTGGGGCTGTGCACGCCGCAGGAGCGCCTCATTCTGCTCGAAGACACCCCGGAACTCGCGCCGCAGCATGAACAGGTTATTGCCCTCAAAACCCGTGCCGCCAACTCCGAAGGCGCCGGTGAAATCGGGTTGGGTGAGCTGATTGTGCAGGCGCTGCGTATGGGCCCGGATCGGCTCGTGGTCGGCGAGTGCCGCGGTGCGGAGGTGGTGCACCTGCTGACCGCCATGAATACCGGTCACCGTGGCGCCGGAACGACCCTGCACGCCAATAGCGCGCAGGCGGTGCCCCTGCGTTTGTGCGCCCTGGGTGCGCTCGCCGGACTGGATAGTAGAACGGTCGCTCTACATACGGCGACAGCTTTTGAACGCATTATCCATCTGGAACACCGGGACGGACGCCGCCGCATCGAGGGCGTCTACAGCCTGCACCCCGCAGTTGAGGGGAGCGAAGAGTATTTGCAGGTCAGGCGTATTTCTGTGGGCTCCGAAGTTGGGTACTAGCCCCCGTAAAGGGGAAACGGAAAACGTGAAAGGAGGAACCATGAAAAGGGAAGAAACGAGTCGAGGAAGCCTTCGCGAACGCTGGGCTGAGCACCTCGCCGGAGCAGCCAGCGCCGAGGAAATGCGCATGTGGCCGCTCATGCTACGCACCCTCGCCCTGAACCTGCGCGCCGGCATTCCCCTGCAGGAGGCGGTGCACGCCGACCCTGGCACCGGGCAGTTTGCACAGTTCGGGCAAAACGAACCGGTGCCGGATGCGGGGAAAATGCACGCGAAGAAAATAACAGCCCGGAAAAGCGCTGGGAAAAGCGCCCAAGCTCGACGGGCACGAGGCTTCTCGCCCCTCTCCGAAGACTACGGGCACAAGCGGTGCGCCGAAGATATCCGTCGTTTCACGCAGGCGCTTGCCGCACTTGCCTCCTGGGGCGCACCCGCACACCTCGCCTGCGCCCAGCTACTCGAAAACAGCAGCCGGATGCGCCCGCACAGCCGCGACCGCCTGTACGACCTGCAGCTGAGCCTGCGTATGAGCGAGAGCGCCGGTGCGCCGCTCGCCACGAGCCTGGAACGCGCCGCAGAACACGCCGAAGAACGCATCGACGCGCTCCTGGGGCGGCAGAGCGCCCTTGCCGCGCCGCGTGCCACTGGCAGGATTCTCTCCTGGCTGCCGCTACTCGGCCTGGGGTTGGGTGTGCTCATGGGAAGTGACCCCGTGGGCGTGCTGACCGGCTCCATCCTCGGGGCGCTTACCGGTTTGTTCGGGCTGGGGCTCGCCTTCGCCGGGCGCCGCTGGACCGCCGCGCTCGTGCATCGGGCGGAGGTGGAGAGCACACGAGCTGGGCATACAGGAGGCGAGCAGGCCTTGAATGCACCGACTGTTGATACCGCTCTCGTACTGGAACTACTCGCCGCGCAGTTGAGAGCCGGGCTTGCACCGCTCGCCGCCTTGGGTACTCTCGCTGAGGCGCTCAACAGCCGACCCCTGCATACGGTCTGCCAGCGCCTACAGATGGGCAGTAGCTGGGGGAGCGCCTGGTCGGGCTCCGCGGCGGGAACCTTCGGTGAGCTTCGGGATGCGCTCGCTCCCGCCTACACGGGTGGCGCACCCAGCACTGCGCTGCTGCTCTCCCTTGCCGATGCGCACCGCCTCAGCGAGCGCCGCGCGGCAGAACGCGCCGCCGGAAAGCTCTCCGTAGCGCTCGTGGTACCCCTCGGGCTGTGCTCGCTGCCCGCCTTTATCTGCTTGGGTATTGTGCCCATCATCATTTCGCTACTACCCACGCTGACCGGCTAAAGAACCATGTCCATAAGCGCTGTCGATTAGCCGAAATGCTGAAAAGTTTAGACCTTCGCTTTTAGACCTTTGCCCATCTGCCGTGAACGCGGATGAGCACCCACCCCGCCCCGCATGTTTAGGGCACAACGAAAGGAAAACCAATGACGAACACCCTCTGCGAAGCAATCCGCCACGACCTGCACCCCGTCGGCGCTCCGGTAAACGCCCCGGCCGGTGCTCCGCGTGAAATTCAGCCCGCCGCACCCGGCGCAGAAGCGCAGACCATTCTGGGCCCCGTGCCGCTGTCCGTTGCCATTGCAACCACCATGAAGCAGCTACGCGAAGAATGCCCCGAGCTCTTCAACGATGCCGAGCTTTTGAGTGATGCTGAGCTGAACCACACCGGCCCCAGGATTGACCCTAACGAAATGCAGATTGATATGAACACGAACAGCCTGAGCCCCGAGCAGGCGCTGACCATTGCCCGTGCGCTCGCCGAGGGCTGCACCCTGGACGAATGCGGCGCCACCTGCCGCAGCCTGGGTGAGCACGCGCCCGGCTGCACCGAATATGTACCAGCTGAGAGCGACGATAAGGTACTCGAAGAGTACGCCCCGGCGGGGGACCCGGAGGAAGGCGCCTCCACCGCGGAGTACGGCATCGTGATGCTCGCGGCGGTCGGTTTCGCGGGCCTGCTGGTGCTGATTCTCAAGTCAGATGAGGTGCGTTCCATGCTCCTGGATATTGTGCGTAACGCCCTGTCCATTGCGGGCAATACGGGACTGCTCTAGAGGCCTTAGTCTAGAGGTATTGGAAAACCCGCCGTAGGGTTTTGTCCCTAGATGCTAGGTTCTTTGGAAAATCAAGCCAGAAGGGAGGAATAAAGAATGAACGCTCATGTGAATTTGGGTGCTTTGCGGCGCACTTGCTCCGCAGGGAAACCAGTGTGGACCCGACACTCTCGACCCCGCACAAGAGCCCGGCAGAAGAGGGTGTGATCACCGCCGAATTTGCGGTCGCCCTACCCGCCGTGACGGTGGTGCTCGCCCTCTGCCTGGGTGCCGCCTCCATGGGGGTTGCGCAGCTGAAGGTGGAGGAGTCCGCGCGAACGGCTGCACGAGCCGCCGCCCGCGGAGACTCCGAGGCGCAGATTCGCTCCGCCGTCAGCCGCATCGACCCTGCGCAGAGCGTGCAGATTTCTGTTTCTCCTGATGATGTAGCCGCGACGGAGGCGGGGCGCACCCGGCAGGTGCACGTGCGGGTGAGCCGCCCCGCCCCCGGTGTGATTGGTTCGGCAACCGGCTGGGTGCTGCGGGCGGACGCCCACGCCCGCGTTGAAGCCGGCGCTGAAAACGATGCTGAAAACGGTGCGGGTCATGAAGGTGAGTAGAGCCGCTATGGGTCCCACCCCGAAAACAGCCTCCGAGAATCAATACCCCGAAGCGGGTAGCGGCACCGTCCTTGCCCTCACCATTATTGCCGCGCTACTGGTGGTGACCGTGGTGATTGCCGGGCTCATTGGGGTGGTGTCCGCAAACCGCAGGGCTTCCGCGGCCGCCGATTTGAGTGCGCTCGCGGCGGCAGACGCCTACCGCGGGCTCACTGAGGGGGATCCGTGCGCGGTCGCGGCGGATCTTGCCGAACGTCACGGCGCGCACCTGGAATCCTGCACTTTTCCGGATCGCCCCGAAACGGTGGAGGTGACGGTCGCCGTCCCGGTCGCAGGGCCTATGAGCGCGCTGGGTCCGGCGAGGGTGCGTGCCCGCGCCGGGGCTGAGAACATCGAAGAGGCGCACCCCGGAGAAGACCGCGCGGTGGGCAATGCGGAGGAGCTGAACCCCGATGAGGTAGCCGAGCTGGAGGAAGAGCTGGAAGCTGAGCGGGGCTCGGTGCCGGAACCTCCCGAGCCAGAAAACCCAGCCGACTAGGTTATTTGTGCTCATCGGGAGTTATCATCCCAGCTCGCCCTACGCCTCCTGCACGCCTACACCTCTTGCAGTAACCCTACGTCTCCGCCATGCTCCTCAGCATCGCCGTTAGTAGCGCTCGTGCGCCGTGCTTGCTGAGCGGCTCGTTGCGGTTGCCGCACTTGGGCGAGTGCACGCAGGAGGGGCAGCCGTTTTCGCATCCGCAGCTTTCGATGGCTTCGAGGGTGGCGCTCAGCCACTGCGCAACCGCGTTGAAGCCGCGCTCGCTAATGCCGGCGCCGCCGGGTGCGGCGTCGTAGACGAAAATGGTGGGCCTGCCGGTGTCCACGTGAAGCAGCGTGGAGAGTCCGCCTAAGTCCCAGCGGTCGCTGGTGGCGATGAGCGGTAGCAGCCCGATGGCGGCGTGTTCGGCGGCGTGCAGGGTGCCGGGGCCGTCCTCTTCGGCCACGCCCGCACCGAACAGGTAGCTGGGCTCGAAGGTGAACCAGACCGCCTCGGTCATGAGTACTTCCGGCGGCATGGGTTGCGCCTCTTCGCCCAGGTATTCGCCGCCGTAGACGGAGAAACGCCGGTAGCCGGTGACCTGGTCGGTGACCTGAACCTGCCCGCGGTGCATGGTGAGCGGGGCGAGCTGCTGCGCGTCGGTTTCGGGAGCAGGCTCACCAGGAGCGGGCTCAGCGGGAACCGCCTCCCCAACGACGTTGTGCGTACCGTAACTAACCCGCGCACGCTCCGCCAGAATACGCACCTCAGTGCTCTCAATGGCGCGCGTGTAGTAGTCCGGGTAGACGCGGCTGAGCAGAATCACGCGCTCGCCCTCGCTGAGGGATTCGACCACGTACTGCGCGTTCTGGTGAATGTAAATCGCGCCCGGGTGCCCCTGGCTCATGGCGTGCGCGGCGTCCATGGTGCCAACGAGGGTGCCGTCTTCGGCGTCGATGAGCTGGTAGGGTCCGCCGCCGGTGCCGCGAATATCGACCAGCTCGGCGGCTGATTCGGCGTGCGTCCAATACCAGCCGTCCGGGCGGCGACGCAGGTATCCCTGCTGTACCAGCCGATCCAGCAGGGCGGCGGTGTGCGGTCCGAAGAGGCTCAGCTCTTCGGTGCGGATGGGTGCCTCCTGCGCGGCTGCGCACAGCTGCGGGGAGAGCACGTACGGGTTTGTCGGGTCGAATACGGTCGCCTCAACCTCCTGCCCGAAAATCGCCTCCGGGTGGTGCACCAGGTAGGTGTCGAGCGGGTTGTCGTCGGCAATGAGCACGGCGAGTGCGTCCTGACCGCTTCGACCCGCGCGGCCCACGCGCTGCATGAAGGAGGCGCGGGTACCCGGCCAGCCCGCCACGAGCACGGCGTCCAGTCCGGAAATGTCGATGCCCAGCTCCAGCGCGGAGGTGCTCGCCAGGCCGAGCAGTTCGCCGTTGCGGAGTTTGCGTTCGAGTTCGCGGCGCTCTTCGGGGGTGTACCCGGCACGGTATGCGGCGACGCGGTGGGAGAGGCCCGCCTCCACCTCGTCGAGGTAGCGTTGGGTCTTCTGCGAGAGGATTTCTACGCTTGCGGCGCGAACCGGCGAAAACTAGGGAGCGGGTGCGGGAAAGCACCAGGTCGGTGAGCATTTGCGCGCCCTGCTCCACGGGGGAGACGCGGCGCGGTGCCTCCTGCTCAGCCTTCGACTGGACTGCCTGCTGCTGGGTGCTGCGGGCGCCCTTGGCGAGCTGATCGTGCGCCTTGGGCGGCATGAATTCGGGCTCCCAGAGCGCGACGGTGGTTTCACCGCGTGCGGAGGTGGACTCGGTAATGGCGGTGACCGCCTGCAGCGGCACGCCAATGAGCTTGGAGAAAGACTCGACCGGGTTGGAACTGGTCGCGGAGGCGCCGTAGAACACGGGCACGGTGCGGTAGAGCGCGCAGACGCGGCGCAGGCGGCGCAGCAGGTTGGCGATGTGCGCACCAAACGCCGCGGTAGCTGTGCGCCTCGTCGAGCACCACGTAGCGCAGTCCTCGCAGGAAGGATGCCCACTGCCGGTGGTTGCTCAGGATCGAGTAGTTGAGCATGTCCGGGGTGGTGAGGATGAAGTTGGCGTGTTCGCGGATCCAGCGGCGTTCGCCGACGGGGGTGTCGCCGTCGTAGCTTGCCGCGTGGAGCCCTGGCAGGTTGTAGGAGGTGAGGGCGGTGAGCTGGTCGGCGGAGAGTGCCTTCGCCGGTGAAATGTAGAGAACGTTCGCTCTATTATTGAGGTTTTCTGCCCCAGAATACGCGGAAGTTGAGCTCACCGGCTCGCCGCACGAAGCGCGATAAATGGCGTCCAGAGTGGGCATCAGGTAGCTCAGGGTCTTGCCCGAGGCGGTACCCGTCGCCACAATCACGTGCCCGCCGCTTGCCGGTACTCTTCGCGTCTTCGGCGCGCGCTGCCGCCAACCCCTCAAGACGCCCCGCTTCGATACGCTCAGCCTCAGTGCGTTCAGCTTCGATGCGCCCCGCCTGCCAGCCGTAGCGCGCTGCACTCGCCGCCAGCGCCGCATCCAGACCGGCATGGGCGGCATCCGCCGCCTGCACCTGGTGGGCGTAGGGCTCGGCAATACCGAGCGATTCGAAAGCCTCCACCACACGCGGATGCAACCACTGCGGCCACGGCGCGTAGCTCGCCTCCCTTGCGGCAATGGTGTGAATATGGGTCACCTGCTCGGGCAGGGTTCCGGTGCGTTCCGCCTCCGGCAGTAGGGGTGCCAGCACCTGCTGGGCGCTCGCGGGCAGCTCGCGGTAACGTAGCGTTTTTGGGCGCGCCGCAGACTGCCCCTGCTCGGGTTGCTGTTCGGGGTGCTGGTTGGTGTTCTGCGAAGGGGTGCTGTGCGGCATGGGTTCCATTGTAGAGCGGCGGGCTACACCCCGACCTGCCGCCGGTCACGCGCTACTCTGAGCGCCGGCGCCGAGTCCGCTCGAATCCTGCCCCGGCTCCGAGTTCAACCCTGAACCTGACCCCGGGCCTAACCCCGCCTCCAACGCCGCCAACCCCGTAGTCAGCGCGCACATATCAAAAAATCTGCATGCTTTAGGCGTATATGACGATAAAATAGTTCCGTGGCTCAAATAAGATTATTCTGTATTACCAGTTCGCCCCCATCGCCGACCCGCAGGCGGTCATGCTCTGGCAGCGTGCCCTCTGCGAGAAGCTCGGCCTGCGCGGGCGCATCCTCATTTCCCAAGCACGGCATTAACGGCACCCTCGGCGGCGAAATCAACGCAGTCAAGGCGTACACCAAGGAAACCCGCAAGTACCCCGGCTTCAAGAACATGGAGTTCAAGTGGTCCGAGGGTGGCGCGGAGGACTTCCCCCGCCTGTCCGTGAAGGCACGCGACGAGATTGTGGCTTTCGGTGCTCCCGACGAGCTGCAGGTGGATGAGAACGGCGTCGTTGGCGGCGGCGTGCACCTGAAGCCTGAAGAGGTCAACAAGCTTGTTGAAGAGCGCGGCGACGAAGTAGTCTTCTTCGACGGCCGTAACGCGTTCGAGGCGAAGATCGGCAAGTTCAAGAACGCTATCGTTCCCGATGTGCGTACTACCCACGACTTCATCCGCGAGATCGAGTCCGGCAAGTACGATCACATTAAGGACAAGCCGGTCGTCACCTACTGCACCGGCGGTATTCGTTGCGAGATTCTCTCCGCGCTCATGAAGAACCGCGGCTTCAAGGAGATCTACCAGATTGACGGCGGCATCGTGCGTTACGGCGAGAAGTACGGCGATAAGGAACTCTGGGAAGGCTCGCTGTACGTCTTCGACAAGCGCATGCACATGGAGTTCACCCCGGACACCGTCACCATCGGCAAGTGCGAACAGTGCGGCGCCCCCCTCGAACAAGTTCGAGAACTGCTCTAATGACTCCTGCCGCGAGCTGGTTCTGCTCTGCCCCGAGTGCGCAGCTGATGACGCGAAGCGCCACTGCGTGCCCGAGTGCTCGGTGGACCGCGAAGCAGCTGAGGCGAACGCCTAATGGCAGCCGCTAAGGGCGGCGCGGTTCAGATTTCTGAACCTCGCATTGAGGAGCACCCGGGGCTGGTCGTTGCCGGCGTTTCGCAGGTGTTCCCCCTGGATGGCGACTTCTCCTCGCTGTGGGATGAGCTGAATCAGAAGGCGTCCCCGGCGATGCTGGATGTTCTGAAGGTGACCCAGTACCTGGGTGTGTGCACTCAGCCGAACCCGAAGGGTCAGGTCCGCTACACGGCGGGCTTCCTGGTGTCGGAGCCGGCGAGCGCGGCGAAGCTTGGTCTGGGCGTGCTGGAGTTGCCTGCGAGCACCTACGCGGTGGTTGAGGTGACCGGCCCGATTTCGGAGTCCATTCCGGCTGGCTTTGCGAGCTTTGAGGAGGGGTTCTTCGCGAAGAATCCGCAGTACCGCCCGGTGGGTGGTCTTGAGGTGTATGGTCGCGGCGATATGCAGGCGGCTGATTACCGCATGGAGCTGTGGGTTCCGCTGGCGAAGCGTTCCTAAGGCAGTTTTCCCAGGGCAGTTTGTTTCTGCTGTTATGGCTGCAGTTTTAGCTGTTGAATAGAAGAGCCCGGTGGCGCGATGTGTTCGTGCCGCCGGGCTCTTCTGTGCCCTTTCGGGTTGGTGCGGGTGGCACGTGCGGCGAAGGGGGTGGTGCTCTACGCGTCATACCCCGAAATAAAATACTTGACATGTAAAGTATTCGGGTTTAGATTTAAACCACCAGCCCGGCACTACACAAGCCCGAGCGCAACTCGCTAAGGAAAAAACCATGAGCACCCCCAACAACCCCGGCACCCTACAGTCTGACCCGCAGCTCGACGAATCCATCCGCATCAGCCACCTCGAACCCATGCGCGGCGACGAGAAGAAGCTCGGCTTCCTCTCCTTCGGTCACTGGGCTGAGGTCCCCGGCTCTCGTGTACCGAACGCTGCAGAATCTCTACACCAGGCAATCGACCTTGCCGTAGGCGCCGAAGAGATTGGACTGGACGGCGCGTTCTTCCGCGTGCACCACTTCGACCAGCAGCAGGCGACCCCCTACCCGCTGCTCTCCGCAATCGCCGTCAAGACCGAGCGCATCGAGCTCGGCACCGGCGTGATTGATATGCGCTACGAAAACCCGCTCTACATGGCAGAACTTGCCGCCATGGCAGATCTCATTGCGGCGGGTCGACTGCAGCTGGGTGTCTCCCGCGGCTCGCCCGAATCCGTTATTCGCGGCTTTGAGAGCTTCGGCTACTACCCGGCAGAAGGTGAAAACGAAGGCGACATGGCGCGCCGCCACCTCGACATTTTCCTCAAGGCAATTGAGGGTGAGGGCATGGCGCCCAGTGCTCGCGTGGCGGGCAAGTACGCCCCTGTCCAGCCGCAGTCGCCGGGTCTGCGTGAGCGCATCTGGTGGGGTGCAGGCACTGATAGCACCGCCGTGTGGACCGCGCAGAAGGGCCTGAATCTCATGTCCTCGACCCTGATGTTGGAAGATAAGGGTATTCCGTTCGATCAGCAGCAGGCGCGGCAGATTCGCCTCTTCCGCTCCGAGTGGGTGAAAGCGGGCAATTCGGGTGTTCCGCGTGTTTCGGTGTCTCGCTCGGTGCTGCCCGTTATCGACGAAACCTCGGCACGCTACTTCGGTCGCCGTGCTTCGGAGGACTCGCAGGATTACACCGGCATTATTGACAACAGCTTCTCCCGCTTTGGTCGTAGCTACATTGGCGATCCGGCAGATATTGCCGAAGAGCTCGCCCGTGATGAGGCGGTCCAGGCGGCAGATACCGTGCTGCTGACCATCCCGAACCAGCTGGGCGTGGACTTCAACCTGAAGATGCTTGACGCAATCGTGAAGGAGGTCAAGCCCGCGCTGACCACCAAGTAAAGGCCCTGAGGTAAAGACTCCGCAGAACCTTCTGCGCTAGCTGGGTTTCGCGCCAGCGTGCCGCCGTCGCTTCCGTGATGGGCGGTGGTCGCTGATGAGCGCGAACTCTGCCGCCTCCCGAGGGCAAGGGCGCGGAGCACGTGCGGCAGCCCGCACAAGTGGACAATTGGTCAGTTATCACTGTATAGTCATCGTATGCTGACTATTGCTTCACACCTCGACGTCATGAACCGGCTCGGCCGCGCCATGGCCGACCCGACGCGTTCCCGGATTCTGATGACCCTCCTCGGCGGCCCGAGCTATCCAGCCGTGCTCTCGCGCGAGCTGGAGCTGACCCGCTCGAACGTGTCCAACCACCTGACCTGCCTGCGCGATTGCGGAATCGTCGTCGCCGAGCCCGAGGGCCGCCAGACGCGCTACGAGATCGCCGACCCGCACCTCGCCGCGGCACTGACGTCCCTGATCGACGTCACGCTCGCGGTGGACGAGGCCGCGCCGTGCATCGACCCGGCATGCTCGGTGTCGGGCTGCTGTGGAACGGCGGCGGGAGCATGAGCGAGACCCTGACCACCGCGCGTCGCGCGATGCTACACCGGCGCGTCCGCTTCATCGTTGGCTTCACGATCACGTACAACGTAATCGAGGCAATCGTCGCAGTCTGGGCAGGCGTCCTCGCCTCGTCCGCGGCGCTCATTGGTTTCGGGCTCGACTCGGTTGTCGAGGTACTCTCGGCCGCGGCCGTCACCTGGCAGTTCACCCGCAAGGACCCTGAGCGGTGGGAAACGGTCACCGTCAAGGCCATAGGCATCGCGTTCTTCGCGCTGGCGGCCTACGTCTCGATCGACGCGGTGCTGGCCCTGGTCGGCCAGGAGGGCCCCGACCGCAGCCCGCTGGGTCTCGGCATCACCGCACTGAGCCTGGTCGTCATGCCTCTGCTGGCGTGGATTGAGGTCCGCACCGGGCGGGAGCTGGGCTCCAAGAGCGTGATGGCCGACGCCAAGCAGCTCATCCTGTGCATCTATCTCTCCGGTGCGGTGTTCATCGGCCTCGTCCTCGATAGCCTGTTCGGCTGGTGGTGGGCTGACTCGGTCGCGGCGCTGGTTGTGGCGGTGCTCGCGGTGCGCGAAGGCCTGGAGGCCTGGCGCGGCGACGTCGAGTCGCCGTTCGAAGTGCTAGAGGACCTCGAAGACGAGGACGACTGACCCGTCACCCGACGATGAAGAGCCAGTGCTGCAACCCGGACATGCGCTACGAAAACCCGCTCTACATGGCTGAACTTGCCGCCATGGCCGATCTCATTGCGGCGGGTCGACTGCAGCTGGGTGTGGACTTCAACCTGAAGATGCTCGACGCAATCGTGAAGGAGATTAAGCCCGCGCTGACCACCAAGTAAAGGTCCTGAGGTAAAGACCCTGAAGTAAAGACCCGGTGTCAAGCTGTTTTTAGCGCTCTATGACGCGCTGAGATGTTTGTTCCCATACAGCTTGAGCCATACATACAGCGATGCCCCGGCAGGCACCCGCAAGGGTTCTGCCGGGGCATTGCTATGCTCACGTTCTTAGAAATCTTTCGTCTTTTCCCAGGGCTCAATAGCGCCCGGCACCACCTCAAAAAGCGGATGCGCACACGCCGCCAACTCGCCGCGCGCCGCCAGGCGCTCGCTCAACCGATGCTCCCACTCCGGGTCGCGCCCCGCCACCTTGTGCTGCAGGAAGGCGAGCTCGTACTCCAACTGACCGAGAGCAACGGGAATCAGCGCAACCGAAGCGTACGAGTTTCCTGCCTTGTCAGCACAGTTTTTACTTGCGCTATTTTCGTGTGTGCTATCTTTGCCTGCATCATGTTCGCCCGCGCCAATCAGTGCGCGGTTGAACGAGTAGCCGCGGGCATCCGCCTCATCCGCCAGCCCCGACAGGTAGGCGGCAACCGCCTCCAGAGGCTGCGGATGCGCGCGAAAACGAATCAGCTGCGGATGATTCGTGTACCCGCGTGTCAGACCCCGCAGCACCTTCTGCGCCAGCAGAGTTTCACGCCAGCAGGCAACCAGGGCGCGGCGATCAAGCAGGGAAGGGTGAAGGGACCAAATGCGCACGCCTTAGCCCTGCTCTTCTGCAGTGTTTTCGCCAGCTGATTCTGCGCCCGCGTGCTCGTCGCTAAAGTGCAGGAAGCTCTTGAGCACCAGCTCACGCACCGCGTGCAGCAGGGTGTCCCGCGGATGCTGCTCCTGCGTACCGCGTGCTGCGGCGGCGGCCTCGTCGTATTCGGGCCAGGACAGCAGCATGGCAAGAGCCGCCACAATCTGGCCCACGGCAAGCTCACCATCGCTCGCCGACGCAAAGCCCGCCGTCTCGGTGGAGAGTAGCTGGGTGCGGCACAGGCCCGAACCGGCACGCAGCAAAATCACGCTGGGATGCTCGGCACCGGGGCGGCCGTGGCGTTCCTCGGTGACGTCCTCGGCGACCTCCAGGTGCGCGGCGAGGAGCGCCTCATCGTCCGTGGCGGCGAGGCGGTCGTAGCGGCGCACGGACTCGGTGAGGGCGCGGGCGATGGGCTGCTGAATCGGGTAGGTGATCTCCTCGAAACGCTGCAGGGGCTCGGTCACGCCTGCCGCGGTCGCCTCGGTCGGGAGGCGTAGCCAAATCATGCCGAAACCAATAGAATGAACGTTCCGGGAAGCGAAGTCGTTCAGGTACGCCACGTAGGTCTGCTCGTAGTGGCTGCGGTCGCGGTTCTCGCTCGCATCCTTCAACCAGGTCTCCGCGTAGGAGGCGGGGCTCAGCGCCTCACGCTGAATAAACCACGCCTCCGCGCCGCCATCGGCAACCCAGGCGCGCGGGCGCTCATCCCACGGACGCGGTGCTTCCGGATCCTCGGAGTCGCGAATAATCTCCCAGTTACCCAGCATCTGCGCGCGACCACCGGGCACCAGCACCGACGGCAGCTGACGCACCATCGTGCTCACAATTTCGTCACCGGGCAGGCCGCCGTCACGGTAAGTGAACTGCTCTTCGGCGCTCTCACCGGCAACGCGCGGGGTAATCACGAACGGCGGGTTCGACACCACCAGGTCGAAAAGCTCACCGGCGACTGGCTCCAGCAGGGAACCTTCACGCAGGCTCACGCGCGCCTGCGGGTTCTGCGGGTCAATATTGAGCGCCTGAGCGTTCAGCAGCAGGTTAAAACGGGTGAACGCCAGGGCACGCTCCGAAATGTCGGTGGCGGTCACATGCCCGGCGTGGGCGAGCAGGTGGAAGGTCTGAATACCGCAACCGGTGCCCACATCCAGGGCACGCTTGACGGGAGTGCGCTCGGTAATCTGCGCCAGAGTCAAGGAGGCGTGACCAATGCCGAGCACGTGATCCTTACGGAGCACGCCGGGGCGCTGATGCGCACCCAGGTCGGCGGCAACAAAGATTTCGGTGCCGTCATCGGCGGCGTGCGGGCGCAGGTCAACGCTCGCGGTCCAGTGGGCAGAATCGGCAGCGTCACGTTCAATCAGTGCGGCATTCTCGAAGTCGACCAGGGTCTCTGCGAAAACCTCGGCTGCCTCAGCCTCGGTGAGCGGGCGAGCCAGCAGGAAAAACGCCAGCAGACGCGCCAGGTTCTTCTCCTCCACGCTGTAATCGTCGCGCAGAATGTGCTCCACGCGCCACAGGCCCGGAACCACCTGGTCACGAGCCATCGCCTCGGCCGCCTCAACACCCAGCAGCTCCTGCACAGCGTCATAGCTGTAGTTCAACGCCAGCAGGCGTTCACGGATGCGGGTCAGACGGGCGTAATCATCGCTACGGGGAGCATCCGCAACGGCGGCATACTCGGGGGCGAAAGTGGCGGCAGAAATAGTCATGCACACCATTCTACGCACCCGCCGCAACCGACCGCCCGAGTCAGGTGTGTTGGGAACACGGCACGGACTAGCGGGGAAGAAGCCCTCACCTCATGAGCTCCGACCCACCCACTGACCAAAACTGTCATCTACGCAAGAGCACCCACCGCATCGCATACACTGAAACCATGAGTAACCTGTACCCCGATGAAAGTATCAGCGTCGACAAGTGCTGGGAGCGTCTGCACGCGAACACTCTCGGCCGCCTCATCCTCACTGACGGACAGCACGTCGATGTGCTGCCCGTGCTCTACGCCGTCGCCCACCAAAACGACAAGCAGGAAATCTACATCCGCACCACCCGCGGCAACAAGTTCTCCTCCGTGGTGGTCAGCCGCCGCGTCGCCTTCGAAATCGACGAAACCCTCGAAGACGGCATCCGCTCCGTCATCGTCGTCGGTATTGCGCACTGGTTGCCGCCGGAAATGACCCCGCAGATCGTGCGCACCTTCGATCTGCCCGACTCCGAAACCCACGAAATGCAGTGGGTGCGCATCGCGCCGCAGACCGTGTACGGCCGCGAATACCCGCTGCTGCCCGCATACCTGGACGGCACCCACCCCGACTCGGACACCCTCACCAGCTAGAAGGGTTGGCTAGCGGGCTAGAAGCACAGATGCGGGCGCCGTGCGGTGCGCCCCAGCCCCCGCCTCGTGCACCCCGTGCATATACCTGCACGAGTTCCGCACACCCGCACCTGTACACATACTCCTGTGCACACACCACCGCTTCCGGTACCGTATGATGTACCGAGTACCCTGCGCGCTCATGCAAGCTCAACACGCCCGGTCCACATCAACCGGAACCGGGCTAGCTCGCCCCCGCGCCGGGCCACCACGCGCTCGCCGCATGAAACGCACCGAACGCACCACATAACCCCAACACAAATTACACCCCCACAGATCACCTCACCCCGCGTACACCACAGCCCGCCGGCACCCACAAGCGCCAGCGTAGGTTATGGTTGAATACGTAGCTTTTCAACACACAGATAGAGGAGTGCCGTGCCCGCTCAGGCAAAGAACGGAAAAGCCCTGCTGATTGTGGAGTCTCCCTCCAAGGTCAAAACCATTAGCAGCTACCTCGGCGAGGACTACCTTGTCGACTCGTCCATGGGCCATATCCGCGACCTTCCGCAGCCCTCCGAACTGCCCGAAAACCTCAAGAAGAGCCCCGTCGGCAAGTTCGCTGTCAACGTTGAAGAGAACTTCGAACCCTACTACGTGGTCAACCCCGACAAGAAGAAAAAGGTCGCCGAACTCAAGCGCAAACTCAAAGAAGTAGACGCGCTCTACCTGGCAACCGATGGTGACCGCGAAGGTGAAGCCATCGCGTGGCACCTGAAGGAAGTCCTCAAGCCCAAGGTACCCGTCTACCGCATGACCTTCCCCGAAATCACCCGGGAAGCCATTCAGCGTGCCTTCGGCGAACTGCGCGACATCGACCTGCACCTGGTCGACGCGCAGGAAACCCGCCGCATCCTCGACCGAATCTACGGTTACGAAATTTCCCCCCGTGCTCTGGCGCAAGGTCGGCCGCGGCCTCTCTGCAGGTCGCGTGCAGTCCGTCGCAACCCGCCTCGTGGTTGAGCGCGAACGCGAACGCATGGCATTCGTCGCCGCCAACTACTGGGACCTGACCGGACGCTTCCTGACCGCATCCTCCGAAGGCTTTGACGCCAAGCTGGTTGCCGTAGACGGCAACCGTGTCGCCACCGGCAAGGACTTCGCTGACGACGGCACCCTCAACAGCACCAAGGTCACCCACCTGAACGAGGAAGCCGCCCGCGCGCTCGCCGCAGCCCTGCAGTCCGCCGCGTTCTCGGTGCGCTCCGTTGAGACCAAGCCGTACAAGCGCCGCCCGGCAGCGCCGTTCACCACCTCCACCCTGCAGCAGGAAGCCGCACGTAAGCTGCGTTTCTCCTCCCGCGTGACCATGCAGGTGGCGCAGCGCCTCTACGAAAACGGTTACATCACCTACATGCGTACCGACTCGGTGGCACTGAGTGAGCAGGCTATCTCCGCCGCACGCCGCCAGGCATCCGAGCTGTACGGTGCCGAGTTCGTGCCCTCCGCACCGCGCGTGTACACCTCCAAGAGCAAGAACGCTCAGGAAGCCCACGAAGCAATCCGCCCCGCCGGTGACACCTTCCGCACCCCGGACGCTGTGCGCGGCTCCCTGTCCAACGACGAATTCCGCCTCTACGAGCTGATCTGGAAGCGTACCGTCGCCTCCCAGATGGCTGACGCGACCGGTTCCACCGCCTCCGTGCGCCTGGGCGCCGTAGCATCTAACGGCCAGGATGCCGAGTTCGCAGCATCCGGTACCGTCATCACCTTCCGCGGCTTCCTCGCCGCCTACGAGGAGGGCGTTGACGCATCCCGCGTGGCTGAGCGTGAGGCGAAGGACGCTGAGAAGCGCCTGCCGAACTGACCACCGGCGAGGCACTGACCGCCGAGGCGATTGAACCCGCAGGCCACGAGACCCTGCCGCCTCCGCGCTACACCGAGGCGTCCCTCGTGAAGACCCTGGACGAGCTGGGCATTGGCCGCCCGTCCACTACGCGGCGGTTATTTCGACCATCATGGACCGCGGATACGTGAACGTTCGTTCTGGTTCGCTGATCCCGTCCTGGATCGCGTTCTCCGTGGTGCGCCTACTCGAATCCAGCTTCGGCCCCTACGTGAACTACGAGTTCACCGCGCAGATGGAAGAAGACCTCGACCGCATCGCACGCGGCGAAGAATCCCGCGTCGAATGGCTGGGCGAGTTCTACTTCGGCGGCGGCTCCAAGCGCGGCCTGAAGTCTATCGTCGATAACCTCGGCGAGATTGACGCCCGCAGCATCAACTCCATCCCGATCGCGGACGGCATTGTGTTGCGCGTGGGCAAGTTCGGCCCCTACCTGGAAGCCGAAGGCACCCTCGACACAGAGACCGGCGAACTGACCGAACCGATCCGCGCGAACGTACCCGCCGACCTGGCACCGGACGAACTGACCGAAGCGAAGGCGCGCGAACTGCTCGAACAGGGCAAGTCCGACGGCCGCGTGCTCGGCGTGGACCCCGTCTCCGGCAACCAGATTGTGGCACGCGACGGCCGCTACGGCCCCTACGTCACCGAAGTTATCGAAGAGATGACCGAGGAGCAGATTCAGGCGTACCTGGACGCGCAGCCGACCGAGTACTACAAGAACGGCAAGCCCAAGCCGAAGAAGAAGCCGAAGCCCGCCAAGCCGCGCACCGCCTCCCTGTTCAAGTCTATGGACCTGGCGACCGTGACCCTGGAGCAGGCACTGCAGCTGATGAGCCTGCCGCGCGTGCTCGGTACTGACGCTGAGGGCGTGGAGATTACCGTGCAGAACGGCCGCTTTGGCCCGTACTTGAAGAAGGGCACGGACTCCCGCTCGATTGGCAGCGAGGACGAAATCTTCACGATTACGCTGGAGCAGGCACTGGAGATTTACTCCCAGCCGAAGCAGCGCGGTCGTGCGGCGGCTAAGCCTCCGCTGGCTGAGCTGGGCGTGGACCCGGTCAGCGAGAAGAAGATTGTGGTGAAGGACGGCCGCTTTGGCCCGTACATCACCGACGGTATTACGAACATTACGGTTCCGCGTGCGGAGTCGGTCGAGTCGCTGACCCACGAGCGTGCGGTGCAGCTGCTGGCTGACAAGCGTGCGAAGGGCCCGGTCAAGCGTAAGACCGCCGCGAAGAAGACCACTACGGCTAAGAAGACTACTGCTAAGAAGACGACCGCAAAGTCTACTACCGCGAAGAAGACGACCACTCGTAAGACCGCGGCGAAGAAGACCGCCGAGTAGCTCTTCTACCTGAAGGCGCAGGATGCGTCCCTGATCCCCCCGGGTGGGGGTGGGGCGCCTCCTGCGCCTTTTGCGTGCCCGGGGAACGGATGCCCGAGGAACGCGTACCCGGCGTGTTCGGCGCGTTTTTATGCCCGCGCTGTATTTCTTAGGCTTGCGCTGTGCTGATGTTGGGCATCCGCCCGGATTGTTTGCGGAGTGAGCCGCGCCTCTGACAGACTGGAAGAGGCGCCGCACCTGCGGCACCGCACACAGACAATATCCCGCCGCGCGGCGGGGGAGGGGAGCGCATCGTGCGCCTGGGAGTTCTGGATGTCGGGTCTAATACGGTCCACCTGCTACTGATTGACGGCAGCCCCGGGGCGCGCCCCGAACCGTACGCGTCGCATAAGATTCCGCTGCAGCTCGTGCAGTACCTCGACGCTGAGGGCAATATTTCGCAGGAGGGTGCGGATGCGCTGACCCGCTTTGTGGCCAGCGCCCGCGACTTCGCTATCGAGAATGAGGCGGAGGACCTGCTGGCGTTCTCAACGAGCGCTATCCGTGAGGCGGGTAATGGTGCGGCGGTGCTGCAACAGGTGCGTGAGCAGACCGGCGTGAGCCTGAACGGTATTTCGGGCGACCAGGAGGCGGCGATTACGTACTTTGCGGTGCGCCGCTGGCAGGGCTGGGGTGCGGGCCGCATCCTTGATTTTGATATTGGTGGCGGCTCGTTTGAGTTTTCGACGGGTACGAATGCGTTGCCGGATGCGGCGATGAGCGTGCCGTTGGGTGCGGGCCGTCTGACCCGTGAGTTTTTTGATGAGCAGCCGCCGAAGCCGAAGCAGGTGAAGCGTCTGCGTAAGTATGTGCGTGAGCAGATTGCCCCGGTGGCGGAGAATCTGTTGCGTTATGGTGCGCCGGATATGACGGTGGGTACGTCGAAGACGTTCCGTTCGTTGGCGCGTATTTGTGGTGCGGCGCCGTATTCGGCGGGCCCGCATGTGAAGCGTGAGATGCATCTGCAGGATTTGCGCCTGTGGACTCGTCGCATGGAGGCGATGACGGTGTCTGAGCGTAGCGATTTGCCGGGTGTTTCGAAGGCGCGTGCGGAGCAGATGCTGGCGGGCGCTATCGCTGCGGAGGCGGCGATGGAGGCGTTTGGGGTTGAAACGATGCGTGTGTGCCCGTGGGCGCTGCGTGAGGGCCTGATCCTGAAGCGTATTGAGCACCTGGCGGAGGGCACGGGTACTCCGGTCAACCCGAAGACCCTCCTGGGCGCGTAACGCCATGATGATGAACCCCGCAGGCTGGTGCGCACCGGCCTGCGGGGTTCATGATGTTCTTTATCATTTCGTGATAATCTGTGAACGCTGACAGCTGCACAACGATGTAAAACGCGGCTGTCTAGGAAATTTATCCACCAACAAAGTTGTCGGAAGGGATCAGATAGGAAACATGAATTTACTACCTTTGGCTAATGTTGTATCTACGGTGCTTGACTGGGATTATTTCTGGCATTGGACTCATGATCAGGAACTCGGTAAAGCGTTGATTTCTGCAATCGCGCCGATTGCAATGGCTATTATTGCTGCTCTAAGCCTTATATTGACAGCACGCCGGGAAACCCAGCAGATGGAGCTTTCCAAACAAGGGACACCTCCTGAGCTAACTCGGTACAAAGAATGGCTTGAAGTCTCTGAAAAATATACGAAACTTATGGGCTATAAGCGTGTTGATGATCTTCAAAATGATTCAGAAGAATATCGAGAAATTGAGGCTTCTCGAAAAGCGTCTCTTGACCGCGCGGTGTGGGAACGTAAGGTGTTTACTTCTTGCCCTAACCGAAGGGTTCAGGAGGTTTTAATGCAGATTAACCCAGCAAGAATTTTTCGAATTGTAAAATCGGCAAATCAAGAGGTAATACCAAGCTCAGATGTGTATGTTTACCCAGGTGGTAGAGTTTATTTAATAGGGTTTGGCATATGGTCTTTAATGTATCTTTTGAATATGACCCTTATATGTATTTATTTATATAACCAAGATTATCGCCATGCTTTGCTTTATTTACTTGAGGTGCCCCTTGTATTCATTGCAGCACCGCTCTATTGTCAGGCAATGCCTGATTCTGTAAGTGGTGTCGTTAAATCCAACTATTATTTTCGTAAAATAATAATTTCTCACGGTTATAAATTTGAAATAAATATTAACGCAGAGATGAGAAATATGTCGAGGCGCCTGAGGAGTTTATTGTTTTCTTCAAGTGACTTGGGGATTGTTTATTGTCCTTGGGAGGATAAGGGTCCGCTAGCCGCTGGGTGGATAAAATGTGTGACTTATTTTAAAGCCTGGTTATTATGTGCGAAAAAGGTTTTAAAAAAATCAGGATAGTGTTTTGTGGGGATCTTACAAAGAAGAGCTGTTGAACGGTGATTTGAAGAAAAAAATTGGGGCGTGAAGATACTCAGGCGCCGAATTCTGATATCCAAGAAGAGTCCCAGCCTGCGCCTCCGCAAGGGTAAATGTTGAGAAGCCACATGTGTTTCGAACAGCTACGTCATAGGTGGCTTTTGGAAACACGTGTGGCTTCTCGCTATTAGGGGTTCGTAAACCGTGCAGAATTTGTGCCATGGTTTAGTGTCTTCGACCATGGCTTTTAACTACGACCAAAGACACTAACCTATGGCTGAAATCCGTAACCCATGACCGAATCTCCACCCGGCCCGAGCAGCCCAAGCGAAACAGGGCGGCTCAGGACGCACACACGTATCCGGGGTTGCCCCTTTCGCTTTTTGACGGATTCTCTATTGCTACTTTGATATAATCACAGGAGATGTAATTAATAGTCAGAAGGACTAGGTAATATTAATATATTGCAGAATTTTTATATTAAAATTTAGTGACGTAACAAGAGTGGTGACTTTACGAGAGGTTATTGGAGGTATCGATGAATTTTCTAAACTATAACAAAGATGAAAAGTTAGAATTTAACTATAAGAAGGCATGCGGCCTGTGGCTAATTGTGGTGGCAGCAGTTATAGCAATAGCTACCCTGGTCGGAGGACAGCAAATAATAAACATGCAAGTATTCAGTATCGGCTACGTTATTAGCTTTTTCTCAATCAACATGAATAAAAAGGTACTGAATAGACTATCTGACGGCCCTTCAAGTGAATTTCAAAATAAAGTATCCTCATATGCTGTTATTTTACTATTTGTCTTAATGGTTTTGCTGGGTGGGCCATTCTTTGCAACTGAAAATTGGAGACTGATTTGGCTAGGGGCACTGATGGCAACCGCCCTGCATTTCTTCCCCTATTACTTTGTGCATGGAAAGTCAATGATATACCTGGGACTTATCTGTGCCATTAACGTTTTCGTAGGATATATTTATGTCGATGTTCCACTAGAGGTAATTGCATATATTGATGCGGCAATTAAGCTCATGTTTGGAATTTATCTACTATTTCTTTCAAAGCCATCAAAGCAAATATAAGGCGCAGTTTGCCGATGCGCTAAAAAACGGCCCCGGACGCTTACATGTCCGGGGCCGCCTGCTGCGGTTATTTATATGTTGGGTTAGAAACTGGTTTACATGTCGGGCCAGTCGCGGTGCAACGAATACTCCGTGTCCCCGTCACCGTTATCGTTCAGGTGCCAGCGCTGGCCGGTACGAATATCAGCCTTGCGCAGGCGCGGGTTCGGGTTGTCCGGCTTGCCCATGGTCGGATCGTTCTTGCAGCCCCAGCGAGTGTCGTCGTAGCTTGCAGTCACCTGCCACGCGGCCCACGTCGGTCCACCACACACGAATCAGCAGCGGGTCGACAGTATCCTTCTTAACGACAGTACGCATAGCCTGCCAGGGACCGCCATTGACTCGGTACCGGCCAGCATAAGAAACCGTTGCATAGGCGTGGAAATTGCCCGACCGCTTATACACATAACTGGTCGCAGTCGGTCGCGCTTTCGATCCTGACTTTGGGTAGATGGGCTCACCGATGGTGTAGAAGCTATCCTCATCACCGTTGCCGTACTGGATGGTCATCTGCACCGGATAAGACTCGATTTCAACGTGACCGGCCGAGAGCTCGCCTTCCCAATAAGCAGCGGGGGCTTCAGCGTAGAAATTGACGTTGTCACCCTTATAAATATTCGGGTCGCCCTTAGCCCTGCCAGTACCTTCACCGGAGTTATAGGACTGCTTTAGGATAGGGGGCCGAATATCGGTGTTAACGAATTTATCTTCAATTTCTTGAAGCATTTCAGCAGGGCTCGGTTTACGGGGCTCGCCGGGGTTATTGGCGGTTAGGGTGCGGGATTCTACTGGGGTGCAGTAGGTGCCGATGCCGGAGGTATTGTAGTAACCGGTGTAGTCGTTGCCGTCGTCAGGCATCATCCAGGTGCGGAAATACTGTCCTGGCTGATGATCAGCGGTGACGCAGGAGTCTTTGTCTTCGATTGAAGCATAGAATTGGTTTCCTAGGCCGTCATGCCTAACACGGTGGGTTTCTTCAAAAGATTTCTGTTTGCTCTCTGCGCGAGCTACGAGTTCGGATTCCGCTTGCTGAGGTGGTAAATCGACCTGCTCTTCGGAATCTAGTCCTTCATTTCCATTCTCTGCAGCTGGTGGAGTGGCGCTATGGTCTGTGATGCTGTGATTGCTGTTATTCGAAGTATCTTCTAGCGCACCAGCTGGCGCACCAAAAGGTAGTATGAGCGCAGAAATAACAGCTATTCCTAGAAACCCTGAAAACTTATTAGCCATTATTTGATGATTCCTTGCTCGCGCAGCTCCTTGTTTGAGCGATGCTCCGAGAGCCGCCAATAGCCGTTCTGGTACTTATAGCGGAACATAAATATTTCATTTTCGTTGCTGGTATTAGTACGCTCATACACCTTGCCATTGGGGTTTACGTACATGCCATAAGTCCACAAGCGTCGCGTGAGAGTCCAATATTCTTTGGCTTCTTCGTCATACATCAGATCGCTTTCGGCCTGGTATTCTGAGGTGCCTTCGATAACCCAGCCACCGCTTTTGTAAAGATCCTCGATGTAGTGCAGGAATTTAATGTCCTCATCAAAAGTGTCCAGCATGTAGGGCCATACATACTGCATGTCACCGGTCTGGATACCGTAGTTGCGTGCCTTAATCCAGTCACGCATCATCTCACGGAGTCCAGCGAAGGTTTCGGGGTACTGCTGTGGCTCGGCTTTCGGCAGAGGAACATTCTGAGCAGGACCATGACCGTCGGCTTTGCGGTATTCCCCATCAGGTGCCTTCGAACCGCCGGAGTAGCCGCGGGTAATGACCGGGCTTGGGGTTGCCGAAACTGAAGTAGATTCAGATGCCACTGCAGATGCCGAAGTCGTTTCAGTCGGGGCAGCAGATGCAGTAGCTGCCGCCTCGTTATTTGCCTGCTGACCACACGCCGCAAGCAGGGCACCCAGACCCACAAATGCGCCGCTACCCAGCAGGGTACGGCGGTTGAAAATGGTCGAATCCATAGAAGATACGCTCCTATCGTCGGTGATGGTGTGATGCATATGTGCATGTCGGGCCGTTATTCACAGGTTGCATTGACTGCCGGAAGGAAAACAGCCCCGTAGTGCGCCCAGCAAACGCGTCAATGCGCTATGGAAGACTACAGTTACCACCCTACCGCATGTTTGCCGTCGTTTGCATTCTTTTGGTAGCTACGGTGATGAATCATCACTATTCGGATATTTCATTGCTTTATGCATCAAATATCTTTGCGCCCGCGGAGGCTCCGTGCCTGCGGAAATTCGGTCATGAGTTACGTACTTCGACCATGGGTTAGTGACTTCAGGTTGGGGTTTTAACCATCGCCAAAGACGCTAAGTCATTACCGAAATTGCTAGGTCATTACCGAAATCGCTAGGTCATGACCGAATCTCCACCCCGCACCGAGCAACCCAAACGAAACAGAGCGGCCCCGGATGCACACGCATCCGGGGC